>Ga0209281_1000017_pt1 | contig 583251 bp, 508 predicted proteins | sample MedtruBG_FD_187514 | JGI IMG/M metagenome (GOLD analysis project Ga0209281, IMG submission 187514) | Root nodule microbial communities of legume samples collected from California, USA - Medicago truncatula BG (SPAdes) (version 2) | ecosystem: Host-associated > Plants > Roots > Nodule | place... | reverse complement strand
TATGCCTGATGACCATAGCAAGTTGGTACCACTCCTTCCCATCCCGAACAGGACAGTGAAACGACTTTGCGCCGATGATAGTGCGGGTTCCCGTGTGAAAGTAGGTCATCGTCAGGCTCTTACAGCCCAAGAAACCCCGTAGCCCAAAGCTACGGGGTTTTTTGCATTGGGCTGCAGGAAACGGGAAACAGCCAAAACGAACATCCAAAACGGGCATCCCAAAAAAGGAGAGCGCTGACGCGCTCTCTTTTTATTCCTGCCGGGCTTCTTCGTCGCACCCGGATGCAACATCCGGCGCAGTTTCCTGTGGCCAATTCCGCTAGCATTGACGTTAACGTCAACGTCGCATTCCCATGGCCGCCGGCTGTGGATGCTGGCGGACTCTCCAGCCATGTCGACCACCTACACCATCAGCGATCTTGCCAAGGAGTTCGATCTCACGACCCGGGCCATCCGCTTCTATGAAGACATGGGCTTGCTTGAGCCCGAGCGCGCCGGGCCTGGCGGGCGCAATCGCGTCTACAGTGCGCGTGATCGCACACGTCTTCGCCTGACCTTGCGGGCCAAGCGGCTGGGACTTTCTCTGAACGAAGCCAAGGAGATCATCGATCTCTACGACAGCCCCCGCGACACGGGCGTGCAACTGCGCAAATTCCTGGAAGTGCTGGCTGTGCATCGCCGCCAGCTCGAGGACCGCCTGGCCGACCTGCAGGCCAACCTGGCCGAGGTGCGAGAGCAGGAATCCGAGGCCCGCACTCTGTTGAAACACCTGGATGGGAAAAATGCTTCATAATTGACGTTTACGTAAACGTAATTTGTGAGGCTTGCCTTGACCGTGCTCCGCCTGGAACCTGCCAACAGCGACTTTGCCCGCCGTGTGCGAGACAGTTTTGCACGCCAGGGCGCGATGCACACCCTGGGCGCCGAGCTGTCCCTGCTGGAGCCCGGCGCCGTCGATGTCTGCCTGGACTGGGCGCCCGGGCTGACGCAGCAGCATGGCTTTTTGCATGCCGGCATGGTTTCCACGGCGCTGGATTCCGCCTGCGGCTATGCAGGGCTGACCCTGATGCCAGCCGATGCTGCCGTGCTCACCATCGAATTCAAGATCAATCTGCTGGCCCCCGCCAAGGGCCAACGCTTTCGCATGGAAGGCCGGGTGATCAAGCCGGGCCGCACGATCATCGTGACCGAGGGGCGCGCCTATGCCATCGACGAAGGCCGCGAAAAACTGATTGCCACCATGGGCTGCACGCTGATGTGCGTGCAGGGCCGCGATCTGGCCGACTGAGCCGGGCGGCGTTCTTTCACCAAATTTCCACAGGAGACACGAGATGAGCCTTTCCAACCTGCCGGGCCTGAACTTCCAACTGGGCGAGGACATCGACGCGCTGCGCGATGCCGTGCGCGAGTTCGCACAGGCCGAGATTGCACCGCGTGCCGGCGAGATCGACCGCGACGACCAGTTCCCCATGGACCTGTGGCGCAAGTTTGGCGATCTTGGCGTGCTGGGCATCACCGTGTCCGAGCAGTACGGCGGCGCCAACATGGGCTACCTGGCCCACATGGTGGCAATGGAGGAAATCTCGCGTGCCAGTGCCTCGGTGGGCCTGTCCTATGGCGCGCACAGCAATCTTTGCGTGAACCAGATCAACCGCAACGGCAACGAGGCGCAAAAGGCCAAGTACCTGCCCAAGCTGATCAGCGGCGAGCATGTGGGCGCGCTGGCCATGAGCGAGCCCGGCGCCGGCTCGGACGTGATCAGCATGAAGCTCAAGGCCGAGGACAAGGGCGGCTACTTCCTGCTCAACGGCACCAAGATGTGGATCACCAATGGTCCCGATGCCGACACCCTGGTGGTCTACGCCAAGACCGAGCCCGAGCTGAACGCCCGCGGCGTGACTGCCTTCCTGATCGAAAAGGGCATGAAGGGCTTTTCCATTGCCCAGAAGCTGGACAAGCTGGGCATGCGTGGCAGCCACACGGGCGAGCTGGTGTTCGAGAACGTCGAGGTGCCGGCCGAGAACGTGCTGGGCGGCCTGAACAACGGCGCCAAGGTGCTGATGAGCGGCCTGGACTACGAGCGTGCCGTGCTGACCGGCGGGCCGCTGGGCATCATGCAGTCGGTGATGGACAACGTCGTGCCCTACATCCATGACCGCAAGCAGTTCGGCCAGAGCATTGGCGAGTTCCAGCTCATCCAGGGCAAGGTGGCGGACATGTACACCGTGCTGCAAGCGGGTCGCTCATTTGCCTATACGGTCGCCAAAAACCTCGATCTGCTGGGAACGGAGCATGTTCGCCAGGTTCGCAAGGACTGTGCCAGCGTCATTTTGTGGTGCGCCGAGAAGGCGACATGGATGGCCGGCGAAGGCGTTCAAATCTATGGAGGTAATGGGTATATCAACGAATACCCACTGGGTCGCCTCTGGCGGGATGCGAAACTCTACGAGATCGGCGCCGGCACCAGCGAGATCCGTCGCATGCTGATCGGCCGCGAGCTGTTCGCAGAGACCTGCTGATCCTGCACCCGCCTGCCGCGCCGTTCTTGAGTTTGACCCAACAAAAGGATTGCTTATGAGCACAACCTCCATCGAAGAACTGTTTGTCCATAACCGCGAATGGGCCCAGCAGATGGAGCGTGACCGGCCCGGTTTCTTCACCGGGCTGTTGTCGCAGCAAAAACCCCGCTACATGTGGATCGGCTGTTCCGACAGCCGCGTCCCTGCGAACCAGATCACGGGCCTGGAGCCCGGCGAGGTGTTCGTGCACCGCAACGTGGCCAACGTGGTCGTGCCCAGCGATCTGAACTGCCTGTCCACCATCCAGTACGCGGTGGACCAGCTCAAGGTCGAGCACCTGATGGTCGTGGGCCACTATGGCTGCGGCGGCGTGCTGGCGGCACTGGAGGATGTGCGTGTGGGCCTGGCCGACAACTGGATCCGCCATGTGAAGGATGTGCGCGACAAGCACCAGGCGCTGCTGGCCAGCCTGTCCCCGCAATGGCGCCACGATGCGCTGTGCGAACTCAATGCCATCGAGCAGGTCATCAACGTGGCTCAGAGCACGGTGATGCAGGATGCCTGGGCGCGCGGCCAGAAGGTCACGCTGCACGGCTGGTGCTATGGCCTCAAGGACGGCCTGATCACCAATCTGCAGATGACCGTGCCCGGTGTCGGCGGCATCGCCAACATCCATGCCGAGGCTGTCGAGCTGGTCGCCAGCCGCCAGCGCGACTGAGCGGCCATGGCAGGCGGGACACCGGGAGACTTCATGCCGATGCCTGCCCAGGACACCCTGCTTGCCCATGACATCGCGCGGGCGATGATGGATGGCTTCAATCGCCATTACCGCCTGTTCCGCGCCGAATCCGCCCGCGCCAAGCACCGCTTCGAAACCGCCGACTGGCTGGGCCAGCAGCGTGCCCAGCGCGAGCGCATCGAGTTCTACGACCTGCGTGTGCGCGAATGCGTGCGCCGGCTTGAAAAGGAATTTGCGGCCGGCGCCCAGCCCATGCAGGTCTGGCAGCAGATCAAGCGCCACTACATCGGGCTCATGGTCAACCACCTGCAGCCGGAGCTGGCCGAGACCTTCTTCAACTCGGTCACCACCAAGATCCTGCACCGCACGCATTTCCACAACGACTTCATCTTCGTGCGGCCCGCCGTCAGCACGGAATACATAGAGAACCAGGAGCCGGCTGCGCGCCCGGCCTACCTGGCCTTCTACCCCACGCGCGAGACGCTGCCGCAGACGCTGCGCGAAGTCGTGGAGCAATTCGCGCTGCAGCGCCCCTTCGAGGACCTGGAGCGCGACATCGCCCGCCTGGCCGAGCGCCTGGAGCCGCAGCTGCAGGCCATGCGCCTGTACGCCAACTTCCAGATCCAGGTGCTGTCCAGCCTGTTTTTCCGCAACAAGGGCGCCTACATCGTCGGCAAGATCATCAACGGCTTTGCCGAGCTGTCCTGGGCCGTGCCCATCCTGCACGGCGACAACGGCCGGCTGGTGCTGCATGCGGCCCTTTTCGGCGAGAAGGACTTCCACGGCCTGTTCAGCTTTGCGCGCGCCTACTTCATGGTCGATACCGACGTGCCCAGCGCCTACGTGCAGTTCCTGCGCGGACTCATGCCGCGCAAGCCGCGCGCCGAGCTGTACAACGCCCTGGGCCTGGCCAAGCAGGGCAAGACGCTGTTCTACCGCGACTTCCTGCACCACCTGCGGCATTCGCGCGACCAGTTCCGCATCGCACCCGGCATCAAGGGCATGGTCATGCTGGTGTTCGACCTGCCCAGCTTTCCCTATGTGTTCAAGCTCATCAAGGACCGCTTCGCCGCCCCCAAGGAGATCACGCGCGAACAGGTCAAGGCCAAGTACCGCCTGGTCAAGCAGCACGACCGCGTGGGGCGCATGGCCGACACGCTGGAGTACAGCCTGGTCGCCTTCCCGCGCGAGCGCTTTTCGGATGCGCTGATCGCCGAGATCCTGGAGCATGCGCCCAGCCAGGTCGAGATCAGCGACCGCGACGGCGATGGCCGGCAGGAGGTCATCATTTCCCACCTCTACATAGAGCGGCGCATGGTGCCGCTGAACATGCTGCTGCAGGAGTGCTTCGATGACGGGCTGGACCTGCCGGCACCGCGGCAGCGCCTGGAGAGCGCCGTGATCGAGTACGGCAATGCCATCAAGGATCTGGTCGCGGCCAACATCTTCCCGGGCGACATGCTGTGGAAGAACTTCGGCATCACGCGCGGCGGCAAGGTGGTGTTCTACGACTACGACGAGATCGAATACCTGACCGACTGCCACTTCCGCCAGGTGCCCGCGCCGCGCAACGAGGAGGACGAGCTCAGCGGCGAGGTCTGGTACCCCGTGGGCCCGCGCGATGTGTTCCCGGAAACCTTCGCGCCCTTTCTGCTGGGCAATCCGGCCGTGCGCGAAGTCTTCATGCGCCACCATGCCGACCTGCTCGACCCCGCCTTCTGGCAGGCGCACCAGCAGCGCATCCGCGAAGGCCATGTCCACGATGTCTTCCCCTACGAGCGCAGCCGCTGGCTGGCCTGACCCGTTTTCCCTTTCTTTCACCATCACGACACCCCAGGAGACAAGCATGCAAGACCCCATCGTCATCGTCGGCGCAGCCCGCACCCCCATGGGCGCCTTCCAGGGCGACTTCGCCGACCTCGCGGCCCATGATCTGGGCGGCGCCGCCATCAAGGCGGCCGTGCAGCGCGCGGGCGTGGCGCCCGAGAAAGTGGACGAAGTGCTGTTCGGCAACTGCCTGATGGCGGGCCAGGGGCAGGCGCCCGCCCGCCAGGCCGGCTTCAAGGGCGGCCTGCCGCGCAGCACGGGCGCCGTGACCCTGTCCAAGATGTGCGGCGCCGGCATGGAGGCCACCATCCTGGCGCACGACCAGCTGGTCGCAGGCAGCCGCGATGTCGTGGTCTCCGGCGGCATGGAAAGCATGACCAATGCGCCCTACCTGCTCAAGAAGGGCCGTGGCGGCTACCGCATGGGCCACGACAAGGTCTATGACCACATGATGCTCGACGGCCTGGAGGATGCCTACGAGCCCGGCCGCTCCATGGGCACTTTTGGCGAGGACTGCGCCGCCAAATACCACTTCACGCGCGAGCAGCAGGACGCCTACGCCATCGAAAGCGTCAAGCGCGCCCAGGCGGCCACTGAAAGCGGCGCCTTCGCCGCCGAGATCACGCCCGTCACCGTCTCCACGCGCAAGGGCGACGTCACCGTCAGCATCGACGAAGGCCCGGCCAAGGCCAAGCTGGACAAGATCTCCAGCCTCAAGCCCGCCTTCAAAAAGGACGGCACGATCACGGCCGCATCGAGCTCCAGCATCAACGACGGCGCCGCCGCCCTGGTGCTGATGCGCGAATCCACGGCCAAGGAATTGGGCTGCAAGCCGCTGGCGCGCATCGTTGCCCATGCCACGCATGCCCAGGAGCCCGAATGGTTCACCACGGCCCCCGTGGGCGCTACGCAGAAGGCCCTCAAGAAGGCCGGCTGGACGGCGGCGGACGTGGACCTGTGGGAAGTCAACGAAGCCTTTGCCGTCGTGCCCATGGCCCTGATGGCCGAGCTGGGCGTGCCGCGCGACAAGGTCAACGTCAACGGCGGCGCCTGTGCGCTGGGCCACCCCATTGGCGCCAGCGGTGCGCGCATCCTGGTCACGCTGCTGCACGCCCTGCAGGCGCGCGGCGGCAAGCGCGGCCTGGCCACGCTGTGCATAGGCGGCGGCGAGGGAACAGCCATGGCGATAGAACTCGTCTAAGCTCAGGCTCTTCGGGCGCATCGCCTGCCTGCCTCATCGAGCCCTCCACACCATGATCACCAGCGAAGAACAGTTGCGCAGCCTGTATGCCATGCCGGCCGAAAGGGCCTTGCTCAAGCAGCAGGTGGACCTGGACCGGCACTGCCTGCGCTTCATCGCGCTGTCGCCGCTGTGCATCGTGGCCACGGGGGGCGGGGCGGGCGCGATGATGGATGCCTCGCCGCGCGGCGGCAAGCCGGGCTTCATCAAGGCGCCCGACAACCAGACGCTGCTGATTCCCGATTCGGGCGGCAACAACCGCCTGGACAGCTTCAGCAACCTGATCGCCGATCCGCGCATCGGCCTGCTGTTCATGGTGCCGGGTTTCGACGAGACCCTGCGCGTCAACGGCGTGGCCAAGCTGCGCGACGAGGCCCATTACACGGCGCTGTTCGCCAGCGAAGGCTTCCGGCCCAAGATCGTTCTGGAGATCCAGGTGCAAGAGGCTTATCTGCACTGTGCCAAGGCCCTGATGCGCGCCCGGCTCTGGAAGCCAGAGTCCCAGGTGTCGCGCAACGTCATGCCCTCGGTGAACCAGATGATCCACCAGCAGATCGGTCTGCCTGCGCCCACCGAGACGCAGGAGGCCATGGTCGAGCGCTACGAAAAGCAGATCGCGGGCGAGCAGGGCCGCTGACCGCATTCCATTTGAAAGGTCGAAAGACATGGCAGTCACTCTGGTGTTGGGAGCCTCGCGCGGGCTTGGTTTTGCCTTGGTGGAGGCCTATGCGGCCCAGGGCCGCAGCGTGGTCGCCACGGTGCGCAGCGAGGCCGACCGCGAGCGCGTCGAGGCCACGGGCGCCAAGGTGCTGCTGGTGGATGTGGCCGACCCGGCCAGCGTCAGCGGCCTGGCCTGGCAGCTCGACGGCGAGAAGATCGAGCTGGCGCTGTACGTGGCCGGAGTGTGGGATGCCCACAGCTCGGCCACGCCGCCCACGCGCGAGCAGTTCGACCGCGTCATGCACACCAATGTGCTGGGCGCCATGCAGGTGCTGCCCCAGGTGGCGCCGCTGGTCGAGGCGGCGGGCGGCGTGTTCGGTCTGTTCTCCAGCCAGATGTCGCTGCTGGCCGACGCCGAATCCGACGCCTGGCTCTACCGCGTCAGCAAGGCTGCGCTCAACATGGTTGTGGCCAGCGCACAGCCGCAATGGCCGGGCGCCACCGTGGTCGCGCTGGACCCGGGCTGGGTGCAGACCGACATGGGTGGCGCGGCTGCCACCCTCACCGTCGAGCAAAGCGTGCAGGGCCTGGTGCGCACGCTGGCCGGCGTCACGCCGGCCGACCGGGGCCGCATGCTGCGGCATGACGGGCAGCGCATCGCCTGGTAGATCCGACGGCAGATCCGGCCAGCGCAACGGACAACGAACAACGAAACAAGAATCAGGAGACAAGACATGCTGCTCAACGCAGACCAGGAAATGATCCGTGACGCGGTGCGCGACTTCGTGCGCACCGAAATCACGCCCCATGCCGCACGCTGGGACAAGGAACACCACTTTCCCAAGAACGTGCACCAGGGCCTGGCGGCGCTGGGTGCCTACGGCATCTGCGTGCCCGAGGAGTACGGCGGCGCCGGCCTCGACTACCTGAGCCTGGCCCTGGTGCTGGAGGAAATCGCAGCCGGCGACGGCGGCACCAGCACGGTGATCAGCGTCACCAACTGCCCCGTCAACGCCATCCTCATGCGCTACGGCAGCGAGGCGCAAAAGCAGCAATGGCTGGCGCCGCTGGCGCGCGGCGAGATGCTGGGCGCCTTCTGCCTGACCGAGCCGCATGTGGGCTCGGATGCCTCGGCGCTGCGCACCACGGCCACGCGCGACGGCAGCGACTACGTGATCAACGGCGTCAAGCAGTTCATCACCAGTGGCAAGAACGGCGACGTGGCCATCGTCATCGCCGTCACCGACAAGGCGGCGGGCAAGCGCGGCATGAGCGCCTTCATCGTTCCGACCTCCGCACCCGGCTACCAGGTGCTGCGGCTGGAGGACAAGCTGGGCCAGCACAGTTCGGACACGGCCCAGATCCAGTTCGAGGGCTGCCGCATCCCCGCCGCCAACCTCATCGGCGCCGAGGGCGAGGGCTACAGGATTGCGCTGTCGGCGCTGGAAGGAGGGCGCATCGGCATTGCCGCGCAGAGCGTGGGCATGGCGCGTGCGGCCTTCGATTGCGCGCTGCAATACTCCAAGGAGCGCGAGAGCTTCGGCCAGCCCATCTTCAACCACCAGGCCGTGGGCTTTCGCCTGGCCGACTGCGCCACGCAGATCGAGGCCGCGCGCCAGCTGATCTGGCATGCGGCCAGCCTGCGCGATGCCGGCCTGCCCTGCCTTAAGGAAGCGGCCATGGCCAAGCTGTTCGCCAGCGAAATGGCCGAGCGCGTGTGCAGCGCCGCCATCCAGACCCTGGGCGGCTATGGCGTGGTCAGCGACTTCCCCGTGGAACGCATCTACCGCGACGTGCGCGTCTGCCAGATCTACGAGGGCACGAGCGACGTGCAGAAAATTCTCATCCAGCGCGCCCTGGCCTGAGGCCAATCCCCCACGCTGCGGGTCGGGCCGGATGGCCCTGACACCCGCAGGGCTTAGCATGGAGCATCGCCGGCACGGCGCCCGAGAGAGGCGGGCGGCCGTTTCCGGCAGGTTTGTGACCACCTTCGCAGGAGATCCCGACATGCCCATCGCTTCCGTCAACGGCCAGAACCTGTACTACGAGGACACGGGCGGTAGAGGCCCGGTCCTGGTGTTTTCGCACGGGCTGCTCATGGACCACACCATGTTCGCTCCCCAGGTCCAGGCACTGCAAGGGCGCTTTCGCTGCATCAGCTGGGACGAGCGCGGCCATGGCCAGACGGCAGACCCCGAGCAGTGCGCACCCTTCGACTACTACGACTCGGCCGACGACCTGGCCGCCCTGCTCGAGCACCTGGGCGTGGAGCGCGCGGTGCTGGTCGGCATGTCGCAGGGCGGCTATCTGTCGCTGCGCTGCGCGCTCATCCACCCCGAGATCGTGCGCGCGCTGGTGCTGATCGACACCCAGGCCATGCTGGAAGACCCCGAGCAGATGCCCCACCACGAAGCCTTGCTGCGCGCCTGGATGGAGCATGGCCTCAGCGACGACATGGCGACCACGGTGGAGCGCACCATCCTGGGCCAGGGCTGGAGCGGCGCGGCCGCCTGGCGTGCCAAATGGAAGAAGGCCACGCCCATCAACCTGGGGCAGAGCTTTCTGGCGCTGGCCCAGCGCGATGACATCAGCCCACGCCTGCCCGACATCCATGTGCCGGCCCTGGTCATCCATGGCACGGACGACACAGCCATCGCGCCCGACCGTGCACGCGCCATGGCCAAGGCCTTGCCCAGGGCGCAGTGGGTGGAGGTGCCGGGTGCCGGCCATGCGGCCAACCTCACGCATCCGCAGCCCGTGAACCTGGCCATCGAGCGCTTCCTGGAGCAGCTCGACTGACAGGGCCTGCCGGGCAGGGGGTCAGACCGGCGGATCGCCGTCGTTCTCGCTGTCGCGGCGGCGCAGGACGACGGTGATGCTGCCGTCGGTCTCCAGCGTGGCGCGCTCCACCTCTCTGAGGTGCAGGCAGCCGCCCGCACGCAGCGCGGCCTCGATATCGTCGCGCGTGATGCGTTCCTCGCGCATCAGGTCCTTGTTCAGGTGTCCGTCCCTGATCAGGGCCTTGGCCTTGCCGTCGATGAGCCGCTCCAGCGCGGGAAAGCGAAAGGTCAGCCAGGACAGCAGCAGATGGCACAGGATCAGCGTGGAGGCCGAGACCATGCCACCGATCAGCGAGTTGTCCCCGGCATTCATGGAGTTCTGCACCGCATTCGACAGGATGAGCAGCAGCACCAGGTCGAACGGCGCGTACTGCCCCGTCTGGCGCCGCCCCGTCAGCCGAAGGAACACCAGCAAAAACAGGTAGACGGCCACGCCGCGCACCACGAACTCCCACCACGGGACCGACATTGAAAACATGGGCTCTCCTTACAGGCCCGAGGGCCCGCGGTCAGTATCATGGCCCGCCTGTCCTCCATCAAGAACCCGGTCGCAGCAAGGCGGCCGTGACTGACATGCATTCCTGCTCCCGCGCCGTCCTCTCCCAAGTTCCGCAAGTTCCGCAAGTTCCGCAAGTTCCGCAGGGCCAGCCGCTATGAGCGCTGCCGCCCCCTCCCCGGCCTGTCCCTGCGGCCAGCACGATGCCAAGGGCCGTCCCCTGGCCTTCGATGCCTGCTGCGGCCGCTACCTGGACCATTTCGACGACTGCCCTGCGCCCGATGCCCAGGCGTTGATGCGCTCGCGCTACAGCGCCTTCGTGCGCGAGGACGCCGCCTATCTGCTGGCCACCTGGCACGCCAGCCAGCGGCCCGCCTCGCTGGACTTCGAGCCTTCAGCACGCTGGCTGGGGCTGGCGGTCAAGGACTTCCGAAGCACCGGCGAGGACAGCGCCGAGGTGGAATTCGTCGCGCGCTACCGCGTGGGCGGCCGCGCCGTGCGCCTGCATGAGCGCAGCCGTTTCGTGCGCGAAGCCGGGCGCTGGCTCTACGTGGATGGCGACCAGTTCTGAACACGGCGGCGGCCCTGCGGAGCCGCTGTGGAAACTGCAGCAGCGCCAGCGGCTGCTGCTGTCCATCGCATCGCGGGGCTCGTCCGAGGCGGCGGCCCTCATCATCCCCGGCATCGTGGTCTGGCTGCAGCGGCACGAAACGGGTGCCTTCCAGGCGCCGCTGCTGCTGTGGTGGCTGGGCATGGCGGTCATGGCCTGCGTCTTCGTCGGGTTGCGGCGCCAGTTGCGTCGGGACCTGGGTGCTGCCGTGCCATCGGCCGAGTTGCCGGCGCGGCTGCAGCGCTGGGAGCGCGTGATGGGCCGCATGGCCTTGCTCAACGCCGGTTCCTGGGCGCTGGCGATACCGCTGACCCATGGCAGCGGCCATGAATTCCGGCTTTTCATCTACCTGGTGCTGTGCGGCGTCGTGGCCTCGGCCGCCACCTTTCTGGCGCCGGCGGCTGCCGTGTTCAAGCGCTTCTTCGGCGTGCTGTACGGCGCCATGCTGCTGGCCGTGGTCTGGTACTTCCCGAACAGGGGCCTGTACCTGCTGCCGCTGCTCATGCTGTATGGCGCCACCATCGCGCGCCATGCCTGGGGGGCGCGTCAGCTCATGCTGCAGCAATGGGCGCAGGAGCGTGACCGCCAGCTGCTGGCCGAGCGCTACCTGGCCGCCAAGGAGCAGGCCGAACAGGCGCTGGAGGCCAAGAGCCGCTTCCTGTCGGCCGCCAGCCATGACCTGCGCCAACCCCTGCATGCCCTGGGCCTGCTGGTGGAAACCGCCCGCCAGCGCAATGCCGACGGCGCGCTGGCAGGCGTGCTTGACGATGCCCAGGCCTGTGCCCAGTCGCTGGGCACCATGTGCAACGACCTGCTGGACCTGTCGCGGCTGGAGAACGGCACCTGGGAGCTGCGCGCCCAGGTGATGGACCTGCGCATTCTGCTGGGCGATGCCACGCGCCTGTTCGCGGCCGAGGCGCGCCAGCGCGGGCTGGTGCTGCGCTGGCGCGTGGCGCGCGGCATGGACAGCCTGGTGCGTGCCGATGAGGCCCTGCTGCGCCAGATGGTGTTCAACCTGCTGCACAACGCCCTGCGCTACACCCAGCGCGGCGGGGTGCTCCTGGCCGCCCGCGTGCACGGCGGGGGCTGGCGCATCGAAGTCTGGGACACGGGCCTGGGCATTGCGGCCGAAGACCGGCCCCATGTCTTCGCACCGCACTTTCGCGCGCGCTCAGGCCAGGCGGCCCGGCGCGCGGCCCAGCCTGCGGCCGGCCCCCTGCCCGGCGTGAGCAGCCAGGGCCTGGGCCTGGCCGTCGTGGCCGCAGCCGCGCGGCGCATGGGCGTGGAGCACGGCCTGCTGTCCACGCCGGGGCGGGGGTCCTGCTTCTGGCTGCAACTGCCGTCCAGCCTGAATGTGCAGGCGGCCTTGCCGCAGTCCGAGGGACCGTCCGAAGGACCGCAGGCGCAGGCGCAGTACCGGCCGCCCCTGCTCCAGGGCCGGTGCTGGGTGGTCGATGACGATGCGCAGGTGGCGCGGGCCCTGGCCGGCCTGCTGCGCGATTGGGGGCTGCAGGTGGATGTGGCTGCCACAGGCCGTGAGGTGGCCGACTGGCTGGCGGCGGGGCAGCACCCCGATTTCGTGCTGTGCGACCACCATCTGGCCCGGGGCGAGAACGGCTTTGCGCTGCTGCAGAACGTGCTGGCGCAATCGCCGCAGGCGGCGGGCGCCCTGCTCAGCGGCGAGCCGTCACCGGCGCTGGAGCAGGAGGCGCAGGAACTGGGCTATCTGCTGCTGCGCAAGCCCGTGGACCCGCTGGCGCTGCTGGCCCTGCTTCAGCGCAGGCTGGCCGTGGCCGGCGCCTGAACCGTATCGGTCGGCGGGACGGAAGGCGGCAGCTCCAGCGCAATGCCCTGCATGCGCGTGATGGCGTCGATGCGGCTGTGCACGCCCAGGCGCTGCAGGGCGCCCGCCACATGCTCCTTGACCGTGTGCGGCGACAGGTGCAGCAACTGCGCAATGCTGGGATTGGGCAGGCCGCGCAGCACCAGGTCCAGCACCTGGGCCTGGCGCGGGGTGAGGCCCAGCTCGGCCGCCGTCATCCGGATGGCATGGGCGCCGCCGGGCGCCTGTGGCGCCAGCGGGGCGGCGGGGAACCAGGTCTCGCCGCGCAGCAGGGCCGCCACGGCCTGCTGCAGCACCTGCGGCGGCTGCGACTTGAGCACAAAGCCATGGGCCCCCGCCGCGCGTGCCTTCAGGGCAATTGCGCCATGCGTGTCGCCGCTGGTCATGAGCACGCGGCAGGCGGGCGCCAGCGTGCGGATTTCGCGCACCACGTCCGTTCCCGCACTGGCACCCAGCCAGAAATCCACGATGGCCAGATGCGGCGATCCCCTGCCGGCCATGCACTGCAGGCCTTCGCCCGCATCGGCCACGGCATGGACTTCGGACAGGCCGAATTGTTTCAGGAACTCGGACACGCCCATGGCCGTCAGCGGGTGGTCGTCGATCACCAGGGCATAGCGCCCCGATTGGAGACAGGAGGAATCGGTCAGGAGGGGATGGCTGTGCATGGTCCGCGCAAAGGCATGTCGAAAGGGCTGGAGCGCCAGGGCGCGCCCGGATACACCTTGCGCACATCGTAACGATTACCCCCCGGCCGGGGGGTGACCGGATGTCGGCCAACTCCCCAAAATCGCCGCCGATGCCCTGAGATTCCGCATGGAACGGGCACGTATTCAACGAGAAGGGGAGATAGTCATGAAGATGGTACAGCTCACGCGCCGCAGTGCGGCATTGATGCTTCTGGGAACCCTGGCCGCCTGTGGCGGCGGCGGTGGTGGTGGATTGGGAGAACCGGGCGGCGGAGATCCCGGCAATGGCGGAAATCCCGGCAACCCCGGCACGCCCGGCAACCCCGGCGGCGGCACGACGACCCCGGTGACCGGCCAGTACCGCATGGAGACGGCTGCCGAAAACTTCGACGCGGCCCTGTCCGCCATGAACACGCTGGGGGCGCAAGGCTATGCCTTCACCTACAGCCTGGCCTCGGGCGGCACGACCTTTCCCGTTCCCATCGGTGACTTCTACGTCACCGACACGGCCCACACCGGCACGCGCCTGGACTACCGCATGGTGGCCGACGTGGCGGGCGTCTCGGCCCTGGTGGCCCAGCTCAATGCGCAGGGTGCGCAGGGCTACCTGTACAAGTCGGGCATGGCGTTCCCCAGCAGCACGCAGGACCTGCGCAACCTCTATGTGCGCAGCAGCAGCGCCGCCGCCACCTACAGCTACGAGACGCGCCCCGCCGTGGGTGCGCTGGACACGTCCGGCTTCACGCAGCAACTGGCCGAGATGAGCGGCCGGGGTTTCCGCTACACGGGCCCGCTGATCTCGGGCGACGAGATGTTCAACCTCTACGTCAAGGACTCCAAGGCACCGGCCTTCGAGTACGCGGTGTTCGCCCTGGCCGCGCCCTTCGGCATGGCCAACGGCACGGCGCTGAAGCAGCGTCTGGACGAGATGGGTGCCAAGGGCCACCTGCTGCGCGGCGCCCTGGTGCTGCGCGGCAATACCGAAGGCGTGCAGCTGTACGAAAAGAGCGGCGACCAGCAGGGCGCCATCGAGTACCGCCTCGAATCCGTGTCCAACAACGCCAGCCTCGCGCAGCGCCTGGAGCAGTTCAACCGCAACGCGGCCGAAGGCTTTTTCGCCTTCGGCGATGTGGTCACCGACGATGGCCAGTTCCATTCCATCTCGGTGCGCAACGTCAAGCGCATGGTGCATCCGCTGGCCGGTGCCTCCTTCCCCTGAGCAGGGCACAGGCATGCGCGGCCGGCGCATAATCCGGCCATTTTCCGCAGCAAGGGCGCCCCAGGGCGCCCTTGCTCAGTTTGTTTCGAGAATCCATCCATGACTGCTTTCGAGGCCGTGCTCTTCGACTGTGACGGCGTGCTCGTCGACAGTGAATCCATCACCAACCGCGTGCTGTGCACCATGCTCAATGAATCGGGCTGGCCCATCAGCACCGAGGAATGCCTGCGCGAATTCATCGGCAAGACCGTGCGCAGCCAGGCCGCGCTGATCGAGGCGCGCACCGGCAAGCCGCTGACCGACGCATGGATGGCCGCCTTCTACGAGCGCCGCAACGCCGCGCTGCGCGCCGAGCTGGTGGCCATTGACGGCGCGCTGTCCGCCGTCAGCGAATCCCATGCGCTGTGCGCTGGCCGCATCGCCTGCGCCTCGGGCGCGGACCGCGCCAAGGTGGAGATGCAGCTGGCCCAGGTCGGCATGACCCCGTATTTCGAGGGCCGCGTCTTCAGCGGCCATGAGCTGCCGCGCAGCAAGCCCTTTCCCGATGTGTACCTGGCCGCCGCCGCCGCCCTGGGCGTGGAGCCGGCGCGCTGCCTGGTCATCGAGGACACGGTGACCGGCGTCACCGCCGGCGTGGCCGCAGGCGCCACGGTCTGGGGCTATTTCCCGGCCGACCAGGGCCACGCATCGGCCGAGCAGCTGCTCGAGGCCGGCGCCAGCTGCGTGTTCGGCGACATGGGCGAGCTGCCTGCCATGCTGCGCGCCATCGGACAGGCCAGCGCCAGCGCCTGAGCTTGGGCTTGAGCCGGCCCTAGCGCAGCCGCGGCGAAGGCGTCTCGTCCACGGCCTGCGCACGCGCGGCCTGCTGCTCGGCTTGCAGCGCCCGCTGGAAGGCGGGCCGCTGCTGCAGGCGCTGCCAGTAGGCCTGTGTGGCAGGCCCCCATTGCGGCTCCATCTCCAGGTGCGCCGACAGCATCAGCGCATAGCCCACGGCCACGTCGGCAGCGGTGAAGCGGTCTGCCGTGAGCCAGTCGCGCTGCTCCACGGCCTGCTCCACGGCGCGCAGCCGCGCGAGGAACCAGCGCTGGTAGTCCTGGGCCACCTGGGGCTGGCGCCGTTCGGCTGGCTCGAAGTGCGCATAGCGCAGCACCAGGGTCTGCGGGAAGGTCAGCGTGGCATCGCTCATGTGCAGCCAGTTGAGGTAGGCGGCAAAGCCCGCCTCCTGCGGCTGCACGGACAGACCCGCCCCGGGGTGCAGGGCAGCCAGGTATTCGCAGATGGCGGCTGACTCGGTCAGCCTGGCCTCGCCGTGGCGCAGCAGCGGCACCGTGCCCAGCGGGTTGAGCTCCAGGTAGCTGCGCTGCAGCACGCGCGGCGGAAACGGCAGCATGTGCAGCGTGTAGGGAAGCTGCAGTTCTTCGAGCATCCACAGCGCGCGGAATGAGCGCGCGCTGACGCAGTGGTGGAGATGGTGCATGCGCAAAGCCTAGGCCAGATGCGCGGACGGCGGCAGTCGCGCAGGATGCAAATCGCGCCAGGATGCGCGCGGCACTCATTCGGGCCGGGCTCGCGCGCTCTTGCGGAATTCGGAAGGTGACAGCCCCGTCCACAGCCGGAAGGCGCGGATGAAGCTCTTGTCGTTGAGAAAGCCGCAGGACTGGGCGATGCGCTTGATGGGTCGGCTGGTGCGCAGCAGCAGGGCCACGGCACGCTCGCGCCGCACCTCGTCCTTGAGCGCCTGCAGCGAGGCGCCTTCTTCCTTGAGCTGGCGATGCAGGCTGCGCTGGGACAGGTGCAGCTGGCGCGCCAGCGTGTCGGCCGTCTGCAGGCATTCGGCGTCGGCCGCCAGCAGCTGGCGCACGCGCTGCACCAGCTGGCGCTCGCGCCGGTAGGGGCGCACCTGCAGCGGCAGGGCGCGCTGCAGCATGCGCTGCAGCGCAGGCTCGTCGCGCGTCAGCGGCATATCCAGAAAGCGCGCGTCGAACTGTAGGCAGGCCCGGGCCGCGCCAAACTCCACCTCGCCCGGCGGGAACAGCAGCGCATACACGCCCGCATGCGGCGGGGGATCGAAGGGAAAGCAGGCGCGCCGCAGCGGCAGCGGCTCATCGATGAACCAGCTGGCCAGGCCGTGGATATTGCGCAGCACCGACAGCAGGCAGAACTCGCGCATGGCGCCCAGCGTGGACAGCTCCTCGATGGCCAGCGTGGCCAAGCCGTCTTCCTGCGTCAGCGTGAGGCGGATGTCGTCGGCCAGCAGGCCATGGTGGCGGCACCAGCGCGCCAGCGCCAGGCCCAGCTGCTCACTGCCCATGCTGGCGCGTGCCAGCATGCCGTAGCTGCCCCAGGGCAGGCGCCGGGAGAACCAGCCCAGGGCCTCGTCGTCGAGTTCGCGCATGGCGGCATCGGACAGTGCCTCCATCTGCAGCGCCGTGATGCACTCGTTGCGCTCTTTGACGGAGTCTGGCGCGATTTGTGCCTTCTCCAGGGCGGACAGGGCGCTGATGCCCCGGCGTTCGTAGGCCAGCATAATGGCCTGCACAAAGGCCATGGGCGTGACTGCAGGGTGTGCGGAGGCCATGGTGGCGGCCGCCTGGGGCAGGGGGGTCTTGACCAGCGAGGGGGTGAACATGCTGGCAATTATTGCAACCTTCGTGGCCTGTTCTGCTCGGGGTTGGCCCTTATGCTGCCACGCAATAGCTGCCGTGACGGGGCAGGCCACTGCATTTGCCCGTCCCAGGCGCCGCCGACGACACAGGAGACAACGCATGCCCGCCCAGAACGCCCCGCTCGCTTCCAGCCATGCCCAAGGCCGCACCGATGTGCCGCTGATCGAGCAGACCATCGGCGACTTCTTTGCCGACATGGCGGCCCGCCAGCCAGATCGCGAGGCCCTGGTCAGCCGCCACCAGGGCCTGCGCTACAGCTATGCCGGCCTGCACACCGAGGCGCGCCGCCTGGCCAGCGCGCTGCTGGGCCTGGGGCTGGACAAGGGCGACCGCGTCGGCATCTGGTCGCACAACAACGCCGAATGGGTGCTGATGCAGCTGGCCACCGCCCAGGTCGGCCTGGTGCTGGTCAACATCAACCCGGCCTACCGCACCTCCGAGGTGGAGTACGCGCTCAACAAGGTCGGCTGCAAGGCCCTGGTGACCATGGCGCAGTTCAAGACCAGCGACTACCTGGGCATGCTGCGCGAACTGGCCCCCGAGCTGGCCACGGCCGAGCCCGGCCGCCTGCATTGCGCGCGCCTGCCCCAGCTGCGCAGCGTGGTCTGGATCGACGTCGCAGGGCAGGGCGAAGAGCAGCCCGGCATGCTGCGCTTTTCCAGCCTGCTGGCGCGCGGTGATGCGCAGGATGCGCGCATCGACGCCGTGGCCGCCACGCTCAAGAACACCGACCCCATCAACATCCAGTTCACCAGCGGCACGACGGGCTTTCCCAAGGGCGCCACGCTGACCCACCGCAACATCCTGAACAACGGCTTTTTCATCGGCGAGTGCATGCGGCTGACGCCCGAGGACCGGCTGTGCATTCCCGTGCCGCTGTACCACTGCTTCGGCATGGTGCTGGGCAACCTGGCCTGCTTCACGCATGGCTCGGCCATCGTCTACCCGAATGACGGATTCGATCCGCTGCTGGTGCTGGAGACCGTGCAGGCCGAGCGCTGCACGGGCCTGCACGGCGTGCCCACGATGTTCATCGCCGAGCTGGACCACCCGCGCTTCAAGGAGTTCGACCTGAGCACGCTGCGCACCGGCATCATGGCCGGCTCGCCCTGCCCCATCGAGGTGATGAAGCGCGTGGTCAGCGACATGCACCTGTCCGAGATCACCATCGCCTACGGCATGACCGAGACCAGCCCCGTCAGCTGCCAGAGCGATGCCGACACGCCGCTGGAGCGCCGCGTGTCCACCGTGGGCAAGGTGCAGCCGCACCTGGAGGTGAAGATCGTCGACCCGGCCACGGGCGAGGTGGTGGCGCCCGGCGTCTCGGGCGAGCTGTGCACGCGCGGCTACTCGGTCATGCACGGCTACTGGGGGGACGAGGCCCGCACACGCGAGGCCATCGACGACGATGCCTGGATGCACACGGGCGACCTGGCCACCATGGATGAGCAGGGCTACGTGAACATCGTCGGCCGCATCAAGGACATGGTGATCCGCGGCGGCGAGAACATCTACCCGCGCGAGATCGAGGAATTCCTCTACCGCCACCCGCAGGTGCAGGACGTGCAGGTGGTCGGCGTGCCCGATGTGCGCTATGGCGAGGAGCTGTGCGCCTGGATCATCGTCAAGCCCGGCCAGGCGCTGACCGAAGACGGCGTGCGCGACTTCTGCAAGGGCCAGATCGCCCACTACAAGGTGCCGCGCTACATCCGCTTCGTCGAGGCCTTCCCGATGACGGTGACCGGCAAGATCCAGAAGTTCAAGATCCGCGACGAGATGATCGCCATGCTGGATCTGCGTCCGGCCAGGACCGCCTGAGGGCTGCTTTCATGTGCTGCCGCCAGCTGTCCACCGCGTGCCGCCTAGTGCGTGCCGCCCTCGGGCGCGGCCACGGCCGAGGCTGCAGCGCGGCGCGCCACCACCAGGCGCTTGCGCAGCGAGATCTCCTGCATGTCCAGCTCGCTGACCAGGCGGCGCAGCGACTCGTCGTTGATGCGGTGGGCCTGGCGCTCGGCGTAGAGCGCGTCGCGCTCCTGGTGGATGCAGCGCAGGCGCAGCTCGATCTCCAACAGGTAGCGCAGCTTGCGCTGGCGCACGACTTCGGGCGCCTCGCGCTGGATCTCGATGCTGGAGGCCGTGCCGCTGCCGTCGTCCAGCAGCTGGACGCGGTTGCGGTACTCCTGCGTCAAGTGGCCCATGACCTCCTGGTGCATGGCCACCCATTCGGGCGTGTGGCCCTGGATCTCTTCCTCGCTCAGCGTCAGCCCGCCAATGGCGGACTGGCAGGCGGCCACGCGCGCCAGGCGCTCCTCGCGCACCGTGGGCGATTCGCCGGGCTGGGGCATGCGGCGCAGGATCAGCGGCAGCGCGATGCTGCCCAGCACCAGGGTGAACAAGATGGTGCCGGTGGCCAGGAAGATCAGCATCTCGCGGCCCGGAAAGGGCTGGCCGTTGTTCAGCAGCATGGGCACGGACAGCGCGCCAGCCAGCGTCACGGCGCCGCGTATGCCTGCCATGGTGGTGGCCAGGTTCAGCAGGTGCGAGGGGCGCTCTGCCATCTTTCCCTGGAAGTGGGCGCGTGCCAGGCTGCGCTGCACGCCCAGGGTCAGCCAGATCCAGCGCATCAGCAGCAGCGCGCTGGAGATGATCACCACATAGCCCACCAGCACCCACCATTCGCTGCCCGCATCGTGCAGCGTCACGCCGATGATGGAGGGCAGCTGCAGGCCCAGCAGCAGGAAGATGGCGCCGTTGAACGAGGCTTCCACCATGCTCCAGGTGCCCTCGGTCTGCAGCCGCTCGCTGATGTAGCTGCTGCGCTCCAGGTCGGCGAAGTTGGTGGCAATGCCCGCGGCCACGGCCGACAGGATGCCCGACACGCCGATCTTTTCGCCCACGATGTAGGCGGCGAAGGGCAGCAGGATCAGCAGCAGCACCATCTGCGTGGCCGCCACGTCGCCCAGGCGGCGCGTGATGGTGCTGCGCGCATAGGAAAAGCCCCAGCCGATCAGCGTGCCCACGCCCAGGCCGCCCAGGGCCATCCACATGAATTCCTTGGCCACCTCGGTCCACGAGAACAGGCCGGTCAGCGTGGCGGCAATGGCGAACTTCAGCGCCACCAGGCCCGAGGCATCGTTGAGCAGGGACTCGCCTTCGAGGATGTGCATGGTCTTCTCGGGCATGCCCAGGTTGCGCGTGATGGCCGAGACGGCCACGGCATCGGTGGGCGAGACCACGGCGGCCAGCGCGAAGGCCACGGTCAGCGGCATGCCGGGCACCAGCCAGTGGATCAGCCAGCCCAGCCCCACCACCGTGAACAGCACCAGGCCCAGCGCCAGGCGCAGGATGGGGCGGTACAGCGAGAAGAACTCGCGCTTGGGGATGCGCCAGCCGTCGGCGAACAGCAGCGGCGGGATGAACAGCAGCAGGAACAGCTCGGGATCGAAGGCGATGTGCAGGCCCTTTTGCGGCCAGGCGATCAGCGCTCCCAGGGCGATCTGTATCAGCGGCAGCGGGATGGCGCGCACATAGCGCGCGGCAATGCCTGTCAGTGCCCCCAGCAGCAAAACGAGCAAGACGATTTCAACGGTGTGCATACGGCATTTTCCCCAGCCCGGGCCGCCGTTCTTTGCAGCACATTCGAAAAAACCAAGCGCCCGCATCGGGCAAACACAAGAAGAGGCCACACATGAGCATTCTGGGCACCCAACTCAATCCGCGTTCGGCGGACTTCCTGGCCAATGCCGCCGCCATGCGCGCCGTGGTCGAGGACCTGCAGGCCCAGGTGGCCAAGGTCGCCGAGGGCGGCGGCGAGGCCGCGCGCGCCAAGCACGTGGCGCGCGGCAAGCTGCTGCCGCGCGACCGCGTGGCCATGCTGCTGGACCCCGGCACGCCCTTTCTGGAGATCGCCCCGCTGGCCGCGCTCAACATGTACCGCAACGACGCACCCGGCGCGGGCCTGATCGCCGGCATCGGCCGCGTCAGCGGCGTGGACTGCATGATCGTGTGCAACGACGCCACGGTGAAGGGCGGAACCTACTACCCGATGACGGTGAAGAAGCACCTGCGCGCCCAGGAGATCGCCGCGCAGAACCGCCTGCCCTGCATCTACCTGGTGGACTCGGGCGGTGCCAACCTGCCCAACCAGGACGATGTGTTTCCCGACCGCGAGCACTTCGGCCGCATCTTCTTCAACCAGGCCAACATGAGCGCCCAGGGCATTGCCCAGATCGCCGTGGTCATGGGCTCGTGCACGGCCGGCGGCGCCTATGTGCCGGCCATGAGCGACGAGTCCATCATCGTCAAGAACCAGGGCACCATCTTCCTGGGCGGCCCGCCGCTGGTGAAGGCCGCCACGGGCGAGGTGGTCAGCGCCGAGGACCTGGGCGGCGGCGACGTGCACACGCGCCTGTCGGGCGTGGCCGACCACCTGGCCCACAACGACACCCACGCGCTGGCGCTGGCGCGCCAGTCCGTGGCCAACCTCAACCATGCCAAGCAGCCTTCGGCTGGCGACCTGCCGCCCGAGGCGCCGCTGTTCGACGGCGGCGAGCTGTACGGGGTGATCCCCGTGGACACGCGCAAGCCCTTCGATGTGCGCGAGATCATCGCCCGCGTGGTGGACGGCAGCCGCTTCGACGAGTTCAAGGCCCGCTTCGGCGCCACCCTGGTCTGCGGCTTTGCGCGCATCGAGGGCATGCAGGTGGGCATCATCGCCAACAACGGCATCCTGTTCAGCGAATCGGCCGTCAAGGGCGCGCACTTCATCGAGCTGTGCTGCCAGCGCAAGATCCCGCTGGTCTTCCTGCAGAACATCACGGGCTTCATGGTGGGCCGCAAGTACGAGAACGAAGGCATTGCCCGCCACGGCGCCAAGCTGGTCACGGCCGTGGCCACGGCGGCCGTGCCAAAGTTCACCATCATCATCGGCGGCTCCTTCGGCGCGGGCAACTACGGCATGTGCGGCCGCGCCTATTCGCCGCGCTTCCTGTGGATGTGGCCCAACGCGCGCATCTCGGTCATGGGCGGCGAGCAGGCGGCCAGCGTGCTGGCCACCGTCAAGCGCGACGGTATCGAGGCCAAGGGCGGCCAGTGGACGGCCGAGGAGGAAGAGGCCTTCAAGGCCCCCATCCGCCAGCAGTACGAGGATCAGGGCCACCCCTATTACGCGACGGCGCGCCTGTGGGACGATGGCGTCATCGACCCCGCCGACACGCGCCGCGTGCTGGCGCTGGGCCTGGCGGCCACGCGCAACGCTCCCATAGAGGACACGCGCTTCGGCGTGTTCCGCATGTGACGGCGGCCCCTCTTTCCTTGCAGCGAGGTACTTCATGAAAACCACCGCACTGACCCTCGAATTCCAGGGCCCCCTGGCCACCATCACGCTGACCCAGCCCGAAGTGCGCAATGCCTTCAGCGACGAGGTCATCGCCGACATCACCCAGGCCTTCCACTCCGTGGGCAAGCGCAGCGACGTGCGCGCCGTGGTGCTGGCTGCCGAGGGCCCGGCCTTTTGCGCAGGCGCCAACCTCAACTGGATGCGCCGCATGGCCGACTACTCGCGCGACGAGAACCGCGAGGACGCCGGCCTGCTGGCCGAAATGCTGCGCGTGATCTACGAATGCCCGCAGCCCACCATCGCGCGCGTGCAGGGCGATGTCTACGCGGGCGGCATGGGCCTGGTCGCTGCCTGCGACATGGCCGTGGCCGCCGAGGGCGCGGGCTTTTGCCTGTCCGAGGTGAAGATCGGCCTGATCCCCGCCACCATCAGCCCCTACGTGATCCGCGCCATGGGCGCGCGCGCTGCCCACCGCTACTTCCTGACCGGTGAGCGCTTCGACGCGGCCGAGGCGCTGCGCATCGGCTTCGTGCACCGCGTGGTGGCGGCCGACGAGCTGGACAACGCCGTGGACGGCCTGCTCAAGCACCTGGTCAGCGCCGGTCCCGCCGCCGCCCGCGCCTGCAAGCGCCTGGTGATCGACGTGGCCGAGCGCGAGATCAACGAGCAGCTGATCGCCGCCACCGTCGAAGGCATCGCCGACATCCGCGCCAGCGCCGAGGGCAAGGAGGGCGTGCAGGCCTTCCTGCAAAAGCGCAAGCCGGCCTGGCTGGCCTGACACGCGCGGGCTGCCCATTCATCGCGCCACCACCGAGCAACGCCGAGCCAACGCCGAGCCAACACCATGAGCACCCTGACCGACTCCCTCGTCCAGTGGCTGCAGTCCGTGGGCCTGTACCCGGGCCCGGCCGTGCACCACACGGTCAGCGAGGCGGCTGGCGAAGTGGCCGAGCGCGTGGGCCAGGCCACCAGCGGCATGGACATGGCCGGCCTGCTGGCGCTGGCCGCCGCACTGGGCTGGGCCAGCGGCTTTAGGCTCTACGCCGTGGTCTTCGTGACCGGGCTGCTGGGGGCGCTGGGCTGGGTGGCGCTGCCGGGCGGGCTGCATGTGCTGGAGCATCCGGCCCTGCTGTTCGCCAGCGGCGCGCTGCTGTTCGTGGAGTTCTTCGCCGACAAGATCCCCGGCGTGGACTCGGTCTGGGACCTGCTGCAAAGCGTGATTCGCATTCCTGCGGGCGCGGCGCTGGCGGCCGGCGTCTTCGGCGCCGACAGCGCGACCATGGCCACCATGGCGGCCCTGATGGGCGGCTCGCTGGCCCTGTCCAGCCAGGTGGCAAAGAGCACGGCGCGCGCGGCCATCAACACCTCGCCGGAGCCGTTTTCCAACGTGGGCGCGAGCCTGGTGGAGGACGGTGCCTCGGTGGGCGCGATCTGGCTGGCGCTCACGCATCCGCTGGCCTTCGCCGCCGTGCTGCTGGTCGTGGTCATCGCCCTGTGGCTGCTGACCTGGGTGCTGTGGCGCTTTCTCAAGGCCGTGGTGCAGCGCCTGCGCTCGCTGTTGGGCGGGTCTCCCGCGATGAATCAAAAACCATAGCCGCCGGTCGCCGAATGACCGGGGCTGCAGAGAAAACACTGGAGATAACGCATGTTCAAGAAGATCCTGATCGCCAACCGCGGTGAAATCGCCTGCCGCGTCGCGGCTTCCGCCCGCCGCATGGGCGTGCGCACCGTGGCCGTGTACTCGGACGCCGATGCCCGCGCCAAGCATGTGCAGGCCTGCGACGAGGCCGTGCACATCGGCGGCAGCGCCCCCAAGGACAGCTATCTGCGCTGGGAACGCATCCTGGAGGCCGCCAAGGCCACGGGCGCCCAGGCCATCCACCCCGGCTACGGCTTTCTCAGCGAGAACGAGGAATTCGCCCAGGCCTGCGCCGATGCCGGCCTGGTCTTCATCGGCCCGCCGCCCTCGGCCATCCGCGCCATGGGCCTGAAGGCAGCCTCCAAGCAGCTCATGGAAAAGGCCGGCGTGCCCCTGGTGCCCGGCTACCACGGGGCCGACCAGGACCCGCAGCTGCTGCAGCGCGAGGCCGACCGCATCGGCTACCCGGTGCTGATCAAGGCCAGTGCCGGCGGCGGTGGCAAGGGCATGCGCCTGGTTGAGCGCAGCGAGGACTTCGCCGCCGCCCTGGCCAGCTGCCAGCGCGAGGCCATCAACAGCTTCGGCGACGACGCCGTGCTGGTCGAGAAATACGTGCTGCGCCCGCGCCATATCGAGATCCAGGTCTTTGGCGACACCCAGGGCAACTGCGTCTACCTGTTCGAGCGCGACTGCTCGGTCCAGCGCCGCCACCAGAAGGTGCTGGAGGAGTCCCCCGCGCCCGGCATGACGCCTGCGCTGCGCCAGAAGATGGGCGAGGCCGCCGTGGCCGCCGCCCAGGCCGTGAACTACGTGGGCGCGGGCACGGTGGAATTCATCGTCGAGCAGCCCGGCGGCTACGACCAGCCCGAGGCCATGAAGTTCTACTTCATGGAAATGAACACCCGCCTGCAGGTCGAGCACCCGGTGACCGAGGCCATCACGGGCGAGGACCTGGTGGACTGGCAGCTGCGCGTGGCCAGCGGCCTGCCCCTGCCCAAGCGCCAGGACGAGCTGCGCATCACCGGCCACGCCATCGAGGCGCGCATCTGCGCAGAAAACCCCGACAACGGCTTCCTGCCCGCCACCGGCACCCTGCACGTCTACCGCAAGCCCGACTGCGCCAGCTTCCATGTCGGCGACGTGCGGGTGGACGACGGCGTGCGCGAGGGCGATGCCATCAGTCCCTTCTACGACTCCATGATCGCCAAGCTCATCGTGCATGGCGACACGCGCGACCAGGCGCTGGCGCGGCTCGATGCCGCCCTGGCCGAGACACGCATCGTGGGCCTGGCCACCAATGTGCAGTTCCTGCGCCTGGTCATCGCCAGCGATGCCTTTGCAACCGCCAAGCTGGACACGGCGCTGATCGAGCGCGAGAAGCAGCATCTGTTCCATCAGCAGCGCCTGCCGCAGGCCCAGGCCGTGGCCGCCGCCGTGGCCCAGGTGCTGCAGGCCGAGCGCGCACAGGAAACCGCCGACCCCTTCAGCCGCCGGGACGGCTGGCGCTCGCACGGCGTGGCCGAGCGGCGCTGGGACTTCCGCCAGGGCGAGGCCGCCGTGCCCGCGCGCCTGCGCTACCTGCATGACGGCGCGCTGCAACTGGCCGTGGGCGAGGGCGAGTCCCTCGCCGAGGGCCTGCTGTCCTGGCAACAGGCCGGGGACGGCGCCTTCGACGTGCAGTTCGCGGGCCAGCGCCTGCACGCCCAGGTCCATGTGCTGGGCGAGCAATGCCATGTGTTCGCTCCCCAGGGCGCAGCCGTGCTGGGCCTGGCCGATCCGCTGGCCCATGCGGGCGAGGTGCAGTCCGAAGGCGGCCGCCTGACGGCGCCCATGCCGGGCAAGGTGGTCTCCTTTGCCGTCAAGGCCGGCGACAAGGTCAGCAAGGGCCAGCCGCTGGCCGTGATGGAGGCCATGAAGATGGAGCACACCATCGCCGCGCCCGGCGACGGCGTGGTGGCCGAGCTGCTGTATGCGCCCGGCGACCAGGTGACCGAAGGCTCCGAGCTGCTGCGCCTGGAAAGCTGAGCCCGCAGGCAAGACAGTTTTGCGCAAAAGTCGCGCGTGGGCGTCGCCAGGCCGTTAGGCTTGTCCACCTATGCGAGTGACTTTCTGCTGCGAAGACACCAGGCCCGACGCCTGGCTGCAAGGACTGCGCGCGGCCCTGCCGGGCGCCGAGGTGGACATCTGGTCGCCGGGCGCGCCGCAGGCCGACTACGCCCTGGTCTGGGCGCCACCCCAGCGCTTCATCGACGAGCAGCCGGGCCTCAAGGCCGTGTTCAACATCGGCGCCGGCGTCGATGCGCTGCTGCCGCTGCGCCTGCCGGCCGACCTTCCCGTCTACCGCCTGGAGGACGCCGGCATGGCCGTGCAGATGGCCGAATACGTCAGCCAGGCCGTGATCCGCTTCTTCCGGGGCCTGGACGGCTACGAGGCCGACATGGCCGCCGGCCTGTGGCAGCACCGGCCCAATCCTCGGCGCGTGGACTTCCCCGTGGGCGTCATGGGGCTGGGCCGCATGGGCGAGCGCGTGGCGCGCGCGCTGACGGTGTTCGATTTCCCCGTCAACGGCTGGAGCCGTACGCCGCATGCCATCGACGGCGTGCGTGGCTTCTGCGGCCCGCAGGACTTCGACGCCTTTCTGCGCGCCACCCGCATCCTCGTCAACCTGCTGCCGCTGACGCCCGAGACCGACAGCATCATCGACGCGCGCAGCCTCGCCCTGCTGCAGCCGGGCGCCTATGTGATCAACGTGGGACGCGGCGGCCATGTGGCGGACGAGGACCTCATCGCCGCCATCGACGGGGGCCATGTGTCCGGCGCGTTGCTCGACGTGTTCCGCTCCGAGCCGCTGCCCGACGGCCATGTCTTCTGGCGGCATCCGCGCATCACGCTCACGCCCCACACCTCGGCGCGCACCCTGGCGCGCGACAGCGTGGAGCAGATCGTGGGCAAGGTCGCGGCGCTGAGCCGGGGCGAGGCCGTGAGCGGCCGCGTGGACCTGCGGCGCGGCTACTGACGGGCGCGCTCAGTTCAGCGTCACGCCGGTGCTGCGCACCAGCGCGCCCAGGCGCTGGGAGTCGCTCCTGATCAAGGCGCCGAATTCGGCGGCCGTGCCGCCCACGGCCGGCGTGCCTATGGCTTCCCAGCGCGTGCGAAAGGCCGGATCCTTGAAGATGGCGTTGACCGTGGCATTGAGTTTGTCGATGGCGGCGGGCGGCGTGCCCGCGCGCACGGCAATGCCATGCCAGCCCGTGATCTGGTAGCCGGGCACGCCGGCCTGGGCCATGGTGGGCACATCGGGCAGCACCTTGCTGCGCTCGGCCGAGGTGACGGCCAGCGGGATCAGGCGGCCGCCCTGGATGTGCTGCAGCGAGCTGCCCACGATGTCGAACATCACGCCCACCTGGCCGCCGATCAGGTCGTTGAGTGCCGGTCCCGCACCCCGGTAGGGGACATGGCCCAGCTTGACCTGCTCCATGGAGTTGAACAGCTCGCCCGCCAGGTGCTGGGGCGTGCCGTTGCCGGCCGAGGCAAAGCTCAGCGTCTTGCCCGTTTTGGCCAGGGCCAGCAGCTCGGCCACGGTCTTGACGCCCAGCGAGGGATGGACCTCCAGCACCAGCGGGAAGGCCGACAGCTGCACCACGGGCTCCAGGTCCTTGAGCGGGTTGAAGGGCATGCTCTTGTACAGCGAGGAATTCACGGCCATGGGGCCGCTGGCGGCCAGCAGCAGGGTGTGGCCGTCGGCCGGTGCCTGGCGGGCCACCTCGGCGCTGCCCAGGTTGCCGCCCGCGCCGCTCTTGTTCTCCACGATGACGGTCACGCCCAGGCGCTGCTGCAGCTCGGGCTGCAGCATGCGTGCCATCAGGTCGGTAGGACCACCGGGCGGGTAGGGCACGACGAAGCGGATGGTCTTGCTGGGGAACGCCGGCGACGGGGTCTGGGCCGAGGCCTGGCCCGCCAGGCCCAGGGCCATGAAGGCCAGGGGAAGCGCCGTGAATGCGGTGGCTGCCTTGATTTTGGCGATGGCGTCACGCCGCGTGCCGTGGGTGGGCTGTTGCATGGTTGTGTCTCCTGCCTGTGGTTGGAATGGAAGGCCCGTCTTGTGCGGGCTCATGGGCCTATCGGCTTATCGGCCTGTAAGGCGCCTGGTGCTCAGCCCGGTGTGAAGCGCCGGCGTATGTCGTCGGCCGTGGCCAGGGGGCGGCCCAGCGCCTGGGCGGACACCACGGCCTGGCGGACCAGGGCGGCGTTGTCGGGCGCGGTATGGCCGTCCCGCGTCAGCAGGTTGTTCTCGAAGCCCACGCGCGCATGGCCGCCAAACGCGGCGGCTGCCGCGATGCAGGTGTTTTCCGTGGCGCCGAAGGCGCACACGGCCCAGGGCTCGCCGCCGTCATGCGCCGCGAGAAAGGGCAGCAGGTCCTGGGGCCGCGAGGTCTGGCCCGCGCTGTAGCGGCCCAGCACGAAGAGCAGGAACCAGGGCGCCTCGGGCACCACGCCCTGGGCGCGCAGCGCCTGCCAGCGGCGCAGGTCGGCCACGTCGTAGAGGATGACCTGCACCATGACCTGGTCGCGCACCAGTCCCGTGAAAAAATGCGCCAGTCCCGCATCGCCGATCTCGGGCTGGTCGATCTCGCGCAGGCCGATGGAGACGGCCTCGGGCCGCAGCGCCTGCACCATGGCGATCTGCTCGGGCGCGCGGTAGACGCCGGCGGCCTCGCTGGTGATCTGCACCACCATGTCCGTGCCCACGGCCTCGCGCACCACGCGCCAGGCTTCGCGGTAGCCGTCCACATCCAGGCTGTGGCGCCCCTGGGCGTCGCGGATGTGCATGTGGATCATGGCCGCGCCGGCATCCAGGCAGGCGCGTGCCGTGGCGGCCAGCGCCTGCGGTGTGATCGGCAGGGCTCGGTGGTCGGCCGGCTGCTTGTAGGCGCCATTGGGGGCCACGGTGATGATCAGCGGGTCGCTCCACTGCGAGGTGGGTGACGTGGGCGATGTGGGCGACGCGGTTGACGTGGGGACCGGCGTGCTCATGGCGTGTCCTGTGCCTGCTCCGGCACCGGCAGCTCGCTGGCCAGCAGGGCCAGGCCCTGGCGCAGCAGCGCGTCGTAGCGGGCACGCTCGGCCAGGCGGCGGTCCTCGGGCCAGTCGAAGAAGCCCTTGCCGGTCTTCATGCCCAGATCGCCACGCGCCACGCGATCGCGCAGGGCCTGGGCCGGCACATCGGTGTTGGACAGCGTGGGGTACATGGTGGCGGCCGCTGCGCAGTGCACCTCGATGCCCGCATGGTCGCGCTGCAGCACGGGGCCGGCCGCCAGGAAGCGGAAGCCGAAGCCGAAGCGCACGGCGGCATCCACATCCTCGGGCGAGGCAATGCCCTCGTCGATGAGGGCGAAGGCCTCGCGCGACAGCGCGTGCTGCATGCGGTTGGCCAGAAAGCCGGGCTTGTCCTTCTTCACCAGCACCGGCACGCTGCCGCAGCCGCGCATGAAGCCGTGCAGCCACTGGCCCAGGGCCGGATCGCTGCGCTCGCCCAGCACCACTTCCACCAGTGGCACCAAATGGGCGGGCATGAAGAAGTGCAGGCCCAGCATGCGCTGCGCCGTGGGCAGGCCGCTGGCGATGGCGCTGATGGGAAAGCCCGAGCTGTTGCTGGCCAGCACGGCGTCGGCCGGCGCATGCGCCTCAAGTTCGGCGAACAGTGCCTGCTTGGCATCCAGCCGCTCGGTGATGCATTCCACCACGAGGGCGACGCCGTCCCAGGCCACATCCTCCAGCGCCGCGCAGACCGAGACCTGGGACGCGCACCGGGCAAAGCCGGCCGTGGCCAGCTCGATGGCAATGTGCTGCAGCAGCAGCTCGCGCCGGGCCGCGCCGGGGTCGACCACGGTCACCAGGGCGCCGCCCCGGGCCAGGACCACGGCCACATCGGCACCCATGGTGCCTCCCCCGACGACCACCGTGCGCGCGTTGCGCGGCGAACTGCTGTGCATGCTGTCTCCTGCTGATTTCATGGATTTGAGGCGCAGTCTAGGCAGCCGTCATTGAACGGTAAAGACGCATTTTTCGATAAACTGATCGGCCATGAAGATCAATTGGTCGGCCCGCGAGGTCGATGTCTTTCTGGCGCTGGCCGATTCGCTGAGCTTTCGGCGCACGGCGCTGCAGATGCACCTGTCGCAGTCGGCCGTCTCGGGCACGCTGGCGCGGCTGGAAGAGATGCTGGGCGCGCGCCTGTTCGAGCGCACCACGCGCGCCGTGGAACTGACCCAGGCCGGCGAGGTCTTCGCCGAGCAGGCGCGCATCCTGCGCCACCAGATGGACGAGACCGTGCGCCGCGTGCAGGAGGTGGCCCAGGTGCAGGTGGGCCGGCTGGCGCTGGCGGCCCTGCCTTCGCTGGCCGCGGGCCTGCTGCCCCGCGTGCTGGCGCGCTTCGCGGCCGAGCATCCGGGCGTGCACCTGGAGCTGTTCGACAGCCTGGCCGGGCCGGCCTTCGACATGGTGCGCGCGGGCCGCGTGGACTTTGCGCTCACGGCGGCCAACCCCGCCTATGCCGACCTGGACTACCTGCCGCTGGCCTCCGACCGCTTCGTGCTGCTGCTGGGCCGCGGCCATGCGCTGGCGCGCGGGCGCGGTGACCTGGGCTGGGACGACGTTGCCCATCTGCCGCATATCTCCATGCCGGCCGGCACCAGCGTGCGGCAGTACGCCGACGAGGCCCTGCTGACCCACGGCATACGCTTTGCGCCCCAGTACGCCGTGGAGCACCTGGCCACCATCGCGGCCATGGTGGCTGCCGATCTGGGCGTGAGCGCGCTGCCCCTGCTGGCCGCGCAGGTGGTGCAGCGGCCGGAAGTGGTGGCGCGCCCGCTGGCACGGCCGGTGCTGCGCCGCCCCATCGGCCTGGTGCGCCTGAGCGGCCGCCGCCTGTCGCCGGCTGCCGCGCGCATGGTGGAGATGCTGCGCGAGGAAATGGCGGCCCTGCCGGGCTGAAGGGGGCGCTGGCAGCCGTTGTGCATGGCCCGGCAGGATATGGGGTGGTGCCCGGGCCTGCAAGCCTGGACAATAGGGGCCGTACCCGTCATCCCGGTGAGAACACCCCATGAGCATTCCTTCCCGCGTCAAACTCGTCGATGTAGGCCCCCGCGACGGCCTGCAGAATGAAAAACAGCCCGTGCCCGCCGCCGTCAAGATCGAGCTGGTGCACCGTCTGCAGGAAGCCGGCCTCAAGGAAATCGAGGTCACCAGCTACGTCAGCCCCAAATGGGTGCCGCAGATGGCCGACAACGCCGAAGTCATGGCCGGCATCGTCCGCCGCCCCGGCGTGCGCTACAGCGTGCTCACGCCCAACATGAAGGGCCTGGAGGCCGCGCTGTCGGCGCCGCGCGAACTGTGGCCCGACGAGATCGTGGTCTTCGGCGCAGCCAGCGAGGCCTTCAGCCAGAAGAACATCAACTGCTCCATTGCCGAAAGCATCGAGCGCTTCGCCCCCGTGGCCGAAGCCGCCCGCGCCCAGGGCATCTACGTGCGCGGCGCCATGAGCTGCACCGTGGGCTGCCCCTACGAAGGCGAGATCGCCCCCGAGCGCGTGGCCTACCTGGCCGGCCTCATGAAGGGCATCGGCGTGCAGCATGTGGGCGTGGCCGACACCATCGGCGTGGGCACGCCCGTCAAGGTGCGCAAGGCCATCGAGGCCACGCTGCAGCACTTCGCCATCGACGATGTCTCGGGCCACTTCCACGACACCTACGGCCAGGCCGTGTCCAACACGCTGGCCGCGCTGTCGCTGGGCGTGTGGCAGTTCGACACCTCGGTGGCAGGACTGGGCGGCTGCCCCTACGCCAAGGGCGCCACGGGCAATGTGGCCACGGAGGACGTGGTCTACATGCTGCAGGGCATGGGCATCGAGACCGGCATCGACCTGGACAAGCTGATTGACGCCGGCCAGTTCATCAGCGACCACCTGGGCCGCCCCACGCAGTCGCGCGTGGCCAAGGCACTGCTCACCAAGCGCGCCAGCGCGGCTGCATGCGAGGCGGTGTGAGCATGTGCGGATCTGAACTCCACCATCTTCCCGAAGGCGTGCAGCGCGTGGCGGCCTTCCTGCAGCAGGCCGGCCATGGCGACGGACCGCGCATGCTGGACGGCGCCGCGCGCACGGCCCAGGAAGCGGCCGACCAGCTGGGGATCCTCGTGGGCCAGGTGGCCAAGAGCATCATCTTCCGCCGCCGCAGCGACGGCGTGGCCGTGCTGGTCGTGGCCTCGGGCGACCGCCGCGTGGATGAGAAGAAAGTCGCCGCCCTGGTCGGCCCCGTGGGCCGTGCCGATGCCGATTTCGTCAAGGCGCAGACGGGCTTTTCCATCGGCGGCGTCAGCCCCGTGGCCCATGCCAACACGCCCGTGACCCTGGTGGACCGGGAACTGCAGCGTTTCGACACGGTCTGGGCGGCAGCAGGCCATCCGCATGCGGTGTTCGCGGCCACGCCGGCTGCGCTGCAACTGCTGGCCGGCGCGCCCTGGGCCGACGTGGTGCAGGAGGTGGCGGCATGATGGGCCCCAAGGAAATGCTGGCCCAGAAGGCCCGCGCCGCATACGCTCCGCGTGCCGAAGAGGAACCCGTGCTCTCGCCCTGCATCTCGGTCTGCCGCATGACGGCCGACCGCAGCCATTGCGAAGGGTGCTTTCGCACCATCGACGAGATCCGCGCCTGGTCCAAGTCCGATGCGCCGCAGCGCCTGGCGATCTGGAACGCGCTGCTGGAGCGCGCAGGCATCGCGGCCACCGCACCCTAGATCCCCATCACGACGCACCCGCCATGAAGCAGATCACCTTCCATCTCGACTTCATCTCGCCCTATGCCTGGCTGGCGTTCGCGCAACTGCCGCAGGCGCTGCAGGGCATCAGCCACCACATGCAGTACCGCCCCGTGCTGCTGGGCGCGCTGCTGCAGCGCCACGCCAACCCGGGACCGGCCGGCATCGCGGGCAAGCGCGAATGGACCTACCGCCATGTGAGCTGGCTGGGCCATGCCACGGGCGTGGGGCTGGACATGCCGGCCCGCCATCCGTTCAACCCGCTGCCGCTGCTGCGCCTGGCGCTGGAGTGCAGCGATGACGGCACCATCAACCGCTTTGTGGCGGACGCCGTGCTGCGCCATGTCTGGCTGGGCGGCGCCGACGCGCTGGACCCCGCGCGGCTCGACGCACTGCGCGCCACGCTGGCGCCGCAGCTGCGCACGGATGCGGCGGACAACGCCAAGCGCCTGCTGCGCGAGAACACCGAGGCCGCGGCCGCGCAAGGCCTGTTCGGCGTGCCGGCCTGGGAGGTCGATGGCCGCCTCTTCTGGGGCCTGGACAGCCTGCCCATGCTGCGTGCCTACCTGGAAGGCGATGGCTGGTTCGACAGCGGCTGGGACGCGGCTGCAAGCGTGGAGCAAGGCCTGAAGGTTTGAATGGCGGGGCTGGAACAACGGCCCCGCCCCATGCCCAACGCCTTCAACTTCGCCGCCTCTCCCTTCGACTGCCTCACGCCCGACGAACAGGCGCTGGTGCGCGATGGCGTGGACATCGCCTACTTCCCCGAAGGCGCCGTGGTGCTGGACGCCGGCTCTGCGCCCACCCACCTCTTCGTCATCATCAAGGGCCATGTGGTGCAGACCGAGGGCGATGAGGTGCTGGCCAGCTACGGCCCCGACGACAGCTTCGACGGCCGCGCCCTGGTGGCCGGCCGCACGGGCAGCCGCTTCACCGTGGCCGAGGAACTCATCGCCTACCAGCTTGCGCGCGAAACCGTGGGCGAGCTGATCGCGCGCAACACGGCCTTTGGCGCCCTGCTGTTCTCCGACCTGGGCCACAAGCTGGGCACATTGGCCCAGCGCGCCGACCGGCACGAATTGCAGTCGCTGACGCTGGCGCGCGTGGACCAGGCCTATCTGCGTGCCGCCCATGTGGTGGACGCGGCCACCGACATCGTCTCCGTGGTGCGTCTGTTCCATGCCGAGCGCACGACCTGCGTGCTGGTCTCGGGACTGCCGCAGGGCGGCCTGGGCATCTTCACGGGCACCACGCTGCAGCGCACCATCCTTGACGGCCGCCCGCTGGACCGGCTGGCCGTGGGCGAGTTCGCCAGCCAGCCCGTGTTCACCGTGCGCGCCGACGACCAGCTGGGCGATGCCCTGGTCGTGCTGCTGCGCGCCCGCGTGCACCGGCTGGCCGTGCTGGATGCACAGGGCCAGGTGCTGGGCATCCTGGAGGCGCTGGACCTGTTCAGCTTCCTGGCCAACCACTCCCACCTGATCACCGTGCAGATCGAGCAGGCCGCCGACCTGCAGGCGCTGGAGCAGGCCGCCGCCCAGATCACGCGCCTGGTGGCCGCCCTGCACCGGGGCGGCACGCGGGTGGCCCTGATGGCGCGGCTGGTGCAGCAGCTCAATGCCCGCCTGTTCGAGCGTGCCTGGCAGATGCTGGCGCCGCCGGACCTGGTGGCCCACAGCTGCCTCTTCGTCATGGGCAGCGAGGGGCGCGGCGAGCAATTGCTCAAGACCGACCAGGACAACGGCCTGCTGCTGCGCGACGGCTATGCGCCGCCCCAGGACCTCGATGCCATCTGCGCGCGCTTTTCCGCGCAGCTGCAGCGCTTCGGCTACCCCGAATGCCCGGGCGGCATCATGCTCAGCAATCCGCAATGGCGCGGCACGGTGGCCAGCTTCGGCAGGCAGGTGCGCGAATGGCTGATCCTGCCCGGCCCCGAGGGCCTCATGCACCTGGCGATCTTCCTGGACGCCCATGCCGTGGCGGGCGATGCCGCGCTGCTGGCCACGGTGCGGCGCGACCTGATGGCGCTGGCCCTGGACAGCGATGCCCAGGTGGCGCGCTTCGCCTCGGCCGTCGATGCCTTCGCGCACGAGCCGGGCAGCTGGTGGGAGCGGCTGCTGGGGCGCGGCGGCGAGGGCGCGCCCGTGCACCTCAAGAAGGCCGGCATCTTCCCCATCGTCCATGGCGTGCGCAGCCTGGCGCTGTCCCAGCGCATCGCCGCCACCGGCACGGCCGAGCGCATCGCGGCCCTGGTGGACAAGGGCGTGCTCGACGGCGCCCAGGGGCAGGAGCTGCTCCAGGGCCTGCATTTCCTCATGGGCCTGCGCCTGCAGGCGGGACTGGCCGAGATCGACCTGGGCCGCCCCGTCACCGGCCATGTGGACCCGGCGCGCCTGAGCAGCCTGGAGCGCGACCTGCTCAAGGACACGCTGGCCGTGGTGCGGCGCTTCCGCGAACTGCTGCGCCAGCGCTTGCGGCTGGACGCGGTATGAGCGCGGCACCCCTGTCGAAATTGGTGGCGGGCCTGCGGCGCAACTGGCAGCGGCGCAGGCTGGCGGACCCCGCCTATGCCTTTCTCTTCGACGCGCCGCCGCCCGGCGAATGGGTGGCGCTGGACTGCGAGACCACGGGCCTGGATGTGCGCTGCGACGAGATCATCTCCATCGGCGCCGTGCGCATCGTGGGCGAGCGCATCCTGTCCAGCGAACGCCTGGAACTGCTGGTGCGCCCCTCGCGCAGCGTGCCCGGCGACAGCGTGCGCATCCACCGCCTGCGCGAGCGGGACCTGGCCCGGGGCCTGGCCATCGAGGACGCGCTGGCGCAGCTGCTGCGCTTCATCGGCAGCCGCCCGCTGGTCGGCTACTACCTGGAATTCGACGTGGCCATGATCGAGCGCGTGCTGCGCCCCTGGCTGGGCACGGGCCTGCCCAACGAGCGCATCGAGGTCTCGGCCCTGTACTACGACCACCGCTTCCGGCAACTGCTGCCCTGGCAGCAGCAGGCGCCCGAGATCGACCTGCGCTTTGCCACGCTGATGGCCGACCTGGGCCTGCCGCAGCGCGAGGCCCACGACGCGCTCAACGACGCCGTGATGGCGGCGCTGGCCTTCATCAAGCTGCGCAGGCTGGCCGGCGCGACGTAGGGCGCCCGGAAAGGCGTTCGCTCAAGCGGCGGAGACTGACGGGTTCAGGCTGTACAGGCCGGTGATGCTGGCCTTGCCCAGCACCTGGCCGGCTTGCAGCGCCGCGCGCACGTTGGCGCCGGTCAGCTCGCCGGAGACCGCCAGCGTGGGCGTGGCCAGCGCATAGACGGTGAAGATGTAGTGGTGGACGATGCTGTCGTTCCACGGAGGGCAGGGGCCGTCGTAGCCGAAGTAGTCGCCCTTCATCTGCTCGTCGCCCGCGAACCAGCCCGTGTAGTCGTTGATGCCGTGGCGCAGGCCGCCGGGGGCGGCCGGGCCGCTCTTGCCGCGCGGCGTGACGCCGTCGGACTGGGCGCCTGCCGCGATCTCGGTGGTGGCGGCCGGAATGTCCAGCAGCAGCCAGTGGAAGAAGTCCACGCGCGGCAGGCTGGCCGGCACTTCGCGGCCTTCCTGGTTCACATCGTCGCCGCGGCTGGGCACGTCGGGGTCATGGCAGACCACGACGAAGGACTGCGTGCCTGCGGGCGCGCCGCTCCAGGCCAGGTGCGGGTTGCGGTTGGACGACAGCGCCACGTGCGAGGCCGCATCGGGCACCGCGAACGCGAATTCGCCGGGAATCGCCTGGCCGTCCTGGAAGCTTTGGCTGATGAGTTGCATGTCGGATCTGTCCTGTGCGTTGAAGAGGGAAGCAGTGCTGCACAGGCGAAGCTGCGCAGACCCCGCAAGTCTAGAGGCCTGGACGGCGCCGGCCATCGCAGATCCGATCAGGCGCCTTCTCCAGCCGATCAAGCTGAGGGCGGCTGCTGCCACGCCAACGAAAAAGCCGGGCGCTGGGCCCGGCTTTTCATGGTGGGAGCCTGAGGGGCTCGGTGGCTCAGTGGCCCGAAGCTCCCGAGGCGCCAAGGCCTGTTTCCGAGCGCACCTGCTGCGCGGGGAAGATGGCGCGTTCCTTGGCGGCCTGGGCGCTCTTGTCGAGCACCGAGAACAGCCACACGCCCACGAAGCCGATGGTCATGGAGAACAGCGCGGGCGAGGCGTAGGGGAACCAGGCCGAGCCTGCGGGGTTGCCCAGCGTGGCCTCCCACACCGGGGGCGAGACCACGGTCAGGCCCACGGAGGAGATCAGGCCCATGAAGCCGCCGATCACCGCGCCCTTGGTGGTGCAGTCCTTCCACAGCACCGACAGCAGCAGCGGGGGGAAGTTGGCCGAGGCCGCGACCGCGAAGGCCAGCGACACCATGAAGGCGATGTTCTGCTTCTCGAACACGATGCCCAGCAGCACGGCGATGGCGCCCAGCGTCAGCGTGGTGATGCGCGAGACGCGCAGCTCGGCGGCGCTGTCGGCCTTGCCCTTCTTGATCACGGTGGCGTACAGGTCATGCGACACGGCCGAGGCGCCCGACAGCGTCAGGCCTGCGACCACGGCCAGGATGGTGGCGAAGGCCACGGCCGAGATGAAGCCGTAGAACACGTCGCCGCCCACGCTCTTGGCCACCAGCACGGCCGCCATGTTGGCCGTGCCCGCGCCGCCGTGGATCACGCCCTTGACCGTATCGGCCATCTCGGGGTTGGTCAGCACCAGGGTGATGGCGCCGAAGCCGATGATGAAGATCAGCACGTAGAAGTAGCCGATCCAGGTCGTGGCCCAGAACACGCTCTTGCGCGCTTCCTTGGCGTCGGGCACGGTGAAGAAGCGCATCAGGATGTGGGGCAGGCCCAGCGTGCCGAACATCAGCGCCATGCCGAAGCTGATGGCCGAGATCGGGTCCTTGATGAAGCCGCCCGGGCCCATGATGGCCAGGCCCGCCTTGGCGGCGGCCGAGGGGTCGGCGCCGTTGTTGGCAGCGATCTCGGAGCGCACGCGCACGCCTTCGGCGAACAGCGCCTCGGGGCTGAAGCCGTACTTGGCCAGCACCATGAAGCCCATGAAGGTCACGCCGGCCAGCAGCATGCAGGCCTTGATGATCTGCACCCAGGTCGTGGCCGTCATGCCGCCGAACAGCACGTAGATCATCATCAGGCCGCCCACCAGCACCACGGCGATCCAGTAGTCCAGGCCGAACAGCAGCTTGATCAGTTGGCCCGCGCCCACCATCTGCGCGATCAGGTAGAAGGCCACCACCACCAGCGTGCCGCTGGCCGCGAAGGCGCGGAACGGCGTCTGGGAGAAGCGGTAGCCTGCCACGTCGGCGAAGGTGAACTTGCCCAGGTTGCGCAAGCGCTCGGCCAGCAGGAAGGTCAGGATGGGCCAGCCCACCAGGAAGCCGATGGAGTAGATCAGGCCGTCATAGCCGCTGGCCATGACCGAGGCCGAGATGCCCAGGAAGGAGGCGGCCGACATGTAGTCGCCCGCAATCGCCAGGCCGTTCTGAAAGCCCGTGATTCCGCCGCCGGCCGTATAGAAGTCGGCGGCCGACTTGGTGCGGCCTGCGGCCCACTTGGTGATCCACAGCGTGGCCACGACGAAGGCCGTGAAGAGAATGATGGCGGTCCAGTTGGTGGCCTGCTTGGCGGCCACGCCGACATCGCCGCCGGCGGCCAGCACGGGCCCCGTCAGGGCCAGCGCCACGGCGGGCGCCAGCAGCATGCGTTGTGCGGAATTCTTCATTTCGTGGCGTCCTTCAGGATGTCCTGGGTGAGCTTGTCGTACTCGCCATTGGCGCGGCGCACGTAGAGGCCGGTGATGATCACCGAGAAGACGATCACGCCCATGGCGATCGGGATGCCCAGCGAGGTCACGCCCGCGCCAATGGGCTGGGCCAGAAATGATTTGTCGAAGGCAATCAGCGCGATATAGCCGTAATAAACGACCAGCATCAGCAGCGTCAGAAAAAGGCCCAGGCGATTGCGTCTGGATCGCAACTCCTGGTATTTGGGATGGCGCTGTATTTTGTCTACCACCGGATCGGTCATGGTTTGTCTCCTGAAGTTGGAATCGCGGCGGCAGCCCCATGGATCTGCAGCCTTGCGGCGCATTCTGGAAAGCGCTTCTGACCGAGTGCTTACGCAGTGCAGCATGGTTTGGCAGGGTTTTTACGGTGCTTTTCACATGGAAAAAGACGGCATCAGGGTTGCTGCTGAGTTAGTAAGAAATCGTTCAGTTCGCCGTCAATTTCTGTAAGAGGTGAGTCAGATTCGCGTCAGCAGGCAGGCGGATAGTGAATCGGCGGGCCTATGGCAAGCCCGCTAAATATTCAATAAATCAAGGAGACAGACATGGCTATCAACGCATCGCAAGGCGCGGGGGTCAAGGCGACCCCGCGGCCCATGACTCCGGAAGAACGCAAGGTGATCTTTGCCTCGTCGCTAGGCACGGTTTTCGAGTGGTACGACTTCTATCTCTACGGATCGCTGGCGGCCATCATCGCCAAGCAATTCTTCAGCGGGCTCGATGCGGGATCGGCCTTCATCTTCGCGCTGCTGGCCTTCGCGGCCGGCTTCATCGTGCGGCCCTTCGGCGCACTGGTGTTCGGGCGGCTGGGCGACATGATCGGGCGCAAGTACACCTTCCTCGTGACCATCCTGATCATGGGCCTGTCGACCTTCATCGTCGGCATCCTGCCCACCTACGCCAGCATCGGCGTGGCGGCGCCGGTGATCCTCATCGGCCTGCGCATGCTGCAGGGCCTGGCCCTGGGCGGCGAGTACGGCGGTGCGGCCACCTACGTGGCCGAGCATGCGCCGCACGGCAAGCGCGGCGCCTACACCTCATGGATCCAGACCACCGCAACGCTGGGCCTGTTCCTGTCGCTGCTGGTGATCCTGGGCGTGCGCACCTCCATCGGCGAGCAGGCCTTTGCGGACTGGGGCTGGCGCATTCCCTTCCTGCTGTCCATCGTGCTGCTGGGCATCTCGGTGTGGATCCGCATGACGCTGTCCGAGTCGCCTGCCTTCCAGAAGATGAAGGCCGAGGGCAAGGTCTCCAAGTCCCCGCTGACCGAGTCCTTCGGCCAATGGCGCAACCTCAAGATCGTGATCCTGGCGCTGATCGGCCTGACCGCCGGCCAGGCCGTGGTCTGGTATACGGGGCAGTTCTATGCGCTGTTCTTCCTGACGCAGCAGCTCAAGGTCGATGCGGTGACGGCCAATCTGCTGATCGCGGCGGCGCTGATCATCGGCACGCCGTTCTTCGTGATCTTCGGTTCGCTGTCCGACAAGATAGGCCGCAAGCCCATCATCATGCTGGGCTGCGTGCTGGCCGTGGTGACCTACTTCCCCGTGTTCAAGGCGCTGACCGAAGCGGCCAACCCCGACCTGGCTGCGGCACAGGCCAAGAACAAGGTGGTCATCGTCGCCGATCCCAAGGAATGCTCGTTCCAGTTCAATCCCACGGGCACCTCCAAGTTCACCAGCTCCTGCGACGTGGCCAAGCAGCTGCTGGCCGCAGGCTCGGTCAGCTATGACTCCGAGGACGCAGCGCCCGGCAAGACGGCCTTCATCCGCATCGGCAGCACCGAGATCCCCTCGTTCTCCATCAAGGGCCTGAGCCCCGAGGAAGCCAAGGCCAAGGACGCCGAGTTCAAGAAGACCGTGGCCAAGGTGCTGGCCGAGGACGGCTACCCCACCAAGGCCGACCCCGCGAAGATGAACAAGGTCATGATGGTCGCCATCCTGACCTACCTGGTCATCCTCGTGACCATGGTCTACGGGCCCATCGCCGCCATGCTGGTGGAACTGTTCCCCACGCGCATCCGCTATACCTCGATGAGCCTGCCGTATCACATCGGCAATGGATGGTTCGGCGGCCTGCTGCCCACCATGTCCTTCGCCATCGTGGCCCAGACCGGCAATATGTACAGCGGCCTCTGGTACCCCATCGTCATTGCAGGCGCCACGGCCATCATCGGCACGCTGTTCCTGCGCGAGACCAAGGATGTGGATATCTACGCGAATGATTGAGTGAAGGCACCCCCTGAGCGGCTTACGCCGCTTCCCCCTCTCTGCTTGCTTCGCAAGGGAGGGGGACGACACCCTCGCTGCGGGGCGGCGCGGCCGGCGTAGGCCCTTGCTTGGTGTCCCTGGCTTTGGGCCGCGCCGGGTTCATGCGATGTGCGTGTTATCGGCCGGAGTTTTTTGCTCTGCATTGATGAAAGCCCATGGCGGTTTGCCGTGGGCTTTTTCTTTGGGTGCTTCTAATGGTTTTCCATGTCATGCCTGTGGCAGCAAAGCATCAGATGGCGCATTTTCAGAGGCGGGCATACATTTTTTGACATGCCCGCACCTAGAATCCGCAGCAGCCGCAAATGGCACTGATCTAGAGCCGGAGTCGGCCCTGAGATTTCAAGAATACCCACTCAACAATCCCAAGGAGATGCCGAGATGATCAAGATGAACCGCGTTGCCCTGGCCGTGCTGGCCGTGCTGGGTTCCACCACCGTGATGGCGCAAAGCAGCGTGACGATTTATGGCCGTATCAACACGACCATCGAACGCGAAAAGATCGGTGACCAGACCGTCAACAAGATGGAGAACAACTCCTCGCGTTGGGGCATGCGCGGTGTCGAAGATCTGGGCGGCGGCCTGAAGGCCGGCTTCGTGCTGGAAAGCGGTTTCGCTTCCGACACCGGCATGGGTTCCTCCTCCACGGGCGCGCTGACCTTCGGCCGCCAGAGCGAAGTGAACCTGTCGGGCAGCTTCGGCAAGATCCGCATGGGCAACTTCTTCCCCGGTTCGTACTTCGCCACGGCCGACTACGTGAGCATGCACAACCATGACACGGGTACCTCGTCCGACGCGCTGTACTTCGATCCCGTCTGGTTCGCCAGCGGCCTGGGCACCGCCAACAAGATCTCCTACACCACCCCCAACATCGGTGGCCTGACGGTCGAAGGCTCGGTCTCCATGCACGAGAAGGCCACGCCCGCCCGCAAGAACGGCTATGACCTGGCCGTCAACTACGATGTGGGCCCTCTGGCCCTGGGCGCCGGCTACAGCCAGGTGGACGAAGACAAGCAGGCCGCCTTCCGCGCTGCCTACACCTTCGGCCAGTTCGTGGTCGGTGGCTACTACCAGCGCAACGACGAGCAGATCCGCGGCACGCGCAACAACTTCCGTCTGTCGGGCATGTACACCCTGGGCGCTTCCGAGTTCCACGTGAACCTGGGCCACGCCAACAAGTGGAGCAACATTGCCGACTCCGGTGCCAACCAGTGGACCCTGGGCTACAACTACAACCTGAGCAAGCGCACCAAGGTCTACGGCTACTACACCAAGGTGGACAACAAGGCCGGCGCCAACTACATGACCGGTGTGAAGGGCGCGGACTTCTCCTCCTTCGCCCTGGGCGTGCGTCACGCATTCTGATCGCCGCGCGGCGTAAGCCGCGAGCAAAGCAGGTCTGTTCCAATCAGCACCTGCCTGCCATATCAGGCCTCGTACCGAAAGGTGCGGGGCCTTTTTGTCTGGGCTCGTCTTTTCAAAGCCTGATCAAGGAAAAAACCATGAGGATCATCGCGGCCGGTTGCCTGGCCTTTGTCGTCGTCTCGCTGCTGGCCGTCACCCAGGTGAAGGGTGTGCCGGGTGAGCAGGCCATGCCTGCCTCCGTGCAGATGGCCAAGTAAGCCCTCGGCAAGAGGCACGAGCCCCGGACTGGTTCCGGGGTTTTTTAATGGTCGCGCGGATGCGTCGAGGCGGTGTCTTTTTGTTTAACCTGTATGAAAATACAGGTATTGAGAAGCGTCTGATGCCTGACGCATGGACTGCCTAGAATGTTTGGCTCCCACTGACCACAGAACACCCATGACGCACGGTCTGATTCGAATTCGCGGCGCACGCCAGCACAATCTCCAGAACCTGGATCTCGACATCCGTACCGGCGAGCTGACCGTGGTCACGGGGCCCAGCGGCTCGGGCAAGTCCAGCCTGGTGTTCGATACCCTGTATGCCGAAGGCCAGCGCCGCTATGTCGAGACCTTCTCGGCCTATGCGCGCCAGTTCCTGGACCGCATGGACAAGCCGGCCGTGGACCGTGTGGAAGGGGTGCCGCCGGCCATCGCCATCGACCAGACCAACCCCGTCCGCAACTCGCGCTCCACCGTGGGCACGATGACCGAGCTCAACGATCACCTGAAGCTGCTGTTCGCGCGCGCAGCCCAGCTGTTCGACCGCGACACCGCCGTGCCCGTGCGCCACGACACGCCCGACAGCGTGCTGGAGGAGCTGGCCGAGCGTTGCCGGCAGGCCGGTGATCCGCGCATCGCCATCACCTTCCCCGTCGAGCTGCCCGCCAACACCACGGCCGCCGAGGTGGAGCAATGGCTGTCGGCCAGCGGCTTCACCAAGGTCCAGGCCGAGCGCGAGGCCGAGAAGGCCGGCGCCGTGGAGCCTGCCGCCGACGCCAAGGGCAAGAAGGCCAAGGCCGCCGCACCGCTCAAGGTCAAGATGCTGGACGTGGTGGCCGACCGCTTCCGCCTGGGCAATGTGGAGCGGGCCCGTGTCTACGAGGCCATCGAGGTCGCGCTCAAGCGCGGCAGCGGCCACATGACGGTCTATGTGCTGCCTGAATCCGCCGTGGAAGCCGCAGGTGCCCAGCCCACCGAGCCCCAGCTGTGGAAGTTCTCGCTGGGCCTGCACTGCCCCGAAAGCGGCCTGAGCTACCAGGAGCCGATTCCCTCGCTGTTCTCCTTCAACTCCGCCGTGGGCGCCTGCGAGGCCTGCCGGGGCTTTGGCCGCGTGATCGGCGTGGACTGGGGGCTGGTCATCCCCAACGACAAGCTCACCCTGCGCACGGGCGCCATCAAGCCCGTGCAGACGCCGGCCTGGAAGGAGATCCAGGACGACCTGATGCGCCACGCCGAGGCCGAAGGCATCCCGCGCGACACGGCCTGGGCCAAGCTCACCGACGCGCAAAAGAGCTGGGTGCTGGACGGCTCGCCCAACTGGAACGGCAAGTGGACCCAGACCTGGTACGGCATCAAGCGCTTCTTCGAATACCTGGAGAGCAAGGCCTACAAGATGCACATCCGGGTGCTGCTGTCCAAGTACCGCAGCTATACCGAATGCCCCACCTGCGGCGGCGCGCGCCTGAAGACCGAAAGCCTGCTGTGGCGCCTGGGCGGCAAGCAGGCCGCCGATGCCGTGCTGCCGCCCGGCGACGAAGGCCGCTACCGCCGCTTCATGCCGAAGGGCGTGGCCTGGAGCCGTGAGCAGCTGGACGCGCTGCCGGGCCTTTGCCTGCACGACCTGATGCAGCTGCCCCTGGTGCGGCTGCGCGACTTCTTTCAGCAGCTGGCGCCGGCAGTCGATGCCCCGCTGCATGACGGCGAGGCCCAGGCGCTCAAGATGCTGCACGCCGAAATCATGGCGCGCGTGCAGTACCTGTGCGACGTGGGCATCGGCTACCTCACGCTGGACCGCCAGAGCCGCACGCTGTCGGGCGGCGAAGTGCAGCGCATCAACCTGACCACGGCCCTGGGCACCTCGCTGGTCAACACCCTGTTCGTGCTCGACGAGCCCAGCATCGGCCTGCACCCGCGCGACATGGAACGCATCACCGAGGCCATGCAGCGCCTGCGCGATGCGGGCAACACCCTGGTCGTGGTCGAGCATGACCCGGCCGTGATGTTCGCCGCCGACCGCATGATCGACATGGGCCCCGGCCCCGGCGCGCGCGGCGGCCAGATCGTGTTCGACGGCACGCCCGAGGACCTGCGCCATGCCGACACGCTGACCGGCGCCTACCTGGGCGGCCGCAAGCAGGTGGGCTTCGGCCTCAAGCGCATGGTGACCGAGTCCACGCCACGCCTCATCCTCGAAGGCGCGCGCGAGCACAACCTGCGCAGCATCGACGTGGACTTTCCGCTGCAGCGCCTGGTCACCATCACCGGCGTCAGCGGCTCGGGCAAGTCCACGCTGATCCAGGACGTGCTGGTGCCCGCGCTGATGCGCCACTTCGGCAAGCCCACGGATGCGGCCGGCGCCTTCGAGCGCCTGCTGGGCGCCGACCACCTGAGCGACGTGATGTTCGTGGACCAGTCGCCCATCGGCAAGACGGCGCGCTCCAACCCGGCCAGCTACGTGGGCGCATGGGACTCCATTCGCGAGCTGTTCGCCATTGCGCCGCTGTCGCGCCAGCGCGGCTACACGGCCGCCAAGTTCAGCTTCAACAGCGGCGACGGCCGCTGCCCCACCTGCGGCGGCTCGGGCTTCGAGCATGTGGAGATGCAGTTCCTCTCCGATGTCTACCTGCGCTGCCCCGACTGCAACGGCACGCGCTACCGCCCCGAGATCCTGGAAGTCACGATCGAGCGCCACGCGGCCGGCGAGCTGCAGCCGCGCAAGCTCAACGTGGCCGATGTGCTGGAGCTCACCGTGGCCGAGGCGGCCCTGCTGTTCGCGCAGGACCGCGAGGTCATCCGCGCCCTGCAGCCCATCGTCGACGTGGGCCTGGAATACGTGAAGCTGGGCCAGCCCGTGCCCACGCTGTCGGGCGGCGAGGCCCAGCGCCTCAAGCTCGCGGGCTTCCTGGCCGAGGCGGCCAAGTCCCAGGCCAAGTCGAAGCAGGCGCTGGCCAAGAAGGGCACATTGTTCCTGTTCGACGAGCCCACCACGGGCCTGCACTTCGACGACATCGCCAAGCTCATGCGCGCGCTGCGCAAGCTGCTGGAGACCGGGCACTCGCTGATCGTCATCGAGCACAACCTCGACGTGATCCGTGCCAGCGACTGGCTGATCGACCTCGGCCCCGAAGGCGGCGACGGCGGCGGCGCCATCGTGGCCCAGGGCACGCCCGAGGAAGTGCGCCAGATTCCCGGCTCGCACACGGCCCAGGCGCTGCGCGAGTACGACCTGGCCATGGGCGTGGGCGGCGAGGCGGTGCGCGAGGTCGCTCCCATGCTCTACAAGAGCCAGCGCAAGGCGCATGCCATGTCGGGCGCCGCGGCCAGGAATGCCATCGAGATCGTCAACGCCAAGGAGCACAACCTCAAGCAGCTGTCGGTGGAGATCCCGCGCGGCAAGTTCAACGTGGTGACGGGCGTCTCGGGCTCGGGCAAGTCCACGCTGGCCTTCGACATCCTGTTCAACGAAGGCCAGCGCCGCTACCTGGAGTCGCTCAACGCCTATGCGCGCTCCATCGTCCAGCCTGCGGGCCGGCCCGAGGTGGATGCGGTCTACGGCATTCCGCCCACCGTGGCTATCGAGCAGCGCCTGTCGCGCGGCGGGCGCAAGTCCACCGTGGGCACGACCACCGAGGTCTGGCACTTCCTGCGCCTGCTCTACGTCAAGCTGGGCACGCAGCACTGCATCCACGACGGCGCCGCCGTGCAGCCGCAGACGGCTGAAAGCATCGCGGCCCAGCTGCTCACGCAGTTCCGGGGCCAGACCATCGGCCTGCTGGCGCCGCTGGTGGTCAACCGCAAGGGCGTCTACACCGAGCTGGCCGACTGGGCGCGCCCGCGCGGCTACACCCATCTGCGCGTGGACGGCGAATTCCTGCCCACCACGGGATTCCCGCGCATCGACCGCTTCAAGGAGCACACCATCGAACTGCCCGTGGCCAGCGTCACCGTCACGGCGGCCAACGAGCGCGAACTGCGCGGCCACCTGGCGCAGGCGCTGGAAACAGGCAAGGGCGTGCTGCATGTGCTGTCGGGCCTGGACAACCTGGCCGATGCCATGGCCGGCGGCCGGAGCACGGCCGGCATCGGCAGCCTGCAGGTGTTCTCCACCCAGCGCGCCTGCCCGGTCTGCGCCACCAGCTATGCCGAGCTGGACCCGCGCCTGTTTTCCTACAACAGCAAGCATGGCTGGTGCCCCGACTGCGTGGGCACGGGCGTCAAGCTCACCAAGGACCAGCGCAAAGTCTATGACGACACCCTGCTGGTCGAGGACAACCGGGGCCGCGAGGTCAAGTTCGAAGGCCAGGAAATCGAAGACCTGGCCGAAGTGACCTGCCCCACCTGCCAGGGCACGCGCCTGAACGCCACGGCGCGCGCCGTGCGCTTCCATGGCGTGGGCATTGCCGAGATCGCCCAGCTGTCGGTCAACGACGTGCGGCAATGGGTGCAGGCGCTGGCCCTGTCCGGACGCGAGTCCGACATTGCCCGCGACCTCATCCCCGAGATCCAGAGCCGCCTCGAATTCCTGGAGGAAGTGGGCCTGGGCTACCTGACGCTGGACCGTGGCGCGCCCACGCTGTCGGGCGGCGAAGCCCAGCGCATCCGCTTGGCCGCGCAACTGGGCAGCAACCTGCAGGGCGTGTGCTATGTGCTGGACGAACCCACCATCGGCCTGCATGCACGCGACAACCAGATCCTGCTCAACGCCCTGCACAAGCTGGGCGACAAGGGCAACACCCTGGTCGTGGTCGAGCATGACGAAGACACCATCCGCCGCGCCGACCACATCATCGACATCGGCCCCAGCGCCGGCATACGCGGCGGCCGCCTCGTGGCCCAGGGCACGGCGGCCGACATCATGGCGGCCGAGGACTCCATCACGGGCCGCTATCTGCTGCACGCCATGCGCCACCCGTTCCAGCCGCGCCGCTGGGTGGGCGAAGGCCAGCCGCCGCAGGCGGCCGCCGAGCTTGCCACCGTGGCCGAACCGGTGCCGGAACCCGCGCCTGTCAAGGTATCCAAATCCAAAAAGAAGGCCGCGCCTGTCGTTGTCGAAGCCGAACCCGCCTCCGACGCACTGGGCTGGCTGACCGTGCGCGGCGCCCACTTGCACAACCTGCAGAACGTGGATGCGCGCGTGCCGCTCAAGCGCCTGGTGGCCGTCACCGGCGTCAGCGGTTCGGGCAAGTCCACGCTGGCGCGCGACGTGATGCTGGCCAATGTGGCCGCCTGGGTGGGCCAGCGCGCCACCAAGGCCGGGCGCGATGCCATGGACGCCGGCAAGGCGCCTGCGCTGTCCGGCTGCAAGGGCCTGCAGGGCTTCGAGGGCATTGACCGCGTGCTGGAAGTGGACCAGACCCCCATCGGCAAGACGCCGCGCAGCTGCCCGGCCACCTACATCGGCTTCTGGGACACCATCCGCAAGCTCTACGCCGAAACGCTGGAGGCCAAGGCGCGCGGCTACGCGGCCGGCCGCTTCTCGTTCAACACCGGCGAAGGCCGCTGCCCGGCCTGCGAGGGCCAGGGCATGCGCACCATCGAGATGAGCTTCCTGCCCGACGTGAAGGTGCCCTGCGAGGTCTGCCACGGCGCGCGCTTCAACCCCGAGACCCTGGCCGTGTCCTGGCGCGGCAAGAGCATTGGCGATGTGCTGCAGATGGAGGTGGACGAGGCCGTCGAGTTCTTCGCCAGCATGCCCAGCATCGCCCACCCGCTGCAGCTGCTCAAGGACGTGGGACTGGGCTATCTCACGCTGGGCCAGCCCTCGCCCACGCTGTCGGGCGGCGAGGCCCAGCGCATCAAGCTCGTCACCGAGCTGACCAAGGTGCGCGACGACGTGACCCGGCGCGGTAACAAGGCGCCGCACACGCTCTATGTGCTGGACGAACCCACGGTGGGCCTGCACATGGCCGATGTGGACAAGCTCATCCGCGTGCTGCACCGGCTGGTCGATGCGGGCCACAGCGTGGTCGTCATCGAGCATGACCTGGACGTGATCGCCGAGGCCGACTGGATCATCGACCTCGGCCCCGAAGGCGGAAAGGACGGCGGCCGCATCATCGCGGCCGGCACGCCCGAGGACCTGGTGGCTGCGGGCACGCACACGGGCAAGGCGCTCAAGCCCGTGCTGGCCCGTTGAGCCTCAGGCGCAGGCCACGCCTGCGCTGCGTGCGGAGCCTGCGGACAGGCGGCTGCTCCAGAAGACCAGCACCAGGCCCACGGCCGTCAGCGCGGCGGCGGCCCAGCCCAGGTTGACCAGGCCCAGGCCACCGGCCAGGGCCAGGCCGCCGACCCAGGCACCCAGGGCGTTGCCCAGGTTGAAGGCCGCAATGTTCAGGCTGGAGACCAGGTTGGCACCCTGGGGGCCGGCCTGGTCCAGCACGCGCATCTGCATGGGGGCCACCGTGGCGAAGGCCACGACGCCCAGCACGATCACATAGGCCATGGCCACGGCCTGGTTCCCGAAGGCCCAGCGGCCTGCCGCCAGCACCACCATCAGCGCCGCAATGCTCCACACCAGGGCGCGCATCACGCCCCGGTCGGCCAGCTTGCCGCCCAGCAGATTGCCTGCGGCCAGGCCCGCGCCGAACAGCAGCAGGGTCAGTGCCACCAGGCTGTCGCCCATGCGGGTCACCTGGGTCAGCAGCGGCTCCACATAGGTGTAGAGCGCAAACACGCCCGCAAAGCCGAAGGCCGTGATGCCCAGGCCCAGCCAGACCTGGCCGTTGGCCAGCACGGCCAGCTCCTGCGCCAGCGGCGTGACCTCGGGGCGGCCCTGGTCGCGCGGCACGAAGGCGGCCAGAATGGCAAAGGCCAGCACGCCGATCGCGGCCACGGCCAGGAAGGCGCTGCGCCAGCCGAACATCTGGCCGATCCAGGCTCCGGCAGGCACGCCCAGCAGGGTGGCCAGGGTCAGGCCCGAGAACATCAGCGCAATCGCCGACGCCTTCTTGTCCACCGGCACCAGGCCCGTGGCCACCACGGCGCCCACGCCGAAGAAGGTGCCGTGGGTCAGCGAGGTCAGCACGCGTGCCGACATCAGCCATTCATAGCTGGGCGCGAACGCGGCGGCCAGGTTGCCGGCGATAAAGATCAGCATCAGCGCCAGCAGCAGGCGCTTGCGCGGCCATTGGCGCGTCAGCAGCGTGAGCACGGGCGCGCCCACGGCCACGCCGATGGCGTAGCCCGAAATCAGCGAGCCCGCCGTGGGAATGCTGATGTGAAGATCCTGGCTGACCTGTGTCAGCAGGCCCATGATGATGAATTCCGTGGTGCCGATGCCAAAGGCACCGGCCGCCAGGGCGAGTAGGGAAAGAGGCATGGACGGATTCCTTGTGATCCTTGGTGTGATGTCCAGTAATGTCGCACTGCAACATACCTTTGTGTAGATGGAATAATGGAAACGGATCTGTTCCTGTGTGGAATAGATAGCCTCTTTTCAGGAGACGCCATGCCCGCACTTGCCCCACCCACGGCCACCGATACAGGCAACGCCGATGCCAACCGCTTTGCCGAGCTGGAAATGCTGATCCTGGTGGCCGAGCGCGGCAGCCTCTCGGCCGCTGCGCGCCACCTGGGCATCTCGCCCTCGGCCGTCAGCAAGAGCATGTCGCGGCTGGAGGCGCGCCTGGGCGTGCAGCTGCTCCAGCGCAGCACGCGCCGCCTGCACCTCACGCCCGAAGGCTGCCAGCTGTTCGAGCGCGGCAAGCGCGTGCTGGCCGACCTGGAGGAACTGGAGGCCTGCGTGGCCGTGCGCAGCGAACCGCGCGGCCTGGTGCGCATCAACACCAGCTCATCGACCGGAAAAATGCTGCTCGTCCCGCTGGTGCCGCAATTGCTGCAGCGTCATCCCGGGCTGAGCCTGGAACTGAGCTTCACGGACCAGATCGTGGACCTGGTCGAGGCCGGCACGGACATCGCCGTGCGCTGGGGTCAGCTTCCGCCCTCGGACATGGTGGCGCGGCTGCTGGGCCACACGCGGCAGGTCATCCTGGCCTCACCGGAGTACCTGGCCCGCATGGGTAGGCCGCTGCATCCAGACGAGCTGGGCCACCATGTGCGCCTGGGCTGGAGCTACCAGCGCGCCATACCGCACTGGCCATTTCTGGTGGACGGCCAGCGCGTGGCCGTCGATATCGGGGAAGTGGTGCGCGTCAACGACGGCGACGTGATGCGCGAGCTGGCGCTGCACGGCACGGGCCTGGCCCGCCTGTCGCTGTACCACGCCTGGGCCGACGTGCTCGCCGGCCGGCTGGTGCCCGTGCTGGAGGAATTCAACACGGGCGACCTGGAGCCCATCCACGCCGTCTACCTGGGCAAGCCCGACCGCCTGCCCCCGCGCACGCGTGCCGTACTCGACTTCCTGCAGGCGCATGTGGATCTGCGGCATGCGGAGCAGCTGCCGGCACTGCCCTGAGGGGTAGTCGGCAGCGGGGCGTCACTCCTGCTCGGCTGGCAGAGGTGCGGCGTTGAAGGACAGGTTCTCGATGATGTCGTGCAGCACGGTGGGCACTGGGTCCACGGGTGCATCGGCCGCGTAGACGATGCCTGTGCCCACGCCCTTCGGGTCAAGAAGGCGCTTGGCAACCATCACCTGTTCGGGGCGGGTTCCATTGGTGCGGGAACTGCCTTCACCCTCGTTCACGCTGTAGACGAAGTAGTAGGAACGCAGCAACTGGCCAGAGCTGGTGATCTTCACGCACAGCACGCCGCCCGCCAGATTGCCCCGGATCTGGTGTTCGCAGCCAAACAGCCGGTCTGCCGTTTCCATCAGGCCATTTCCGTTCGCGGTGGCAGGCGTTTGCAGCTGCATATTCACGACTTCGGAAGCAACGCCTTCGCTGCCGAACGAAGTCAGCGCCCAGAGTCCCCTCAGGCTGGATGCCACGGCGGGATAACCGAAGTTGAAACGCGAAATCGCCACTTCCTGCTCGCCGGGCAGCGTGATGAACCCCGAAACGCCGCTGGTGAAGCGCATGCTGACCTGGCCCATATTCCGGTCTTCTGTGCCCGACAGAGGGCCGCTGCCCAGATAGCGGCCACCCGTATAGCGCATCAGCGGCGCCGAAAAACGGTTGTTGGTCAAGGCGCCCGACGTCATGTAGAAGCTCGGCTGCCCGCTGGGCTCGTAGGCATACATCTGCATGACCAGGGTGCCGTTCTGCGCATCAAGGGCGAGTCCGCGACCCGGCTTGCCGTTGAGTTCGGAAGTCACGACCCAGGTGCCATTGCTGGGCATGAATGCGTGCGCCAGGCCGCAGCCCAGCAAGATGGCTGCTGCCAATGCTTTCTTGAACATGGTCCCTCTCTGTCTGATTAAGAAAATGCATGGGCATTCTAGCCATCGTCTTTACAAAGAGAAACAGTGCGATGGTTTCGAGTGGTTTTTGCTGGAGTCCGTGAAATGGGTTCGTACGCCGGCAATGTGTTTTCCGGCGTGCGTATTCACCTTTCTTGAAAGCGCCCGGATTCCATCCATTCACAGGCCTGCCCTGGCATTGCCCACGGGCCGAAAGGCGCGGGCACCCTGCCCATCCCTCCCGATCGCCCAGGCACACCACGCCGATACCGCTCCCGCAAACACCACATACAGGCACACCAGCCACGGGCTGCCACCGGCCGTCTTGACCAGCGCCGTCGCAATGATGGGCGTGATGCCGGACGCGAAAATGCCCGAGAACTGGTAGACGAAGGAAATGCCGGTGTAGCGTACCTTGGCGTCGAACAGGTCGCAGAAGAGGGCCGCCTCGGGACCGTAGACCGCCGCGTAGAGAATGCCGAAGGGCACGACGATGGCGATCCATATCAGCAGCACATTGCCTCCGCTGTGGGCCATGAGCCAGAAGGCCGGGAAGGCCGAGACTGCGGTGATCAGTGATCCCCACAGATACACGCGGCTGCGGCCCAGGCGGTCGGACAGGCGGCCGAACAGCGGAATCGTGAAGCACATCACCACGGCGGCGACCATCACGCCGATCAATGCATCTGTGCGGCTGATCTGCAGGGTGGAGGTCAGGTAGCTGATCGAGAACACGCCGAAGACGTTGAAGAAAACGCCGTCGATATAGCGTGCGCCCATGCCCTTGAGCACATTGCCGGGGTAGCGCCGCATCATGTCCATGAAGGGAATCGCGGTCTCGGCATTGCGTGCCTTGACGGCTGCGAATTCGGGCGTCTCCTTCACATGCAGGCGGATGTACATGCCCACGGCCACCATCAGGCCCGAGATCAGGAACGCGACGCGCCAGCCCCAGGCCATGAATTGCTCCTCGGTACACAGCCAGGACAGCAGGGCCACCACGCCCGAGGCCATGAACAGGCCGATGGCCAGGCCCACCTGGGGCAGGGAGGCGTAGAAGCCCCGCTTTTCCTTGGGCGCGTATTCGTAGGCCATGAGCACGGCGCCGCCCCATTCGCCGCCCAGGCCTATGCCCTGGGCCACGCGCAACAGCAGCAGCAGGATGGGCGCGGCCACGCCGATCTGCGCATGCGTGGGCAGCAGGCCGATCAGGAAGGTGGACACGCCCATGATCATCAGCGTGACCACCAGGATGCTCTTGCGCCCCACGCGGTCGCCGAAGTGCCCGAAGATCACCCCGCCCAGCGGCCGCGTGACGAAGCCCACGGCAAAGGTGGTGTAGGCCAGCAGCGTGGAGATCAGCGGATCGTCGCTGGGAAAGTACAGCTTGCTGAACACGATGCCGGCGACCACGCCGTACAGGAAGAAGTCATACCACTCGATGGTTGCGCCGATGAGCGCGGAGGTCACCACCTTGCGGATGACCCTGGGATCGGTTGCCGTCGTCATGCTGTCTCCTGGTTGTCTGTCGCATTGCCGGGATGCAGGAACGGGCAGTCATGCGACCTTGAGCTGCCCTGTCTCTCCGTGCCTGTCTTCGCGAACCATGTCGGCGGCCTTCTCGGCCATCATCACCACGGGCGCGTTGGTGTTGCCCGAGACCAGGGTGGGCATGACCGAGCAATCGACCACGCGCAGGCCGGCGATGCCGTGCACGCGCAGGCGCGCATCGACCACGGCCAGGGCGTCGCTGCCCATGCGGCAGGTGCCGCTGGGGTGGAAGATGGTGGCGCCGTGGTTGCGGCAGAACTCCAGTAGTTGAGCATCGCTGTGCGCATCGGGGCCGGGCTTGACCTCGCGCTTCACGAAGGGGCGCATGGCCGGCGTGTCGGCAATGGCGCGTGCCGCGCGCACGGCCGCCACGTTGGTGCGGCGGTCCAGGTCGGTGGCCAGGTAGTTGGGCTGGATGGACGGCGGCTCGAAGGCATCGCGCGAGCGGATGCGCAACTGCCCGCGTGACTCGGGCCGCAGCTGGCAGACCGACATGGTGAAGCCCGAGTACGGATGGACCTGCCCGCCTGCCATGTCGGCCGACAGCGTGGAGACGTGGAACTGGATGTCGGGCGTGGCCGCCACGGGCCGGCCCTGCTCGTCCCTGAGCGCACGCATGAAGCAGCCGCCCTGGTTGATGCCCACGGCCAGCGCGCCCGAGCGGAACAGCAGCCATTCCAGCCCCAGCTTTGTCCTGCCCACCCAGGAATTGAGCTGGTCATTGGTGGTGATGGGCTGGCTGCATTCGTAGCCCAGGCGGATCTGAAGATGGTCCTGCAGGTTCTCGCCCACGCCCGGCAGATCGTGCACCACGGGAATCCCCAGAGACTGCGACAGCGCGGCCGGGCCTATGCCCGACAGTTGCAGCAGCTGCGGCGACTGGATGGCGCCTGCCGACAGAATCACCTCGGCCCGCGCCTGGGCCTGGCGCTCCTGCCCGCCTTGCCGGTAGCGGATGCCGGTGGCGCGCCGGCCGCGCAGCACCAACTGCGTGGCCATGGCATCGGTCTCTATGCGCAGATTGGGGCGGCGCCGGGCCTCGCCCAGATAGGCCTTGGCCGTGCTGCAGCGCAGGCCCTTGTGGGTGGTGAGCTGGTAGTAGCCTGCGCCCTCCTGGTCGCGGCCGTTGAAGTCCTCGGTGCGGGGCACGCCGACCTGGCCTGCACCGGCAATGAAGGCCTCGATCAGCGGATGCTGTGCGCCGATGTCCGAGACCTTGAGCGGCCCGTCCGCGCCATGGCCCGGGAAGGCGCCGCGCGCATTGCCTTCGGACTTCACAAAGTAGGGCAGCACCTCCTCATACGACCAGCCCGCATTGCCCAGCGCCGCCCAGTGGTCGTAGTCCTCGCGCTGGCCGCGCACGTAGATCAGGCCGTTGATCGAACTGCTGCCGCCCAGCGTGCGGCCGCGCGGCCAGTAGATGCGCCGGCCGTTCATGTTGGGGTCCGGGTCGGTCTCGAACTTCCAGTTGTAGACGGGGCTCCACATGGTCTTGCCGTAGCCGATGGGCAGGTGGATCCAGGGCGAGCGGTCCGGCGGTCCGGCCTCCAGCAGCAACACCCGCGTGGCCGGGTCCTCGGACAGGCGCGCGGCCAGCACGCAGCCGGCAGAGCCTGCTCCCACGATCACGTAGTCATAGCTGTCGATGGGGTCCGGCATGCGGTGGCTCCTTTTTAGTTTCTTTTGAAGGAACTATTTGTTCCTTTTAATGGAACTTATTCGTTGCCGCCGTGGACCGCAACCCCGCGCAAACCCTTGCCGCCTCCTGGCGATCAGGCATGATCGAAAGCGTTTCCGGCCTTCCACACGACACGACACCGCCCCATGCCGCCATCCCTTGCCAGCGCTGCCCCGGACCCCACCCCTGCACGGCAGGACGAAGCGAACTCGGTCTCCGATCGCTCCCTGGCCGTGCTCGATTTCGTGACCCAGGCCGAGGCCCCGCCGGGCCTCATGGACATCGCAGCCGCGCTCAACCTGCCCAAGGCCACGGCCTCGCGCCTGTGCTCCCACCTGGAGGCGCGGCAATGGCTGCTGCGCCATGAGGGTGACCGCAGCTTCTCCCCGGGCCCCAAGCTGCTGAGCCTGGCGGTGCGCGCCCTGCAAGCCGACCCACGCCAGGCCCTGCGCCATGAGCTGCTGTCCCAACTGGTGGCCCGTCTGGGCGAGACCTGCAACCTCACCGTGCTGGACGGCACGCGCGTGCGCTACCTGGACCGTGTCGAGACCCACTGGCCGCTGCGCATCCAGCTGGAGGCCGGATCGATGGTGCCCATCCATGCCACGGCCAGCGGCAAGCTGTTCCTGGCCCATATGCCTGCGGCCCGGCGCGCCGCCATTCTGGACAGCGTGGAACTCACCGCCTGCACGGCCAACACGCTGACCACACCTGAGGCGCTGGCACAGGAGTGCGCGCGCATCGTGCGCGAAGGCCACTCCTGCGACCGCGAGGAATTCATGCGCGGCATGATCGCCGTGGCCGTGCCCGTGCGCGATGCCAAGGGCCAGTGCCGCGCCACGCTGGCCGTGCATGCGCCCGAGGCGCGCATGCCGCTGGCGCAGGCGCTGGAGGGCCTGCCGCACCTGAAGGAAACGGCCCAGCGCATGGCCGGCCTGCTCTTCTGAGGCGCTGGGCACCCCAGAAAAAAGGCTCCCACGCACCCTTGCTGCGCAAAGTCCGTTGCCCCCAGGGGGCCGCTTTTTGCCTTGGAGCGGCCCGGCGGCAAAAAAAAGGGCCTCACTCGGAGGCCCTTGTCGTCACTGGAAGCCCAGCGTATGCGGCAACCAGGTGGACAGCGCGGGGATGAAGGTCAGCAGGCACAGCACCACGAAGTGCGCCAGCAGGAACAGCGGCATCTCGCGCGTGAGATCGGTGATGGACACGCGCGTGGCCACCGAGGTCACGAACAGCAGCCCGCCCACGGGCGGCGTGATCATGCCCAGCGTCAGGTTCACGATCACCACCATGGCGAAGTGCGTGGGATCGATGCCCAGGCTGAACGCAATGGGCGCCAGGATGGGCACCAGGATCATCACGCCGGGCAGCGGCTCCATGAAGATGCCGAACACCAGCAGCAGGATGTTCACCGCGATCAGGAACAGGGTGGGCGACAGCTCCCAGCTCACGATCAGCTCGGACAGGTACTGCGGAATGCCCTCCACCGTCAGCACCCAGGCAAAGGCCGCCGAAGTCGCCATCACCAGCAGCACCGAGGCCGTCAGCATGGCCGAGCGCGCCGCAATGCCCGGCAGCGCCGACCACTGCAGCGTGCGGTACACCCACTTGCCGCAGACCAGGGCGTAGAACACGGCCACCACCGACGCCTCGGTGGGCGTGAAGATGCCGAAGCGGATGCCTACCACGATGAGCACGATCAGCATCAGCGCGGGAATCGCCTTGAAGCTGTTGATCCACATCGTGCGGCCGTCGGGGCGCGGCTCGGTGGAGCGGTAGTCGCGCTTCCTGCACACCCACCAGTTCACGGCGGCCATGGCCAGCGCGATCAGGATGCCGGGAATGAAGCCGGCCATGAACAGCCCGCCCACCGACACGTTCTCATCCTGCAGCGCGTAGATGATCATGCTCACCGACGGCGGAATGATGGGCCCCACGATGGCCGTGCTGGCCGTCAGCGCCGCCGCGTAGGAGCGCGCGTAGCCGGCCTTGTCCATCATCTTGACCATCATCGAGCCGGGGCCGGCCGCATCGGCCAGGGCCGAGCCCGAAATGCCCGAGAACAGCGTCAGCGACAGCACATTGGCATAGCCCAGGCCGCCGCGCAGATGGCCCACGAACTGCGCGGCAAAGCGCAGCAGCACATGCGTGAGCGCGCCGCCCGACATCAGCTCGGCCGCCAGGATGAAGAAGGGCACGGCCATCAGCGGAAAGCTGTCTATGCCCGTGAACATCTCCTTGAACACGATGAGCTGCGGATAGCGGCCGCCCACGAAGACGGCCAGCGCGGCGGAGATCGCCAGCGCGAAGGCCACCGGAAAGCCCAGCGTGAGCAGGACGATGATGGCGATGAAAAGCGTGATACCCATGATGTGTCTGCCTGGTGGATCAGATCGACGCGGCTGCGTCGGCATCCATCTCGTCGGATTCGGCGAAGGAGCCATCAGCCACGTAGCCGCGCGCAATGAACAGCAGATGCACCAGCATCAGCACGAAGCCCACGGGCATGGCCGCGTAGACAAAGGAGATCGGAATGTCCGTGGCCGCCGTGGTCTGGAAGCGCGTGGCCCAGACGTACTGCGACGAGGCCACCGCCATCACCGCGCAGAACAGGCCCACGCCCAGCACCACGAGGCGGCGCAGCCATTGCGCCTTGCGCGTGCCCACCGAGCGGTGCAGGTTGTCGATGGCCACATGGCCGCCGAAGCGCAGCACCAGGCCCGCGCCCAGGAAGGTGACCCAGATCATCATGTGCCGGGCCACTTCCTCGGCCCAGACAATGGAGTCGCCCGTGGTGTAGCGCAGCACCACATTGGCAAACACGATGCAGGCCATGGCCAGCAACAGCACGATCAGCAGCCAGCGGTTGCAGGCCACAAGGGCGCGTTCGATTCGGTTGAGCATAGGAGTGGGCGAGGGCAGGAGGGGAGTGGCGCAAGGGCCGGGCTGCCGTCGGAGGTCAGATCATCGGCGTGGGCGCCGTGCGGGGCCATGGGGCTTGCCCGCAGCGGCGGCCCGGTGCCACGGGCAGGCCGCCCGTGGCAGGAAGGATTACTTGGCGTTGGCGATGGTGTCCAGCGTCTTCTGGCCGAACTTCTTCGCGTATTCCTTGTAGGCCGGCTCCAGCGCGGTGCGGAAGGCGGCCTGGTCCACCTTCTCCACCACCTGCATGCCGTGGCTCTTGGCCTCTTCCACGCCCTTCTTCTCCACCGTGTCCACAAACACGCGCGAAGCGATGGCGCCCGACTTGGCGCCCTGCGTGAAGGCCGCCTTCTGGCTGTCGTTCAGCGTGCCCCAGAACGAGGGCGACACCAGCAGGGCCATGGGCGCGTACACATGGGCCGTCAGCGTCAGGTGCTTTTGCACCTGCCACAGCTTGGCCGAGGCCAGCACCGAGATCGGGTTCTCCTGGCCGTCGATCGTGCCCTGCTGCAGTGCACCGATCACCTCGGGCCAGGACATGGGCGTGGGCGATGCGCCCAGCGTGCGGAAGGCCGTGATGTGTACGGGGTTCTCGGTCACGCGGATCTTCAGGCCCTTGAGATCGGCCACGCCGTTGACGGCGTGCTTGTTGTTGGACAGGTGGCGAAAGCCCTGCTCGCCCCAGGCCAGCGCGACCAGGCCGCGCTTGCTGAACTTGGCCAGCAGCTCCTGGCCGAAGGCGCCGTCCAGCACGGCGCGCGCATGCTGCGTGTCGCGGAACAGGAAGGGAATGTCCACCACGCCCACATCGGGCACGAAGTTGCTGATGGCGCCCGTGGAGACGATGGCCGCCTCCACCGTGCCCAGCTGCAGGCCCTCGATCAGCTCGCGCTCGCCGCCCAGGGCGGACGCGGGGAACTGCTTGAACTTGTAGGCGCCGTTCGTGCCCTTTTCCACCGCATCGGCCCAGGCCTGGGCGGCCGCTCCGTAGTGCGAATTCACGGCCAGGGCGTAGCCCACCTTGACCTCCTTGGTCTGGGCCAGTACGGCGCCAGCCGAAGCAGCCGCCATGGCGGCCACGCAGGTCGAAAGAAGGGTGCGGCGGATCATTTGCATAGCGGCAGTCTCACTTGTTGTGTGTTGAAAAATGGCCCCAACGCTCCCCTTGCAGGGCAAGGTCCGCGGTCCCCCGCAGGGGGCCGCTTTTCATCCTGGGGCGGCCCGGCGATGAAAAAAAGAGCCCATGGATTGTAGTGACCACTCCCCTTGTGGCGACCACGTACAAAGCGCTCGTCATGTGCGTTGAGGTGCATCTGATTTGGCGATGTCATAGGTGCTGAAATGACAAACGCCCGATGCGCGCAAGCGTCATCGGGCGTCGGTTTCAGGCGGAGCGGGTCAGCTCATTGCCACTCAGCGTGCCCCGATCCGCTCGAACTCGCTCTCCACCGCCGCATGCGCTTTCAGGATGCTTTGCGAGGGCGCAGGGCCCATGCGGCTGACGACCACCGTGGCCAGCCAGGCCAGGATGAAGCCGGGGATGATCTCGTACAGGCCCAGCCAGCCGAACTGCTTCCACACCAGCACGGTCACGGCGCCGGTGATGATGCCGGCCAGCGCGCCGCCGCGCGTCATGCGGCTCCAGAACAGCGACAGGATGATCACCGGGCCGAAGGCGGCGCCGAAGCCGGCCCAGGCGTAGCTGACCATGCCCAGCACCTTGGAGTCGGGGTTGCTGGCGATGGCGATGGCGATCAAGGCCACCAGCAGCACCATGGCGCGGCCGATCCAGACCAGCTCGATCTGGCTGGCGTTCTTGCGCAGGAAGGTGCGGTAGATGTCTTCGGTCAGCGCGCTGGAGCACACCAGCAGCTGGCACGACAGCGTGCTCATCACGGCCGCCAGGATGGCTGCCAGCAGCGCGCCCGAGATCCAGGGGTTGAACAGCTGCTTGGTGATCTCCATGAACACCGTCTCGGCATTGGCGTTCACGGCAGCGGCGCCACCGGGGTTGGCCGCGAAGTAGGGGATGCCGATGAAGCCCACGGCCACGGCGCCGGCCAGGCACAGGATCATCCAGGTCATGCTGATGCGGCGCGCAGAGGGAATGGTCTGCACCGACGATGCCGCCATGAAGCGCACCAGGATGTGCGGCTGGCCGAAGTAGCCCAGGCCCCAGGCCAGCAGCGAGACCACGCCCACGAAGCTGGCGCCACGGAACAGGTCGAACTTCTCTGCCGCCACGATGGCGTGCAGGTCCTGGCCCGGCTGCAGATGGCCCTGCACGGCCAGCCAGGCGATCACGGGCGCCAGGATCAGCGCCGTGATCATCATCGAGGCCTGGATGGTGTCCGTCCAGCTCACGGCCAGGAAGCCGCCGATGAACACATAGGCGATGGTGCACAGCGCGCCCACCCACAGGGCCGTGCTGTAGGGCATGCCGAACATGTTCTCGAACAGGCGCGCGCCCGCCACCACGCCCGAGGCGCAGTACAGCGTGAAGAACACCAGGATCACCACGGCCGTCACGATGCGCAGCACGTTGGAGTGGTCCTCGAAGCGGTTGGCCAGGTAGTCGGGCAGGGTCAGCGCATTGCCGGCACGCTCGGTGTACAGGCGCAGCCGCGCCGCCACCAGGCGCCAGTTCAGGTAGGCGCCCAGGATCAGGCCGATGGCGATCCAGGCTTCCGACAGGCCGGACAGGTAGATGGCGCCGGGCAGGCCCATCAGCAGCCAGCCGCTCATGTCCGAGGCGCCGGCCGACAGCGCCGTCACGAAGCTGCCCAGGCTGCGGCCGCCCAGGATGTAGTCGGAAAGATTCTTGGTGCTGAAGTAGCCGATGGCGCCGATGCCGAGCATGGCGACCAGGTAGATGGCGAACATGATCGCCGTCGGGTCGTTCCAGTTGAATTGCATTGAAGTGTCCTGCGTTGGTCGTGTTTTTCGGGTTGTGCGGGGCGCTTGCCAGGGGCCGGTTGTGCCGGCCCCGGCGGTTCAAGCCATGGTCATGAGTTGGGCGTTTCCGCCTGCGGCGGCGGTATTGGTGCTGATGGATTGCTCGTGGAGCAGCGCAGCCAGGTCATAGCCGCGGCCCGCATGCAGTTCGTCGCTGTTGCGGCTTTCCACGCGCACCAGGGCACCGTCGCGCGCGGCGACCTGGGCGCAGACCTGCAGCAGGGCGTCGCCGTCGCCCTCGAACAGCAACGCCGCCATGGGCGCTGCCGAATCGGCCAGGGAGTCGGCGCTGGCGCTGTGCAGCCATGGCACACCGGCATCGCCCGCAGCGGCGCGCAGCGCCTGCCAGGTGGCGGCGCAGCCGCTGTCGGCGCCTGTTCCGTTGTCGGGCAGCACCGCATGGCAGGCGTTGCCGCTGGCCAGGGCTGCTGCCACCTGGGCCACCAGGCCCAGCGGCGTGCGCGGCAGTGCCCAGACGGGGCCGCGCGGCAGCAGGCGGTAGCGGTTGGATTCGCCCGTGGGGCCGGGCAGCAGCATGGCGGCGTCAAGGCGCGAGGCGGCCAGGGCCTCGTCGCAGGCGGCCAGGGCCTGCACCTGCTCATCGGCGGACATGTCCTGGGGCGGGGCCTTGGACAGCGTCTCGCGCAGCAGGCCCAGCAATTGCAGCGGTGCCTGGGCGGACGACTCGGCCCGCGCAAAGACGGACAGCGCCGCGCTGGCCGGCCCCTGCGCCAGTCGGTGCAGGTACAGCGGGCCGCCGGCCTTGGGGCCGGTGCCCGACAGGCCCATGCCGCCAAAGGGCTGCACGCCCACCATGGCGCCGATCACATTGCGGTTCACATAGATGTTGCCCGCATGCACGCGCTGGGTGAGGTGGGCAATGGTCTCGTCGATGCGGCTGTGCACGCCGAAGGTCAGGCCGTAGCCGGTGGCGTTGATGCCATCGACCAGCGCGTCCAGCTGCTCGCGCTTGAAGCGGATCACGTGCAGCACGGGGCCGAAGACCTCGCGCTGCAGGCGCGTGGTGCTGTCGATCTCGATGAGGGCCGGGGCCACGTAGTGGCCATTGAGCACGCCGTCCTTGCGTTCCACGCGGGTGACCTTCTGGCCCGCTGCGGCCATCTGCTCTATGTGCTGCTCGATCTGGCGGCGCGCCGCGTCGTCGATCACGGGGCCCACATCGGTGCTCAGGCGGTCGGGGTTGCCCAGGTTCCACTCCTGCAGCGCATCGCGCAGCATGGTCAGCGTGCGGTCGGCCACCTCGTCCTGCAGGCACAGCAGGCGCAGGGCAGAGCAGCGCTGGCCGGCCGAATCGAAGGCCGAGGCCAGCACATCGGCCACCACCTGCTCGGCCAGGGCCGAGGAGTCCACCACCATGGCGTTCTGGCCGCCGGTCTCGGCAATCAGAGGAATGGTGCGGCCCGCAGGCGACAGGCGGCGGGACAGCTGGCGTGCAATCAGGCGCGCCACCTCGGTGGAACCCGTGAACATCACGCCCGCCACCTGGGCATGGGCCACCAGGGCTGCGCCCACGGTCTCGCCCGTGCCCGGCACCAGCTGCAGCGCGTCGCGCGGCACGCCAGCCTCGTGCAGCAGGGCCACCATGGCGGCGGCCGTCAGCGGTGTCTGCTCGGCAGGCTTGGCCAGCACCGTGTTGCCGGCGGCCAGGGCCGCAGCCACCTGTCCGCAGAAGATGGCCAGCGGGAAGTTCCAGGGACTGATGGCCAGCACCACGCCCAGCGGGCGCTGCGCGGCGTTGTCGAAATGCGCGGCCGCCTGGGCGCCGTAGTAGCGCAGGAAGTCCACGGCCTCGCGGACTTCGGCCACGGCGTTGGAAAGGGTCTTGCCTGCCTCTCGCATGATCAGGCCCATCAGCGGCTGGCTGCGTTGCTCCAGCAGGTCGGCGGCGCGGGCCAGCGCGTCGGCACGGGCGGCGGGCGGTGTGCCGGCCCAAATGGGCGCGGCCTGCGCGGCGCGCGCGGCGGCGGCTTCGGCCTCGGCCGCCGTGGCCTCGCGCACCCAGCCCACGATGTCGGACAGCTCGGCCGGGTTGCGCATGGGCTGCCAGCCTTCGGTACGCGCCGGGTCGGCAGGCAGGTCGGCATCCGCGGGGGCGGCCAGATAGGTCTGGCGCGTGCTGTGCAGCAGCGCGGCGGCCAGCGAGGCCAGTTGCTGCTCGTGCGCCAGGTTCAGGCCCTGGGAATTGGCGCGGGCCTGCCCTGCCTTGTCTCCCTGGTGCGCGAACAGATCGGCCGGCAGCGCAATGCGCGGGTGGGGGGCGCCCAGCCGGCCCTCGTTGCGCGCGATCTTCATCACCTCGTCCACCGGGTCGGCCACCAGGTCGGAGACCGGCACGGAGGCATCGCCGATGCGGTTCACGAACGAGGTATTGGCACCGTTCTCCAGCAGGCGGCGCACCAGATAGGCCAGCAGCGTCTCATGGCTGCCCACGGGCGCATAGATGCGGCAGGGGCGGGCCAGCTTGCCTTCGGAGGCCGGGCCCGTCACCTGTGCGTACAGCGGCTCGCCCATGCCGTGCAGGCACTGGAACTCGTACTGGCCGCTGTAGTAGCTGCCGCCCACGGCCTGGGCCAGGTGGTAGATGCTGGCCAGGGTCTGCGCGTTGTGCGTGGCGAACTGGGGGTAGATGGCATCGGGCGCATCCAGCAGCTTGCGCGCGCAGGCCAGGTAGCTCACATCGGTATAGACCTTGCGCGTATAGACCGGGTAGCCGGCCTGGCCGCCTTCCTGGGCGCGCTTGATCTCGCTGTCCCAGTAGGCGCCCTTGACCAGGCGCACCATCAGGCGGCGGCGGCTGCGGCGGGCCAGGTCCACCAGGTAGTCCAGCACCTGCGGGCAGCGCTTCTGGTAGGCCTGGACCACAAAGCCTATGCCGTTCCAGCCCTTGAGCGAGGGCGCGGCACACAAGGCTTCCAGCAGGTCCAGCGACAGCTCCAGCCGGTCGGCCTCTTCGGCGTCGATGTTCATGCCGATGTCGTACTGCTTGGCCAGCTCGGCCAGCTGCAGCACGCGCGGCAGCAGCTCGGCCATCACGCGCTCGTACTGCGCGCGGCTGTAGCGCGGGTGCAGGGCCGACAGCTTGATGGAGATGCCCGGCCCCTCGAAGATGCCGCGCCCGTTGGATGCCGCGCCAATCGCGTGGATGGCCTGCTCGTAGGCCTGCAGGTAGCGCTGTGCGTCGGAATCGGTGGCGGCCGCCTCGCCCAGCATGTCGTAGCTGTAGCGAAAGCCCTGTTTTTCATAGGCGCGGCTGTTGGCCAGCGCCTCGGCAATGTCCTGGCCCGTCACGAACTGCTCGCCCATCAGCTTCATGGCGCGGTGCACGCCCTGGCGGATCAGCGGCTCGCCGCCCTTGCCGATCACGCGCGTCAGCGCCGACGACAGGTTCTTCTCGCTGCTCGTGGACGTAAGCTTGCCCGTCAGCACCAGGCCCCAGGCCGCCGCGTTCACGAACAGCGAGGGCGAGCGGCCCACATGGGCGCGCCAGTCGCCCTTGCTGATCTTGTCGCGGATCAGCGCATCGCGCGTGGCACGGTCGGGAATGCGCAGCAGCGCCTCGGCCAGGCACATCAGCGCCACGCCTTCCTGGCTGGACAGCGAGAACTCCTGCACCAGCGCCGCCACGCCGCTGCCGGCCGGCGCATCGCGCAGGCCCTGCACCAGCCGGGTCGCCAGCTCGCGCACCTTGTCGGCCTGCTGGGCATCCTGGGCGCGTGCCAGCGGCAGCAGCACCGGCAGGCACTCGGGCTCGGGCCGGTGCCAGGCGGCCGTGATGGCAGCGCGCAACGGCGTCTGCGGCAGGATGGACTGAGCGAATTCCAGAAAGGGTTGCACCTCTTGTGGGCTGCTGGGTTGCGCCTCTTCCAGCGCCACATCGCCCTGGCTGTCGCCCGCGCTGGACAGCCGGATGGTGGTCGCGCCGCGCTCCAGGGCATCGACGTACTGGACAACCGCCTGCTTGATCAGCCAGTGCGGTGTGCGCCCTATCTGCTGGGCGGCGATGCGGATGCGCTCGCGCAGAGCGTCATCAACCTTGATGCCTACGGTGGTGGACATGGTGTGCCAGTGAGGAATGGAAGAGGTGGGAAATGCGAATGGAGATGCACCATGAAGAAGACATGGTGCAACCTTGCTTGGTTGAAATGTCGCAGAGGTTGCGACGTTTTTGGACTGGGGTTAACCCTTTTGTCTCATGACCCAGGTCGATACCGCCGTGTTACCGCCGTGTTGCGGCCGTGCTGCGACCGGCCTACTGGTAGTCGATGGTGAAGGTCGCCAAGGCATTGGCGCTGCCACCGCCGCTCACGGTATTCCTGATCTGCCGGTAGCGCGCCTCCAGGTCGATCTGGAAATTTGCCGTGCCCTGCGAAATCGTGCCCGCCTGCCAGCCGTTGGCTGCGCCAAAGCCCTGGATCGCGCCATTTCTCAGCACCTCCACGCCAACGCCGCTGACCTGCGAGCCGGTCAGCGCCAGCACCGAGGGGACTTGCGTGTCCGTCGTGCCCGACAGCGTCACGAAAGGCTTGATCTGGGTGTTCGGGTCGCCGCCGGAGCAGCTCAGCTGGATGGAGAAGGGCACCTTGTCCGTGGTCGCACCCAAACCCGTGAAGCGTGTGTCGGGATGCGTGCCCAGCGGTACGCTGATGCTGTCCGACACCAGCGTGCAGGTGGGATTGACGGGGGTCAGGGTGATACCGGAGAACACGTATTGCGCGGCGCGTGCTCCGGCAATTTTCATTTCCATGTATGGTCCTGCCAGTTGGATATCTCCAAAAATAGTACTGATGGGTCCTGTTTTTATGAAATCTATTGTAATGGTGGATTTTTCTCCTTCGGGAATGATGTATGAATTCGTTAGTGTAGGTAGATCGCTGGGAATTGTTCCAATCCCTTTCATTGACATGCGCAATCCTATTCCGGGGACATTGCTGGGATAGATTCTGTCATCAGGTGCTCCGATTCCTGAAAATGAAGGTCTGCCAACGCCTGAGCAAACCACTTGCGCAGTTATTGAGGAATATCTCTTGTTGTCGATTACTGGGTTAAGCGAAATTACTGCAAACACTTTGCCGTTTGGTTCGGAGTTTATGTTGATGGGTAAACTCAGGACCTGATTCACGGGGTAAGATGCAATGTAATGGTTCTTTCCATCAGTGGTCGGATTGGAGTCAGCCGGCATGCAGAATGCTGCATGGGATTCGGAAATGGTGGAAAAAATGATTCCCATGGAAAATGCGAAAAGCTTGTACATATTCATTCTGGTTCTCCATCTGGAATCAAGGCGGCAGTTCGAAAGAACAACGTGGCGTCTTGTGCCGTGTGCCGTTAGCCCTGGCATGTGCAGGCGCATGGCATCTCTGAGGAGTGCAGCGCCTGCTCCAAGGCCCTCGCAAAGGCAGGCTTGGGATCAGTGGCGGTTGAGCGAAAGCTGGGCGACACTGGAACTTCCCATGACCGGCTTGATGCCTGGCAGTTCATCAGCAAGGCAGGATGGAGCTTTGGCGATCATTCCCGGCAGCCTGCCCTCAGCAGCGGGGAGACCGGAAGAATGGGCGACAGCGGCCGTGGCCGGGTTCTCTGCGCTGAGGCTCGCGGTGCAGAACGGACCGGTCGGAGCGGCGGCCTCACGGTCAAACTGGTATTGGGCGATGACCACGTCGTCGACCTTGTATTGAAGGAAAACCCCTTTGAGGGGCCCTGCCTGTTTGATCGGGCCAATCTTCACCAGATAGATATAGATGGGAGCATCGGACAGTTCCTGGATGGGAAAGTAGCTCTGTATTGCATTGCTTGGGTCGGTCGGAATAGGCATTTTTCTGAAATCTATGCGCAGTCCTATGCCGGGAATGGAGCTCTCATAAGCCCGGTGTTTCTGGTGAAAGGTGCCCACGCCATACCAGCCAGAGGTTTGGTATTTTGCACAGAACATTGCACCCCCTTTCATTCCAGTATATTTCTTGTTGATGATATAAGGGAGAAAGGCGACGCGGCCCACTACACTGCCGATTGCACGAGATTCAATATCAAACGGCAGTGGGACCTCCAGCGTTCTACTGGGCAGGAGGACATAGTGATTTTTGCCATCGTTGATGGAATTGCCGACTCCATCGTTAGAGCAAAAAGCTTGCGCATGTGCCTGGCCTATGGAAAAAATGAAGAGTACTGAGGACAATGCGATGGCACGGGTAATGGTCATGAAGATGCTCCGTTGCTGAATGAAAAGGCGGTTCTTGGATTTCAATATCGCAGGGCAGGTGACCGGCGGACCGCGTGCCGGAAAGGGGGTGGGCACAGCCATGTACCGCGTCGGTTCAGACGCCGACCGAGGCCTGGGCTTGTGTTGGCGAGTCTCGCAATTCACCCACCAGGCTGCGATCGATCCGCAGGCCAGGGCTGTTGTCTGCCTGGCCGTCCGGCGCCAAGGGCGGTTGCGCCTGGCCCGTGTACCGCTTCGCATCGGCCGTGGTGCGCAAGACACTGATGCGCAGGCTCAGCCGCAAATCGCCAAGATGCTTCTCGGCCTGGAAGGGCAGGCTGGACTGGCGGATGGCGATGGGACGCGAGGTCTCGGCTCTGTGTGTCAGCGCGGCCTGATGGGACGGCGCTGCGGCAAGATGGGACGGCACGCAGTGCAGGTCCATGCTGGCTGGCACACGGGAGCCGGTGGAGCGCTCCCGCGCCGGCAGCGAATAGGCCATGCTGCAATGGGCCGTGCCATCGCCGGCCTTCCACTGGGCGTGCAGCTGCCCCTGGTCCGACAGGCCGCGCAGCATGAGCTTGCCGGCTTGGCCGACCATGCCCAGGTCCTTGCCGCTCTCGTCCGAGACGACGGCGCCGAAAGGCACGGGCGACGTGTCCGCCTGCGTCAGGCGCAGCACGGCTGAGCGGCTGTAGCTCGTCTTGAACACCACCATGGCGGCGGCACCGGCCACCGGTGCGACGCGCCGGTTGGCCTCCTGCAGTTCCACATCCATGGACATGCCCTTGGGGTCCAGCGACACCTCGTTCATGGCATAGGGTGTCATGTAGGGCACCACGGCATAGCCCCGTGCATCGATGCGTACGCCGGGCGTATTGGTGAGGCGCGCGCCCTCGGCATGCGGGGCCTGCACGATGGCGAAGGTCTCGCCCAGGGGCTGCGACAGCGTGACCCCTCCGGGGTGGGCGACCAAGGCGCCGCGCGCGCCCAGTGACAGTTGCTGGCCGGCCCGGCCCGCGCTCACGCTGCCGCTGAACAGCGTGTACGGGCGGCGGTAGAGGGCATTGGCGCCTGCATTGAGGCGCGATCCCTGGTTGCCGCTGCTGCCGTATTCGGCATTCAGGCCATAGGAGAGATCGCTGCCGGCCTGCCCGTAGGTGCTGGCCTGCAACTGGTTGCCGCCGCGCGAGTCATGTGTGAAACGGCTCATGACTCTGGGCTTTCCCGCCCCCAGCGGAATCGTCACCCCCGCGTACAGCTGCGTGCTGGGGCGGCCCCAGGCATCGCGCTGGCGCGAGGCCGACAGGTTGTAGGGAACGCCCAGCCACGAGCTGCTGTAGTTGAGCGTGTAGTCCACGCGGCGGCCCGCGCGGTTCCAGTAGTTGTCCATGGAGGCGGAAATGCTCAGGTTGCCGCCTTGCTCGCCCAGGCGCTGGCTCAGTGTCATTGCGGCGCGCGTGCGCGGGCGCGACAGCGGGGGCGGTGCGCCGCTGGCAGCGGGCCGGGTCAGGTCGCGCGCCCGCATGGCCTCGTTGATGCCGAAGAACCCGTTGGTGGAATAGCGGTAGGCAGCCAGGGTGATGCCCGTGCCGGACTCCGGGAAGGTCTTGGCGTAGGTGACTCTCAGGCTTTGCCCCGAGTAGCTGCGGTCATGGGGAATGCGGGTGCTGGCGTGTGTGAGGTCCAGGCCAAAGGCACCCCATGGTGTATTGAACACGGCGCCCACCGTGGGCGAGAAATAGCCCCTGGCGACCGTGGCGCCGCCATAGGCCGTGAGCATGTTCGAGAAGCCGTACTGCCAGCCTGCCTGCGAGAAGAACGGAGCGCTCTCACGCAGGCCGCGCACCGCGCCTGCTGTGAGGCTGTAGCGGTGCTGGCCCTCGCGCAGCGAACGAGGAACGGCCGCATAGGGCACCGAGAAGGAACGCACGTAGCCGTCGGCCTCCTCGATTTCCACCTGCAGGTCGCCGCCATAGCCGGTGGGGTACAGGTCATTGATCACGAAGGCGCCCGGTGCCACCGTGGTCTCTTGCAGCTTGATGCCGTTCTGGCGGATGACCACCCGGGCGTTGGAATTGGCCACGCCGCGCACCACGGGCGCGAAGCCGCGCTGCGACTCGGGCAGCATGCGGTCGTCCGTGCGCAGCCGCAGGCCGCGGAAGGAGACCGAGTCCATGATCTCCCCGTCGGTGTAGGTGTCGCCCAGGATCAGTTGCGATGACCAGTCGGCGATGTCGCGCTGCGCATAGGCCGAGATGCTCTGATAACGGCTCGGTCCCTGATCGCTCCAACTGAACGAGCCACTGTGCCGGAAATGCCAGCGCGCATAGTTGAAGCCGCTGTTCAGGCCCAGGTAGCCCTGGGTGCTGCTGCCCGCTGGCCCGCCGCGCGCATGGTAGGTGTTGAAGTCATAGCCGAGCGTGCCGGTCGTCACGCCCGCGTTCCACTGCTCCGGACTCACGTAACCGCTTGCCACGCGCCGCATCAGGATCTGGGGAATGCTCACATCCAGTCGTTGCAAACCTACGTTGAAGCTTGCGGAAGCGCCGGGGACGACCTTTTCAATGCGCAGGCACGCCGGGTCTCCATCCACAACATCCTCGTTCGCCGGCAGGCTCGCCATGTCAATGTCCATTTGCTCCAGCAGGGACATGTTGAAGCAGGGCTGGGCACTGGCACCTCGACTGCGTTGAGTGAACCGCACCTCGGTGCGGGCCATCCAGTTGCCGTTGACCAGAAGGTCCGGGTTGTAGAGACCCGGTTCCACAGAATTACCCTCTGCAAAACGCAAGACATCGATCCCGTCGCCTCCTCGCAGAAAGCTGCTGTTGAATTCGATGTGCTGTGCGCGTGCGGGCGGCATCCTGCCGGCGGTGTGCTCTGTTTGCGAGGCGCGCATATCCATTTGCCAACAGGCCAGTACTGCCAGCAGCAAGGCATGTAGTGGTTTGGCCTTGAATGGGAAACAGCCTGGCTTCCGTACCCTGTCGGCTTTTTTCTTCATAGCAATCCCTCTCGATGGACATGCCTTTTTTTGCACCTGCTGCACCGTGCTGCCTACCTCGGCCAGTCACGCGTGACCGGCATGGAGGCTTTCGGTGCTGCGTTAGGGCTTCGGCTACCGTCAGCGCCCAAGTTCGACCCTGTGGCCCTCGGCCCCGCCCCAGTCGTTGAGGCTGGTGTAGACCACGACTGCCCCAGCGGGAAGCTCCTTGGGCGGTTGCTCGTTCTCGGCGGGCTTCTGAAGTGCGAACGTCGCTGTTTCTCCTGGCAGCACATGCCCTACAGTCACCTTGAAACTCTGGTCGGCTGCCTCTATGGCGATATGGCCCAGATTGGCGACATACGCGGTCGGATTGCGGGCATGAAGTACGGCCTGTCCGTCTTGGGTGGTGCTTGCGGACCACTGCAACTGTTCAGGCGCATCCCTGGGCTCGCCCGGCAGGCCCTTGGGGCGATATATCAGCTTGATGCGCGTGCGAAAGGCCAGTGCGAGGCTGCCCTGGGAGCCTTTCGCGTTCTCGGTCTTGGGCGGCACGTCCAGCACGTTGATCCAGAACAATGACTCTCTGTCCTGGAGTAGGGGCTGGCCGGAATGGATGATGCGCAGCATCTGCTGGTCCGAGGCTTCCAGGCGGGTGAGCGACGGCGCGATCACAAAGGGCACATCTATGCCCTCGGGCGCCATATCTCCATTGCCCGTGTCCAGCCATGACTGCACCAGCGATGGCAACTTTCCTTCATTGGAAATCTTGAGGGTGGCTTCCGTCTCGTCGCCTGAAAATATGACCCGTGTTCCATAGAGGACTATGCTGGCATTGGCCGGGAGGACGCAAATAAGCAATGCGGCCATGGCGAAACAATGTGACAGCAGACTGGATCGGCGATTTTTCACCGGCATAGGAGATCCTGAATTTCTGTATATGAGAGAAATGCCACAGGCATTGGGGGTGAATGCGCCAGCCACCAGAAGGTGGCCGGCGCTTCTCTGAGGCGGTGGGCTGCCTATTGATAGTTCATGGTGAAAGTCGCTTCAGCATTCGCCTCTCCTGAGGCAAGGGGCACTGCAGCCACGTAGTACCTGGCGATGTAGTTGAGCGTATTGGTTCCTGATTGCAGGTTGACAGGCGCGGACGGGCCGCTCAGATCCCAGATGGCCGTTGTCGAGTTGTTCTCCAGTAACTGGATGTCGGCCGTGGCATTGCTCGTATTGATGCGGCCGTTCCTGATGGGGCCATCAAAACGGACCGTGGCAGTGGTGGGCTGACTGTTCGCTCCTGGGGTTGAGCAGCCATCCAGCCTGATGGTGATCGTTCTATGATGGGCGGGAAGAGCAACGTTGCCGACGGCGCCACCGCCAGACGTGAAACCGCGTTCATTGGGAGGTACGATACCGAAATCGATCTTCTGGTCTCGACTTCCCAGATTGACGATGCAAGTGACAGGAGAAATATTTCCTGTGAATCTGACGATTCCACTCTGAGTGGATTGCGCATGGACAGAACTCAGTGCAAGCAAGGACAAGCCCGCAACCGAAAATTTCAATGCAGAAAATTTCATATTTATGCCTGATGAAATTGAGTTTGATGAATATGGTGGATTGAAGTAATGATCTTGTTTGAAACTTTTTCTTTGACGCACCTCCATTTTTGATTTGATATTGGATATTTTTGAATGATTCCAGATATCGATGGCTATAGAGTTGCTGCTGAAAGCTGCAGGTAATATATTTTTTTATGCGTCAATTGGGTGTGGCTGAAGAGGCTTTTTGGGAATATGAATTGACGGTGGATTGTTCTCGTTGATGACAAAATTTCGAAGAATCAGATTCTGATTTTTGGCAATTTGTCTGATCGGCCTATTGTCAACACATGCTCGCTGAAATGAAATTGGATAATTCTGAATTTCGCGATTTTCTCTCTAGGAATTCCCTGATCTTTTAAGCGGATTTTTCGGGATTCCCTAGGAATAGTCCTATCTTGTCTTCAATTGCTTGCGAATTGGTGATCCGAACTGTGCGTGCGCGGGTCCAGAAATGGCGGGGCAAAGCCTTGTGGGAAGGCTGTCGCCTATGGGTTGGGGGGATCTGCGATGCAGCTGATGCCGGCAGACAAGCGGACGATGGTCTTTGCCAGAAGAGCAAGGTCTCGGCTGTGCCGCCCTGCGGCACAAGGCCCGCAGTCAATCTTGCGGGCCTTGATGAACAGCGTTTGGGCAGTGGCGGCAAATAGCTGCATGCCGATGGCTACCCGTACCAACGTATCTGCAGTCGGCGCGGGAGTCGGAAATGGAAGCCTGCTGGTGCAGGCAATCAACGTGGCCCTGCATTGGCAGGGGCCTATTTGGGCTGCTTTCCAGTGCTTATGTCTGATCGGCCGATGCCAGGACCCTGATCTTCAGGCTGGGCTGCAGGATGGCCAGCGGACGGTCAGCCCGCAGGGTTTGCTGCGGCGGCTTGTGCTTGCCGGTGCCTGCGTCGTGCCCTGCCGCCACGGGAGTTCTGCCCGTGTTGCTGGTGACTGGCACCGTGGTGGGCAAGGCGCTGATCTTGACGCTCATGCGCAGGCCGTCCAGGTTGCGCTCCAGCTTCAGTGCCTGCTGGCTGTCGCTCGGCTGTGTGGCACGAGCGGGCAGCACTGCCGCCGCAGTGACTGCCGGGGCGCTGGCGACTGCCGTGGCCGGTGCCGTTGCTGCCGTACGTTCCTGGGTCATGCCGGCCAGAGCCACGGCCGACGCAGCGTTGGAGGCCGGGGCGCCTGCCACGGCTGTCTTGGCATTGGTGGTTGCGGTTGAGGTTGCCGCGGTCTTGCCCGGCTTGGCCGATGCCACGTCGGTGGCCGCAGGCACCAGGTTGCTGCTGGCCACGCAGGGCAGTTCCAGGCTTTGCGGCGGCTGGTAGGTGGTGCTGCGCTTTCTTTCAGGAAGGGTATAGGAGAGGTTGCAGCCCACCATGCCGGTGTCCGTCTTCCACTGCACCTGCAGCTCGCCCTGGTCTGACAGCCCACGCGCCAGAAGCTTGCCGGCCTGGCCGATCATGCCCAACTCCTTGCCGTCCATGTCCAGCACGCTGGCGCCAAAGGGCACAGGCATGTTGCCGGCCTGCCGCGCGCGGATCACGGCCGAGCGGCCATAGGCTGTCTTGAACACCAGCAGTGGCACGGCGCCGGCCAGCGGCGCGACGTGCTGGCTGGTTTCCTTGAGTTCCACGTCCGTCGACAGGCCCTTGGGATCGATGGAGACCTCGTTCATCGAGAACGGCGTCAGATACGGGACGACGGCATAGCCCCGGCTGTCCACCTTCACTCCGGGCGCGTTGTTGATGCGCGCGCCTTCCGCGTTCTTGGCCTCCACGATGGCAAAGGTGTCAGATACCGATTGCGACAGCGTCACGCCGCCCGGGTGGGCCACGATGGCGCCACGCGCGCCTACCGAGAACTGCTGGTAGCCGCTGCTGGCGCTGACGCTGCCGCTGAGTTCGGTCTGCGATGCGCGGTAGGTGGCGTTGGCGCTGGCACTGGTGCTGCTGCCATTCATGCCACCGGTGTTGTGGTTGGCGCTGAGGCCGTAGGAGATGGCGTTGTCGTCGCCCAGCAGCCCGGACAGATTGGCCTGGGCCTGCACGCGGCCGCGCGAGTCGCGGTTGGTATTGGTGGAGAGCATCATGCCGCGCTCCATGCTGAGCGGAATCGACAGGCCCACGTGCAGGAACGTGTTGGACTGTCCCCAGGCATCGCGCTGGCGCGCCGCAGAGAGGTTGTAGGAGATGTTGCGGAACGAGTTGCTGTAGCCAATGGCGTAGTCGACGTTGGAGCCCTGGCGGTTCCAGTACTTGGCAGTGGACGCCGTGAGGCTGAGGCTGCCTCCCCCGGGGCCAAACTGCTGGCCCATGACCAGGGAGGCGCGGTTGCGAGGCCGGTACAGGTCCGTGGAGGGCCGTAGCAGATTGGCCTGATCCCGTGCGCGCATGGCGTCGTTGAGGCCGAAGAATCCGTTGGTGGAGTAGCGATAGGCGGCAATGGCCACGTGGGTGCCGGTCTGCGCAAAGGACTTGGCGTAGCTGGCACGCAAGCTCTGTCCGGAAAAGGAGCCGTCATTGGGAATGCTGGTGGAGGCGTGCGTGATATCTGCACCAAAGGCACCCCAGGGCGTGGTGAGCGCCGCGCCAATCATGGGCGAGATATGGCCCTTGGCCACGGACACGCCGCCGTAGCCGGTCAGCATGTTGGTGAAGCCGTGCTGCCAGGTCGCCTGCGAGAACAGCGGCGAAGTATTGGGCAGGTGGCGCACCACGCCCGCCGTGAGGCTGTAGCGGTCCTGCCCCTCGCGCAGCGACAGCGGCACGGCCGCGTAGGGCACGGCAAAGCTGCGCACGGCGCCATTGGCCTCGGTGATGCTGACTTGCAGGTCGCCACCGTAGCCCGTGGGATAGAGGTCGTTGATGACGAAGGCGCCGGGCGCCACCGTGGTTTCGTAGAGCTTGATGCCGTTCTGCGTGATGGTGACTCGGGCATTGGTGTTGGCCACGCCGCGCACCACGGGCGCGTAGCCGCGCTGGGAGTCGGGCAGCATGCGGTCGTCACTGTTCAAGCGTATGCCGCGAAACGAGGTGGAGTCCATCAGGTCGCCACCCGTGTAGGTGTCGCCCAGTATGAGCTGGGAAGACCAGTCGGCAATGTCGCGCTGTGCGTAGGTGGAGATGTTCTGGTAGTTGCCCCGTCCAGTGTCCGCCCAGCTGAAGGAGCCGTTGTGCCGGAAATGCCAGCGGTCGATGTTGACGCCGCCGTTCAGGCCCAGGTAGCTCTGCGTGGTGTTTTCTGCGTTGCTGGAGCGCCCGTGGTAGGTGTTGAACTGGTAGCCGAGCAGACCGACAGGCACGCCGGCGCTCCATTGGTCGGGGCTGACATAGCCGCGCACCGAGCGGCGCAGCGAGGCCTGGGGCACGCTCAGGTCCAGTCGCTGCTTGCCGAAATCGAAACTGGTGAAGGCGCCCGCGATGATCTGGTCCAGCCGGTTGCAGCCACCGTCGGCCACCAGCTTCAAGGCGGCCTCGGGCGGCAGGCGCGAGAGGTCGATGCCCACCTTCTCCAGCAGTGCTTTGTCCAGGCAGGGCAGCGCGTCCTGCGAACCGGCCAGTGCCTTGAACTGCACTTCGCTGCGGCCAACCCAGTTGCCGTTGATGTAGATGTCTGGGTTGTAGCTGCCTGCCGTGACCACGTTGGCGCGCGAGTAGCGCGAGACGTCAATGGTCTGCTTGCCGGTGTTCAGAAAGCTGGGGTCGAAGTCGACGGCAGCCGGCGTGGGCTGCCACTGGCCGGTGGACGTGGAGGTCGTGACTTCCTTGACCTGCTGCCCCTGCTGGGCCTCGGACTGCCAGCACACCAGCACGGAGAGCAGCAGCGCATGGCCGGGCTTCAGTTGGAAATATCCGGCAGGGCCTTGGCCTGGCCCCGGGATTGTTCCTTTTCCTTGCCTTGTATGTCGGCTTTTGATTCCCTTTTCTGAATATGGAAAGACTGGCCTGATCATTTGCTTATCTCCTAATGCTGTGCGCCCGATGCAAAGCGAACGGCCAAGGCCGATGTGCCAGTCCCGGTAAAGAGACCGATGCAGTTTCGCTGGGTATTAACGCTGGGTATCGGTGTGCTGGCCGGGCTGAAAATGCAGTGGCATTAGATAATCAGACCGGAGAGGACGGGGGATTCGCGTGGCTGTGCTCGCATTGCCCTGTTTAATTGGCGAAATTGCCAATCCTGGCTTCGTGGTTGAGACTGGCGCCCCAATCATTGATGCTGCTGAACATCACCGTGGCACCGGTCGCGCCAGCCATATTGGCACCCGCAGGTTCCTTGATTGGGAAGGCGGCCACCTGGCCGGGAAGAACGGGTCCGACGCCTGCCTCGAAGGATTTGCCGTTGAGCTGCACTTCAACGCCAGCCACATTGACCACAAAGGCGCTGGGATTGCGTGCTTTCAACACAGGCTGGTTTTTGGCGTCAACGCCTGCCGACCATTGAAGCAGGGCAGGAGCCTCCTGGGCATTGCCGGGCAGATTGCCGGGCCGGTACATGAGCTTGACGCGAGTGCGAAAGGCGAACTGGAGATTGTTGGAGTCGCCTTCCATTTCCGCCTTGGGCGGGACGTCCAGCACGTTGAGCCAGAACAGGGATTCCTTGTCAGCAGGCAGTGCTTCGCCCGAATAGATGATGCGCAACGTCTGGCTCTTGCCCGCCTCGATGCGCATGATGGTGGGCGTGATGACGAAGGGAACGTCGATGTTCTCAGGCGATTCCTGGTTGTTGCCCTTGTCCAGCCAGGTCTGCACCAGGGCAGGTTTGCTGCCTTCGTTGGTGAGCTGGATGGTGGCTTCCTTCTCGCCACTGGGGAAGATGATGCGCGTGCCCGTCAATGTCACGCTGGCCTGTGCCGCCGTTCCAAGAAGAAGGGACAACAGGATGGCAGCAAGCCCATATGAACGTTTGATCGTCAGCATCGGAGAACTCTCTGGGTTTTGAGCGAAAGAATGGGGCCAGGCCCATGTCGGGAAAACAGAAGACACGGCATATCGACCACCGCAAGGCGGCCGATATGCCTGAAAGTCAGTGATTACTGATAGACCAGCGAGTAGGTCACCGAGGTGTCGGTACGGCCTGCGGTCACGGGGCCGGTGGCCACGTATTCGGAGGCGAAACGCATGATGGCCCGGCCATTGCCACCGACCTTGTTGTCGATGTCCACAAAGCGTGATTGGGCGGAACCGATCTTCAGGCGCTCGTTGTTGCTGGGATCCACGATGGCGATCTGGACTCCGGAGGCCACGGTGGGCGCACCAGTACCGCTGGCCGCTGCGGGCTTGAGCATGCCGGTGACCAGGTCCACGTTGGGGCCGGCTTCGAAGAACACGGCGACCTTGGAGACGGGCGCTGTGGAGGTGGCGGTGGCCAGCTCACAGCCGCTGAGTTCCAGCGAGAACGCCTGGCGGCCGACCGTGGCACCCACGGTGGCCAGCTGGTTGTTCGCCACGTTGGGCAGCTTCACGCCGTCCTTGGCGGCGCCGGCGACCGTGGTGTCCACCTTGCAGGTGGTGGTGACCACCTCGCCCGTGAAGTTGATGGTGCCGTCTGCTGCTTGAGCGGTGTTCATGGCCATCATGACCAGGCCGGCAACCGATGTCAGCAATGCGATCTTTTTCATGGGTATTCCCTCGAGTTGAAGAGATAAATGAAATTCCAGCAGCGATGAATGCGCTGGTGGAATAAGAGACTGTGTGAATGTTTGAGTGGTTAATAAATCATCAGTGTTCCATGTTCACCTCATCAATCCAATGGTTGGTAACTGTCAGCATGGTCAAGGATTTGCAGGAGTTGCGATCATGCTGGAATAGGTGGTGGCGCTGACATGGAGAATTGTTCGAATGAGGGAGAGTTGGCGAGGGATGGGCGAGGTTTGTTTCTCTGGCATGTTTGAAGTTGAATTCTTCAAATACACCAGTGCCCAATGGCGCGGATGGGATGCAGGAGAGAATCTGTCAAAGAAAAAGGCGAAACAAAGACCTGTTCTTTGGGTATGTGATGGATTCTAGGTGTGCACCGCCACTATATGAAATAGGGCGCATTCTGATAATTGATGCTTGATCTAGGAATAGTCCTAGATTTGCTCTGTCGAATGGGGGGAAGAGGGTGCACAGCCCGCCTGCGCCGGGCGGTTGGCTGTGCTGAGGGTGATGGTGTCTGCGGGGGGAGCGCGGGTCCCGCAGATCAGGAGGGACCGATAGGGTGGTCGAAGGCGAAGGCGAAGGCGCAGGCCTGCAAGGGCTGCACCGGCCCTCGGCCCTGTGGATCAGGGGCGCTGGGTCAGCAGGTACTGCGCCATTTCGGCAAAGCCGTCTCCACGCTCGGCCTGGGTGACATGGCGAGGCAGGTGCTTGAGCTGGGGCACGAAGCGCGCGATGTTGGCCACGCCCAGGCTGTGGGGCATGTGCTCGAACATGAGCTGGTCGTTGGTGGAGTCGCCGATGTAGATCCAGCGGTCCAGCGTGGCGTCGAGGTCGATGTCGAACAGCGTGCGCAGGATCCAGCGTGCGCCTTCGAGCTTGTTGTGCGCACCGAACCAGCCGTTGATGTGGATGGAGCTGACGGTGGCGTTCATGCCCGCCGCCTTCATGATGGCCACGCAGCGGTCAATGTCCTGCTGGGGCATCTGGGTGAATTCGCTGTGGTCCACGGCAATGTCGCATTCGCGGCCCGCCGAGTCGGTGGCGCGCAGCGCCCCGGGCACGGTGGCCTCGATCTCGGCCAGCACCTGCTGCATGCGCGCGTAGTTGGCGGTGCGCGTGGCCTCGTCCTGCTGGTAGAGCTTGTCCAGCTCGCCCTGCGCATTGCGCCGCAGTGCCACAGCGCCGTTCTCGGCCACGATGGCATCCACGGGCCAGGCCTGGGCAAAAGGCTCGCTCCAGCCCACGGGCCTGCCCGTGATCGGCACCACGCGCAGGCCGGACTGCTTGAGCCGGGCGATGGCATCGACGACATGGTCCGGCACCACGCCCTCGGTGGTCAGGGTGTCGTCGATGTCGGTGAGGATGCCGAGCGGCGATGCGGGAGGTGTCCAGAGGGACAGCGGCTGGAGGGTTGTAGGCACGGTCGTCAAAATGCAAAAAGCCGCCCGGGGCGGCTTGTAAAAGGGCAGCGTTTGCGCGCACGGACCGTGCGCGCAAGGGCTCCATCCTACTGCCTGGCGAATTCGACGATGGCCTTGTAGAACTTGTCGGAGCCGTCCTTGGGGTTGTCGGGGGACAGCTCCATGCGGTTGACGCCGTGTTCGGCTGCGCCCAGGCGGACGGGAATCAGCGAGAAGTAGTAAGGACTGATGAAGGTTGCGCCGTTGTCATAGTGCGACTGCATGGCTTTAAGGTGCACTCCTTCGCGCTTCCACTGCTGCGGGTTGAACTCGGGGACGCCGTAGCTGGTGATGCCAATTTGCCTCATGTAGTTGCGCATCCACTCGCTGTTGGTGGTGCCGCCATACATGTTCACGCCGGTTCGCCAGGGCGTGTCGCCTCCGATCGTTGTCCCGGATGCAAGCAACTGCGGGTTCCAGGACGAGTTCACATTGGCCGCGATCTGATGCGAGTAGATCTTGTCGGCCGGCAGTCCTGCATCCAAGGCCCTTTTGTGGAAGGCTTTCAGAAGGCCGTATACCTGCGATTCGCGATAGGTGTTCCAGTCTTGCGCCAACGGGTTGTAGTAGAGGTCTTGCGGGCCGGCGGGCATGTCCAGCCAGGAGCGTACTCCGCGCAGCGTTGAGATCCGCTGCATCCATCCCAGTCGCTTGGGAGGCTGTGCCGATACCTTGCTCTGATCGCGCGGGACGACCATGAACTCCACATTGGCCAGCAGGTAACGTCGTTCATGGGTTGCGGCAACGACCTGCGCGTTGTGTTTGCCTGGTGGCAGGTCTCGGTAGTCCAAGTCATGCCGAAAGCCAGTGTTGGGATCGGTGATTGCATCCACGGCACGGTAGACATCCAGCCTGCCCAGCCCGCGGGCAACAGGCGCGACGAAGTTGCCATCCAGGTACAGATCCAGCTTTTTCACGGCCTGCTCAGGGTCCCACAGCCAGCCTGCAATCGGCAGCGTGCCATCTGAGAAGGCGTCATAGTGCTCGCCAAAGGAACTCAGGCGCTCCTTGCGAATGTCCTTGGAAGGTGCAGGAACGGCATCAAACGATGGGTAGTCCAGTCCGGTCTGCTTTTTCAACTGTCCCACATCCTTGTACTTGGACTGCAGCCAGCGCCGAAAGCCTGCAACGGAATCCGGACTGTAGTCTGTGACCTGGATGGATTGGTAGGCGCCCATGCCGTTCTCGAAGTCAGGGAACATGTGGTGCAGTTCGCCCGGCAGCGTATAGGCGACGATGCGCTTTTGCACAGGCTCAGGGAGTTCCAGGATTTTTTTTGCGACGTACTGAAGTGCCTTGAAGCGGTACTGGTTGACAGGAACTGCAGGATCGGCCGATAGCGTGTAGGGCATGATCCGGTAGCCGAAATAGCCCAGGTCCAGCGATTTGCCGTCGCGCAACTGCATCAGATTGCGAGGGTCTTTGGCAAGCTCGTCGACGATGGCACCGGTGGAGTCGAAATGGTCAGCCATGAGATAGACCACGACTGGGCGCTCCACCTTGCGAATGACATTCAGGAAACTATCCACGCGGGATGCGTCGATGTCCCAGCCTTGGGGGGTTGGCCGATACAGCGTCAATAGAGGCAGGGTGATGGTGTACCCGACCTGGACGGAGCCTTGAGGCCCACCCGGCTCCAGCTCGTTCAGCAATTGCTCGATGGCTGAAGCGCCATCAAGGCCTCTCGTGCGGCAGAAACTGAACAGTTCCTCGAGTGTTCTCAACTTCACATTGCCAGCGGCCTCATCGCAGATGAACCATCCCTCGATGCTGGGGGCGATGATGAGCGGCGGCCGAGGAGGTGAGGCCGCTTGCGTTCCACTGCCAAAGGCTGTGCACGCGAGCGTAATCACCGCCAAGGAAAGACGAAGATGTTTTTGCATTGGATGTGCAACGGGGTGGCGTGCTGGAAGCGCTGAACCGATCAATTGGCCGATTCTTCCAGAGACAGGCTGACGGGCTCGGAGGGAACGCTGTCGACGTCATAGTGCAGAAAGGCGATCAGGCATTGGATGCCGATGATGATGGGCAGAGCGGCAAGCATGACGGTGCCGCTGGTCGCGGGATGGCCGCTGCTGCCAATCCAATGCCAAAGACCAAAGAGGGTGCCCACCAAGACAAGCAACATACCGCTCAGGCTGTATACCGTGCCTATGTTGAAGTCGCGAACCAGATAGTTGTAGACGTAGCGCCGCCATAGGCGCGAAGCATGCTTGCGCAGGAATTCCGGCAGCACCTTGCCGATCTTGAGGTTGGACTCCTCGTCGGCATAGACCGAATCCATGGGCACATCCTTGACGACGGCGCGGACAGTGTTCAGGCGGAACAGCATGTCGGTCTCGAAGAAATACCGGCGCTCCAGCTTGTCCAGCGGCAGCTCAGCCAGCACGCAGGTGCGCACGGCGGTGTAGCCATTGGTGGGGTCCATCACGTTCCAGTAGCCGCAGCTGAGCTTGGTCATGAAGGACAGAACTGCATTGCCGAAAAGGCGCACAGGTGGCATGTCCTGCACGGACTCCGGCCGGTAGAAACGGTTGCCCTTGGTGTAGTCTGCCTGGCGGCGCAGCAGGGGCCGCACGAACAGCGGCAGCAGCGAGGGGTCCATCTGGCCGTCTCCGTCTATCTTGACAACTATGTCCATGCCGTCGGCAATGGCTGCCTTGTAGGCGGTGACTATGGCTCCGCCCACACCCCGATTCTCTGGGTTGTAGAGCACGCGTACACGCGGGTCGGTGTTGTGTTCCTCGATGAAGCGTCCGCTGCCGGCGGGGCATGCGTCGTCCACAGCATAGATGGCCTCGACCTCGGGGCCGATGGCATGGATGACGCCCAGAACGTGCTGGGTGACCTTGTAGCAGGGGATTGCGACGGCTATGCGCATGGTCATTGATAGTTGCTCTCTGTTGTCTCAGGGGGACGCTGCTGGCGAAGGTTGCCGCTCCAGTCCGCTTGCTTCGGCAAGCTGAATATCTTTGAGCTGCCAAGCGGTATGTTTGAGGGCCTCAAGGCCGGGCACTCATCTTATGTTTGGAGCCCGACAGGGCTGCTTGGTGCCGGGGTCTTGTTTCCCGCCGGCAAAGCCCTTGCCATGATGGGTTTCTCCACCCAGCGGTACCAGCACATGCTGATCAGAACGATTACCACGGGCAAAGCAAGCATGAAAGCAAGCAACTCGGAAGGCGAGTTGATCTGGTATTTGAGACGTAGCCTGCCGCTGATATCCAGCAAAAATGTATGTAGCAGATAAAGGCTGTAGGAGGCATCTCCCACGCTGACGAGCCACGCGGGCGGAGTCAAGCGCGTCTGCTCCAGCGACAGCGCCAGCACCACCACGGAGATGCCCATGACTCCGAAGCTGGTCGCGCGCATGATTTCCACGCGGTCGAAATAGGGCGAGGTCATGCCCAGTGCGAGGCTGGCACAGGCCAGGATCACGCACACGGGGATCCACAGGTGGCTGCGGCTGAAGTGCTGGCCTTGGCTGTACACATGGGAGATCAGTGCGCCGGCGAGAAATTCTAGGCCCAGTCCCGTCAGCAGATAACGCAGGGGCTGCTGGCCGACGAAGACGCTGGGGCGATCTGCGATCAGCCAACCGGCATTCCAAATAGTCAGCATCAACAAGGCGCAAACAATGCCCTTGAGCTGATGGTGCTGCGGCAGCAGCGTTATGAGTGCGATCCACATATAAAAGTAGATCTCCATCGTCAGCGACCATGCGGGAGGAAGCCAGTTGTCCCAGATATTGGGATAAAGAAGCAGGGTGCTGAACACCATCTTCTTCACATTGGGAAGACTCTCGTTGTAGATGAAAATGGTTGTCAATGCGATCAGTATCAGGACTGGCCAATAACCAAGATAGATACGGAGAAGACGTTTTTTGACAAAAATCCAGAGCCCCTCTGATGCGACTGTCCGACGTGATGATCGATAGACAACAAATCCACTGAGGGCAAAAAATATGTCTACGCCTGAGAATCCCCATTTCATGACTCCCGTCACGGATGTAAGAGCTGGGGCAAGTTCCCAATGTGGACTCATGTGGAAAAATAGCACCATGAGTGCTGCAATTCCCCGTAGCGCTTGTATCCAACTCAGGTTTTTTGTCATTTATTGTGCTGGTTCTTTGAAGTCAAAAGTGATTCAAATGGATGGAGGGGTTTTGGTGTAAGTGTCAATAAATTCTTGGAAAGTAGTCGGATGTTCTTGTGGTGTGGATGCTGCTGTGGAATGTTTTTCGTATTTCGAATAGCTAGCAATTTAAAGAGAGGCAAGGGCAACGCCAGCTAGGATCAGCAGGCCGCCGGCAAACGTCTTCCAGTGCAAAGGCTCGCCTAATATGAGCCAGGCAAGCAAGGGAACAATAAGGAATGCCAATCCCATAAATGGATAGGCAAGGTGAAGTGGGACATTCTTGAGTACCCATACCCACCCTATGGTGGTCAGGCCATAAAGAAGCAGTGAAGCAATGAGCCAGCTGTTTAGCACCAAAGCTTGCCACGTCATGGGATCGGTAAAGGCTGCTGCAGCCTTTTTGAAGAGAATCTGGCCCAAGCTGATACACAGTACGCATAGCAAGGTGAGTGCAATGGTGAACTTAGACATTGTCCTGTGATGAGGTCTGTATGAGAGGAAGCAGCACCAAGGGAGCTGTGAAGAAGGCTAAGAGATATCGATACTCCCCCGCAATAGAGAATATGAATACAGCGGCCAACTGTATTGTATAGGTGGCCGCAACCACGCCATCCCCCAGATTTCTGTTCTTGATGAAGCGATAGCTTGCCATGAAAATCAAGATCAACCCAACCCAGGGTGCCCAGAATATTCCACGGTGATTCATGGAGAATTCAAAATAATCGAGCAGAGGTTTGTCTGTGACCCATTGATGGATGTTGGGCTTGGAAATGGACTTTGTTTGTGGAAGTATGATCTTGTTGTAGGTGGGTCCAGGAAACCCGCCATTGGCAAGAGCCGAATAAAGGAAGATATTGACCCGACTTGCTGCAAAAGCAGGGAAGTTATGCCAGAGGTTGTATTTGAAGAACTCGCGAACAATGGTTCGCCGATCCTTTTTGGAAAGCGAGAGCAGGGCAGGGCCTTGTGGGAAAAATACCAGAGGATCCCAATAGTAGTGATCGTAGAATTCTTGAATGTGCTCGATGGAGCTGCCCAGCGAGGTCAGCGCCTCAAGGGTCTTGGGCGTGATGCGTGGTTGATTGTGTTCCCAGAGGCCCATAGGGCGGTGCTCAAGAAAGCCAACGGTTTCGTAAAGTGCCACAGGAAAAATGGTTCCTATGCTGTAGTTGCTCTTGAAGCTGATATGCCCGTAAAGCATGACGGTACACCATGGTATGACGATTGCTAAGAGCCGCAGACGCTGGGGGCGTGCTAGCACCCAGCCGAGCACGAGCAGAGGAATGAAGTTGATAATTCCATTGGGCCTGGAGAAGATGGCAAATGGAATCGTAAGAAGGAAAATGAAGGCCGACCAAGAATCGATCTGACGTCGACGTATGCACCTCCAGGCTTCGAACAGCATGCCACTCAATGTGACCGCATAGACTCCATCTGAGTACATGCTACTGGCATAGAAGACGACGCTCGGGGCCAGAGCGACGAAGAAAAGGCAGTAGGCGAAGCTTTTGTACAGCTGCCGTTCCAGCATCCAGAAGAGGATGCGCGCGCAGACAATCGCGCATATGAGAAGCTGGACGCCTATGGGTACCTCAGTTCGTCCAGTGCTGCCATAGAAAAGAAGATTGTACATGTACCAGAAAACAGGTTTTCCGGATTCGAATTTCCGCTGTGTATCCACCTGCAGCATGATAGCCAGGCTATCTTGGCCAAGAATGCCTGGCCAACAGGCTACTAGCCACGCCAGATAAATGATTGCAAGTAGCAGAAATATGCCTGAGAATCGCAAAAAAGAATGGCGTTGGGTAATCATTGTGTTCATGACTTGCGAGGCTTGAATTTTAGCGCCTGTTTCTCAATGACATGCCAACTGGCATATGCCATCGCGACTGTTATCGCCATGGATAAAGCCATTGTGCCTAGAAATCCTGAGGCAGGCCAGGTGTAGAGAATCACGGTCTGCTGTATGGGGAATGCGAAAAGGTATATGCCGTAGGATGGATCACCCCAGCGACCGGCTTGAGAGATGACGGGCGAGGCAAGATTGCCAATGAAGATGACGAGAAAAGGAAGGCCGAGAAGCATTGCCGTGTGCTTCCAGTCCACGTACCAAAAGGCGATGAATCCAGTTCCAATTATGGAAGACCAGAGCAGGGGATTCCGTTGCCAGTACGGCTGCAGCGCGCACAGTGCTACGCCGGCTAGAAAGAAAGCGCTGAGCTCCCTGCCATAATTCAGGGTCCCAGTGATATCAGGGTTACTTTTTTTGAAATACCAGGCCATGAAGATGGCAATGGCTGCCAAGAGAATAGTTTTTCGCTTGAGCAAGCCCAGGGCGCCTGCGGTGCCTAGAACGATATAGCAGCGCACTTCATACGGAATAGTCCACAGGGATCCATTCACGCCCAGAGCATAGGGGTTGTGTTCAAAGACCCCCGGCAGCACGTAGTGAATTTTCATCCACAGGGTAGCAAGGTAGGCTGACGTGGCGCCATGCTGCAGATACTCCCGGGCGGGAAGCGTCGTCACCCATGTACCAAGCCCATAGGCCACGAAAATTACCACGAAAGTCAGTGCTGGCCATATACGCAAGAAACGCCGCAGTCCAAAGCGGAACACATTCGGGTCTCTTTGCCAACTGGTCATGACCAGATAGCCGCTGATAATGAAAAAAATGGTGACGGCCAACCCGCCCAAGCTGTACAGGCCAAAAAACGACGGCTCCATCTGACCGGTTAGAGCATAGTGGTGGCTGACCAGCACCATGGAGGCTGCGACGATTCGAATGAAGTCGAAATTGTTGCCGGGGTGGGTGGCTGAGGTGGATACCATGGATTGAAAGCTTATGAATTGGCCTGCAAAGCCAGCCCCGCATGCTCCCGCAGCGGATGGAAATGGATCTTCGGAAACCGCTCCTGCGCCAATCGCACGTCATAGGGTGACGTGCACAGATAGGCCAGCGTATCGGCAGCATCGCGCGCCATGCGCAGCGGGTAGGCGTTCTCGAATTCACGCAGCTCGGCCGGGGTGTCGGCCGTGATCCAGCGAGCGCCGGTGTACTGGCAGCCTTCCAGGCGGATGTCGCAGTCGTATTCGGCGTTCAGGCGGTGCTGGACGACTTCGAATTGCAGTTGGCCCACGGCCCCCAGCAGCATGTTGCCACCGGCCTCGGGCTTGAAGACCTGGATGGCGCCCTCCTCGCCCAGCTGCATCAGGCCCTGCTGCAGCTGCTTGGTGCGCAGCGGGTTCTTGAGCACCACGGTCATGAACATTTCCGGGGCGAAGAAGGGCAGGCCCGTGAATTGCAGGTTGGTGCCGTCGGTGATGGTGTCGCCCAGCTGAACGCCGCCGTGCGTGGTGAAGCCGATGATGTCGCCCGCATAGGCTTCTTCTACGGCTTCGCGGCGCTGGCTCATGAAGGTCACGACCGAGGTGGGGCGCAGCTCCTTGGCAGTGCGCTGGACCTTCATCTTCATGCCGGGCGTGTACTTGCCCGAGGCCACGCGCACGAAGGCGATGCGGTCGCGGTGGTTGGCATCCATGTTGGCCTGGACCTTGAAGACCACGCCGGAGAAGCCTTCGTCCTCGGGGTGGATGATCTTTTCCACAGGCTGCTTGTTGACCAGCAGCGAGCTTTTGCGGGGGCCGGGCGGGGGCGACATGTCGACCACGGCATCCAGCACTTCCATGACACCGAAGTTGTTCACGCCGGAGCCGAAGAAGACCGGCGTGAGCTTGCCTGCCAGGAAAGCCTCGTGGTCCCAGGGGGCCGAGGCGCCCTGGGCCAGTTCCATGCTTTCCAGCGCATCGTCGAAGGACTGGCCGAAGCGCGCGCGCAGCTTGTCGGCCTCGGCCAGGGGAATGGCCTCGAAGTCCTGCGGGCGGCGTTCGCTGCCGGGCTGGAACACCGTCATGGTCTGGGTGAGCAGGTTGATGATGCCGCCGAATTGCCGGCCCTGGCCCACAGGCCAGGTGACGGGGCAGCAGGGCATGCCCAGCTCGCGCTCGACTTCGTCGAGGATGTCCAGCGGATCGCGCACTTCGCGGTCCATCTTGTTGACGAAGGTGATGATGGGCGTGTCGCGCTGGCGGCAGACCTCGATCAGGCGGCGGGTCTGCGATTCCACGCCGTTGGCGGCGTCGATGACCATCAGCGCCGAGTCCACGGCCGTGAGCACGCGGTAGGTGTCTTCCGAGAAGTCCTTGTGGCCGGGCGTGTCGAGCAGGTTGACCACGTGATCGCGGTAGCTCATCTGCATGACCGAGCTGGCCACCGAGATGCCGCGCTGCTTTTCGATTTCCATCCAATCGGAGGTGGCATGGCGGCTGGCCTTGCGGCCCTTGACGGCGCCCGCGATCTGGATCGCGCCCGAGAACAGCAGCAGCTTTTCGGTCAGCGTGGTCTTGCCCGCGTCGGGGTGGGAAATGATGGCAAAAGTCCGGCGGCGCCGGGTTTCAGAGGCGTATGACACAGTATTGAAAGCGCAAAGGCAGGGCGGTGCCTGCCAGGAAAGGGAGACGTAATGTCTGTCGCGGGCGGCCATTGGGCATGGAGCCAAGCGAGGCCGCAAATGGCCGCCATTCTACTTTCGCACTGGAAATATCGGCGAACAGGGATGTAAGTCGTGCCCCTGGTTTCTTGATGCCGTCTTGATACGGCATGCCGCAATCTCAATCCGCTTTTGACAGCCCCGGCCCTAGAGTTTTCCCCATCGCAACAACAGGTGCCGCCAAGCGGTGCCGATGCGGGAGAAATTCCTATGACCCTGACCGAAATCACTGGATGGCTGGGCGCCTTGGGCGCTCTGGCTCTGTTTGTCTACCTGGGATACGCCTTGCTGCGGCCCGAGCAGTTCTGAGGTGGCGCAGATGCAAGACCTGATCTTTATCGCCCTGAGCCTGGGCTGCTTCGGGGGCCTGCTGGCCTTCGTGGCAGCGCTGGGCCGGATTTGACTGCCTGAAAGGAGACCGCCATGTGGTTGACCTGGATGGAATATGCACTGGTGCTGCTGTTGATGACGGCGCTGGCCGTGCCCATGGGGCAGTGGCTGGCACGCTGCTTCACGAGTGAGCACCATGCCTGGATCGAACGGCTGAGCTTTCGCGCCCTGGGCGTGAACCCGGCCGAGCGCATGGGCTGGCAGCGCTACGGGCTGGCGCTGCTGCTGTCCAACGGCGCCATGCTGCTGCTGGGCTATGCGCTGCTGCGCGCGCAGGGCTGGCTGCCGCTCAATGCGCTGGGCAATGCGGCGCAGACACCGGACCTGGCCTTCAACACGGCCGTGTCCTTTGTGACCAATACCAACTGGCAGGCGTATTCGGGCGAGAGCAGCCTGTCCAACGCCACGCAGATGGTGGCCATCACCTTCATGATGTTCGCTGGCGCGACAACGGGCGTGGTCGCCGCGGCGGGTGTCATCCGCGGCCTGGCGCGCTCCAGTGCCTCGGACCTGGGCAACTACTGGGTGGACTATGTGCGCATGCTCTGGCGCGTGATGCTGCCGCTGAGCTTTGTGGTGGCCCTGGTCTATGTGTGGCAGGGCGTGCCGCAGACGCTGGATGGCCAGGCCTGGGCGACGACGCTGGAGGGCGCTCGCCAGCAGATTCTTCTCGGCCCCGTGGCCAGCCTGGAGAGCATCAAGCACATCGGCACCAACGGTGGCGGCTTCTTCGGCATGAATGCGGCCCATCCGTTCGAGAACCCCACGCCGCTGACCAACGCATTCCACATCCTGGGCATGCTGCTGATCCCGTCGGCGCTGACCTATGCGCTTGGCTCCATGCTGCTGCGCCGTCGCCAGGGCTGGGTGCTGTTCGGCGCCTGCCTGGTGATGTTCGTGGGCTTTCTGGCGCTGGTGTTCACGGCCGAGCAGGCCGGCAATCCGCTGCTCACGGCCGCAGGTGCCGACCAGCAGATCAGCGCCACCCAGCCGGGCGGCAACATGGAGGGCAAGGAGCTGCGCTTCGGCATCGCCGATACGGCGCTGTTCGTGGCCACGACCACGGCCGCGACCACAGGCTCGGTCAATGCCATGCATGACTCGCTGACGCCCCTGGGCGGGCTGGTGCCGCTGGCGCAGATGATGCTCAACTGTGTGTTCGGCGGCGACGGCGTGGGCCTGATCAACCTGCTGCAGTACGCCATCCTCACGGTCTTCCTGGCCGGCATGATGATCGGCCGCACGCCCGAGTTCCTGGGCAAGAAGATCGAGGCGCGCGAGATCAAGCTGGTGATGCTGGCCGTGATGGCGCACCCGATCTCCATCCTGGGCTTCACGGCGTTGGCTGCGGTCTGGCCCGACACCATGGCCAGTCTGACCAACCGGGGGCCGCACGGCTTCTCGGAGGTGCTCTATGCCTATGCCTCGGGCACGGCCAACAACGGTTCGGCCTTTGCGGGCCTGAATGCGAACACGCCGTTCTTCAACACCACCATCGGCCTGGCCATGCTGGCGGGCCGGTATCTGACGCTGCTGCCCATGCTGGCCCTGGCCGGCAGCCTGGCGGCCAAGCCCACCGTGCCTGCGGGGCCGGGCACCTTCCCGACGGCCACGCCGCTGTTCATGGGGCTGCTGGTCTTCGTGGTGGTCGTGGTCGGCGGGCTGACCTTCCTGCCTTCGCTGGCCCTGGGGCCTGTGGTCGAGCAGCTGCAGATGCTGTCAGGACAGGTCTACCCCTGAATCCCTGAGCCAGCTGAGCCCGTTTTTTTCTTGGCCGCCGGTTCTGCCTTGGCAGGGCCGTGCGGCGGAGGTTTCGAGATGCAAGTTCAAACACATACTTCCGGCCCCTTGCCGGTGCTGCGCGCTGATGCGCAGGCACAAACGCAGGCCGTTCCAGGCGGGCTGCGCTCGCTGTTCGGCCCCAGCCTGCGGTCGGCGCTGTTCGTCGCCGTGGTCACGGGCCTGGCCTATCCGCTGGTCACCACGCTCGTGGCCCAGGCTGCGTTTCCCAAGACCGCCAATGGCAGCCTGGTCATGCGCCAGGGCTCGGTCGTGGGCTCGGCCCTGATCGGGCAGGAGTTCGCCTCGCCCCGTTATTTCCAGGGCCGGCCCAGCGCCACCACGGCGCCCGACCCCGACAAGGCCGATGCCACGGTGGCCGCGCCCTACAACGCTGCGCTGTCGGCTGCCACCAACCAGGGGCCGACCCATGCGGCGCTCAAGGAGTCCGTGGCGGCGCGCGTGGCGGCCTACCGCGAACTCAATGGTCTGGCGGCAGATGCCGCTGTGCCTGTGGATGCCGTGACGGCCTCGGCCTCCGGCCTGGACCCGCACATCTCGGTGGCCAATGCCGAGCTGCAACTGCCGCGCGTGGCCCGCGAGCGCCAACTGCCCGTGGCCAAGGTCCAGGAACTGCTGCGCCAGCAGGTGGAGCCGCGCGTGCTGGGCCTGCTGGGCGAGCCGCGTGTGAACGTGCTGCAGCTGAATCTGGCGCTGGACGATCTTTCGGCCGCGACGCTGCAGCCTGCGGCAGTCCATGCCGCCAAGGAGTAAGCCATGTCGCGCAAAACTGCTTTGTCCCTGTTCGATCCTTCGCTGGTGCGCCAGGCGCTGGGTGACTCCGTCCGAAAGCTGGCACCCAGCGCGCAATGGCGCAACCCGGTGATGTTCGTGGTCTACCTGGGCGCCATCTTCACCAGCCTGCTCTGGGCCCAGGCCCTGGCGGGCGAAGGCGAAGCGCCTGCGGGCTTCATCCTGGCGATTGCGCTGTGGCTGTGGTTCACCGTGCTGTTCGCCAACTTTGCGGAGGCGCTGGCCGAGGGGCGCAGCCGCGCCCAGGCCGCCAGCCTGCGCAGCATGAAGCGCAGCACCGTCGCCAAGAAGCTGGAGCAGGCCAACTACCAGAGCCGCTGGCATCCCGTGGGTGCCGAAGAACTGCGTTCGGGCATGTGGGTGCTGGTGGAGGCCGGCGACACCGTGCCGCTGGACGGCACCGTGATCGAGGGCGTGGCCTCGGTGGACGAGAGCGCCATCACCGGCGAATCGGCCCCCGTGATCCGCGAGGCCGGCGGCGACTTCTCTTCGGTCACCGGCGGCACGCGCGTGCTGTCGGACTGGCTGGTGGTGCAGATCACCGTCAATCCCGGTGAGTCCTTCCTCGACCGCATGATCTCCATGGTGGAGTCGGCCCGCCGCCACAAGACGCCCAACGAGCTGGCGCTGACCATTTTGCTGGTCGGGCTGACGCTGCTGTTCCTGCTGGTCATCGTCACGCTGCGGCCCTATTCGTCCTTTGCGGTGGAGCTGACGGGCAGCGGCCAGGTCGTGGGACTGACGGTGCTGATCGCCCTGCTGGTGTGCCTGATCCCGACCACCATCGGCGGCCTGCTGTCGGCTATTGGCGTGGCGGGCATGAGCCGCATGATGCAGGCCAACGTGATCGCCACCTCGGGCCGCGCCGTGGAGGCGGCCGGCGACGTGGACGTGCTGCTGCTGGACAAGACCGGCACCATCACGCTGGGCAACCGCCAGGCCAGCGAGTTCCTGCCCGCGCCCGGCGTGACGGCCGCGCAGCTGGTGGATGCGGCGCAGCTGGCTTCGCTGGCCGACGAGACGCCTGAAGGCCGCAGCGTGGTCGTGCTGGCCAAGGAAATGCATGGCCTGCGCGAGCGTGACCTGGCAACCCTGCATGCCGTCTTCGTGCCCTTCACGGCCCAGACGCGCATGAGCGGCGTGGACATGCCGCAGCCCGACGGCGGCACGCGCAGCCTGCGCAAGGGCGCGGCCGACGCCGTGCGCCGCCACGTTGAAGCCATGGGCGGCAAGTTCCCGCCCGCCCTGCTCAAGGTGGTGGAGGATGTGTCGCGGCGCGGCAGCACGCCGCTGGTCGTGGCCGACGGTGCCCGCGTGCTGGGCGTGATCGAGCTCAAGGACGTGGTCAAGCACGGCATACGCGAACGCTTTGCCGAGCTGCGCCGCATGGGCATCAAGACCGTGATGATCACGGGCGACAACCCGCTCACGGCGGCGGCCATTGCGGCCGAGGCCGGCGTGGACGACTACCTGGCCGAAGCCACGCCCGAGGACAAGCTGCGCCTGATCCGCGAACACCAGGCCGCAGGCCGCCTGGTGGCCATGACGGGCGACGGCACCAATGACGCGCCCGCATTGGCCCAGGCCGACGTGGCCGTGGCCATGAACAGCGGCACCCAGGCGGCCAAGGAGGCCGGCAACATGGTGGACCTGGACAGCAACCCGACCAAGCTCATCGAGGTCGTGGAGACCGGCAAGCAGATGCTGATGACGCGCGGCGCGCTGACCACCTTCAGCGTGGCCAACGACGTGGCCAAGTATTTCGCCATCATCCCGGCCGCCTTCGTGGGCACCTATCCGCAGCTGTCGGCGCTCAACGTCATGGGGCTGGCCAGCCCGGGCTCGGCCATCCTGAGTGCCGTGATCTTCAACGCGCTGATCATCATCGTGCTGATACCGCTGGCCCTGCGTGGCGTGCCCTACCGTGCCATCGGCGCCTCGGCCCTGCTGCGGCGCAACCTGCTGATCTACGGCCTGGGAGGCCTGGTCGTTCCCTTCATCGGCATCAAGCTGATCGACATGCTGCTGGTAGCTCTGAACCTGGCGTGACCCTGTGCGGCCCGCCTGCCCGGCCGGGCAGGCCCCGCTTTGCTCTTCTCTTCAAGAAAACCAAGATGAAATCCGTTTCTTCCATGACGGCCGCTTGTGCCGTCCCCCGTTTCTCTCTGGCCGCACTACTGTCGCTGGCGGCCGCATCCTGCCATGCGCAGGCCGAGACCTCCCCCGTCAGCGCTGCCAGTGCCGATGCCCAGCAATCGCCCGCACCCGCCTACGCCCTCACCGGCAGCGTGACGCTGCTCAGCGACTACCGTTTCCGTGGCATCTCGCAAAGCTGGATGGGGCCGGCGCTGCAGGGCGGGCTGGAGCTGTCGCTGCCGCGCGGCGCCTACCTGGGCGTGTCCGGCTCCAGCGTGTCGCACCACAGCTATCTGGATGGCCGCGCGCTGGAGCTGGACCTGTACGGCGGCTGGCGTACCGAGCTGCTGCCGGGCTGGACGGGCGACATCGGCCTGCTGCACTACAACTACCCCGGCGCGCGCGTGCCCCGCGGGGATGGCAGCGGCGGCGTGCGCTACGACACCACCGAGGCCTATCTGGGCGTCACCAACGGCGGCTTCAGCGCCAAATGGTCGCTGGCGCTCACGCCTTACTTCGGGCTGCGCGACAGCACGGCGGCCACGGCTTTTGCCGAGGCACTTCCCGGCAGCGGCAGCTCACGCGGCAGCAGCTATCTGGACCTGAACTACCAGCACCCGTTGGGCGACTGGGCCGTGCTGGGCCTGCATGCCGGCCACACGCAGGTGCGCAACTACAGCGAACTGTCGTATGCCGACTGGCGCGTCTCGCTGGCCCGCAGCTGGGGACCGTGGACGGCCACGCTGGCCTGGGCCGGTACCTCGGCCGACACGCGCTACTACCGCGCGGCCAACGCGGCGGGCCAGATGCAAAGCCTGGGGCGCAGCGGCTGGGTGCTGTCGCTGTCGGCGGCGTTCTAGTGTGGGAGCACGCTCTGGTGCTAGGCTGAGAACCATGCCCATTTCGTCCTCTGCCGAGCCGGCGCCGCCCGGTCTGCCGCGCCCCGATCCCGACGCCCTGGTCGCTCGCCTGCGCCATGAGCGGGCGCAGGAGGGACGGGGCAAGCTGCGCATCTACTTCGGATCGAATGCAGGCGTGGGCAAGACCTACGCCATGCTGGCCGCCGCCCAGCGCGAACGCCAGGGGGGCCGCGAGGTTCTGGTGGGACTCGTGGAAACCCATGGCCGCAAGGAAACGGCGCAGCAACTGCATGGCCTGGAGCAGCTGCCGCTGCGCGAGCTGCCGCACCAGGGGCGGACGCTGCGCGAGTTCGACCTGGATGCGGCGCTCGCGCGGCGGCCGCGCGTGCTGCTGCTCGATGAACTGGCGCACAGCAATGCGCCAGGTTCGCGCCATCCCAAGCGCTGGCAGGACGTGCAGGAGCTGCTGGACGCAGGCATCGATGTCTGGACCACGATCAACGTGCAGCACCTGGAAAGCCTGAACGACGTGGTGGGCGGCATCGTCGGCATCACGGTGCGCGAGACCGTGCCCGACCAGATCTTCGACGATGCCGACGAGGTCATCGTCGTCGACATCTCTCCCGACGAGCTGCTGCGCCGGTTGAAGGACGGCAAGGTCTACATGCTGGAGCAGGCCGAGCGGGCCTCGCGCAATTTCTTTCGCCGTGGCAACCTGCTGGCGCTGCGCGAACTGGCGCTGCGCCGCACGGCCGACCGCGTGGACGAGGACATGCGCGACTACCGGCGCGAGCGCTCCATAGGCACGGTCTGGGCTGCGCGCGAGCGCCTGCTGGTGGCCGTGGCAGGACACGCGGGCGACGACGCCCTGGTGCGCCAGGTCGCGCGCATGGCGCGCCGGCTCGATGCGGACTGGATGGTGGTCTACGTGGACGCGCCCCAGCGCCAGCACCGCCCGCGCAGCGTGCAGGCCGCCGTGCTCAAGACCCTGGCCCTGGCCGCGCGCCTGGGCGCCGAGACGGCCACGCTGCCGGGCGCCGATGTGGCCGAGGCCCTTGTCGCCTTCGCGCGCGAGCGCAACGCCAGCCGCCTGGTGCTGGCCCAGCCGCCGCGCCCGGCATGGTCGCCCTGGCGCTGGTGGGGCCGCAGCCTGCCTGACCGCATCGTCCAGCTGCATCCCGACATCGACGTGCTGGTGCTCTCCGGGGGCTCCAGCGCGGCCCGGACCGAGGCCGCGCCTGCCGCACCGCTGCGGCGCAGGCCGCTGCCCTGGAAGGGCTATGCCGGCGTGACCCTGGCCTGCTTGACCGCCACGGTGCTGGCCGAGCAGCTGCTGCGCATCTTCGACCCGGCCAACGTGGTGATGCTGTTCCTGCTCATCGTCGTGCTGTCTTCGTTGCGCTGGGGGCGTGGCCCGGGCGCCTGGGCGGCGCTGCTGTCGGTACTGTGCTTCGACTTTTTCTTCGTGCCTCCGCGCGGATCCTTCCATGTCAACGACACGCAGTACCTGTTCACCTTCGTGCTGATGCTGGGCGTGGCCCTGGTCTGCGGTCAGCTCATGGCGCGGCTGCGCCACGAGGCGCGCGTGGCGGCCGAGCGCGAGCGGCGCGCGGGCGCCCTGGCGCGGCTGGCGCGCGACCTGTCGGGCGCGCTCACGCAGGAGCAGGTGGTGGAGATTGCGCTGCGCACGGTCTCGGGCGTGTTCGACGCCCAGGCCGGGCTGCTTCTGCCCGATGCCGACGAGCGCCTGCGCCCCGCGGGCGGCGGCTCCTGCCCCATGGACGACAGCATTGCGCGCTGGGCCATGGACCATGGCCAGCAGGCTGGCCAGGGCACGGACACGCTGCCGGCCGCACCGGCCCGCTATGTGCCGCTGGCCGCACCCGTGCGCATGCGCGGCGTGCTGGTGCTGCAGCTGCGCGCGCCGCAGCGCCTGGAGGTGCCCGAGGAGCAGCGCCTGCTGGAGGCCTGTGCCAGCCAGGTGGCGCTGGCGCTGGAGCGCCAGCACTTCGTGGCCGTGGCCCAGCAGACCCAGATCGCCATGGAGGGCGAGCGCATGCGCAACACCCTGCTGTCGGCCGTCTCGCACGACCTGCGCACCCCGCTGACCACCATCCTGGGCGCGGCCGAGGCCGCGCAGCGCCATGTACCGCCGGGCGGCGCGGCCGACATGCTGGAGCAGGTCCGCATCCAGGCGCAAGCCATGCAGCGCCTGGTGGAGAACCTGCTGGACATGGCGCGCCTGCAGCAAGGCGGCGTGCACCTGCAGCGCGAATGGCTGCCGCTGGACGAAGTGGTGGGCAGCGCGCTGCGCCAGATGCGCGCGCGCCTGGGCCAGCATCCCGTGAGCACCGACGTGCCCGCCAGCCTGCCGCTGCTGCAGCTCGATGCCCTGCTCATGGAGCGCGTGCTGGTCAACCTGCTTGACAACGCCGCCAAGTACACGCCGGCCGGCACGCCGCTGGCCATCAGTGCGCGCGTGCAGGATGGCGAACTGCTGCTGTCCGTGCGCGATGGCGGGCCGGGCCTGCCATCCCACCTGCCGGTGGAGACGCTGTTCGAGCCCTTCACGCGCGGCACGGCCGAGTCCACCGTCTCGGGCATCGGCCTGGGCCTGGCGCTGGTGCGCAGCATCGTCGAGGCGCATGGCGGGCGCATCGAGGCCGCCCCCGCGCGGCCCGGCCCGGGCACCATCTTCACGCTGCGCTTTCCCGTGCCCGAGCAGCCTGCGCTGGATTAGAGTCCCGCCATGCACGAAAGCCCCCCATGAGCACGCCCGCCAACCGCATCCTGATGATCGAGGACGATCCCGGCATCCGCCGCTTCGTGCGCCTGGTGCTGGAAGACGAAGGCTGGCAGGTCTTCGAGGCCGACAGCGCGCGCCGTGGCCTGATAGAGGCGGCGAGCCGCCAGCCGGACCTGGTCATCCTCGACCTGGGCCTGCCGGACGCCGATGGCAAGCAGGTCCTGACCGAGCTGCGCGGGTGGTCCTCCGTGCCCGTGCTCGTGCTCTCCGCGCGCGAGCGGGAGGACGAGAAGGTGGCCGCATTGGATGCCGGCGCCGACGACTACCTGGTCAAGCCCTTCGGCGTGCCCGAGCTGCTGGCCCGGCTGCGCGTGATGCTGCGCCGCCGCCAGCAGCTGGGCGCCGCCGGTGGGGCGGGCGGCACCGCCGCGTCCAGCAAGGTGCACTTCGGCCCGGTGCAGGTGGACCTGGCCACGCATGAGGTGCGGCGCGCGGGGCAGCCGGTGCACCTCACGCCCATCGAATTCCGCCTGCTGGCGGCCCTGATCGCCGCCCAGGGCCGTGTGATGACCCACCGCCAGCTGCTGCTGCAGGTCTGGGGCCCCGAGTACCTGAGCCGCGCCCACTACCTGCGCGTGCACATGGCCAATCTGCGCCAGAAGATCGAGGACGAGCCGGCCCAGCCGCGCCACCTGGTGACCGAGCTGCAGGTGGGCTACCGGCTTGTGGGGCTGGGCGGTGAGGCATCCACGGGATCGGTATAATCGGCGCCTCTCCGAGGAGCGTTGCAGCGGCCCCCACACATCAGGCGTGGTCGCGAGGCTCGGAGTCATACCTGCAACGACGCTCGCCCACGCTTTCTGTGCGGTGAGCTTTTTTTCGTCTCCCGCAGAACGTGGTTTTTCATTCATCTTTTGGAGAAAACCATGAACGCTGCTGTTCGTCCCGTTTCCGCCGACACGGCCATCGCTGACATTTCCCTCGCTGCCTGGGGCCGCAAGGAAATCCTGATCGCCGAAACCGAAATGCCCGGCCTGATGGCCACGCGCGAGGAATTCGCCGCTGCCCAGCCCCTCAAGGGCGCGCGAATCACCGGCTCGCTGCACATGACCATCCAGACGGCCGTGCTGATCGAGACGCTCAAGGCCCTGGGCGCCGAAGTGCGCTGGGCGTCGTGCAACATCTTCTCGACGCAGGACCACGCTGCTGCCGCCATCGCGGAAACCGGCACGCCCGTGTTCGCCATCAAGGGCGAATCGCTGGCCGACTACTGGGACTACACCCACCGCATCTTTGAATTCGGCGCCGCCGGCACCGAAGGCGAAGGCCCGAACATGATCCTGGACGACGGCGGCGACGCCACCATGCTGCTGCACCTGGGCATGCGCGCCGAAAAGGACCTGTCCGTGCTGGATAACCCCGCCTCCGAAGAAGAGAAGATCGCCTTCGCCGCCATCCGCGCCAAGCTGGCCCAGGACCCCACCTGGTACACGCGCAAGAGCGCCCACATCATCGGCGTGACCGAAGAGACCACGACCGGCGTGCACCGCCTCAACGAGATGTCGGCCAAGGGCACGCTGAAGTTCCGTGCCATCAACGTCAACGACTCCGTCACCAAGAGCAAGTTCGACAACCTCTACGGCTGCCGCGAATCGCTGGTGGACGGCATCAAGCGCGCCACCGACGTGATGATCGCCGGCAAGGTTGCCGTGGTGGCCGGCTACGGCGACGTGGGCAAGGGCTGCGCCCAGGCGCTGCGCGCGCTGTCGGCCCAGGTCTGGGTCACCGAGATCGATCCCATCAACGCCCTGCAGGCCGCCATGGAAGGCTACAAAGTCGTGACCATGGAGTGGGCAGCCGACAAGGCCGACATCTTCGTGACCACCACCGGCAACCGCGACATCATCCGCCACGAGCACATGGTGGCCATGAAGAACGAAGCCATCGTCTGCAACATCGGACACTTCGACAACGAGATCGACGTCGCCTCCATCGAGCAGTACCAGTGGGAAGAAATCAAGCCCCAGGTGGACCACATCACCTTCCCTGACGGCAAGAAGATCATCCTGCTGGCCAAGGGCCGCCTGGTGAACCTGGGTTGCGCCACCGGCCACCCCAGCTTCGTGATGAGCGCCTCGTTCGCCAACCAGACCATCGCCCAGATCGAGCTGTTCACCAAGCCCGACGCCTACGAGGTCGGCAAGGTCTACGTGCTGCCCAAGATCCTGGACGAGAAGGTCGCCCGACTGCACCTGAAGAAGGTCGGCGCCATGCTGACCGAACTGACGGACGGCCAGGCCGCCTATATCGGCGTGAGCAAGCAGGGCCCCTACAAGCCCGAAACTTATCGCTATTAAGCACCCCCTGAGCGGCTTGCGCCGCTTCCCCCTCTCTACCCGCTTCGCGGGGGAGGGGGACGACGCCCTCGCTGCGGGGCGGCCCTTGCTTGGCGTCCCTGAGTTGGGTCGCGCCGGTTTCGGGCATTAGTCAACTGAGATTTCCTGGAGCGACGCTATGCGCGCAGATGTATTTTTGGTGGAAGCCGGCCATGCGGCCACGCGCTCGCAGGCGCAGCGGCTGATTGCAGGCGGCGTGCAATGGCGCATGACGCCGCTGACGCCTTGGAAGAAGGTTGCCAAGAACGGCGACGAGATTCCTGCGGGTGCCGAGCTGCAGCTGCTGGACGGGGCCGAGGCCCGGTTCATCTCGCGCGGCGGGCTGAAGCTGGAAGGCGCGCTGGCGGCCACCAAGCTGTCGGTGCAGGGCCTGCGCTGCCTGGACGTGGGCCAGAGCACGGGCGGTTTCACCGACTGCCTGCTGCAGGCGGGCGCCGCCCAGGTCATCGGCGTGGACGTGGGCCATGGCCAGTTGCATGACCGGCTGCGTTCGGATGTGCGTGTGATCTGCGTCGAGGGTGTCAATGCCCGCGCGGTGACGGCCGAGGGCCTGCAGGAGTCCTGCGAGGAAGTGCTGTCCGAACGCTGGGAAGAAGATCCCGACGACAACGACACCCAGCCCGTGGCGCCCTATGCCTGGATGCGCAACGGCGGTCTGGTCGATGAAGACTACGACGACAGCGACGACGCCAAGGAAAAAGAGATCGAGGCCTTCAAGGCCGAGCGCGCGGCCAAGGGCAAGGCCCGGGAGGAAGGCACGGTGGCCACGCAGCGCCGCCGCCGCGCCGAGTTTGCCGACGTGGACATCACGCCGCAGTTCGACTTCGTCACGGGCGATCTGTCCTTCATCTCGCTGACCCTGGTGCTGCCGGCCGTCACGCGCCTGCTCAAGCCGCATGGCCAGCTGCTGATGCTGGTCAAGCCGCAGTTCGAGCTGCAGCCGGGCCAGGTCGGCAAGGGCGGCATCGTGCGCGATGCGGCCTTGTTCACCGAGGTGGAGCAGCGCATCCGCACCTGCCTGGGCGAGCTGGGCCTGGAGGTCAAGGGCTGGATGGAGTCGGCCATCGAAGGCGGTGACGGCAACCGCGAATTCTTCGTGCATGCCCAGCAGGCGGCCGTGGTGAAGGAGCCTGCACAGCCTGAAACGCAGGACGACGACGAGCCCCGTTCGGCCGTGAAAGCCGCGCCTAAGCGCGTGTCCCGCACCGTGCTGCGCGAGCAGCGCAACGAGCGTGTGATCGACACCAGCACCGAGTTCGGCGTGCCCGGACCGGGGCGCGCCAAGCTGCGTAAACGCAACGAATGAAACACTGAGCAGTGAGTCTTACATGAGCTTTCCGATCAGCTTCGAATTCTTCCCGACCAAGACGCCCGAAGGCGCGGCCAAGCATGTGCAGGTGCGCAAGAACCTCTATGCGCGCAAGCCCCAGTTCTGCTCCGTCACCTATGGCGCGGGCGGCTCCACGCAGGCCGGCACCTTCAACATGGTGCGTGACATCCAGAGCGAAGGCGTCAGCGCGGCATCGCATTTCTCCTGCGTGGGCGCCACGCACGACAAGGTGCGTGCCGAGCTGCAGGAGCTCAAGGCCATGGGCGTGCGCCGCATCGTCGCGCTGCGCGGCGACCTGCCCAGCGGCTACGGCCTGGGCGGTGAATTCCAGTACGCCAGCGACCTCGTGGAATTCATCCGCCGCGAGTTCGGCGACTGGTTCCACATCGAGGTGGCAGCCTATCCCGAGGTCCATCCGCAGGCGAAATCCCCACATTCCGATCTGGAAGCGTTTGCGGCTAAAGTGCGCGCTGGCGCGGATTCCGCGATCACCCAATATTTCTACAATGCCGACGCCTACTGCCGTTTCGTTGATGCGGCGCGCGGCATGGGGCTTGATGCACCGGTTGTTCCCGGCATCATGCCCATCACCAGCTCTACGCAGCTGATGCGCTTCTCGGACGCCTGCGGCGCCGAGATCCCGCGCTGGATCCGCCTGCGTCTGCAGGCTTACGGAGATGACACGGCGTCCATTCGCGCCTTCGGCCTCGATGTCGTGTCCCGTCTATGCGAGCAGTTGCGCAGCCAGGGCGCTCCCGGGCTGCACTTCTATACGATGAACCAGAGCGTCGCCACGCTGGAAATCTGCGATCGATTGGGCCTTTGAGCGCGCAGCCACTGCGCCGGCCCCGGGCGGCCCTCTAGAACTTGGGAACGGTCAGGCGTTCCCTGGAGGTTTTTGCCCATGGATCGTAATTTTCGACGCCTGCATTGGCGCTGGCTGGCCATGTGTGCCATCACCGCCACCCTGGCTGGCTGCGCACCGGCTCCCGTGGCCGAAACCGATGCCGAGTCCGGCGCCCTGATGGCCGGTTCTGCTGGTTCGGCAGGTGCCGAAGCCATGGCTGAAGGCCAGACGCCTGTGGCCGTTCCCTCCGCAGGCAAGCGCAGCAGCCGCGCCTCGCGGGCCACGCAGCCCGCCAGCAGGTCCGCGGATGCCAGGCCCTCCGAACCGGCTTCGCCCGAAGAGAGTGCCGACACTCCCTCCAATCCCGATTTCGCCCTCGTCCCCTCGCGCGACAGTGACCAGCAAGGCCTGGCCTCCTGGTATGGCCCGGGCCTGCATGGCCGGCTGACGGCCAGCGGCGAACGTTTCGACAAGGAAGAGCTGACGGCCGCGCACCGCAGCTTCGCCTTCGGCAGCCGCGTTTGTGTGCGCAGCGCCGCGACAGGCAGGACGGTGGTGGTGCGCATCAATGACCGGGGGCCGTTTGCGCCCGGCCGCGTGATCGACCTGAGCCAGGCTGCTGCGCAGGAGCTGGGCATGGTCGGCCTGGGCATCAAGCCCGTGGAGCTGTGGCAGCTCGACGAAGGGGAGGAAGAATGCCCCGAGACCCTGGTCACGGCGAGGAAGGCCGAGTCGCTCAAGAAGACTCAGCAGGCCAAGGCACAGACACAAACACAAACGCAGGCGCGGACCCAGGTTCAGGCAAAGGCCCCGGTCCGGCCGCGTGTGCAGGCCAAGGCGCCCGCATCCAGGCCCAATGCACGCACGGCCGTGGCCAGCCGTGCCGCCCCTGCCGCCAGGCCGGTGGCGAAGGCCGCAGCGCCCGCCGCAGCCTCGGCCACGGCAGTGGCCTCTGCGGCGTCGAGCTCGCGCTGAACCGTGTTCAGCCGCCCGATTCGAGCGTGAAGGCCGCGTTCTCGTCCTGACCGAGCAGCTTGACCAGCTGCGGCATGGCCGGCTTGAGCTGTTCCTTGAGATTGAACGGCGGATTGATCAGGAACATGCCGCTGGCCGGCAGGCCGCCGCGCTCCGACGTTTTGTTGCTCTTGACCGTGAGCTCCACGTGCAGCCAGCTCTTGCCGGCCTTGGTGGTCATGGTCTTCAGGCGGCGCGGCAGATCGTGCGCCTCGGGGCGCGGGATGATCGGATACCAGACCGCATAGGTGCCTGTGGCAAAGCGCTTGAGGCTGTCGGCCGCCATGTCCAGCACCTTGGCGTAGTCGCTCTTGAGCTCGTAGCTGGGGTCGCACAGCACCAGGGCGCGGCGCGACGGTGGCGGCAGGAACTTCTTGATGCCCTCGAAGCCGTCCTCGTGCAGCACGGCCACCTGGCGGCCCGCTTCGAGCTGGGCAATGTTGCCCGCCAGCGAGCGCATGTCGGTGGGATGCAGCTCGAAGACCTTGAGCTTGTCGCGTTCCTGCACGCGCAGCAGGGACTGGATGATGAAGGGCGAGCCCGGGTAGTTGCGCAGCTGCGCGCCCTGGTTGAAGGAGCGCACCGTGGCCAGGTAGGCCTGCAGCACCGGGGCCAGCTCGGCCTCCTTGGCCTGGGCCAGGCGCATGATGCCGTCGGCGGACTCGCCGCTCTTGTTGGCGTAGTCGCCGTCCAGTCGGTACAGGCCGGCGCCGGCGTGCGTGTCCAGCACCGTGAGGGCGGCATCCTTCTGGAGGAGGTATTGCAGGGTGGCGATCAGCACGGTGTGCTTGAGCACATCGGCATGGTTGCCTGCATGGAAGGCGTGGCGGTAACTGAACATAGGCGTATGGTAACCAGCCGCGCTGCCGGGTGGTTGTCCGTGGCGGCTGAAGGATGGGGGCCGGCGCTGAAGCCAGTGCGGCGCAAGGGGGGATGGCGAAGGCCTGCCGTTTTTGTATAATGGAGGGCTTCGCAGCGATTTTAGGGTCCCGCGGCGAAGTTTACATCCCCGCCTAAGAGGCTTCCTTTTTGAAGAAGCGCCGACCGCGGAAAAGGACCCGCCAAACCTTTCTTGAAAGAGAAAACTCATGTCTACATTCAGCGCAAAGCCCGCTGAGGTGCAACACGAGTGGTTTGTGATTGACGCCACCGATAAGGTGCTCGGACGTGTCGCCAGCGAAGTGGCACTCCGTCTGCGCGGCAAGCACAAAGCCATTTACACACCTCACGTTGACACCGGCGACTTCATCGTCATCATCAACGCCTCCAAGCTCAAGGTCACCGGCACCAAGAACCTGGACAAGGTGTACTACCGCCACTCTGGTTTCCCCGGCGGCATCACTGCCACCAACTTCCGCGACATGCAGGCCAAGTTCCCCGGCCGTGCTCTGGAAAAGGCCGTCAAGGGCATGCTGCCCAAGGGTCCCCTGGGCTACGCAATGATCAAGAAGCTCAAGGTGTACGGCGGTGCTGAGCATCCCCACACCGCCCAGCAGCCCAAGGCTCTGGAAATCTAAGGAGACCTAGATGATTGGTGATTGGAACAATGGCACCGGCCGTCGCAAATCCAGCGTCGCACGCGTGTTCCTGAAGAAGGGCTCCGGCAAGATTACCGTGAATGGCAAGGACATTCAGGAATACTTCGGCCGCGAAACCTCGATCATGATCGCAAAGCAGCCCCTGGCTCTGACGAGCAACCTGGAAGCTTTCGACATTCAAGTGAACGTCCACGGTGGTGGTGAATCCGGCCAGGCCGGCGCTACCCGCCACGGCATCACCCGCGCCCTGATCGACTATGACGCAGCGCTCAAGCCCGTCCTGAGCCAAGCTGGCTTCGTGACGCGTGACGCTCGTGAAGTCGAACGTAAGAAGGTCGGCCTGCGCTCCGCACGCCGCGCCAAGCAGTTCTCCAAGCGTTAATCCGCTGGCACTGCAGGAAAGTCCCCCGGGGCTTTCCCCAGAAAAAAACCGCCTTTGCCGGCGGTTTTTTTCTGGGCGATGCAAACCCTTCGCATTCACCTTCGCCGTCGGTGGCCAATGCCCCCACTTGCACTGTCGTCAAGCCGGCGGCCCCGGGAATTCCCGAGCCCTTTGCTGTACCATTCGGGCCAATTGAGAACTTCGGAGTATCCCCATGAGCGCCGTCGCAGAAATCACCGAAACCACCACCGCCGAAATGCCCACCCCGATCGTCTTCACCGACAGCGCAGCTGCCAAGGTGGCCGATCTGATCGCCGAGGAAGGCAACCCTGACCTGAAGCTGCGCGTGTTCGTGCAAGGTGGCGGCTGCTCGGGCTTCCAGTACGGCTTTACCTTCGACGAGATCACCAACGACGACGACACGACCATGACCAAGAATGGCGTGTCGCTGCTGATCGACGCCATGAGCTACCAGTACCTGGTGGGTGCCGAGATCGACTACAAGGAAGACCTGCAGGGCGCGCAGTTCGTGATCAAGAACCCCAACGCCTCCACCACCTGCGGCTGCGGATCGAGCTTCTCGGTGTAAGCCTTGTCGGCCGCGCTGCAGTGAAGCCCGCAGCAGCCCGCCGCACAACACGCCACCAACCGCCGCGCAGCAATGCGCAGGCGGTTTTTTAACGCCTGCGCCCTTCCTGCCTTGCCATGATTCCTGAAGACAAAAGCGCTTCCGCCTCCACCACATCCTCCTCGCGTTCGGTGCTGCTATGGCTTGTGGCCATCGGCTTTTTCATGCAGACGCTGGACGGCACCATCGTCAACACCGCGCTGCCCACCATGGCCGAGGCCCTGGGCGAGAGCCCGCTGCGCATGCAGTCGGTCATCGTCGCCTACTCGCTGACCATGGCCATGCTGATCCCGGCCTCGGGCTGGATGGCCGACCGCTTCGGCACGCGGCGCGTCTACCTGTGGGCGATTGCGCTGTTCGTGCTGGGCTCGGTGATGTGCGCGATTGCGCCCAACCTGCAGCTGATGGTGGCCGCGCGCGTGCTGCAGGGTATGGGAGGGGCACTGCTCATGCCGGTGGGTCGGCTGGCCGTGCTGCGCGCCTTTCCGCGCGAGCAGTTCCTCAAGGCCATGAGCTTCGTGGCCATCCCCGGCCTGGTCGGGCCACTGATCGGCCCCACGCTGGGCGGCTGGATGGTGGAGTACGTGAGCTGGCACTGGATCTTCCTGGTCAACGTGCCCGTGGGCCTGATCGGCCTGGCCGCCACGCTGCGCTTCATGCCTGTGGGCGACCGCTTTGCCGTCAAGCGCTTCGACGGCGTGGGCTATGCGCTGCTGGCCTTCGGCATGGTGGCCGTGTCGCTGGCGCTGGACAGCATGTCGGGCAAGGGCATCCATGGCGCCATGGTCTTCGTGCTGCTGATCTTCGGCCTGGCGAGCCTGGCCGCCTACTGGCTGCACGCGCTGCGCCGGCCAGACCCGCTGTTCGCCCCCGAGCTGTTCGCCGTGCGCAGCCTGCGCGTGGGCCTGCTGGGCAACCTGTTCTCGCGCCTGGGCAGCTCCTGCATGCCCTTCCTGATCCCGCTGGTCCTGCAGGTCTGCCTGGGCTTTTCGCCGCTGCAGGCCGGCATGATGATGCTGCCTACGGTGCTGGCCAGCATGGCCATGAAGCGCCAGACCACCACCCTCATCCAGCGCATCGGCTACCGCCGCGTGCTCATGGGCAACACCCTGGTGCTGTCGCTGATGATCGCCAGCTTCGGCACGGTCTCCACGGCGCTGCCGCTGTGGGTGGTCATCGTCCAGCTGCTGATCTTCGGCGCCACCAACTCCATGCAGTTCACGGCCATGAACACCGTCACGCTCAAGGACCTCGATGCCGGCAACGCCAGCAGCGGCAACAGCCTGCTGTCCATGGTGCAGATGCTGGCCATGGGCATGGGCGTGGCCGCCGCAGGTGCGGTGCTGGCCGGTTTCAGCGAATGGTTCGGCGGCGACACGCCGCAGCACACCCTCAATGCCTTCCGCGCCACCTTCGTCTGCATGGGCGCGGTGACGCTGGCCTCGACCATGATCTTCTCGCAGCTCGGCGACGATGAGGATGTGCGGCCCAAGCCTCTGGAGCCGGCCGAGCACGAGTGAGGGCTGTGCATAGCTTTTGAACCCTGAACCGCTGCAATCCACACTTTTGTTGCGGGTTTACCCTTGTTTTTGGCAAGGATATATGGCAGCCCGCATAGGAAATATCGAGGCCGTCTTATGCGTTTGGGCGGGGCTGGACTTAATCTCGGGTACATCCGCAGGACTTACGCAAGCAAGAACGCAAACACGCCATCGCCACAGGGCCAGCGGCTTTCTTCCTCGGAATTTGCGTAAGTCGTGATCCGAACAGTCCACGCACCAGCAGTTGCCCCCACGAGCATGAGCCAGAGCCCCAGTTCCCAACCCATCCGCTTCTATCACCGCGGCCAGATCGTCGAGGTACAGGGGCCGCATCCCACGCGCTCGGTGCTGGACTGGCTGCGCGGCGACGCGCGCTGCACCGGTACCAAGGAGGGCTGCAACGAAGGTGACTGCGGCGCCTGCACCGTGGTCATCGCCGAGCTGGCCGAAGACGGCGCGCCCGACGCCGTGGGCGGCCTGCAGCTGCAGACGGTCAATGCCTGCATCCAGTTCCTGCCCACGCTGCACGGCAAGGCGCTGTTCACGGTGGAGGACGTCAAGGGCCAGTGCGCCGGCAAGCACGGCTGTGCCACCGGCAAGCCCGCAGGCGGTGCCGAGCTGCACCCCGTGCAGCAGGCGCTGGTGGACTGTCACGGCTCGCAGTGCGGCTTTTGCACGCCGGGCTTCGTGATGTCGCTGTGGTCGGCCTATGAGCACCACCAGCAGGCCGGCACGCGCCCCTCGCGCCAGCAGCTGGCCGACGAGCTGTCGGGCAATCTGTGCCGCTGCACGGGCTACCGTCCCATCCTGGATGCAGGCCAGCGCATGTTCGACCTGCCCGCCACGCGCATGGCCACCGAACCCGTGGTGCAGGCACTGCAGGGCCTGCGCGCGCAGGATGCCGGCTTGGACTACGCCGCTCCCAACGCCGCCCAGGGCGGCCGTGTGGACAGCTTCCACGCTCCGCGCACGCTGGACGAGCTGGCCGCCGTGTGCGAGGCCAAGCCCCGCGCGCGGCTGCTGGCAGGCTCCACCGATGTGGGGCTGTGGGTGACCAAGCAGTTCCGCGACCTGGGCGACATCGTCTATGTGGGCGACGTGGCCGAGATGAAGCGCGTCGAGGAGCGCCACGGCGCGGGCAGCCTGGACGGCGGCGAGCTGTACATCGGCGCCGGTGCCTCGCTGGAATCGGCCTGGTCGGCGCTGTCGCAGCGCTTTGAGGGGCTGACCGACGTGTGGCTGCGCTTTGCCTCCGTGCCCATCCGCCATGCGGGCACCATGGGCGGCAACGTGGCCAATGGCTCGCCGATTGGCGACTCCCCGCCCGTGCTGATGGCGCTGGACGCGCAGATCGAGCTGCGCAAGGGGGCACGCGTGCACCGCATGCCGCTGCATGACTTCTATCTGGACTACATGAAGAACCAGCTGGAACCGGGCGAGTTCGTGCAGGCCCTGGCCGTGCCGCTGGACGCTGCACGGCGCCAGACCCGGGCCTACAAGATCAGCAAGCGCTTTGACTGCGATATCTCGGCGCTGTGCGCGGGGCTGGCCATCGAGCTCGATGGCGAGGTGGTGAAGTCCGCCCGCCTGGCCTTTGGCGGCATGGCTGCCGTGGTCAAGCGTGCAGCCCTGGCGGAGGCGGCCATCGTGGGCCAGCCCTGGGACCAGGCCGCAGTGAAGGCCGCCCAGGCCGCGCTGGCCCAGGACTTCAAGCCCATGTCCGACATGCGCGCCAGCGCCGACTACCGGCTCAAGGTGGCGCAGAACCTGCTGCAGCGCCTGTGGCTGGAGACACGTCCGCAGCAGCCGCTGCCGCTGCAGGCCACCAGCGTCTGGAGCGTGATGCCCCACGCAGTGCACCAAGGAGCCTGAAATGAACCGCCCCATCGATCCCTCCCTGCTGCATTCGTCCGAGGCCTTTGCGCATTACCTGAAGAACACCGCCTTCCGCGTGGACGAGCGTGCCGAGGCCGGCGCCCACACCCAGGGCCAGCGCGTGGGCATCAGCCGCCCGCATGAGTCGGCCCATCTGCATGTGGCCGGCGAAGCCGCCTACATCGACGACCTGCCCGAGCTGGACGGCACGCTGCACTGTGCGCTGGGCCTGTCGCCCGTGGCCAATGGCCGGCTCAATGCGCTCAGGCTGGATGCCATCCGCGCCATGCCCGGCGTGGTGGCCGTGCTCACGGGCGAGGACATTCCCGGCGTCAACGACTGCGGCTCCATCATCCACGACGACCCCATCCTGTGCAGCGGCGAAATCCGCTACCTGGGCCAGCCGCTGTTCGCCGTGATCGCCGAAAGCCGCGAGGCTGCGCGCCTGGCTGCGGCCCAGGCCAAGGCGGCGGCCGACATCACGGCCGAGCCGCCCGTGCTCACGCCCCAGCAGGCGCATGAGCTGGGCCAGTACGTGCTGCCGCCCATGCACCTGGCGCGCAGCACGAATGAAGGCGGCGCGCGCCGCGCCATGGACGAGGCGCCGCACCGCCTGAAGTCATCGTTCTACGTGGGCGGCCAGGAGCAGTTCTACCTGGAAGGCCAGATCAGCTACGCCATTCCCAAGGAGGACGGCGCCGTCCACCTGTACTGCTCCACCCAGCACCCCAGCGAGATGCAGCACCTGGTGGCGCATGCGCTGGGCGTGGCCTCGCACGCCGTGCATGTGGAGTGCCGCCGCATGGGCGGCGGCTTCGGCGGCAAGGAGTCGCAGTCGGCCCTGTTCGCCTGCGTGGCCTCGGTGGCCGCGACGCGGCTGCGCCGCCCCGTCAAGCTGCGCCTGGACCGCGATGACGACTTCATGATCACGGGCCGCCGCCACTGCTTCTGGTACGAGTACGAGGTGGGCTACGACGACGAGGGCCGCATCCTGGGCGCCGAGATCTCCATGGTCTCGCGCGCCGGCCACTCGGCCGACCTGTCCGGCCCCGTGATGACGCGCGCGCTGTGCCACTTCGACAACACGTACTGGCTGCCCGATGTGTCCATGCACGGCTACTCCGGCAAGACCAATACGCAGAGCAACACGGCGTTCCGCGGCTTCGGCGGCCCGCAGGGCGCGATCGCCATCGAGAACATCATGGAGACGGTGGCGCGCGAGCTGGGACGCGATGCGCTCGATGTGCGCCGCGTCAACTTCTACGGCAAGACCGAGCGCAATGTCACGCCCTATAGCCAGGTCGTGACCGACAACGTGATCCACGAGCTGGTGGCCGAGCTGGAGACCTGCAGCGACTACCGCGCGCGCCGCGATGCCATCGCCGAGTTCAACGCGGCCAGCCCCGTGCTCAAGCGCGGCCTGTCGCTGACGCCGCTCAAGTTCGGCATCTCCTTCAACGTCAAGCACTTCAACCAGGCCGGCGCCCTGGTCCATGTCTACAACGACGGCTCCATCCTCGTGAACCACGGCGGCACCGAGATGGGCCAGGGCCTGAACACCAAGGTGGCCCAGGTCGTGGCGCATGAGCTGGGCGTGGGCTTCGGGCGCGTGCGCGTCACGGCCACCGACACCACCAAGGTGGCCAATACCTCGGCCACGGCGGCATCGACGGGAGCCGACCTCAACGGCAAGGCCGCTCAGGACGCGGCGCGCCAGATCCGCGAACGCCTGGCCGCCTGCGCCGCCGAGCGCCATGGCGGCCGCGCGGAGGACGTGCGCTTTGCCAACGACCAGGTCCACGTCAACGGCAAGGTGCTGGATTTCAAGGCCGTGGTGGGCGAGGCCTACATCGAGCGCGTGCAGCTGTGGTCCGACGGCTTCTATGCCACGCCCGGCCTGTCGTGGAACAAGGACACCATGCAGGGCCGGCCCTTCTTCTACTACGCCTACGGCGCCGCCGTGAGCGAGGTGGTGGTGGACACGCTGACCGGCGAGTTCAAGCTGCTGCGCGCCGACGTGCTGCACGACGTGGGCCGCTCGCTGAACCCGGCCGTGGACGTGGGCCAGGTCGAGGGCGCCTTCATCCAGGGCATGGGCTGGCTGACCACGGAAGAGCTGGTCTGGCACCCGCAAAGCGGCAAGCTCACCACGCACGCCCCGAGCACCTACAAGATCCCGACGGCCAACGACTGCCCGCCCGTGTTCAACGTGCGGCTGTTCGAGGGCGACAACTTCGAGGACTCCATCCACCGCAGCAAGGCCGTGGGCGAGCCGCCGCTGCTGCTGCCGTTCTCGGTGTTCTTCGCCATCCGCGATGCCGTCTCGGCCGCGGGCGGGCACCGCAGCAATCCCCCGCTGCAATCGCCGGCCACGCCTGAATCCATCCTGCGCGCCATCGAGGCCGTGCAGGCCGCCGGGAGCTGAGCGGACCGGCGCCGCCCCCTCATTCCTTGAATCGGCGCGCAGCGATGCGCGCCACCAGGTCCATGGCCGCCCGGCAGGGTGCCATGCCTTGTGCCGGCCTGGACAGCCGGTGCTCAACCCTGGGCGCTTTCACAACCGTTGCGCCCCGCATGCGAAAACAACACGGAGACAATGCGATGAACTGGATGGAACGGGTGTTCAAGCTCAGTGAGCACGGCACCAATGTAAGAACCGAGCTGGTCGCGGGCCTGACGACCTTTCTGACGATGGCCTACATCATCTTCGTCAATCCCTCGATCCTGGGGGATGCGGGGATGCCCAAGGGGGCCGTCTTCGTGGCCACCTGCCTGATCGCGGCGCTGGGCACGACCATCATGGCGCTGTACGCCAACTATCCCATCGCACTTGCGCCGGGCATGGGCCTGAACGCCTATTTCGCCTACGTGGTGGTGCTGCACATGGGCTTCACCTGGCAGGCCGCGCTGGGCGCGGTCTTCGTCTCGGGCTGCCTGTTCCTGCTGGTGACGCTGTTCGGCCTGCGGGAGCTGATCATCAAGGGCATACCGCAGTCCATACGCATAGCGATCACCGTGGGCATCGGCCTGTTCCTGGCGCTGATCGCGCTCAAGAGCGCGGGCATCGTCGCCGCATCGCCGGCCACCTTCGTGACCCTGGGCGACCTGCACAAGCCCGAAGTCATCCTGGCTTCGCTGGGCTTTCTGATCATCGTGGTGCTGGACCGCTTGAAGGTGCCGGGCGCCATCCTGATCGGCATCGTCGCGGTCACCGTGGCCTCGTTCTTCTTCGCGGGCAACGAGTTCCACGGCGTGTTCTCGGCGCCACCCTCCATTGCGCCCACCTTCCTGCAGCTGGACATCAAGTCCGCGCTGACGGGCGGCATTCTCAACGTGGTGCTGGTGTTCTTCCTGGTCGAGCTGTTCGATGCCACGGGCACGCTGATGGGCGTGGCCAAGCGCGCGGGCCTGCTGGTGCCCAGCCGCATGGGCCGCTTCAACCGTTCGCTGCTGGCCGACAGCGGTGCCATCTTCGCGGGCTCGCTGCTGGGCACCTCCAGCACCACGGCCTATGTGGAAAGCGCGGCCGGCGTGCAAGCGGGCGGCCGCACGGGCCTGACGGCGCTGACGGTGGCCGTGCTCTTCCTGTGCTGCCTGTTCCTGTCGCCGCTGGCCGGCGTGGTGCCTGGCTACGCCACGGCGCCTGCGCTGTTCTTCGTGGCCTGCCTGATGCTCAAGGAGCTGACCGAGATCGAATGGGGTGAGACCACAGAGGCCATCCCCGCCGCCGTCACGGCCCTGCTCATGCCCTTCACCTACTCGGTGGCCAATGGCCTGGCCTTCGGCTTCATCACCTATGCCGTGCTCAAGCTGTTCACGGGGCGCGCCAAGGAAGTGCACTGGATGGTGTGGCTGATTGGCGGCGTCTTCCTCTTCAAGTTCGTCTATATAGGCGGATAGCACCCCCTGAGGCGCTTACGCGCCTTCCCCCGTATGCACGGCGCCCTCTCTCGCTTCGCGGGAGGGGGACGACGCCCTCGCCGCGAGGCGGCTCTTGCTCGGCGTCCCTGCTTTTGGGCCGCGCCAGTTTCATAGGCTTTGGGCTCAGGCAAGATGTTTGGTGGGCCCATGCTTGGCGGATGCCTTGCATGGTTTTTTTATGCGGGGTGGATGGCGCCCAGGATGCGCGGGCCGCGTGCGCCCGTCACGGCGGGCAGGTTCCCGGGCAGGCCCAGCAGGGCCTGGCGCGCCAGCCAGGCGAAGGCGGCGGCCTCCACCTGCTGAGGCGGCAGGCCGCGCGTGGCCGTGGTGTCCACGGCCACGCCGGGCAGCAAGGCGGCGATGCGCTGCATCAGTTGCGTGTTGAAGGCGCCGCCGCCGCAGACCAGCAGCTCGCCGCCGCCATGCCCGAAGCGCTGCACGGCGCCGGCGCAGGCGCGGGCCGTGAATTCGGTGAGCGTGGCCTGCACGTCGGCAGGGCGGGCATCGGCAGAGCTGGTTGCACTGGCGGAAAGATGGCCGGCCAGCCAGTCCGCGTGGAACAGGTCGCGCCCCGTGCTCTTGGGCGGCGGCTGCTGCAGGAAAGGCTCGGCCAGCAGGCGGTCGAGCAGGGCGGGCAGCACCTGGCCCGTGGCCGCCCATTGGCCGCCGTCGTCATAGGGCTGGCCGGTGTGCGTCTGGCACCAGCCGTCCATCAGCGCATTGCCGGGGCCGCAGTCGAAGCCCAGCACCGTGCCATCGCCCGCCAGCACGCTGAGGTTGGCGATGCCACCGATGTTGAGCACCAGCACCGTCTCACCGGGCCGGCCGAACACGCCCTGGTGGAAGGCGGGCACCAGCGGCGCGCCCTGGCCGCCTGCGGCCACGTCGCGGCTGCGCAGGTCGGCCACCACAGCAACGCCGCTGAGCTCGGCCAGCAGGGCCGGGCTGTTGAGCTGCAAGGTGTAGCCCGTGCCGTCGAGCATCTGGGGCCGGTGGCGCACGGTCTGGCCGTGGGCGCCAATGGCGGCGATCTGCGCGGGCGCCAGGCCCGTGGCCTGCAGCAGTTCCCGCACCACCTCGGCATAGCTGCGCGCCAGCGCATTGGCCGCCAGCGCCGCGCGGTGCAGCTCGTCGCGGCCATCGGGGGTGTTCAGCGCCAGCAGCTCGGCGCGCAGCGCGGCGTCGAACCCCCGGCTGGCATGCCACAGCACCTGCGTGCCTTCGGCAAAGTCCACAAGCACGCCGTCCACCCCGTCAAGCGAGGTGCCGGACATCAGGCCTATGCAGTAGCGGTGGGCGATGGGGGAGGGGATGGGCTGGTTCATGCCGGCAATGGTAGCCCTGCGGCCTGGGACCCACGATCACAAAAGGATGCGCCTGAAACAACAAAGGCTGCCAGGGCAGCCTTTGCGGGATGGGAGCGCGGTGGCTCAGCGTTCGCTGGCCAGGGCCAGTGCTTCGTTCGATGCCTGCAGCTCGATGCGCATCTGCGCGGCCATCTTGTCGAAGGCGGCGCGGCCGGCCTTGGAGACGGGGCGGGCGGCATCGGTGGCCTGGACGATGGTCATGGGATCGCGGTGCTCGCCGTTGACGCGGAACTCGAAGTGCAGGTGCGGGCCGGTGGCCCAGCCCGTGGAGCCCACGTTGCCGATGATGTCGCCCTGCTCCACGCGCTGGCCGCGCGTGACGCCGATGTGGCTCAGGTGGGCGTAGACCGTGGTGTGGTTGTTGGCGTGGTCCACGAAGATCACGTTGCCGTAGCCGTTCTGCACACCCGCGAAGGAGACGGTGCCGTCGCCCACGGTACGCACCTTGGTGCCCGTGGCAGCGGCGAAGTCCGTGCCCAGGTGGGCGCGCCACGTCTTGTGGATGGGGTGCATGCGCATGGCAAAGCCGCTGCTGATGCGCGAGAACTCCACGGGCGAGGTCAGGTAGGCCTGGCGGCGGCTCTTGCCGTCCATGGTGTAGTAGTCGCCCTTGGCCTTGCCTTCGTCCTGGAACCACAGCGCCTGCACGACCTTGCCATTGTTGTGGAACTCGGCGCTGAGCACGCGGCCGGCGCGCAGCGGCTCGCCATCGGCTTCCAGCGATTCGTAGACCACGGAGAAGCGGTCGCCCTTGCGCAGGCTGCGGCGGAAGTCCACGTCGCCCTGGAAGATGTCGGCCATCTGCATGGCCACGGCGTCGGGGATGGAGGCCGCGTCGGTGGCGGCGAACAGCGAGCTGCGGATGATGCCGCCGGCCAGGCGGGGCGAGGCCGTCAGCTTGCCCGTCTCGATGCGGGTGCTCAGTTCATTGTTCTTGCGCTCGACCACGAGGCGGCGGAAGCTGCCGTCCTCGTCGGGCGCCCAGCGCACGGTCAGCTGCGACAGCTGGTGGTCAGGCGTGGTCTCGGCCGTCACCAGGCGGCCGGCGCGGCCCAGCACATGCTGGCGAACCTGGTCGTTGCCGCGCATGAAGGCGGCGGCGGCCGGATCGGCCACGCCCAGGCGCTGGAGCAGGGTTTCGGCCGTGTCGCTGCCGCGCGTGTATTCGGACCGGTACAGGGACATGCCCTGCACGCTGTCGGTCAGCTCGGCCAGGGTCTGGCCTTCGGCCAGCGATTCCACGGGTGTGGAGAGCATGCGCACCGGCAGGTCGGCCGGATCGGGTCCCAGGTTGGCCACGGCGAAGGCACCGCCGCCGCCCGTGAGCAAGATGGCTGCCAGTGCTGCGGTGACACGCTTGGGGTGTTGCTGGATCACGGAGGTCAGCCGCGCAACAAGAGCACCGCTGGCATGGTTCAAGCCATATTTCACAACATCAGATCCTTGGGTTGCGCGCATCCGGCCCTGCGGGGGCCGGACAGCATCGCAGCGGCGGGATACGCTCTCCAGACGGGCAACAAGTCCGCGCTCTGCGGTGCGGATAGGCGGGCGTCTAGAATTCGCCGCAGCGGGAAAATCCCCGGAGTATACCGACGCAGTCCTACGCGGCCTGGCGAAAAACCCTTATGAATCAATCTGCTGTTACAACATACCCGGTCACCGACGGTGTAAGCCAAGCACTTGAAACCACCCTGCGCGGCGTGGATGAGCTGCTGCCCCAGGCGGACTGGGTGCAAAAGCTGGCCCGTTCCGAGGCCACCGGCGTGCCGCTGCGCATCAAGCTGGGCCTGGACCCGACGGCGCCCGACATCCATCTGGGCCACACCGTGGTGCTCAACAAGATGCGCCAGCTGCAGGACCTGGGCCACCAGGTGATCTTCCTGATCGGCAACTTCACCACCCTGATCGGCGACCCTTCGGGCCGTAACAGCACGCGCCCGCCGCTGACGGCCGAGCAGATCAAGGTCAACGCCGAGACCTACTACACCCAGGCCGCCAAGGTGCTGGACCCCGCCCGCACCGAGGTGCGCTACAACAGCGAGTGGTGCGACAAGCTGGGCGCGCGCGGCATGATCGAGCTGTCGGCCAAGTACACGGTGGCCCGCATGATGGAGCGCAACGACTTCCACCAGCGCTTCACCGACGGCAGCTCCATCAGCCTGCACGAGTTCCTCTACCCGCTGCTGCAGGGCTATGACTCGGTGGCGCTGCGCGCCGACCTGGAGATGGGCGGCACGGACCAGAAGTTCAACCTGCTCATGGGCCGCCATCTGCAGCAGGAATACGGGCAGGACACGCAGTGTGTGCTCACCATGCCGCTGCTGGTGGGCCTGGACGGCGAGCACAAGATGTCCAAGTCCAAGAACAACTACATCGGCATCACCGAGGACGCCAACACCATGTTCGCCAAGGTGCTGAGCATCTCGGACACGCTGATGTGGAACTGGTACACCCTGCTGTCGTTCAAGAGCTTGGCCGAGATCGCCGCGCTCAAGGCCGAGGTGGAAGGCGGGCGCAATCCCAAGGACGCCAAGGTGCTGCTGGCCAAGGAAATCACGGCGCGTTTTCACAGCGCGGCGCTGGCCGATGCGGCCGAGCAGGATTTCAACAACCGCAGCAAGGGCGGCATTCCCGACCAGATCGACGAGGTCAGCCTGTCGGGCGCGCCGCTGGGCATCGGTGCCCTGCTCAAGCAGGCCAACCTGGCGCCCTCGACCAGCGAGGCCAACCGCCTGATCGACGGCGGCGGCGTGCGCGTGGACGGCACGGCCATCAGCGACCGGGGCCTCAAGCTCGAAGCCGGCACCTATGTGGTGCAGGTGGGCAAGCGCAAGTTTGCGCGCGTGACGCTGGGCTGATGCCCGCGCCGGGCCATGCGCCCGGCTGCACAGGAATGAAGGACGCAGGCATGCCCGCGTCCTTTTTTCATCGCCGGGCCGCCCCAAGGTGAAAACGGCCCCCTCGGGGGGCAGCGAACCTTGCACAGCAAGGGGCGCGTGAGGGGGCATTTTTCAAGCCGGGGGCGATTCGACGGTTTCGCGCGTGACCTCGGCCTGCTCCTGCAGCCACCGGCAGAAGGCGGCCACCTCGGGGGGTGCGGCGCTGCGCGGGCCCACGATCAGCCAGTAGGCCAGCGGCGATTCCAGCCGGTGCGCGGGCAGCACCTCGACCAGGTCGCCAGCCGCCAGCGCATCGGCCACCAGCGGCAGCCGCGCAATCGCCAGGCCCTGTCCGGCCAGTGCGGCCTGCACGATCTGGTGGGCGTAATTGAAGTACAGCCAGCGCGGCGGCTGCAGCTGGTCGCAGCCCTGCACGCCGAACCAGCGCTGCCAGCCCAGCCATTCCAGCTGGGGCATGCGGTGGGCGTCGCCGGTCTCGATCAGCGTGTAGCGCGCGGCATCGGCCGGCGTCCGGAGCGGCGGGCCGCCGGCCAGCAGGCGCGGGCTGGCCACCACGGCCAGCTGTTCGCCGAACAGGCGCTGCGCCTGGGGCCAGCCGTCGCCCGCGCGGCCGTAGCGCAGGGCCAGGTCCACGTCGGTGGTGTCCAGGTCCATCACGGTGTCGCTGGTGTCGATGCGGATGTCGATATCGGGCCAGGCGCGCTGGAAGGACTCCAGGCGCGGAATCAGCCACATGGCGGCAAAGCTGGCCCAGGTGGTGATGGCCACGCTCTTGCGGCCCACGGTCTGGCGGATCTGGCGCACCGAGGCGTCGATCTGCTCCAGCGCAGGCGCCACCGAGCGCAGCAGCTGGGCGCCGGCCCCGGTCAGCTCCACGGCGCGCGTGTGGCGCAGGAACAGCGGCACGCCGACTTCATCCTCCAGCGACTGGATCTGGCGGCTAACGGCCGACTGCGTCAGCGACAGCTCGTCGGCGGCCGCGCGGAAATTCAGGTGCCGGGCCACGGCCAGGAAGGCACGCAGATGGCCGGCTCCGATGGCGCGTGTGCGCAGCAGGGGAACGGGTGCAGTGGTGGCATGGGGCATGGCGCCGCCAGCATACGTCAATCGTGTGACCGGCCGCAGCCCTTGGCGGGCAGATAATCGGCGGCGTTGCCGGCACAGGTTCTGGCGTTTTGGATGAATCACCTATGACAGCACCTCTGGATCTCGTCATCATGGCCGCGGGCAAGGGCACGCGCATGAAAAGCCGCCTTCCCAAAGTCCTGCAGCGCCTGGCGGGGCGCCCGTTGCTGGGCCATGTGCTGTCCACGGCGGCGCAGCTGGATGCGCGCTCGGCCGTGGTGGTCACGGGCCACGGCGCGGACCAGGTGGAGCCCGCCATGGCGGCGGCCTGCCAGGGCGGCTCCATGGCGCTGAAGTTCGTGCGCCAGGAGCCGCAACTGGGCACGGGCCACGCGGTGCAGCAGGCCGTGCCCGCGCTGGCGGGCGACGGCATGGTCATCGTGCTCTCGGGCGATGTGCCGCTGACGCAGGCCGACACGCTGCGCGCCCTGGTCGATGCGGCCGATGGCCAGCGGCTGGCGCTGCTGACCGTGCGCCTGCCCGATCCCACAGGCTACGGCCGCATCGTGCGCGGCGAAGACGGCACGGTGCAGCGCATCGTCGAGCAAAAGGATGCCAATGACGCCCAGCGCGCCATCCAGGAAATCTACAGCGGCATCATGGCCGTGCCGGCCCGCCACCTGGCCGGCTGGCTGGCCCGCCTGACCAATGACAACGCCCAGGGCGAGTACTACCTGACCGACGTGGTCGCCATGGCCGTGGCCGACGGCGTGCCCGTGGTCGCGCACTGCATTGCCGACCCGGTGCAGGTGGCGGGCGTCAACAGCCCGCTGCAACTGGCCGAGCTGGAGCGCGCCCACCAGGGCGCCCAGGCCCGCACGCTGATGGAGCAGGGCGTGCGCCTGGCCGACCCCGCGCGCTTTGACCTGCGCGACGACCCGCGCACGGGCCGCGCCGCACGCCTGGCCTGCGGGCAGGATGTGGAGATCGACGTGGGCTGCATCTTCAGCGGCCATGTGGAGATTGGCGAAGGTGCGCGCATCGGCGCCTATTGCAGCATTGCCAACGCCACGATTGCGGCGGGCGCCGTCATCCATCCGTACACGCATGTCGATGGCGAGAAGGCCGGCGTCAGCGTGGGCGAGGGCGCCCTGGTCGGCCCGTTTGCGCGCCTGCGCCCCGGAGCGCAACTGGGCCGCGAAGTGCACATCGGCAACTTCGTCGAGGTCAAGAACTCCGTGCTGGCCGATGGTGCCAAGGCCAACCACCTGGCCTACCTGGGCGATGCCACGGTGGGCGAGCGCGTCAACTACGGTGCCGGCTCCATCACGGCCAACTACGACGGCGTGAACAAGCACCGCACGGTGATCGAGGCCGACGTGCACATCGGCAGCAACTGCGTGCTGGTGGCGCCCGTCACCATTGGCGCGGGCGGCACGGTGGGCGGCGGCTCCACGGTCACCAAGAGCACCGAGCCCGGCGTGCTCACGGTATCGCGGGGCAGGCAGGTGAGCATCACCAGCTGGAAGCGCCCAGTCAAACTGCCCAAGTCCTGAGACTTCCGAGACACGTGGGCTCGAGGGCCCGCATCGCCGGCGGGTCCCGTACGGGGTACGCCGATTTGCCGAATCTCCTGACCCTGTCCATGCCATGACGGAACCTTTCGCACCCCATCCGCCCCCCGACCCCGCCGCCGACCTGCAGGGCCCTCCCCGCACGCTGCAGGATGCGCTGGAGCGCCTGGCCCAGCGCGAGCAGGAACTGCAGGCCCTGCGCGCCGCGCAGCAGGAATGGCTGCATGCGGTGTCGCACGACCTGCGCGCGCCGCTGCGCCATGTGCTGTCCTTCGGCCCCCTGGTCGATGAGCTGCTGTCGCAGGCCGCGCCTTCGCCGCAGGAGCTGCAGGAGGCGCGCGGCTTCCTGCAGACCATGGACCAGTCGGCGCGCCGCATGGGCGGCATGCTCGACGGCCTGCTGGCCCTGTCGCGCGCCGCGCGCACGCCCATGCAGTGGCAGCCCGTCGCCTTGCAGGAGCTGCTGGAGCAGGCGCGCACGGCGGTGCTCGCGCAGCCGCGCTGGGCGGCCTGCGGCGCGGCGGCGCGGCTGCAATGGAGCCTGCCGCAGCAAAGTCCCGCCGTGCGTGCCGACGCGGCCCTGCTGCGCCAGGTGCTGGAGGCGCTGCTGGACAACGCCGTCAAGTTCACCCGGCCCGTGGACCAGCCGCGCATTGCCATCGATGTGGAACGCCATGCCGACGGCGGCATCACGCTCAGCGTGACGGACAACGGCGTGGGGTTCGATCCCTCGCGTGCGGGAGCGCTGTTCGGCATCTTCCAGCGCATGCACCGCGAATCCGAGTTCCCCGGCCTGGGCACGGGCCTGGCCCTGGTGCGCGGCGTGATGCGCCGCCACGGCGGCGAGGCCACCATCCGCGCCACGCCCGCGGGCGGCTGCTGCGCTTGCCTGAACTGGCCCGGCGGCGAAGTGCGGCGCGCCGATCGCGGGCTCTGAGACCGCCTGCCGCTGGCGCCTGCCCTCAGATCAGCGTGTCGTCCGGCTCGGGCTGGTGCGTGGGGCGGGAGTCCCTGGTGTCCGGGCCCGTGTCGGAGCCAGTATCGGGGTCTGCGTCCGAGCCTGTTCCCGCTCGGGCAGGCGCGCTGCCGGCCATCAGCGGCGCGGCGGGAATCACCTGGTCGCGCCCGGCATCCTTGGCGCTGTAGAGCGCGCTGTCGGCCGCATTGATCCAGTCCTTGACCGACAGAAAGCTCGGGTCCGCCGCCGCCACGCCAATGCTGGCGCTCACGCGCAGCTGGGGATGCTCGCGCACGCGCAGCTGGCTCAACTGGTTGCGTATGCGCAGCGCCACCGCATAGGCGTCGTCCAGCTGGGTGTGCATGCACAGCACGGCGAACTCGTCGCCGCCATAACGGCCCGCTGCGTCGTGCGAGCGCAGGCAGTGCCGGATGGTCAGGCCTATGGCCTGCAGCACCTCGTCGCCCACGGTGTGGCCAAAGCTGTCGTTGATGCGCTTGAAGTGGTCTATGTCCACGATCAGCAGGCAGGCCGAGGCCTGCGTCTGCCGGTAGTCGCGCAGCGCGGCGCGGGCCTTTTGCCACCAGTAGTCCCGGCTGTACAGCGTGGTCAGCGGGTCGATGCGGCTGAGCACCTGCAGCTTCACGTTCTGGCGCGCCAGCTTGCGCACCAGCTGGCGCGTGGACCAGCTGGAGAACACGCTGTGCAGCAGGAGCAGGGGCAGCATGCTCAGCTGCACGGCCAGGCTGGCCTCCCAGTCGGGCACGGGTCGCAGCAGCAGGGCCACCAGCGCGGCGGCCAGCAAGGTGGCCACCAGCGATTGCAGCCAGCCGTCGCGCGTGGCCGTGTGGTTGCGGTCGGCAATGCTGATGGCCAGCAGCGCAATGCTGGGCAATGCGCAGAAATGCATCACGGGAATCCAGCTGCCGATGATCAGCGCGTCTATCTGCAGATTGGCGTGTTCGGCGCGGTGGCTGTCACGGCTGTGGCGGGCGTGCAAAAAGGCGATGTGCGGCCAGACCAGGGCGCTCACCAGCACAAAGCCCCAGACCGCCGGGCTGGCGCCCATCTCGGTCATGGCCGTGCCCACGACGAGGCCGCCCAATGCCATGCTGGAGACGCGCAAGGGGTAGGTTCGGCGATGGATGCGCTGGCGCAAGGACATGGCGGTGCGAGCCGAGTGCGCGCCGATTGCCTAGCGCGTCAGAAAGTGTTGTTGCATCAATTTGTATCATTGTCCCCGTGCGTGCGCAACGCCTTAAAGTTTAACGTTGCCCAAAGTTGGCGTTCGGGACACATTGCAGGCCTGTTGTCCTACGCGGCCCCGATGCAGCGTAGCTTCCTGATGAGCACAAATACTCACAAAATCAAGGCTCCTGGCCTCATTCGGCGGCCGTTCCGGGATTTGTGGACGGCAGCGGCATGGCGGTGGAAAACTTGGCGCGCTTGACGCTGAAAAAACTCTTGACATTGCGCACGTTGGCGTCGCCCGTGAATAGCGCGCGGCTCAGCTCCAGGTAGGCCGGCATGTCGGGCGCGGCCACCACGAGGATGAAATCAGGCCCGGCCGACACGCGCCAGCACTGCTGCACGGCGTCCAGCGCCACGGCGCGGCGCTCGAAGCTGTCCAGCGAATCACTGTCCTGGCGGTCCAGCGAGACTTCCACGATGGCCTGCAGCCCGTGGCCCAGGGCGGCAGCCAGGCGTTCCGGCTGGAGGATGGCCACCTGCCGCTCGATCAGCCCGGTCTCCTGCAACCGCCGCACGCGGCGCAGGCAGGTGGGCGGCGACAGCTGCAGCAGCGCGGCCAGGGCCTGGTTGCTGCGGCTGGCATCGACCTGCAGCAATTGCAGCAACCGCAGATCGGTGGCGTCCAGTTCTATGGAATTTTGTGTCATTGAATTCTGTGAATTGAAATAATATTTCTTGCGCTGGTTTTGATGAAATATTAGTTCAATATACAAAGAAATTTGGCGAGAAATTTCTTTTCAACCTGCGTAGCATCCGTCGTCATCTCGAAACAAGGAGCTTGTCCATGTGTGGCATCGTCGCAGCGGTTTCCTTCCGCGATATCGTCCCCGTTCTCGTCCAGGGCCTGCAGCGCCTGGAATATCGCGGCTATGACTCCTGCGGCGTGGCCGTGCAGGCGCTGGACGCCCAGGGCGTGCACAGCCAGGGCCTGCAGCGCGCCCGTTCCACGGCGCGCGTGGCCGAACTCATGGCCCAGGTGCAGCAGGACAAGGTCATCGGCCACACCGGCATTGCCCATACCCGCTGGGCCACGCATGGCGAGCCGGCCGTGCGCAACGCCCATCCGCATTTCAGCCACGGCCCTGGCGTCTCGCCCGTGGCCGACACCGACCAGCCGGCCCGCGTGGCCCTCGTGCACAACGGCATCATCGAAAACTACGAAGCCCTGCGCGCCGAGCTGCAGTCCAAGGGCTATGTCTTCGCCAGCCAGACCGATACCGAGGTCATCGCCCACCTGGTGGACAGCCTCTACGGCGGTGATCTGTTCGAGGCCGTGCAGGCTGCCACGCAGCGGCTGCATGGTGCCTTCGCCATCGCCGTCATGCACAAGGATGAGCCGCAGCGCGTGGTCGGCTCGCGCGCCGGCTCGCCGCTGATCCTGGGCGTGGGCCAGGACGGCGCCGAACACTTCCTGGCCAGCGACGCCATGGCCCTGGCCGGCGTGACCGACCAGATCGTCTACCTGGAAGAGGGCGACATCGTGGACCTGCAGCCCGGCCGCTACTGGCTGGTGGGCAAGGGCGGCGAGCGCCTGGCGCCCGAGCAGCGCCCCGTGCGCACCGTGCACGCCCACAGCGGCGCGGCCGAGCTGGGCCCCTACCGCCACTACATGCAAAAGGAAATCTTCGAGCAGCCGCGCGCCATTGCCGACACGCTGGAAGGCGTGCAGGCCATCGTGCCCGAGCTGTTCGACGGCGCGGGCTCGGACGGCAAGTCCGGCGCCTCGGCCTGGCGCGTGTTCAAGGAAATCGACCGCGTGCTCATCCTGGCCTGCGGCACCAGCTACTACAGCGGCTGCACGGCCAAGTACTGGATCGAAGCGCTGGCCGGCCTGCCCTGCAGCGTGGAAGTGGCCAGCGAGTACCGCTACCGCACCAGCGTTCCCCATCCCAAGACCCTGGTCGTCACCATCAGCCAGTCGGGCGAGACCGCCGACACCCTGGCCGCGCTGCGCCATGCGCAGAGCCTGGGCATGAAGCACACGCTGACCGTCTGCAACGTGGCCACCAGCGCCATGGTGCGCGAATGCGAGCTGGCCTACATCACGCGCGCCGGCGTGGAGATCGGCGTGGCCTCCACCAAGGCCTTCACCACCCAGCTGGCGGGCCTGTTCCTGCTGACCCTGGCCCTGGCGCAGTCGCAAGGACGCCTGAGCGAGGAAAAGGAGCAGCAGTACCTGGCCGCCATGCGCCACCTGCCCGTGGCCCTGCAATCGGTGCTGGCGCTGGAGCCCCAGGTCATCAGCTGGTCCGAGGACTTCGCCAAGCGCGAGAACGCGCTCTTCCTGGGCCGTGGCATCCACTACCCGATTGCGCTGGAAGGCGCGCTCAAGCTCAAGGAAATCAGCTACATCCACGCCGAGGCCTATCCGGCGGGCGAGCTCAAGCACGGCCCGCTGGCCCTGGTGGACAGCGCCATGCCCGTGGTCACGGTCGCGCCCAACGACGAGCTGCTGGAAAAGCTCAAGAGCAACATGCAGGAAGTGCGCGCGCGCGGCGGCGTGCTCTACGTGCTGGCCGATGCCAAGACCAACATCGAAAGCAGCGAAGGCATGCACGTCATCCGCATGCCCGAGAACTACGGCGCCCTGAGCCCCATCCTGCACGTGGTCCCGCTGCAGCTGCTGGCCTACCACACGGCCTGCGCACGCGGCACCGACGTGGACAAGCCGCGCAACCTGGCCAAGAGCGTGACGGTGGAGTGAGGCAGGGAGCCGGGGGCCGCAGTGCGCAGGTCGTGACCTGCCCTGGCCCTTCGTTGCCCCTGTGCGAAATGTCCGTCGGACACCCGGCGGCTGGCCTACCTGCGGTGTCGCAACATGGGGCTGCGCACGCTCTGGCCGGTCCTACGGCTGAGCCGCATGTCTGGTCCCACACTGGTTACCAGCGCAGTGCATATCTGCGCTGCAGTCGGGCGCTTCGTTTGACGCGCCTCTTTGACCACCATGTGAAGGAGATACCCATGGCTCAGCAAAACGACCAGCAACAGCAGCAGCAAAACAACCCGCAGCAGCAGAACCCGAACCAGCAAAACCCCGGACAGCAGCAGCAGGACAACCCCCAGCACAAGCAACCTGGCCAGAACCAGCCAGGCCAGCAGCAGCCCAATCAGCCCCGCTGACGGGCTGGGCGGCGTTCCGTTTGACGTGAGGATGGAACCATGAAACAGCTTCTTCCCACGAGAGGCCCGCTGCATCCGGTCCATGTTCCCATGCAGATGGGGCAACCCATCACGGACAGGAACTACAGCCAGATGCAGTGCAAGGCGAACGTCCGCCAACAAGGGCAGCCTTTGCGCCAGCCACAGCAACGCTGATTGATCGCAGCCAGCGCTGGTGCAGCGCTCCCTGGAACCGGCCGCCTTCGGGCGGCTTTTCCGTGTCGAGGGCCTGCCCCTGGCCGGGGCCGCCGGAGATCTCCCCGCAAAATGACGCCTTTCCAGCATCAACCCCGAAGGATTTCAACGATGACACTGCAGCGCCCCTGCTTCGTTTTGCCGACCCTGGTGCTCGCCCTGGGATTGTCAGGGTGTGCCGCGCCGCCTTCCAGCGGGCAGCTCGGGAAGGAGGAAGCGGAGCAGGCGAAGACGCTGTGGGTGATCAGCGAAGCCTTGAAGGCCAACATGGCCGTGGTGCTGGTGGCTGATCTGACGCCGCACAAGTCACTGGCCGACGCCGATGGCATGTCGAAGTGGACTCCCAACGTGGTCTGGACCCATGAGGACAAGCCGGAGATCGTGTTTGGCCGCAAGTTCCAGAACAACGCGCTGCAGCGCGACCCCAAGACCACCTATCTGTTCAAGGCCTTCGAGGTCCATGTGCTGCCGCCGGGCAAGTACCTAATGACGGGGGGTGACGACTACCGGCTCAATGCCCAGCTTGACCAGTTGGGCGCCAAGGCCGGGGCGACCGGCTCAGGCCGCGGCACCCTTGGAACGGCCACGTTGTCGCCGGAAACCTATCGCCAGTTCTATACCGAGATGAACTGGAAGGAAGGCACGACGCACTCGCAGAGCCGGATCGAGAAGTACTGCACCACGGTGCACCGCGCCTCGGGCAATTGCGTGGCCTGGGGCGAGCGCATGGTCACCGACAGCACGCCGGGCATGGCGGCGGGCTACTACCAGGACACGGATTCGCGCGACATTCCCGCACTCAAGGTCCAGGTGCGCGTGCCGCCCAGGCAGGCGCTGGCCAGCTTCACGCTGGAGGGCGGCCAACTGGTGCTGAGCCAGCGTTCGCACCTGAAGACGCCCAGCTACCAGTTCCGCCAGGCAGGCTGCCGCAAGGTGGCGGCCGAGAAGGTGGAATGCCCGCTGGAAGACTTCACCGTCCACACACTGCCGCCGCCCATGGAGTTCACGCGCAACTATCTGGCCACGCGCGCCAATCTCAACGCCGAGCAGGAAAAGCTGATGGCACGCCTGGTGCCCATGCAGGTCACCACGCTGGGCCGCCAGGGCGCGGCCGACCCGGTCTGGGGCACGCCGATCTCGCTGCGCAAGGGGCCATGAAGCCGGGGCGCAGCCGGCGCCCGCCTATCGGCGGCGCCGGGTTGCGCACCTTCGCTGAAAGGCTCGCATGCTTGAAGGAGCCAGCCAGCCTCAGTACTTGAACCTGGCACTCACCATCAGCGTGCGCGGGCTGCCGAAGCTCAGCAGCTGCGCGTTCGGCGTGGTGCCCTGGACGTAGTCCTTGTCCAGCAGGTTCTTGATGGCCAGGCTCAGGCCCCATGACTTCGCTTCATAGCCCAGGTTCAGGTCGAGTAGGGTGTACTTGGCCAGGTTGACGAAGGCCGTGCCGCGCTGCGCCGTGCGGGCACCCTGCATGCGCAGGCCTGCGCCCATGTTCCAGCCCAGGCGGTCGGGGTTGAAGTAGTACTGCGTGAAGACGGAGCCCGCGTTCTTGGGCACATGGTTGATGCGCTTGCCGATTTCGCTGGCCGTCAGGCTTTGGGAGGTCCGGGCCGAGGGGATGTAGCTGTAGGCGGCCGAGACATTCCATTGCCGCGTCAGCGAGGCGACGACTTCCGCTTCGAAGCCCTTGGTGGTCTGCTCGCCGGTCTGGACGGCGTAGCCCAGCGTGGCGTCGTTCTCGGTGACGTTCTTGCGCCGCAGGTCATACACCGCCAGATAGCCTTGCACGCGCCGGTCCAGGGCCTGGAATTTCACGCCCAGTTCGGTCTGCTTGCCCTCTTCGGGATTGAGCAGCGTGCCGTTGATGCCGGCATCCGTCACGGGCATGAAGGAGGTGGAGTAGCTGACGTAGGGTGCCAGGAACTCGCTGGCCTGGTACATCAGCGAGGTGCTGCCCGTGAAGGCGGTGTTGCTGTTGCTGACGGAGCCGCCGGCCAGCCTGTCCTGGATTTCCACGCGCGTCCAGTCATGGCGGCCGTTCAGGCCGACGATCCATTTCTCGTCGATCTTGATGGTGTTGCGCAGGTACAGGCCCACGTACTGGCTGTAGGTCAGGTTGTGCGAGGGCTTGCCCTCCTTGATGGAGGTGACGCCATAGACCGGGTTGTCGGCGTTGAAGGGGTTGATGTTGTCCACGCGCTGGTAGTAGTCGCTGCGCTCTCGCATCATGTCGATGCCGGCGGTCAGCTCGTAGTTCACGCGATCAAACTTGAAGTTGCGCTGCAGGTAGTTGTCCAGGGCGATGTTGACGTCCTGCTTGTCCTGGTAGTTGATCTGGCGCGCCACCAGGGGAAACCTGGCATTGGCCGCCGCAAAGACCGAGTTGCTCAGGCTGCTGCCCTTGGTGAGCGCGAAGTTCTGGCGGAACACCCATTCGTTGTCGAAGTAGTGCGCGTAGTTGGCTCCCAGGCGGTAGGAGTCCACCTCGTAGCTGCGGTCGGGTTCGCCGATGAAGACATTGCGCCCGTACTTCTCGTAGTTCTGCGGAATGCCCTGGTTGCGGATGTAGTTGCGGTGCTGGTAGCTGGCGATGACGGACAGCTCGTTCCTGCCGTCCAGGTCGAAGTTGTACGAGCCCGCCAGGTACTGGTTCTTGAAGTAGACGTAGTCCGTGGGATCGTTCTGGTCGGACGCGCGGCCCACGATGCGGAAGGCGCCCTTGCGGCTTGCGTCGGGCGAGTAGTTCAGGTCGAAGTTGGCCTCCTTCAATCCATAGCTGCCCACGCTGATGCCGGCGCGCGAGAACGACTCGGCCTGCGGGCGCTTGGTGGTCAGGTTGACCAGGCCGCCCGGCAGGGCCAGGCCGAAGCCCACCGAGGTGGGGCCCTTGACCACTTCGATGGAGCCGATGCCGAAGATGTCCTCGGAGCGCAGCACATTGGTGGAGGTCTGCGCCCGCAGGCCGTCCACATAGGTTTGCGCGCTGGAGATCTGGCCGCGGATGATGAAGTCATCCCAGCCGCGCCGGCCGTACGAGCCGGACGCAACGCCGGCCACGCTCTCCAGCGCCTCGGCCACGGACCTGACCTGTTTTTCCTCGATCTGCCGCTGGGTCACCACGCTGATGGACTGCGCGGTCTCGAACAGCGGCGCATCGGAACGCAGCACGCCCGTGGTTTTGCGGGCGACGAAGTTGTCTTCGTTGTTCTGCTGCTTCTCGGCCTGGATCTGCACGGTTTCCAGTTGCGTGGACGGTGCGTCGGCGGCCTGGGAGAAGGCCATCACGGGGACGGCAGCCAGGGCAAGGCACAGGCAGGAGCGGGGCATGCCGGCAATGGCGGGGAGGGTATGGAAGGAGGAAGGCATGCGCAATGGCCAGTCAATAGAGGAAAAAAGCGTTTGGCGAGGCGTTCGGCGAGGCGATAAGCGGGGAGATAAGTTCATGGAGGTGATGCGTGATGCGCGGCATCGCATGCGGCTGCGGGCCGGGACAGACACAGAAAAAGGAAAGGCCGGGGGCCGGGCTGGCGCCCGCTCAGAACTCGACCGTGGCGCGCAGCAGCACCTGGCGCGCGTCGCCCATCGAGATGAAGTAGGTGTTGGCGCTCGACGGGTAGTAGGTGCGGTCGAACAGGTTCTTCACGTTGAGCTGAAAGCGCGTCCTGTAGCCGTTGATCCGCGTGTCATACGTGGCAAAGGCATGGGCCACGGTGTAGCCCGGCAGCCAGAAGGAGTTGGCCGAGTCGCCGGGCCGCCTGCCCACGTACTGCAGGCCGCCGCCCACGCGCAGCCGGCCCTCGCCCAGCACATCGCCCAGGACACCGCCCAGCACCTGGCCAAAGTCGTACACGGCCGACAGCGAGGCCGTCTGCCGCGCCACGTTCCACAGCTGGTTGCCCTGGTAGAGCGGGTCCTGCGTGGTCTTGGCATCCACATAGGCAAAGGCCGCGATGGCGCTCCAGTGGGGGCCCAGCTCGCCGGCCACATCCACCTCCAGGCCGCGCGAGCGGGCCGCGCCCGAGGTGCGCCAGTCGGTCAGCTTGGTGGCGTCGTTGAACTGGGAGACCAGCACGTTCTTCTTGCGGATGTCGAACAGCGCCAGCGTGCCGGTGAGCTGCCCTGGCAGGTCCAGCTTGGCGCCGGCTTCCCAGGACCGGGCCTCCTCGGGCGCCACGCCCGAGTCGATCACGGTGCCGCTGGCCAGTGGCGCGATGGTGGAGGTGGGCCTGAGCGACTGCGAGTAATTGCCGTAGAGCGACAGGCCGTTGGCCAGTTGGTAGACCAGGCCGGCGCGCGGCAGCCAGGCCGTGCCGTCGGCCTGGGTGTTGGCCTTGAACGGGCGGCCCCGGCCGGCGGTCTGGCGCCAGGTCTGGTAGCGCAGGCCGGTCGTCAGCACCCAGCGGTCGCCCAGGTGGATGGAGTCCTGCAGGAACAGCGACTGGTTGTGCAGCTGGTCCCTCTGGTCGCTGTCGCTGGCCGAGACGGTGGCCGAGGGCTGCTCCAGCCCATAGACGGGGTTGGTGTAGCTGAAGGTGGAGGTGACGGCCTGGCGCAGCAGGTCGGAGCGGTAGATCAGCCGGTACTCGGCATCGGCGCCGAACTGCATGTCATGGCGCAGGCCGGCCAGCTGCACGCTGCCGTCCACATAGGCAGAGCCATAGCTGTCGGTGCTGAGTGCGCCGTGCGTGGCGTCGTTGCTGCGCTGCAGGGTGCCGCGCGCGGTGTTCACGCCGTTCACGCGCAGCTGGTTGGCGTCGTAGATCTCGCGGTTGTAGCTCAGGTTCAGGTGGGCGGCCCAGCCGCTGCCCAGGCGGTGGTCCACGGAGAGCTGGGCCAGGTGGGTCTCGCCCGTCATCTGGTTGAAGGGCTCGTCCAGCCGGCGCGTGGCCGGAAGGTCCAGCGGGCGCCGGGTGACCGGGTCCAGCGCCGTGCCGCGATCGAAGGGCGTCAGGTACTTGCGGTACTCGTACCAGAGCACGGCCTGCGTGTCGTCGCCATACCAGGCCAGCGACGGCGCCACCAGCGTCTCGCGGTGCTGGCCGAAGTTGCGCCAGTAGTCCTCGTCCACATGGTCGACGACCAGGCGGTAGGCCAGACCGTTCTCACCGATGGGGCCGGTGGTGTCCAGCGTGGCGCCCGTGCCGTTGCGCCCGCCCGCGTAGCCCGAACCCTGCAGCGACAGCGCCGTGCGCTGGCGCAGCTGCGGCTTCTTGCTGACCACGTTGATCACGCCGCCCGGGTCCATGAGGCCGTACAGCAGCGAGGACGGGCCCTTGATCACTTCCACGCTCTCGGCGGCGGCGTTCATGCCGCGCCCCTGCACCAGAGGCATGCCGTTGTGCATGACGGAGCCGTCGCGGTTGGTGCCGAAACCGCGCTTCATGATGGTGTCCTGCGTGCTGGCTAGGGTGTTGCCCTGGGTGACGCCGCTGACATTGGCCAGCGCCTCGTCCAGGTTGCGCGGGCGCTGGTCGCGGATCACCTGGGCCGGCACCACGTTGACCACCTGCGGGATCTCCAGCACGGGCGCCGTGGTGCGCAGGCTGGAGGCATCGGGCGTGGGCTGGTAGCGCTCGTCGGCATCGACCGGGGCAGGGGCCGCCCGGGCCACGACGCGCACGGCGGGCAGCTCGGTGGCGTCGGCCACTGCAGCGCCTGCCGTGGCGGGCATGGCCGCCTTGCGCACGATGAATTCACCCGCGCCGCCTTCCACCGCCTCCAGCCCGGAGCCCGCCAGGATGGCTGCAAAGCCCGCGCCCACGGTATAGCTGCCGCGCAGGCCGCCCGACTGCCGCTGGCGCGTGCTGGCCGGGTCATAGGACAGGGCCACGCCTGCGGCCGCCGCAAACTGGCCCAGCACCGAGGCCAGCGGGCCGGCCCCGATCTCATAGGCCCTGGCGGCCTGGCGGGTCTGCGCCAGGGGCTCGGCCGCATGGCCGGGGGCCGCACATGCCACCGCCGCAGCCAGCAGGCAGGTCAGCGCCGCGCGGGCGGGTGTCGGTGTGAAGGGCGTTTGCATTCGGGTTTCCTGGCCATGAACAGCGGTGAGACAAGGGCTTTCATGAAGGGAGCCGAACGAGATCGCAAAAGATGAAAATGGGCCGCGAAGTTTTTTGCGCGGCATGGGGAAATGGCTGACCCTGGCTCGCCCTGGGCTGGCCCTAGACGGGCACCAGGGTCAGCCAGTAGCGCGACAGGCCGGCCGCGCGCACCGGGAAGGCGCGGGTGATGACGGCCAGCGCCTTGTCCGTGTCGGCCAGCGGAAACACGCCGGACACGCGCAGGTCGGCCACGGCCGGGTCGCAGGCCAGGCGGCCGGGCCGGTAGCGTGCGAGTTCGCGCACCACGTCGTCCAGCCGCCAGCCGTCCACGATGAGGCTGCCGCCCACCCAGCTGACCAGGGCCGAGTCGGCGGCCTGGGCGGGCAGCATGCCGTTGCGGCTGAAGCTGGCCTGCTGGCCGGCCTGCAGCCGCAGGCTGCGGCTGGGGTCCTGCAGGGGCTGGATTTCCACGGCGTCCTGCAGCACGCTCACCACGGTGTCACCGCCCTCGCCACCCTCGCTGCGCACGGTGAATCGCGTGCCCAGCGCCAGGATGCGGCCCTGCGGCGTGTGCACCATGAGCGGGCGGCCATCCTTGGCGCCCGCGCCGGGCCCGGCGAGGGAATGGGCGGTCTGCACCAGGATCTCGCCCTCGCGCAGCACCAGCAGCCGGCGCGTGGGGTCCATGGACACATCCACCGAGGTCCGGGTGTTCAGCGTCAGCTCGGACCCGTCGGCCAGCGTGACGGTGCGCCGCTCGCCCGTGCCGGTGCGGTAGTCGGCCAGCCAGGAGCGCACGCCGCCCTGCTCGCCGGCCAACTGCCATGACAGGCCCGCCACGGCCCCGCTGCCCACCAGTGCGCCGATGCCGCGCAGCACCCGGCGGCGGCTGCGCCGGCTGGCCTGCAGCGTGGAGGCGGCCAGGTGGCCCGGCACGCGCTGCAGCATGGACTGCAGGGCGTCGAAATGCTGCCATGCGCGCTGGTGCTCGGGGTGGGACTCATGCCAGCGCTTCCAGGCGGCACGGTCGGCGTCGGTGGCATCGCCGGAGCACAGTCGGGCGTACCAGGCAATGGCTTCCTGGCGGATGCGGGCCTGTGCCTGGGCTGGGGTGGTGGGGGTGGGGGTGGGGGTGGGCGAATGTGCAGCCGCGTCCACGGCGCTGTCGCTGTTCGAGGGCAAGGCCGTCATGCGCCGTCTGCCACGATGAGGTAGCAGTGTTCCAGCGCCTTGAGCATGTAGTTGTTGACGGTGCGCACGGTCACCTGCAGCCGGGCGGCGATCTGCGCATAGGTCAGGCCTTCGAGCTGCGAGAGGATGAAGGCCTGGCGCACGGCGGGCTTCATGCCGTCGAGCATGGCGTCGATGGCCACCAGGGCCTCCAGCACGATGGCCCGCGCCTCGGGCGAGGGCGCCTGCGGCTCGGGCAGGGCGGCCAGCGATTCCAGATAGGCCCGCTCCAGCGCCCGGCGCCGGTGGAAATCCACCACCAGGCCGTGGGCGATGGTGGTCAGGTAGGCGCGGGGGTCCACCGGGTCCGCCCGCTCCTTGCGGCCGAGCAGGCGCACGAAGGTGTCGTGGGCCAGGTCGGCGGCATGGTGGGAACAGCCCAGTTTTCTGCGCAGCCAATCGCGCAGCCATCGGTGATGGTCACGATAGAGCGACTGGACCTCGTTGTGCAGCGCGAATTCGCCGGATGACATGCTGACCCCCACAACCGCAAAGATGAATCCCCTGATATCAATGACTTAATGCGATTGGTTCTCATTTTAACCAGGGGGTCGTCCGGGCTGCACGGGTGGGTATTGGCAGGCCCCGGCGATCGGTGCCTGCCCGCGGGTCACCAGGTGTGCGCGTAGCTGATCTTCAGCACCGTGCCGGCCGCTGGCAGGCGGCTGGTGTTGTTGTTGCTGCGCAGCAGCTGGCTGTAGAGCGGGAAGTACTGGCGGTTGAACAGGTTTTCCACGCCCAGGGACACGCGGTTCTTGGGGTCGATCTTCCACTGGCTGATCAGGTCCACCGTGGTGTAGCCCCGCGTGTCATAGCGGCCAAAGCCGGTCTTGCCGTCCAGGCGGTAGTCCTTGGCGGCATACGAGGTTGCCTGCAGGCGGTGGCTCCAGCGGGCATCGGGCCGGTACTCCACATAGGCCGTCAGCTTGAGCGGCGGGATGCGAAAGCCCGTCATGTCCTGGTAGCCGCTGGCGGCCTGCGGCAGCTCGCGGCCCTTCATCCAGGTGAAGCTGCCGCCCGCGCTCCAGTGGTCGTCATCGCTGAAGTAGTCCAGGCCGCCTTCGATGCCGTGGATCTTCTCGCGGGTGCGCAGCAGGGACAGGCCGTTGTTGAAGCTTTGCACGGCGCCCAGGTTGGAGCGCGACTGGAAGACGCTGAGATTGGCCATCACGTTGGAGAACTTGCCGCGCCAGCCCATTTCATAGGTGTTGGTCTTGACCGCCTGCAGGTTGGAGTTGCCCAGGTTGAAGGCCGGCGTGGCATTGCGCACCACCACGCCGATGTCCGGCAGCTCGAAGCCCTGGCTGTACGAGGCATAGAACTCCTGGCCCTTCACCGGCGTGAAGACCGTGCCCAGGTTGTAGGTCCAGGCGTTGTACTGGACGGTGCCGCCATTCACGGACTGGGGGTTGGGCACCCGCGATTGCGACAGCGGCGTGAAGTCGTTGAAGCTGGCCTGGGCGCGGTCGTAGCGCAGGCCGCCTTCGGCCGACCATTGGTCGCTGAACCGGTGCTGCAGCTGGGCGAAGGCGCCGATGCTGCGCGTGGTGACCGGGGGCATGTAGATCAGGCGCCCGGTCTTGTTGAAGACCAGGCCGCCGCTGGCGTCATAGGCCCTGGGGTCGAAGATGTCGATGGGCATGTCGGTGCGCTCCTGGTGGAAGTCCGCACCCCAGATCAGCAGGCTTTTCTTGCTGGCGCCCAGCGGCGTCTTCAGTGTCAGGCGCCCGCCAAAGACCTCGGAGTTCTGCATGGACTGGTCGACATTGGCTCCCCGCACCGGCACGGCGCGAGCGTCGAAGGGCGCAAACCGCGTGAAGAAATCCCGGTAGTAGAGCTGGGCGGCCAGCGTGCTGCCTGCGATGTCCCGGTTCTCGTAGTCCAGGCCCAGCATGGTGTTCTTGATCTGGTTCTGGTCGGCCAGCACCAGGCCCTTGATGGGGCGGGCCGCAGCCGTTCCGGCCGGCAGCCGCGCCACCGACGGGTCGGAGGCGTAGTCCGTATCCTGGGCCGCGTTGTAGTGGCTGGCGGTCAATTGCAGGCGCTGGTCGGCATCGAGCTTGAAGCCGATCTTGGCCGAGGCGTTGTAGATGTTGGAGTCGAACAGGTCGCCCTGGCTGGGCTCGGGCGCAATGCGGTTGCCCTTGGCGTCAAAGGCACCGCCCATGTGTTTTGCGCCCAGGCTCACCGAGTAGTCGACCACCTCGCCGCCGCCGGACAGGTAGTGCTGCACCTCGCCGCCCAGCCCCGCGCCGCGCAGGCGCGACAGCGGGGCCGAGCCGGTGACGATGGTCTCGGCCCGCGTCTCGCCAGAGGGCCGCTTGGTGCGGATGGAGACAATGCCGCCCGCCGCACCGCTGCCGTAGATGGCGCTGCTGCCGCGCAGCACCTCGATCTGCTCGATGTCGGCCGGGTTGATGTTGGCCAGGTTCCTGGACGAATCGCGGTTGGTGTTCAGCGGAACGCCGTCCACCAGCACCAGCATGTTGCGGCCCCGCAGCGTCTGGCCGTAGTCGGTGATGGTGTGGCTGGAGTCCGCCATGCCAGGCACCACCTTGCTGAGCATGGTGGCCAGGCTGTCCGAGCCCTGGCGCAGCTGCTCCACCTCCTGGCCTTCCAGAATCGTGACCTGCCGCGAGGGCGCGACCAGGTTGTTCTGCGTGCGCGCGGTCACCGTGATGGCGGCAAGTTCCGTGGCCTCTGCTGCGGCTGGGGCTGCGGCCGGCGCTGCGGGCACGGCCGCTGCAGCGGACGGCGCCTGGCGGGCCGCCGCAGGCAGCTTCTCCAGCGCATAGTTGCCCGCACCCACGCGGCGCGCTGTCCAGCCTGACGTGTTCAGCAGCTGCGCAAAGCCGTCCTCCACGGAGAACGTGCCGGACAGGCCGCGTGTCTCCATGCCGCCGAGCTGCTGCAGGTCCATGCCCAGGTTCACGCCTGCCTGTGCGGCAAAGGCCATCAGCGCCGGGCCCAGCGGACCCGGCTGGATCTGGTAGCTCCGGGCAGCGGCGCTGGCGGCCGGCTCGGCCGCCTGGACTGGCAGCGCGTGCAGCAGCAGCGAGGTGCTGACGGCCAGGGCCGCCAAGGCGGTGGCGCGCAGGCTGGCGCGTGGTCCGGCGGTGGAAGAAGGGGAGTGCATGGTGTTCTGTCCTCTGGGCGGTCGATGAAAGTGCTTTTCACACCCCTTGACAGGCGAGAGTGAAAAACCGGACAGCCCTGGCAGAAAAAAATCCAAATCAGCGCCGCGCCACCGTCACCCAGTACCGGCTGCGCTCGTGCACGCGCACCGGCAGGGTCTGGGCCAGCAGGGCCAGGATGCGGTCGGTGTCTTGCAACTGGTACGTGCCGGAGACGCGCAGGTCGGCGACATCGTCATCGCACCGCACAAGGCCTTCGCGGTAGCGCGACAGCTCGGCCAGGAAGTCCTGCAGCCGCAGGTTCTCGGCATAGAGCACGCCCAGCGTCCAGGCCGAGTCCCGCGCCGCCACAGGGCGGGTGGCGCTGGTGCCGTGGCCGTCGAAATGCAGTTGCTCGCCCGCATGCACCACCACGGCCGTGGCCGATGCTGCCGGCGTGACGCGCACCGCGCCCTCCAGCACGGCCAGCGCCGTGCCGTGCTCCAGCTTGCGCACGATGAAGCGCGTGCCCAGGGCCTGCATCTGGCCGTCGTCTGTCTGCACCATGAAAGGCTGGGAGGCGTAGGGCGGGGCATGCGTGGTCTCGACCAGGATTTCCCCCGCATGCTGGCGGATGCGCCGCGCCGTGCCATCCATGCGCACGCTGATGGCCGAGGCCGTGTTCAGCTGCACGCGGCTGCCATCGGCCAGCGTGACCGCGCGGCGCTCGCCCTTGGCCGTTCGGTAGTCGGCCGTCCAGTCCTGCCAGGGCAGGTGGCGCCAGGCCAGCCAGCCCAGCGCGGGCGTGGCCAGGGCCAGCACGGCCGAGCGCAGCAGCTGGCGCCTTGCGGCCGAGGGACGCGCGCGGTTGAGCGTGGCCATGCCGACGGCGCCGGGAACGGCGTTGAAGCGGCCCTTGAGCTGCTCGGCGCATTGCCAGATCTGTTCATGCCGGCTGCTCTGGCTGCGCCAGCGTGCCAGCTCGGCCTGCTCGGCGGCGCTGAAGTCCGAGGCGTGCCTGCGGGCCAGCCAGCGGGCAGCCTCGTCCAGGATGCGTGCGTCTGCGGCCTGCATGCTCAGCGCTCCAGCATCACCAGCAGGCATTGCCGAAAGCCCTGGGCCATGTAGCGGGTCACGGTGCGCACGCTCAGTTGCATGTGGGCAGCAATGTCCTCGTAGGACAGGCCTTCGAGCTGGGACATGAGAAAGGCCGTGCGCACCTTGGCGGGCAGGGCGTCCAGCAGCGCATCGAGCTCCTGCAGCGTCTCCAGCAGGATGGCCCGCGCCTCCACGGACAGCACGGTGGCCTGGGGCAGAAGGTGCAGGGAGGCCAGGTAGGCCTGCTCCAGCGAGCGGCGCTCCAGGTGGTTGACCAGCAGCCGCCGGGCCACCGTCGTCAGGTAGGCGCGGGGCTCCTGGATGTCCTCGATGGCCTGTGTCCTGGCGCTGACCCAGATGCGCGTGAAAGTGTCCTGGGCCAGGTCGGCCGCATCGCAGCGGTTGCCCAGCCTGCGCTGCAGCCACGCGACCAGCCAAGGGTTGTGCTGCGCGTACATGCTGCCCAGAGCCTGGCTGGCGCCACTGTCGGTGGATGGATGCACGTGCCGGGCCTTTCCTCTTGTGCGTCAAAGAACTCCCGGCATTTTATCCAGTTGATATGAATTCTCATTTGCATTGAGGCCGCAGTGGCCCGGGCCGCCCGTTCAACCGGCTGCGGCCAGCCCGTCGAAGGTCGTGCTCGTGACCCAGTCGATGATCTGCGCGTGCGTGTACTGGCCCGATTCCTTGAGCAGGGCCACCACCGGATCGCAGGCCCGCGCGAACAGCGTGTAGAGCACCAGCTCGGCCGGCAGCGTGGGCTGCAGCTGGCCGCTGGTCTGGGCCTCGGTGATCCAGATGCTCAGGCGGTTGCTCAGGGCGATCAGCCGGTCCATGTAGGCATCGTTGGATTGCAGGGAGGCGCTGAGGTTGGAGTTCTGCGCCGGCAGGGAGGGCATTTCGCCTTCCAGCTGGGTCTGCATGGCCCAGCACGTCACGGCCTTGAGCTGGTCCAGCGGTCGCACCGGCGTGCCGGCCTCGGCGGCCTGGGCCGCCGTGTCGCGCAGGCCGTCCACAAAGGCCAGGGCGCGGTCCAGCACGCCCACCATGGCGGCGCCCGCCAGTTCTTCCTTGGAGGTGAACAGCTTGTACAGGCTGGCCTTGGCCATGCCGGCCTCGGCCGCGACCTCGTCCACCGTCATGGCGTCGTAGCCCTTGGTGGCCAGCAGCCGGTTGACGGCCGCCACGATGGCCTGCTCGCGCACGCGCTGTATCTGTTCTTTGATGGAGGAGCGGCTAGTCATAGCGATATTTTAGACCTCGCAGGTCATATCTGATACCAAATAGTGCAAAGCGGGTATGTTTGGTTTATAGTTTGAACTCATCAGTTCACGATTTGGTCTTTGTGGTCTAGTCGGGCTGTTCAACCAAGAAGGGCGCCTCCATGCATCGCATTGCTGTCATCGGTTCGGGGATTGCGGGGCTGGCCGCAGCGAGCCGCCTGGCCGCGGCGCCGGGCGGGCCTGCCGTGACCTTGCTGGAGGCGGGCGGCCATTTCGGGGGGCACGCCAACACGGTGGACCTGACGCTGGGCGGCGTGAGCCAGGGCGTGGACACCGGCTTTCTGGTCTTCAACCACCGCACCTATCCGCTGCTGACGCGTTTGTTCGAGCAGCTGCAGGTGCCCACGGCTGCCGCCGAGATGTCGTTTTCCGTGCAGGTGCCTGAGGCCGATGGCCGCGCGGGCCTGGAATGGAGCGGCAGTTCGCTGGGCGGCGTGTTCGCGCAGCGGGGCAATCTGCTGCGCCCGCGCTTTCTGAAGATGCTGGCCGAGATCCTGCGCTTCAACCGCCTGGCCACGCGCATCGCCCAGGAAGGCGATGAAGCGCGGCTGCGCAGCGCCATCGGTGATTTTCTGGACGACCACGGCTTTGGCGCCGCCTTCCGTCAGGACTACCTGCTGCCCATGATGGGCTGCATCTGGTCCTGCCCCACCGACCAGATGCTGCGCTTTCCCGTGGCCACGCTGATCCGCTTTTGCCACAACCATGGACTGATCCAGGTCACGGACCGGCCGCAGTGGCACACGGTGCGCGGCGGCTCGCGCCAGTACGTGCGGCGCATGGTGGCCGCGCTGCTGAAGGACGGCCGCCACGAGGCGCGCCTGAATGCGCCCGTGCTGGGCCTGCGCCGCGCCGCGCATGGCGCGCTGCTGCAGACGGCGAACGGCACGGAGCCGTTCGACGCCGTGGTGCTGGCCTGCCACAGCGACCAGGCGCTGCGCCTGCTCGGCAGCGATGCCACGCCACAGGAGCGCAGCGTGCTGGGCGCCATCCGCTACCAGCCCAACCAGGCCGTTCTGCACACCGATGCCAGCGTGCTGCCACGCAGGCAGGCGGCCTGGGCCGCCTGGAACTACGAACGCGCGGCCGACCCGGGGCGGGACCAGGCCGGCGTCTGCCTGCACTACCTGCTCAATCGCCTGCAGCCCCTGCCGTGGCAGCAGCCCGTGATGGTTTCGCTGAACCCGGTGCGCCCGATTGATGAAGGCCAGGTCCATGCGCGCATCGAGTACAGCCACCCGGTGTTCGACCTGGCGGCCATCGAGGCCCAGGGCCGCGTGGCCGGCGTGCAGGGCCAGCGCCGGACCTGGTTCTGCGGCGCATGGTGCGGCTACGGCTTTCACGAAGACGGCCTGCGCTCGGGCCTGGACGCGGCCGATGGACTGCTGCGCGCCCTGCCGGCCTTGCCCGTTCTGCCCGCCAGCGCGGCCTTCGAGGGGGTCGCATGACGGCCCGCCCCCTCATCGGCTTCGGCCATGTCTGGCACCGCCGCCTGCGGCCTGTCGAGCATGCCTTCCGCTATCCCGGCTATTTTCTGATGCTGCCGCTGCGCAGCCTGCGCACGCAGCCGGACGCCGCGCTGCGGCGCAACCGGCTGGGCTGGCTGAGCTTTCATGACAGCGACCACGGCGAGGGCGGCTGCGACGCACTGGCCTGGTTCGAGCAGCTGCTGCACAGCGAAGGCATAGCCGACGCCGATGGCGAGGTCTGGCTGCACACCTTCCCGCGCGTGCTGGGCTACGTGTTCAAGCCGGTGAGCTTTTGGTATGCGCACCGCGCCGACGGCTCGCTGGCCGCCGTGCTGGCCGAGGTCAACAACACCTTTGGCGAGCGCCATGCCTATCTGCTGGCGGGGCCGGACCTGGACTGGGGCCGCGAGCAGGTGGCGCGCAAGCAATTCCATGTCTCGCCGTTTTGCGAGGTGCGCGGCGAGTACCGCTTCCGCTTCGAGCGCGGCGAAGACCGCACCCTGGCGCGCGTGGACCTGCACGACGAGGACGGCCCGCTGCTGCAGACCAGCGTGGGCGGCGTGCTGCACCCGCTCGACGGCGCCACCGTGCGCCGCGCCTTCTTCGGCACGCCCCTGATGACGCTGGGCGTGGTCGCCCGCATCCACTGGCATGCGCTGCGCCTTTGGGCCAAGCGCGTGCCTTTCCATGGCAAACCCTCCGAGCCCAAGCGCTTCGTCACACGATGAACACTACCGCCGCCCCCCTGCTGAGCCCCTCCGCGGCAGCGCCGCGCCGCACGCCTGCACGGGCGCGCCGGGTGCTGAACCTGCTCGAACGCCTGCCCCACGGGCAGCTGGACCTGGAGCAGCCCGATGGCCGCCTGCTGCACCTGCCCCGCCCGCCGTCGGGAGCTGCCGATGCGCATTGCGTGCTGCACGACTGGCAGGCGCTGGAGCGCACGCTCAAATCGGGCGACATCGGGCTGGCCGAAGGCTATATCGCCGGCGAGTGGGACAGCCCCGACCTGGCCGCCCTGCTGCGGCTGTGCATGGCCAACCGCGACCATGTGCAAAGCCTGGTCTATGGCAGCTGGTGGGGCCGGCTGGGCTACCGCGTGCGCCATCTGCTGCAACGCAACACGCGGGCCGGCAGTGCCAGGAACATCCATGCACATTACGACCTGGGCAATGACTTCTACCGCCTGTGGCTGGACCCCGGCATGAGCTACAGCGCGGCCTGGTTCCAGGGCCGCACGGGCCAAGAGCTGCGCAACGCGGACCTCCAGCAAGCCCAGCAGGCCAAGCTCAGGCGCACGCTGGACGAGGTGCGGCTGCAGCCCGGCCAGCGCCTGCTGGAAATCGGCTGCGGCTGGGGCGGCCTGGCCGAGGCGGCGGCGCAGGAGTTCGGCGCCCGCGTCACGGGCGTGACCCTGTCGCGCGAGCAACTGGTCTGGGGGCAGCAGCGCATGCAGCAGGCGGGCCTGGCCGACGCGGTGGAGCTGCGCTACCAGGACTACCGCGACCTGCCCGCGCGCCATGCGGGCGAGCCCTTCGACGCCATCGTCTCCATCGAGATGTTCGAGGCCGTGGGCCGCGAGTACTGGCGCGGCTACTTCCAGACGCTGCGCGACTGCCTCAAGCCCGGGGGCCTGGCCTGCATACAGACCATCACGCTGCGCGAGGATCTGTTCGCGCGCTATCTGCGCTCCACCGACTTCATCCAGCAGTACATCTTCCCGGGCGGCCTGCTGCCCAGCATCCCCGCCTTCGAGCAGGAGGCGCGGCGCGCCGGCCTGGTGGTGGAAGGCCGCATGGCCTTCGGCCGCGACTATGCGGAAACGCTCAGGCGCTGGCGCCAGTCCTTCGAGGAGCGCATGGAGGCCGTGCGTGCCCAGGGCTTTGACGAACGCTTTGTGCGCATCTGGACCTTCTACCTGGCGTATTGCGAGGCGGCCTTCGACACCGGCAACACCGATGTCGTCCAGTTCACGCTGCGCAAGCCCCTGCCATGACGACCCCGCAACCCCACGCGTGCCGCGCGCCGCATGCACCCCATGCACCCCGCCGCAAGGCCCTGGCCTGGGGTGCCGCCTGCGTCCTTGCCCCTTCATTGATCACCATGTCCAACGCCCTGCACGCCATCACCCCGACCGCCGAACTTCCGGCCGAACTGCGCAGCGCCCTGCCGTCCGCGCGCCTGATGGGCACGGCCGTGCTGCGCTTTTTCGGCCTGCGCGTCTATGAGGCGCGGCTGTGGGCCGCGCCCGGACTGCTGCCCGAGGACTACGCCCGCCACCCGTTTGCGCTGGAGCTGGTCTACGACCGCAAGCTCGAAGGCGCGGCCATTGCCGAGCGCTCCATCGCCGAAATGCGCAGGGTCGGCAGCTTCACCGAAGAGCAGGCCCGCCAATGGCTGGACCTGATGAAGCAGGCCTTTCCCGATGTGGTGGCCAAGGACCGGCTGCTGGGCCTGAACGACGGCCAGGGCGATGTGCGCTTTTTCCACAACGGCCGGCAGACGGCGCAGCTGCGCGATGCCGACTATGCGCGCCTGTTCTTCGGCATCTGGCTGGCGCCGCAGACCTCGGCGCCTGCCATGCGCACCTCGCTGCTGGGCCAGGGCTGAACGCCAGCGGACCATGCCATGACCTCCGTCCCGGCCCCCGCTCCTGCCCCCGTGCTGCCCTGGCGCACAGGGCTGGCCTATGGCGGGCTGGCCGCGCCGCTGGCCTTTGTGTCCCTGCCCCTGTATGTGAACCTGCCCTACCACTACGCCAGCTTGGCCGGCGCGCCGCTGGCCGGGCTGGGCGCCGTGCTGCTGGCCACGCGGGCGCTCGATGCCGTGGTCGATCCGGCCATTGGCCGCCAGGCCGACAGGCTGCTGCGCCAGGGTGTGCGGCCGGCCTGGAGGGCGGCTGCGCTGGGCAGCCTGCTGATGGTGCTGGGTTTCGGGGCGCTGTGGCATCCGCCGCGCGGCTCCGAGGCCGCCATGCTGGGCTGGCTGGCCGGCAGCCTGCTGGTGTGCACGCTGGCCTACAGCTTCGTCACCATCCTCCACCAGGCCTGGGGCACCCGCTGGGGCGGCCAGCCCGCCTGGCGTGCCCGTGTGACGGCCTGGCGCGAGGGCGCCACGCTGGCGGGCGTGCTGCTGGCCAGCGTGCTGCCGGCCGTGATGGGCCTTGACGCCACCAGCGCCGTGCTGGCACTGGGCCTGGTGCTGGGGCTGATGGGGCTGTACCGGCTCCGGGCGCCCGTGGCTCCTGTGCCCCATGTGTCCCATGTGTCCTCTGCGCCCCGCATGCCGCAACCGGAGTCCCCGGCTTCGGCCGCCCTGGCCTCTTCCACTTCTCCGTGGGCGGATGCCGGGTTTCGCCGGCTGCTGGCCATCTTCATGCTCAATGGCGTGGCTGCGGCCGTTCCCGCCACCTTGCTGCCCTTCTTTGTGGCCGACAGGCTGCAGGCGCCTGCACTGCAGCCCCTGCTGCTGCTGTGCTTCTTTGGCGCGGCGGCCCTGGGCCTGCCGCTGTGGGTGAAGGCCGTCTCGCGCTGGGGCCTGGCGCCCAGCTGGCGGGCGGGCATGCTGGCCAGCGTGCTGGCCTTCGGCTTCACGCCCTGGCTGGGCGCGGGCGACGCCATGGCCTTTGCCGTGATCTGCCTGGCCAGCGGGCTGGCCCTGGGCGCGGACCTGGCCTTGCCGGGCGCATTGCTCACGGGCGTGATCCACGAGTCCGGCCAGGGCGGCCGGGGCGAGGGCCGCTACCTGGGCTGGTGGACCTGCGCCACCAAGCTCAACCTGGCCCTGGCCGCAGGCCTGGCCCTGCCCCTGCTGTCCGCCGCGGGCTACCGCAGCGGCGGCACCGACCCTGCCGGGCTGCAGGCGCTGGCCTGGGCCTATGGCGGGCTGCCCTGCCTGCTCAAGCTGGCGGCGGCGCTGCTGCTTTGGCGCGCCGAGCGATTGCATTCTTCCTGGAGTCACACATGAGCCACATCACCCACTCCGCTTCGTTTTCGCCGCTGCGGCGCGTCTGCCTGGGGGCGGCATTGGCACTGTCCCTTGCGGGCTGTGCCGGGCCTTCGGTCCAGGACTACGCCAAGGAGCAGCCGACGCTGGACCTGCGCCAGTATTTCAACGGGCCGCTGACGGCGCACGGCATGTTCACGGACCGATCGGGCAAGGTGGTCAAGCGATTCACCGTGCGCATGACGGGCCGCTGGAATGGCGACGAGGGCTCCCTGGAGGAGCACTTCGTCTACAGCGACGGCAGCACGCAGGAGCGGGTCTGGCATATCCGCCACCTGGGCGACGGCCGCTACAGCGGCCGGGCCGACGACGTGGTGGGCGAGGCCCAGGGCCAGGGCGCGGGCAATGCCTTCCGCTGGAGCTATGTGCTGGCCCTGCCCGTGAATGGGCGGGTCTGGAACGTCCACATGGATGACTGGATGTACCTCATGGACGGGCGCACCCTGCTCAACCGCACGGCCATGAGCAAGCTCGGCGTGCACCTGGGCGATGTGACGCTGTCCTTTGTCAAGGAGTGATGGCCATGCCGCTGTTCTCGCGCGGGCTGAACCCGCTGCTGGCTGACTGGAAGGGACGCTCGGCATGGGTGGTGGGCGCCTCCTCGGGCATAGGGCGTGCCACGGCCGAGGCGCTGCACCGGCAGGGCGCCCGGGTGATCGTCTCCGCCCGGCACGGCGGCGCGCTGCAGGACTTCGTGCGCGGCCGCGAGGGCTGCCTGGCCTTGCCGCTGGATGTGACCGATGCCGCCGCCGTGGATGCGGCCGCCCAGGCCGTGCTGGCCCACGCGGGCGGGGCGCCCGACCTGATCCTCTACTGCGCAGGCCACTACCGGCCCCTGCGCGCCACCGAGTTCGACCTGGCCGAGATGCAGCACCACCTGGCCGTGAACTATGGCGGCGTGCTGCACCTGCTCGATGCCGCGCTGCCCATGCTGCTCAAGGCTGGCCGGGGCCATCTGGCCCTGGTCGGCTCGGTGGCCGGCTACCGGGGACTGCCCATGTCCCTGGCCTACGGCCCCACCAAGGCGGCGCTCAACAACCTGGCGGAAAACCTCTATCTGGACCTGCATGGCCTGGGCCTGGGCGTGTCCATCATCAATCCCGGCTTTGTCGATACGCCGCTGACGGCACAAAACAGCTTCAGCATGCCAGCCCTGATCGGCGCCGACGAGGCAGCCCGGCATATGCTGCAGGGCTGGGCGCAGGGGCGTTTCGAGATGAATTTCCCGCGCCGCTTCACGCGCTGGGTGCGCCTGCTGCGCTGCCTGCCAGACGCCTGGTATTTCTCTGCGGTCCGCCGCTTCACCGGAGCATGAAACCCATGAGCAGCGGCATATCCGATCCGCGACTGGCCCGCTTGGCCCAGGCCTACGAGGCCCTGCGCCGCGACAACCTGCCGGCGCTGCTGTCCCTGTATGCCGAGCAGGCCCTGTTCAAGGACCCGTTCAACGAGGTGCGCGGCCACGCCGCGATCGAGCGCGTGTTTGCCCACATGTTCGAGCAGCTCGACCGGCCCCGCTTCGCCGTCAGCCACGGCGCGGTGCAGGGGGACAGCGGATTTCTGCTGTGGGAGCTGGGCTTTGTGCGCTCATCCGGCCAGCCCATGCACATCTGCGGCACCAGCTACCTGGAGTTCGATGCGCAGGGGCTGGTGGCAGTGCACCGCGATTTCTGGGACCCGGTGGAGGAAATCTTCGCCAAGGTCCCCGTGCTGGGCGCCGTGGCCAGGGCGCTGCAGCACAAGCTCAGGGCGCCGCAGTAAGCAGCCGGGCCAGCTGCGCCAGGGCACCGTCCAGCGCGTCGAAACGCGGCGCACCCAGGCAGATGCGCAGCCCGCTGGCCTGCTCCTGCGGGTCCACCATGAGCGAGCCCGGATCGGTCAGCTTCAAACCCAGCGCCGCTGCGGCCGATACCAGGCGGTCGGCGGCTTCGCGCTCCATGGGCAGCCAGGCGTTGTAGGCCTCGGGGTGCAGCACCAGGCCGGAGCCACTCAGGTGCGGGGCGAGGTGTGATGCGGCCAGCCGGCAGCGCCGCTGTGCCTCATGGCGCAGGTCGGCCTGCAGGGAAGCGACCACGCCGTGCGACAGCCATTCATCGATCACGGCGCAGGAGAGGGCCGAAGGCGCCATGGACATCTCCTGCACAAGCTCCACAGCCGCGCCGCCCAGCGAAGCGGGCAGCACCAGCATGCCCACCTGCAGCCCCGGGCCCAGGGACTTGGACAGCCCGTTCACATGCAGCGTGATCTCGGGCGCCAGCGTGGCCAGATGGGCCAAGGGGGCGTGATCGGGCAAGCAGGCGGCATACACGCCATCTTCGATGATCCAGGCGCCTGCGCTGCGGCAGATGTCCACGATCGCCTGCCTGCGCTCCGCGCCCATGGTGGCCGTGGTCGGGTTGTGCAGCGTGGGGGTCAGGTAGACCACCTTGCCTTCGGCGGCGGGAATGCCCTCCAGTGCATCGGCCAGCGCCTGCGGCAGCAGGCCCTGCGCGTCGGTGGCCAGGCCCTGCAGGGCGCAGCCCTTGCGCCGGGCCAGGGCAATGGCGCCGGGGTAGGTGATGCGCTCGGTCAGCAGCCGGCCCCGGGGCTGGCAGACCAGATCGAAGGCCAGGGACAGCGCCTGGCGCGCGCTGCTGGTCAGCACCATGTGGTCGGGTTCCACGTTCAGGCCCAGCGTCTGCAGCCAGCGCACGAGCACGCGGCGATGCTCCAGGTGGCCCTGGGGCGGGGCATAGAAGTTGAAATGATCGGCATCGATGCTGCGCGCAATCCCGGTCAGCGTACGAGCCAGAACGCGCGCACTGATGGCGGCCGGCGGCGCATTGGAAGACAGGTCGATGTCCTCGCCAGCCTGCGCCTGCTGTGACGCCACGAAGGTGCCCCGGCCCTTGACGCTGCGTGTCAGCCCCCGGCGCTCCAGCAGCGCATAGGCCCTGGTCACCGAGCCCAGGCCGATCTGCAGCCTGTCGGCCAGGTCCCTGTGGGCGGGCAGGCGGTCGCCGCCGGCCAGCCGGCCTTCGACGATGTCGTCGGCCAGGGCGCGCGCCAGCCGCTCGGCGGCACTGGCTTCAATGCGCGCAAGACGGGGCGTCCAGGGGGAGGGCAGGAGCATGGTCGGGGCAAGGAAAAAATGAGTGTGCCGTGACACTATTTCATTTGTTGATAGTGTAACGTTCACTCCATGTTCAGCCACATCACCGTCGGCGCCCGTGATCTCGAGCGGGCCGGCCGCTTCTATGACGCGGTGCTTTTCCCGCTGGGACTGCAGCGCCGCGCCGTCCAGCCCGATGGCGGGCCGGCCGCGCTGTGCTGGGTGGCGCCGCCGGCGGCCTTGCCGCGCTTTTATGTCTACAGCCCCTTCAACGGCGAGCCGGCCACGGCGGGCAATGGCGCCATGGTGGCCTTTGTGGCCCCGTCGCCCGACGCGGTGGATGCGGCCCATGCCGCCGGCCTGGCCCGGGGCGGCAGCGACGAAGGCCCGCCCGGCCCGCGCCCGCACTACGGCGATGGCTACTACGGCGCCTACCTGCGCGATCCCGACGGCAACAAGGTCCATGTGGTGCATCGCGCCGATGTGCGGCCGTAGCGCAGATCGGGCCCGCCGCCCGTTTCCCTTTCTTTTCCTTTCCATGCAACAAGGACCGTCTTCATGAGCATTGCCGTTCATATGGTCGACGTTTTCGCCAGCGGCCCGCTGTCCGGCAATCCGCTGGCCGTGATCACCGGTGGGCAGGCGCTGACCACCGCACAGATGCAGCAGCTGACACGCTGGTTCAACCTCTCCGAAACCGCGTTCCTGCTGCCGCCCACGCAGGCGCAGGCCGACTACCGCGTGAGGATTTTCACGCTGGACCGGGAGATGCCTTTTGCCGGCCATCCCACGCTGGGCAGCTGCCATGCCTGGCTGTCCCAGCACGGTGCGCCCAGGAACGCAGGCCACATCGTCCAGGAGTGCGGGGCGGGACTGGTGCAGATACGGCAGGAGCATGGGCGGCTGGCATTCGCCGCGCCGCCCATGCTGCGCTTTGGCGCGCCCACCGCCGATGAGCTGGATGCCGCGCTGCGCATGCTGGGCATCACTGCCGAAGAGGTGCAGGGCGCCTCGTGGATAGACAACGGCCCCGGCTGGCTGGGCATCCGCCTGGCCTCGGCCGAGCAGGTGCTGGCGCTGAACCCGGCCCGGCAGTGGCCCACGCGTATGGACGTGGGCGTGGTGGGGCCCTATGCCAGGGGTGTCGGTGGTGCCAGCGGTGCCAGCCCTGCCGCCTGCGAGGTGCGCGCCTTCTTCTCCGATCACCAGGGCGCCATCGTCGAAGACCCCGTCACCGGCAGCCTCAACGCCTCGCTGGCGCAGTGGCTGTTTGCGACAGGGGTGATGGACAGCGACTACGTTGCCGCCCAGGGCCGCTGTCTGGGCCGTGACGGCCGCATCTTCCTGACCCGTGACGGCACGGGCCAGGTCTGGGTGGGCGGCACTGCGCGCACCCATGTCGAAGGCGCACTGAGCGGCCTTTGATCCACACCGAAAGAAACCACGAATGACAGCGATACAAGAGAGCCCGCGCGCTCCCGTCTCATCGGCCAGGGCCAACCTGAAAATGCTGGTGCGCTACAAGGCCTGGGCCAACGGCCTGACCTTCAAGAGCGTGATGGAGCTGCCCGAAGGCGAGGCTCTGAAGCAGCGCCCCACGAGCTTCGGCAACATGGTGCGCACGCTGAACCACGTCCTTGTGGTGGAGGACATCTTCAGGCACCACCTGCAGGGCCGCAAACATGGCTACACCATGCGCAACACCGACGACACGCCCACGCTGCCGGCGCTGTGGGAATCGGTGCAGGCAATGGACCGCTGGTATGTGGAGTTCGTCGATGCGTGCCCGGATGAAGACCTGGCGAAGGTCGTGCACTTCGAGTTCGTGGGCGGCGGGCAGGGCGCCATGACGCGAGAGCAGATCGTGCTGCACGTGGTGAACCACGGCAGCTACCACCGTGGCTTTGTCAGCGACATGATGTACCAGGTGCCCTTCGTGCCGCCGGCCAACGACCTGCCGGTGTTCCTCAGGGACTGCTACCGCGTGGACGAGCCGGCCTGCGGTTGAGGCAGGGCCAGGGCCTGCTGCGCCAGGGCGCCCTGGAGCACGGGCAGCTCAGGCGGCGTGTTGCCGGGCAGGGCCCATCCCTGGCGCAGCGCACCGGCAAAACCGTCGGCCACGCGCGAGTAGGCGCGGCCGCTGGTCATCACCCGGGGCCGGGCCGACCAGGCGATGCGTGCGCCGCCGGCCGCCAGGCGGTCCACCAGGTCCTGGTCCTCGCCGCAGGTGCGTGCGTCGAACCCGCCGGCCTGGCGGTAGTGCCAGGCTGAGATGCCCAGGTTGGCGCCGTGCACGTGGCGGTGGCCGTCGCGGTCCGTGTAGGTGGTCTCGAAGTGCCGCCGCGCCGTGTCCGCCTGGACGCCGTGGGCCGACCAGTCGGCCACTTGCACCGTGCCGCAGACCACGTCGGACTGAAGCGCCAGCTGGTCGGCCAGCCAACTCTGGGAGACCGTGGTGTCGGCATCCGTGAAGGCCAGCCAGCGGGCGCCCAGCAGCAGCAGGTACTCCGACCCCAGGGCCCGCGCCTTGCCCACGTTGCGCGCGGCAATCGGCAAGGGGATGGCGGGCCAGCGGCGCACGGCCGATTCGGTGGCGTCCTGGCAGCTGTCCAGCACCACGACGACGGCCACGGTCTCGCCCTGCAGGTCGGCATGGGCTGCCGCGCAAAACACGCTGTCAAGGCAGCGGCCTATGAGGTCTTCCTCGTCATGGGCTGGGATGCACACGCCGATCATCTGTCCGTCCTTTCAGGGGTTTTCTGCCAGATGTCCAGCTGGAAATCCGGCTCGCTGTGGCTCAGCAGCAAGTGCAGCTGCGCATGGGCCGACACGCTGTCATGCAGGGTGCGAGTGGTCTGCAGGTGATCGTGCGCCCCATGCCGCCAGTGGCACATGAGCCAGTGGCCACCGCCCTGCAGCGAGGCCAGGCACTGGCGGTTGAAATGCGCCAGTGCCGCGTCGTCGAAGTAGTAGGCGAGCTCCGAGACCACGATGAGATCGAAGCCTTGCTGCGGCATCTGTGGCACCTGTGGCCATTGCCAGGGCAGGGGCAGGGCCTGCAGGTCCAGGCGTGCGCGGTCCTGCGGTGCAATCCGCTGGCGGCACAGATCCACGGCCCTGTCCGAGAAATCGACGGCGCACAGCCGGTCGCAGCGCTGCAGCAGGCGCTGCGTGGCCTCGCCATTGCCGCAGCCGGGCTCGAAGCCGTGGGCATAGCGCTCGCGTGGCAGGGCGGCCAGCAGCAGGTCGCGCTTGCGCCGCTCGTACCAGCGCGATGCGACCTTCCAGGGGTCGGGGTCGGCCTGGTACATCTGCTCGAAGTGCTGCCTGGCGCCGTTCATAGAAACACCACTTCAAACGGGCGCAGCAGGCGCTGCGTTGCCCAGGACGGCAGGACGGCGTCGCGGCCCGTGGACGGGTCTGGCAGCAGCTGGCTGCGAAAGCACGACAGGGCCTTGCGCTTGAGCGCCAGCTCCTGCGGCGCCAGCGCAATGGCGGCGGCGCGGTGCCAGGGCACGCGCGCGTCGCCGGGCTCGGCCCAGTGCCAGGCCCAGATCGGCAGCTCGAAGAGCCGGCAGCCCGTGCGAGCGGCCGCCGTGGCGCAGGCCTGTCCCGTGGCCTCGTGGTCCGGGTGGCCGTCTTCGCGCCAGGTGCACAGCAGCGCGTCCGAGGGCTGCAGCAACTGCTCCAGCCGCTGCAGCAACTGCGCTGCATGCTCGGCGATATGGCCGTCGGGCAGGCCCAGCCGCAGCACCTGCGCCTGCGGCGCAAGCAGGGCCAGGGCCTGGGTGCTCTCCTGCACGCGCTCGCGCACCAGACGCTGCGGCGGCCACAGCGTCGAGTCGGGGTGGCTGGCTCCGCCATCGGTCACGGAGACGATGAGGCAGGGCATGCCCCGCTCGGCACAGCGGTGCAGCAGGCCGGCGCAGCCCAGGATTTCGTCATCGGGGTGCGGCGCGACGATGACGGCGCGGCGCCGGCCGTCCAGCAGGTCGTCCATGGATACCTGCGCTGGCCGGCGTTGCGCAAACCAGGCCTGCCAGCGCGATTCGGGCGTGCCCCGGCCCTCGATGAGGCGCGGCTTCACAGCATCCATGCCGCGCCTCCCGGTGCCTGCGAGGCCTGTGCCTTCTCGACCAGCAGGCGGCCCAGCGCGGCCTGGTCACGCTCGGCATGGCTTTGGCGGATGAAGACGGGCAGGTCGGCCATCAGCTGCGCCAGGCCCCTGTTCTTGCACAGCGGGCCGGGACCGATGGCGCGCGGCACGCGCCGCAGCACCTCTTCGGCGGCGGCTTCCACGGCCAGGCGGGCGCGGCTCACGGCCAGCAGGCAGGGGTCCGAGGGCGTGGCATCGATGCAGGCCGCAGCGTCGCGCAGCAGGCCGGCCGCGCTGGCCAGGGCCACGTCCAGCGCACCCAGGTGGGCCTGGCGGTGCGGGTCCTCGCCTTGACCAACGGCCTGCTGCAGATGGCTGGCGATGCGCGCTGCCGCGCCATGCCAGCAGGCCGCAACGCCTGCGCCGCCATGGTGAAAGCCGGGGCGGCGCAGGTACTGGCCCGGGGCCCCGACCAGCACGCCGGTGGCGCCGTCGAAGTGCACATCGGCGCTGGCGCTGGCGGCCATGCCCACGGCCTGCCAGTGGCTGTCGTCCCTGCGGATGCCGGGCTGGTCCATGGTGACGGCGATCAGGCAGCGCTGGCCGTCTGCGAGCCAGCCGCTGACCAGGGCGCGGTCCACGGCGCGGGCGCCGGAGCACCAGGGCTTGTGACCGGACAGGCGAACCGCCGAGCCTGCCTGCAGCGTCGTGCGTTGCGTGGCGTCGGGAGATGCCGCCGTGGCCTGAACGCGCTCGCCCGGCGGCTCGGCGCACCAGACGGCCCAGCGCAGTCCCTCGGTGGCCAGGTCGGCCTGCAGTTCGGACAGGATGGCCAGGGCATCGGTATGACCTTCATAGAGCTTGGCCAGGCCCAGGCTGTGGGCAGCCACTTCGGCCAGTGCTCGCCAGCGCTGCAGCGTGCGGCCATGGCCCGGCAGCGGCAGTCGGTCGGCGCCCTGTGCTACCAGCAGGGCCAATTGGTCCGCCGGCGACAGGTCCGCATGGCCGCGCAAGGCCTGGGCCAGCGTGTCGCTGCATGTCCACGCATTGGCGTGCTCGTCGTTGTGCTGGGCCATCACCGCTCACCTTCCTTTTTCGTGCCTTGCGCAGCCTGGAAAATGGGGGGAGACGCCAGGCGATGCCATGGTGCCGGGAGGATGAACGCGGCGCCGCAGGAGCAGGAAGGCATTACCTGTCGGAGACCACCGACCGGCAGGCGTCCCGTTCCACGCCGTCGGCAGGGCAGGCGGCCAGTTCCAGGCGCAGCGGCGCCTGCTCCTGCCTGATCGAGGGAACGGGGATGCCGAAGCCTTCCCTTTCCCTGTGCTCCAGCGGCCTGGCCTCTTTCAAGGCAGACAGAAAGGCCTTGCGCCACCAGTGCACGTCCTGCTCGGCAATGCGCTGCAGCAGCCGCTGGTGCCGCTGGCGCCTTTCCTGCAGCGGCATCTGCAGGGCCTGCTGCACCACGGCGGCCGTGCCGTGCACGTCGTAGGGATTGACCAGCAGCGCCTCCTGCAGCTGCTCGGCAGCGCCGGCAAACCGCGACAGCACCAGCACGCCCGGGTCGGCCGGGTCCTGGGCCGCCACGTACTCCTTGGCCACCAGGTTCATGCCGTCGCGCAGCGGGGTGACCAGCCCCACGGCCGCCGCGCGGCACAGGCCCGGAATGCCATCGCGCGGCAGGGTCTGGTGGATGTAGCGCACGGGCATCCAGTCCAGCTCGCCGTAGTCGCCGTTGATGGCGCCGCACAGCGATTCGAGTTCACGCCGTATGTCGGCATACGCGTCCAGGCCCTCGCGCGTGGGCGATCCGATCTGGATCAGCGTGGCGCGGCGGCGCTGCTCGGGATGGCGGGCCAGCAGCTCCCGGAAGGCGCGCAGGCGCTGCGGCAGGCCCTTGGAGTAGTCCAGCCGGTCTATGCCCAGCAGCAGGCGGCGCTGGGCGTATTCGTGCTTCATGCGCTCGTACATGTCCCGCGAGGCGCCGCCCTGTGCAAGCGCCATGAAACCATCCACATCGATGCCTATGGGGAAGTCGCGGCAGACCAGGCGCTGGCCATGGGCGCGGAATGCGCCGTCGCCCAGGGCCTGGCCGCCCGCCTCCTCGCAGACATAGCGCTCGAAATGCTGCACGTCCTGGCGGGTCTGCAGGCCCACGAGGTCATAGGCGAACAGGCAGCGCATCAGCCATGCATGCTCGGGAATGGCCGCCAGCAGGGTCGGCGGGGGCAATGGGATGTGCAGGAAAAAGCCGATGCGCTGGCGGCAGCCCAGGGCGCGCAGCTCGGCCGCCAGCGGGATCAGGTGGTAGTCATGCACCCAGAGGATGTCGTCCTCCGCCAGCAGGGGCAGCAGCCGGCGCGCAAGCAGCTGGTTCACGCGGCGGTAGCCGGCCGCAAGGCCTGTGTCGAAATTCGCCAGGTCCAGCCGGCCATGGAAGACGGGCCACAGCACGCCGTTGCTGTAGCCCGCGTAGTAGCTGTCGTGGTCCGCGCGGTCCAGGTCCACCGTGGCCAGCGTGACCTTGCCGGCCTGGGTGCGGTGCACATGGCCGGCAGGCGCGGCCTGGGCACCGTCGTCGGTGACGGTTCCGCTCCAGCCGAACCACAGGCCGCCCGTCTGCCGCAGCGCATCGCCCATGGCCACGGCAAGGCCCCCGGCTGCGGTCCTGCACGGATCGGCCACGCGGTTGGAGATCACCACCAGCCGGCTCATGGCAGGGCCTCCGCGCAGGTCTGCGCCGCCAGGTGCATGCATGCGGACTGCAGCCAGGCGTGCACGGCCTGCGGGCTGTCCAGCCGGTGGCGGGCCCCGCTTGCGCCTTCGCCCACCTTGATCGCCATCCCGCCGTGCGCCTGCACCACGGCAAAGCCGCTCTCGTCCGTGACATCGTCACCGGCAAACACGGGGGTGCGGCCGGCGAACGGCGCTTCGCGCAGAAAGGCCGCAATGGCTCGGCCCTTGTCCACGCCCGCGGGCCTGACCTCCAGCACGCATTTGCCGTGCAGCAGCTCCAGACCGGGCAGGTGCCGCAGTGCGCGGCTCAATGTATCCAGGCACAGCGCCGCCAATTCTGGCGCGCGCCGGTAGTGCAGTGCGACCGAGGAGCGCTTGCGCTCCACCAGCAGGAAGGGATGATCGGCCGCCAAGGCATCGCACAACTGCAGCACGGTCTCTGGCATGGCCAATGGCTGCGGGTGCAGGCGGCCTGCGGCATCCCGCCGCTGCAGGCCATGCTCGCAGGCGGCGGGCAGATGCAGCGGCGCCAGAAAGCGGTCCAGCACCTCGATCTGACGGCCTGTGACGATGGCCAGCGCGCCATCGAGCCGGCCCTGCAGGCCGGCCAGCAGCGGGAGCAGGGCGGGATCCGGCCTGATGGCGTCCGGTGTCTCGGCCAGGGGCACGAGCGTGCCATCGAAGTCGAGGAACAGCGCGGATCTGCAGGTGGGGAGCGGAGGTGTTTCCATGGAGAGACCAAGGTATCGAGTGCCGGGTCCATCGGCCGTCAGCCGAGCGCTTGTGCGGGGATCGGCCATGCGCCGCAGTCTCTCGATGAAAGCGGCCCGGTCAGCCCATGAGCGCCGGCACCAGGCGCAAAATGGCCTCGCCCAGAATGCCCTGCAGGGCTGCGGCCCGCCAGAGCAGGCCCACGTTGTCCAGCGTGGCGCGCGCCCGGGGCTGCAGATGGCCGGACCATGATCGGGCCAGCAAAAAGCCGCCCAGCACCATCATCAGCACGCAGTGAAAGCCCTGGTAGGCCACGATGACGCCCACGGCCGCGCTCCAGCCGTCCGCACGCGGTGAAAGCCCCGCATCCAGATGGCCTGCCAGCGACAGGCCAAAGGCACCCACCGCGCACACCAGGGCCCCCAAGGCGCAGGCACGCAGCAGGCGCTGCCTGTGCGGTCCGTCTCCCAAAGGTGAGCGCGTGCAGTGCCGCAGCAGCAGGGCACTGGCGGCCAGCAGCACCACGTTGGCCATGGCCCGGGAGGGCGCGGGCAGGGCCGCGCCCGGCGGAGGGCAGACCTCCAGCGCCATCGACAGGTGGATGTAGGCATAGGCGAAGGAGGCGAAGACCGTGAAGTCCACGGTGCACAGGATGAGCACGGCCCACCAGGAATGCGATCGCCTGCCGGCCGGCTGCACGGGCAGGAAGATGCCCGTGGCCACCTCGGCCCGGGGGGCCGGCGCAGTGCGGTCCAGCTGCCAGATCCAGGCCAGCATGGCGGCGATGGCGCCCAGGCCGCAGGCAAAGGCCAGCGCCACCCATTCCACGGTCAGCAGCAAAAAGAAGGCGGCCGTGCCCGCTGCGGCCAGCAGCGGCGGCCAGCCGTCGGTGGGCAGGCGCAGCAGTTGCACGGGCCGCGCGCTGCGCGCATCGGTGAGCAGGGTTTCCCGGCCGCCGAAGACGGTGCCGGGCAGCCAGTGGCGCCCTTCCTCCACTTCCTGCGCCAGCGATGGCCGGTCCCACAACGGCTCGGTGCCGCGCACTTCGGGAATGCTGCGCACGCCGTACTCGCGCGGCGGCAGCCATTCCAGCGTGCCTGCGCGCCAGGGATTGCCATGGTCGCGGTCCGGCCGGCGCACGGCCCGGGCCACGTCGATGAACAGCAGCAGCACGCCCAGCGCAAAGATGAAGGCGCCCACGGTGGACAGCAGGTTCAGCCCGTTCCAGCCCAGCGCGTCCGCGTAGGTGTAGACACGGCGCGGCATGCCCAGCAGGCCTGTCAGGTGCATGGGGAAAAAGGCGATGTTGAAGCCGCCGAACAGCAGGGCGAATATCCAGCGTCCCAGCCGCTCGGACAGCGCCGCGCCGTTGAACACGGGCAGCCAGTAGTACAGGGCCGCGAACACGGGGAACACCATGCCGCCGATCAGCACGTAGTGCAGGTGGGCGACGATGAAGTAGCTGTCATGCGCCTGCCAGTCGAACGGAATCACGGCCACCATCACGCCCGTCAGCCCGCCCAGAACGAAGATGAAGTGAAAGCCCAGCAGGAACAGCGTGGGCGTGTCCATGCGCACGCGGCCCTGCCAGAAGGTGGCAATCCAGGCGAAGACCTGAAGCCCGCTCGGAATGGCCACCACGAAGCTGGCGATGGAAGTCAGCAGCAGCGCCGTCAGCCCCAGGCCGGCCGCGAACATGTGGTGTATCCACAGCAGCAGGCTGACCACGCCCACGCCGGCCAGCGCCCAGACCACGGCGCGCTGGCCCACCAGGGGCGTGCCTGCCATGGCGGGCACCATCATGGACACCATGCCGGCCGCAGGCAGGAAGATGATGTAGACCTCCGGGTGGCCGAAGAACCAGAAGAGATGCTGCCAGAGCACCGGATCGCCGCCGGACTGCGGATTGAAGAAGGGCCAGTCGAAGGCGCGCTCCAGCTCCAGCAGCGTGGTGGCCGCGATCACGGCCGGGAAGGCGAACACGATCATCAGCGCGCTGACCAGGGTGGCCCAGGCGAACACCGGCATCCGGCCCAGCGTCATGCCCGGTGCGCGCGTGAAGAGAATGCCGACGATCAGTTCGATGGCGCCCGCAATCGCCGAGATCTCGATGAAGCCGATGCCCAGCAGCCAGAAGTCCGCGCCGATGCCGGGCGAGTACTGCTTGTTCGTGAGCGGCGGGTACATGAACCAGCCGCCATCGGGCGACACGCCCCAGAAGATGGTGCAGAAGAACGCCAGGCCGCCGATCGCATAGGCCCAGAAGGCATAGGCGGACAGCCGGGGAAAGGGCAGGTCCCGGGCGCCCAGCATGCCCGGCAGCAGAAAGACTGCAATCGCCTCCACCACGGGCACGGCGAACAGGAACATCATCACCGTGCCGTGCATGGTGAACATCTGGTTGTAGGTGGCGGCGTCCAGCAGGTCGTTGTCTGGCACGGCCAGCTGCACGCGCATCACCAGCGCCAGGATGCCGCCCAGCACGAAGAACAGCAGAGCCGTCACGATGTAGAAGGCGCCGATCTGCGTGTTGTTCACGGCGCTGAAAATGCGCCAGCCGCGCGGGCGTGCCCAGGCACGCTCCAGGGCTTCGCGCTCGCCGGCGGGGCGGGGCAGGGCGCTGGGAAAGCCGTGCGGCGGGGCAGCATCTATTTCAGGGTGCTCAGCCATGCGGCGATGTCTTCCAGTTCGTGGTCGGGCACACGCCCGGCGCCCGAGGGCATGCGCGCCCCGGCCTTGAGCTGCTGCGTATGGGTGATCCAGGAGCGAAGGTTCTGTGGCGTGTTGGGCAGGCTGGCGGCGGCCAGCGACAGGCGGCCGCCCACATGGGTCAGGTCCGGCCCCAGGCCGCGCGAGGCCTCGTCTGCCACGCCGCGCACGCGGTGGCAGAAGCTGCAGCGGTGCTTCTCGAAGGCCTGCAGCCCCGGGTGGTTCACGGCAACGGAGGCGGGCCGCGCCTGCGCGGCGGACCAGCGCTCGAACGCCTGCGGCGCCACCACCAGTACGTCGAGCGCCATGCGCGCATGCTGCTCGCCGCAATACTCGGCGCATTGCCCGCGCCAGCGGCCCTCGGTTGTGGGCTGTACCAGCAGGTGCTGCAGACGGCCCGGCACCATGTCCATTTTTCCGCCCAGTGCCGGCACCCAGAAGCTGTGGATCACATCGCCGCTGGCCAGCGCGAAGTACACGGGCCGGCCCACGGGCAGCCGGACCTCGTTGGCCGTCACGAACTCGGCGCCCGTGCGCGGATCGCTGTAGCGTATGTCCCACCACCACAGGTGTGACGTCACGGTCACCACCAATGCGTCGGCCGGGGGCATGGGGCGCCAGTCGGGGCGACGGCTTTCTCCATAGAAGAACAGGGCTGTCAGCACGGCAACGGGCAGGGCGATGCCGCCACCGACCAGCCACAGGCGCACGCGCACCGGGCGCCCGCGGCCCAGCGACAGGGCCAGCAGCAGCATCACGCCCAGCAGCAGCGCCGCCGCGCCCACGGACAGCACGGCACTGAGTTCTCCGAACGAGGCCGCCTGCACGCTGCCCGCATGCAGCGATGACTGGGGGGTGGCGGCCGCCGTGCCGCTCATTGGAGGCTGCCCAGGTAGGCCGCCATGTCGCGCGCCTGCGCGGCCGATACGCCCAGCGACGGCATGGTGGTGGAGGGCACCAGTGCCTGCGGGTGCACGATCCAGGCGCTCAGGAGGTCCGGAAGGTTGGGCAGCCGCCCGGCGATATAGCTGCGCCGCCCGAAGCCGTCCAGCGGCGTGGCGTCCCGTCCCCGGGCATCGGCCACCCCCGGAATGCTGTGGCAGCTGCCGCAGCGGTACTGGGCCAGCAGGAGCCTGCCGCGCTCGACCGACGCGCTTTCCTGGCCAGCTGCCGCACCGCCGCACGCAAGCCAGAAAGCGGCGCACAGGCTTGCGGCGACTCGCTGGCGCCGGTGCAGGAAGGAAGGGAGCGCCTCGGGCATGGGGAAATTATTCCGCGTCCCCAATCAGGATCTGCTGACATTCGCGCAGCAGGGCAGGTAGGACAATTTCTCATGGCCTCCACCAAGCTGCGCACCGTGGCACTCACGCTTTTGGCCGTTGCCTGCGCGGCAGCGGGGCTGGCTGCCGCCCTGGTGTCCAGCGGCGTCTACAACGTGGCCGCCAATCGCCAGCACCTGAAGCCGGTCTACCAGTTGCTGGACATTGCCATGCGCCAGTCCGTGCGCTACCACGCGCGGGGCCTGGAGCCGCCGCGCGCGGCGGACGAAGCCATGCTGGCGCGCGGTGCGCAGTGCTATCGCCAGCACTGCGTGCAGTGCCACGGCGGCCCCGGCGTGGCCCAGGGGGCGGCGGGCCAGGGCATGCAGCCGCTGCCCGGGCCCCTGATCGACGCCACGCAGCGATGGAGCGCCGGCCAGCTGTACTGGCTCACGCGCAACGGGCTGAAGATGACGGGCATGCCTTCCTGGGAGTTGCGCCTGTCGGAGGACGATCTCTGGGCGGTGGTCGCCTTCGTGCAGAAGATGCCTCAGCTGTCGCCGCCGCAGTTCGCCGCGATGGCGGGGCAGGACTGGGTGGTGGGCTCCGCAGGACACGCGGGCCGGGACGATGTCTTCCAGCCGTGCAGGCCGCCCGTGCAGGCGCTGCGGCCCGGGGATGCCGTGCGCGGGCAGCGGGCCCTGTACCAGTACGCCTGTGTGGGCTGCCACACGGTGGCGGGCCAGGCCCAGGCCAGCCCGCAGGTGGGGCCGCCGCTGGACGGCATGGCGCGCCGTACCCGCATTGCCGGCGTGCTGGACAACACGCCCGACAACATGGTGCGCTGGCTGGTGCAGACCAACGCCGTCAAGCCGGGAACCGCCATGCCCGCCATGGGGGTCGCCGAGCAGGATGCACGGGACATTGCTGCCTACCTGGCCGGCTTGCGCTAGCGCTGGCTCAACGCTCGGCCTTGATGGAGCCGCGGATGTTGGTGATGGCCAGGCAGGCCTGCAGCGTCACCAGTGCCCAGGCACCCGTGGACCATCCCCACAGCGCCCACAGCACATTGCTGAGCATCAGGATCCAGAAGCCCACATTGCGCCGCCCGGCGGAACGCGAGCCCACCCACCATGCGCCGATGAGGGAGGCCGCAAAGGCAGGCCACTGGAGCCAATCGGGAATGTCTGGCATGGGTTCTACCTGGATGGAGTGCAGTCAGGCCGCCTCAGTTGCCGGGCCGTGCCGGGTCGTCCTCGTCGATGGAGTGGCATTCCTTGCAGGCTCCGCTTTCGCGCGCGCGGGCGGCCAGGTTGACGTAGAAGGCCGCCACTTGCTGCAGCTGCTCCTCGTCCAGCCCCTCGATGCCGATCATGCGGTTGCTGGCAATCTTGTTGGCTGCCAGCAGTTCGTTGAGCTTCAGGTGCAGGGCCACGCTGTCCTTGTTCTGGCTTTGCTGGATGAGGAACACCATCAGAAAGGTCACGATAGTCGTGCCCGTGTTGATGACCAGCTGCCAGTTCTCCGAGAAGTGGAACATCGGCCCCGCCACGGCCCATACGGCCACGCAGATCAGGGCCACGCAAAACGCCATGGGCGTGCCGGCCCAGCGCGTCACCCTGCTGGCGAAATGATCGAAGGCCGACAGCAGGCGCGAGTGGTCGGCATACGAGGCACTGCTGGTCTCGGGCATGGAGCCCAGGGCGTCTCCCGGTGTGCGGCGGCTTGGTGTGGAACTTGTGCTTTGCATGGGGGAAAACCGTCCGGAAAAAATCGATCAAGGCTGCTTGCGCACCATCTTCTTGCGCTGCTCGGCATCCAGTCCCGGCGTCTGCCGCATGTCGGTATCCACCTGGCCGGAAACAATGTCGTCATGGGCCTGACGCATCACCGGGTCGGGCGCATCGCTGGTGGCGTCCAGGCTCTGGTCGCGCTCGTGCGGAAGGCGCAGGCCTTGCTCGGATGCGTCGGCTGCATCGGATTCACCGGGCGCATGGGGCGCCTTGCCCACCTGGCCGGGCAGCTTGGTCTTGCCATCGCCCGACGGCTTCGCCTGTGTGGGTGCAGAGGACTTGGATGCGGATGGGGTCTTGTCTTTCATGGCGTCTTCCTTTCGTTCGCGGGCCTGCGCAGGCGGCGCTTGGGCCATGGTCTCTTCGCCCGTGCGCAGCCGCCGTGGGACCACGCCGAAAGCGCAGGAACGAAAAGATGCCTCGCGCATGAACGCCGTTCTCAGGCACGTCGTTTGCCCTGTGGGAGACGCCCCACGCCGGCGGGCGCCCATGGCCCGCTGCCTGGGCCTTGCGCGCTGCCTAGACTGGAAGTCCGGCCCTGCAGCGATGGGGCCCGGCACCCTAGACAAGGAGCGCGATATGAGCAGCGACAGACAGGAGCCCGGCAAGGGCAAGGTGGAGAACGATCACAACCGCCAGGGCGCGAAGCCGCCCACGCAAAGGAACGAAGGCCAGCGAACGCCCGAAAGCCGCCATGACCGCGAGGCCCATGTCGGCAGCGGCAACCAGGCCCAGACGCGCCAGAACAAGGGCGGCGGACCAGGCGGTGACCGCGGCGCTGGATGAATTGCCGTTTCCTCGCGACAAGGGCACCCTCGGGTGCCCTTTTTCATGGCGTGCAAGGGTGCATCACCGCCCGTTCTTGCGGTCGCTGGGGCCATTGCGGTCGGACAGGATTTCGGCGGGCGGCCTGAGGCTGCCGCTGTCCGCGCCCTCGGCCTGCCAGGTGCCGCCTTCGCGCTGCGTGTTGCCGCGCGGGTGGCCCATGTCGGTTCCATCGTCGAAGTTCAGCGGGCCGTCCTGGGGCATGTCGTCGAAACGGTGCGCCGAGGCCTCGGCGATGGAATCGGCCACATCCTTTTCCGCGCTCAGGTGCTCGTTGATGTCCTTGCCTTCGGGCAGGTCGGCGCTTGCGTCTTCGCTGCGGTCGATCCGGGGAGTGTCGCTGCCGGTGGCAGCCGTGTTGTTCGGGGTGCGCATGGTGATCTCCAAGGGGGTCCGGCCACCGTGGCCGGGTCATGGACCAAGCCTGCCTGCGCGGGCTTGCAGCGGGGGTGGGCACAGCACTTTCCTGGAGGTAGGAGCGTGCCGATGCGCTCGGATGCAGTCCGATGCGGGAGGGTCGGCAGGCACGCAGATTGCCCTGTGCTTGCCCTGTGCGGCAGTGCGAAAAATGGCCACAGGGGACTGGCGCGATGTCCGCAAGGGCAGGGCGCTGCGTTCCTACGGCACATGGCCGCAAGCGCGCACGCCGGACGGCCTCCGCGGCCATCAGCATAGGAATCACTTTCAACTGCCAAGGAGCACATTCCATGACGCAATCGAACCCCGCAAACCGTGACCCGCTGTCCGACGCACCCGGCGCGCACCCGGTGGGCACCGGCATAGGCGCAGCAGGCGGCGCCGTCACCGGCGCTGCATTCGGCGCAATGGGTGGCCCCATCGGCGCTGCCGTGGGCGGCGTGGCCGGTGCCGTGGTCGGCGGGCTGGCCGGCAAGGGTGCAGCCGAGGCCGTGAACCCCACGGTTGAAGATGCCTACTGGCGCGATGCCTACCAGAGCGAGCCCTATTACGTGGCTGGCCGCAGCTACGAGGAATACCGCCCCGCCTACGAGCTGGGCTGGAACGCTGCCTCCGCACGCCGCGATGCCGACTTCGATGCCTTCGACGCCGAGTGGGAGCGCGAATGGACCACGCGCCGTGGCGCCAGCCATCTGGACTGGGACCAGGCCCGTCCCGCAGCCCGCGCCGCCTGGGCGCGCGCAGGCAGCCGTGATGTCCGTGACGAGACGGGCACCATCGTCGCCCCCGCCTATACGGGCGATATCGACAACGACGATGTGGTGGACGTGCTCAACGACCTGCTTGAATCCTGCCGCGATGGCGAGTACGGCTTTCGCACCTCCTCCGAGAACGCCGACTCGCCCGACCTCAAGGCCCTGTTCATGCGCCATTCCACCGAGTGCGGCGCTGCCGCGCGGGAGCTGGAAGCGGAAATCCGCAGGCTCGGCGGAGAGCCTGCATCGGGCGGCACGGTGGCCGGCGCGCTGCACCGGGGCTGGGTGTCCGTGAAGACGGCCCTGACCTCGCAGGACGACAAGGCGGTGCTGGAGGAATGCGAGCGCGGCGAGGACTCCGCCCTCGCCCAGTACCGCAAGGCGCTCAAGCAACCGCTGCCACCGGCCGTGCGCGTGGTGGTGGAGCGCCAGGCCCAGGGTGCCCAGCGCAACCACGATGAAGTGCGCGACCTGCGCGATCGTTACCGCAGCGCAGCCTGACCGCGCATCCCGCGCACCGCGCGGGCCACAGAATCGTCAGCCGCCCACGCCATAGGGCGCAAAGCGGCTGGCGTTCTCATCCACATGCAGCGCCTTTCCCACATAGGGAAAGGCGCGCTGCGTGCACTGGTCGCGTTCGCAGACCTTGCAGCCCATGCCGATGGGCGTGGCCGATTCCGGGTCGCCCAGGTCCAGCCCCTTGGCATAGACCAGGCGCGCGGCATGGCGTATGTCGCAGCCCAGGCCGATGGAGAAGGTCTTGCGCGGCGAACCATAGCCGCGCTGCCCATGCGAGACCGAGCGTGCAATCCACAGGTAGCGCCGTCCATCGGGCATGCTGGCCAGCTGGCGCAGCACCTGGTCGGGCTGGCCGAAGGCCTCGTACACCGTCCACAGCGGGCAGGTGCCGCCCGTGCGGCTGAAGTGGAAATGCGTGGCCGACTGGCGCTTGGAGATATTGCCCGCGCGGTCCACGCGCACGAAGAAGAAGGGCACGCCCGGTGCGCCCGGCCGCTGCAGCGTGCTCAGGCGGTGGCAGACGGTTTCAAAGCCCACGCCAAAGCGCTGGCTCAGCAGGTCGATGTCGTATCGCAGTTGCTCGGCCGCCTCCAGGAACAGGTCGTAGGGCAGCAGCAGCGCGCCCGCAAAGTAGTTGGCCAGGCCCACGCGGGCCAGCTTGCATGACGCCGGATCGCCCTGGAAGGCGGCGGTGGCGATCAGCCGGTCCAGCGTATCGCCCATCTCCAGCAAGGCCAGCTGCGTGCCCAGCTGGAAGGCCTGTTGCGCAGGCTCCAGCGCCGAGGACAGCCACAGCGAGCGCGTGGCCGGGTCGAAGCGGCGCTGGCTTTGCCGGGAGTCTTCCGAGCGATGCACCTGCACGCCGTGGCGCTGCTGCAGCCGCCGGACCAGCCAGTCCGCCAGATGGCCCGGGTCCGCGCGCGCCTCGCCGGCCAGGGCCTGGGCCGCGCGGTCCACTTCATCGAAATAGTTCTGGTGCGCAAAGAAGAAATCGCGCACGGCCTCGAACGGCATGGTGCGCGCCACCGGCATGTCCGAGCGGTCATCGCCCAGCCTGAGCGACATGCTCTCGATGCGCTCCAGGGCTTCCAGATGGCGGCGGTGCAGCGCCATCACCGCACGCCCCAGCGCCGGCATCTGCGCGGCGACTTCCTGCAGCTCGGGCAGGGCAATGGATTCAGGCGCCTCGGCAAGGGCCTCGCGCAGGCCGGCGACCAGGCGCGCTTCCTCGTCCTCCGAGAACTGCTGGATATCGACGCCCAGCGCACGGTTGAGCTTGAGCAGCACCGACACCGTCAGCGGCCGCTGGTTCTGCTCCAGCTGGTTCAGGTAGCTGGGCGACAGGCCCAGCGCGTGGGCCAGGGCGATCTGGGACAGGCCGTGCTCCGCGCGCAGTTTGCGCAGCTTGACGCCCATGAATGTCTTCTTCATGCCTGTTTCCTCGGGTGGCTGTTATTCGCAGAATTCGCAATATCGTGGGTTTCGTTTCGCAAGAATTCGCCTTTTCAGTCCTATGTCTGAACCGCTATTTTGCGTAGATTGCGAAGCATGACAACACCTACTGGAACCGCCGAGTTGCGCGAACTGGTATTGCCCGCGCTGGCCAACCACCACGGCACGCTGTTCGCAGGCCAGGGCTTGCAGCTCATGGCCAAGGCCGCCTTTCTCGCAGCGCGCAGCCTGGCGCAGCGCGAGGTGGTGATGGCCGCCGTCACCGGCATCGACTTCCTGGCGCCGGTGCCCGTGGGCCACGAGATCGTCCTGCGCGGCTGGGTCAGCCGGGTGGGGCGCAGCTCCATGACCGTCTGCGTCACTGCATCGGCCCAGGCGCCGGGCGTTGCCTGCGAGCAGGTGCTCAAGGGCCTGTTCGAGATGGTGGCTGTCGACCACAACGGCCTTCCCGCCGCCATTGCCCATTCCTATCTGAACCAGGAGACCCTTCCATGAGTACCACGATCATCGACGCGCCATCTGCGCCAACTGCACCATCTGCGTCCGCATTCAAGCCCAAGAAGTCCGTGGCCCTGTCGGGCGTGACCGCCGGCAACACGGCGCTGTGCACCGTGGGCCGCTCGGGCAACGACCTGCACTATCGCGGCTACGACATCCTGGACATTGCCGAGGTCTGCGAGTTCGAGGAAATCGCCCATCTGCTGGTGCACGGCAAGCTGCCCACGCGCCCCGAACTGCAGGCCTACAAGACCAAATTGCAGGCGCTGCGCGGCCTGCCGGCCAGCGTCAGGCAGGCGCTGGAGCAACTGCCTGCCGGCGCCCATCCGATGGACGTGATGCGCACCGGCGTCTCGGCCCTGGGCTGCGTGCTGCCCGAAAAGGACGACCACAACCTGGCGGGTGCCCGCGACATCGCCGACCGGCTCATGGCCAGCCTGGGCTCCATGCTGCTGTACTGGTACCACTGGAGCAATTCGGGCCGGCGCATCGAGGTGGAGACCGACGACGACTCCATCGGCGGCCACTTCCTGCACCTGCTGCACGGCCACCGGCCGTCCGAAGGCTGGGTGCGCGCCATGCACACCTCGCTCAACCTCTATGCAGAGCATGAGTTCAACGCCTCCACCTTCACGGCGCGCGTGATCGCGGGCACGGGCAGCGATATGTATTCGTCCATCGCGGGCGCCATCGGTGCGCTGCGCGGGCCCAAGCATGGCGGCGCCAACGAGGTGGCCTTCGAGATCCAGAAGCGCTACGACACGCCCGACGAGGCCGAGGCCGACATCCGCCGCCGCGTCGATGCCAAGGAAGTGGTCATCGGCTTCGGCCACCCGGTCTACACCGTCAGCGACCCGCGCAACGTGGTCATCAAGGGCGTGGCCAAGCGCCTGTCCGACGAGGCCGGAACCACCCGCATGTACGACATTGCCGACCGGCTGGAATCGGTGATGTGGGAGGTCAAGAAGATGTTCCCCAACCTGGACTGGTTCAGCGCCGTCAGCTACCACATGATGGGCGTGCCCACGGCCATGTTCACGCCGCTGTTCGTGATCGCGCGCACCAGCGGCTGGGCAGCGCACGTGATCGAGCAGCGCCAGGACAACAAGATCATCCGCCCCAGCGCCAACTACACGGGGCCGGAGGACCAGAAGTTCGTGCCCCTCGATGCGCGCGCCTGAGCCGCCGCTGTCCTGAACCTGGCGGGCGGGCTGCAGGCCCGCCCGCATTGCATCCGCCCCATGAACCATACCCACAAGAAACCCCTGCCCGGCACCACGCTGCACTACATCGACGCCCGCGCCGCCGTCGATGCGCTCTCTCCCGGTGCCTGGGCACGCCTGCCCTACACCGCCCGCGTCCATGCCGAGAACCTCGTGCGCCGCGCCGATCCCGCGCAGCTGGACAGCTACCTGCTGCAGCTCATCGAACGCCGCCGCGACATCGACTTTCCCTGGTACCCCGTGCGCGTGGTCTGCCACGACATCCTGGGCCAGACCGCCCTGGTGGACCTGGCCGGCCTGCGCGACGCCATCGCGGCCGAAGGCGGCGACCCCGCCCAGGTCAACCCCGTCGTTCCCGTGCAGCTCATCGTGGACCACTCGCTGGCCGTGGAGTGCGGCGGCTTCGATCCCGATGCCTTTGCGAAGAACCGCGCCATCGAGGACCGCCGCAACGAGGACCGCTTTCACTTCATCGAGTGGACGAAGAAGGCCTTCGCCAACGTGGATGTGATCCCCGCAGGGAACGGGATCATGCACCAGATCAATCTGGAGAAGATGTCCCCCGTGGTCACCGTGCAGGATGGCCTGGCCTTCCCCGATACCTGCGTGGGCACGGACAGTCACACGCCCCATGTGGACGCGCTGGGCGTGATCGCCGTGGGCGTGGGCGGGCTGGAGGCCGAGAACGTCATGCTGGGCCGCGCCTGCTGGATGCGCATGCCCGAGATCGTGGGCGTGCGCCTCACGGGCCGGCGCCAGGGCGGCATCACCGCCACCGACATCGTGCTGGCCCTGACCGAATTCCTGCGCCAGCAAAAAGTCGTCGGAGCCTATGTGGAATTCTTTGGCGAGGGCGCCGACAGCCTGAGCATTGGCGACCGCGCCACCATCTCCAACATGTGCCCCGAATACGGCGCCACGGCGGCCATGTTCTCCATTGATGACCAGACGCTGGCCTACCTGCGCCTGACCGGCCGCGACGAGGCCCAGGTGCGCCTGGTCGAGGCCTATGCGCGCACCGCAGGTTTCTGGAGCGACAGCCTGGCCGATGCGCAGTACGAGCGCCTGCTGCAGTTCGACCTGTCCACCGTGGTGCGCAACATGGCCGGCCCCTCGAATCCGCACCGGCGCCTGCCCACCTCGGCCCTGGCCGAGCGCGGCATTGCCGATGCGGCAAAACTGCAGGCCGCCCGCGCCCAGGAGAGCCAGGGCCTGATGCCCGATGGGGCCGTCATCATCGCGGCCATCACCAGCTGCACCAACACCAGCAACCCGCGCAACGTCATTGCCGCCGCCTTGCTGGCGCGCAATGCCAATCGCCTGGGTCTCACGCGCAAGCCCTGGGTCAAATCCTCGCTGGCGCCGGGCTCCAAGGCCGTGGAGCTGTATCTGAAGGAGGCCGGGCTGCTCACCGAGCTGGAGCAGCTGGGCTTTGGCATCGTCGCCTTTGCCTGCACCACCTGCAACGGCATGAGCGGCGCGCTGGACCCCGCCATCCAGCAGGAAATCATCGAGCGCGACCTCTACGCCACGGCCGTGCTCTCGGGCAACCGCAACTTCGACGGGCGCATCCATCCCCAGGCCAAACAAGCCTTCCTGGCCTCGCCACCGCTGGTCGTGGCCTATGCGCTGGCGGGCACGGTGCGCTTTGACATCGAGCAGGATGTGCTGGCTGTGGTGGACGGCCGCGAGATCCGCCTCAAGGACCTGTGGCCCGCCGACGAAGAGATCGACGCCATCGTTGAACAAGCGGTCAAACCTGCGCAATTCCGCGCCGTCTACGACCCCATGTTCGCCATCCGCAAGGACGATGGAGACAAAGCCTCGCCCCAGTACGACTGGCGCCCCCAGTCCACCTACATCCGCCGCCCGCCGTACTGGGACACCGAAGGCGTGGGCGCGCTGGCGGCCTTCCCGCGCACGCTGCGCAACATGCGGCCACTGGCCCTGCTGCCCGACAACATCACCACCGACCACCTGTCGCCCTCCAACGCCATCCTGGCCGACAGCGCGGCGGGCGAGTACCTGGCGCGCATGGGCCTGCCCGAGGAGGACTTCAACTCCTACGCCACCCACCGCGGCGACCACCTCACCGCCATGCGGGCCACCTTCGCCAACCCGCAGCTGGTCAACGAGATGGCCGTCATCGACGGCGTGCAGCACAAGGGATCGCTGGCGCGCATCGAGCCCGAAGGGCGCGTGGTGCGCATGTGGGAGGCCATGGAAACCTACCTGAACCGCCGCCAGCCGCTGATCATCATCGCGGGCGCCGACTACGGCCAGGGCTCCAGCCGCGACTGGGCCGCCAAGGGCGTGCGCCTGGCCGGAGTCGAGGCGGTGGTGGCCGAAGGCTTCGAGCGCATCCACCGTACCAACCTCATCGGCATGGGCGTGCTGCCGCTGCAGTTCGTGCCGGGCACCGACCGCAAGACCCTGGCCCTGGACGGCACGGAGATCTATGGCGTGGAAGGCGAGCGCACGCCGGGCACCCAACTCACGCTGGTGGTCGAGCGCAGAGACGGCCAGACGCTGCGCGTGCCCGTGACCTGCCGGCTGGACACGGCCGAGGAGGTATCGGTCTACGAGGCGGGCGGCGTGCTGCAGCGGTTTGCGCAGGACTTCCTGGCGCAGGCTCAGGCAGCCTGAGCAGGGGGCGTGCCAGCGGCCAGCGGCTGGCGCGCCAGCTCGATGAAAGCCTGCAGATAGTCGGTCTGCAGGTCCGCCACGCGCGCGCCCAGGAAGATCTGCTTGGCAATGCCCTTGGCGCCCAGGCGCACGGGAACCACGTCCAGCTTGCCCGCGTACTCCTGCACCAGCCAGCGCGGCAGGGCCGCCACGCCCCGGCCGCTGGCCACCATCTGCATCATGATGTCCGTGGTCTCTATGGCCTTCTGGCGGCGCGGCGTGATGCCTGCCGGCATGAGGAACTGGTTGTAGATGTCCAGCCGGTCCATGGGAACGGGATAGGTGATCAGCACCTCGGGCGCGAGCTGGGCGGCTTCCGCGAAATCGGCCCCTGCCAGCGCATGCGCGCTGGAGACCACCAGCACCTGCTCGTAGTCGAACACGGGCACGAACTCCAGGCCCGTCTTGAACAGCGGATCGGGCGTGACCAGCAGGTCGATCTCGTAGCCGAACAGCGCGCCGATGCCGCCGAACTGGAATTTCTGCTTCACATCCACATCCACATCGGGCCAGCTCGCCAGATAGGGCGCGACGATCTTGAGCAGCCACTGGTAGCAGGGATGGCACTCCATGCCGATGCGCAGCGCGCCGCGCTCGCCCTGGGCGAACTGGCGCAGCCGCTCCTCGGCCAGGTCCAGCTGGGGCAGCACGCGCTGGGCCACGGCCAGCAGGTACTGGCCGGCCTGCGTCAGGCGCAGGCTGCGGCCTTCGCGCAGCCAGATGTCCGTGCCCAGCTGCTGCTCCAGCTTCTTCATGCTGTGGCTCAACGCCGACTGCGTCACGCACAGCACGCCGGCCGCCGCCGTCAGCGAGCCCTGTTTTTCGACTTCACGGACGATGGCGAGGTGGGTGCGTTCTAGCATGCAGCCTCGGCCTCAACGCGGATCCTGGCTGTCCAGGCGTGCCAGTATGTCCAGTGCCTGCTTGGCATCGCCACTGGCAGCCAGCGTGCGAAAGCGCGTTTCCATGTCAAACGCCGTGATGGCCTGCGTGCTCAATTCTTCGATCCGTTTGTTGTTGCTCAAGGGGCTCATGGCTGTTCTTCCAGTTCCGGTTATGGGGCGGGCATCAGGACGCGCAATGCCGGCCGGGCCAGCTCCTCTGGCGCAGATCGCGCACATTGTGGGCCAGTTCCAGACGGGCCGGCGTGCTATGCGGCCGGTGCGCCGGGCTGCAGGGCGCCGTGCAGGAAGGACTGCTCCATCACGGCCGCCACGCTGGCCCGCGCAACACGGCCGCGCCGCTCCGCATCCAGCAGGCCCACGGCCATGGAAAGCCACAGCTCGGTCATCGCCGCTGCCGTGATGTCGATGCGGAACACGCCGGCCTGCTGGCCGCGCAGGAAAAAGGCATCCATGGCCGCCACCCATTCGCTCTCTATCTGGCCGACCACCGAGATGTCGGAGCGCCAGAAATACATCAGGAACAGCAGCAGCGTCTGGTGGTCCTGGCAGTGGGCGGTGAGGCGGCGCAGCGCCTCCAGCGGCGCGTGGCGCTCCAGCTCGGCCGCGTGCATGGCGCGCGACAGGGTGTCGGCCGCATGACCTATGAGCCGGTCGATGAGCTGGTCGCGCGTGGGGCAGAAGCGGTAGAGCGTGGCCTTGCTGATGCCGATGGCGCGCGCCAGCTCCTGCAGATTGGCCTTGGGATCGTCCAGCAGCGCCAGTGCCAGTGCGCCCAGCAGCTTGCCTTCGTCCTCTTGCTTGGTGCTCGTCATCGCTTGTCATGCCTCCTTGGAAAGTGCATGGATTTTATCTGTTGATGTTTCAAAGCATCAAATGAATCGATGTTGACTCATTTGATTCTGATATGTACCATCGCGGCCTTCGTATCGAACTCAATCAGGTTGTGAACATGAGCATGCGTCTGAACAAGCGACGTGGCCTGCCGCTGGCGGCCCTGGTGCTGGCCGCCCTGGCCACCCTGGCCACCCTGGCAACGGGCTGCGGCCGCAACGAGGCTCCGGCCGCAGCGGGTGACGCGCTGCCCGTGGTGCAGGCCGTCACCGTGCAGGCCGCGCCGCTGGCCCTGTCCAGCGAGCTGCCGGGCCGTATCGAGCCCGTGCGCGTGGCCGAGGTGCGTGCGCGGGTGGCCGGCATCGTGCTGCGCCGCCATTTCGAGGAAGGCGCCGACGTCCGGGCCGGCCAGGTGCTGTTCCAGATCGACCCGGCGCCCCTGCGCGCCGCGCTGTCCCGCGCCCAGGGCCAGCTGGCCAGCGCCGAGGCGGCCCTGCTCGATGCGCGTGCCGTGGTCGGCCGCAACGCGCCGCTGGTGGCGCAGGAGGCGGTCAGCCGCCAGGACTTCGAGGCCATGCAGGCCCGCCTGCAGGCGGCCCAGGCCGCGCGGCAGTCCGCCCAGGCCGAGGTGCAGGCGGCCGCCCTGAATCTGGAATACGCCACGGTCAGGGCGCCGATCGCGGGTCGCATCGGCCGTGCGCTGGTCACCGAGGGCGCCCTGGTGGGCCAGGGCGAGGCCACGCCCATGGCGCTGGTCCAGCAGCTCGACCCGGTCTATGCCGACTTCCAGCAGCCCGTGGCCGAAGCCCAGCGCCTGCGCGCGGCTCTGGCCGAGGGCCGCCTGGCACAGACAGCGGGCAAGGACGGCACGCCGGTCTCCCTGAAGGTGGACGGCACGGGCCTGCAGCGCACGGGGCGGCTGATGTTCTCGGATGTGACGGTGGACCGCGGCACGGGCCAGATGGCGCTGCGCGGGCGCTTCGACAACCGCGACGGCATGCTGCTGCCCGGCATGTATGTGCGCGTGACCGTGGGCCAGGGCGTGGACCCTGCCGCCATCCTGGTGCCGCAGCGGGCCGTGCAGCGCAGCACCGACGGGCAGGCCCACGTGCTGGTGGTGGATGGCCAGGACACGCTGCAGATGCGCCCCGTGCAGACCGCGGCCATGCATGGCGCGCAGTGGCAGATCAGCGCAGGCCTCAAGGGCGGCGAGCGCGTGGTGGTGGGCCGCATGGCGGGCCTGCAGCCCGGGGCGCGGGTTCAGGTCACGGCCCTTTCCGATGCCGCGGCCTCCCCTACGGCGGGGCTGTCCGGCACCTTCAGCGCCTCCGGCAGCTCCGCCACGTCCAGCGACTGAGCCGGCGCCTGCCCAAGGAATAGACCATGTCCAAGTTCTTCATCAACCGCCCCAACTTCGCCTGGGTGGTGGCCATCTTCATCATGCTCGCCGGGTTGCTGGCCATACCGGCGCTGCCCGTCTCCCAGTTTCCCAACGTGGCGCCGCCGCAGATCTCGATCACCGCCAACTACCCGGGCGCCTCCGCCACCACGGTGATGGAGTCGGTGACCAGCGTCATCGAGGAGGAGCTCAACGGCACCAAGGGACTGCTGTACTTCGACTCCTCCAGCGGCTCCACGGGCCTGGCCGAGATCACGGCCACCTTCGCCCCGGGCACCGAGCCCGCGCTGGCCCAGGTGGAGGTGCAAAACCGCATCAAGAAGGCCGAGGCGCGCCTGCCCGCGTCCGTGATGCAGATGGGCCTGCAGGTCGAGCAGGCCAGCGCCAACTTCCTGATGATCTACTCGCTGACCTACAAGGACGGCAGCGGCGGCAGCGGCAACAGCGAGGTGGCCCTGTCCGACTACGCCGTGCGCAACATCAACAACGAGATCCGCCGCGTGCCCGGCGTGGGCAAGGTGCAGTTCTTCGCGGCCGATGTGGCCATGCGCGTGTGGGTCGATCCGGGCAAGCTGCTGGGCTACGGCCTGTCGGTGGCGGACGTGAACGCGGCCATCGCCGCCCAGAACGCGCAGGTGCCGGCCGGCAGCTTTGGCGCCTCGCCCGCAGGGCCTGGCAAGGAGCTGAGCGCCACCATTGCCGTCAAGGGCACGCTGGCCTCGCCCGAGGAGTTCGGCCAGATCGTGCTGCGTGCCAGGGCCGATGGCTCGGCCGTGCGCCTGGCCGATGTGGCGCGGCTGGAGGTCGGCCAGCTGGACTACAGCTTTTCCTCGCGCGAGGACGGCCGCCAGGGCGTGGCCGCCGCCGTGCAGCTGGCGCCCGGGGCCAACGCCATGCAGACCGCCAAGGCCGTCAAGGCGCGCCTGGCCGAGCTGTCGCAGAACTTCCCTGCCGGCATCCAGTACGCCGTGCCCTATGACACCTCGCGCTTCGTGGAAGTGGCCATCGGCAAGGTCATCCAGACCCTGGTGGAGGCCGTGGCGCTGGTGTTCCTGGTGATGTGGCTGTTCCTGCAGAACCTGCGCTACACGCTGATTCCCACCATCGTCGTGCCCGTCTGCCTGGCCGGCACCCTGGGCGTGATGTATGCGCTGGGCTTTTCGGTGAACATGATGACCATGTTCGGCATGGTGCTGGCCATCGGCATCCTGGTGGACGACGCCATCGTGGTGGTGGAGAACGTGGAGCGCCTCATGGCCGAGGAGGGGCTGTCGCCGCTGGCCGCCACGGTCAAGGCCATGCAGCAGGTCTCGGGCGCCATCGTCGGCATCACCCTGGTGCTGGTGGCGGTGTTCCTGCCGCTGGCCTTCATGAGCGGATCGGTGGGCGTGATCTACCGGCAGTTCTCGCTGTCGCTGGCCGTGTCCATCCTGTTCTCGGGCCTGCTGGCGCTGACCTTCACGCCGGCGCTGTGCGCCACGCTGCTCAAGCCCGTTGCCAAGGGCCACCACGCCGAGCGCAAGGGCTTCTTCGGCTGGTTCAACCGCCGCTTCGCGGCGCTGACCGAGCGCTTCGACCTGCTCAACCAGCGGCTGGTGCGCCGCGCCGGGCGCTGCATGCTGGTGTATGCAGCCATCGTGGCCGGGCTGGGCGTGGCGTACACGCGCATGCCCGAATCCTTCGTGCCCTACGAGGACATGGGCTACTACATCGTCGGCGTGCAGCTGCCGCCGGGCGCCACCACGGAGCGCACCAAGGCCATGGTCAAGGACATGGAGGACTACATCCAGGGCCGCCCCGCCACGGCCCAGGCGGAGTTCCTGATGGGCTACAGCTTCTCGGGCATGGGGCAGAACGCGGCCCTGGCCTTCGTCACGCTCAAGGACTGGTCGGTGCGCGGCGCCGGGCAGGCGTCGTGGGACGAGGTGCAGGCCTTCAACCAGCGCTTTGCCCGCCTGTCCGACGGCACCGTCATGGCCGTGGACCCGCCGCCCATCGACGGCCTGGGCAACTCCGGCGGCTTTGCGCTGCGCCTGCAGGACCGCGCCAACCTGGGCCGCGAGGCCCTGATCGCCGCGCGCGACGAGCTGCTGGCCAAGGCCAATGCCTCGCCCATCATTGCCTACGCCATGATGGAAAACCTGGAGGATGCGCCCCAGCTGCGGCTGGACATCGACCGGCGCAAGGCGCAGGCCCAGGGCGTGGATTTCAGCGCCATCAACACCGCCCTGTCCACGGCCTACGGCTCGGCCGTGATCAACGAGTTCCCCAACGCGGGCCGCCTGCAGCGCGTGGTGGTGCAGGCCGATGCCCAGGCCCGCGCGCGGCCCGAGGACATCCTGCGCCTGCACGTGCCCAACGCCGGCGGGCAGCAGGTGCCGCTGTCTGCCTTTGCCACGGTGCGCTGGGAAAGCGGGCCGGTGCAGATCTCGCGCTACAACGGCTATCCGGCCTTCCGCATCTCGGGCGACGCCAGGCCCGGCCACACCACGGGCGAGGCCATGGCCGAGCTGGAACGCATCATGGCCGAGATGCCGCGCGGCATCGGCTACGAGTGGACGGCCCTGTCCTTCCAGGAGAAAGCCGCCGGTGCCCAGGCGCCCAAGCTGTTCGCGCTGGCCATCGTGGTGGTGTTCCTGCTGCTGGTGGCCCTGTACGAGAGCTGGAGCATTCCCGCCGCCGTGATGCTGATCGTGCCCATAGGCGCGCTGGGATCGGTGCTGGCCACCTCGGCCGTGGGCCTGTCCAACGACGTGTACTTCAAGGTGGGCCTGATCACCATCATCGGCCTGGCGGCCAAGAACGCCATCCTGATCGTGGAGTTCGCCAGGGACCTGCATGCGCAGGGGCACAGCCTGGCGCAGGCCGCGCTGCAGGCGGCGCGGCTGCGCTTTCGGCCCATCGTCATGACCTCGCTGGCCTTCATCCTGGGCGTGGTGCCGCTGGCGCTGGCCTCGGGCGCGGGCGCCTCCAGCCAGGCCGCCATCGGCTTCGGCGTGATCGGCGGCATGCTGTCGGCCACGCTGCTGGGGGTGGTCTTCGTTCCCGTCTTCTTCGTCTGGGTGCTGTCCCTGTTCCGGCGCAAGGCGCCGGCCGGCACCCCGCCTGCCCTGCAGGCACCGGCAACCTCCACGGAGTAAGCGCCATGTCCATGCACTTCTTCCCACGCGCCCTGTGTGCGCTGGCCGCCAGCCTGGTGCTGGCCGGCTGCTCCCTCGCCCCGGTCCACCAGCGTCCGCAGGCGCCCATTCCCACGCAGTGGCCGCAGCAGGATGCGGCGCCCGTGCTGTCCTCGTCGGCGGCCACGCTGGACTGGAACAGCTTCATCGCCGACCGCCAGCTGCGCCAGCTGGTGGACCTGGCCCAGGCCCACAACCGCGACCTGCGCCAGACCCTGCTCAACGTGGAGGCGGCACGCGCCCTGTACCAGGTGCAGCGCGCCGACCGCCTGCCGGGCGTGGGCCTGCAGGGCGGCGGCACGCGTCAGCGCCTGCCGGGCGACATGAATGCCACGGGCCAGCCGCAGGTGCAGGGCAGCTGGCAGGCCGGCTTGGGGGTGGCCGCCTTCGAGCTGGACCTGTTCGGCCGCGTGCGCAACCTGTCCGAAGCCGCCCTGGGCGAGTACCTGGCCACCGAAGAGGCCGCGCGCGCCGCCCGCATCAGCCTGGGCGCCGAGGTGGTGCAGGCCTACCTGTCCCGCGACGGGGCCCTGCGCCGGCTGCAACTGGCGCAGCGCACGCTGCAAAGCCGTGAATCCTCGCTGCGCCTGACCGCGCAGCGGCGCCAGGCGGGCACGGCCACGGCCCTGGACCACCAGGACGCCCTGGGCCTGGCCGCCCAGGCCCGCGCCGACGTGGAGCGCAGCGAACGCGAGCTGCGCCAGGCCGGCAACGCCCTGCTGCTGCTGACGGGCTTGGAGGATCTGGGGCCGTACCTGTCCGCAGAGTCGTCCCAACCGTCCCAGCCATCCGATGTACCCATGCTGCTGCAGGACCTGTCGGCCGGCACGCCTTCCGAACTGCTCATCCACCGCCCCGACATCCAGGCGGCCGAGCACCGGCTGCGCGCGCGCAGCGCGGATATTGGTGCGGCGCGCGCGGCCTTCTTCCCGCGCATCTCGCTCACCGGCTTCCTGGGATCGTCCAGCGCCGATCTGTCCGACCTGTTCCGCTCGGGCCAGCGCGCCTGGTCGTTCACTCCCCAGGTCACGCTGCCCCTCTTCGACGGGGGGCGCAACCGCGCCAACCTCGACCTGGCCGTGCTGCGCAAGGACATGGCCGTGGCAGCCTACGAGCACGCCATCCAGACCGCCTTCCGCGAAGTGGCCGACGCCCTGGCCGCCACCGACACGCTGCGCCGCGAGGAAGCCGCGCGCCTGGCACTGCGCGACAGCAGCCGCGAAAGCCTGCGGCTGGCGCAGGCCCGTTACCAGGCGGGGGTGGACGACCATCTGCGCTACCTGGACGCACAGCGCAACGCCTTCGCCAACGACAGCGCCTACATCGATACCGTGACCCAGCGGCAGTTGGCGCTGGCCCAGCTGTTCCGCGTGCTGGGCGGCAGCTGGACTGCGCCGCCGCCACCACCGCAGTCCCAGCCTGTGGCGGCCTTCCAGCAGCCCTGAGCACCGAGCAGCCCTGCGCCCCGGCTACGCCGCCTCCACACGCGCGTTGTAGGCCGCCAGGGTCCGCTGCCAGGCGGGCCGGGCCAGGCATCTGTCGCGGTAGGCCACCACGGCGGGGCAGGGCGCGGTCAGCGTGCGGTCCGGGATGCAGGCGAGCACATGCGCCATCAGGATGTCGGCCACCGTGAATTCGTCGGTGGCAATGAAGCGGCGCCCGTCCAGCCAGCGCTCCAGGTTGCCCAGCATGCGATGCGCCCAGCCCACCAGAAATTCGCGGTGCTTGCCGCAGCTGCCATCGGCCGTCCAGTCCAGAACCATCAGGCTGAGCAGCGGCGGCTCCACCGTGTTCATGGCTGCAAAGCACCAGCGCAGCACCTGGGCCTCGCCGGTTGCATCGGAGGGCATCAGCCGGCCGCACTTCCTGGCCAGATGCAGCACGATGGCGGCCGACTCCGAAATCACCTGCCCGTCATCGTCCAGCGCCGGAATCTGCTCGAAGGGGCTGAGCCGGCGGTAGGCCTCGGTGTTCAGGTCGTGCGCGGGATGGTCCATGCCCGCGATCTCGAAGGGCAGCTGCATCTCTTCGAGTGCCCACAGCACGCGCAGATCGCGCGTGCGGCCGCGTGCGCCGGCATTGACCCTGGAAAAACCGTAGAGCTTGAGCATGGTGGCGTTCTCCGCAGTGGTGATCCTGCCGGCCATGCTACTCGTGGCTGCCGAGGTGTGGGCATCATCTGGCGTCCCGTTCACGGCAGCGCGTTCACAGTGCCCCGAACACCTCGGGCAGGGCCGCATCGCGCGGCATGCCGCCATAGCTCTTGGTGCCGCCCTGGCTGTCGATCACCACGATGCCCGGCGTGCCACGGAAGCCCAGGGACATCATCAGCTTGCGGTGGGCCTCCAGCGCCTTGCGCACGTCGGGGCTGACGCTGAAGGCGGGGGCTATGCCGCCCTGGGCGGACTTTTTCTCGTGCTCCATCAGTGCGGCCGCGCGGTCCGGGGCCTGCAGGATGGCGGCGGCCTTGGCCGGGCTGTCGTCCCGGATCACGCCCACCAGGATGTGGCGCAGCTGCACCTTGCCCGCATCCACCCAGGGACGCGCGGCCTCCCAGAACTTGTGGCAGTACTTGCAGTTGGGGTCGGTGAAGGTGTAGATCACGCGCGGCGCATCGGCCTTGCCGTCGGGCACCCAGGTGGAGGCCTCCAGCTGCGCCTGCACGGTGTCGCCCGCCGGCTTGGCGGCCTGGGCCTTGGCCTGGGGGGCCTGGGCCGTGGCAGGGCCTTCTGCGGCCGTGGCCCATCCCGCCGCCAGAAAGAGGCTGGCAGCCATGCCTGCAAAAAGGACGGTGCGTTGAAGATGCATGGGAACTCCTTGAAACGGTTGAATAGGGGGCAGCGGGTTTCGCAGGGTGGCTAGTCTATTGCCCGCACGTCCTGCCCGCCGCATCCCCCTGGCCGACCGTCAGAACGAGCCACGCAGCGTCAGCATCACATTGCGCGGATCGCCGTAGTGACTGCTGTTGAGCAGATTGCCCACGGAGACGTAGTAGGTCTTGTCGAACATGTTGTTGAAGTTCAGCGACGCTTCCCACTGGCGATTGATGCGATAGCGCACATAGCTGCTCCAGACCGCGCGGCCGGGCACATGCACGGCCACGGCGCCGACTTGGCGGTAGTTGGAGCTTTGGGCATTGACGCCGCCACCTATGGTGAAGGCATTCCACTCACCGGGCAGCTGGTAGGTGGTCCAGGCGCGCAGCAGGTGGCGCGGCGTGTAGGTGTTGAAGCTCTTGCCCTGGTTGTTCAGGTCCTGGGCGTACTTGTTGCTGTTGTAGGTGTAGCCCGTGAACAGCTTCCAGCCGCGCGCCAGCTCGCCGCTGACCTCGGCATCCAGCCCCTGGCTGGTGACCTTGCCGGTGTCGGTGTAGCAGTAGTAGCCGTCGCGGCAGGTGGGGCTGGTGCTCAGGTCCTCCTGGGCGCGGTGGTTCTGGTTCACGCGGTACAGCGCAAGCGACGTGTTCAGCCTGCCGTCCATCAGCTCGCCCTTGATGCCGACCTCGTAGGTGTCGCCCATGATGGGCTTGAGGTTCTCGCCGGCCGCGTTCAGCAGCGTCTGGGGCTTGAAGATGCTGGCGTAGCTGGCATAGGCGTTCCACTGCGGATTGATGGCGTAGATGGCGCCCGCGAACGGCATGAACCGGGTATTGCCCTGATGGGTGCTGTTGAAGCTGGGCACGCCGGCGCTGCGCAGGTAGGTGTCCCAGTCGCTCTTGTAGTTGCTCAGCCGTCCGCCCACCACCAGCTTGAGCGGATCGCTGACCTGCAGGCGCAGCGCGCCGTAGACGCCGGCCTGCTGCACCATGGCCCTGCGTTGTTCGTTGAACACGGCTGCCAGGGCGGCATCGCTGGGCTCGGGAATGTGGGCGTTGGGCGCCGTCACATCGATGGGGTTGGCCGCCGTCAATGCGTTGTAGGTGGGGTTGGCGTGCGAGCGGCTGTAGGTGGCGCCCAGCACCAGCTCGTGCTGGCGGCCGAAGGCATCGATGTCGCCAGTCACGTGGGCATCCAGGCCGGAGGCGTTCATGCGCGCCTGGGTCATGGCCGCGATGTTGCCCCCCAGCATGGTGGAGGGATTGACCGCGCGCAGCGAGGCCGCGTACTTCATGTCCAGCTCCTCGCGCACGTGGATGGCCGAGACCTTGGCGCGCCAGCGGTCGTTGAACTGGTGAGACAGGTCTGCGTACAAGGCCTTGTTGCTGTTGTCCTGGCGGTTCCAGTCGGCGCCCAGGAAGGTGGAGCGCGGCTGGCCGATGTCGGCGCCCGTGGAGTAGCGCGGCAGGCCCGAGATGAAGGGCCGGCCCTTCATGCTCTCGATGCTGGCGCCCACGCTGACCTGCGTGTCGGCCGACAGCCGGTAGTCCAGCGTGCCGTACAGCGTGGTGTTCTTGCTGTTCACGTAGTCGATGAAGGAGTGCTCGTCCTGTCGGTCCAGCACGGCGCGGCCGCGCAGCGTGCCGTCCTGGTTGAGGGAGCCGCTGGCATCGATCTGCGCGCCATAGCGGTCCCAGGAGCCGGCCTTGGCCATGACGCTGACGCCTGGCTCGGTCAGAGGGCGCTTGCGCACCAGGTTGACGGCGCCGCTGGGGTCGCCGCCGCCCTGCACCAGGCCCGTAGCGCCGCGCAGCACTTCCACGCGGTCATAGATGACCGAGCTGCCTGCGTAGTTGCTGGCGCGGCCGTACAGGCGCTCCACGGGAATGCCGTCGTACTGCATGCCCGTCACGTCCAGGCCGCGCGAATAGATGTACTTGCCGCCCTGCGGGCTTTGCAGCAGCGTGATGCCCGTGGTGCTGGCCAGGGCCTCGTAGACCGAGGTGATGTTCTGCTCCCTCATCAACTGGTCGGTGACCACGCTGACGGATTGGGGCGTGTCCTTGAGCGCCTGCTCGCTCTTGCCGATGCTCACGGCCCGCGCCGCATAGGCGCCCGTGCCTTCGGTGGCCGTGCTGCGCAGGGCCTGCGCGGTCACGTGGACCTCGCCCAGCGTCAGCGCGCCGGCCGCGGGCCGGGGTGCGGGCTTGAGCGTGAAGCCGCCGCTGCGCTCCGTGGCCACGGCCATGCCCGAGCCGCCCAGCAGCTGCTCCAGCGCCTGGCGTGGCGTGAACCGGCCCTTGACGGCCTGGGCGCTGCGCCCGGCCAGATCGGCCTCGTCGAACAGCACCTGCTGCCCGGACTGCTTGCCGAACGCACCCAGCGCCGTGGCCAGCGGCTGGGCCGCAATGTCGAACGGCAACTGCTGCGCACGCGCCTCCTGTGCCGGTACCTGCGCTTGCGATGGAACAGGCAGCGCCATCGCTGCCACCGCGCCGGCCACCAGCAGCGCCATGGCGCCCTGGCGTGCCGTGCACATCTGTGCTCCCGCTTGGTCGTGGCGCGTCTGCGCCGTCAGTCCCTGGCCCCCCAGGGCCCCTCTCAGTTGTCTTGCCCGCTTCACGTTTGAATCCTGCGTCATGTCTGCACGGCGCCCATGCGCCCCATCGCACCGTGCGCGCAGGCCCGGGCCCTTGCCCGGCATACCCACCAGTCCATGCCGGCCCGGCCACCAGGCCCAGCCCGCCGGTCTGCGCGCGCGGCGCACCGCGTTTGCGGCCGTTGGCTGGGGGGCGAAGTCCTGCTTCGGCCCTGCTGGCTGGCAGCCGAGGGAGTGCCGGAAAAATCCGGTCCCTATCTGTTCAAGACGAGGTTTTGGCGAAGACCACGAACCTGTGTTGCCGTGGTTGATTGAAACAATTTGTAAACAGAGTGGTTTCGCCGGTCGGCTCAGCGCCTGGCAATCAGCCAGCCGCCCGAGGCATGCCTGCGCACGCGCACGGGAATCAGGTCCGGCAGCAGCTCGATGAAGGGCTCGGGCGAGGCCGTGGAGAAAAAAGCCGAGACCGGCAGGCTGCCCAGCTCCTCGGAAGCCAGCACCACGGGCTGGCCCAGGTAGCGCGACAGCTCCCGGGCCACCTCGTCCAGCGGCGTGCGCCTGAACCGCAGCTGCCCGGTGCGCCAGTCGCCCACCGTGTCCGCAGGCGCGGCCACCGTGTCATGGCCGCCCGTCACGGGGTCGATGGACACGCCGCTTGCCGGGCCCAGCAGCATCACCGGCCCGTCTGCGGCATCGCGGTCGGCGCGCACCTCGACCTTGCCGCGCAGCACCTTCACCACCAGGCGCGGCGGCGCAGCCCGCACGTTGAAGGCCGTGCCCACCACCTTCACGCGGCTGCGGCCCGAGTCCACGGTGAAGGGCCGCGATGCATCCGGCGCCACCTCGAAGAAGGCCTCGCCGCTGTCCAGCACCACCTCGCGGCGGCGCGGGTAGTAGCGTACCTGCAGCGTGCTGCTGAAATTCACGGCCACATGGCTGCCGTCGGGCAGGTCCACCTCGCGCCGCTCGCCGGGCCCGGTCGCCATCTCCAGCGTGTAGCGCGCGGTGTTGTCCCAGGCATGCCAGCCGCCCACCAGCAGGGCGCAGCACAGGGCAACGCCTGCCGTGGCGAAGGCGGCCCGCCAGCGGCCAGGCCAGGTCTGCATGGCAGACGGCGCTGTGCGCCGACGCGCAGGCTCATGGGCCGGCGGGCGCTGTGCCTTTACCTGCTTCTGTGCCTGTGCCTGCACGCGCTCCTGCTGCAGCTGGCCGAACAGCTGGCGCGTGCGGCCCATGCTGTCGAAGATCTCGCGGTGAAAGGGGTCCGCCTGCAGCCAAGCGTCCAGCGCGCGCTCGTCCGCGCCCGTCCAGCCCGCCGTCTGGCGGCGCGTGAACCACTGGGCGGCGGCTTCGTGCAGGTCCACCAGCGTGTCTGGCGCCATTCCTGGGGGCGGTGTCTTGTTCATGGCGTGGGGCCGCGTCCTGGGGCGTGTTCGGAAGGGGCTGCGGCATTGGTGCGCAGGCGCTGCATCTGTTCCAGGCTCCCGTATTGCAGCCGCAGTTCGCAGTAGGCGTAGGCCCGGCTCACATGCCTGGACACCATGCGCAGCGAGATGTCCATGCGCTGCGCCACTTCCTCCTGCGTGAATCCTTCCATGATGTGCAGCGTGAACGCCTCGCGCTGGCGCTCGGGCAGCTCGCCCAACGCATCGTCCAGGCGGGCCAGGTACTGGCGGTTCTGGGCCTGGCGCACGGGGTCATGGCTGTCATCGGCCGCCAGGCCCTGCAGTTCATCACCGCAGTTGTCGGCCGACACCGTGGCCAGGGCCTGGGCTCCGCCCTGCCGGCGCCACTGGTCCACGGCGAGATTGCTGGCGGCGCGGCTCAGGTAGGCCTGCTCCTTGCCCTCTTCGGGCAGGCGGCCCGAGGCCGCCATCTGCGTGAACACCTGCTGGGCCGTGTCCTCGGCCTGCGCGCGGCTGCCCAGGCGCCCCTGCAGCAGCCGCACCAGCGGCTGGCGCCAGCGCGCATACAGCGCGGCCAGTGCGGAGGGTGGTGCCATGCCGCCCTGCGTGGCGAAGGGGTCCCGTTTCACGGCCGCCGCCCCGCATCAGGCAGCCATGGCGCGGCCACCCGGGGCAGGGCGCGGGCGGCGGTCAGGCAGGCGGTGGTCGGGGAGTGCAGGGGCACGGCGCGCGGCAGCTTGCCAGCGGTCCGGAGCGGCTGCCGGGCCTGGGCTGGCTGAAAACAGCGGCGATTGTACTGAGATTGATTCTCATTGGCGCGGGTGCGGGGGCGCTTTACATGGGTGGGACGGCACCGTGCCGTGGCTCCGGCTCCAGAACCACGGCGTCCAGCCCGCTGTCCTGGAACCAGCAGCCATCCTGCGCAACCACTTCATGCGGCCCGTGCGGTTGAGGTCCCTTTGCATGCAGGCGTACCCGGGCGGTATGGCCGGTGGCCCAGGGCATGTCCTGGCCGAAGGGAACGATCAGCAGGGCTCGCGGCGACAGGTGCCCGGCTTGCAGGTTGCCTGGCGCAGGCGCCAGCCCCTGAAGGGATTGGCGCGCCTGGACCTCCACCCCAACCACCCATGCCCAAAGAATGCTGGGCGCGCTCCTGGCCCAGACATGCAACTGCAGCAGCGCGCTGCCGCCGTTCTCAAGCGCGTGGGCACAGACCTGCACGCTGGCCGGCGCAGCGCTCCAGCCCGGCAGCCATTGCTGCAGGACATGCGCCATCTGGCGGGCATCCGGCTGCGCGGGCAGGCCGGGCGGCAGTTGCATGAGCCGCCATGGCCGCTGCGCCAGAACGGCGGCGCACCGCTGCGCGCACCACCAGGCGCCGTGGGGATCTGTCTGCGCACAGGCGTCGGACACCATGGGCAGACGCGCCCAGCGCACCCTGCCTGTGGAGCCGCGTGCCTGGTAGTACCAGAACGAGTGGAAGCACAGGCCGGGGATGAAACGGTGGAACAGGGTTTTGCTGGCTGCGTTTTTCATGGGAAAAATTTAGCATAGCTATCAAAAAATGAAAAGCATTGCTAATGCTTTCGATTATTAGCATCGCTACATGAAAGTTTGGACCACCGAGCAAGAGGCGGCGAACCTCAAGCGCCTGCTCTCTACTGTGAAAAGCAAGGCCGAGTTCGCAGAGAAGGCCGGCATTCCTGGCGGCTCCTCCATGGTCTCCCAGCACCAAAGCGGCAACCGGCCCATCAGCCTGGAGGCGGGCATTGCGTATGCCAAGGGCTTGAAGGTTTCGCTTTTCGAAATCAGTCCCAGGCTGGTGAAGATGGTTTCCGATTTGCCGGCCCTGCTTCCAGATGGGGACACGCCCGGCACCAATCTGCCCGAGTTTCCCAAAGGATTGCGGCAATATCCCGTTCTCTCGCACGCCCAGGCTGCAGCCCTGGCAGATGACGGCGCATTCCCTGATTCCGCTGAAACCCTGGACATCGAATTCGGCAAGGACAACGCATCGTCCGGTGCGTTTTTTCTTGCGCTGGAGGGCGATGCCATGTCGCCCGAATTGCGCGAGGGCGACCGCGTGCTGATCGATCCGCAGGCCAGTCCCTGGCCCGGCGACCATGTGCTGGCCAGGAATGGCAAGCGGCAGGTGCTGCTCAGAAAGTACCGCGTGCGCGGTGTGGGAGAGGACGGCATCGAGGTCTTTGATCTGGTACCGCTCAACGAAGACCATGCCGTGCTGCGCAGCGACAGGAACCGACTGGTTCTGCTGGGCACGGTGATCGAACACCGGCGCCGGCTGCGGGGAAGCTGACGACCGAGCTGTTCGATCAACCGCCGCGCAGCCCCGGCGCCCCGCCTCCGTGCTCAAGGCGCAGCGGCAATCTCGGTCTGGCCATTGGGCCCGGCCACCAGAGTGACGGGCAGGATCTGGGCCAGCATGCGTGCGAACTCGGCGGGGCGGCTGATCTGGTAGCTGCCGCCAATGCGCAGGGCCGCCACGGCCGTGTCGTGCACCACCAGGCCGGTCGGCCCGTAGCGCTCCAGCTCGGCCAGGGCGTCGGCCAGGGGCATGTTCTCGAAGCGGATCAGTCCCTTGCGCCACAGCGCAATGCTGTCGGGCGCCACAGCCGACACCGGACCGAGCACGCCTGCAGGCGACACGCTCAGGGCCTGGCCAGCGACCAAGGCGGCGGGCGCGGCGCCAGCGGCTGCAGTGCCTTGCGCACTGGCCACGCGCACATGGCCTTCCTGCACGGCCACCTGGGCGCTGCCCCCCTCCATGCCCGTGGCGCGATAGCGCACGGAAAACCGCGTGCCGCCCACGGTGACGCGCGCCGGGCCGGCCAGCACATGAAAGGGCCTGGCGCTGTCGGGCGCCACGGCGAACAGGATCTGCCCTTGCGTGATGCGCACCTCGCGCCGGTCGCGGTACAGAGTTACCTGCGCCTGGGTATCGGCATCCAGGGACAGTGCGGTGCCATCCGGCAAGGTGATGGTCTTGGCCTGGCCGCGTGGGGTCAGGTGGCTGCTGGTGAAGGTGGGCTGCTGCTGCCACTGGTGCCAGCCCACGCCCACGCCCACGCCCACGGCCAGGGCCAGGGCCACCGTGCAGCACAGGGCCGCCAGGGCAGGGCGCGGCAGCAGGCGGGACCAGCTCCAGCCTTGGCGCTCTTCGGAGGACGGGCGCTGCGGGGCCGGTTCCGGGTGTGCGTGAGGCGCCGACTGCGAGCGCCGGCGTGCCTGCTCCGCGCGCAGGCGCGCCACCTGTTCGGGGGGAGTGGACCGCGCTGCCGCCAGGCTCTGGCCCAGGTGGCGCAAGGCAGCCTCGTGCGCCGTGCTGGCTGACAGCCATTCAGTGAATTCGGCTTCTTCCTCGGCGGTCAGGCCTTGCTCCATGCGCGTGTGCCAGTCGGCCGCAGCGAGGTCGATGGGGTTTTGCCCGCGGAAGAACTCTTCCAGTTCGCGCACCTGCGCAGCCTTGTCCAGGGGCGCGGTGCAGGAGCGGTAGCGGCGCATGCGTGCGGATTCCCGGCCTCAGAAGCTGGTCCAGTCCTGCGATTCGGCAGACGGTTTGGCCGCAGCCAGGCGTACAGGTCGTGCAGGGCGCGCACCGGCTGAGGGCTGTGCCGGCGCAGGCCTGGCCGGGGCCAGCGCAGATGCCGTGGCCGCGCGGGTGGGCACGGACGCCGGCAGCGGCGCCTGCAAACGCGGCTGCTGTGCCGCGCCGTCCTGGTCGCCCAGGCGGAAGATGGCCACGGCCTGCACCAGGCGCTGGGCCTGGGACTTGAGGCTGGAGGCTGCCGCCGCGCTTTCCTCCACCAGAGCGGCGTTTTGCTGCGTGACCTGGTCCATCTGGCTCATGGCCTGCCCGACCTGGGCCACGCCGGCGCTTTGCTCGTCGCTGGCATTGCTGATCTCGCCCATGAGGTCGGTCACGCGCTGTATGGATTGCAGCACCTCGGCCATGGTGGCGCCGGCCTGGTCGGCCAGCTCCGCGCCCTGGCTGACGCGCGTGGCGCTGTCAGTGATGAGCTGCTTGATCTCGCGGGCGGCCTGCGCGCTGCGCTGGGCCAGGGTGCGCACTTCGGCGGCCACCACGGCAAAGCCCTTGCCCTGCTCGCCGGCGCGTGCGGCCTCGACGGCGGCGTTCAGGGCCAGGATGTTGGTCTGGAAGGCGATGGAGTCGATCACGCCCACGATGTCGCCGATCTGGCGCGAGCTGGCATGGATGTCCTGCATGGCGCCCACTACTTCCTGCACCACGGTGCCGCCCTTGGCCGCGATCTGGCTGGCGCCGCGCGCGAGCTGGTTGACCTGGCGCGCGTTGTCCGCGTTCTGCTGCACGGTGGAAGACAACTCGTCCATGGAGGCTGCGGTTTCCTGCAGCGCGCTGGCCTGCTGCTCGGTGCGGCGGCTCAGGTCGGCATTGCCCTTGGCGATCTGCTCGCTGGCCACGGCCACGCTGTCGGCGTTGTTGCGCACATCGCTGACCACGCTGGCCAGGCTCTGGTGCATGGCGTTGAGCGAGGCCTGCACGCTGCCTGCGGGCGCTTCGCTGCGCACCAGTCCGGGGTCGAGGTTGCCATCGGCGATCTGGCGGGCGACTTCACCGAGCTGGGCAGGCTCGGCCCCCAGCGCGCGTGTCAGGCCGCGCGCGATCAGCCGGCCCATGAGCAGGGCCAGCACGAAGGCGACCGCGCTCACGCCGATCTGCATGTTGCGTTGCTGCACATAGGACTGCGTGGCCTGCTCCACCATGACCTGGGCGTGCTGGCGCGTGAGCTGGCTGTACTCGTCGGTGGCCGCGATCAGCTGGGCCAGCAGCGGCCGGCACTCGCTGTTCATCTTGGCAATGGCCTCGTCCCTTTGCTGGCGCAGCGCCAGCGAAACGATGTCCAGCGCCACCGGGCCGTAGCGCTGCTCTATCTGGTCGATGCGGGCGACCAGGGCGCGAGCCTCCTCGCCCACCCCGGGCGCGGCCACCAGGGCCTTGAGCTGGTCCAGGTGGGACTTGACCGCGGCATGGGCGGCGTACACGGCCGTTTTTTCCATGTCCAGATCGGCTGGCGTGTTCACCAGCACCAGGTTGCGCGCCGCAATGGCGCGGCTGTCCACGGCCGCGCGCACCTGTTCGGCCAGATGGGCGCGGGCGTTCACGCCGTCGACGAACTGCGTCAGGTTGCGGTCGGAACCGTCCAGCGCATGAAGGGCAGATACGGAAACCAGTGCGACCAGTAAAGCCAGGGCGGTAAAGGCGGCGTAGAGCTTGGTCTTGACGGTCCAGGTGCGGAGATTCATGGCGCTTTCCAGGTAGGTGGTGCAAGTATCAGTTTCTATCAAAAATAAATGATCAATTTGATAAAACCCTAAGGGTGAATTGTTAAATTTCAACTTGAATTGACAAATTCAGGCTAGGTGGGTGTTAGGCGTTACCAGCCCGCTTCCCAGGCGGGCTGGATCAAGAAAGTCCGCATTTCATGAACGCATGCGGGTCTTGCACCTGGGATGCCGGGTGCGCCGGCGCTACAGTCGGGGCCCCTACCCCATGCATACCCCTCCCCACATCCAAGGCTGGTGCCCCGGCGCCTGGCAGCCCATGGCCTCCGGCGATGGGCTGGTGCTGCGCGTGCGCCCGCCGCTGGGCCGCCTGACGGTGGCCCAGGCGCGGCGGCTGGCGCGCCTGGCCTGCGTGCATGGCAACGGCGCGCTGGAGCTGTCCAGCCGCGCCAATGTGCAGTTGCGCGGCATTGCGCCCGGGCGGCACGCCGCCGTGCTGCGCGCCCTGGCGGCCGTGGGCCTGCTGGACGCCGACGCGGGCCGCGAGCGCCGCCGCAACCTGGTGATCGACCCGCTGTGCCGGCCGCAGGAGGCCGTCCATGCGCTGGGCCAGGCCCTGCAGCAGGCACTGGATGCGGCCGACGACCTGGCGGGCCTGCCGGCCAAGTTCGGCTGGTCGGTGGAAGGCGCGCCGGGCCGGCTGGCGGGCGTGTCCGCCGATATTCGCCTGCAGCGCACAGCCACCGGCTGGCTGGTGCAGCCTGACGGACGCAACCACGCGCTGGCCGTGGCCGACGCGGACCAGGCCGTGGCCGCAGGCCTGGCGCTGGCACGCTGGTTTGCCGGTCAGGCCTCCCTTCGCCGCGCCCAGGGCTTGCGGCCCGGACGCATGGCCGCGGTGGCGGCGCAACTGCAGCCGCCCCCCGGACTGGACTGGGTGGAGACAGAAACCCCGGCCCACGGCGAAGGACCGGCGCCCGGTGCCGTGCCCGGCGTGGGCTGGATGCTGGGCGCGCCGCTGGGCCGCTTGCCGGCCGTGGCGCTGGCGCGGCTGCTGCGTGCGCTGCCCGTTCAGGCCGTTTTGCGTGTCACACCCTGGCGCATGCTGCTGGTGGAAGACGAAGACGCCGGAGCCGGCGCGGCCCTGCCCCGCTGGTGGGCGGCGGCGGGGCTGGACAACGCCGCTGACTGGATCACCCACGCCCATGACCCGCGCCTGCGCGTATCCGCCTGTACCGGCGCGCCGGGCTGCACCCAGGCCCTGGGTCCCACGCAGACATTGGCGCTGGAGCTGGCGCCGCAGGTGCCCCACGGCGCGCACCTGCATGTGACCGGATGCGCCAAGGGCTGCGCGCGGCAGACGCCGGCCACGGTGGTGCTGCGGGCAGAAGGTGAAGACGAGGGCGAAGGCCCTGTCTATTCCGTAGTGCGCCACGGCCGTGCCGGGGATAGGGCGCAGGAGCAGCGGACCCTGGCCTCGGTGCGAGACAATCCGGGATTGCTGTTTTCAAAAGAATAATGCTGCACCGCTACGAAACCGATGGCGCCGAGATCTACCGGCAGTCCTTTGCCACCATCCGCCGCGAGGCGGCGCTGGAACGCTTCACGCCTGTCGAGGAACGCGTGGTGGTGCGCATGATCCACGCCGCCGGCCTGGTGGAGCTGGCCCCGCACGTGGCCTTCTCCCCCGGCATGGCCGAGGCCGCCGCGCAGGCCCTGCAAAACGGCGCGCCCGTGCTGTGCGACGTGCGCATGGTCAGCGAGGGCATCACGCGCTCGCGCCTGCCCGCCGCCAACCCCATCATCTGCACGCTGCAGGACGAGCGCGTGCCTGCGCTGGCCCGTGACATGGGCAACACGCGCAGCGCCGCCGCGCTGGAGCTGTGGCGCCCGCACCTGGCCGGGGCCGTGGTGGCCATCGGCAATGCGCCCACGGCCTTGTTCCACCTGCTCAACATGCTGCAGGACCCGGCCTGCCCCCGGCCGGCCGCCATCATCGGCTGCCCCGTGGGCTTTGTGGGCGCCATGGAATCCAAGCAGGCGCTGATGCAGGACCTGCCCGTTCCCTGCATGGCCGTGCATGGCCGCCTGGGCGGCTCGGCCATTACCGTGGCCGCCATCAACGCACTGGCCAGCCATGTCGAGTAGGCAGCCGCGTCCCAGCCAGGGCGGGCCCGGCATTGTCTGCGTGGGCCTGGGCCCGGGCGACCCCGAACTCATGAGCGTCAAGGCCGACCGCCTGGTGCGCGGCGCCCGCCAGGTGGCGTTCTTCCGCAAGAAGGGCCGGCCCGGCAAGGCTCGCCAGCTGGTGGACGGCCTGCTGGCCCAAGGCGCTGCCGAGCACGCCATGGAGTACCCCGTGACCACCGAGCTGCCCGTGGACAGCCCCGCCTATGTGGACCTGCTGGCGCGCTTCTACGACGACTGGTGCCTGCGCCTGGAAGCGCTGGCGCAGACCGAGCAGGTGGTGGTGCTGTGCGAGGGCGACCCCTTCCTCTACGGCTCCTTCATGCATCTGTACACCCGGCTGCGCGAACGCGGCCAGGTGCCGCTGGACGTGGTGCCCGGCATCCCCGGCATGGTGGGCTGCTGGCACGCCACGGGCGAGCCCATCACCTGGGGCGACGATGTGCTCAGCGTGATGACCGGCACCCTGTCGGAAGACGAGCTGGTGCGCCGCATGCAGACGGCCGAGGCCCTGGTCGTCATGAAGGTCGGCCGCAACCTGCCGCGCATCCGCCGCGCCCTGCAGCGCACGGGCCGGCTTGACGCCGCCTGGCTGGTGCAGAACGGCACCACGGACAGCGAGCAGGTCGCGCGCCTGGGCGATGTGTCCGACGACGCCTGCCCCTATTTCGCCATCGTGCTCGTGCACGGCCAGGGCCGCCGGCCAGAGGCCGCATGGTGAGCGCCGGCCGCCTGACGGTGGTGGGGCTGGGCCCGGGCGCACTGGACCAGATCACGCCCGAAGCCGCAGCCGCCTTGCACGCGGCCGACGATGTGGTCGGCTACCTGCCCTATGTGTCCCGCGCGCAGGCCCTGCTGGCGCAGGCGGGTCAGGGCCAGGCCGTGGCCTGGCATGCCTCGGACAACCGCGTGGAGCTGGAGCGCGCGCGCCAGGCGCTGGCGCTGGCCGCGCAGGGGCGGCAGGTGGTCGTGGTGTCCTCGGGCGACCCGGGCGTGTTCGCCATGGCGTCGGCCGTGTTCGAGGCCATTGAATCTGCCGATGCGGTGCAGGCTGCCGCCTGGCAGGCGCTTGATATCCAGGTGCTGCCCGGCATCACCGCCATGCTGGCGGCCGCCGCGCGCGCTGGTGCGCCGCTGGGCCATGACTTTTGCTGCATCAATCTCTCGGACAACCTCAAGCCCTGGCCCGTGATCGCGCGGCGCGTGGAACTGGCGGCCGAGGCCGACTTCGCCATGGCTTTCTACAACCCGCGCTCCAAGAGCCGGCCCGAAGGCTTTGTGCGCCTGCTGCAGCTGCTGCGCACCCGCTGCGAGCCGCAGCGCCTGCTGGTGTTCGCGCGCGCCGTGTCCACGCCCGAGGAACACTTGCACGTATGCACGCTGGCCGAGGCCACGCCCGAGATGGCCGACATGCGCACCGTGGTCCTGGTGGGCAACAGCGCCACGCGCCGCGTGGGCCGCTGGGTCTACACGCCACGCCACTACGGCATGGATGGCGGCGCGGGCGGTGCTGTCGGCGCGGGCGGTGCTGTCGGCAGCACGCCATGAGCAATCCAGTGCAGCACCGCAGCCACCGACCCGGTGCGCTGGCGCTGCGGCAGCGCCGGGCGCTGCACCATCACCACGGGCAGGCCCAGGGCGCGTGCGGCATCGAGCTTGCCGCGCGTGGCCTCGCCGCCTGCGTTCTTGGCCACCAGCCATTCGATGCCGTGCGTGCGCAGCAAGGCTTCATCGTCGTCCGCGCTGAAAGGCCCGCGCCCCAGCACCACCGTGGTGTGGGGCAGGGGCAGGCTGCCGGGCTCGGGCGCATCGACCAGGCGCAGCAGATAGTGGTGCTGCGGCTGGCCGGCAAAGGCCGCAAGCTGCTTGCGGCCCACGGCCAGAAACACCCGGGCGGCTGCCTGGGGCAGGGCGGCAGCGGCGGCTTGCATGTCGGGCACGTCGATCCAGGCATCGCCGGCACTGGCCTGCCAGGGCTCGCGCTCCAGCGCCAGCAGCGGCGTGCCGGTTGCGGCGCAGGCCTCGCAGGCATTGCGGCTCATCTGCGCGGCAAACGGGTGGGTGGCATCGACCACATGGCTGATGGCCTGCCCGCGCAGAAACTGCGCCAGGCCCTGGGCGCCGCCAAATCCGCCCACGCGCGTGGGCAGGGGCTGGGCCACGGGCGACTGCGTGACGCCCGCATACGAGAACACGGCGGCAATGCCGGCGCGGTGCAGGGCCTGGGCCAGCTGGCTGGCGCCGCTGGTGCCGCCCAGCAGGAGAACATGGGGCATGACTGATCCCTGGTTGACATTGGTGGGCCTGAACGAAGACGGCCTGGACGGCCTCGCACCCGCCGCGCTGCGCGCGCTGGACGCGGCCGAGACCGTTTTTGGCGGGCCGCGCCACCTGGCGCTGGCCGGTGCCGGCGAGCGGGGCCGTCCCTGGCCCGTGCCCTTTGACGTGGCGCCCGTGCTGGCCTGCCGTGGCCGGCCCACGGTGGTGCTGGCGTCGGGCGATCCGTTCTGGTTCGGGGCGGGCGGCAGCCTGGCGGCGCATCTGGCGCCGCAGGAGTGGCGCTGCCACGCCCAACCCTCGACATTTTCGCTGCTGGCGTCCCGCCTGGGCTGGAAGCTGGAAGACACGGTCTGCCTGGGCCTGCACGCCGGCCACGTGGAGCAGCTGCTGCCGCACCTGTCGCCAGGCCGCCAGTCGCTGGTGCTGCTGCGCGATGGCGCCGCCGTGGCCGCACTGGTGGACTGGCTGGTGCAGGAAGGCTGGGGCGACAGCCGCCTGGAAGTCCTGGAATCCGTGGGCGGCCCGCGCGAGCGCCGCCGTGCATGGCGCGCCGCCGAAGCCGCCCAGGCCCTGGCCGCCGACCCTGCCTGCGCGCCCGTGGCCGTGGCCGTGCTCGCCCAGGGCGGCGCGGCCCTGCCGCTGGTGCCGGGCCGGCCCAATCACTGGTACGCCAACGACGGCCAGATCACCAAGGCCCCGGCCCGCGCGCTGACCCTGGCGGCTCTTGCGCCGCGCCACGGCGAATGCCTGTGGGATGTGGGCGGCGGCTCGGGCTCGGTGGCCGTGGAGTGGTGCCTGGCCGGTGGCTCGGCCATCAGCCTGGAGCAGCATGCGGCGCGTGCGGACAACATCCGCCACAACGCCCGGCGCTTCGGCCTGCAGGCGCGCCTGCGCGTGGTGCAGGGCGTGGCGCCCGAGGCGCTGGCCGGGCTGCAGGCGCTGGCCCGGCCCCAGGCCGTGTTCGTGGGCGGCGGCTTTGACGCCGAATTGTTCGAGCGCCTGCAGGCCCTCATGCCCGCAGGCTGCCGCCTGGTGGTCAATGCCGTGACGCTGGAGACCGAGGCCCTGCTGGTGCAACTGCAGGCCGAGTACGGCGGCCAGCTGCTGCGGCTGGAGATTTCCAGCGCCGAGCCGCTGGGCCGCATGCGCAGCTGGAAGGCTGCGCGGCCGCTGGTGCAGTGGAGTTGGCAGCGGTGAACCCGGACGAAACCATCCCCCACCGCTGCGGCGTGCTGGGCCTGGGCCTGCACACGGACGCACTGCCCCATGCGCTGCAGGCGCTGTGGCAGCGGGCGCAGGCTTTCCTGCCGGAAAGCGCAGACGCAGGCGCCTGCGCGCCCCAGCCCATCTGCGCCGTGGCCGTGCTGGACACCAAGGCCAGCCATCCGGCGCTGGCCGCCTGGATGGCGGCTGTCGTGCCCACGGCCGTTCTGGTGCGCGTGCCGCCAGGGCAACTGCCTGGGCAGCCCGTGGTCACGCAGTCGCCGCGCATGCTGGCGCGCTATGGCACGGGCAGCGTGGCCGAGGCGGCGGCGCTGGCCGCCGCAGGCCCGCACTCCGCCCTGAGCGTGACCCGCCTGGTGGCGGACGATGGCAGCGCCACCCTGGCCCTGGCCGTGGGCCAGGGCGGACCTCTGAACTGTTGCCTGGCCCACGCCAGCCAGGCCAAGAAACAAGGAGCAACGGCATGACCGTGCATTTCATCGGCGCCGGCCCCGGCGCCGCCGACCTGATCACCGTGCGCGGGCGCGACCTCATGGCGGCCTGCCCGGTCTGCCTGTACGCGGGCTCGCTGATACCGCGCGAGCTGCTGGCGCACTGCCCGCCGGGCGCGCGCATCGTCAACACCGCATCCATGAGCCTGGACGACATCGTGGCCGAGATCCAGGCCGCCGAGGCGCGTGGCGAAGACGTGGCGCGCCTGCACTCGGGCGACCTGTCCGTCTGGTCGGCCATGGGCGAGCAACTGCGCCGCCTGTGCGAGGCCGGCATTGCCTACACCGTCACGCCCGGCGTGCCCTCGTTCGCGGCCGCCGCCGCCACGCTGGGCGCGGAGCTGACCCTGCCCGGCCTGTGCCAGTCCGTGGTGCTGACGCGCACCTCGGGCCGCGCCACGGCCATGCCCGAGGGCGAGAACCTGGCCGCCTTCGCGGCCACGGGCGCCGTGCTGGCCATCCATCTGTCCATCCATGTGGCCGCCAAGGTGCAGTCCGAGCTGCTGCCGCACTACGGCGCCGACTGCCCCGTGGCCATCGTCTGGCGCGCCAGCTGGCCTGACGAAACCGTGGTGCGCACCACGGTGGGCAGCCTGACCGAGGCCGTGGCCACCCACATGGAGCGCACGGCCCTGATCCTGGTGGGCCGCAGCCTGCAGGCCGAGGACTTCGGCGAAAGCCGCCTCTACGCGGCCGACTACGACCGCCGCTACCGCCCGCTGGGCACCGAGCCGCGCTTTCCCGCCACCGATGTGCATGCGAATGCCGCGCTGGATACCGCGAGGGACACCGTGAGCGACACCGTGAGCGACGTGCCCCTCGGGAACCCCGCCCCATGAGCGCGGCCCTGCCGCCCGTGGCGCTGAGCCTGATCGGCATCGGCACTGGCAACCCCGACCACCTCACGCGCGAAGCCCAGGCCGCCATGCAGGCCGCCGACCTGATCCTGCTGCCGCACAAGGGCGAGGACAAGGCCGAACTCGCCGCCCTGCGCCGCGACCTGTGCGATGCCGTGCTCACTGCGCCCGGCCCGCGCATCGAAGGCTTCGACATGCCCGTGCGCCGCAGCGTGGGCGACGACTACCTGGCCCAGGTCGATGAATGGCATGCAGCCATCACGCGCTGCTGGCAGGCGGCCATCACCCGGTCCCTGGACGATGGACTGGCGCCGCGAACGGCCGGCCAGCCCTTGCAGGTCGCCCTGCTGGTCTGGGGGGACCCGGCGCTGTACGACAGCACCCTGCGCATCGCGGCGCGCATGCAGCCGGCGCCGCACAGCGTGCGCGTGGTGGCGGGCATCAGCTCCATGCAGGTGCTGTGCGCCGCGCATGCGATTGCGCTCAACGGCATAGGCCAGCCCTTCGTGGTGACCACGGGCCGCCAGCTGCGCGAGCAGGGCTGGCCGCCCGGCGTGGACACGGCTGTGGTGATGCTGGACGGGCAGTGCAGCTTCACCGAGCTGCCCTCCCAAGGCCTGCACATCTGGTGGGGCGCCTACCTGGGCATGGACCGCCAGATGCTGGACAGCGGCCCGCTGGCCGAGGCCGCCCCGCGCATCGTGCAGGCCCGCGCCGCAGCGCGCGAGCGGCATGGCTGGATCATGGATATCTACCTGCTGCGGCGCGGCGGCTGAGGCCGAGGCTGCTGCAAAGCCGGTCCCCAAGCTACACACACCCTTCATCAAGGAATCCCGCCATGCAGATGGACAACATCCCCTTCAACACCACCGACTGGGCCGCCGTGGCGCCCACCGAGCATTCGGCCGAGGCCGGCCAGGCGTTCTGGCGCACGCAGAACTTCGGCAACATCCGCGTGCGCACGGTGGAGTACACGCCCGGCTATGTCTCCGACCACTGGTGCTCCAAGGGCCATGTGCTGCTGTGCCTGGAAGGCGAGCTGGAGACCGAGCTGGCGGACGGCCGCCGCTTCACGCTGACGCCCGGCATGAGCTACCAGGTGGCGGACAACGCCGAGCCGCACCGCTCGCGCTCGCCCAAGGGCGCCAGGCTCTTCGTAGTGGACTGAACCACCCGACACCATCGCCACGGCCACTGCAGTGCGCTGCAGTGGCGCACGGCGCGGGATGCCAGGGGCTCATGCCCGGTCGGCGCAATGCCTGACGGACGGATGGCTCTCGAAGTACGCCGCCATGGTCTTGAGCAGGCCCGTGATGTCCTGGCGCACGGCCTCGAAGCCGGCGTTGCGCTCGCGCGTGTCCTCATCCATGTAGATGGGCCGGCGGATCTCGATCTGCATGCTGTGCCGCTGCAGCGCGGGCTGGCCGATCCTGGCGATCAGCTGCACGCCCTTGTAGGGATCGTTGCGCGCCACGGTGTAGCCGCAGCCGCGCAGGTATTCCTCCACCAGGGCGACGAAGGCGGGCTCGCAGGTGCTGCCGTCGCGGTCGCCCAGCACGAAGTCGGCCAGCGGCCGCTCGCTGCGGATCTGCAGCCGCTCATAGGCGTTGTTGGGCATGGAGTGCAGGTTCAGGTGCCAGACCGCGCCAAAGCGCCGGTGCGTGTCCTCCACGGCCTGGGCCAGCGCCTGGTGGTAGGGCTGGTAGCAGCGCGCAATGCGCTGCTGCACCTCGTCCACGGGCAGCAGGCGGTCGTAGATGGGCTGGCTCTTCACGGTGCGCCAGATCAGGCCCGAGCCGATGCGCGTCTTCTCCCCGGGCGACAGTGGCGTGGGCCAGGGCGTGGCCAGCAGGGCCGGGTCTATGTCGTCGAGCGTGCGGTTCAGGTCCAGGTAGCTGCGCGGGAACAGCGCCTCCACCAGGGTGGCGCCGACTGCGGGCGCGGCGCCCCACAGGGCCTCGACATGGGTGTCCTCGGCCGCACGCAGCACGGAGCGCGGCACGGCGTGCCCGAAATCGCCGGGGTAGCGCACACCGCTGTGCGGCGAATCGCACACCAGCGGTATGTCGGCGCCCTCTGGCGGGTGCAGCACGTACAGGGCCTGGTCCTGGAGGGTGTCCTGCATCTTCATCTCACTCCGCGCTGATCTTGGCGACCTTGGCCACGGCGGCGTAGCGCGCCACGGCCTGCTCGATCTGGGTCTGGAACTGTTGCGGCGTGTTGGGGATGAGGGTGGCACCCGCGTCCTCCATCTTCTTGATGAAGTCCGGCTGCTTCATGGCCGCATGGATGGCCTGGTTGAGCCGGCGCACCACCGGCGCCGGCGTGCCTGCCGGCGCGACGATGCCGAACCAGCCGCCATTGCCCATCTGTGGAAAGCCGAGCTCGCCGTAGGTGGGCACGTCGGGCAGGGCGGGGGAGCGCTTGTCCGAGAGCACGGCCAGGGCGCGCAGCCGCCCGGCCTGGATGTGGGTGAGGGCCGAGGGCAGGTTGTCCGTGATCGCATCCACCTGGCCGGCCACGGCGTCGTTGAGCGCCATGCCCGATCCCTTGTAGGGCACGTGCAGCAGCTCGATCTTCGCCAGGCTGGAGAAATACTCCACGTTGGCATGGCCCAGCGAGCCCATGCCGGGCGAGGCGAAGGTGATCTTGCCCGGCTCCTTCCTGGCCATGGCCAACAGCTCGGCCATGGTCCTGGCGGGGAACTTGGCGTTGACGGCCAGCACGCTGGGCACGGTCGCCACATTGCTGACGGGGGCGAAGTCCTTGACCGGGTCGTACTTGAGGCGGGTGCCGTAGGCGGCGGCATTGGAGCCGTGCGTGCTCATGGTGGCCATGCCCAGGGTGTAGCCGTCGGGGCGCGACTTGGCCACCTGCTCCATGCCCAGCGAGCCGCCTGCGCCGGCGCGGTTTTCCACCACGATGGCCTGGCCCAACTCGCGGGCCGCATATTCGCCGATCAGGCGTGCGGCCAGGTCGGTCGAGCCGCTGGCCGCAAAGGGCACGATGAGGCGGATGGGCCGGTCGGGAAACTCGGCACGGGCCGCCGTGGCGCCCAGCAGGGCGATGCCGGCGATGGCGCCAAGGGCGAGGACGGTGCTGCGGCGTGCACGAAGCGGTGCGCCAAGCGGTGAGCGAAGGGATGTGGGCGTGTTCATGACGACAAAGTGTCGGTGGCATGGCCCGTGCTTCCAAACGACAATTTGGCCGCTAGCATGACTGTTGCGCATGCTCGCACCGGCTTCGGGCGCGCCGTTGTGCTGTCCGCCAATGCCCGTTCAGGGTCTGTATTCCATGCGTCTGCACTCGCCTTCGATGTCCGAGCTTCATGCCTTCGCCACGGCGGCGCGGCTGGGCAGTTTTTCGCGCGCGGCGGCCGAGCTGTGCGTCACCCAGAGCGCGGTCAGCCGTGCCGTGGCACGGCTGGAGCAGCACTACGGCCTGGCGCTGATCAAGCGCAATGCGCATTCCCTGCACCTCACGCCCGTGGGCCGGGAACTGCTGGACGCCGTGCGCGAGCCGCTGGCCGCCATCGAGGAAACCAGCGCCCGCCTGCGCCTGGGCGCGGCCGACCGGCCGCTGAACCTGGCGGTGGTGCCCACCTTGGCCAGCGCCTGGCTGATTCCGCGCCTGCGCGCCTTCCAGCAGCTGCACCCCGGCATCCGCGTGAACTTCGTGCCCTACCGCAAGAGCGAGGATTTCACCGGCCCCACACCCGACGCCGCCGTGCTCACCGGCCTGGGCCCCGAGGACTGGCCGCACTGCAGCTGCGACTACGTCATCGGCCGCGAGATGGTGCCCATCTGCCACCCGGCGCGCATGGCCCAGCGGCTGGCCCAGGGCGCCTGGCGCAAGCCCGGCGATCTGGCCACCGAGCCGCTGCTCTACCACACCACCGCCCCGGGCAACTGGACGCAGTGGCTGCGCGCTGCCGGCGCCGGCCGCAAGGCGCCCAACCTCGCCACGGCGTTCGATCAGGTGTCCATCCTGATCCAGGCCGTGATTGCGGACATGGGCCTGGCCCTGGTGCAGCGCTGCCTGGTGCGCGAGGAACTGCGGGCCGGCATCGTCGTGGTGCCTTTTGACCTGCCGGTCACGCTGCAGCGCGGCTATTTCCTGTGCGTGCCCGGCGACCGGCGGCCCCGGCCCGGCTTTGCCGAGTTCCGCCGCTGGCTGCTGGACACGGCGGCAGCCGATATCGCCGCCATGGGCATCCACCCGGCCGCCGCCTGACACCCGTCACGACGTCATTGCCAGCGTGGCGTTGTCAATCACGAAGCGGTACTTCACATCGCCTTGCAGCATGCGCTCGTAGGCGGCGTTGATCTCGTCGGCGCGGATCATCTCGATATCGGCCACGATGCCGTGCTCGGCGCAGAAATCCAGCATCTCCTGCGTTTCGGGAATGCCGCCGATCATGGAGCCGGCCAGGCTGCGGCGCTTCATGATCAGGTTGAATACCTGGGGCGAGGGATGGGGCGTGGCCGGCGCGCCCACCAGGGCCATGGTGCCGTCGCGCTTGAGCAGGATGAAGAAGGCATCCAGGTCATGCGGCGCGGCCACGGTGTTGAGGATGAAGTCCAGGCTCTTGGCGTGCGCCGCCATCTCGGCCGCGTTGCGCGAGACCACCACTTCGTCGGCACCCAGGGCGCGCGCCGCCTCGCGCTTGGACTCGGAGGTGGTGAAGGCCACCACATGCGCGCCCATGGCGTGGGCCAGCTTGATGCCCATGTGGCCCAGGCCGCCAATGCCCACCACGCCCACCTTGTGGCCCGGCCCCACGCCCCAGTGGCGCAGCGGCGACCAGGTGGTGATGCCCGCGCACAGCAGCGGCGCCACGGCGGCCAGCTGCTCCTCGGGGTGGCGGATGTGCAGCACATAGCGCTCATGCACGACGATGCTCTGCGCGTAGCCGCCCAGCGTGTGGCCGGGCGCATCGGGCGTGGGGCCGTTGTAGGTGCCGACCATGTGGTCGCAATAGTTCTCCAGGCCCTCGTCGCAGTCCGCGCAATGGCGGCAGCTGTCCACGATGCAGCCCACGCCGACCAGATCGCCAGCCTTCACGCCCGACACATGGGCGCCCACGGCCGAGACGCGGCCCACGATCTCGTGGCCCGGCACGCAGGGGTAGAGCGTGCCCGCCCATTCCGAGCGTACCTGGTGGATGTCGGAGTGGCAGACGCCGCAGAAGGCGATCTCGATCTGCACATCGTGGGCGCCCGGTGCGCGGCGCGTGATGTCCAGGGATTGCAGGGGCAGGTCGCCCGCATGGGCTCCATAGGCTTTGACGGTCATGGGGTGTTCCTCGTGGGAGGCCTGGTGGGTGTGGAAAGGGATGCGGGCATTCTTGCCGCCGCTTGCCCTGCTGACTAGCTAATCAATGCTTAATGGGCTTATCAGCACAGCTAATCAATGGATGGCGCTAGGCTTGCGGCCATGGCAAGACGCAACCTCAATGACCTGCTGGCCTTCGTCACCGTGGCGCGCGAGGGCAGCTTCACGCGCGCGGCGGCTGCGCTGGGCGTCACCCAGTCGGCGCTGAGCCAGACCGTGCGCGCGCTGGAGGAGCGGCTGCAGATCCGCCTGCTCACGCGCACCACGCGCAGCGTCTCGCCCACGGCGGCGGGCGAGCGGCTGATGCAGGCCATAGGCCACCGCTTCGACGAGATCGAGGCCGAACTCGACGCCCTGACCGCGCTGCGCGACAAGCCCGGCGGCACGGTGCGCATCACCTGCGGCGACTACATGCTGCAAAGCACCCTGCTGCCCCGGCTGGCGCCGCTGCTGCTCGCCTATCCGGACATCTGCATGGAGTTCGACGTGTACTACGGATTCCGCGACATCGTGGCCGAGCGCTTCGACGCCGGCGTGCGCCTGGGCAGCACCATCGACAAGGACATGATCGCCGTGCCCATCGGCCCGCCGCTGCGCATGGCCGTGGTGTCCTCGCCCGGGTATTTCGCAGAGCACGGCATTCCGAAGAATCCGCAGGACCTGATGGCGCACCGCTGCATCAACCAGCGCATGGTGACCTCGGGCGGCCTGTATGTGTGGGAGTTCGAGCGCCGGGGCCGCAAGATGAATGTGCGCGTGGACGGGCCGCTGATCTTCAACACCACCCAGCCCCAGATCGATGCGTCCCTGGCCGGGCTGGGCATCACGCTGCTGCCCGAGGACGAGGTCATGCCCTGGATCCAGAGCGGCCAGCTGCAGCGCGTGTTGGAGGACTGGTGCCCAAGATTCGATGGCCACCACCTGTACTACCCCAGCCGCAGGCAGCCCTCGCCCGCGTTCTCGCTGGTGGTCGATGCGCTGCGCTGGCGCGGCTGAGGCGCCTGGCCATCAACGCAGCGGCGAAGTAGGCATTGCCGCCGGCGACATACGCGGCCGGTCAGCTTGGGCACAATGAACGGCTTTCGCCCAGCCTCTTTCGCGGTCCTTGGACGCGACTCCTTCACGCGATTTCCTTACGCGATCTCTTCACGCGATGCAGCAAGAACCCGACTTCCTCCACAACCTGAACCAGGAATTCCGGGACGGCAGGCGCTGGCTGGACCGCACCATCGTGCTGGCCTATGCGGCCGCCGCCGGGCTGTGCGTGGTGGCCTTCACGCTGATGGCTGATGCGGGCTTTGAACTCTTCGAGAGCATCTACCACTGGCAGGGCGGCTGGGCCGTTCTGCTGTGGATGCCTGCCGTCACGGCGGGCGCCGTGTGGCTCACGCGGCGCTGGGCGCCGGGCGCGGCGGGGTCGGGCATTCCGCAGGTGATCGCCACGCTGGACCCGGCGCTGGACCCCGCGCAGCGCGGGCGCTTCGTGTCGCTGTGGCTGTCCTTCGCCAAGATGGCGCTGGCCAGCGCGGGCTTTGCGGCGGGGCTGTCGATCGGGCGCGAGGGGCCTTCGGTGCAGGTGGCCGCCGGTGTCATGCACCATGCGCGGCGCTGGTTCGGGCCGCATTCGGGCATCAGCCACCATGCGCTGCTGGTGGCCGGCGGCGCGGCCGGCATTGCGGCGGCCTTCAACGCGCCGCTGGCGGGCGTGGTCTTCGCCATCGAGGAGCTGTCGCGCAAGCTGGAGTCGCGCTCCAGCGGCCTGATCATCGCGGCCATCGTGCTGGCCGGCCTGATGGGCGTGTCGGCCTTCGGCAACCTCAGCTATTTCGGGCGCATCCAGGTGCCCCACCTGACCTGGGACGCGCTGCTGCCCGGCCTGTGCGTTACCCTGGCCTGCGGCGTGCTGGGCGGCCTCTTCGCCAAGCTGCTGGCCGCTTCGCTGACCCGCACGCCCGAGCGGCTCAACCAGCTGCGTGCGCGCTTTCCCATCCGCTTCGCGGCGGCGATCGCGCTGGTGATCGCCGTCATCGGCATGGTCACGGGCGGCGCCACCTTCGGCGCGGGCTCGGAGGCCGTCAAGCACATGCTGGCGGGCCAGGCCGACGTGCCCTCGTTCTACGTCACCCTGAAGTTCATCGCCACCTGGCTGTCGGCCTGGGTGGGCGTGCCGGGCGGCATCTTCGCACCCTCGCTGTCGATTGGCGCGGGCGTGGGCCACAACGTGGCCGGCCTGATGGGCGCAGACATCGCGCCCGCCCTCATCGCCATGGGCATGGCCGCCTTCCTGGCCGCCGTGACACAGGCGCCGCTGACGGCCTTCATCATCGTGATGGAGATGGTGGACGGCCACTCCATGGTGCTCAGCCTCATGGCCGCTGCCATGCTGGCCAGCCTGGTCTCGCGCATGCTGGCCCGGCCGCTGTACGAGACACTGGCCCAGCACATGCTGAGTCTGGTGCCTGCTCCTGCTCCTGCTCCCGAGCCTGCACCTGCAACTGAGCCTGCACCGGCCGCCGTGCCGGAACCGGAGCCCGCCAGCCCCGCAGAGCCGGCTGCACCCCCCAAGGACCAGGACAAGCCCGCAAGCGCCTGAGCCGGGCGCGCTTGGCTGACAGGCAATGGCGAAGGGCGATGGCCTGGGCGCGCTGCACGCCACGCCATGCTCGCTTCCTGAGTCCTGACGCACAACCCGAGGAAAGGAACGCGCCATGTGGGAGGAAGTAACCAGCACCCTGGCCGAGGAATTCTCCAGCCTGCCCGATGCGGCCGAGGTCACGCGCGTCATGGTGCGCCTGCTGCTGGCGGCCCTGCTGGGCGGCATCGTCGGCTACGAGCGAGAACACAAGGGCAAGGCCGCCGGCCTGCGCACCCACATGCTGGTGGCCATGGGCGCGGCGCTGTTCGTGCTGGTGCCCGAGCGCGGCGGCATGGGCATTGCCGACATGAGCCGCGTGATCCAGGGCGTGGTGGCCGGCGTGGGCTTCCTGGGCGCGGGCGCCATCATCAAGCGCCACTCCGAGGAACAGGTACAGGGCCTGACCACGGCCGCCGGCATCTGGATGACGGCCGCCATCGGCGTGGCCTGCGGCCTGGGGCGCGAAGCCATCGCGCTGCTGGCCACGCTGCTGGCCATCGTCATCCTCGTGATGCTGCCGCACGTGGTCAGTGCGCCGCCTCCGCAGGCGGACGCGGAGCCGGATACCAAGCCGCGGGAGACTTGAGGGCGGGCTGCTGCCTGAAGCCTGGCATTCCGGTTTTGTTCGCTTTTTCCTGATGTTCGTGCCACGTGAACATGGCAAACATCACGAACGCAGCCAGTGAGGCTTGCGAGGCTCTCGCCAACTACCGATAGGCAGTCACCTGCGTGCATGGCATCTCTGGCCATGCACGCATGCCATTAGAAATCCACACTCGCACTCAGCGAGAACGTGCGCGGACCGCCCACCGTCAGGTAGCCCGAACCCGGGTAGCCGCCCACGGAGGCCCAGTAGTTGCGGTCCGTCGCGTTGTCCACGCGCAGACGCAGCGTGAGCAGCTTGCCCTGCACTTCGGTCATGTAGCGCACGCCCAGGTCCAGGCGGTTCCATCCGGCCACGCGCAGGGTGTTGACGTCGTTGGCGTAGCTGGCGCCGGTGTGCACCAGGCGGCCGTCCAGCGCCAGGCCGTTGATGCCTGGCACATCCCATTCCACGCCCGCCGTGGCCTGGAAGCGCGGCACGCCGATGACGCGCTTGCCGTCGGTGGTGGCTCGGCCCGTGCTCTGCTGCCTGGCGTCCAGCCAGGTGGCGCCGCCCAGCAGGCGCAGGCCGCGCATGGGTTCGCCGAAGACGTTGAATTCCACGCCCTGGTGGCGGTCCTTGCCCGCCGAGGTGAACAGGTTGCCGTCGATCAGCGAGCGCGGCTTGTCGGTGGAGAAGAAGGCCAGGCCGCCGCCCAGCTTGCCGCCGTCGTACTTGACGCCCACTTCCTTTTGCTTGGTCACGTAGGGCGACATCTGCTGGCCCGCGTTGGCGATGATGGTGTCGCCCGACTTGGCCGGCGCCGTGTCGCCCTGGGCCAGTCCCTCGATGTAGTTGCCGTACAGCGATACCTGGGGCGTGAGCTTGAACACCGCGCCCAGCACCGGGCTGGTGCGGCTCTGGTCGTAGGCCGTGCGCACGCCGCCCTGGCTGGTGACCGCGCCGTTGCTGACGATGCGGTAGCTCACCGAGTCGGTCTCTATCGTCTGGCGGCGCACGCCGGCCGTCACCAGCATGCGGCCGTCCATCAGCGACAGCGTGTCGCCCAGCGCAAAGCTGTTCAGGCGCGTGCCCCGGTTGTAGGCAGGGTTGGACAGGTCGTTGCCCAGGTAGTTGAGCGGTGTGATCGCGTAGTAGCGCGGGTCGTAGAGATTGGTGGCCAGCGTGTTGCTGCCCCCACCGGTGCTCATGCCGTAGGCGTTGTAGACCTTGAGGTCGAAGGCCGAGTAGCTGGCCACGATCTCATGGCCCACGCTGCCCGTATTCAGGCGTGCGCGCACGCCCAGCTCGCCCGTGCTCACGCGGTCCTTGCGCGCGTTGTCGAAGCGGCTGGTGGTGGCCGCGCCATTGCCGGCCGCCGCCAGCGTGATGTTGGCCAGCGAGTTGTTCTCGGAGCTGCGGCGCAGGCCGTAGGCGGCCCAGGCCGTCACGTTGCTGTTGATGTCCCACTCGCCGCGCAGCGTGCCGAACAGGTCGCGCTCGTCGGAATAGGTCCAGGGCTGGGCCCAGTTGGAGGAAGCATCGGGCGCAGCAGGAATGGCCGCCAGCCCTGCGCCCGGCGTGACATTGGTGCGCGTGCGCTTGAGGCGGTTGTCCTGCCAGCCGATGTCGCCCGACAGGCGCACATTGCGGCTGCGCCAGTCCATGCCCACGGACAACAGATCGAGCTTGGAGCTTTCCTGGTCGATGGCCGTGTCGCCGCCACGGTGCGCGGCATTGAGGCGGATGCCCGTGGCCTGGTCGGGGCCGAAGCGCCGGCTCACGTCGGCCGCCACAAAGGCCTGGCCGCCGCTGGCAATGCCTGCCGTCACGCGCGACAGCGGATCGCTGCCCGCGCGCTTGGGCAGCAGGTTGATGTTGCCGCCCAGGCCGCCGCCATTGGGGCTGGCGCCCATCAGAAAAGCCGATGCGCCGCGCAGCAGCTCCACGCGCTCGAACAGCTCGGTGGCGATGTACTGGCGCGGCAGCAACGCATACAAGCCGTTGTAGGCCACGTCGTCCGAGCCCAGCACGAAGCCGCGCACGAAGTAGGACTCCTGGAAATTGCCGAAGCCGCGCGCCACGCGCACGGAAGGATCGTTCTGCAGCACATCGCCCACGCTCTTGGCCTGGCGGTCCTGGATCAGCTCGTTGGTGTAGCTGGTGATGGAGAACGGCGTCTCCATGTTGTCGCGCGTGCCCAGAATCCCGGCCCGCCCGCCGCGCGCCACCTGGCCGCCCGCGTAGGGCCTGGACAGGCCTTCAGCCGACGCATCGGCGCTGGCCTCGACGGTGACGGTGCCCAGCTCGGGCGCGGCCGTTGCCGGGGAAGGGGCAGGCTGGGCCCATGCGGCGCCAGCAGACAAAAGAAGGGCCAGGGCCCCGGCGATCGGGGTCAGCGTGTGGAGGGGGGAGTGCATGGAGAAAACGGGATGAGAATTCGGGATGAGAATGATTCCCAATAATTTTATCGATGCGACTCCCCCGTATGGAGCTTGTAGGGAGATGTGTCTGTTTGTGCCCACACTCCTCCTGGCCCGCCTTCACGCCTGTCCAAGCAGCTCCCACGAGCACGCCTGCGCCTCATCCTCCCCCTGCACGAACGCAACCCGCATGCCCAGCGCCTTGCCCATGCCTTGCACGGCCAGGCGCAGGGCGGTGGGCACGGCGCGGTCGCCCGTGATGACGACCATGCCCCGACACAGCTGGCGCATACGCTCGCGGTTGCGCTTGAAGAACAGTGCGCGCTGCTTGCGTTCTTCGTGGCTTTCCTCGGGGTGGTCGCCGGGCAGGTGGTCGGTGAGCAGCACGAAGTGCCGGCCCTGGTCGAGCAGGGATTCGATCTGGGCTTCGGCCGATGCGTCATTGCCGTTGCCTGCGTCTGCAGGTGCCTGCGCTTCGGGTTCGCGCAGGTAGACCAGGGGAAAGCGGGAGGTATCGATCAGCATGTCATGGTTCCTGGGAAAAGCAGGGCATCAGTACAGGTCGTGCCTGACCGCATGGGCGTAGTGGGCGTTGGCCTGCTCCTGTTGGGCGGCATCCATGGCGGGCGCCGTGGCATCGGCCAACTGCGTGAGGGCGGCCATCATCTGGCCCACGGTGGGCAGGGCGGTGCGGTCCAGCTGGCTTGACGGGTTCCATAGGCCGGAGCGGTGGATGGCCTTGCCGCAGTGCAGCAGCACCTCGTCGACCAGTACCACGGTGGCGGTCTTGGGCGTGCCCCTGCCTTCGCTCAGTTCCTGCAGCAGATGGGGGTCGGTGGAGATGCGGCCCCGCCCGTTGATGCGCAGGAAGATGTCCAGCCCCGGGAACAGGAAGAGCATGGCCAGGCGGTCATCGGCCTGCAGGTTGCGCAGGGATTCGATGCGGTTGTTGCCGGGCCAGTCGGCAAAGGCCACGGTGCGCTCGTCCAGCACCTGCACAAAGCCGGGCGGCCCGCCGCGCGGCGAGGCATCCAGGCCGCGTTCGCCGGCCGTGGCCAGGCAAAAGAAGCTGGCCTGGCGCAGATAGGCCTCGTGGAAGTCGGACAGGCGGTCGCGCACGGCCTTCTGGATTCTTTCTGCCGGGGCGGCGTAGAGCGAGTCCAGGTCGATGGCCGGGCCTGGCGGGTCTGCAAGGGCGGTGTTGTCTGTGTGCATGGCACAAGCGTAAGAACAAAGGCGTTGGCGGCTGTAGACTGGATCGGCCAATAAATAGCTCAAAGACGCCATGCCCGATGCCATTCTTGAACTCGTCAGCCATGTGAACCGTGCCGATGGCCCCGTGCTGATCGCGGCCGTGGGCAACCAGGACGAGGAGCTGGCCTCCGAGCCGCACCGCCACGCGCGCGGCCAGCTGTTCGGCTCGCTGCGCGGGCTGCTGTCGGTGGGCGTGGAAGACGCGGTCTGGGTGGTGCCCGCCATCCATGCCGTGTGGCTGCCGCCGCACCAGCTGCATTCGGGCCGCTCCCATGGTCCCTTCCACGGCTGGAGCGTCTATGTGGCGGAGCCGGCCTGCGCCGACCTGCCGCAGCGGCCCTGCGCCATCCGCACCTCGGGCCTGCTGCGTGAGGCCGTGCTGCGCGCCGCCGGCTGGGGATGGCAGCAAGGCGTGCCCACAACGCAGCCCGTGCAACCAGGCCCTTCGGCGGACCAGGCCCGCGCCCATGTGATGGCGGTGATCCTGGACGAGATCCGCACCCTGCCCGTGGAGCCCCTGGGCCTGCACCTGCCCGCCGACCCGCGCCTGCAGCGCATCGCCCGCGCGCTGATCGCCGACCCGGCCGATGCCCGCGACCTGGAGGCCTGGGCACGCTGGGCCGCCGTCAGCTCGCGCACGCTGAGCCGGCGCTTTGTCTCGGAAACCGGCTTCAGCTTCACTGCCTGGCGCCAGCGCGCGCGGCTGATGCGCTCGCTGGAGATGCTGGCCGCCGGCGCGCCGGTGACGAACATCGCGCTGGACCTGGGCTACGCCACGGCCAGCGCCTTCATCGGGCTGTTCCGGCGCACGTTCGGGGAGACGCCTGCAGCGTACCGGGGGAGGCTGGGGGCGAGTGTCTGAAACGCCCATGAAAGGGAGAGGGGACGGATTCTGGACAGGGCTTTGGCTCGGCAGTAGGATTCAATCCCACTGCATTCAAGGAGCCATGCATGAGAACCACCCAGCAAATGAGCATCACCCTGCCCAACGACATGGCAGACGCAGTACGGGCGAAGGTGCGTGCTGGCGAGTACGCCAGCGAGAGCGAAGTGATCCGTGATGGCTTGCGGGCGCTGATGGCGCGGGATCGTGCGGTGGAAAGCTGGCTGCAAGATCAGGTCGGCCCCGCCTATGACGCGTTGAAGGCCGATCCCTCGAGTGCCGTCACCGCCGATCAATTGCGGGCGCGCCTTGCCGCTGAACATGCCAAGGCGAGATGAACTATCGCGTTGTCTTCAGTTCGCAGGCCCAGGAGCAGCTTGTCGAGCTTTACCGCTACATCGCCGAGGCTGCCTCGCACGATGTGGCAGCTCAATACACCGATGCCATCGTGAGCTATTGCGAGAGCCTGCGCACCTTTCCACTTCGCGGCACGCCGCGCGACGACGTGAGAACTGGCTTGCGCATCACCAACTACAGAAAGCGAACTGTCATCGCCTTCGCCGTCGATGCAGACCTAGTTTCCATCATCGGCATCTTCTATGGCGGGCGTGACCACGAAGCACTGCTGCGGGAGGGTGGCGGGATCGCCTGATCAGCCGCGCTGTCCAGATGCCAGAGCCGCCTACAACCGCTGCAACTGCGCATTCAGATACGCATCGCGCGAGGGCAGCAGGTGCTCGGCGCACAGGCGTACCAGTGCGTCGCGGTCCTGGGCGCGCAGGGCTTCGATCATTTGCCAGTGTTCCTGGCGTGCGCGCTCGCGGTAGTCGGCCGAGACCAGGGAGGCGAAGCGGATGGGGTGCGTCTGGCGCGCGTATTCGGTGATGGCCTTGTGCAGCGTGTCGTTGCCCGCCAGCGCAAACAGTTCCTGGTGAAAGGCCAGGTTGATGCGGAACACCAGGCGCGCGTTGCCTTCGGCCACGGCGGCGTCGTGCTGCTGCTGGATGGAGGTCAGGCGTTCGAGCCTCTCGGCCGGCACGGGCAGGGGGATCTTGCGCGCGGCCTCCACTTCGAGCATGCCGCGCAGCTCGTACAGCTCCTGCACTTCCTGGGTGGAGAAGGAGCGAACCAGGGCGCCCACGTTCTTGCGGCGCTCGATGAGGCCCATGCGGTCCAGCGCGGCCAGGGCCTCGCGGGCGATGTGGCGCTTGACGTCGAAGCGGGCCATGAGGTCGTCTTCGACCAGGCGCTCGCGCGGGTGCAGCCGGCCGAAGACCACGTCCTCTTCCAGCGCGGCCACCATGGCGCCCAGGGCGTCGGCTGCGGGGGCGGGTTCGGCATCCAGGGAAATCGGCAGTGAGGCGGCAGCGACCATCAAGACAGGCGGTTGGGACAAAGACGCCATTTTGTCCGAATTGACCGCCTGCGCCGACTATTCACGCGGGCCGGGAATGGTGCCGCGTTCGGTGGCGCAGCGCAGGAAGTCGAAGTCCACGCCCTGGTCGGCCTGGTTCACGGTGGTGAGAAAGAGCTTGCGGTAGCCGCGCTCGGCCGTGGGCTCGGTCACGGGGTGGAGCCGGGCGCGGCGGGCCAGTTCCTCGTCGCTGACCTGCAGCGTGAGCTCGCGCCGCGCCACCGACAGCGTGATGCGGTCGCCGTTGTGCACATGGGCGAGCGGGCCGCCCACGGCCGACTCCGGCGTGACGTGCAGCACGATGGTGCCGAAGGCCGTGCCGCTCATGCGCCCGTCGGAGATGCGCACGATGTCCTTGACACCCGCGCGGGCCAGCTTGCGTGGGATGGGGATGTAGCCGGCCTCGGGCATGCCGGGCGCACCCTTGGGGCCGATGTTCTTGAGCACGAGGATGTCGTCGGCGGTCACGTCCAGATCGTCGCTGTCGATGCGGTGGGCCAGGTCGGCCGCGTTCTCGAAGACCACGGCGCGGCCTTCGTGCTCCATGAGCCGGGGATGGGCGGCCGACTGCTTGATGATGGCGCCGCCCGGCGCCAGGTTGCCCTGCAGCACGGCGATGCCGCCCTGCGGGTAGATGGGGTTGGAGCGCGGGCGCACCACGTCCTGCGCAAAGCCGGGGCCGGCGCGCTCGATCTCTTCGCCCAGCGTGCGGCCGGTGACGGTGAGGGCGTCCAGGTTCAGCAGGGGCTTGAGCTCGCGCAGCAGCGTGGCCATGCCGCCCGCGTGGTGGAAGTCCTCCATGTAGTGGTCGCCCGAGGGCTTGAGGTCCAGCAGCACGGGCGTGTCGCGGCCCATGCGGTCCAGGGCCTTGAGGTCGATGTCATAGCCCATGCGCCCCGCGATGGCGGCCAGGTGCACGATGCCGTTGGTGGAGCCGCCAATGGCCAGCAGCACGCGCATGGCGTTTTCGAAGGCGGCGGGCGTGAGGATTTTGTCGATGGTCAGGCGCTCGCGCGCCATGCGCACGGCCTCGGTGCCGGTCTGCTCGGCAATGCGGATGCGGTCGGCCGTGACGGCGGGGGGCGAGGCGCCGCCGGGCACGGTCATGCCCAGCGCCTCGGCAATGCAGGCCATGGTGCTGGCCGTGCCCATGACCGAGCAGGTGCCCACGCTGGCCACCAGCTGGTTGTTCACGTCGGCGATCTCTTCGGCGTCGATTTCCTCGGCGCGGAACTTGCCCCAGTAGCGGCGGCAGTCCGTGCAGGCGCCCACGCGCTCGCTGCGGTGCGAGCCGGTGAGCATCGACCCGGTGATCAGCTGGATGGCCGGGATGCCGGCCGAGGCCGCGCCCATCAACTGGGCCGGCACCGTCTTGTCGCAGCCGCCGATGAGCACGACGGCATCCATGGGCTGGGCGCGGATCATCTCCTCGGTGTCCATGGACATGAGGTTGCGCAGGTACATGCTGGTCGGCGCCGAGAAGCTTTCGTGCACCGAGATGGTGGGGAAGTCCATGGGCAGGCCGCCCGCCAGCATGACGCCGCGCTTGACGGCCTCGATCAGCTGGGGCGCGTTGCCGTGGCAGGGGTTGTAGCTGCTGCCCGTGTTGGCAATGCCGATGACGGGGCGCTGCAGCGCCGAGTCCGTATAGCCCGCGCCCTTGATGAAGGCCTTGCGCAGGAACAGCGAAAAGCCGCGGTCGCCGTAGTTGGTCAGGCCCTTGGAGATGCCCGTGGCCGCATCGGCGGGGGCGATGTCATGGCCTGGAGCGCCATCGGGAGTCTTGGGGTCGGTCATGGGTGGGGTGCTTTGCAGAGGGTCTTGGCGGGGTCGGAAGGCAGGCGCTGCCTTGTCGAGGGGCAGGATAGCGGCGGATGCCGCAGATTATTATCATCGTTATCACCTATATTATTAATAATCTATCTGACCAACCATGCAGCCGTGCCCGGCGTGCGTGCCGGGCATGTTTTTCCGACACAAGACAAAAGGAGGAGACACCCATGGTTGTTGCTGCATCCCGCATCCGTCGCATTCATGCGCCCAACCGGCGCGCCGCCCTGGCTGCGGCGCTGCTGGCCTCGCTGGCGCTGGGCCCAGGCCTGGCCACGCCCGCGCTGGCCGACGGCGCCTATCCGGCCCGGCCCATCAAGCTGGTCGTTCCCTACACGCCCGGGGGCGCCACCGACGTGATCGGGCGCGTGGTGGGGCAAAGACTCTCGCTGGCGCTGGGCCAGCCCGTGGTGGTGGAGAACCGGGCGGGCGCGGCCGGCAACCTGGGCGCCGCCGCCGTGGCCAAGGAAAGGCCCGATGGCTATACGCTGCTGCTGGGCGCGCTGACCAGCCATTCCATCAACAGCGTGCTCATGGCGTCCACTGCAGGCTTCACCATGGACAAGAGCTTTGCGCCCATTGGCGTGGTGGGCCGCGTGCCGCTGGTGGTGACCGTGGGCCCGTCGGTGAAGTCGGCCAATCTCGCGGAGCTCATCGCGCTGGCCAAAACCAGGCCGGCCGGGCTGAACTACGGCTCCTCGGGCAATGGCTCGCCCCAGCACCTGGCGGCCGAGCTGTTCAAGCGGCAGGCGGGCGTGCCGCTGACCCATGTGCCCTACAAGGGCAGCACGCCGGCGCTCAACGATCTGATGGGCGGCCAGGTGGATGTGGTGTTCGACACCCTGCCCGCCACGCAGGGCTTCATCAAGGGCGGCCGCCTGCGCGCCCTGGCCGTGACCACGGCGCAGCGCGTGCCCTCCATTGCCGACATTCCCACCACGGCCGAGGCCGGGCTGTCGGGCTTCGAGGTGACGTCGATGTTCGGCCTGCTGGCGCCTGCGGGCACGCCCGCTCCCATCGTCGCCCGGCTTAGCGGCGCGCTCAAGGAGGTGATGGGGCAGCAGGAAGTGAAGGACGCCCTGGTCGCCCAGGGCGCCATGCCCACCTTCACCACGCCTGCCGAGGCGCGAGCCCAGATCGCCGAGGAGGTGGCGCGCTGGTCCGCCGTGATCCGGCAGGCGGGCATACAGCCGGATTGAGGCTGCGCCTCAGCGCCGCCGGGCGCGCGTTTCCGGCAGAAAGGCCGTTGCCAGCCCCAGCAGCGGCAGGTAGGCCACCAGGCTGTACACCCAGACGATGCCGTGGGTGTCGGCCAGGTTGCCCATGCCGGCAGCCCCCAGGCCGCCAATGCCGAACATGAGGCCGAACATCAGCCCCGAGACCAGGCCCACGCGGCCGGGCACGGCCTCCTGGGCGTAGACCACCAGCGCCGCAAAGGCCGAGGACATGACCAGGCCGATGACGATGGACAGCACGGCCGTCCAGAACAGGTCGGCATGCGGCAGCAGCAGCGCAAACGGCGCCACGCCCAGGAAGGACACCCAGATCACGGCCTTGCGCCCTATGCGGTCGCCCACCGGGCCGCCCGCGAAGGTGCCCGCCGCCACGGCCGCCAGGAAGGCGAACAGGTACAGCTGCGACTGCTGCACGGGCAGGGCAAAGCGCTCGATCAGATAGAAGGTGAAGTAGTTGGCAAAGGCCGCGATGTAGACGAACTTGGCGAACATCAGCACGCAGATCACGGTCACCGCGCGGATGACCTGCGAGCGGTTCAGCGCCGTCAGCGCATGCTGGCCGGCCGCCACCACCTTGGCCGGCGCGTGGTGCAGGCGCCAGTGCGTGATGCGCAGCAGCACCCAGATGGCCAGCAGCGCCACCAGCATGAACCAGGCGATCGCATGCTGGCCAAACGGAATGACGATGGCCGCCACCATCAGCGGGCCGATGGCCGAGCCCGTGTTGCCGCCCACCTGGAAGGTCGATTGCGCCGTGCCGAAGCGCCCGCCCGAGGCCAGCCGCGCCACGCGCGAGGCCTCTGGGTGGAAGGTGGACGAGCCCACGCCGATCAGCGACGCGGCGGCCAGCAGCATGGGGTAGCTGGTGGACAGGGCCAGCAGGCCCACGCCCACCAGCGTCACCACCATGCCCAGCGGCAGCAGGTAGGGCTTGGGATGCTTGTCGGTGTACAGGCCGATCCAGGGCTGCAGCAGCGAGGCCGTGACCTGGTAGACCAGGGAGATCCAGCCGATCTGCGCGAAGCTCAGCGAGAACTCCGTCTTGAGCATGGGATAGACGGCCGGCAGCACGGCCTGGATCAGGTCGTTGAGCAGGTGGGCAAAGGCGGCGGCGCCGACGATGCGCAGCAAAAAGCCCTGCGCGGCATGGCTGGGTGCTGGATGGGCGGGCGCCGTATGGGCATGCGTTGCAGGCGCGCCCAGCTCGCCCGGGGCGCCAAGAGTGGTGGTGTTGCTTGTCATGGAGGAAAGGGCCCCGCAGGGCGGCACGGTCAGGGTCCGGCGTTGACGAAGGTCAATGGGCCGTGGGACCGAAGATAGGCGTTTGGTGCCCGTCTGTCTCTCTCTATACTGACTTCAATTGTCGAGATCGGGACAGAGAGCCGCATAGAGCCGCATAGAACCGCACAGGATGGGAAGCCCATGGCCGCAGAACTGCCGCGCATATACCTCAAGTACCACCAGACCGGGCGCCCCATGGCCGCCATGGAGGCCAACTGGGCGCATGGCACCAGCACGGGCTGGCACTCCCACCCGCGCGGCCAGCTGCTGTATGCGATCGAAGGCGTGATGTCCGTGCAGCTGCATTCCGGCTCCTGGCTGGTGCCGCCCAACCGGGGGCTGTGGATAGAGGCCGACGCCGAGCACGATGTGCGCATGTCGGGCGACGTGAAGATGCGCACGGCCTACATCGACGCCTCGGCCTTTGCGGACCTGCCCGCGCGCACCTGCGTGGTCAATGTGTCGCCCCTGCTGCGCGAGCTGGTGGTGGCCGCCGTCGGCGTGCCGCTGGACTATGCCGAAGGCAGCCGCGACGAGCGCCTGATGCACCTGCTGGTCGATGAGCTGCGCGCCGCCGAGGTCCTGCCCCTGCACCTGCCCCTGTCCGCCGATGCGCGGCTGCGCCAGGTCTGCGAGGCCCTGATGCGCGAGCCTGCCGACACCGCCACCGCCGAACACTGGGCGCAGCGCCTGGGCGTGAGCGCCAAGACGCTGCAGCGCCTGTTCGTGAAGGAAACCGGCATGCCCTTCGCCCAGTGGCGCGAGCAGGCGCGGCTGATGTTCGCGCTGGGCCGCATTGCGGCGGGCGAGCGCATCATCGACATCGCCCTCGATTGCGGCTACGCCAGCCAGAGCGCGTTCACGGCCATGTTCAAAAGGCATTTCGGGGTGCCGCCTTCGGGCTTCCAGCGCTGAGGCACGACCGGACCAAGGTCGGGCCGGGCGGACTTGATGCAGATCCAGATATCGATTGCGGCACAAGCATATGCCCAAAGATTCGTTCCCCCGCGCCTGCATCGTGGCGATACTGGCCGGCCGCATTCCCTTCACTGCCTGGCCTGTACACCGTGCTACCCGACCCAGTCCCCGACAGCGCGGCCGAAGCGCAGGTCGATCGCGTCATCGACGGCCTGCTCAACGGCCTGCAATGGCGCGCCAGCGTGTTCCATGTGGGGCAGTACTGCGGGCGCTGGCGGGCCTCCACGGCGGGGCGCGCGCGGGCCAGCTTTCACCTGATCCTGGACGGGCGCTGCTGGCTGCACCTGCCGGGCCAGCCCTCGGTGGAGCTGCAGCCGCGCGACGGCGTGTTCCTCTCGCGCGATGTGCCGCATTTCATCTCGCCCTATGCCGACCCGGACATGGCCTGCGCCCCGCAGGCCATGCGCCCCGCCACTGGCGATGCCGGCATCGGAGAGACGGCGCTGGCCTGCGGCTTCTTCACCTTCGAGGGTCCCATGCGCGGCCTGCTGGTCGATGCCTTCCCCGACCACCTGGTGCTGCGCGGCGACGACCATGCGATGAGCGGCGCCTCCATGCTGTTCGACCTGATGCGCGCCGAGGCGCTGCGCACGGGCACCGAGCCCTCGGCCGTGATGGACCGGCTGGTGGGCCTGCTGTTCTTCTACGGCCTGCGCCAGCTCGCGCATGGCGATGCGCGGGCGTGCGGCATCTGGAGCCTGCTGCGCCGGCCGGGCTTTGCGCCGCTGGTGGCCGAGCTGCTGCGCGAGCCGGCCCGCAACTGGAGCGTGGCCGACATGGCCGCGCGCGTGTGCCTGTCGCGCGCCACGTTCTTTCGGCAGTTTGCCGAGGCCTGCGGCCAGCCGCCCCAGCAATTCCTGCTGCTGCTGCGCATGCAGCTGGCCGCGCGCCGGCTGGCCCAGGGCGAGGCCATAGGCCAGGTGGCCGAGGCCGTGGGCTACGAGTCCTATGCGGCCTTCTCGCGTGCCTTCAAGCGCGTGATGGGCGAGCAGCCCGGCGCCTGGCAGCGCGCGCAGGCACGCTGCTGCTGAGCCGCCATCCGAGCCCGCCGCATCTGCCTGCGGGTTGACACGTTCGGGCATAAATCCGCGACGCGGCGGCATTGATGGCAAGGGGGGCGCGGCCGATCATGAAGGCATTCCTTCATTCCTGCAAAGCACCATGGCACGCCTGACCCTGCACACCCCGCAAACCGCTCCTGAAGCCAGCCGCCCCTTCGTGGAGCGCGCCCTGGCCGGCAACGGATTCCTGCCCAACCTGATCGCCATCCTGGCCAACTCGCCCCAGGCGCTGGAGACCTATGTGACCGTGGGCCAGATCAATGCGCGCGCCCAGCTCACGCTGGCCGAGCGCGAGGTGGTGCAGATCACGGCGGCGCGCATCCATGGCTGCGACTTCTGCGTGGCCGGCCACACCAAGCTGGCCTTCAAGCAGGCCGGCCTGACCCAGGCCGAGGTGGTGGCGCTGCAGGACGGCCGCGACACGGGCCAGCCGCGCCTGGACGCCGTGCGCCGCTTTGCCGAAGCCGTGATCGCCACGCGCGGCGCCGTCGCCGACGAGGCCCTGGCCGCCTTCCATGCAGCAGGCCTGAGCGAGCAGCAGGCGCTGGAGGTGGTGCTGGGCATCAGCCTGGCCACGCTGTGCAACTTTGCCAACAGCCTGGCGCAAAGCCCCGTCAACCCGCAGCTGCAGCCCTATCTGCCCGAACAGTTCCGACAACCGCAGGAGAACGCACATGCTGGCTGATTCGCTGCGGCAGTGGCTGGACGCCCATGCCGACTCCCTGGACGAAGGCCCCGCGCATGCACACGAAGTGCTGCCCCGGCTGGCGCAGCACGGCCTGTTCGGCCTGGGCGTGCCCGTGGCCGAGGGCGGGCAGGGCGGCAGCCTGGGCGATGCGCTGGAGGCCATTGCCGGCGTGGCCGGGCATTCGCTGACGGCGGGCTTCGTGTTCTGGGCGCAGCGCGCCTTTGTCGAATACCTGCTGCAGTCGCCCAACGCGGCGCTGCGCCAGCGCTGGCTGCCTGGCCTGCTGCAGGGCACGCAGGCGGGCGCCACGGGCCTGTCCAACGCCATGAAGTACCTGGGCGGCATCGAAGCCCTGCAGGTCGAGGCCACGCCCGTCGGCGCTGTCGGCGCCGACAGCGCCGACGGCCTTGCACTGCGCGGGCGCGTGCCCTGGGCCACCAACCTGGTGCCGCCGGGTCGCTTCGTGGTGGCCGTCGCCGTCTCGCGCAGCGACGGTGCAAAGCCCTTCGTGGCCGCGCTGCCCGGCGATGCGGCGGGCCTGCAGCGCAGCGCCGACCTGGACCTGATCGCGCTGCGCGGCAGCCATACTGCGGCGCTGTCCATCGAGGGGCTGCAGATCGGCCCGGCCGATGTGATCCATGCCGACGCCAACCATTTCCTGCCGCGCGTGCGGCCCGCCTTCATGGGCCTGCAGCTGGGGCTGTGCATCGGCCTGGCGCGCGCCTCGCTGGCGGCGGCCTCGGCCCGTGCCGGCGCCGGGCGCGATGTGCTGGGCGGCCCGCTGCAGCAGCAGCGCCACGCGCTGGAACTGGCCACGGCCACGCTGCATGCGGGCCTGTCCGATGGGCGTTTTCTTGACCGACCTCAAGCCCTGTTCCGCCTGCGCCTGGAATTGAACGACATCGTGCAGCAGTCCCTGCAGCTGGAGCTGCACGCCAGCGGCGGGCGCGCTTATCATCGCGACCAGCCGCTGGGATTCGCGCGCCGTTGGCGCGAGGCGGCCTTCATCCCCATCGTGACGCCCAGCGTCACGCAGCTACAGGGCGCGCTGGCTGGCGCGGCCCTGGCAACCACCAGTTCATGACCCAGACGGAAGCTTTCTCCCCTGACGCTCCCGCGCCCGTGCTGCAGGCACGCGGCGCGGGCTTTGGCTATGCGCCCAGCAAGGCCGTGTTCGAGGACATCTCCCTGAGCATTGCCCCGCGCGAAATCGTCTGCCTGCTCGGCGGCAGCGGCTGCGGCAAGTCCTCGCTGCTGCGCGTGCTCGGCGGCCTGGAGTCGCCGGACGGCGGCGCCTGGAGCCGGGGCGAGCTCCAGTTCCTCGGCCAGCCGCTGACCGCGCCGCATCCGCGCGCGGGCTTCGTGTTCCAGCAGCCCAGCCTGCTGCCCTGGCTGGACGCGCGGCGCAACGTGGGCTTCGGCCTGGACTTCGCGCGCCAGCCGAAGCTGGAGCAAGAGGCCCGCCGCCAGCGCGTGGAGCAGGCGCTGCAGGCCGTGGGCCTGGGCGGCAGCGGCGCGCTCTACCCCTCGCAGCTGTCGGGCGGCATGGCCCAGCGCGTGGCCCTGGCGCGTGCCCTTGCGCGCGAGCCGCAGCTGCTGCTGGCCGACGAGCCGTTCTCGGCCCTGGACGCCATCACGCGCGCCGAGATGCAGGAGCTGATGGTGGACGTGGTCCACCGCTGGCACACGGCGGCGCTGCTGGTCACGCATGACATCGACGAGGCCATCCTCGTGGGCGACCGCATCCTGCTGATGGGCGGGCGGCCCGGCCACATCGTGCGCGAATGGCGCGTGGACATAGCGCGCCCGCGCGAGGACCAGGCCGCCGCCGTGACCGCGCTGCGGCTGGACATCCTCTCGGCCCTGCACGGCGTGCGCCATGCGGCCCAGGCCTGATCCGGCTCGCCTGCCTGCCTGCCCGCCTGCCGATCCGCCTGCAGATCCGCCATTTCTTCGACTTCAACCATGCTCTTCTGAAAGGTCTTTCGCATGAGCTTCCAGGACCACCCTTCCTACACCCACATCTGCGCCTCGTCGGACTGCGGCTGCGGCCTCACGCGGCGCGACATGCTGCGCCTGGGCGCACTGGCCACGGCCTCGGTGGCCGCGCCGCTGCTGGCCGCGGGCGATGCGCGCGCCCAGGCCTTCAAGGGCGATGACCAGCCCGTGAAGATCGGCTATTTGCCCATCACCGACGCCACGCCGCTGCTGGTGGCCCACGGCAACGGCCTGTTCGAGGCCGAAGGCCTCAAGGCCGAGGCGCCGCGCCTGTTCCGCTCCTGGGCCCAGATCGTCGAGGCCTTCGTCTCGGGCCAGGTCAACGTCATCCATCTGCTCACGCCCTCCACGCTGTGGGTGCGCTACGGCGCCAAGTTCCCCGCCAAGATCGTGGCCTGGAACCACGTCAACGGCTCGGGCCTGACCGTGCTGCCCGAGATCCAGAAGGTGCAGGACCTGGGCGGCAAGACCGTGGCGATCCCGTTCTGGTACTCCATCCACAACATCCTGCTGCAGGACGTGCTGCGCAAGGCCGGCCTCACGGCCGTGACCCGCGCGCGCGGCGGCGCCATTGCGGCCAACGAGGTCAACCTCGTCGTGCTGGCACCGGCCGAAATGGTCTCGGCCCTGGCCGGCAAGTCGATTGCGGGCTTCATCGTGGCCGAGCCCTTCAACGCCGCCGCCGAGATCGCGGGCGTGGGCAAGATGCTGCGCTTCTCGGGCGATGTCTGGAAGGACCACGCCTGCTGCGTCACCTTCCTGGCCGAGCGCGATATCGTCGACAAGCCCGAATGGGCCCAGCGCGTGACCAATGCCGTGGTCAAGGCCCAGCTGTGGACGCGCGACAACCGCCTGGCCGCCGCGCGCCTGCTGTCGAGCACCGGCGAGCGCCGCTACACGCCCCATCCGCAGCAGACGCTGTCCAAGGTGCTGGCCGCCACCGACTACGCCAGCTACGAGGCCAGCGGCGTGGTCGTCAACAAGGGCTGGCACCAGCGGCGCATCGACTTCCAGCCCTATCCCTATCCCTCGTACACCGAGCAGCTGGTGCGCGCCATCAAGGCCACCAAGGTCGAGGGCGACACGCGCTTCCTCGACAAGCTGGAGCCCAAGTTCGCAGCCACCGACCTGGTGGACGACCGCTTCGTGCGCAAGGCCATCCAGGCCGTGGGCGGCCCGCAGGTCTTCGGCATTCCGGCCGATTTCTCGCGCCGCGAAACCATCGTGGTGTGAGCCAGGTGTTGCGACGTATTGGATTGCCGCTGCTGGGCGCGGCCCTGGTCCTGGCCCTGTGGTGGGTGGGCGGCGCGCTGCTGGCGCGCAGCACGCCCGTGGCTGCGGCCTTCGCGCCCTGGCCTTCGCTGCAGGCGCTGGGCCAGCTGCTGACGGGCGCCGACATCTGGATGCACACCCTGCTGAGCCTGCAGCGCGTGGCCGTGGGCCTGCTGCTGGCCTTCGTGGTCGGCGTGCCGCTGGGCGTGCTGGTGGGCCTGTCGCGCGGGTTCTCGCAGGCGTTCTCGCCCGTGTTCCAGTTCCTGCGCATGATCTCGCCGCTGTCGTGGATGCCCATTGCCGTGATGGTGCTGGGCGTGGGCGACGCGCCCGTGTACTTCCTGCTGGCCTTCGCCGCCGTCTGGCCCATCTTGCTCAGCACGGCGGCCGGCGTGGCCCAGCTGGACCGCAACTGGCTGCTGCTGGCGCGCAGCCTGTCGGCCACGCGCACCGAGACCGTTCTGCGCGTGGTGCTGCCCGGCATCACGGCCCAGATCCTCACGGGCGTGCGCCTGGCCATCGGCATCATCTGGATCGTGCTGGTGCCCGCAGAAATGCTGGGCGTATCGGCCGGCCTGGGCTACTTCATCCTCGACACGCGCGACCGCCTGGCCTACTCGGAGCTGATGGCCGCCGTGGTGCTGATTGGCGCCCTGGGCTATGCGCTGGACCATGCGGCGCGGTGGCTGCACCAGCGCTGGATGCATTCGGCCTGAGGCCTGCGGGCAGGCGGCGGCATCAGGTGCTGCATCAGGTGCCGCATCAGGTACCGTGCACGCGGCGCAGCCGCAGTCCTGCCCATCCCGTCAGCACGGCGCACAGCAGCACTCCCCAGGGGCCCAGCGCGGGCACGGGGGTGGCTGTGGCCGGGGCCGGGGCTGCGGGCTCCACGGTCTGGGTCCATGCGCCGCTGTCCGCGGCGAGATAGTTCGCATCGCCGCCGTACCGGGCCACGATGGCATGCGGGCCGGCCACCGTCAGTTGGGTGGTGGCGATGATGGCCCTGGCATTGGACAAACCTGCCGTGCCCAGCGACAGGCCGCCAGCCAGGATTTCGATCGTTCCCGTGGGGACGGCGGCGGTGCCCAGGGAGACATCGGGTGCGACCACCACGGAGAAGGACAGCGACTGCCCGGAACGCGAGGGATTGGCGCTGGAGGTCAGCGTGACACGGGAGGGGCCCTGTCCCACCGCCGCCATCTGCACCGCCTGCGGAGCCGCGTCATGGTCCGCATCGCCGAGCTGGCTGGCGTTGATCGTGCATGTCCCTGCGGCCTGGAAGCGGATGGTGCTGCCGGAGGCGCTGCAGATCGCCGCGGTCAATGCATCCACGGCGAACATGACGGGGTTTCCCGAGGCGCCTCCGACGGCGGTCACGTCATAGGTATCCCCCACCCGTGCGCCGGCCGGTGGTGCCGTGGTGAAGGTGATGGCCTGCGGCGCTTTGGCGATGGCACCTGCCGCCGCCGGGCAACTGGTATCGCTGGCCGGCCAGTAGCGGTTGCCCGTCCCCGTGAACGTTTCGCCGCCACAGTTGTTGCCGGGCGCGTTGTTCGTGATCTGGTTGCCGTGGAGTGTGCGGGGGCGGGTGAGCGTGAACGAGACGCCGGCACCCGAGCCCGGAGACGCCAGCACGTTGCCGGTGACGGTGCTGTCGGTCATGGTGGTCGGCACCCCGCTGCGCAGGCCCCCGCCCAGCGTGCGGGCCGTGTTGCCGGACAGGCGGCTGCGCTCCACCGTCAGCGAGCCGCTGCCCGTGCTGTAGATGGCACCGCCCTGTCCCCCTGCCTGGTTGCCGCTGAACACACTGTCCACGATGGTCACCGTGCTGTCGCGGCTGTACAGTCCCCCGCCGTTGATGCCGGCCGTGTTGTCCTGCACCACGCTGCGCTCCAGGCGCAGGGTGACGCCGTTGTCCAGGTAGATGGCGCCGCCGTCTTCACCGGCGGCGGTCTGCCCGCCGCGCAGTGTCAGCCCGCGCAGCGTGAGCTGGACACCGCTGCCCTGGGCCGACACCAGGCGGGAGGCATTGCCCCCATCGAGCGCCACCCGCTGGTCCCCGTCGATCGTGATGTCCGAGGTGGTGAAGTTGAGATCGATGGAATGGCCTGCCAATGCAACGGCGGTGAGGCTGCCTGCCGGAAAGACGGCAGGGTCGAACACGATGGTGTCCGCGCCATTGCCCGATACGCATGCGCCGTTGCCCCAAATGCCGTCATCCATCTGGGCACTGGTCAATGCCTCATTCAGGCTGCAGTCCGCTGCACCGGGTGTGTTGTCCGTGGTATTGACCACGATGGTGGCGGCCTGGCCATTGAGTGCCAGCAGGCTGCACAGCGCGCCAGGCACTGACAGAAGCCAGAGGCGTCGAAGGGGTCTGTGAAGAAAAGCGTGCACGGTTCCTCCCGTTGCGCTGCGTGTCCCGGGCAGACCCGCGCGCTGTTGTTGCGGACCGCGTGACCTTAGCTTTCTGCGAAGATCGTGAAAATGTGCCGGCGGCACATCGCAGGCCTGAAAATGCGGCCTCGGCCGGCCCATCTATCGCCAGCACCTCGAGCACGCCATTGGATTCCGCGACATGACCCTGTCAACGCAGCAACTGGGGCAACTCAATCAGGCCATCCTCGCGGTGCACGGCGCGCCCGATCTGCACGCGCTGGCCACGCATTTGCTGCACGCGCTGCGCCTGGTGGTGCCGGGTGACATACGGGTGGTGGATTTCTCCGGCATTGCGGAAGTCCGTGGCTACACGGCCTACGATCCGGTGCGGGCCATTTCCTCCGAAGTCAACGCTGCGGTGCACCGGTATCTGGCCGACAACCCCTTGTATCGGCAGCGCCAGACGCAGGCCGCCAGCATTTCAGACCTGCTGACTCGCGGGCAATGGCAACGGACGGCGCTCTATGCCCAGGCCTACTCCCAGGTCGGCCAGCAGGACGGACTCGCGCTGGACGTGGACCTGGGCCACGGAGCGATGCTGACCCTCAATGTCACACGCGCCTCGCGCGGCTACACGGCTGCGGAGCGCATGGCGCTGACCTTGCTGGGGCCGCATGCGCAGGCGCAGTGGCGGCGCCTGAGCCAGCAGCAGCGAATCAGCCAGGCGGCATGGCAGGCGCTCTCACCGGGCTCGTCGGCTGCCGACGTGCTGAGCCCGCGCGAACGTGAAGTGCTGCAATGGGTCGCCAACGGCAACACCAACGCAGAAATCGCCACCATGCTGGAGTTGCGTGCAGGCACGGTGAAGCGGCACCTGGAAAACATCTACCGCAAGCTGGGAGCCGCCAATCGGCAGGACGCCTTGTCGAGGATGCGCAGGCCGGATTTCTAGCGCGTGTCGCGCGCGCTTGTGCGAACCCGCGCGAGCGCCGTGCGCGGGGCCAGCTCTTCGAGAAGCAGGGAAACCGGCCCTACGGCAAGACGCTCCGGCAGGCAATGCCAAACCGCTGGGCCAGCGCGTGCAGGCGCCTGTCTCTCGACCACAGGCTGGCTCAACGTAAGAGGTGCAGCTACGTCCGGCACAGTTTTACCTACAGGTTTCGCGCCAGCACAATAAAAGTCCGCCCAAGCCATACGGCGGACTTCCTGAAATCCACTGTGCCGAGGCCTCATGTTTTGTTTTGCCAGTTGCTCTCCTGTCGGCTTCAACGCCGTCCTTCTCAGCGGCGGTACGTTGCCATTTCTGGTGTTCGACGGCATGTTGTTTCAACCATTGCAGTGAGGCAGCGCATGGAGCAGGAAGTGAGATGCGCGAACTGCAATCGAAAGCTCGCCATGGGCGTCTTTCAGCTACTGAACATCAAGTGCCCGCGTTGCGGCACGTTGAATTCCCTGAGGGTCCAAGCGAACCCCCCACCCGAGTGCCGCCGAGCGCCTTCGACTCCATCCATTGAATAGGAGGCCTCCATGGCTCAAGTTTCCAAGGTTCTCGTCTCGGATCAGTACATGCCGCCGGACAACATCCAGCAGTACAAAAGCACGACGGGTTTCCCTCTTGTTTACGATTCGCGGCATATCAATCCGCATGCGCTCGTGTTCGACAACACGGGGCGTCCTGCCAACTACAACCCTGCCAACAACCGCCACACCATCGTGATGGATGTGCGCTTCAGCGATGGCTATCTGGCCGCTTGCCACATGGGCATCATTGCCAGGCACAAAGGCTCATACAGTGTGGCGGGTGACAACCGTGGCGGTGCTGTCATTGCGGGCAATTGGGGCTATTCGCCAGGCAGCGTGGCGCTTGAGGAAATTGAGATCACCAACACCAAGGACAACGGTGACTCGCACCATCGTCCGTCCGCTCAATATCCGCGTGGTGCCATCGGCGAGGCCAAGCTCGAGGAACTGCGCTGGTATCGACTGGTGATCGAAAGCATTTCCAAGAACGGCAGCATCGGCCACGCAGTCCGGGCAACGGACAAGAGTACGGGCCAGACCGTATTCAGCCTGCCAACCTTCTGGTCGGATTATTCGGCCAACTATGACTCCCGTGACGCAGGCAAGGTGGTGTTGTTCAGCATCAGTGATCCCAACAAGCCTGCCGCTGGCTTTGTCTATACACGCCTGATCAGCTATTGGTCGGATGCTGACGAGGTGATAGCCAATCCGTAAGTGATCTGAGAGCGGGTCCCAGGGCAGCGTGTGGCCGTATCGCCGCCATGCCCTGGTCTTCCTGGCAGGGGGTGGTCAATACGCATGCTGCCATGCGTTGCGCATCGTGCTGCCTTTGGTGGAAAGCTAGTCTGTAGGCGAGGGCCAGCGACACGCAATCTCCTGGGAATCCGGCATATCGGTTGCCCTGCCGCCAAGTGCTGCGAGGCGTTTGGCTGCCTGCACCCTCACGAAAGTTCTGAGGACCTGTTGGAACAGATCTGCCTCGTCCATGCCTGGCTCCAACATCTTCAGGGCTTCTTCGTACAAGGCATCGTCGATCGTCACGGTGATCCGCATGGCGGGCCCTCTGTCATCAAAACAGATGCAATTCTGGGCTTGCGCCAGCCTGCAGACAAGCGCGCTTCCCTCCGAAGTGGTCACTCCTGTTTTGCTATGATGACTGTATAAAGATACAGTTTTCGAGCGGCCTGGCTGCCCGATCTGCCAGGCCCATGCTCCCTCCCCACCGCTTCTACTACCTGCACAACTTCCAGCGCGCGCTGGACTGGATTGGCCAGCGTTACGGCGATCTGCTGGACGCGCCCGAGCAGGCATTCCTCACCCGTTTCACGCAGCTGCCCCAGCCCTCGCAGGCGCTGATGGTGCGTTTGCTGATGCGGCGCGGGCCGTGGTTTCGGGCCGGCAAGCTGGTGTACGAAGAGATTCCCGGAATTGCCGAGGCAGCCGCGCCCCTGCTGGAGCTGGGCTGGCTGGACGCGGGGCACCCCATGGCGCTGGAGGAGCTGTTTGCGCTGCACACCAAGCCCGAGCTGCTGCAGCTGTTCGCCGGCGCACCCGTTCACTCAGGCCTGCGCAAGGCTGAGCTTTTGCAGGCTCTGCAGCCCCTGCATGAGGCGCCCAGGCCCTATGCGCAGTGGCAGCCCCAGGGCGTCGGAGCCGGCGAAGCCGCCTGGCGCGTGATGGTGGGTGCGCTGTGCGAGCGCTTTCGGCTGATGTTCTTCGGCAATCTCTACCAGGACTGGTCGGAATTCGTGCTGGCCGACCTGGGCGTGTTCCGCTACGAGGCCGTGGCCTTCGATGCGGCGTCGCGGGCCTTCCAGTCGCGTGCCGATGTCGATGGCTACCTGGCCCTGCAGGCCTGCCGCGCGGCGCTGGATGAGGGCGTGGAGATCGATGCGCTGCTGCAGCAGGTGGTCGGCTGCGCCAGCGGCAATGCCTGGCTGGAGCAGCGCCGCGCCAAGGTGCTGCTGCGCATAGGCCAGGCCTGCGAGCGCATGCAGGACTGGGAGCGTGCCGAGCAGGCCTATGCGCAAAGCCGCTACCCTGGCGCCCGCCACCGGCGCATGCGCGTGTACGAGCGCATGGAGCGCTTTGCCGATGCCATGGCGCTGGCCCAGGCCGCCCAGGCCCAGCCCGAGAGCGACGAGGAGCTGCAGCGCGTGGCGCGCATGCTGCCGCGCCTGCGCCGCAGCCTGGGGCAGGGTGCGCGCGGGCGTGCGGCGGCGCTGGCGCCCGTGGTGGCGCAGATGCGCATGGACGTGGAGCTGGACCTGCCGGCGCGGCCCGCATCGGTCGAATACGTGCTGCGCGACCATTGGCACAGCGACTCCGCGCCGGTTTTCTACGTGGAGAACGCGCTCATCAACTCGCTGTTCGGCCTGCTGTGCTGGCCGGCCATCTTCGCGCCGCTGCCGGGCGCCTTCTTCCACCCGTTCCAGAGCGGCCCGGCCGACCTGTCCGCGCCCGACTTCGTGCAGCGCCGCGCAGCCTTGTTCGAGGAATGTCTGGCGCATCTGGACGATGGCAGCTGGCGCGAGGTCATCGTGCAGCGCCATGCCGACAAGCAGGGCCTGCAGTCGCCCTTCGTGTTCTGGGGCACGCTGAGCGCGCCGCTGCTGGCGCTGGCGCTGGACTGCATTCCGGCCGCCCACCTCAAGCTGTTCTTTGCGCGGCTGCTGCGCGACGTGCAGGCCAACCGCACGGGCTTTCCCGATCTGGTGCGTTTCTGGCCGGCCGAGCGCCGCTACGAACTGGTCGAGGCCAAGGCCCCCGGCGACAAGCTGCAGGACAACCAGATCCGCTGGCTGCAGTACTGTGCCGAGCACGGCATTCCCGTGCGCGTGTGCCATGTGCAGTGGCGCGGCCAGCCGCTGGGAGAGGCCGCGTGAGCTACACCGTGGCCGTGCGCGCGCTGTGCGAGTTCACGGCGCGCGCGGGCGACCTGGACCTGCGCTTCACGCCCGCGCCCAGCGCGCTGGAGGGCATGGCCGGCCACAGCCTGGTGCAGTCGCGCAGGGGCAAGGACTACGAGACCGAGATCAGCCTGGCCGGTGAATACGGCGACCTGCGCGTGCGCGGCCGCGCCGACGGCTTCGACGCCGGGGCTGGCCAACTCGAGGAAATCAAGACCTACCGGGGCCAGATCGAGGGCGTGCGCGCCCACCACCGCGCCCTGCACTGGGCCCAGGCGCGCATCTATGCCCATTTGCTGTGCCAGGCGCGCGGCCTGCAGCGGCTGCGCGTGGCCCTGGTGTATTTCAACGTGGGCAACTCGGAGGAAACCGTGCTGGTGCAGGAGGAAGACGCGGCCACGCTGCGCGCCTTCTTCGAGCAGCAATGCGCGCTGTTCCTGGACTGGGCGCGCAGCGAGGCCGCCCACCGCGCGGCGCGCGAGGCGGCGCTGGCCGCGCTGCGCTTTCCCATGCAGGGCTTTCGCGCCGGCCAGCGCGAGCTGGCCGTGGCCGTCTACCGCGTGGCGCGCGCGCAGCAGGGCGGCCAGTGCCTGATGGCGCAGGCGCCCACGGGCATCGGCAAGACGCTGGGCACCATCTTCCCCATGCTCAAGGCCATGCCGGACCAGGGCCTGGACCGGCTGTTCTTCCTCACGGCCAAGGGCACGGGCCATGGCCTGGCGCTGCAGGCGCTGGCCAGCGTGAACCGGCAGATCGCCGAGCAGCACCAGCCACCGCCGCAGGAACCGGCTGCGCCACAACCTCTGCCCTCGCCACCCGCAAGGCTGCGCGTGCTCGCCATCCTGGCGCGCGACAAGGCCTGCGAGCACCCCGACAAGGCCTGCCACGGCGACTCCTGCCCGCTGGCGCGCGGCTTCTTCGACCGCCTGCCCGCCGCGCGAGCCGCCGCGCTGCAGCAGGCGCCCTGGGACCCGCCTGCCGTGCGTGCCGTCGCCCTGGCGCACGACATCTGCCCCTACTACCTGGCCCAGGAACTGGTGCGCTGGAGCGACGTGGTCGTGGCCGACTACCACTACTTCTACGACAGCGCCGCCATGCTGTACGCGCTCACCCAGGCCCAGCAATGGAAGGTGGGCGTGCTGGTGGACGAGGCCCACAACCTGCTCGAACGCGCGCGCCGTATGTACACGGCCGAGCTGTCGCAGTTCGCCCTGGCGGCCGCCCGCAAGTCGGCCACCGGTGCCGTACGCAAGGCGCTGGACCGGCTCAGCCGCAGCTGGAGCGCGCTGAACAGGGAGCAGACCGCCAGCTACCAGGCCCATGAGGAAGTGCCCGCAGGCCTGCTGGGCGCCGTGCAGCGCGCCGTGGCCGCCATCGCCGACGCCAATGCCGACAGCCCCATGCTGCCCGGCGACCCGGTGCTGGACTTCTACTGGGAGGCGCTGCAGTTCATGGCGCTGGCCGAGCAGTTCGGCGGCCATGCGCTGTTCGATGTCCACCTGCTGCCCGGGCGCTCAGGTCCCCGTCGCGCGCCGGCCTCCACGCTGTGCATACGCTGCGTGGTGCCCGCGCCCCACCTGGCGGCACGCCATGCGGCGGCCCATGCCTCGGTGCTGTTCTCGGGCACGCTGAGCCCGCCGCATTTCTACCGCGACATCCTGGGCCTGCCCGAAGGCACGCACTGGCTGGAGGCCGACTCACCCTTCCAGGCCGACCAGCTCGATGTGCAGGTGGCCGGCCACATCTCCACGCGTTACCGCGACCGCGACCGTTCGCTGCGGCCCATCGCCGATCTCGTGGCCGCGCAGTACGCGCGCCGGCCCGGCAACTACCTGTGCTTTTTCAGCAGCTTCGACTACCTGCAGCGCGTGGCCGAATGCCTGCAGCGCGCCCATCCCGATCTGCCGGTCTGGCTGCAGACCCCGTCCATGGACGAGGAGGGTCGCGCGGCCTTCCTGGCCCGCTTCACCGAAGCCGGGCAGGGCGTGGGCTTTGCCGTGCTGGGCGGTGCGTTCTCCGAGGGCGTGGACCTGCCCGGCGAGCGCCTCATCGGCGCCTTCGTGGCCACGCTGGGCCTGCCCCAGGTCAATCCCGTGAACGAGGAGATGAAGCGCGCCATGGATCGCCAGTTCGGCGCGGACAAGGGCTATGACTACAGCTACCTCTACCCGGGGCTGCGCAAGGTGGTCCAGGCCGCAGGCCGCGTCATCCGCAGCGAGCGCGACCGCGGCGTGGTCTTTCTCATCGACGACCGCTATCGGCGCGGCGAGGTGCAGGCGCTGCTGCCGCGCTGGTGGCGGGTGGAGGGCATGCGATGATCCGGGGCCGCACCAGTCCACGACTGCCATCCCATACCCATCCAGTCCCCCATCTCGTCCCCATCCAGGAGCCTTCCGAATGCCCCGCATGCGTTGCGCCATCCTTGCATTGACCCTGGGCCTGCTGGCCGGTGGCCCGGCTGCGGCAGGCGTGGTGCAGCCTGTGCCTGACAGGCAGGCCAGCGAGAACAAGATGCCGGCCTATCCCAAGGAAGCCAGGCGGCTGGAGCAGGAAGGCAAGGTGGTGCTGCGGGTTCTGGTGGGCGCCAGCGGAAAGGCACTGGCCGTGGATGTGGCAGACAGCAGCGGCTATCCTCTGCTCGACCAGGAGGCGCTGGACGCCGTGCGGACGTGGCGCTTTGTCCCCGGCACGCGCGACGGCGTGCCGGACAGCATGTGGACGCGCGTGCCCGTCACCTTCCTGCTGAAATAGCGGCATGCCGGTGGTGGCAGGGGTGTACCCGGTGCGTGCCCTGCGCAGCGACACAAGGAGCATTCCATGAAGATCGTCATCACCAGCGTGCTCGTCGACGACCAGGACAAGGCCCTGGCCTTCTACCGCGACGTGCTCGGCTTCGTTCTCAAGCACGACATTCCCATGGGCGGCGATGCGCGCTGGCTCACCCTGACATCACCCGGTGATGCCGATGGCGTGGAGCTGCTGCTGGAGCCCGACATGCACCCGGCCGCCAGGCCGTTCAAGACCGCCCTGCATGCCGACGGCGTGCCGGCCACCTTCTTCGGCGTGGACGACGTGCAGGCCGAGTACGAGCGCCTGAGCGCGGCCGGCGTGTGCTTCACCAAGCCGCCGACGCATCTGGGGCCGGTGACGATTGCGGTGTTCGACGACACCTGCGGCAATCTCATACAGATCAACCAGCGGCACTGAGCGCGCTGTGCCCGGGCCCGCTCAGTCCCTGGCGGTGGGCTTGTCGTGCCGGGGCGGATCGATGCGCTCGATGTTGCCCAGCAGCAGCGCGCGGCCCGCAAAGGTGCCGCCGGCGGTCTCCAGCGCAAAGCGCTCGGTGTCGCGGCCGCGCACTTCGGCCTCCAGCGTCTGGGCCTCGTCCTCGGCGGCGCCCAGGGCCAGCACGGCATGGCGGCCCATGAGCAGGGCGGACTCGAAGCTCTCGCGCACGACATGGTCGGCGTCCTTCTGGATGAGCTCCAGCGCGTGCTCGCGGTCATAGGCGCGCACGATGAGGCGGGCGTGCGGGCATTCGTGGCGCACGTTCTCCACGATGCGCGTGGCGGCGGCCTTGCTGTCCACGCAGACCAGGATGGCGCTGGCATGGCTGGCGCCGGCCGCATGCAGGATGTCGGCGCGCGCGCCGTCGCCGAAGTAGACCTTGAAGCCGTAGGGCTCGGCGTTGCGGATCACGTCGGGGTCGTTGTCGATGATGGACAGCTTGGCGCCACGGGCCAGCGGCCCCTGGCTGGCGATCTGGCCCACGCGGCCGAAGCCGATGACCAGCACGTTGCCGCGCAGGTCCTGCGGCGCCTCCACGCCGTCCAGCGACACGGCCTCGGCGCCTGCCAGGCGCTTGTGCAGCACCACCACCAGCGGCGTGATGGCCATGGACAGCACGACGATGGCCGTCATGTTGGCATGCACCTCGGGGTCGAGCACGCCGAGCTTGAGCGCCTCGGCAAACAGCACGAAGGCGAACTCCCCGCCCTGGGCCATGAGGATGGCGCGGTCCAGCGCATCGGCATGGCTGCTGCGCGCCACGCGGGCCACGGCATAGATGCACAGCGCCTTGCCCAGCATCAGCGCCACCACGCCCATGCCCACGATGCGCCAGTTCAGCGCCACCACCTCCAGGTTCAGCGCCATGCCCACGCCCAGGAAGAACAGGCCCAGCAGCAGGCCGCGGAAGGGCTCCACATCGGCCTCGAGCTGGTGGCGGAACGAGGATTCGGACAGCAGCACGCCCGCCACGAAGGCGCCCATGGCCATGGACAGGCCGCCCATCTCCATCAGCAAGGCGGCGCCCAGCACCACCAGCAGCGCGGCGGCCGTCATCACCTCGCGCGCCTTGGCCTTGGCCAGGATGCGGAACAGCGGGTTCAGCAGCCACAGGCCCGCGCCCACCAGCGCGCCCAGCGACAGCAGGGCCACGCCCGCGCGTTGCCACAGGGGCGAGGTGGCCACGGGCGCCGCATCGGCCGGCGCCAGAAAGGCCACGGCGGCCAGCAGCGGCACGATGAGCAGGTCCTCGAACAGCAGGATGGAGACGATGCGCTGGCCGCGCGGCGCCAGGATGTCGCCACGCTCGGCCAGCACCTGCATGACGATGGCCGTGGAGGTGAGCACGAAGCCCGCGCCGCTGACGAAGGCCACCTGCCACGGAAAGCCGAAGGCCATGCCCACGCCCGTGAGCAGCAGCGCGCACACCACCACCTGCAGGCTGCCCAGCCCGAAGATCTGGCCGCGCAGATCCCACAGGTGCGAAGGCTTCATCTCCAGCCCGATGACGAACAGGAACATCACCACGCCCAGCTCGGCCACGTGCAGGATGGTCTGCGCGTCCGTCACCAGGCCCAGCCCGTAGGGGCCTATGGCCAGGCCAGCGGCCAGGTAGCCGAGCACGGCGCCCAGGCCCAGCCGCTTGAACAGCGGCACGGCCACCACGGCGGCCCCCAGCAGCGTGACGATTCCTACGAGCTGGCTTGCATTGCCTTCAGCTGCCATGTTGTGTTTCCTTGGATGGGCGGTGTGCGATGGGCGCGCAGGATAGCAAAGGGACGTTGCAGCCCGCGTCTTGAAGGGATCGGCCCTGCTCGGATGCTGGGGCAGAAGGGTATTTACGCAGATTCTTTTGGAAACTACTATCTACAAAGTTTCACAATTTCCCGCCATGGGTCCGCGCCGCCGCAGCTCTTTTTGCGGCTTGGCCGGCCCCCGAGCTTGCCAGGAGCAAGGCGGGCACGAATCCCTTTTTGCCATCCCTCTTTGCCAGGCGAATCCGCACCCCAGCCTCGGCCCTGGGGCTGTCATCGACCTTTTGCTGAATCACAGGAACCATGAAACAACACGCATTGAACAGCCTTTTGCTGATGTGTCTTCCCCTGGGGCCCGCCCTGGCGGCAGATATCGTGATCACCCCGGCTCCGGGCAGCGGCGTGGTGATCAACTCTGGAACCGGAGGTGCGGCACTGCGCGTGGGTCCCACGGGCGCGGTGGCCGTGCCTGGCCTTCCTGCCACGGCCCCGAGCCTGACCAGCCCGATCTGCCATGACGCTGCGGGCACGTTGGGACGTTGCGATCCCGCGTCCTTGGCGGGGGCGACCGGTGCAACGGGTGCAACGGGGGTAGCGGGAGCAACCGGCGCTGCAGGCCCTGCAGGGCAAGTCGGCCCCGCAGGGCCGGCAGGAGCGACAGGGCCCACCGGAGCCACGGGGGCTGATGGCGCTCCCGGTCCGGCAGGCCCCGCCGGCCCTTCGGGTGCGACGGGCGCAGCGGGAACCAGCCTGGCAGAGCAGGGCTTTTCCGCCAAGCTGCCTGCGATGAGCTTTTCTGCCACGACGCAACTGACCGGCTGGACGGCCAACGTGCCTTTTTATGCGGACACTGCGTTCGATGCGGCCAACGGCACTTTCGTGGTGCCTGCGACAGGCACGTACAAGATCAGCAGCGTGGTCAATTACTCGACGGCAGCTGCGGTGAATGTGTCACTTGGGGCTGGCATCAATCCTGCCTTCGAGGTGCGCCGCAATGGCAGCGACATGCTGGCGCAAGCCAAGCTGCCGATCCTCAATGTCAATATTCCCCTTCTCTTGACCTTGCGCACCGTTCTGGGAAGCGCGGCCGTGCCCCTGGATGCCGAGGTGCAGCTCAATGCAGGCGATGTGGTGGGCCTGCACTACAACGCCAGCGGCATGACCCTGGCCCTCAACGTGCAAGACACCAACTGGTCCATCCACCGCATCCGCTGAACGGCGGGGGCCCCGGCGAGCACCGCCGGGTAGAATCGCGCCCCCTCACCGCCCAGCGCCATGCCCCAGATCCTCGTCCACGACCTCCGCAAGACCTACCGCATCCATGAACGCGACCCCGGCGTGATGGGCGCGCTGCGCGCGCTGGTGCGCCCGCGCCACCGCACGGTGCAGGCGCTGCAGGGTGTGTCGTTCGCGCTGGAGCGTGGCGAGCTACTGGGCTTCATCGGCCCCAACGGCGCGGGCAAGTCCACCACCATCAAGATTCTGTCGGGCATCCTGCGGCCCGATGGCGGGCGCGTGCAGGTGGACGGGCGCGACCCCTTCGCCGACCGCCAGCGCCATGTGGGCCGCATCGGCGTGGTCTTCGGGCAGCGCTCGCAGCTGTGGTGGGACCTGCCCGTGGGCGATGGCTTCAACCTGCTGCGCGACCTGTACCGCGTCGATCCGCTGCGCTTTGCGCGCACCCGCGACGAGCTGGTGGCCATGCTGAGCCTGGAGCGCTTGCTGGACCAGCCCGTGCGCCAGCTGTCCCTGGGCCAGCGCATGCGCGCCGAGATTGCGGCGGCCCTGCTGCACGAGCCCGAGATCCTGTTCCTGGACGAGCCCACCATCGGCCTGGACGCACCCTCCAAGCTGGCCGTGCGCGACTTCGTGCTGCGCGCCAACCGCGAACGCGGCACCACGGTGCTGCTGACCACGCATGACATGCACGACATCGAGGCGCTGGCCCGGCGCGTCATCGTCATCGGCCATGGCCGCGTGCTGGCCGACTGCGCGGTCGATGCGCTGCGCGCCCAGGTGGTGGCAGCGCAGGGCGAGGATCGTGGAGGTGGTGATGGCGAAGGCAATGGAGAAGACATGGCCATCGAGGCCGTGATCGCCCGCTTCTACGCCATGCACGGAGCGGCCGAAGGCTGAGCCGGCATGACGCTGCGTGAACTCCTGCGGCCCTATGTGGCGGCCTTTGCATCGCGGTTCCTGGTGATGCTGCAGTACCGCACGGCCGCCTACGCGGGCTTTGCCACGCAGTGCTGGTGGGGCGCCATCAAGACCATGGTGCTGGCGGCGTTCTATGGCAGCGCCTCGGCATCGGCCGGCGCGCCCATCTCGCTGGAGCACGCCATCACCTACACCTGGGTGGCGCAGGGCCTGTTCGCGCTGCTGCCCTGGAGTGGCGACCCCGACGTGGCCCTGGCCGTGCGCACGGGCGCCGTTGCCTATGACCGGCTGCGGCCCGTGGATGCCTATGCGCTGTGGTTCGTGCGCTCGGCTGGCTGGATCGCCGCGCGCGTGCTGCCGCGCGTGGCGCTGATGGTGGCGTTTGCAGGGCTGGCCCTGCCGCTTATGGGGCTGGGCGCCTGGGGCTGGCAGCCGCCGGCCGGCTGGGCCGCAGGCCTGGGCTTTGCCGCGTCCATGCTGCTGGCGCTGCTGCTGTCCACGGCACTGGTCATGCTGCTGAACGTTGCCGCCGCCGCCGCGCTCAATGAAAAAGGCATCAACACGCTGGCCGCGCCCGTGGTCATCGTGCTGTCGGGCAACCTGCTGCCGCTGGCGCTGATGCCCGACGCCTGGCAGACCGCGCTGCTGCTGCAGCCGCTGGCGGGCGTGATGGACATTCCTGCGCGCATCTATTTCGGCCAGATGGCCGGTGCGCAGATGCTGGCCTGCCTGGCGCTGCAAGCCCTGTGGATTGCCGTGATCGTGGCCCTGGGCCGCGCGGCCATGGCGCGCACCATGCGCGGCCTCGAAGTGCAGGGCGGGTGAGCGCCATGGCCAAGCAAAAAGGATCGCTGTCCATGTTCCTGCGCCTGGCGCTGGCCTCGCTGGGCGGGCAGGCGCGCTACCCGGCCTCGGCGCTGATGCTGACCCTGGGCCAGTTCCTGGTCACGGGCATCGAGGTCATCGCCGTCTGGGCGCTGTTCCACCGTTTTGGCGAGGTGCAGGGCTGGCGCATCGGCGAAGTGGCCGTGTTCTATGGCCTGGTGAACTGCATGTTCGCCCTGGCCGATGCGCTGGGCCGGGGCTTCGACGTGCTGGGCACGCAGTTCCTGCGAACGGGCGCCTTCGACCGCCTGCTGCTGCGTCCGCGCCCCGTGTGGCTGCAGCTCATGGGCCATGACGTGCGCATCAGCCGCCTGGGCCGCCTGCTGCAGGGCCTGATGGTGCTGGGCTTTGCCACGGCCCAGGGCGCCGTGGCGTGGACGCCCCAGGCCGTCGCCGTGGCGCTGTTCGCCGTGGCGGGCGGCGTGGCGCTGTTCCTGGGCATCCTGGTGCTGCAGGGCGCGCTCTCGTTCTGGACCGTGGAAAGCCTGGAAGCCGCCAATGTGCTGAGCTACGGCAGCGTCGAGGCCGCTCAGTACCCGCTGGCCCTGTACGCGCAGTGGTTCCGCCGCCTGCTGACCTTCGCCGTGCCGCTGGCCTGCGTGGCCTACTACCCGGCGCTGGCCGTGCTGGGCAAGCCCGACCCGCTGGGCGCGCCGGCCTGGCTGGGCTGGGTCTCGCCGCTGGCCGGCTTTGCCTTCCTCTGGCTGGCCTCGGGCGCCTGGCGCATGGGAGTGAGGCATTACGCGTCCACGGGCAGTTGAAGGCGCCGCAGGCGCCGGTGCACCACAGGCGCTAGAGCGTGTTATGCACTTTTAAGTACCCGCCAACCCTTCGGGAAAGCCGGGAAAGGGGTCCGGCCCTTCGTTGCAGCCCGCTTGCGGTGTGGCAACCGCGGCGCGTGCTACGCCTCGTTCCGGGCCCCTTTCCCGGCTTTCGCGGGCACGTAAAAGTGCATAACACGCTCTAGACTGCGCGCTTGCCTTACTCCGGACACCAGACCATGACAGCAGATGAACGCTTCGCCCAGGCCGCCCTCGAGCTCGGCCACCGCTTCGATGGCGAGATCAAGATAGGCGGCAACTACAGCCCCGTCGTGCGCGACGGCCAGCAGCTGTTCGTCAGCGGGCAGATTCCCCGCGTGGGCGATGAAGTGCTCTATGTGGGGACGGTCGGCGCCGGGATCGACCTGGCATCGGCCAGAACGGCCGCCGCCATCTGCGCCATGCGCGCCCTGGCCTTCGTGCAGCGCGCGGCCGGCTCGCTCGATGCCGTGCGCGCCGTTGCACGCATCACCGTCTATGTGCGCTCGGCGCCCGATTTCACCCAGCAAAGCGAGGTGGCCGATGGCGCCTCCGACCTCATCGCCCGGGTGCTGGGCCCCGTGGGTGCCCACACGCGCACTTCGGTGGGCGTGCTGCAGCTGCCCAAGGGCGCGGCCGTGGAGCTGGACCTGATCGCCCGCGTGGACTGATCTCGCTACCCCGATCCCTATTCCTATCCCTGGCCCGCTGGCGTCTCGTTGCGCGCCTTCCAGGCCCGCAGCGCCTGGCGGTATTCGTCCATGGCCAGGTCATAGCTGTCGAAGATGCAGGGGTCGCAGCCATTGCCGCAGCAGGCGTCCAGGTCGGGCTGCTCGGGCGGCTGGGGCATGGGGTCGGCGGAATCTGGAATCGGCGCGGTGGTCATGGGCTCGATTGTCTCGCGCTGCTTGTGGCGTTGTTTTGTATGGTTTTTGAGGAGGCAGGCCATGCAGGCTGGCGATCAGAGCAAACAGGATGAGATTGCGCAATTTCTCGCTGAGGAGGACGCCGCCGAACGCAGAAAGGCCGAGCCGCCGCCCGAGGAAGCCGTGCGGGATCTTGCCTTCTGGCGCTCGCCCCGGGCCGGAGCGCTGAACCCGACGCGGCAGGACAATCCGCTGTGGCACTGGATGGTGCGCACGCGCTGGAGCGCCTATGGCGCGAACGAACTTCTGCGTGGACCGTCGCCCTTTGCGCAAGGGCCCATGTGGTGCTTTGCCCGGTATGGCAAGAGCGAGACGGTGCTGGCCGATGGCCGGGTCGTGCACATCGGCGGCGAGCACGAAGACAGCTGCGATCCCGACTTCTTCATCTACAACGATGTCATCGTCATCGACGCGAATGGCGGCATCGCCATCCACGGCTACCCGGACGATGCCTTTCCACCCACCGATTTCCACAGCGCCACGCTGGTGGGTGACGCCATCTTCATCATTGGCGGCCTGGGCTACCGGCACCAGCGCATGCCGGGGATGACGCGGGTGTACAAGTTGCTGCTGGACAGCATGCGCATCGAGGCAGTTCCCACGCATGGCGAGGCGCCCGGCTGGATCTATCAGCATGAGGCCTGTCTGGCAGGCGATGGGAGAACCATCGTGGTGAGCGGCGGCGAGCGCTGGTTTGGCGAGCAATGCCTGACGCCCGAGAACATCGACGACTGGTCGCTGGACACAGTGACCGGCGAGTGGCGGCGATTGACCCGCAGGCCCTGGCAGCGTTGGGCCATGCGGCGTGCCGATGGCAAAGGCAACCGGCTCATGAGCATGCGGCTTGCGCATTCACTGCGCAAATACAAGCACCTGAATCTGCCAACGATCGAGGGCCTGGGTGACGCGCCTGACTTCGAGGCGCTGGACCTGCTCTACCGGATCGATGAGACAGTTGCCCCGCCGGTCCAGGAAGCGGTCGGGGAAATGTACGCCGTGGTGATGGACGGAGTGACGCTGCGCTTCAAGGAAGGCAACCTCCATGTGGAGGCCATCGTCGAGGGGGCGCTGGAGCCGCACAGGCTGCATGCGCTGCAGCAGGCCACGCTGGCACTGCTGGCGCGCATTGAAGAGGCTCCGTGGGTGATGGAGGCTCTGCCGCGGGAGCCGGATACCGCGGGCTGACGGCACGCTTTCCGTCTGTTCAACTCAAACAGCGCGGCGCCGGGAAATCGATCACGCTGCGGATGATCTCGCGCATTTCCGTGATCAGCGGCCGGGCATCGTCGCGGCGCCATTGCACGGTGTAGGTCAGCGGGGCCAGCGCGCTGTGCTTTGCGGCCTCGGCGCTGCCGTCCAGCACGTGCAGGCGGCCGCGTTGCTGCAGGGCCAGGGCCCATTGCTCGGGCATGTAGGTGAAGCCCAGGCCGTCCACCACCATGCCCACCACGGCGCCCCAGCTGTTGCAGGAAAGGCGCCGCTCCACGGCCAGGCCGTGGCGGCCCAGCCAGTCGTCCAGCGTGCGCGTGGCGCCCGAGCCTGTGGGCAGGGCGATCAGCAGTTGTTCGCGCACCAGGCGCCGGGGCTGGCCGGTGCCGGCGCGGGCGATGAAGTCGTCGCTGGCGGCCCAGACGAAGCGCACCTGGGCGACCTGCTCGAAGGCCAGGCTGCTGCGCGAGGACGGCCCGGCAATGACCACGCAGTCCAGCTCGCCATCGACGATGCGCTGCTCCAGCACCTGGCCGATGTCGGTGTGGGGCTCCAGCTGCAGGTCGGGGTGCAGCTCGGCCACCCGCTGCACCAGCCGGGGCAGCCAGGTCAGGCCGCTGAGCTCGCCAAAGCCGATGCGGCAGCGGCCCTGCAGGCCCACGCTGCGGCCCGCCGCCTCGCGCAGCTGGGCGGCGCCGTGCAGCAGCTCGCGGATGCGCGGCAGCAGCTGCTCGCCCTGGGGCGTGAGTTCGGCGGCGCGGCCGCTGCGGTCGAACAGCTGCACGCCCAGCGAGGCCTCCAGCTCCGCAATGCGCTTGGACAGCGATGAGACCGACAGGTGCACGCGGTCGGCGGCCACGCTGAAGTTCAGGCAGGTAGCGGCCCAGTAGAAGGCTTCGAGCTGTTTGAGGGTCATGGCGACATTCTTCCAAAATCGAAATATCGATTCCTATTTATTTCGCTTTTCTTTGCAGGTTGGCCCTTCTACATTGGCCGGCAATGCCTGCCAACACCGTCCCCTCCACCACCGCTCCTGCAGCTGCTGCACCAGCCCCTGCCCGGCCGCCGCGCCGCCTGCGCCAGGTGCTGTCTCTCGATGATTTCGAGCGGCTGGCGCGGCGGCACCTGCCGCGCCCCATCCATGCCTACATCAGCGGGGCGGTGGAGGACAACGCCTCGCTGGCGGACAACCGCCGCGCCTTTGCCGAGCTGGCCTTCGTGCCGCGCGCGCTGGTGGGCGTGGCGCAGCGCGACCCCTCCTTCGAGCTGTTCGGGCGCCGCTACGGCGCGCCGTTCGGCGTGGCGCCCATGGGCATTGCCGCGCTGTCGGCCTACCGGGGCGATCTGGTGCTGGCCCAGGCCGCACAGCAGGCGGGCGTGCCGGCCATCATGAGCGGCTCCTCGCTGATCCGGCTGGAGGATGTGATGGCGGCCGCGCCCCACACCTGGTTCCAGGCCTACCTGCCGGGTGATCAGGGCCAGATCGATGCGCTGCTGGACCGCGTGGCCGCCGCCGGCGTGCAGACCCTGGTGATCACGGTGGACACGCCCGTGGCCGCCAACCGCGAGAACAATGTGCGCGCCGGTTTCTCCACGCCGCTGCGGCCCGGGCCGGGCCTGGCCTGGCAGGGCATCAGCCACCCGCGCTGGCTGTTCGGCAGCTTTCTCAAGACCCTGTGGCGCCACGGCATGCCGCATTTCGAGAACAACTATGCGCACCGGGGCGCGCCCATCCTGTCGGCCAGCGTGATGCGCGATTTCTCGGACCGCTCCCACCTGGCCTGGCCGCATCTGGCCGCCATCCGCCAGCGCTGGCAGGGGCAGCTCGTGGTCAAGGGCATTCTTTCGGCCCCAGACGCCGTGCTGGCGCGCGATCACGGCGCCGACGGCCTCATCGTCTCCAACCACGGCGGGCGCCAGCTCGACGGCTCCGTGGCACCGCTGCGCGTGCTGCCCGGCATCGTGCGCGCCGTGCCCGGCCTGCCGGTGATGCTGGACAGCGGCGTGCGCCGGGGCACCGACGTGCTCAAGGCCCTGGCCCTGGGCGCGCGCTGCGTGTTCGTGGGCCGGCCCTTCAACTACGCGGCCTCGGTGGCCGGGCCGGCGGGCGTGGCCCACGCCATGGCCCTGCTGCGCGAGGAGGTGCTGCGCGACATGGCCATGCTGGGCGCCACGCGCCTGGACCAGGTCACGCCGGCCTGCGTGCGCCATGCGCAGGCCTGGGATGCGTTCTGAGCGGCAAGACAGCGGCATCGACACAGACAACAGACACAGACACAGACACAGACACAGACGGAGACACAGCAGTGAGCAAGATTCCCGGATTCCATATCCACGCCCGGCCCGAGGCCGCCCTTGGCGATGCGCTGCTGCAGCGCTATCGCGGCTTTCCGGTCGCCAATGTCAGCGACGCCATGAGCCGCACCACGGGCACCTCGGCGCTGCGGCCCTTCCATCGCCGCCAGGGGCCGCTGGTGGGCCGTGCGCTGACCGTGCGCACGCGGCCCGGCGACAACCTGATGGTGCACCAGGCCATCGACATCTGCGGCCCCGGCGACGTGATCGTGGTGGACGCGGGCGGCGCCGGGCCCAACGCCATCATTGGCGAGATCATGCTGGCGCTGATGATGGCGCGCGGCGCGGCCGGCATCGTCATCGACGGGCTGATCCGCGACAGCGACACCATCGGCCAGCACGGCCTGCCCGTGTATGCGCGCGGCGTCTCGCACCGCGGCCCCTACAAGGACGGCCCCGGCGAGCTGCATGTGCCCGTCAGCATCGACGGCATGGTCGTCCACCCGGGCGACCTGGTGCTGGGCGACGGCGACGGCCTGCTGTCCGTGCCCGCCGCCGAGGCCGTCGCCATTGCCGACCGCGTGGAGGCCATACAGCGCGACGAGGCCGACGTGCTCGCCGCCATTGCCGCAGGCCGTGCCGACCGTTCCTGGGTGGCGCGCACGCTGGCCGCCAAGGGGGTGCTGTGATGGACCGCCGCGTTGTCCGCTTCGACTACTGGCTGGATGCAGCCTTCGACCGCATCGTCTCGGCCGCGCCTGGCGTGCAACTGCTCAACTGCCGGCGCGAGGGCGACGATGCCGCCGCCTGGCAGGCCCTGGCCGGCGCACAGGTCTACCAGATCACGGCCGCCAAGGACGAGCTGCCGCGCCACTGGTTCGCCACGGCGGACCTGCTGGCGCGCTGCCCCGAACTGCTGGCGGTATCTTCCAGCGGCTCGGGCTGCGACACCATCGACATCGAGGCCTGCACGCGCGCCGGCGTGGCCGTGATGAACCAGTCGGGCGGCAATGCGGATTCGGTGGCCGAGATGGCCATCGGCCTGATGCTGTCCGTGCTGCGCCGCATCAACGAATCCGACCGCCTGCTGCGCGCCCCCGCCCGGGGCTTCAGCCGCGAGGACGTGATGGGCCACGAGCTGCGCGGCCGCACCCTGGGCCTGGTCGGCGTGGGCGAGGCCGGCAGCCGCGTCGCGGCCCTGGGCCGGGCCTTCGGCATGCAGGTGATCGGCTGCGACCCGGCCTACGACGCAGCCGGCCTGGCGGCGCGCGGGGCCGAGGCCGTCGGCTTCGACGAACTGCTGCAGCGCGCGGACATCGTCTCCCTGCACTGCCCGCGCGATACCTCCACGCTGGGGCTCATGGACGCCGCTGCCTTTGCGGCCATGAAGCCGGGCGCCGTCTTCGTGAGCACGGCGCGCGGCGGTATCCATGACGAGGCCGCCCTGCACGCCGCCCTGGCCAGTGGCCACCTGGCCGGCGCGGGGCTGGATGTCTGGGACCAGGAGCCGCCGCCCGCCTCCCATCCGCTGCTGGCCCTGCCCCAGGTGGTGGCCACCTTCCACACCGCCGGTGTCACGCACGAGGCCCGGCGCAACAACGCCGAGCTGGCCGCCACCCAGATCGTGCAGTTGCTGGCCGACGGCCAGCGGCCCGCGCGCCTGGTCAATCCCGAGGTCTGGCCGCATGCGCGCGAGCGCATCGCCAGGGCCTTGGACCCGTCCCGTTGAGCCGCTTCCTTCACCATGACTAAAAAGCCTCTCAGACCACTGCAAGAGGCGACCCAGGAGACAGAGATGACACAGCAAGCAAGGCGCGCATTGTGCGCAGGCCTGGCCGCCGCCTGCATGGCGCTGCCGGCCCTGGCCCAGGCCCAGACTCAGGGCGAGGCCCCCTATCCCTCGCGCAACATCGAGATGATCGTGGCCTACGGGCCCGGCGGCGGCACCGACCTGGTGGCGCGGCTGCTGGCCCGCCATCTGGAAAAGAAGCTGGGCGGCAGCGTGGTCGTGCTCAACCGCCCCGGCGCGGGCGGCGGCATCGGCTTTGGCGAACTGGCGCGCGCCAAGCCGGATGGCTACACCATCGGCTTCATCAACACGCCCAACGTGCTGACCATTCCCATCGAGCGCAAGAGCAGCTTCCACTGGAGCCAGTACGACCTGCTGGGCAACCTGGTGGACGACCCGGGCGGCTTTGCCATCCACAACAGCAATGCCATCACCACGCTGGCCGGCCTGGCCGCCTACGCCCGGGCCAACCCCGGCGCCGTGACCGTGGGCACCACGGGCACGGGCTCGGACGACCACCTGGCCATGCTGCTGTTCGCCAAGGCCACCGGCACGCAGCTCACCCATGTGCCCTACAAGGGCGCGGGCGAGGTGCGCGCCGCCGCCACGGGCCAGCAGATCACCATCGGCGCCATCAACGTGGGCGAGGTGCTGGCCTACCAGAAGGGCGGCACTCCCATCCGCCTGCTGGGCCAGATGTCGGCCGCGCGCAGCTCGCTGGCGCCGCAGGTGCCTACGTTCAAGGAGCAGGGCATCGATATCGAGCTGGCCTCCCTGCGCGGCCTGGCCGCGCCCAAGGGCTTGCCCGAAGGCGTGCGCAAAAAGCTGGTCGATGCCGTGGCCGCCATCGCGGCCGACCCGCAGTTCTGGCAGCAGGCCGAGGCCATGTACGCGCCGCTGCGCTATCTGGCGCCGCCCGCCTACGCGGCCGAGCTGGAGCGCACCGAGGCCGGCTTTCGCAAGCTCTGGACCGAGATGCCCTGGCAGGACGGAAAGCCCTGAAGGCCCTGGCCATGCAAACCTTTGAATGGACAAGGACGACTGCCATGACCCCTCTGTCGCGCCGCAGCCTGGCTGCGCTCACCCTGTGCACGCTGGCCCTGCCCGCGCTGGCGCAAGGCCCCATCACCCTCATCGTGGGCTGGCCTGCGGGCGGCCCCTCCGACAACGTGGCGCGGCTGGCGGCCACGCGCATGAGCGAGGCCCTGGGCCAGCCCATCACCATCGACAACCGGGCCGGCGCGGGCGGCAACCTGGGCAGCGACGCGGCGGCCCGCGCAAGGCCCGATGGCAACACCATCATGCTGGCCACCGTGGCCTCGCACGGCCTGAACTCCGCGCTCTATGCCAAGCTCAACCACGACCCGCTCAAGGACTTCGCGCCCATCGGCATGATCACCACCTCGCCCAGCGTGCTGCTGGTGCCCGTGGCCTCGCCGCTGCGCTCGGTCAACGATCTGCTGGAGGCGGCGCGCGCCAGGCCGGGCCAGCTCAACTACGGCTCGGGCGGCGTGGGCTCCAGCCAGCACCTGGCCGGCGCCAGCTTCAAGCAGCTCACGGGCGTGGATGTCACCCACATCCCCTACAAGGGCACGGCCCCGGCCATGACCGACCTGATGGCGGGCCGCGTGGACTTCGTGCTCACCACGGGCGCCATCCCCTTCATCCGCTCGGGCAAGCTGCGCGCCCTGGCCGTGGCCTCACGCCAGCGCCTGCCGGCCCTGCCCGATGTGCCCACGTTCGAGGAAGCAGGCGTCAAGGGCTTCTACACCGACTCCTGGTACGGGCTGGTTGCCCCGGCCGGCACGCCGCGTGCGGCGCTGGAGCGCCTGAACGGCGCACTGGCCACGGCGCTGCGCAATCCCGAGGTGCAAAAGCAGTTCATCGAACAGGGCTCGCTGCCCGTCAAGCCCATGGGCGTGGACGCGTTCTGGCGCTTCGTGCGCGAGCAGATGCCCGTGGCAGCCGAGCAGGTGCGGGTGTCGGGGGCCAGAGCCGAGTGAGCGCAGCCGGGTGCGGCAGTGCAGGATCGGCACGGGCGCCTGCACGGCCGCAATGCAGCCAGCGTGTCACTGGCAGGTCACTGGCAGGTCACTGGTAGTTGAGCGTGAAGGTGGCCCGTCCGTTGGCCAGGCCTGTGGTGACGGAGGGCTGGGTCTGGACATAGCGCGCCGTCAATGGAATCACGTGGTTGCTGGTGTTTGGGGTGATGATGCCCGCCTGCCACTGGTTGGGATTGCCGAAGTTGGCGGAGTCCTCGCCGTAGCTGATGACCTTGTCGCTGCTGCGGATCTGGATGCCGATGCCGGCAGCCCCTCCGGTCACCGTCAGCACATCGGAGCGGTTGGCGGCATCGTTGGCATCCGTGAGCGTGACGAACGGGCGCAGGGTGGAATTGGCTTCGCCCCCGGTGCAGATCAGTTCCAGATCGAATGGCTGGGGCGCGGAGGTAGCGCCTATCCCGTTGAACAGTGACCTGTTGATTCGCTGCAGGTTCACGGCGATGTTGCTCGTCTTCACCCGGCAACTGGCGCCTGTGCGCACCACGGTGCTGCCGGCCGCCATCACGGACCAGATATTGCAAAGGCTATTGCAGTCAAACCGGGCGGTTGCATAGCTGCTGACGCTGAAAGTGCCCGATTGAACGGCGCCTGTCTTGATGAGTTGCATCCATATGGTTTGCTCATGTACATCATCCTTTTGCCATCCCGTGGCTCCTGAATTGTTGGACGTAGTGGTGATGGACATGGTTTTGCCATTGGGGAAATTCCTGGCTTTCCATGTGGCACGCCAACGGATTCCTATTCCGCGCAAAGATGTGGAGTAGATATCGCCGTCCAGCGTAGTGGGGTTCATGATTTGGGGCCATATTTCTGAAGATGGCCCCGAAAGCACACTGTAGGAAATGGTGTCGAGAGTGGATTTGAACATGGGCGATTCCCATAGCACTGATCCATTCATGATATTTCCTGCGGGAACGTTGATGATTTCCGGTAATTGGACGATGGATACTGCCGGTGTAAACATGCCTCCATGAATGGAGCTTACAGAAAAGCAAAGCGTTGCCGGAATGAGAAAATATCTGATTTTTTTCATATGAATGAAACCGGAAACGATGCAGAAGAGTTTGATGGGCGTGCTCCAAAGTCTATTCCTATGATTTATGAAAATCCATAGGATCATTCTTATTTTGGCAATGCTTTTTCATGACTCCAATGCCGTGTTCCGTCCGCTGCTGTGGCGCGGCATGGCCACCGGGGCCGGCCTGCGGCACACCTGGCGCAAGCGGCGCCAACGACGTGGCGGCCGCCTGGGCACGGCCACCACGGGCGACGCCTTTGCAAGACGCCTGGGCTGAGCCCGTGGCTCAACCCCGCCTGCGCGCCGCCAGCCCCTGCACCACGGCCGCCAGCCGGTCGATTTCCTCGGTGGTGTTGTAGAAGGCCAGCGAGGGCCGCACCGTGGTCTCCACGCCGAAGCGCCGCAGGATGGGCTGGGCGCAGTGGTGACCGGTGCGCACGGCGATGCCTTCGGCGTTGAGCGCCTCGCCCACCTCGGCCGTGGTCCAGCCCTTGAGCACGAAGGACAGCACGCTGGCCTTGTCGGCTGCCGTGCCGATCAGGCGCAGGCCGGGGATGGGCGCCAGCGCCTGCGTGCCGTACTGCAGCAGATCGTGCTCGTAGCGCGCGATGCGCTCCATGCCCAGGGCCTGCACGTAGTCGATGGCGGCGCCCAGGCCCACGGCGTCGGCAATGTTGCCGGTGCCGGCCTCGAAGGTGTTGGGCAGGGGCTGGTAGACGGTTTTCTCGAAGGTCACGTCGGCGATCATGTTGCCGCCGCCCTGCCAGGGCGGCATGTCCTCCAGCACCTCGCGCCGTCCCCAGACCACGCCGATGCCCGTGGGCCCGAAGACCTTGTGGCCCGAGAACACGAAGAAGTCCGCACCGATGGCCTGCACGTCCACGGCCATGTGCGAGACCGACTGCGCGCCATCGACCAGGGCCCGGGCGCCCGCCTGGTGGGCCAGCTCCACGATCTGCTGCACGGGCACGACCGTGCCCAGCGCGTTGGAGACCTGGGTGACGGAGACGATCTTGGTGCGCGGGTTCAGCAGCCTGCGGTATTCATCGATGAGCACCTGGCCCGAGTCGTCCACCGGGATCACGCGGATCTTCGCGCCCTTGGCGGCCGCCAGCTGCTGCCAGGGCACGATGTTGGCGTGGTGCTCCAGGTGGGAGACGATGATCTCGTCGCCCTCGCACACATGCTGCCAGCCCCAGCTCTTGGCCACGAGGTTGATGGCCTCGGTGGTGCCGCGCACGAAGATGACCTCGTTCACGTCGGGCGCGTTGATGAAGCGGCGCACGCGCTCGCGCGCGCCCTCGTAGGCGTCGGTGGCGCGGGCAGCGAGTTCATGCGCCGCGCGGTGGATGTTGGAGTTCTCGTGCTCGTAGAAATGGCGGATGCGCTCGATCACCGCGCGCGGCTTGTGCGTGGTGGCCGCGTTGTCCAGCCAGGCCAGGGGCCGGCCGTTGACGCGCTCGGACAGGATGGGAAAGTCCCTGCGCACGGCATGCACGTCGAAGGGCGCCTGCACGCCGGCCGCTCCATGCCTTGCCCCGTGCGAAGCCTGCTGGCGCTGCAGCGGATGGGCCGGTGTGGTGTAGCCGGCGGGCAGCACCACGGGATCGACAAAGTAAAAGCGCGGCTCGGCCGAAGGCACGGTGGACGCAATGCCGGGCCCTTCGGTGGGCACGCCGATGCGCGGCACGGCGGGTGCCGCAGGTGCAGCAGGTGCAGCAGGTGACGTGAACGGGAGCGTGGCCAGCGCATCCAGCGGATCGCCCTGGCGCTGGGGCACGCCCAGCACCTGCGATCCCAGGCGCGGCTCGTAGGCGGGCAGGGCGCTCACGACATGGTCGGGCACGCCGTTGCCGGCCTGGGCATGGGGCAGCAGCGCGGGCGCGCGGTGGGCCAGCGAGGCCAGCGGCGCGGGTGAGGCCGGCAGCAGGTTGCTGCCCGGCGCCAGGCCCTGCGGGATGGGCGTGCCCGGCACGCCGGGGCCCAGGCCCACGGGGCTGGCCAGCGGTGAGCCCGGGGGCGCCACGTTCACGGGCGCCTGCACGCCAGCAGGCAGGCCGGGAAGACCCGGAAGACCAGGCAGGGCAGGAGCCGATCCCGGTGCGGCGGAGAACAGGGCGTTGGCCATGCGCGCCAGCGCCTCGGGGTCGAAGGGCGCCTGGGGCGCCACGGAGGTGATTGCAGACACGGTCAACGCCCGGCCTCTTTACTTGTAGGTGTCGGGATAGTCGTGGTACTTGCCGATCTCGACATCGTCGAGCACGGCCAGCGCGTCGGGCGTGAGCACGGCCAGCGAGCAGTACAGCGAGATCAGGTAGGACGCGATGGCATGGTTGTTGATGCCCATGAAGCGCACCGACAGGCCCGGGCTCTGCTCGCCCGGCAGGCCGGGCTGGTACAGGCCGACCACGCCCTGGCGCTTGTCGCCTACGCGCAGCAGCAGGATCTTGCTCTTGCCATCGGCCACGGGCACCTTGTCCGAGGGGATCAGCGGAATGCCGCGCCAGGTGATGAACTGCGAGCCGAACAGGCTGACCGTGGGCGGCGGCGTGCCGCGGCGCGTGGCCTCGCGGCCGAAGGCGGCAATGGCCAGCGGATGGGTCAGGAAGAAGGCGGGCTCCTTCCAGACCTTGGTCAGCAGCTCGTCCAGGTCGTCGGGCGTGGGCGCGCCGGTCAGCGGGAAGATGCGCTGCTCGTCCGTGACCTGGGCCAGCAGGCCGTAGTCGGGGTTGTTGATCAGCTCGCTTTCCTGGTTCTCCTTGATGGTCTCGATGGTCAGGCGCAGCTGTTCCTTGATCTGGTCATGCGGGCTGCTGTAGAGGTCGGAGATGCGCGTGTGCACATCCAGGATGGTGGAGACGGCGTTGAGGAAGTACTCGCGCGGCTGCTCCTCGTAGTCCACATAGGTGCGCGGCAGCTGGTTGTCTTCCTGCTTGGCCGTGCAGGTGACCTTGATGGCCTCCGGGTTCTTGACGCGGTTGAGGCGGTAGATGCCCGCCTCCACCGGCGACCATTGCAGCAGGTGCGTCAGCCAGCGCGGGCTGATGGTCGAAAGCTGGGGAACGGTTTTGGTTGCGTTGGCCAGTTGCCGCGCGGCGTTGTCGCCTAGCGCGGTCGTGCCGCCCACTGTTGCCGACATGTGCAGACTCCGTGATCAGTTCAGGAAAAAGGGAAGGGGAAGGAGGGAAAACAGGGCCAGTGTCCCGGCCCGCGCACATGTCTTCAACATGCTATAGCCGCCAAGCGCAGGCCGCGCACCAGCTGGTCGTGGGCCACGGTCTCGCCGCGCATGACCAGGGCCGAGGGCTGCACGCCCAGCGAGACGGCCAGCTTCTCCACGGTCAGCAGCGAGGCGATGACGCGGCCGCGCTCTATCTCGCCCACGTAGGAGCGGTTCAGGTCCGAGTGCTCGGCCAGCCGCTCCTGCGACCAGCCATGGGCCTCGCGCGCCTGGCGCACGGCAATGCCGAAGCTGGTGACAAGCCGGGTGCTCATAGGGCCACCTCCCGGGGCTGCTGCGCGTGCTCGCGCGCATGGGCCTGGGTGACGTGGGCGCCGGGCGGCACGTCCTCGGTCACCCAGACATTGCCGCCGATGACGGCGCCGCGCCCCAGCGTGACGCGGCCCAGGATGGTGGCGCCCGCGTAGATGACCACGTCGTCCTCCACCACCGGATGGCGCGCCAGGCCCTTGCGCAGGTGGCCGTGCTCATCGGTGGGAAAGCGCTTGGCGCCCAGGGTGACGGCCTGGTACAGCCGCACGCGTTCGCCGATCACGGCGGTCTCGCCGATCACCACGCCCGTGCCGTGGTCCATGAAAAAGCCCCGCCCGATCTTCGCGCCCGGGTGGATGTCGATGCCCGTCTGCGCATGCGACAGCTCGGCCACGATGCGCGCCAGCAGCGGCTGCTCCAGCAGGTACAGCTGGTGGGCCAGGCGGTGGTGGATCATGGCCAGCACGCCCGGATAGCACAGCAGCACCTCGTCCACGCTGCGCGCGGCGGGATCGCCCTGGAAGGCGGCCAGCACGTCGCTGTCGAGCAGGCGGCGGATCTGGGGCAGGGACTCGGCAAAGGCGCGTGCGATGTCCAGCGCCATGGCATCGGCGCCCGCTGCCGAGTGGGGCGCGGACAGCCGCAGCTCCAGCCGTATCTGGCCCAGCAGCGCATGCAGGGCCGAGTCCAGCTGGTGGGCCACGAAGATGTCCTCGCTTTCCTGGCGCAGGTCGTGGGGGCCCAGGCGCATGGGAAACAGGGCTGCCTTGAGCTGGTCGATGAGGGTGGAAAGCGCGTCGCGCGAGGGAAACTCGCGCGCCCCGGGCTCCTGGGTGCGGCCGTGGGCCTCGCGCCATTCGCGGCGCGCCGCATGCAGGTTCTGGGTGAGTCCGGCAATGTCGAAACTGGCCATCTGCGTGCTCCTTCAGTCTTGAATCCAGGGCAGGCCGTGGAAGCGCCAGCCGTCGTTTTTGCCGCGCTGCTGACGCGCGTCGATCTCGCCCTCGAAGCCTTCGAGCACGTTGAACACATGGGCGAACCCGGCCTGGGCGGCCGCCTGGGCCGCCAGCACCGAGCGCTTGCCGCTGCGGCACAGCAGCAGGGCCACGGCCTCCTTGCCGCCGTGCGGGGCCAGGCGCGCTTCCAGCTCGCGGGCAAAGCGCGGGTTGCGCGTCAGCGCCGTGCCCGTGGCCCAGGGCACGTGCAGGGTATCGGGCACCTGCCCGACGAACTTGCGTTCCTCGGCCGTGCGCACATCGACCAGCACGGCCTGGCCGGCCTGCACCAGCGCCCAGGCCACGGGCGGGTGCACGCCGCCTGCGTGGCCCAGCCCCTGTGCGCGGGCGTGTTCCTGCGCCTCTTCCAGAGCCTGGGGCAAGGCGGTTTCCAAAGTGAGGGCTGTCATGTCGTCGTCCTTGCGGAGAATTCGCGGGTTGGTGGCTATAGGCACCAATCTAAGAACTTCGCGGCAAGCCACCAACGAACAAGAGCGGCGTTTGATAGAAGCAAAACGTCTATGAAGGCGCCGCGCGGCGCCATGCCCGGTTCGGGCGATCAGGCCGTCAGCAGCCGCTGCAGCATCCACAGGTTCAGCGACACCACCAGGGCCGCGCAGCCCCACAGCACCGCCGACATCCTGGGGCCAAAGGCCAGCTCGCCCAGCGTCTTGCGCCGCGTGGTGAACAGCAGCAGCGGCACGATGGCAAACGGCAATTGCAGGCTCAGCACCACCTGGCTGAACACCAGCAGGGCGCTGGCGCCGGTGCTGCCGTACCAGGCGGTGGCCACCACGGCGGGCACGATGGCGATGCAGCGCGTCAGCAGGGCGCGCAGCGCGGGCGACAGGCGGATCTGCAAGAAGCCTTCCATCACGATCTGCCCGGCCAGCGTGCCCGTGACCGAAGAACTCAGCCCCGAGGCCAGCAGCGCCACGCCGAACACCGCGCTGGCGATGCCCACGCCCAGCAGCGGCGACAGCAGGTGGTAGGCGTCCGACAGCTCGGTCACCGGCGCCTGGCCGGGCCGGTTGAACGCGCCGGCCGCCACCACCAAAATGGCGGCGTTCACGAACAGCGCCAGACCCAGCGCCACCGTGGAGTCCAGCGTGGCCAGGCGGATGGCCTGGCGCGTGCCCTGGGGCGTGGTGTCATGCCGGCGTGTCTGCACGATGGACGAATGCAGGTACAGGTTGTGCGGCATCACCGTGGCCCCCACGATGCCCACGGCCAGGTACAGCATCTGCGGATTGGCCACGATCTCCATGCCCGGCAGCAGGCCGCGCAGCACGGCCGCCACGGGCGGCTGCAGCCACACCAGCTGGGCGGCAAAGCACAGGCCGATCACGGCCACCAGGGCGATCACCACCGACTCCAGGCAGCGAAAGCCCCGGCTTTGCAGCGCCAGGATCAGCATCACATCCACCACCGTGATGCACACCCCGGCCACCAGCGGCAGGCCGAACAGCAGGTTCAGGCCGATGGCCATGCCCAGCACCTCGGCCAGGTTGCAGGCCACGATGGCGATCTCGCAGAAGAACCACAGCACCAGGTTGATGCGCGGGGAAAACTGCGCGCGGCAGGCCTGGGCCAGGTCCCGCCCGCTGGCCAGGCCCAGGCGCACGGCCGCCGCCTGGAACAGCATGGCCATCAGGTTGGAGGCAAAGATCACCGCCAGCAGCGAGTAGCCGAACTGCGAGCCGCCCGCGATGGAGGTGGCCCAGTTGCCCGGGTCCATGTAGCCCACGGCCACCATGTAGCCGGGCCCGGCAAACGCCAGCACGCGGCGCGCGTTGTCCGAGCGGCTGTCGCCGCGCGGCACGGCAATGCTGCGATGCACCTGCGGCAGGCTGGGCGTGCCCGCGTGGCCGTGGTCCGGCTCGATGGCGCCGAAGCGGCCCTGTTCGGCCGCAAGCACGGTGTCGTTCATGGGGGCCTTTCCGCCGGCGGGGGGCACGCGGTTGCAGGGGGGATGCCTATCGGGCCGTCGGCACCAGGCCGCTGGCGGGTGCAATGGCTGCGGCGGCGGGTGCGGCATCGGTGCCTGCGCCGCGCCACAGCGCCACGAGATCTCCGGTCACGATGACCGCGCCGGCCAGCACAATCAGGCTGCCCACGCAGCGGCGCGCCACGGTGGCAGGTTTCAGGCGCCGTGGCGTGCGGGCCGGAGTGCGGGGGGCGGATGAGGAAGGCAGAAGGGACATCATGGCAACTCCTTGGCAGGGGAACGCTTGTCTCGGGCCAGCCCCGGGGAAGCCCGCCTGCCCCGGCCGGCGCGGGGCAGTCGGGCGGTCCGCGTCAGGCGTAGGCGCTGCTCATCACCAGCGAGCCGTTCACGCCGGCCGGGAAGAACCCGCCCTTGGTCGCCGTGTCCTTGGTCAGGTACACGATGTTCAGCACGTCGCCCGGCGAGCGGCTGAAAGCGATGCCGTTGGCATCCAGCGGCACGATGTTGGACGTGGTGGCGTCCCCCGTGATGCCCTGGTCCACGTCGGTGGAGCCATCCAGGCTGTCGCGCGCATCCGAGATGGCGCCGGCTGCCGTGCGCAGCGCGGGCGTGGCCAGTCCCTTGGCGTACAGCACCGTGCGCACCAGGCCTGCGTGGTAGGCCTCGGCGGCCAGGATGCCGGCGGCTGCCTCCAGATAGGTCTTGTTGGTGATCAGCGGCGATGCGCCCTTGTAGGCGGTGACGCCCACGTCCTCGAAGATGAAGGCCCCCAGCAGGAAGTTCTCGTCACTCGCATAGGGATCGAAGGCCGTGCCCGCGCCCACCAGGCCGGCCGCTCGCGCGGCCACCGAGAAGGCGCCGTTCGGGTCGGTTCCGCCGATGTCGATCTGCGGCTGCGCCACCGCGGCCGAGCCCAGCGCCGCTCGCAGGAAGGCCACGTGGGCGATCTCGTCCTGGGCGATCTCCTTGGCGTACTGCGCCACCACGGGGTCCTTGAAGGCCACGGCACGGCCGCCCGTGATGGCGCCCTGCGTGCCCACGCCCGACTGCAGGTTGGCGGGCAGGCCGGTGCCGAACACCGCGTAGTGATAGAACTGCGACTCCAGATACTCCAGGTTGAGGGCGAAGTTCAGGATCTCCGCATCCGTGGGCCCGTTGGCCTGCGCATTCGCATCGCCCCCGCCACCGCCGCAGGCGGACAGGATCACCCCGCCCGCCATTCCCACGGCCACGCCGCTGGTCTTGCGGAAGAACTGGCGCCTGTCCTCCAGCTTCTTGGCACGTTTTTGCAAAACCCCGATCAACACTGATTCGTCGGACATGATGGTTCCTCTCGGTTCGCGGCAGGCGCGAACGGTCAACGTGAAGAATGCGCCTCCGGCCGAAAGCACACGGGTGTGGCGAAAGCGCGTTCCACTGAAGAGGTGGCCACCTGCTCCAGGGGAATGGGATGCGTCCCCGCTATCCGGCAGTACGCAGGCCGCGCAGGTCTGGATGTGCCGCAATTGAAAGCGCAGGTAACGGTTTGCGGATGCCGCCGTTTCTTTTTCTTTTTTGAATCCAGACCCCGCTGCGCTGCGTATCCAGATCAGCCGGAATCGTTCGGCTTGTCATCAACCCGCTAGGAGCATTCCATGGTCTCGATTCAAAACACCCGCAAGCTGGCCTCGTTCGGCCTGGCCATCGTGATGTCGGCTGCCTCCGTGGCCGCCATGGCCGATGTGATGGTGGGCGGCGCACCCATGCTGCCGTCCAAGGACATCATCGACAACGCCGTCAACTCCAAGGACCACACCACCCTGGTCGCAGCCGTCAAGGCGGCGGGCCTGGTCGATACGCTCAAGGGCCCGGGTCCGTTCACCGTGTTCGCGCCCACCAATGCCGCCTTCGAGGCCCTGCCCGCAGGCACGGTGGACACCCTGCTCAAGCCCGAGAACAAGGGCACGCTGACCACGGTGCTGACCTACCACGTGGTGGCCGGCAAGTGGGATGCGGCGGCGCTGTCCAAGATGATCAAGGACGGCAAGGGAATGGCCAGCATCAAGACCGTCAGCGGCGGCACGCTGGTGGCCAAGTCCAGCGGCTCCAAGATCATGCTGACCGATGAAAAGGGCGGCACGGCCACAGTGACCATCCCCGACGTCTACCAGTCCAACGGCGTGATCCACGTGATCGACAAGGTGCTGCTGCCCAAGTGAGCGGCACAGGCAGCGAGCGGGCCGACCACTGATCGCCGCGGTCAGTGGCCGGAGCCTTGCGCCTTCGCCATGCGCCTTGCGGGCGCTCCGCCGGAGGGCGCGCCGCCAGAGGGCGCACCGCCGGAGGGCGCCCCCCCATAGGTCGATCCCGCATAGATGGCCGCCAGCGTCAGTGCCATGCCGGCCAGCGCCATCGGCGTGGGCCGGGCGGTGAAGAACAGCACGTCGATGGCATAGGTGCCTATGGGCTCGGCCAGCAGAATGAGGCCGGCCAGCGAGGCCTTCACATGCGGCACGGCCGTGCTCACCATGAGCCAGGCCACGCCCTGCACCAGCAGGCCGTACAGCAGCAGCGTGCCGAAATCGGCCGCACTGGCAATGGCCAGCGATTCGCCCTCCAGCCACGCGGCCGCCAGCAGGCAGGGCGCGGCGGCGGCGCACAGCACGGCCATGTTGACGGCCGGGTGCGTGGCGTGCGGCGGGGTCTGCCCCTTCTTGATGAAGACCACGCACAGCGCATAGGCCGCCGCCGAGGCCAGGCCCAGGGCCACGCCCAGCCAGTGCTCGGACGCCGAATCCGGGCCTGAGGCCACGGGCAGCCCCGCACCCGACACCATGAGGATGCCGGTGGCCGCCAGCACCAGCGCCACGAAGTAGACGACCGTGATCCGCTCGCGGAACACCGCCCAGGCCAGCCCCGCCAGAAAGAACGACTGGCAGTTGGTCAGGATGGCGCCCAGGCCCGGCCCCACCATGCGTATGCTCTTGTGCCACCAGTACAGGTCCAGCGCCAGCGCGGCGCCGGCCAGGCAGGCGTACAGCAGGGCCTGGCGCGTCATGCGCCAGCGCAGGCCCCGCCACAGGGCAAAGCCGGCCAGCCCCAGGCCGCCCAGCAGCATGCGGTAAAAGCCCATGGCGCTGGTGCCCATGCTGCTGAAAGCCACGGCCACGCCGGACAGGCTCAGGATCAGCCCGCCCACGGCCAGCAGCGCCAGGTAGCTTGTCTTTCCGTTCATGCGCCTGGCCCCGTCACGCTTGCCGGTCGGCGGCATCGCGCCGCCGGTATTCGAGCTGGCGTGCCGTCTCGGCCGCGATCTCCGCGCCCAGCAGGCGCTCCACCAGGTGCAGGGCCATGTCGATGCCCGCCGCAAACCCGCCCGAGGTGACGATGGCGCCCTCATCGATCCACAGCCTGTCGGCGCTCACGCGGGCGGCCGGCGCAATGGCGCGCAGGTCTTCCGTGTCCTCGAAGTGCGTGGTGGCCTCGCGCTGGTCCAGGAGCCCTGCCCGCCCCAGCAGGAAGGAGCCCACGCAGACGGAGCCCGTCACCTCGCTGCTGCCGGCCACCTGCCGCAGCCAGGCGGCGACCTCGGGCGCGGCCAGTTCGGCCTGCAGCGCGCCGCCGGCCACGATCACCAGGTCCAGCGGGGGATGGTCCTGCAGGCTGGCCTGTGCCTGTATGCCCACGCCTTCGCGCGTGCGCACGGCGGCGCCGCTGCGGCTGATCACCACGGGCTGAAACGGGGGCGAGGCCGCCAGCCCGCGCCGCACCGCCACGCGCGCGGCCACGTCGAACACCTGCAAAGGCCCTGCAAACTCCAGCAGCACCACGCCATCAAAGACGAAAAATCCAACGGTCCGTGTCTTCATCCACCACTCCTGTCTGTCGAGGAGTGGCAGCTTAGGCAGGCCGCAGCGCGCGGTCTTGGACGGAATTGATCAGGCCGGGCCGCTCAAGGCCGCTCAGGGCCGCATGGCCTGGCGGTACTGCGAAGGCGCCACGCCATGCGCGCGGCGGAACCAGTTGGAGAAATGGCTCTGGTCGTAGAAGCCCAGCGACAGTGCCACCTCGCTCAGCGCCAGCGTGCCGCGCAGCAGGCCGCGGGCGCTTTCGGCGCGGCGGGCCTGGTGGTAGGCATGGGGCGTGATGCCGTAGCGGCGGCTGAAGCTGCGGATGGCGTGCTCGGGACTGAGCCCGCAGACGGCGGCCAGCCGCGCGGCGCCCAGCTCCTGGTCCGCATGGGCGTCGATGAACTCGCGCAGCAGTGCCGCGCTGGCGCCATCGGGCGCATGCGGCCGGCCGGGGCTGTGCACCACGCGGCGCAGCAACGCCAGCAGGGCCTCGTCGGCGGCCAGGCCGTCCTGCGGGCCTTGCAGCAACTGCCGGGCGCAGGCCCGGGTCTGCGGGTCGCGCAGGCTGACGGCGTCGAACCAGCCATCGCGCACGCCCAGCAGCGCGTGCATGCGGGCGGGCTCGACATGCAGCATGTCGTAGGTCCAGCCCTGCTCGCCGCCCGGGCGCCCGTCGTGGATCTCGCCGGCGTTGAACAGCGCGATATCGCCACCCGTGAACTCGCGCTCGGCGCCCCGGCTCCAGCACAGCTCGCGCCCGCCGTGGATGACGGCAATGCCCATGGTGTCGTGGAAGTGGCGCGGATAGCGGTGCTGCACCGCATGGCCGCTGAGGATTTCCACACCGCCCAGCGCGCAGTGGCGGCGGTAGGTCAGGGCGCGTTGCGGGCGCTTGCCGGGTATGGGCGCGGCCATGGCCGGTCTCAATCCGCGCCGGGGGCCGCTGCCGGCGTCCTGGCCTGCGCGGCCAGCTTGGACAGCCGCCAGCGCGTCAGGTCGTCCGCGCCGGGGCCGGCCTCCACGCGCAGCTCGGAAAAGGGCACGCTCTGGCCCGATTCCTCCTCCACCAGCGCCAGCCGCAGGGGCGTGCCCGATTGCGCACGCACAAAGCGCATGGGCGGCTGGGCCTGCTGCTGCAGGCGCCACCGGTCGCCGACCTGGGCCAGCGCCTGGATCACCAGGGACAGGTCGCGGCCCTTGGGCGTGAGCAGGTACTCATAGCGGTCCGGGCCGCTTTGGTAGAGGCGGCGCTCGACCAGGCCGGTCTGCTCCAGCTGGCGCAGGCGGTCGGTCAGCGTGGCATTGGTGATGTCCGTGGACTTTCTCAGGTCGTCATAGCGGCTCAGGCCCAGCATCAGGTCGCGCAGCACCAGCATGGCCCAGCGGTCGCCTACGGCCTCCAGCGCGGTGGCGATCGAGCAGGCCATGCCCTCGAAGCTCTTGGATCGCATGGGGTTTCCCTTGTGTGTTCGCGGTTGTCGCAGGCCTGGAGTGTCTCAGCAAAACGCAAGCCCGGTCCGCAAAGGTGGATTGCGTGCTTGTAACTCTAATGATTGGAGTTTATATTTGGAGTCACTATCAACCACGGCTTTTCAAGCAAGGACTTCCTTCATGAGCACGCATCAAGGCACCGCCATCGTCACTGGCGCCTCATCCGGCATTGGCGCCGTCTACGCAGACCGCCTGGCCGCCAGGGGCCATTCCCTGATCCTGGTGGCCCGCCGCGAGGACCGGCTGCAGGCGCTGGCACAGCGCCTGCGCAGCGCGCATGGCCGCGAGGTCGAGGTGGTGGCCGCCGACCTGGCCGACGCCGCCGGCCTGCAGCGCGTGGCGGCGCTGCTGTCGGGTGAGCGTGACATCCGCATGCTGGTGAACTGCGCCGGCCTGGGTGCCCTGGGCCCGGCCGCCCAGGTGGATGCAGGCGAGGTCGATCGCATGGTCATGGTCAACATCCATGCGCTGACGCGGCTGTCGCTGGCGGCGGCGCGGCTTTTCGCCACGCGCGGCCGGGGCACGCTGATCAACATCGGCTCCATCCTGGCCGTGATGCCGGTGCCGGGCGCCTCCAGCTACGGCGCCTCCAAGGCCTATGTGCTGAACTTCACGCGCTCGCTGCAGGCCGAGCTCGCTTCCAGCGGCGTCATGGTGCAGGCGGTGATGCCCAGCCTGGTGCACTCCGAATTCTTCGGCGGCAAGCCCGCGCCGTTTCCCGAGCACCTGTTCATGTCGCCCGAGTCCTTGGTGGATACGGCCCTGGTCGCACTCGACCAGGGCGAGGCCATCTGCTTTCCCACGCTGGGCAGCACGACCGCCTGGCTGGACTTTGACCAATCGCGCGCCAATCTCGTCAAGGCGCTGACGCTCAGCGGCGTGCCGGCAGCGCGCTACCAGGGCGCGGATGCAGGCCAGCCCGCCTGACGCCTGACGGCCCGCCGCGTCGCCACCCCGGATTTCCCGAAACCCCTTCTTTTTTGCACCCGGAGAAAACCATGCCCCTGTGGAAGATCTACCACCCCGAAAACGCCTTCAGCGATGAAGACAAACAGGCCATCGCCCAGCGCATCACGGCCGTCTACGGCGACCTGCCGCGCTTTTACGTGGGCGTGGTGTTCGAGGCCGTCGCGCGCACTTCGTTCTTCATCGGCGGCGAGCCTGCGGATGATTTCGTGCGCATCTCCGTGGACCACATCGCGCGGCAGATACGCGACGAGGAGACCAAGACACGGTTCCTCGAAGGCGTGCGGCGGCAGCTGTCCCCCTTCATTGCCGACCGTGGCCTGCGCTGGGAGATGCATGTGGACGAGACGCCCTTCAGCCTGTGGAGCATCCAGGGCCTGCGCCCGCCCGTGCCGGGCACGCCCGAGGGGGAGAAGTGGCGCCTGGACAATCGGCCCTCTCCCCTCTGAGAGCCTGCCATCAGCGCAGCGACAGTCCCGCCGACTGGATCGCGCGGGCGTAGCGCGGGCGCTCGCTTTGCAGGCTCTGGCCCAGGTCGGCCGGGGAGCCGCCCGCCACCTTGAAGCCCATGTGCTCCAGCTGCGCGCGCACATCGGGGGCCTGCAGCACGGTCTGCAGGTCGCGGTTGATCTTGGCGACGATGGGCGCGGGCGTGCCGGCCGGCGCGAAGTAGCCCTGCCAGCTTTCCACCGAGAAGCCGGGCACGCCGGCCTCGGCCATGGTGGGCACCTGGGGCAGGGCGTCGGAGCGGTAGGGCGTGGTCACGGCCAGGGCGCGCAGCTTGCCGGCGCGCACGTACTCGGTCACGGCGGCCAGCGTGATCAGCGTGGCGTCGGTATGGCCGCCCAGCACGTCCAGCGAGGCGGGGCCACCGCCCGGGTAGGGGATGTAGTTGACCTTGGCGCCCGTCTCCTGCGTGAGGATTTCATGCGCCACATGGGCAATGCCGCCATTGCCGGGCAGGCCCAGGCTGATGCTCTGCGGCTTGGCCTTGGCGCGCGCCAGGTAGTCGCCCAGCGTGTTCAGGCCCGTGCCGGGGTTGACCACCAGCACCTGCGGATTGACCACGGCCTTGATGATGGGCGTGAAGGCCTTTTGCGTGTCGTAGGGCAACTGGGCGAACAGCAGGCCGTTGAGCGTGAGGCCCTCGCCCTGCTGCAGCAGGGTGTAGCCGTCGGGCGCGGCCTTTGCCACCTTGGCCGCACCGATGGTGCCGCTGGCCCCGGCCACGTTCTCCACCACCACCGACTGGCCCCACAGCGCGGCCAGCTTGTCGGCCAGCGTGCGCGTGAGCTTGTCGGCGCTGCCCCCGGGCGCCACGGGCACGATGATGCGCACCGGCTTGTTCGGAAAACTGTCGGCCGAGGCCAGGGCCGCCGGCGCGTGCAGGGCCAGGGCGGAGAACAGGGGAAGCAGCAGCGCGCGCAGCGCAGACGGGGTGCGGATCATGGGAGTGCCGGAGTGCAGAGAGTCGATGCCCGCAGTCTGGGAGGCTCCTGGCGCGGCGTGAACTAAGCATTGCGGCTATGCATATGCGGCTGCCGCACAACGTGCGTCACGCTTGCGCCACGCATGCGCGCGCAGTGCCCAAAGCTCATATCCATATCTGCAATGCGTCGTTGGCGCCGGGGCGGGAGAGGCCTAACTTCGTGTCCTCCCGCGAACGTCCTCCCAGGCACTCCCATGACACAGACCCATCTCTCCATCGACTTCAGCGGCAGCGACGTGGCCAGCCGCCGCGCAGCCGCCATCACCGGCTTCATCGCCACGGCCCGGCGCCTGCTCCCCGATCCCGAGCGGGCCACGCCCGAGCAACTGCAGGCCGTGGCCCGCGAGCTGGAGGCGCTGGGCCTGCAGCGCGAACTGTTCCCGCACGCGCACTTCCCCGTCTCGGCCAGCAACCCGGCCCAGGTCTACCGGCTGGGCGAAGACCTGGGCGGGCGCTATGCGCTGTACCTTTCCACCGGCCTGCCGGGCAAGTCCCAGCCGCCGCATGACCACACCACCTGGGCCATCATCGCGGGCGTCGAAGGCGTGGAGCGCAACGTGTTCTTCACACGCGGCAAGACCGACGACCCGCTGCGCGACACCCTGGCGGTGGGCCGCAGCGTCGATGTGGGCAGCGGAACCTCGGTGGTGCTCACGCCCACCGACGTGCACACCATCGAGCTGATCGGCGAGGAACCCGGCCTGCACCTGCACTTCTACGGGCGCGGCCTGGAGCGCATGCCCGAGCGCGTGGTCTTCGAGAGCCTGGAGGGCGGCAGCTTCCGCACCTTCGGCCCGCCCAAGTCGATTCGCCATGCGCTGGTCACGCCCGCCGCGCTGCGGCAGGCCCTGGCCGACGGCGAAGAAATCGCCGTTCTCGACGTGCGCGAGGCCGGTGTCTTCGCACACCGCCACATCCTGTTCGCGGCGCCCGCCCCGGCCTGGCGGCTGGAGCAGCTCATCGACCGCCTGGTGCCGCGTCGGGGCACGCGCATCGTGCTGGTGGATGGCGACGGCACGCTGGCCCATGAGGCCGCCGCCAAGCTCGTGCGGCTGGGCTGGCCCAATGTCTCCGTGCTGGAAGGCGGCACCGAAGGCTGGGCGGCCGAAGGTCTGGAAATCTTCAGCGGCACCAACGTGCCCAGCAAGGCCTTTGGCGAAGTCATCGAGCATGAAAAGCACACGCCCTGGATCACCTCGGACGAGCTGGGCGCGCGCGTGCAGCGCGGCGACAACATCGTCGTCGTCGACAGCCGCACGCCCGAGGAATTCGCGGCCTTCAGCCTGCCCTTTGCCCTGAGCGTGCCGGGGGCCGAACTGGTCTACCGCATCGGCGAAATCGCCCCGGACCCGCAAACCCTGGTCGTCGTCAACTGCGCGGGCCGCACGCGCTCCATCGTGGGCGCGCAGACCCTGATCGACGCCGGCATTCCCAACCAGGTCGTCTCGCTGCGCAACGGCACCATGGACTGGCTGCTCACCGGCCGCAGGCTGGCCCATGGCCGCCGCACCCCGCTGCCCGAGCCTGGCGCCGTCGCCCTGGCCACCGCCCGCGAGCGCGCAGCCAGCGTGGCGCAGCGCGCGGGCGTGCAATCCATTGATGCGGCCGAACTGGCCCGCTTCGAGTCCGAAGCCACCGAACGCACGCTCTACCGCTTCGACGTGCGCACCCGCGAGGAATACCAGGCCGGCCACCTGCCCGGCTGGCGCTGGGCGCCGGGCGGCCAACTCGTGCAGGCCACCGACGAATACGCGGCCACGCGCGGCGCACGCATCGTGCTGGCCGACTGGGACGGCGTGCGCGCCCTCACCACCGGCGCCTGGCTGGCCCAACTGGGCTGGGAAGTCTTCACCTACGTTCCGCCCACGCTGGCCACTCTGGAAACCGGCGCCGAGCCCGTGCGCGTGCTCGCCTCCCACGCGCCTGCGCCCCAGCTGTCCGTGCAGCAGGCACAGGAACTGCTGGGCGAAGGCCGGGCCATCGTCTTCGACGTGGACAGCCGGCCCGCCTTCGAGAAGCAGCACATCGCCGGTGCGCGCTTTGCCGTGCCTGATCGTCTGGCCTCCTTCGTGCAGGCCCTGCCGCCAGCGCAGGTGGTGGTGCTGACCTCGCCGGACGGCGTGCTGGCCCGTGGCGTGGCGGCCGAACTGGCGGCGCGCACGGGGCGCGATGTGCGCTCCGTCGTCGGCGGCACTTCTGCCTGGGCTGCTGCCGGGCTGCCGCTGGGGCAGGGGGATGCGGATGTGCTGACGGGCGATGATGACCAGTGGTACAGCCCTTATGCGCATCGGGATCTGGGGTTGAGGGATGCGGGGTTTCGGGCTTATCTGGATTGGGAGTTGGGGTTGGTTGAGCAGTTGGAGAGGGATGGGTGGGCTGCTGAGATTCGGCTGGTGCCTGTCTGAGTTGCTTTTTTTGTCCCTGCCGGGTGGTTGTCTTTCGGGGCCGGGTTTCGGCCCGGCGGCCGACCTACTTTCTTATCGCGCGATAAGAAAGTAGGCAAAGAAGCGCGCCCCGAACTGCCCACGATCCTTCGCTTCGCTGCGGGCGACCTGCGTTGGGCGGGATGCGGGGTGCGCCGTGAAACTCGTTGCGCGCTGCGCGCTTCACTCAAACATCACGGCGAGTCAGATGACGAAGCAGCCCTGTCCTTCGGCAGGGCTGCCACCCCGCATCCCGCCCAACGCAGGCGTGGGCAGAAGGGGGGAGGCTGAGGGACAGCCAACAGCCAACAGCCAACAGCCAACAGCCAACAGCCAACAGCCAACAGCCAACAGCCGAACGCCAAAAATGCAAACAGCCGATGCGCCATTGTTGCGCTCGGCTGTTTTTCGTGGGCTGAGGCTACTGCTTCAGACCTCGGGTTTGGCGGTGTTGCGCAGAAGATAGATCTCGTCTTCCACGTAGGTGGCCAGCCGCTCTGCACTGTGCTGAATGGTGCGCAAGGCGTTGGTCACCACGTCGGTATCGCGCATGCCGTCGGGCGATAGCAGCCACGCCTGGGCAAGCTGGGAGATGGAAGAGACCTCGTTGCAGCTCATCTGGACCATTCGGTTCACCTCGGTGATGGAGAAGTTCAGCTGCGTGGTTCTGGCGCTGGTGGATCGTGTTTCCTGCTTCATGGCCTGACCCTCCGTGTGATGGTGAGGGTTGCGAGGCTTATGGACGCTGTATGCATGGTTGCGTGCTCCGTATTCAGACGAGACAAGGCCTCTCTGATGGGGAGGCCAGCACCAGCTGCGATCGGTGTTCTTACGCACCAGCCCCTGAACAGGGGGCCGGTCGAAATGATAGAGGCTTTGGACGACAAGCGCGCTCAAAAAAAGGCCGAGCGAAGCGACGGCCCGGGCAAACTCCCCGTATGTCAGCGCCTGCGGCGTGGTGGTTGCGGGGTTGCAGTCCTGCCGAAGGACAGGACTGCTTCGTGATCTGACTCGCCGTGATGTTTGAACGTAGCGCGCAGCGCGAAGAGAGTTTCACGGCGAACCCCGCAACCGCCACGACGCAGGTTGCCCCGCAGCGAAGCGAAGGGGTCGCAGACATCCGGGTCGCCTTTTCTTGGCCTACGTTCTTTTGGCGAAGCAAAAGAAGGTAGGTCGGCCGCCGGGCCGAGACCCGGCCTCGAAAAGAAACCCCCCGGCAGGGCCAGAACCAGCAAGCGCAGCAAACGCAGCAAGCGCAGCAAACGCAGCAAACGCAGCAAACGCAGCAGAGCCCAAAAAATCTCAGGCAGCCAGCCTGAACCGCTCCACCACCCCCCCAAACCCCCTCTCCAGATCCGCAATCAGATCCAAAGGATCCTCCAGCCCCACATGCAGCCGCACCACAGGCGCAGTCCCCGTCCACACACTGTGCTCCCGCAACCGCTCAGGCTGCGCCACCAGCGCCAGGCTCTCGTACCCGCCCCACGAAGCCCCCTGCGCAAACTGCCGCAACGAGTCAACGAACACGGCGCCGGCACCGGCGTCCACCCCTTCGGCAAACGCGAATGACACCAGCCCGCTGGCCCCGCTGAAGTCACGCTTCCACAGCGCATGGCCGGGGTCGGAGGGCAGGGCCGGGTAGAAGACGCGGCCGACCTGGGGCTGCTGCTCCAGCCATTGCGCGATTTCGGTGGCGTGGCGCTGGTGCTGGGCCAGGCGCACGGGCAGGGTGCGCAGGCCGCGCAGGGCCAGGTAGGCGTCGTCGGCGCCTATGGTCAGGCCCAGGGCCTCGTAGGCGGTGGATATCTTCTTCGACAGCGCGGGGCCGTCGGTGATGACGATGCCCTGCATCACGTCGGAGTGGCCGGCGATGTACTTGGTCGCGGCCTGGATGGAGAGGTTGGCGCCGTGCTCCAGGGGCTGGTAGAACCAGCCGCCGCTCCAGGTGTTGTCGGTGGCCACGGCAATGCCGTGCTGGCGCGCCACGGCGGCCAGGGCGGGCAGGTCCAGCACCTCGTAGAGCAGGGAGCTGGGCGATTCCAGGTAGACCAGGCGGGTGTTGGGGCGGATCTTGCCGGCCAGATCGTCGCGCGAGGGCGAGAAGTACTCCAGCGTGATGCCCAGGCGCTGCAGCAAGGTGGCGTCCACGCGGCGCACGGGGGAGTAGACGCTGTCGGCCACCAGGGCATGGTCGCCGGGTGAGAGCAGGGCGATGAGCACCAGGGTGATGGCGGACAGGCCCGAGGGCGTGAGAAAGGCACGGTGCCCGCCCTCCAGCGCGACCACGGCGTCTTCCAGCGCGCGGTGCGTGTCCAGGCCGTGGCGGCCGTAGGAGGCCACGCGCTCGCCGGCCTCGCGGCGGTGGTGCAGGTCGGCGTAGGCGGCGCTGTCGGCAAAGCGCACGGTGCTGGTGCGCACCACGGGCACGTTGACGGGGCCGGAGCCGCCCTGCAGCGGCGGCGTGCCTGCGTGCAGCAGGCGGGTCGACGGGCCCAGGGGCCGGTGCTTGTCTTGGGGGATGCTCATGCCACGGCCTCGCTGGGACGGAAATAGGCGGCGTTGTAGTTCTTGACTTCGCCGGTGTCGGGGTCGATGGCCACGCGGCCGCTCAGGGTTTCCAGCGGCTGGCCGTAGAGATGGAAGTGCAGCGTGGGCTGCTCGACCACCACGGCGATGCTGTGGATGTCATCGGGCAGGAAGGCGATGGAGGCGCCCGGCTGCACGGTGAATTCGCGCGCCAGGTGGATGCTGGCGCGTGCGGGGTTGCTGCGGTCGTCCGTGCGCTCGTAGAGTCGGTTGAGCTCCTGGCCTTCGACGGCAACGATCACGGCCCAGGTCGTGTGGTTGTGCGGCGCCGTGGTCTTGCCGGGGTTGATGGAGTTCAGGTACAGGGCCAGGCCCGCATCGCCATCGGCCGGGTTGAGGCGGTAGCGCGTGGAGGCACCCACGCCTTCGGTCTGCGCGGGCGGGGGAAAGTCCGCGCGGCTGAACAAGGCCTTGTGCGCGGCCAGCTGCTCCAGGCGTGCGGTGATGGCCGACAGGGTGCTGCGGTCGGGCGCGCCGGCCTGCAGCAGCTGGCGCACGTCGGCCAGGGCGGCGTCCACGGCCTGGCGGCGCAGGGCGGCGGCGTCTGTATGGGTGCCTGCATCTGCGCCTGTGCCGGCCGGGGTTTCAGTCGTTGTTTCTGCGGTCATGGGGATGTGCTCCTGAAGGTGGGGGATCAAAGTGCAAAGCGCAGGCTGTTGAAGGGCAGCGGCGTTGTGGCCGGGGCGGCTGGCGCAGGCCTGGGCCGGGCGCCATCGCCCAGGGCGCGCTGCAGGAATTCGCGCGTGCGCTCGCTGCGCGGGCTGCCGAAGATCTGGGCGGCCGGGCCGTGCTCGACGATGCGGCCGGCCTCGGTGAAATACACCTGGTCGCTGACCTCTTCGGCAAAGCGCATTTCGTGCGTGACCAGCACGCAGGTCATGCCGTCCCTGACCAGGTCGCGGATCACGGTCAGCACCTCGCCCACGGTCTCGGGGTCCAGGGCCGAGGTCACTTCGTCGAACAGGATCAGCTCGGGCCGCATGGCCAGGGCGCGCGCAATGGCCACGCGCTGCTGCTGGCCGCCGGACAGCTCGCCGGGGTAGGCGGATTCCTTGTGGTCCAGGCGCACCTTCTGCAGCAGGGCGCGGGCCTCGCGCTCGGCCGTGGCGCGGTCGCGGCCGACCACGCGCGTGGGGGCGATGACCAGGTTCTCCAGCACCGACAGATGGGGGAACAGGTTGTACTGCTGGAAGACGAAGCCCACGCGCTTGCGCAGGGCGATCAGCTCGGCCTCGGTGCGCAGCTGGTCCACGCGCGTGCCCGCCACCGAGATGGCGCCGCGCTGGGGCCGCAGCAGGCCGGTGATGCAGCGCAGGATGGTGGACTTGCCCGAGCCCGAGGGCCCGATGATGGTCACCGCCTCGCCGCGCCGCACCTGCACGTCGATGCCTTGGAGCACCTGGTTGTCGCCAAAGGACAGGTGCACATCCTGCAGGTGGACCAGGGCGGGTGCCGTGCCGGAATCTGCCGAGGCGGCACTGTGCACCGCTTGGGTGACGTGGTGTGTGCCAGCGCTGCCCGACTCAGGGACGCCAAGCAAGGGCCGCCCCGCAGCGAAGGTGTCGTCCCCCTCCCGCGAAGCGAGAGAGGGGGAAGCGGCGAAGCCGCTCAGGGGGAGCGTTTCAGTGATTTTCATGGCGTCGCTCCAATGCCCGGGTTGCCCGGGCGATGGGATAGCAATAGGCAAAGAAAAGCGCGAGCAGCGTGAAGTACACAAGGATGGTGAAGTCCGTGCGTGCCACGGTGTTGCTGGCGATCTGGGCGGTGTCCACCACATCGTGCACGCCCACCAGCGAGGCCAGCGAGGTGCTCATGGTGATGCTGGCGTAGAGGTTCATCCACGGCGGCAGCATGCGGCGCACGCACTGCGGCAGCACGATGAGGCGGAAGATCTCGCTGCGGCGAAAGGCCAGCGACTGGGCCGCCTCCCACTGCGCGCTGGGAATGGACTGGATGGCGCCCCGGAAGATCTCGGCCACGTTGGCGCTGGTAGGCAGGGCCAGGCCCAGCACCACCTTGATCCAGTCGGGGAACGGAAAGGTCCAGCCCACCAGCTTCAGCTCGAACGGGAACACATAGGTGGTGAAGTAGATGAGCACCAGGATGGGCGCATTGCGAAACAGCTGCACATACCAGCGCACGCCCGTGCGCACGGCCGGCGTGGGCGACAGCGACAGGGCGCCCAGCACCAGGCCGGCCACGGTGCCGATGGCCACGGCCAGCACGCTGATCTCGATGTTGACCAGGAGGCCGCGCAGCAGCGCGGGCAGCCATTTCCACAGGTGCACGAAGGCGGGCGGGGCGCTGTCCGTGGCGGCCCAGCAGGCGCACAGAGCCAGCAGTGTGGCGCCCGCGATCAGCCAGGGGCTGCGCGCCGCGCGCAGCAGGGCGGCGGGCAGCGGGCGGGGCGCGGCGCCGGTGTTCAGGGTGGCTTCATTGGCCATAGCCGGGCATCCTCAGGTGTTGTTCCAGCCAGCGGCCCGCCAGGCTGACCAGCCAGGTCAGCAGGCCGAACCACAGCAGGATGAGCAGCAGCAGCTCCAGCACGTTGTCGCGCTGCGACCAGATCATGATGGACTCGTAGGTCACGTCGCCCACGGCAATGGCCGAGGCCACGGCCGTCATCTTCACCAGGTCCACCAGGTTGTTGGTCAGCGAGGGCAGGGCAAAGCGCACGGCCAGCGGCAGCTGCACGCGCACCAGCAGCTGGCGCTGCGAAAAGCCCAGCGAGCGCGCTGCCTCCAGCGTGGTGGCGGGCACGGCCTCGATGCCGGCGCGCAGCGCCTCGGCATGGAACACGCCCTTGTGCAGCGAGACCACGATCACCACCCAGACAAAAGGCGTGAGAGGGTTGTTGCCCGCGCCCCAGTCGCGCAGTTGCTGGGTGATCAGCATGTTGAGCACCAGGAAGGCGCAGTACAGCTGCACCAGCGTGGGCGTGTTGCGCGTGACCTCCACAAAGGCGCGCGCAGGCCGTGCCAGCCAGGCACGGCCCGAGGTCAGGGCCGCCGCCAGCGCCACGCCGGCCGCCAGGCTGCCGGCAATGGTCAGCAGGGCCAGCTGCACGGTCACGAACATGCCGCGCACAAAGGCCTGGCGCTCGGACACGTCCAGCACGAAGGCGTAGTTCAGGCCCAGGCCCTTGAGCGCTTGCACGCCCTGGGCAAGCAGGCTGTCGTTCATGGCACGGCCTCCAGGGCGGCCGGCTGTGCATGCGCATGCGCTTGCGCAGCGGGGTCTTTCAGCGCGGCCACGGCACGTGCGATGCGGGCCGTGGCCTCGGCCAGCACCTCGTCGCTGGCGGCCGTGGAGATGCGGAAGTACGGCGACAGGCCGTAGGCCCCGCCATCCACGGCAGCCACGCCTTCGGACTCCAGCAGCCATTCGGTCAGGTCAGTGTCGCTGGCGATGGGCTGGCCGTCCGGGCGCAGGTGGCCTATCAGCGCGCCGCAGTGCACAAAGGCAAAGAACGATCCGCCCGGCGGCAGCAGGGCCAGGCCCGGCACCTGGTCCAGCGCCTGGGTGACCCGTTGCGCGCGCCGCGCATAGGCGTTGCGGGCCTGCTGCACAAAGCTCTGGTCGGGCGACTGCAGCGCCGCCGTGGCTGCGGCCTGGGCCACGGAATTGGGGCCTGACGAGGCCTGCGACTGGATCACCACCATGGCCTGCACCAGCGCGGCCGGGCCTGCGCCCCAGCCGATGCGCCAGCCGGTCATGGCATAGGTCTTGGAGACGCCGTTGACCAGCAGCGTGCGCTCGCGCAGGTCGGGGGCCACGGCCAGCCAGTGCGCGGGGGCCTGGGGCGTGAACCAGATGTGTTCGTAGAGCTCGTCGAGCAGCACCAGCACCTGCGGATGAAGGCGCAGCACCTGGGCCAGGGCGGCCAGTTCCTCGCGGCTGTAGACGGCGCCCGAGGGGTTGCCCGGCGTGTTCAGCACCAGCCAGCGCGTGCGCGGCGTGATGGCGGCCTGCAGCGCGGCCGGCGTGAGCTTGAAGCCCTGCTCAATGCCGCAGTCCACGATGACCGGCGTGCCGTCGTTCACGCGCACGATGTCGGGAAACGAAGGCCAGTACGGCGCGGGCACGATGACCTCGTCGCCCGCATCCAGCGTGGCCGCCAGCGCGTTGTAGATCACCTGCTTGCCGCCGTTGCTGACGATGATCTGCCCGGCGTCGAAGTCCAGCCCGTTCTCGCGCCGGTACTTGGCGCTGATGGCCTGGCGCAGCGCGGCCGTGCCGGGCGTGGGCGTGTACTTGGTTTCGCCACGGGCCAGGGCCGCGATGGCGGCCTGCTTGATGGGCTCGGGCGTGTCGAAATCGGGCTCGCCCGTGGTCAGCGCAATGATGTCGCGGCCCTGGCGGGCCAGGGCCGTGGCCCGCGCGCTGGCCGCGGCATTGGGCGAGAGCCTGACGCGCTGCACGCGCTGCGAAAGGGGAAAGGGCGTGGTCATGGCGTGGGGCCTTCCTGGAATGCGGCGGCTGGCGTTGGAGAAACCTGCGGCAAGTCGTGCGGCAAATCGTCCGGCAGGGCTTGCAGCACCTTGCCGGGATTGAGCAGGCCCAGCGGGTCGAAGGCCTGCTTGAGACGCCGCATGAGCTGCAGCTCCACGGCGCTCTTGTAGCGGGGCAGCAGGTCGCGCTTGGTCTGGCCCACGCCGTGCTCGGCGCTGATGGAGCCGCCATGGGCGTGCACGCTGTCGTGCACCACCTCGTGGATGGCGTCTTCCTGGGCAAACAGCTGCGCGGGCGTGCTGTCCGGCGCGTGCGACACGTTGTAGTGCAGGTTGCCGTCGCCCAGGTGCCCGAAGGCCACGGGCCGCACGGCGCCAAAGCGCGCCTGCAGCAGCGCGGCCGTGGCCGCAAGAAAGTCGGGGATGCGCGAGATGGGCACCGACACGTCGTGCTTGATGTTGCGGCCGTCGCGCCGCTGGGCCTCGCCCAGGGCCTGGTCGCGCAGCCGCCACAGGGCCTGGCTTTGCTGCAGGCTCTCGGCAATGGCGGCATCGGTGACCAGGCCGTCCTCGAAGGCCTGGCCCACCACGCACTCGAAGCGCTGGCGCGCATGGTCCTCGCCCTCGCTGTCGGACAGCTCGATCAGCGCAAACCAGGGCGCGTTGAGCGCCAGAGGTATCGGCTGCTCGGGCACATGGCGGGCTATCAGGCCCAGTGCCGTGTCCGACATCAGCTCGAACGCCGTCAGGCTGGCACCGAAGCCCGCCCGCGCCTGGCTGAGGAAGGCCACCGCATCGCGTATGCAGCCAAAGGCCAGCAGGGCCGTGTGCTGGGCGCGGGGCAGCGGATGCAGGCGCAGCGTGGCCGCCGTGATGATGCCCAGCGTGCCTTCGCTGCCCACGTACAGGTCGCGCAGCGCATAGCCGGTGTTGTCCTTGCGCAGCCCGCGCAGGCCGTCCCAGATGTCGCCCTCGGCCGTCACCACTTCCAGGCCCAGCACCAGCTCGCGCGCGTTGCCGTAGCGCAGCACCTGGGTGCCGCCCGCGTTGGTGGACAGGTTGCCGCCAATGGTGCAGCTGCCCTCGGAGCCCAGGCTGAGGGGGAACAGCCGGTCCGCATCGCGCGCAGCCTGCTGCACATGGGCCAGCACGGCGCCGGCTTCCACGGTCAGGGTGTCGTTGTCGGTGTCGATGGCGCGCACGCGGTTCAGGCGCGCCAGCGACAGCAGCACGGCGTGGCCCGAGGCGTCGGGCGTGGCGCCGCCCATCAGCCCGGTGTTGCCGCCCTGGGCCACGATGGGCGTGCGGTGGGCGCGGCACAGGCGTACCAGCTGCGCCACCTGGGCCGTGTCGGCAGGCCGTGCCACGGCCAGGGCCTGGCCCGTGAGGCGGCCATGCTGGTCGGTCAGGTAGCCGGCCGCATCGGCACCCGTGAGCACATGGGCGTCGCCCAGGGCGTGGCGCAGCGCGGTGACCAGGTCGGCGGGGCCGGTGATGTGGCCGCTGGTGCTGGTGTGGGTGCTCATGCGGGCGCCTTCCTGAACTTGTCGTGCAGCTGGTGCAGCAGCGGCGTGGGCGTCATGCCGTTGCGCTGCTCCACCTCGATCAGCCAGCCCGTGCGGTGCCAGTCCTGCACGATGCGGTCGATGGCCGCCTGCGTGTCGGACTCGCCCTTGCGCAGCCAGATCACCGAGGGCGAGGGAATGATGTCCGCGGGCGAGACGATCTCGTAGTCCTTCCAGTCCGCATTGCTGGCCACGAGTTCGCGCAGCGTGGGGCTGACATGCACGGCGGCCGCGCAGTTGCCGCCCTTGAGGGCCAGCAGCGACTCGGGCTGGCCCCGGAAGGCCTTGATCTGGGCGCCGTATTGATCGGCCAGCGGCTTGGTGAAATTGCTGCCCTGCGACACGCACACGGGCTTGCCGCGCAGGTCGTCCCACTGGCGCACGCCGCTGCCCTTCTTGGCGATGGCGGCGCCGCCGACTTCCTCGAACGGCGTGGGCACGAAGGACAGGATCTCGCTGCGCTCCTGTGTCCACTGCATGTTGGCGATCAGGATGTCCACCTTGCCCTGCTGCAGGAACTGCACGCGGTTGGACGGCTGGACCTGCACGGTCTCCACCCCCACGCCCAGGCCCTTGGCCACGCCTTCGGACAGCTGCACGTTGTAGCCCACGTGCCTTTGCGTGACGGGGTCGATGGTGCCGAACGGCGGCCCCGAAAGCATCACCCCCACCACGATCTTGCCGCGCTGCTTGATGCGGTCCAGCGTGGCGTCGGCATGGGCTGCCAGGGCCGTGAGGGCGAGCAGGGCCGCCAGTGCGGTGCGAGTCGGCTTCATGGCTTGGCTCCCTTGGCGGCGGCCTGGGTTGCCTGCGCATCGGCTTGTGCTGCCGCATACACCGCGAAGTCGTAGGGCGCGCGGTCGAACTGGCCCTTCAGCGCGCGTTCGTGGCGCTCGGCGATCCAGGTGTCGGGCACGCCGCTGGCGCGGGCCACCTTGAGCAGAAAGCCCGTGCGGTGCCAGTCCTGGATGGCCTTGTCCACGAAGGCCTGGGTGTCGGCCTCGCCGCGGCGCGTCCACACCACGGTGGGCGAGGGAATCAACTGGTCCTGCGTGCCCAGCTCGAAGTCCTTCCACTCGGCTGCATTCGGGCCGGTGAGCTTTTCATAGAGCGCGGGCTGGATATGGACCGAAGCCGCGCAGGTGCCGCCCTTGAGCGCCAGCAGCGACTCGGGAATGCCGCGCAGGCCCTTGACCACGGCGCCATAGCTCTCGGCCAGGGGCTTGGCGAAGTTGCTGCCCTGCGACACGCAGGCCACCTTGCCGCGCAGGTCTTCCCAGCGCTTGATGCCGCTGGCCTTGGCCACCAGGGCGCCGCCGCCGATCAGGTCATAGGGCGTGGGCGCGAACGAGAGGATCTCGCTGCGCTCCTGCGTCCACTGGATGTTGGCGATCAACAGGTCCACCTTGCCGCTTTGCAGGAACTGCACGCGCGTGGAGGCCGTCACGGGAACCGTCTCCAGCGGCACGCCCAGGCGGCGCGCGATGTCGGCGGCCAGCTCGGTCTGGTAGCCGCCGGTCTTGCCGGTGGCGGGGTCCAGCACGCCGAACGGCGGGCTGGCGCCGTCGATGCCCACGGACAGCTTGCCGCGTTGCTTGATCTTGTCCAGCGTGGCATCGGCGTGGGCGGCACCGGCGCCCAGCAGCAGGGCCAGGGCGGCGGCAAGGGGGGGAAGAAGGCGGGGCATGCGTGAATCCATCAGGGAACGGAAGGCCCGGCCCCGTCTTGCGGGGCCTGGGCCTGGGTGGTCGGAAAAAAAGCAGGGGTGGACCGCCGTGGCGGTCGGCGGTCAGCTGGCGGACTTGAACTTGGCCTGCAGCTCGGGCAGCAGCGGGTTGGCCGGCTCTATGCCCACGCGCTTTTCGGCGGCGATCAGCCAGCCCGTGCGGTGCCAGTCCTGCACCACCTTGTCCACGGCGGCGATGGTGTCGGCCTCGCCCTTGCGGGTCCAGACCACGGAAGGCGCGGGCAGCACCTCGCTGGCGATGGGGGCCGAGTACTGCGCCCATTCGGGGTTGCTGCGCAGCAGCGGGTAGATCAGCGTGCTGTCATGCACGGCGGCCACGCAGTTGCCGCCCTTGAGCGCCAGCAGCGAGTCCGACGAGCTCTTGTAGCCATGCACCTGGGCGCCGTACTCGCTGGCCAGCGGCTTGGCAAAGCTGCTGCCCTGGGACACGCACACCGGCTTGCCGCGCAGGTCTTCCCACCTGGCGATGCCGCTGCCCTTGCGCACGGCGGCAATGCCGCCCACGCGGTAGAAGGGTGTGGGCGCGTAGCCCAGGGTCTCGGCACGGTCGGGGTTCAGCTCCATGGAGGCGATCAGCAGATCCACCTTGCCGGCCTGCAGAAACTGCACGCGCGTGGCGGTCTGCACCTGGACCAGCTCGGCCTCCACGCCCAGGCCCTTGGCCAGGGCGCGTGCCAGCTCGGGGTTCCAGCCCACGAGCTGCTGGGTGGACGGGTCGATGGAGCCGAAGGGCCCGCCATTGACCAGCACGCCAATGGTGACCTTGCCGCGCTGCTTGATCTTGTCCAGCGTGGCATCGGCCCGGGCCTGGGTGCAGGCCAGGGCCAGCGCGGCGGCGATGAAGGTCAGGGATGCGGAAAGGGTGGCGCGGGGCTGGCGGCGCAGGGTGGGGCTTGTGTGCATGGCGGGAGCGGGGGAGCGGGGAATAACAGGGCCAACGAAAGATGCGTACGCCTGCATCTTCTGGCCGCCCTTGACCCACGGCAACAAAGCTTTGGGAGCATGTTTATGCGCTTTGCGTCGCTGCATCAGGGTGATCACCAGGGGAATGTGGGCCCGAGGCAAGGCGGGTCGATGGTGTAATCGCGACGGCCGGGGTGCTGCGCCCACCGGCACCTCCCAGCGAGCCCTCTTCCATGCACCAAGCCCTAGCGTCCCTACTCGCCCCTCTCGCCTGCGCCGCCCTGCTGTGTGCCAGCCCCGTGGCCTGGGCCGCCAATCCCACCAGCTCGGGCAATTGCGAGGAAAGCTCCACCAACATGTCCGAGGTGCGCGCCTGCCTGCACGAGCAGAACGTGGCCATGGTCAAGGCCGCCTACGCCTCGCTGTCGCTCAAGCTCAAGGCCCGCATGCCCCAGGCGTCGGAAGAGCTGGAAGTGGCGCAGAGAAACTGGGTGCAGTACGCACGCAGTGCCTGCGAGTTCCTCTCTGAATTCAATTCCGCCAGCTTTGCCAAGGACGATGCGCGCGCCAACTGCTGGAGCGACTTCGCCCGCGCCCGCGCCAAGCAGCTCAAGTCCTGGGAAATGCAGCTGGACAAGAAGCCCTGAGGGCGAGGACGCTGCTCACTGGTAGTTCAGCGTGAAGGTGGCCCTGCCGTTGGCCTGCCCCGTCGTGACTGCCGCAGCGGTCTGCACGTATTTGGCAGTCAGCGGGATCTTGAACTGGGCAACGCCCTGGACGATGGTTCCCGCACTCCATTGGTTGGTGTTGCCAGGCACGTTGGAGTCCGGGCCGTATCCGAGAGCGGTGCCATCCTTCAGTATCTGTATGCCTATTCCCGTGGCAACCGGCTTGCCGTCTGGCGCGGTCTGGCTCAAGGTCAGGACGGTGCTCTGATTGCTGGTGTCGTTGGCATCGGTGAGCGTGATGTGGGGGCGCAGAACGCTTTCGGGCGCGCCGCCCTTGCATTCCAGCGTGATGTCGAAGTGCTGGGGGATGGAGGTGGATTGGAGCCCCGTGAATCGCAGGATGGGCACAGCGCCCATGGGTACGGAGATGGTCGAGGCGGCCACCGAGCAGGAGGGACCGACCACCACCCTGGTGCGGCCGGACAGGTTGACGTTTCCTGCGGTGCAGCTGGGGCACTGGAATCGCATATCGACGTTCATCCCGGAGCCCGTTAGCGTGCCAGCGGAAACGCTGCCGGTTTTCACCAGCTCGATCCAGACATCCTGGGTGGATGAAGCATTCCAGAAATAACCCAGCGCGCCAGAATGATTTTCTGATTCGGTGGTAATGGGCATGGTTCTGCCACTGGGAGCGCTGGGGCCGCGCCATGTTGCCCACCAGCGGATTCCAATGCCGGGAATATTGGTGCTGTAGACATTATTGTATCCGGGCGTCTTGTTTCCGGATTGAACATTGGCGGCTACAACAGCTTTGGAAACATCGTACTCGAATGCCGTGTTCAGCACTGCTCGAAGATGAAATACGGTTGCCGTAGACTTCCATAGCGTAGATCCGTTGGAGTAATTTCCGGGTACTGTTATTTCCTCGGGCAGTGAAATGCTGGAGCTGGTGGGGGAGAATACGCCCCCGGCAAAGGCATTGGTGTTCATCGTTGCCGCTGAAAAGGCGATGAGAAATGGAAGGGCGATCAATGCAAGGCGGCGTACTTGCGAGAAAAATGAGGGAATGAAAGAAGAATGCATGATACTGATTCGCTCCATTGCTGAAGTATGATTCTCGAAAATATCACGCAATAGTTTTATTGAACTTTTGAGTGAATAATGAGAGGCTGGAAATGAAAGCATCGAATCATTCGATGGGTGGCCTCTTTAGTATTTCGCACTCTACGCCGAAGATATGAGGTGATGCAATCAGACTGCTCTGATAATGGAGCGTGGCTCAGTCAAAAGCCGCCCATGCACGCCATTCGTAAAGAGCAAGGCCCGCGTGTCACGGAGCCCGTGTGCGCGGGAGGTCGCGCAGACAAGCCTGGTTCAGTCCGCTCGCGGCCCCGGCGGCTGTCGTGAGCGCGCCAGGCCGCTCAGTTGCTGAGAGGTGCGGTCGGAGAAGCGTCCCTGGCACCTCTGGCGGCTTGCCAGAGCGCATCGGCCAGCGCTGTGATCTCAGGGGCCAGGTGCAGGCGTTCCAGCCAGCGGTCCGCAATGCCGCTGGCGCCGTGGAGGGCTCCGGCCAACTGGCCCGTGATGGCTGCCGTGGTGTCGGCGTCATCGCCCAGGTTGGCTGCCTGCAGTACCGCGCTTTCAAAGCTGTCATGCCTCGCAAAGCACCACAGGGCCGCCTCCAGGCTGTCCACCACGTAGCCGCTGCCGCGTATCTGTGCGGCCGGCTTGTCGCGATAGTCGCCACGGGCAATCTCCCGCAGGCGCGGGCTGGCGCCGTCTTGCAGAACGCCGCCCAGGTCCAGAACCTGCGACCGGGGCAGTCCCTGCAGTGCCCGGCACAGCGCCACGGCGAACAGGCGACAGGCCTGCAGGCATTCGGGTGCCGCGTGGGTGGTGCGTGAGCTGAGTTCAGCCATGCGCTGCACCAGGTCCTCGTCGGGGCCGAAGAACATGGGCACGGGTGCCAGCCGCATCAGGGAGCCGTTGCCGGCCTGGTCCGGGTCGGGCGACCCGGCCAGCGGATCGCCGGTGGCCAGGAAGCGCTGGATGGCCGCCCTGGTGGCCATGCCGATGTCAAAGCAGTTGCCGGTGGAACTCCAGTAGCCCCATTCGTACCAGTTGGCATAGCGCGTCATCTGGTCGTGCGGGTCGCAGCCGCCGCGATGGAGCAGGCTTTCGGCCAGGCACAGGGCCATGGAGGTGTCGTCGGTCCACTTGCCTGCGGGCAGCGAGAAGGGGCCGCCGCCGACCATGTCGGTCAGCGGCGCAAAGCTGCCGCGCGGCTGGAATTCCAGCGTGGTCCCCACGGCGTCGCCACAGGCCAGGCCCAGCAGGGCACCACGGTATCGGTCCAGCGTGTCCATGGCCATGCCTGTGCTCGCGCTCATGGTCGGTCAGGAGCGGTGCTGCGCAGCCGCGCGCGCACCTGCATGAGGGCAAAGCCCAGCAGGTTCAGGCCCTGCCAGCGCGCGGGGTCGGCGGCGCGCACATCGTCGGCAGCCAGGCCGATGCCCCAGATGGCGTCCACGGGGCTGGCTTCCACCAGAACCCGGTCGCCCGTGTTCAACAGATAGCGGGCCAGGGCCGGGTTCTGGGAGAACTTGGCCTCGTTGGCGCGCACCACGATGCCCATGCGCGCGGCCACCCAGGCCGCTTCATCGAAGCCCTGGATGCCACGCCCCAGCTTCTTGGCCTCGCCCGGCGTGCGGCAGCGCACGATGGCCGCGTGCGCCGCCCCGTCGCCAAACAGCCGTGCCTTGCCCGCCATCATGAAATGCTCGGCCGTGGGGTAGTGCTGGCCCTCGACCTCGAAGCCCGCCTCGAACCACTGGCTCATGCAGGTCTTGCCGATGGAGCCATCGGCCGCAGGCTGGTGGCCCCAGAACGGCAGGAAGCGCGGGGTGAGGCCCTGGGCCATGGCGTGCTGGAGGTCTTGCAGGGAGGCGATGTGGTCTGTGGTGGTCATGGGCAGTCTCGTTGCCGTGTGTGCCGTTTCAGGAATGCGATGGAGCTTGCTGCAGCCACCACTGGCTGAAGGCCATCAGGTCTGCGTGCTGCGAGTGGGCGTGGACCAGGTCCGGCCCGGTGTTGGGCGTGCCGTTCGGGCCGCGGCACACCAGGGCCGCGTGAATGCCCGGGCCAATGTCCCGGAGGTAGGGCAGATAGTCGTCCACGAAGGCGACCGGGCCGAGCCGCTGCAGGGCGTCTGCCTTGGGGCTGCGCAGGCCGGTGGTCCGGCCCGTGGCGATCACGCGGTCGATGGGAAAGCCGAGGTCGCGCAGGTTGCCCAGGCGGGCCTGCTCGAAGCGCGCCGCCAGGGCCGTCACGCAGACCAGTTCGTAGCCGGCGCACTGCAGGTCGTGGCAGGCCTGCAAGGCATTGCCCAGCGCGGGAATGCTGCGCCAGAAGTCGTCGTCCATGCAGGCCCTGAACTGTTGCAGGCGCTCGCCGTCCAGCGCCTGCACGGCCCAGCGGTCCATGGCCCAGTAGGCATGGGGGTCGGCCTCGGCGGGGCGCTGGCCGAACGCGCGCTCCCAGGCTCCGGCATAGGCGCTGTTGTAGTCCAGCAGCACGCCATCGGCGTCAAGGGCAATGATGGGTTTCATCGTGTTCCTCTTCGGCCAGCACGCGCAGGTAGTGCGGTGCCACGCTGTCCGTGAGCCAGACACCGTTGTCCGAGCGGTAGAACAGGCAGGCATCGGCATGCATGCGCGCCGCATCGATCTCCAGCAGCACCAACCGGCCATAGCGCTGGCCCACGGAGCGGGCCGTTGCGAGGTTGTCGGTCAGGTGCACATGGTGGCGGTTGCGCCGGTCCAGGCCGGTGCGCAGGATGGAGTCCAGAAAGCGCGTGGCCGTGCCATGGTAGAGGCGCTGCGGCGGCACGCTGGCCTGCAGGCCCAGGTCGATCTGCACGGAATGCCCCTGGCTGGCGCGGATGCGCAGGCCGTCGGCGCTGATGGCAAAGCGCTGCTTGGGGCAACTGCGCACCACCTCCATCAGCAGTGCGGGCGAGATGTTGCGGCCGGCCGCCTGGGCGCCGCGCAGCAATGCGTCTATGGAGACCCAGCCCTGGGCGTCGAGGGCGAGTCCGGCGCGGCCGGGGTTGTGGCGCAGGACCAGGCTCATGAATTTGCTGGTCGATGTCAGTGTGTTCTTGTTGTTCATACGGTCCATTTCCATGGATTTTCTTGTTGTGTTGATGATTGTCCGTGCTTCGGGCTTCACACCACCAGGCAGCCCTGCCGGTCCGACAGGCCGATGGTGGCCTGCATGCCCGCCGTGAACTGCAGGTAGTCGGCCTCCATGCCGTCCGAGAAGATGACGCCATGGTCGGGCATGCGCGAGCGCAGGGTCAGCGGCTGGCCGGCGGTGACCTGGCCGTAGACCAGTTCGGCCGTGGAGGAGCGGCTGGGAAAGGGCTCGCGCACGGCGAAGTCCAGGCGTGGCGCATCCCAGGCGAAGGGCTGGTAATCGAAGTCGGTGGACGCGTCGCGCACGGCGCGGGCAATGCCCATCGATCCCGTGACGATGCTCTTGATCCAGGCGGACGAGCCCAGCCCCGTGGCGACGATGAGGCCGGAGGACGACTGGGATTCGCGCCGCTCGCCCAGCGTGATGTCGTACAGGGCCGAGGTATGGCTGCGCGGGCCGATGAACAGGTCGTTGGCGGCGCGCAGCACCTGGCCGTCGCTCAGGCGTGCCTCGGCCAGGGTGACGGCGCGCGTGGGGCGGCGGTTGGCGGCCACGTCGCCCAGCAGGGCGGCCAGGTCGGCGGGGGCGAAGGGCAGCAGCAGGCCGTCCCAGCGCGCGGGCTCGGGGTTGACGCCGATGAGCGGCTGGCCGTCCAGGTATTTCATGGTGTTGGCCACCATGCCGTCCTGGCCCAGTGCCACCACGATGTCGTCGGCGCCGAAGACGAAGTTGGGCACCAGGGCGCGGTCTACGATCTGGTAGCGGCCGCGCGCCTCCAGCGCCTGCACCACGGCCTGCAGGGCGGCGGCGTAGGCGGCGCTTTCGCGCAGGTAGTCGCCGAAGTCGGCACCCAGGTGCTCGATGTAGAAGCGCGCCTGGGACAGCGTGTGGTACCTGGCCACCAGCTCATCGAGCCGCGTGCGCCGCACCACCAGCACGGTCTTGCGTTCATTGGCGTTCACGGCGGCTCCTTGCGGGTTCGGGATCGGCCACGGCAGCTGCATGGCCTGCACCGGCGCCCATGAGCGACTGCAGCAGCTCGGGCGAAACGTTGAGCTGGCCGATGCGCTCGGCCTTCTCGGCAATGCCGCCAAAGGCCTGGGCGATGAGCTGGCCCGGCTGCATGCCCACGGCGGCCAGCGATTGCACGATGCGCGGATCGGCCTTTTCCAGGGCCTGCATGACGGCGCCCACGCGGTAGGCCTCGGCCTCGGCCAGGGTGCGGCTGTTGGCGGCCTGGCCTTCGACGAAGTCGCGGCGGCTGGTCTCCAGCGCCACGTCGGCAGACATCTGTTCGGCGCGCAGCTCGTTTTCCTTGCGCATCTGGGCGGCCTTGGCTTCCAGCTGGGCCTCGCGGATCTGGCGCTTTTTCTTTTCCACCGCCACATCGGTATCGAGCTCGTTCTGGCGGATGGCGCGCTCGTTTTCCACGGCAGCCATGCGGCGGGCATAGACGGCGTCGTCCGCGGCCTTGAGGTTGGACTCGCGCGCCTCGGCTTCCAGGGCGCGGGCGATGTCGGGCGTGGGTTTGACGGCCATGACCGAGACGCCCAGGATCTCCAGCCCCAGCGCCTCGATCTCGGGCTGGGCGGCCAGCTCCTGCTGGGCCGTGCGCGCAATGAGCGCCGAGGAGCGCAGCGCCTGCTTGAGGTCCAGCGCCTGCACGGCCTGCTGGATGATGACCTCGGCCTGCATGGTTACGCGGTCGCCCAGGCGCTGCGGGTCTTCGGACATGTATTTCTGGCCGTCGCGCGCCAGGGAGAAGTCCATCAGCGTGGCGGTCTGGCGCGGTGTGCTGATGCGGTAGGTGACCTGGCCCTGCACGGTGACGCTCTGGAAGTCGGCCGTCACCAGCTCCAGCATGAAGTGGCAGTCCTGGCTGCCCACGGGCACCGCGACCAGGGTGGTGGTGGGGGCGTAGTAGAAGAAGGACTGGCCCGCACCCTCGCGCACCACCTTGCCGGCGCGGAACTGCATGAGGTGGACCGTGGGTTGGGACTTGATGAAACGGATGCCGAACATGGTGCTTCTCCTTTAAGTTGCTCTGTGCAACTTGTATGGGTTGCATAGTGCAACTTAAAATCCGGCACGTCAAGCACAATCCATCCCATGGCTGAAAAAAATTCCCCATCCCCGCAGGGCGCGCTGGACTTCCCGCGCCCGTTCACCACGGTGGACGTGGTCATCTTCACGGTGGCCGACGATGCCCTGCAGGTGCTGCTGGTGCAGCGCCCCACGGCGGGCAGCGAGCCGTTCCCGGGGCTGTGGGCGCTGCCCGGCGGCTTTGTGGATGTGCGCCAGGACGCAGACCTGCTGGCCTGCGCGCGGCGCAAGCTGCTGGACAAGACGGGCGTGGACAGCCCCTACCTGGAGCAGCTGGGAAGCTGGGGCGGCGCGGCGCGCGACCCGCGCGGCTGGTCGGCCACGCATGTGTATTTCGCGCTGATCCCGGGGCACGACCTGATCCTGGCCAAGGGCGCGAATGCGGCCGATGTGTCGTGGTTTGCCGTCGATGAACTGCTGCGCGCGCCTGCGCTGGCCTTCGACCACGGCGAGATCCTGCGCGCAGCGGTGGAGCGGCTGCGGGGCAAGGTGGAATACACCTCGCTGCCGGCCTTTCTGCTGCCCGAGCCTTTCACGCTGCCGCAGCTGCAGCAGGCCTACGAGGTGGTGCTGGGCCGCCCCGTGGACAAGAGCGGTTTTCGCACGCGCATGATGGCGGCCGGCTTTCTGGTCGAGGCCGGCCAGGTGGAGGGCACGTCACGCCGCCCGGCCATGGGCTACCGCCTGGCCGACCGCAGCGCGCCCGTGGTGTTTCCGCGCACCTTCAGCCCGCGCGGGTGAGGGAGCACAGGGGCAGTCAAGGGGTTACTGGCAATATGCCTCGGCGGTGACGGTTCCCGCCAAACCGCACGAATAAGTACAAGACCATTGATTGGAAGCGGCGCGGAAAGTGCTTGCCAGACCATGGTTGACGGGGTCCGCAGTCCTGCAGCCACCCGATACCACGGATCCACTGGAGCAGACGGCGGTGACTGTGGTAGGGCCGTTGCTGCATGTGGCAGTTGCCGTGATGGGCGTTAATGATCCAACGCTGCCCGTAGCTCCCGTCGGTCCTGCTGGGCCAGTTGGACCGGGCGATCCAGTGCTGCCGTTGGCTCCGGTATTGCCCGTGGCCCCGGTAACGCCCTGGATGCCTTGCGGCCCGATGTTGCCGGTCGCTCCCGCTGTTCCCTGCAAGCCCGTGGCGCCCGTGGGGCCAGTGGCACCGGTGATGCCGGTCGCTCCTGTGGGCCCGGTCGCACCCGTGACCCCGGTGGCCCCGGTCGAACCCGTCACGCCGGTTGCCCCGGTATTGCCGGTGACCCCGGTGGCGCCGGTGATGCCTGTCGCTCCCGTAGGCCCAGTGACGCCGTTGGCACCCGTTGCGCCGGCGCCGGTTGCGCCTGTGGGGCCGGTGGCTCCCGTGGCACCGGCAGGACCCGTGGCGCCCGTGACGCCGGTGGCTCCTGTCGCGCCTGTGGCTCCCGTTGCACCCACTCCGGTGCCTGCCGCGCATTGCACCAGCTGGCCGGTGGCGCCGTCATGGCAGGTCAGCTGGTTGCCGGGCGTGGTGGCGGGCAGGCCGGGCACGTAGACCTGGCCGCTGTCCTGCACCCTGAACCGCTCCTGGCCGCCCTGGTTCTTGATGACAAAGCCGCCGCCCGCCGGGGGGGTGAGCGTGATGTCGGCCGCCATGGCGCCTGCGGCATGCAGGACCAGCAAGGAGGAAAGGGCCGGGATGATCCAGGTGGAATGGAGGCTGGTGGGCTTGTTCATGGGGCGCAGTGGTGGGCGCGCGGCGGCATCCTCTGGTCCTCGGGGCTGCCTGGCAAGCACGCTGGGGTTGTGGATTTGTTAACGATGAAACATTAATTCACAATTGCCGCCGCAGTATAGAAGCCGGCTCCACAGCGTGCCCAGTCGTTTTTCAGGGCCCTGTGGCGAATTCACATCGGCGCGCCCAGCAGGCTGCAAAAGCGCTGCATGTCCACATTGCCGCCGCTGAGGATGATGCCCACGCGCTGGCCGCGCAGCTCTTCGCCTTTCTGGCGCGCGGCGGCCAGGCCCAGGCAGCCGGTGGGCTCGACCACGAGCTTCATGCGCGTGGCCAGGAAGCCCATGGCGTCGACCAGCTCGGCATCGCTGGCGGTGAGGATGTCGGTCACGTCGCGCTGGATGATGGGGAAGGTGATGCCGCCCAGGTGCTGGGTCTGGGCGCCGTCGGCAATGGTCTTGGGGGTGTCTATGTGGACGATGCGGCCTGCGCGCAGCGACTGCTGGCCGTCGTTGCCGGCCTCGGGCTCCACGCCGTAGAGCGCGCAGTCGGGGCTGAGCGCACGCGTGGACAGGGCGGTGCCCGACAGCAGGCCGCCGCCGCCCAGCGGCACGAAGAGGGCGTCCAGCGGGCCGGTTTCCTCGAACAGTTCCTTGGCGGCCGTGCCCTGGCCGGCCAGCACGTCGGCATGGTCGTAGGGCGGGATCAGGGTCAGGCCGTGGCGCTCGGCCAGGTCGCGGCCGATCTGCTCGCGGTCTTCGGTATAGCGGTCGTAGACCACCACCTGGCCGCCATAGCCCTTGGTGGCCGCCACCTTGGCGGCGGGCGCGTCATGCGGCATGACGATGGTGGCGGGAATCTCCAGCAGCCTGGCAGCCAGTGCAATGGCCTGGGCGTGGTTGCCCGAGGAAAACGCCACCACGCCGGCCTTGCGCTGGGTGGGACTGAAGCGAGACAGGGCGTTGAAAGCGCCGCGGAACTTGAAGGCGCCCATGCGCTGCAGGTTCTCGCACTTCAGGAAGACACGGGCGCCCAGCGCATCGTCCAGCGTGCGCGAGGTGAGCACGGGCGTGCGGTGGGCATGGCCCTGGATGCGTTGGGCCGCTGCGGCCACGTCGTCATAGGTGGGAAGGCTTGTCATCGGTACGGGAGAGAAGGAGTTGCAGATCGGCGGGGTGCCGGGAGCTATTTGGCGTAGCTGTAGACCGTGGCGCGCGACACGCCCAGGTGGGCGGCAATGGTCTCCATGGAGCGGCGCACATCGAGCAGGCCGGCGCCCTTGAGTTCGCGGACCAGGGCGCGGCGCTCCTCGGGCTTGAGGGCGCGCGGCGTGGTCGCCAGGCGGGCCGCGAACTGGTCGATGCGGGCACGCACCGTGTCGGCGCCTGCGCCGGCGCCCGTGGGGTCCAGCATTTCGCGCGCGGGGGTGTCGCCGCTGACGGCGGCAAAGCGGTTGAGCATGCCCTGGAAGCCCTGGAACATCGTCAGGTCCACATTCATGCACAGCGCGGCGATGTAGCGGCCCTCGGAGTCGCGGATGCCGATGGACGTGCTCTTGGCCTGGCGGCCATCGGCGAACTGGTTGGGGTAGTTGGCGATGACCTGCTCGTAGCCGGGGTCCAGGATGCGGGCCAGGCCCAGCTCCGTCGCGCCCTGGCCCACTTCGCGGCCCGACAGGTTGTTGTGGATGGCCAGCACCGCATGGGACGGGTCGAGCAGGTCATGCACCACCACCTCGCAGAACGGGGCAAAGGTCTGGCCCAGGCCTTCGGCGATCTGGGCCAACTGGTCCAGAAGCTGGCGCTGTTCAGGGGTTCGTTGGGTCATATTGGACATTTTGTTTTGAATTGGACAAAATGTCAAAATCCAGACGACTTCTCTGCGCTTCCACCATGTTCGACACCCTTGTAGACCTGCTGCAATCCCAGGGCGCGCGTTTTCGCGTGCTGGAACATCCGGCCGAAGGCCGCTCTGACCTCGTCGCCGAAATCCGGGGCACCGCCCCCGGCCAGGGCGCCAAGGCCATGCTCTGCAAGAGCCGCGATGCGGCCGGTGCGGGCGATCCCCAGCTGTTCCTGGCCGTGCTGCCCGGCGACCGCAAGCTGGACTTCAAGCGCCTGGCCCAGGCCGTGGGCGTGCGCAAGGCCACGCTGGCCTCGCCCGAGGAGGCCCAGGCCGCCACGGGCTGCGTGATGGGATCGGTGCCGCCGTTCTCCTTCAACCCGCAGGTGCGCCTGGTGGTGGACCCGGCCCTGGTCGAGCGCTTTGGCGAGATCGCCTTCAACGCAGGCCGGCTGGACCGCTCCATCGTGCTGGACTCGGCCGACTATGTGCGCATTGCCCGGCCCGCGCTGCACAGCCTGAGCGGGGATGGCGCCGATTGACCCGGGGGCCGGGCGGTGCCCACAATCGCAGCAACGCCCGCACACCCTCTCCTGACCATGTCCACCCCTGCGAAGCAGCACCCTGACCGGCCCGATGCGGCCGGCTTTGTGCGTGCGGCGCTGGCTGCTGCCCTGGCCCAGGTGCAGTCGCATCTGATGGTTTTGGAGGGCGGTGGCAGCGATGCCGAGACCATCCACCAGCTGCGCGTGGCCCTGCGGCGCCTGCGCACCGTGCTGCGTGAGTGCGCGGGGCTGGCGCCCGGCATGCGCGCCGAATGGGATGAACCCCTGGCCCAGGCCTTTGCGCAACTGGGCACGCTGCGCGATGCCGATACGCTGGCCGATGTGGTGCGCCCGCTGCTGCAGGCCGCCCATGCGCCCCTGTGCGACTGGCAGGCGCCGCAGGCCGTGCAGGCGGATGCAGCCGCTGCCGTGCGCGAGCCGCCGTTCCTGCAGGCGCTGGCCGAGATCCAGGCGCTGGCGCAGGCGCCGCAGGCAGAGCCATCGGCCCGTTTTGCCCACCTGTCCGCCACAGGCACGCGCAAGTACCTGGCACGGCGGCTGGCGCGCTTGCACCGCCAGGTGCTGCGCGACGGCCGGCACTTCGACCGCCTGTCGCTGGCGCAGCAGCACCGCGTGCGCAAGCGGCTCAAGCGCCTGCGCTACCTGGCGGACTTTGCGCGGGAATTCGCGCCCGGAATGTGGCCCGGCAAAAAGGGCCGGCGCTTTGCCGAGGCGCTGGTTCCCGCCCAGGACGCGCTGGGCCTGCACAACGACATGGCCGTGGCGGCCGAGCATTTCCATGCCGAGACCGCGCGCGACCCGCGCGCCTGGTTCGCGTCCGGCTACCTGCAGGCCCGCCTGGCCACCAGCGCACGCAGCAGCCGCCGCGCGCTGCGGGCGCTGGCCCGGGTGCCGGGCTTCTGGGCTGGGCGATAATCCGCCGCTGGCGCACCGCCGCAGCCCCTGGGCCGTGGCGGTGCGCTGTTGCTGAAGGTGCCTCATGCCGTTCACCGGCCAGGGGTTCAACGGGAAGCAGGTGCGCGATGCCATCGAGGTGGCCGCTCGCAATGCCTGCGCTGCCCCCGCAACGGTCAGCGGAATACAACTCCCCACGCGGACGCGCCCCAAACCACGCGCCGCAAGCCACTGTGTCCTTCTCGGGCATGGGAAGGCGGGGATGCCTGCCGCAGCGCGCCCACCCTGCGCGCCGCAGCGTTCCGCAAGCCCGGATACCGGCCTTCTGCATTGCTTTCGGACGCCGCGGGAGTGCGCCTGTCCGGTCCGGCCCCAGCCTGCGCTGCCGTGGCCGGCTCCGGCGTGCGCGCTGTGCGGCGTGGTTCAGACGATAGGCCCCGCGGGTGAGTGGGGCAGTTGGGTTCAACGCATGCGCTTCGCTTCTTCGGCCGCCGATTCCTCCGGCCTTCTCTCTGTTCTCCCTCTTGTCTCCAGCCTGCGGCCCGCAGCGGCTGCGGCCCTGCTGGCCAGCTGCGCTGTAGCGGCCGGCGCCGCGCAGGAGCCGGCTTCCGGGCGATCCACGGACTCCGCCGACGATGCGCTGGACGCCGTCTTCGTGACCGCCACCGCGCGGCCCGAGGCGCGCAGCCGCATCGCGGGCACCACGCAGACCATCGACCGCGAGGCCATAGAGCGCTCCAGCGCGCGCTCGGTCACCGACCTTCTGGCCGAGAACGCCGTGGGCTTTCTCAGCGAATGGACGGCGGCCCAGACCTCGATGAACCTGCGCGGCGCCTCCACCGACGGCCAGGGGCGCGACTTCCGCAGCCAGGTGCTGGTGCTGGTCAACGGCCGGCGCGCGGGCACGGCCAACCTGTCCAAGCTCAGCCCCTCGGATGTGGAGCGCATCGAGATCGTGCGCGGCCCGTCCTCGGTGATCTACGGCAGCCAGGCCATGGGCGGGGTGGTCAACATCATCATGAAGACGGGGGCGACGGCGCCCGGCACGCGTGCCCAGGTCCAGGCCGGTTCATGGGACCTGTGGCGCACCGATGCGCAGACGGCCGGCGCCAATGACCGCTTCGACTGGTACTTCGGCGTGAGCGCAGGCGGGCGCGGCGACTACGAGTCGGGCGATGGCGGCACGCGCATGGAGAACACGGGCTGGAAGCGGCGCGGCGCCAGCGGCGCCCTGGGCTGGCAGCTGCACGAGCTGCACCGCGTGGAGCTGCAACTGCGCACGGACGGCATCTACAACGCGGGCTTTCGCGGATCGGGCGCCAACATCTACAGCCGCGACAACCGCAGCAACCGCTCGCTGGACCTGACCTACGAGGGCGCACTGCCCGGCCAGCGCCTGAGCTGGACGACCCACCTCTACAGCCTGGTCGATACCGATGAGTTCAACTGGGCCTCTCCCGTGATCCGCTCGGGCAACAGTGCCGTGCCCGGCACGGCGCGCGACTACAACCATCGCCAGCTGGATGCCACGGGCCTGCGCTTTCAGCCGCGCCTGCGTGTCAGCCAGACCAATGACCTGCTGATGGGCTTTGACTGGGAGCGCAGCAAGCTGCGCTCCGACCGCCTGCGCGTGGCCATGCCGGGCGGCCCGGCGGGCCAGGTCGCGCCCTACGACAACAACCAGACCGAGCAGGTGCACGCGCTGTACTTCGAGGACGCGCAGACCCTGTTCGACGATCGCCTGACCCTGCGTGCCGGCCTGCGCAAGACCTGGGGCACGACGCGTTTCGACGATACGCCCAACCTCGCCCTGGCCCAGGCCAGCACGCGCGACTACGACAACCACACCTGGTCGGCCGGCGCCACCTGGAAGGCCACGGACCGGCTTACGCTGCGCGCTGCGGCCTCCACGGGGTTCCGCGCGCCCACGGCCACGGAGCTGGCCTCGGACTTCACGGCCGTCGGCGGTGGCCGCACCTTCGGCAACCCCAACCTCAAGCCCGAGACCAGCCGCCAGATCGAGGTCGGCGCCGCGCTGCAGCAGCCCGGCTGGCGCGTGGATGCGGCCCTGTTCCAGAACACCATCAGCGACCGCATCATCACCGTCTCGCGCGGGGCCACGACCAACACCTCGGACTACGCCAACAACGCGGCCGACATCGTGGCGCGCGGCCTGGAAATGCAGGCCGACATGGACCTGGCGCGGGCGCTGAACCTGACGGGCCACCAGCTCAAGGCCTGGGCCGGCGGCTACTACCACTTCAGCATGCGGGACAAGGGATCGCCGGCCTCGGCCAATACCGACAAGGTGCAGCGCATGTACCGCTACGAGGCCTCGGCCGGCGTGCGCTACGGGCGCGGCAGCGGGCGGCTGCAGGGCGACTGGAGCCTGCAGCTGTCCACGCTGCTGCGCGGTCCCATGTGGTACGACACGGAAGAGGCGCTGCTCATCCCGCAGGGCGAGCCCAGCAGCACCTTCATCCACCGCAAGGGTGCCTTCACCATCTGGAACCTGCGGGCCGACTACCGCGTGTCGCGCGGCGTCAAGCTGTTCGCAGCCGTCAACAACCTGTTCGACCTGAACCGCCATCCCATCTTCATCGCGCTGGACCGCGCGCCCTGCATCGCCAACCCGGCGTACCAGAACGGCGGCTGCGGAACGTCGATGGCCGGGCGCGAACTCATGGTCGGCCTGCAAGCAGAGTTTTGAGGACCATGGCATGAGGCAATCCAGCACCACGCGCCGCCAGTTGTTGCGCCAGGGCGCGGCGGCGGCCCTGGGCTGCGGCCTGCCCGCGGCCTGGGCCGACACCGTCGCTGCAGGCGGTCCGGTGGTGCTGCAGGATGCGCTGGGCCGGCGCGTGGAGATTGCTGCGCCGCCGCAGCGCATCGTCTCCATCTTTGCCTCCAACACCGAGCTGGTGGCCGCGCTGGGCCTGCTGGACCGCGTGGTGGGCGTGGAGGATTTCACGCGCTTTCCACCGGGCGTGGAGCGCATTCCCAAGGTGGGCGGGCGGCTGGGGTTTTCGGTGGACGCCGTGGTGGCGCGCCAGCCGGACCTGGTCATCGTCACGCCCGCGCGCCAGGCGGCGCACCAGCTGGTCGATCCCATGGAGCGCATCGGCGTGCCGGTGATGGTGCTGCTCAGCCGCTCGCTGGCCGAGGTGATGGACAACCTGCGCCTGGTGGCCCGCGCCACGGGCGTGCAGGCGCGCGGCCAGGCGCTGGCCACGGCGCAGGAAGCGCGACTGCTGCGCGTGGACCGGCTGGTGGCCGGCCAGCCCCGGCCGCGCGCGCTCATGGTGACGGGCCGGCTGGGTAACGGCATGCTGCTGGCGGCCCGGCCGGGCACCTATACGGGCGAGGCCATGGTGCGCGCGGGCGCCGCGTTCGCGCTGGACGGCCTGGGCACGGTGCCCCAGGTCTCGCCCGAGGCCGTGCTGGCCGCCGACCCCGACGTGCTGCTGTTCGCTGGCACGCAGGAGGCCATGCAGGACCTGATCGGCCAGCGCGGCTGGCGCGACCTGCGTGCCGTGCGCGGGGGCCGGGCCACCACGGTGGCGCGTGCCGAGTTCCTGATTCCCGGGCCGCGCACCTTCGGCGGCGTGGAAAAGCTCTCGCGCTGGCTGCACCCTGCGGCCTGGGCCGGGGAGGCCGCATGAATTCCCTTTCACATCCACCTGCGTGGTGCCCCTGGGCCGGTGCGGTCCTGCTGCTGCTGGCCAGCCTGCTGATTGCCGCCTGCGCGGGCCACCAGTGGGCCAGCCCGGCCGACCTGCTGGCCGCGCTGGGCGGCGAAGACAGCCTGCGCAGCCGGCTGCTGCTGCAGTGGCGCGTGCCGCGCGTGCTGGCAGCCGCCCTGGTGGGCGCGCTGCTGGGCCTGTCGGGAGCCATCTTCCAGGGCGTGTTCCGCAATCCGCTGGCCGAGCCCTATCTGCTGGGCGCCTCGGGCGGCGCGGCGCTGGGGGCGACTGTCGCCTTGCTGGTTCCCATGCATCTATTGTTCGGCCTGCCCCAGGCCTGGACGCTGCCCGTGCTGGCCTTTGCGGGCGCCTGGGGTTCGACCATGCTGGTGCTGGCCGTCTCGCGCGTGGCCGGTGCCACCGATGCGGCCGGCATGCTGCTGGCCGGCGTGGCGCTGGCGGCCGTGCTGGGCGCGCTGCGCTCGTTCCTGATGCTGGCGCTGTCCGATGAGACGGTGAGCCTGCAGGTGGTGCTCAGCTGGGTGCTGGGCGGCATACAGACGCCGTCCTGGAGCGGGCTGGGCCTGCTAGCCGGTGCCTCCCTGGCCTGCCTGGCCGGGGCCATGGCGCTGGCGCGCGGGCTGGACCTGCTGGGCCTGGGGCAGGATGCGGCCCAGGGCTTCGGCCTGGACGTGGCGCGCTTCACGCCGCTGGCCGTGCTGGCCGGCTCGCTGGTGGTGGCCGTGGCCGTGGCCTATGGCGGGCTGGTGGCCTTCGTGGGCCTGGCTGCGCCGCACATCGCACGCTGGATGGCGGGACCGCTGCACCGCGCGGCCCTGCCGGCGTCGGCGCTCACGGGCGTCATCATCGTCACGCTGGCCGATGCCATTGCGCGCAGCGTGCTGCCGCCGGCCGAGATCCCGCTGGGCCTGGTCACGGCCGTGGCGGGCGGGCCCTTCTTCATCGTGCTGCTGGCGCGCAGGCTGAGGTCCGCATGAACGGTGCCATCCCTTGCGCCCCACCGCGCCTGCAGGCCCGGTCCCTCACGCTGCGCCACCGTGGCCGCAGCGTGCTGGACGCCGTCTCGCTGCAGCTGCCCGCCTGCGGCGCCGTGGCCCTGGTGGGACCCAATGGCGCAGGCAAGTCCAGCCTGCTGTCCCTGCTGGCGGGGCTGCAGGCGCCTGCATCCGGCAGCGTGCTGCTGGACGGGCAAGACATTGCAACCCTGCCCGTGGCCGAGCGCGCACGCCGCGTGGGCTACATGCCCCAGCGCTTTGCGCCGCACTGGGACCTGACGCTGGCCGAGCTCATGCACATGCGGCTGGCGGGCAGGGGTGATGTCGAGGCGGCCATTGCCGGCGCCGGGCTGCAGGATTTCACGCGCAGGCGCTGGTCCACGCTGTCCGGCGGCGAGCAGGCGCGTGCCCTGCTGGCCACCGTGCTGGCCACCGACCCGCCCGTGCTGCTGGCCGACGAGCCCGGCGCCGCGCTGGACGTGCGCCACCGCCTGGCCCTGGTGCAGGCGCTGGCGCAGCGCGGGCGCGAGCGGCTGGTGCTGGTGGTCATGCATGACCTGGACCTGGCGCTGGCGCACTTCGGGCGCGTCATCGTGCTGGACCAGGGGCGCATTGCGCTCGATGGGGCCCCTGCCGAGCTGCTGCATGCGACGGGGCTGGATGCCGTCTTCGGCGTGGATTTCGAGCGCATCGACGCACCTCCGCAAACCTTGCTGCGCGCGCGGCTGAAACAGGAGAACTGAACCCATGCGCATCGATCTGGCCGGCTGGACGCGCGACGCCACGCGCGGCGGGCACCGTGAATTCCTGGCGCTGTTCGAGCGCGCCGAGCGCCTGGGTTTCGAGGGCGTGTGGTTCAACGAATTCCGCGTGCCCGATACCGCCTGGCCCTATCCCTCGCCCCTGTTGCTGGCCGCCGCCGTGCTGGCGCGCACCGAGCGGCTGCGCGTGGGCACCTCGGTGCTGGTGCTGCCGCTGCACCATCCGCTGATGCTGGCCGAGGAGATTGCCCAGCTGGACCTGCAAAGCGCCGGCCGCATCGACGTGGGCGTGGGCCGGGGCACGGAGCCGGCCGCGCTGCGCGCCCTGCAGATCGATGCGGACAGCACGCGCGAACGCTTCGAGCAGTCCTGCCGCATCCTGGTGGAGGCGCTGTCGGGCAGGCCCATCGTGGCGGGGCAGGGGCCGTGGAGCTTCGAGGACCGGCCCGCCCTGCCTTCGACCGTGCAGCGTCCGCATCCTCCCTTGTATGTGGCCGGCTCCACGGCAGAGACCCTGGGCTTTGCCGTCGATCAGAATCTGCCCCTGCTGCTGAGCCTGGAGCCGCCCGAAGGCATGCAGCTGGAGCGCCTGGAGGCCGCTGCCCGGGAGCGCGGGCGCGATGCCGCCGCGCTGCGTGCGCGTTCATCGCTGGCGCGCTATGTCTGCATCGGTGCCGATGAGGCCGCCGTGCAGGCCCAGCTGGCCACGCTGTGGCCGCAGCTGTACCAGCGCCGCGTGTACTTTGCGGGCAAGCGCGGCGTGCCGGCCGACCAGGTGCTGCCCATCGATGTGCCGCGCGTGCTGGCCGAGCAATTCATCCATGGCACGCCCGAACAGTGCCATGCGCAGATCACCGCCTTGCGCGAGCGCACGGGCATTGGCCAGCTGCGCTGCGTCTTCAACGCCAACGGCCTGTGGAGCGATGCCCAGGCCCTCGCCGGCATGGAACTGTTTGCGCAGGAGGTTCTGCCTTCATTGCGCAGCGCCGTGCCTTTCGCCACCGTCTGACTTCCTCTTTTTTCTGGAGAACCTTCCATGCAAACCGCCAAGATTCCCGCCACCATCGTCACCGGCTTCCTGGGCAGCGGCAAGACCACGCTGCTGCGCCACATCCTGGACAACGCAGATGGCCGGCGCATTGCCGTCATCGTCAACGAGTTCGGCGAGCTGGGCATCGACGGCGAGATCCTCAAGGGCTGCGGCATCGGCTGCGACGACGAGGGCAACGAGCGCGAAGGCGCGCTGTACGAGCTGGCCAACGGCTGCATGTGCTGCACGGTGCAGGAAGAGTTCTTCCCCGTGATGCGCGCGCTGGCCGAGCGCCGCGACCAGATCGACGCCGTGATCATCGAGACCTCGGGCCTGGCCCTGCCCAAGCCCCTGGTCCAGGCCTTCCAGTGGCCCGAGATCGCCAACGTGTTCACCGTGGACGCGGTGGTCACCGTGGTGGATACGCCAGCGGCCGCCAGCGGCCAGTTCGCCGCCAATCCCCAGGCCGTGGACGAGCTGCGCCGTGCCGACCCCAACCTGGACCATGAATCGCCGCTGCACGAACTGTTCGAGGACCAGCTGGGCGCGGCCGACCTGGTGGTGCTCAACAAGACCGACCTGGCCGATGCCGAGGCCCTGGCGCGCGTGACCGCCCTGGTGCGCGAGGAGCTGCCGCCCGAGGTCAAGATCGTGCAATCGTCCCAGGGCCGCCTGCCGCTGGACGTGGTGCTGGGCCTGGCCAAGGCGGCCGAGACCACCATCGACCAGCGCGTGAGCCACCATGACCACGACGAGGACCATGACCACGACGACTTCGACTCCTACGTGATCGACCTGCCCGCCGTGGACCGCGACCGCCTGCTGGCCGCGCTGGAGACGCTGGTGGAGCAGCACAGCATCCTGCGCGTCAAGGGCTTTGCCGAGATCCCGGGCAAGCCCATGCGCTGGCTGCTGCAGGGCGTGGGCCGCCGCTTCGACCACCATTTCGACCGCGCCTGGCGCGAGGGCGAGGCACGCGGCACGCGCCTGGTGTTCATCGGGCAAGACCTTGACGAAGCAGCACTGCGCAAGGGCCTGGAGAATGTGGCCGCCTGACCTTCCGATTCCGTACTGAAACCTGTTCCATGCACCTGCTGTCCACGCGCCCCGGCGGCTTCGTCGAGGACGAGAGCATCGTCACCCGCCTCGACCAGACGCCGGCCGACATCGTCATCCTGAGCTCGGCCGACACCACGCTGGCCCTGCTGTCCTCGGCCGTGGCCGCGCTGGCCGGGGCGTCGGCGGACTTCCCTTCGGTGCGGCTGGCCAATCTGCTGTACCTGCGCCAGCCGGCCTCGCTGGACCTGTATGTGGACGAGGTGCTGCGCCATGCACGCGTGGTCATCGTGGACCACCTGGGCTCGGAATCGGCCTGGCCCTACGGCATCGAGCAGATCGGCTCGCTGGCGCGCCGCAAGGGGCAGCGCCTGGCCATGTTCTCGGGTGACCTGCAGGAAGACCCGCACCTGCTGGCGCGCAGCACGCTGCCGGCCGCCGCCTGCCGCCAGCTGTGGCAGTACCTGCGCTCGGGCGGCGCGGCCAATGCGCGCGAATTCCTCAAGGCCACCGTCTACCACGGGCTGGACCGGGGCGATGCGCCGCTGCCGCCGCGCACCCTGCCGCAGGCGGCTGTCCACGTTCCCCCGGCGCTGTTCGCTGCCAGGAGCCATGCCCAGGTCCAGGCCCAGGTGCAGGCCCATGACGTGGCCGGCATCGACGACCTGCAGCGCGCCTGGACGCCGGGCGCGCCCACGGTGGCCCTGGTGTTCTACCGCTCCCACCTGCTGGCGGGCAATACGGCGGCCTTCGACGCCATGGCCCTGTCGCTGCAGCAGCGCGGCATGAACCCGCTGCCCGTGGCGCTGGACTCGCTCAAGGACCCGCTGTGCCTGGCCACGCTGCGCCAGCTCTGCGAAGACCATGCCGTGCAGCTGGTGCTCAACACCACGGCGTTCTCGGCGCTGGAATCGGGCACGGCCCTGGTCGGCGATGCGCCCGTGCTGCAGGTCATTGCCAGCGGCGGCAACCGCGAGGACTGGTGGGCCGACAGCCAGGGCCTGCGCCCGCGCGACATCGCCATGCAGGTGGTGCTGCCCGAGATGGATGGCCGCATCATCACGCGCGCCATCAGCTTCAAGGGCCTGTCCCACCGCTGCGCCTTCACCCAGGCCGACGTGGTGGCCTACCAGCCCGAGCCCGACCGCGTGGACTTCGTGGCCGACCTGGCCTGGCGCTGGTGCCGCCTGCGCAGCCTGCCCGCGCGCGACAAGCGCCTGGCCCTGGTGCTGGCCAACTATCCGGGCAGCGAAGGCCGCATCGGCAGCGGCGTGGGGCTGGATACGCCGGCCTCGGTGATCGCCATCCTGCAGCACCTGGCGGCCGAAGGGCATGAGCTGGGCGACCCCGCGCAGCTGCCTGCCGATGGCGAGGCGCTGATGCACACCCTGCAGCAGGGCATTGCCAACGACCCGGCCCAGTGGCCGCTGCGCCCGGCCTGGCAAAGCTATGCGCTGGACGAGTACCTGGCGCGCCTGGCCGCGCTGCCGGACGGCATGGCCGATGCCATCACGGCGCGCTGGGGCGCGCCCGAGGCCGACCCGCTGCTGCGCCAGGGCCGCTTCATGATCGCGGGCCTGCGCCTGGGCCATGTCTTTGTCGGCATACAGCCGGCGCGTGCATTGGTCGGTAAAGGCATGGGCGCGCAGGACTATGCGAGCTACCACGATGCTGAGCTGGTGCCGCCCCACGGCTACCTGGCCTTCTACTTCTGGCTGCGCGACCGCTTTGCCGTGGACGCCATGGTCCACGTGGGCAAGCATGGCAACCTCGAATGGCTGCCGGGCAAGAGCCTGGCGCTGTCGGGCGCGTGCTGGCCCGATGCCATCCTCGGCCCGCTGCCGCACCTGTACCCCTTCATCGTCAACGATCCCGGCGAAGGCGCCCAGGCCAAGCGCCGCAGCCAGGCCGTGATCATCGACCACCTGATGCCGCCGCTGACGCGCGCCGAAAACCACGGCCCGCTGCAGGACCTGGAGCGCCTGGTGGACGAGTACTACGACGCCCTGCTGGTCGATGCGCGGCGCGGCGCGCTGCTGCGCCGCCAGATCCTGGACATCGTGCGCCGCCAGCACCTGGACCAGGAGCTGGACCTGGCGCCCGGTGCCGCGCAGGACGACGATGCCGTGCTCGAACGCATAGACGCCTACCTGTGCGAGCTCAAGGAAACCCAGATCCGCGACGGCCTGCATGTCTTCGGTGCGTCGCCGCAAGGGCGCCAGCGCCGCGACACGCTGCTGGCGCTGGCGCGCTTCCCGTCGGACGAAGGCCAGGGCCTGATCCAGGCGCTGGCCGCCGACCTGCTGGACAGCCCCGGGTTCGACCCGCTGCGCATGGAGCCCGCACGCCCCTGGACCGGCGCGCGCCCCGCCGCACTGCAGGCCGTGAGCGACGAGCCCTGGCGCCATGAGGGCGACACGCGCGAGCGCCTGGAGCTGCTGGCCCAGCAGTTGCTGGAAGGTGAGGCCCCGGCCGGTGACTGGCCGCAGACGCGCGCCGCACTGGAACAGGTGCATGCCGTGCTGGCGCCCGCGCTGGACGCCTGCGGCGGCGAGGAACTGCGCCAGCTGCTGCGCGGCCTGCAGGGCCGCTTCGTGCCGCCCGGGCCCAGCGGATCGCCCTCGCGCGGGCGGCCCGACGTGCTGCCCACGGGGCGCAATTTCTACACGCTGGACACGCGCGCCATTCCCACGCAGGCGGCCTGGGAGCTGGGACAGCAGGCCACGCTCAGGCTGCTGGAGCGCTATCTGCAGGAGCATGGCGAGTACCCGCGTACCCTGGGCCTGTCGGTCTGGGGCACGGCCACCATGCGCACGGGCGGCGACGACATCGCCCAGGCCTTTGCGCTGATAGGGGTGCGCCCCAAATGGGCGCCCGGCAGCCAGCGCGTGGTGGACTTCGAGGTCGTGCCGCGCGTGGGCATGGGCCGGCCGCGCGTGGATGTGACGCTGCGCATCTCGGGTTTCTTCCGCGACGCCTTCCCGGGCGCCGTGCAGATGTTCGACGCGGCCGTGCAGGCCGTGGCCGCGCTGGACGAAGACGCCGAGGACAACCCCATACGCGCGCGCATCCTGGCCGAGGCCGAGCAGCTGCAGGCGCAGGGCATGGACGCCGTGCAGGCCCGCCTGCAGGCCGGCTGGCGCGTGTTCGGCGCGCCGCCCGGCCATTACGGCTCGGGCCTGGGCGGACTGTTCCAGAGCGGTGATTGGCAGGGCGATGCCGACCTGGCCCAGGCCTATCTGGGCTGGAGCCAGCATGCCTACGGCCAGGACGCCGAGGGCGTGCCCGCAGGCGACGCGCTGCGCCGCCGCCTGGGCGAGCTCGACGTGGTGGCCCACAACCAGGACAGCCGCGAGCACGACATCCTCGACTCGGGCGACTACTTCCAGTTCCAGGGCGGCATGGCCTCGGCCGTGCGCCACCTCTCGGGCCGCCAGCCCGCGCTCTACCACGGCGACCATGCCAACCCGGCCCAGCCGCGCGTGCGCTCGCTCAAGGAGGAGATTGCGCGCGTGGTGCGCTCGCGCGTCACCAATCCCAAGTGGATGGACGGCGCCAAGCGCCACGGCTACAAGGGCGCCTTCGAGATGGCGGCCACGGTGGACTATCTCTTCGGCTTCGATGCCACCACGCAGCAGGTGGGCGACCACCAGTACGCCCTGGTGGCCGACGCCTATGTGCTGGATGCGGCCACGCGCGACTTTCTCGTGCAGCACAATCCGCAGGCCCTGCGCGACATGCTGGAGCGCCTGCTCGAAGCCATGCAGCGCGGCCTGTGGGAGCAGCCCGGCGACTATCGCCAGCAGCTGGAAGACCTGCTGCTGGAACATGAAAACCATCTCGAAGGATTGCGCGGATGACCGCATCTCCTGACCTGGGCAGCGGCGACCAGCCCGCGCTGCCGCCGCTGTTTCCCTTTGCCGCCATCGCGGGCCAGCCCCTGCTGTGCCAGGCGCTGCTGCTGGCCGCCATCGACCCGCAACTGGGCGGCGTGCTGATCGAGGGGCCGCGCGGCACGGCCAAGTCCACGGCCGCGCGTGCGCTGGCCGAGCTCATCGATGCCGCGCCCTTCGTCACGCTGCCGCTGGGCGCCTCGCTGGAGCATCTGGCCGGCTCGCTGGACCTGGGCCAGGCCATGGCCGGCCATGCACTCAAATTCGCGCCCGGCCTGCTGGCGCGCGCCCATGGCGGCGTGCTCTATGTGGACGAGATCAACCTGCTGCCCGATGCCCTGGTCGATGTGCTGCTGGATGCGGCTGCCAGCGGCGTCAACGTGGTCGAGCGCGACGGCATCTCGCACCGCCACGCGGCGCGCTTCGTGCTGGTGGGCACCATGAACCCCGAGGAAGGCCAGCTGCGCCCGCAGCTGCTGGACCGCCTGGGCCTGTGCGTGCGCCTGGCCAATGTGCAGGACCCGGCCCAGCGCCAGGCCATCGTGCGCGCGCGGCTGCTGTTCGATGCCGACCCGGCCGCCTTCCGCGCCCGCCATGCAGGCGCCCAGGCCGCGCTGGCCGCGCAGCTGCGCACGGCACGCGAGCGCCTGCAGCCGGCCGGCGCGCTGCCCTGGTCCGACGCGGTGCTGCAGGCCGCAGGCGCGCTGTGCATTGCCGCCCAGGTGGACGGCCTGCGTGCCGACCTGGTGCTGCTGCGCGCCGCCCGTGCCTGGGCCGCCTGGCTGGGGGATGCCGAGGTCAGGCCCGACCATGTGCAGGCCGTGGCCGAGCTGGTACTGGTGCACCGCCGCAAGCCGGGGGCGCCGCAGCAGCAGCCACAGCCGCAGCAGCCATCCCCACAGCAGGCGCCATCGAATCCGCCTTCGCAGTCGCCGGCACAAAGCCGGCCGCCTGCAGAATCCACGGCCAACGGCGCAGGCGACAGCCCGCCCTCCGAGGCTGACTGGGGCGCCATGCCGCCCGAGCCCGTGGGCCTGCTGCGTGTCGCCGTGCCCTCATTGCTGGCCCGCGAGGCCGCAAAGGCGGGAGCGCCCGCCACAAAAAAAGCCTGAGCCCCCGCGGCCCCGCGCCACAGGCAAGGGCTGCGGGGGCGGGCCAGCAGGCCGCCAGCCAGCCCCGGCTGGCCCAGGCGCAAGGCGGGCCGCCCACCGGCAGCTGGGACTGGCCGCGCACGCTGGCCGCGCGCGGCGCCCAGGCGCTGGCGCCTGAACATCTGCAACGCCGGCGCGAGCCGCCCCAGGCCACGCGGCTGCATTGCTTTGTGCTCGATTGCTCGGCCTCCATGGCCGGCAGTGGCGCACTGGCGCGGGCCAAGGGCGTGCTGCTGTCGCTGATGGAAGAGGCCTACCGCCGCCGCGAGCAGGTGGCGCTGATCTGCTTTGCGGGCACGCGCGTGGAATTGCGCCTGCCGCCGCGCAAGGCAGCGGCCTGGAATGACGACTGGATCGCTCCCATTGGCGGGGGCGGCGGCACGCCGCTGCAGGCGGCCGTGGAGCAGGCGGGCCAGTTGCTGCAGCGCCATTGCGGCGCAGAGGCCTCCTGCCAGGGCTGGCTGTGGCTGCTCACCGACGGCCGCACGCGCGAGCGGCCTGCGCGGCCTGCGGCGGCGCAGGAGGCGGGCATCGTGGACTTTGAATCAGGCCGCGTGCGCCTGGGCCGGGCCGCTGCGCTGGCTGCCGCCTGGGACGCACGCCATGTGCGGGCCGATGATTTCGCAGGCTGATCTGCGGCTCTGACGAGGTCAGGCCGGCCAGCTCAGCTCGAACAGCGCGCCGCCACGCTCGCCCGGCAGGCACTGCGCCCGCCCGCCGTGGGCCTGCGCAATGGCCTGCACCACGGCCAGGCCCAGTCCGCTGCCGTTGCCTGCACCCACGCTGGCATTCCTTCGGCTGCGGGCGCCTTCACCGCGCTGGAAAGCGTCGAAGATGCGCGGCGCAAGGTCGGCCGCCACGCCGGGGCCGCTGTCTTCCACGCGCACGGTGCACAGGCCGTGGCGCACGCGCGCGGCCACCAGCAGCGGGCCGGGCTGGGCATATTGCATGGCGTTTTCCAGCAGGGCCAGCAGGGCCTGGCGTATGCGCACGGGGTCGCAGACCACGGGCTGGTCATCGAGCTCCATCGCCAGTTGCAGGCCCGCCTGCTCCAGCGCCGGCCCCACGGCCAGGGCCACCGAGCGCACCTCGCCCGCCAGGCAGGTCTGGCGCAGCTGCAATTGCAGATGGCCGTTTTCCTGCAGGCCCAGCAGGCGCAGGTCGTCGATCAGGCGGGTCAGCCCCTCGACCTGGGTCATCAGGCTGGCCAGCATGTCCTTGCTGGGCAGGAAGACGCCGTCGGACAGGCCCTGCAGCCGCCCGCTGAGAATGGTCACGGGCGTGCGCAGCTCATGGGCGATGGCCGCGCTCCAGAAGGCGCGTTCCTGCGCCATGCCTTCCAGGCGCCGGGCCAGGCTGTTGAAGTCGTGCACCAGCTGCGCGGCCTCGTGCAGCGCGCTGTCGTCCGTGCTGGCGCGCGCCGACAGGTCGCCCTCGGCCAGCTGGCGCAGGCTGATGGCCACCGAGTCCAGCGAGGGCAGGATGCGCCGCGACAGCCGCGTGGCCACGAAGATGGCGATCAGCATGGCCACCACCAGGGTCAGCAGCACCCAGGCCAGCTCCACGCTGGAGGGCATCCAGCCGTCGGAGACGCTGGCCGGGTGAAAGGTCAGCAGCAGCGCATAGAAGGCGTACGAGCCCAGCACGCACAGCACGACCACGGCCAGCGTGACGGCCGACATGGTCAGCACCACCTGCCGGCGCAGGCCGGCCGCTGCGCTCATGACGGCACTCCCCGGCCTGCGGCCTGTGCGGCGCTCATGGGTCCATCCCCAGCCGGTAGCCCACGCTGCGCACGCTGTCGGGCATGCCCTGCAGGCCCAGGCCTTCGAGCTTCTTGCGCAGCTTGCTGATGTGGCTGTCCACGGTGCGCTCCAGCGTGTGGCCTTCGGGCAGGCAGCTCAGCAGCAGCTCGGCGCGGCTGAACACGCGCCGGGGCGAACGCACCAGGCTGGCCAGCAGGTTGAATTCGGTCACGGTGAGTTCGGGCACATGCGTGGCGCCCTGCACCTGCACGCTGACCTCGCGGCTGTCCAGGTCCACGCGAAAGGGGCCGGCCTGCAGCAGCTTGGTATCGCGGAGCCGGCCCTGGCCGCAGCGGCGCAGCACGGCCTGCACGCGCGCCACGACCTCGGCCGCGTTGAAGGGCTTGCCCACGTAGTCGTCCGCGCCAATGCGAAGGCCGATGAGCTTGTCCACGTCCTGGTTGAGGGCGGTGAGCATGATGACGGGCGTGTCGCCGCGCCGGCGGATTTCGGACAGCACCTGCCAGCCGTCAAGGCGTGGCATCTGCACGTCGAGAAGAACGAGATCGGGTTTCAAGTGGTGGTGCAGTTCAAGGGCCTGCTGGCCATCGGCGGCATGCACGGTGCGCAGGTCGCTGCGGGCCAGGTAGGCGCACAGGATGTCTGCGATCTCGGGCTCGTCCTCGGCAACGAGGATGAGCGATGTCGATGGCTGGAAAGGCAAGGGCTGGGCAATGATAGAAGCCATTTTGGGGTCGCGGCGGGGGCTGTGTTCATCTCCATCGTTCTTCCACATTTCCCGGGCCGAAATGCCATCGAAAGAACGCAAGCTGTTTCCCTGTGCCGCCGCAATTGGCCGGCATGCGAAACAAATCCCTGAATATGAAGTCACAGCGGCAATGCCGTATGAGCGGGTGGGAGAGCTGTTAGCTTTGCAGCGGCTCCATGGATGAATGGCCCTGGCGGCAACACGCCGCAGGCCGAAGCCGCACCGGCAGGAGTTTCCTCCATCCCCATGCCTCCTGGCAATCTGGATTTGCATCCGGATGGCCCCTCAGATGTGTCGGCGCCAGGCGCCGTATTTTTTCCGCAGCGCGCCCTGGCGTGCATTGAAAACCAGACCTCGCGTCCATGCCACAGTTCTTCATTCACCGGCCCGTCTTTGCCTGGGTCATCGCGTTGTTCATCGTGCTGCTGGGCGTGCTTGCCATTCCGCAATTGCCGATCTCGCGCTATCCCACGGTGGCGCCGCCCACGGTGAGCCTGTATGCCACCTATCCGGGCGCCACGCCCAAGACGCTCAATGACTCCGTGGTCTCGCTGATCGAGCGCGAGCTGTCCAGCGTCCGCCACCTGCTGTACTTCGAGTCCTCGGTGGACACCTCGGGCTCGGCCGAGATCAAGGCCACCTTCAAGCCCGGCACCAACCCCGAGCTGGCCCAGGTGGATGTGCAAAACCGCATCAAGGCCGTGGAGCCGCGCCTGCCGCAGGCCGTGCGCCAGAACGGGCTGCAGGTGGAGTCGGCCACGTCGAGCTTTCTGCTGCTGGTGGGCCTGATCTCGCCGGGCGGCGAGTTCGACGAGCTGGCACTCAATGACTACATGGCGCGCAATGTCGTCGAGGAGCTGCGGCGCATCGAGGGCGTGGGCCGCGTGCAGCTGTTCGGCACCGAGCGCGCCATGCGCGTCTGGGTCGATCCGGCCAAGCTGATCTCCTACGGGCTGTCCATGGGCGACCTGACCCAGGCCATCCAGCAGCAGAACATGCAGATCGCCCCGGGCCGCGTGGGCGATGCGCCCATCGCCCCGGGCCAGCGCGTGACCACGCCGCTCACCGTGCAGGGCCAGCTGACCTCGCCCGAGCAGTTCGCGGCCATTGTGCTGCGCGCCCATGCCGACGGCTCCCGCCTGGTGCTGGGCGACGTGGCGCGCGTGGAGCTGGGCGCGCAGTCCTATGCCTTCTCCAACCGTGAGGACGGCAAGCCCGCCACCAGCGCCGCCGTGCAGCTGTCGCCGGGCGCCAATGCCGTGCGAACGGCCGCTGCCGTGCAAAAGCGCATGGCCGAGCTGGCTTCCATCCTGCCGCGGGGCATGGAGCACACCATCTCGTTCAATACCGCGCCCTTCGTCAAGATCTCCATCGAGAAGGTGGTGCAGACCCTGGTCGAGGCCATGGTGCTGGTCTTCCTGGTGATGTACCTGTTCCTGCAGAACCTGCGCTACACGCTGATCCCGGCCATCGTGGCGCCCGTGGCGCTGCTGGGCACCTTCGCCGTGATGCTGGTGGCGGGCTTTTCCATCAACGTGCTGACCATGTTCGGCATGGTGCTGGCCATCGGCATCATCGTGGACGACGCCATCGTCGTGGTCGAGAACGTGGAGCGCCTCATGGCCGAGGAAGGCCTGTCGCCGCGCGATGCCACGCTCAAGGCCATGAAGGAGATCACGGGCGCCATCATCGGCATCACCCTGGTGCTGACGGCGGTGTTCATCCCCATGGCGTTCGCCAGCGGCTCGGTGGGCGTGATCTACCAGCAGTTCACGCTGTCCATGGCCGTGTCCATCCTGTTCTCGGCCTTCCTGGCCCTGAGCCTGACACCGGCGCTGTGCGCCACCTTGCTCAAGCCGGTGGCGGCAGGCCACCATGAGAAGAAAGGCTTCTTCGGCTGGTTCAACCGCGGCTTCGAGCGGCTGACGAACCGCTACGAGGCCCATGTCACGGGCCTGGTCCGGCGCACCGGCCGCATGATGCTGCTGTTCGCGGCCATCGTGGCCATCCTGGTGTTTGCGCTGCGCCAGCTGCCCTCGGCCTTTCTGCCCGAGGAAGACCAGGGCTACTTCATGGCGTCCATCCAGCTGCCGGCCGATGCCACGGCCGAGCGCACGCTGGACGTGGTCAAGCGCTATGAGGAGCATGTGGCGCAGCGCCCCGGCATCGCCTCCAGCATCTCGGTGCTGGGCTTCAGCTTCGCGGGCTCGGGCCCGAACGCGGCCATGGCCTTCACCACGCTCAAGGACTGGGACCAGCGCGACGGCGCCACGGCAGGCGAGGAAGTCTCGCTCGCGCAAAAGGCCATGGAGCATGCGCCCGAGGGCGCCATCATGGTGCTGCAGCCCCCGGCCATCGACGAGCTGGGCACCTCCTCGGGCTTCACCATGTACCTGCAGGACCGCACGGGCCAGGGCCATGCCGCGCTCAAGTCGGCCACCGACCAGTTGCTGGCGCTGGCCGGCAGCAGCAGCGTGCTGGGCTCGGCCTACCAGGACAGCCTGCCTTCGGGCACCAGCGTGCGGCTGGAGATCGACCGCCAGAAGGCCCAGGCCCTGGGCGTGGGCTTTGCCGCCATCAGCGAGACGCTGTCCACGGCCATGGGCTCGCTGTACGTCAACGACTTCCCCAACGCCGGGCGCATGCAGCAGGTCATCGTGCAGGCCGACGCGCCCGCGCGCATGCAGGTCGATGACGTGCTCCGGCTGAACGTGCGCAATGCCTCGGGCGGCATGGTGCCGCTGGCCGAGTTCGCCACGCCCGTGTGGTCGGAGACGCCGCTGCAGCTGGTGCGCTACCAGGGCTTTCTGGCGTCGCGCATCTCGGGCACGCCTGCGCCCGGCACATCCAGCGGCGCGGCCATGGCCGAGATGGAGCGGCTGGCGGCCCAGCTGCCGCCCGGCTTTGCCGTGGCCTGGACCGGCCAGTCGCTGCAGGAGCGCCAGTCGGCCGCGCAGGCGCCGTTGCTCATGGCCCTGTCCATGCTGGTGGTCTTCCTGGTGCTGGCCGCGCTGTACGAGAGCTGGTCCATCCCGCTGTCGGTGATGCTGGTCGTACCCCTGGGCCTGCTGGGCGCGGTGGCGGCCGTGCTGCTGCGCGGCATGCCCAACGATGTGTTCTTCAAGGTGGGGCTGATCACCATCATCGGCCTGTCGGCCAAGAACGCCATCCTGATCGTGGAGTTCGCCAAGCAACTGCGCGAGGAAGGCCAGGACCTGCGCGAGGCCGCCATCAAGGCCGCGCGCCTGCGGCTGCGGCCCATCCTCATGACCTCGCTGGCCTTTGCGCTGGGCGTGGTGCCGCTGATGCTGGCATCGGGCGCCAGCGCCGAGACCCAGCACGCCATCGGCACGGGCGTGTTCGGCGGCATGGTCAGCGGCACGGTGCTGGCCGTGTTCTTCGTGCCCGTCTTCTTCGTCTTCGTCCTTGAATGGCAGCGGCGCATCGCCGGGCCGCGCGGCAGCGCGCGCCGGCCGCCGCCCGCTGCCGACCCCGGAACCTGAACCATGCCTCTCTGGATCGCGCTCAACGCCCTGTGCTTTCAGGGCCGCCCGCCGGCACAGTCTTTGAATCCCTGCGCGCCACCGGCGCCTGCGAACCCGGCCCGGCAGACCGGCTCCGCCGGCTCCACCGGTTCCGGGCCGCCAGCGGAGCAGGCCGGCGCCTTCGCACGCGGCGCCGGTGCCACGGTGGCCGGCACGAACGGCCCATGATTTTTATAATGGCGGTTTCGTTCGCCATTGCAGGAGGTATTCGTCCCATGCGCCATTGATGCTGCCGCTGTCCCAGCGGCCCGCTTTTCCCGACCCTGCCCACCGCACGCGCAATGCATGCAAAGCGGCAAGGAACTGCGTTGGCATCCATGAACTGCGATATGACGAATACCACGATCACGCTCGACGGCGTTTCCTGCGTGCTGCCCGATGGCAGCCCCCTTTTCTCCGATCTTTCCGAAACCCTGGACCACCGCCGCACCGGCCTGGTGGGGCGCAACGGCGTGGGCAAGTCGCGGCTGGCGCGCATCCTGGCCGGGCTGGATGCGCCCTCGCAGGGCCGCTGCCTGCGCTCGGGGCAGGTGCTGTACCTGGCCCAGCGCACGGACTGGCATGACCAGCCTTCGGTGGCGGCGCTGGCCGGGCTGCAGCCCGCGCTGGAGGCGCTGGCGCGCATCGAGGGCGGCAGCTGCGATGCCCGGGACTTCGAGCGGCTGGCCGACCGCTGGGATCTGCGCCAGCGCCTGCAGGCCCAGCTGGAGCTGGCGGGCCTGGGCCATCTGCGTGCCGATACGCCGAGCCACGCCCTCAGCGGCGGCGAGGCCATGCGCGTGGCCCTGGCGGGCGCGCTGCTGTCGGGCGCCGACCATCTGGTGCTGGACGAGCCCAGCAACCACCTGGACCGCGAAAGCCGCCAGGCCCTGGCCGCGCAACTGCAGCGCTGGCCCGGTGGCCTGGTCGTGGTCAGCCATGACCGCAGTCTGCTGCAGGGCATGGAACGCATCGTGGAGCTGTCGCCGCAGGGGCTTCGCAGCTACGGCGGCGGCTACGCCTTCTATGCCGAAGCCAAGGCGCGCGAGATGGTCTCGGCGGTGCAACTGCTGGAGCAGCGCAAGCTGGAGCGCCGCCGCGAAACGCAGCAGCTGCGCGAGCAGCAGGAGCGCCAGCAGCGCCGCGAGGCGCGCGGCCGCCGCCAGGGCCAGGAGGCCAACCAGGCGCGCATTCTGCTGGACCGGCAAAAGGAGCGCAGCGAGGCGTCGGCCGGCCGGCTGCGCCGCCAGCATGCAGACACGCGCGAGGCGCTGGACCAGCGCGTGCGCGAGGCGGCGCGCCAGATCGACCTGCAGGCCGGCATCCGCATGCAGGCGCCGCCACCGGCCGGTGCTCCCTGCGACGTGGTGGCGCTGCTGGACGATGTGCTGCTGCCGTTTTCGCTTTCCACGGGGCCGCGCCTGAACCTGTCTCTGTACGGCGGCCAGCGCCTGGCCGTGACCGGTCCCAACGGCTGCGGCAAGACGCGCCTGCTCGATGTGCTGTCGGGCCGCCTTGCGCCCCAGGCGGGCGAGGTGCGCCGCATGCAGGCCTGTGCCTACCTGGACCAGCGCCTGTCCCTGTTGCAGCCCGGGCGCACGGTGATGGAGCAGTTGCAGGACGCCTGCCCCGGCACCCCCGTGGATGTGTTGCGCACGCGCCTGGCCTGGCTCGGGCTGGCGGCCCGGCAGGTGGAGCAGCCCGTGGGCCGGCTCAGCGGCGGCGAGCAGCTCAAGGCTGCCCTGGCCTGCGCGCTGCATGCCGAGCCGCCCGCGCCCCTGCTCCTGCTGGACGAGCCCTGCAACCACCTGGACCTGCCTTCCCTGCAGGCGCTGGAGGCCATGCTGCGCGGCTACGCCGGCACGCTGGTCGTGGTCTCGCATGACGAGGATTTTCTGCAGGCCATCGGGCTGACCGACCGCCTGGTGTGGTCGCCGCAGGGCTGGCGAATGGAGCCCGCCTAGCTTTCCTGCGCTATCAGCGCCTGCAGTGCGCGCACATCGGTCACCAGCAGCGCCTGGCGCCCCTCCTTGCGCAGCAGGCCGCGCCGGGTGAGGGCGCCCAGCTCGCGCGTGACCTGCTCGCGGTTGGTGCTGATCTTGCTGGCCAGCACCGAGTGCGAAGGCACGGGGCTGATGAGGGCCGTGTGCTCGGGCGAGATGCCCGCCTCCCGCGCCAGGCGCAGCAGCTCCATGTGCAGGCGCGTGGGCACGCCCAGGGTGCTCAGTTCCATGACGCGGTCGGTCAGCCGCCGCACCAGGCCGGCCAGGCCCTCCATCATGCGCAGGGCGATGGCGGGCTCGCGCGCCAGCAGGGCCAGGAAGTCCTGGCGCGAGAGGCTGGCCAGCAACGAGGATTCCAGGGTGACCACATCGGTGGAGCGGGCCTGGCCGTCAATGGCCGCCAGGTCGCCGAAGTGCTCGCCGGGCCCGTAGTCGCGGAAGCTGACCTCGCGCCCGCCCGGCGAATAGGTGGTGATGCGCACGCGCCCGCTGACCAGGAAGAACACGTCGCTGCCCGTGGAGCAGCGGCTGAACACGGGCTGGCGGGCCTGCAGCGGGCGCCATTCGCAGTCGGCGGCGATGCGGTCCAGGCTGGCGCTGCCCAGGCCCTCGAACAGGGCGATGCCGCGCAGGGCGAAACTGGAGGGCTGGGTGGGGTGGGCCATGGAACCAATAGCGGGCGTAAGGTACAAAGATTCTGGATCGGCCAGGCCCGGCCTAAGTTCCTTCAAGCTGCCGTTCTTGCGGTCTTCTCCTGTCTTCTTCCGCCGTCGGGCGCATCATCGCTTTCCATGGCCCGTGTCCCTCATCCGGCTTTGCCGGCTCTGCCGTCCCTGCGCAGCCTCCACTGGTCCACCGGCCTGGTGCTGTGGACCTATGCGGCGCTGCACCTGTTCAATCACGCCCTGGGCCTGGTCTCGCTGGGCACGGCCGAGGCCGTGCGCGAGCTGGTCCATGGCGTGTGGCGATCCCTGCCCGGCAGCCTGCTGCTCTACGGCGCGCTGGCCGTGCACATGGGCCTGGCGCTGCAGGCGCTGGCGCGGCGGCGCAGCCTGCGCATGCCGGCGCTGGAGGCCGTGCGGCTGCTGCTGGGACTGGGCCTGCCGCTGCTGCTGGCCCTGCACGTGCCGGCCACGCGGCTGGCGCAGGAGGCCTGGGGCGTGGACCCCTCGTATGCGCGCATCGTGCGTTCTTCCTGGAATCCGTCCAGCATGTCCATCCAGCTGCTGCTGATGACGGCCGCCTGGACCCATGGCTGCATGGGCCTGCACATGGCCCTGCGTGCGCGCGGCTGGTGGCGGCGCTGGCAGCCGCTGCTGCTCACGGCCGCCGTGCTGCTGCCCGTGCTGGCGGCGCTGGGCATCGTCTCCATGGCGCGCGAGATCGCGGCGGCCGGCCTGCCAGCGTCGGCCGGCCCCTCGCCCGAGGCATCGCAGTGGCTGCGCGCGCTGACGACCGGGCTGCGCCAGGGCTGGCTGGCCTGCCTGGCCGCGCTGCTGGCCGGCCCCTGGCTGTGGCGGCGCATGCGCCTGCGCGGCGCCCGCCAGGTGCTGCTGCACTATCCGGGCCGCACCGTGCAGGTGGCCCAGGGCATGAGCGTGCTCGAAGCCAGCCGCGAGCATGGCATTGCCCATTTGTCGCTGTGCGGCGGCAGGGCGCGTTGCTCCACCTGCCGGGTGCGCGTGTCCGGCCCGGCGGCCCACCTGCCTGCGCCGGGGCGGGACGAGCGCCTCACGCTGGAGCGCGTGGGCGCGCCGCAGGACGTGCGGCTGGCCTGCCAGTTGCGGCCCACGGGCGATGTGCAGGTGGCGCCGCTGTTCCGCTCGCCGGCAGCCGCCCAGGCCGGGCGAGGTGACGGGCAGCGCGAGGTCCGCGAAGTGCGCGCGGTGGCCATCCTGTTCGTGGACCTGCGCCGCTGGTCGGGCCTGGCCGAGCGGCAATGGCCCGTGGACCTGTCCTGGGTGCTGGACCAGTATTTCGAGCGCGTGGGCCAGGCCGTGCACGACAGCGGCGGCATGGCCAACCAGTTCATCGGCGACAGCGTGATGGCCATCTTCGGCCTGGATACCGACCTGGACACGGCCTGCCGCCAGGCCGTGCAGGCCAGCGCCCTCATCGACCGGCGCATGCAGGAATGGAGCCACACCTTCGAGGCGCAGTTCGGCCAGCCGGTGGATTTCGGCATGGGCCTGCATGCGGGGCGCGCCGCCGTGGGGCGCGTGGGCTTCGAGCACACCACCACCTTCACGGCCGTGGGCGAGGTGGTCAACACGGCCAGCCGCCTGCAGGAATACACCAAGAGCGCCCAGGCGCGGCTGGTGCTGTCGCTGGAGGTGGCGCGCCGCGCGGGCGTGGCCGATGGCCTGGGCGAAGTCCGGCAGGTGCAGGTGCGCGGGCGCTCCGAGCCCTTGCAGGCCCTGCATGTGGCGCGGCCCGGCCTGCAGTGGCCCTGAGCGTGGATGGTGGGCGCGGGAACCGGAGAGTTTGCGCAAAGCTGTGCGTTTAGGCACTGACGCGCAGGCGGGCGAAGACGAGACTGCAGCCATGCAGAACGCAATCACGCGCTGCAGGATTTGACAAAGGATTCGCCATGAAGCACGCAAAGACCCTCTTCGCCATCGTTTCCCTTTCCGCCGCCCTTTCCTCCGCCTTGTGGTCGGGCATGGCCTCGGCCGCACCGGCCGCCACGGTATCTGCAGAAACCTGGTTCGGCGCCGAGCCCGTCGCCTCCGGCCCCGCGCTGTCGCGCGCCGAGGTTCAGGCCGACCTGGCCCTGTGGAACCGCGCCGGCCTCAACGTCTACCGCGAGTCCGACGTGAACCACTGGGATGCCGACTACCAGCAGCGCCTGGCCCAGTACCAGCGCATGCGCAGCGGCCCCGAGTACCTGGCCGAAGTGCAGCGCCTGGGTGGCTCGGTGAAGGCGGCCGAAGGCCAGGGTTCCGGCCGTGTCCCGGGCTGATGCGATGACGCGCGCCGCCACGCATCGCGCTGCCCACGCCGCAGCATCGCCCTGGGCCGACTTCGCACCGCTGCTGGCCCGGGTGCTGCTGAGCCTGCTGTTCATCTACAGCGGCATCGGCAAGCTGATGGGGCCGGAGGGCACCATGGCCTATATCGCCAAGGCGGGCCTGCCGCTGCCCATGCTGTCGTATGCCATGGCGCTGGTGGTGGAGCTGGGCGTGGCCACGGCCCTGCTGCTGGGCTGGCGCACCCGCGAGGCCGCGGCCGTGATGGCCGTGTTCAGCGTCATGTCGGCGCTGATGTTCCACAACCAGTTCGGCGACAAGGGCCAGCTGGTGCAGTTCCTGAAGAACCTGGCGATCGCCGGCGGATTCGTGCAACTGATGCTGGCGCCCGTGGCGCGCTGGAGCCTGGACGCGCGGCGTTGAATGCGAGCCAGTGTTGTGCGCTGAACACTGCCTATGAAACCGGCGCTACCCCAAGCGAGGGACACCGAGGAAGGGCAGCCCCGCACCGAGGGTGTCGTCCCCCTCCCTTGCGAAGCAAGTAGAGAGGGGGAAGCGGCGTCAGCCGCTCAGGGGGTATCTTTGTTTCACACCTTGATGCCCTTCTCCGCCAGGCGGCGGGCGTAGGCGGCCAGGATCAGCCGCTCCGAATGCACCAGGTAGTCATTGAGCGCGGCAGCGGCCTCGGCCGGCTTGCCGTCCTCGAATTGCTGCAGGATGCGCGCATTCATGTCCACATAGGGGGCATGCAGGAAGTGCGGGTCGCGCAGCAGGCCGAAGGCCAGCCGCAGCTCGGCCAGCAGGTGCTCGAACATGGTGTCCAGGCGCTCGCTGTCGGCCAGCTGCACCACGGCCTTGTGGAAACTCATGTTGGCCGTGCCCACGCCCGACCAGTCCTGGGCCTCGCGGTGGCGCTGGGCTGCTTCCACGGCTTCGCGCATCAGGCTGCGAGCCGGGTGCATGGGATAGGCCTGGGCCAGCGCCTGGCACTCCACCATGCGGCGCACGCGGTAGATGTCGATGATGGAGGCGATGCTGGGCGCCGCCACCGACACGCCCTTGTTGGGCTCGTGCACCAGCAGCCCCTCCTTGGTCAGCAGCCGGAAGGCCTCGCGCAGCGTGTTGCGCGAGATCTGCAGGCTTTCGCTGAGTGAGGCCTCCGACAGCTTTTGCCCGGGCTCCCAGGCACCATCGATGAGCTTGCTGCGCAGCTGCTCGGTCACGCGGTCGGTCAGGTTGAGGATATCGGTGCTGCGGGTCATGGTGATGGGGGATGCAAGGGTCGATGGGCAGTGTAGCCAGGGCCGGCACTCCTGCCGGCCTCGCGTGGTGCTCAGTTGTCGTGGTGCAGCCGCGTGAAGGTCTGCAGGGCTCTGTCCACGGCCTCGTCGTCAATGTGGCGGTGCGTGACCAGGCGCAGCAGGCCCGCGCTGCCCGTGCGCACCAGCACGCCGGCTTCGGCCAGGCGTGCCTCCCAAAGGCGCGCATCGGCCGCGCTGGTGCCCACGCGCACCTGCACGATGTTGGTCTGCGGCAGTTCGGCCGCGCACCATGCCGGGTGGATGGCGCGCAGGCCCTGGTGCAGGCGGCGGGCGCGTGCGTGGTCCTCGGCCAGGCGATCGACCATGTGCTCCAGCGCCACCAGGCCCGCCGCCGTGATCACGCCGGCCTGGCGCATGGTGCCGCCCAGCATGCGCCGTATGCCGCGCGCCCGCGTGATGAAGTCGGCCGGGCCCATGAGCACCGAGCCCACCGGAGCCGACAGGCCCTTGGACAGGCAGACGGTGACCGAGTCCGTGTGCGCGGCGATCTCGCGGCAGGACAAGCCCAGTGCCACGGCGGCATTGAACAGGCGCGCGCCATCGGTATGCACGGGCACGCCATGGCGGGCGGCCAGGGCATGCAGGGCTGCCAGCGACTCGGGCGCCGCCACGCTGCCGCCCCGTGCGTTGTGGGTGTTCTCCACGGCCACGAGGGCGCTGGGGCAGCGCGCGGATGCCGAGGTGTCCAGCGCCGCTTCCAGCGCGGGCAGGGCGATCAGGCCGCCGTCGCCGGGCAGGCTGCGGTAGTGCATGCCGGTAAGGCCCGCGGCTGCGCGCTCGGCATTCAGCAGATGGCTGCCGGCCTCGGCCAGCACCTCGCCGGGCATGCGGCCATGGGCGAGCACGGCCACGAGGTTGCCCATGGTGCCGCTGGCCACGAACAGGCCTGCGGCCTTGCCAAAGCGCTGGGCGGCCGTCTCTTCCAGCGCACGCACCGTCGGGTCGCCGTCCAGGCCGTCGTCGCCCAGCGGGGCGCAGGCCATGGCTTCGAGCATCTGCGGCGTGGGGCGCGTGACGGTGTCGCTGCGCAGGTCAACGGCGTCGTGGTGATGGTGCAGGGAGGGCATTCAGTCCGCCTTGATGTTGCGTTCCTTGATGACGCGAGCCCAGCGTGCGGCGTCGGTCTCCATCTGGGCGCCGAACTCCGCTGGAGTGCGGGGCGTCAGTTCCAGCCCCAGGGACTGCAGCTTGGCCTGGAGCGCGGGCGTGGCCATGGCGCGGGCCACGGCATCGTGCAGCGCGGTCTGTATGCCGGGGGGCAACCGGGCAGGCGCCAGCAGGCCGAACCAGTGCAGCACGGTGAGGCCGCGCACGCCGCTTTCGGCCATCGTGGGCACCTGGGGCAGGGCCGGCGAGCGCTGGGCACCCGTGGTGGCCAGGGCGCGCAGCGCGCCGCTTTTGATATGGGGGATCACGGTGGGGGCCGAGGAGAACATGCTCTCGGTATGGCCGGCCACCACGTCGGCGACGGCCTGGCCCGAGCCCTTGTAGGGAATGTGGGTGATGAAGGTGTCCGTCTGCTGCTTGAACAGCTCGCCTGCCAGATGCGTGGCCGTGCCCGTGCCGCCCGAGGCGAAGTTGATCTGGCCGGGCCGTGCCTTGGCCAGCGCGATGTATTCCTTCACGCTCTGCGCCTTGAGCTTGGGGTTGACGGCCAGCACCAGCGGCGAGGAGCCGATCAGGGCCACGGGCGTGAAGTCCTTGAGCGCGTCGTACGGTGTCTTGTAGAGACTGGGCGTGATGGTGTGCGGCATGTCGGCCAGGAGCAGCGTGTAGCCGTCGGGCGCGGCGCGTGCCACCAGCTCGGCGCCCAGCATGGCCGAGGCGCCGGGCTTGTTGTCCACGACCACGGGCTGGCCCAGTTCGCGCGACAGCTCCGTGCCCAGCGCGCGGGCGATGTTGTCCGAGCCGCCTCCGGCCGTGTAGGGCACGACGATGCGCACGGGCTGCGCAGGCCATTTCTGCGCCAGCGCAAGGCCGGGCAGGGCAGCCGCTGCCAGGATGAGCAGGCGGCGCTGCAGGCCCCGGTGCGAAGCGGGATGTGCAGCAGGGTGAAAAGAGGGGTGCACGGCAGCGTGCAAGGCGGGGTGCGGAAGTGGGTGACGTTCGGCAGGCATGGCGAAGGCTCCTTGGTGCAGCGACAGGAAGAAACGATGGGCCGATCCGCCAGCGGCCTGGCCCGCAAGCCACCCGCCTTCATCAACCGATGAAGCGCCCCGCATTGCCCAGCACGCCCAGGTCGATGAAGCTGGAGCCGACATGGGGCGTCTGGCCGCTGTAGTCGATGACGAAGCCGCCCATGTCCCAGTTGCGGATGCCGGCCAGCGCCGAGCGCAGCCTGGCCTGGCTGGGGTCGCGGCCTGCGCGTTCCAGGCCCTCGGCCAGCACGCGTGTGTTCACATAGGCTTCCAGCGTGCCCAGCGAGAACTCCTGCTGCCCGTGGGCGCGCATGGCGGCCTGGTAGTCGCGCACCACCTGCAGCTTGGCCTGGTGGGGCGCGGGAACGACCATGGTCAGGGCAATGCCCCGGGCGTCCTCGCCCAGCGGCTTGAGGCTGTCGTTGGGCAGGGTCACGCTCAGGCCGGTGAGCAGCACGCCGGGCGCGCTCTTGCGCAGGCCGCGCACCAGATCGACCGACACCGTGCCAGCCGTGGCCAGCAGCACGGCCGAGGGGTGGGCCGCGTCCACTTTGTTCAACACATCGGCCAGATTCTTGCCATCGGTGGCGATGGCCGCCTGCACGGCGGGGGCCATCTTCTCGGCCTCCAGGGCGCGCGTGGCGTCCTCCAGCATTTCGCGGCCGTAGGCGTTGTCCAGGTAGACGATGCCAATGCCCTTGAGCCCCATGCCCGCAAGGCGCTGGACCAGGCGGCGGACCTCGGTGGTGTAGCTGGCGCGCACATGGAAGACGTTGCGCGATCCCTTGCGCAGCGACGAGGCGCCCGTGAACGGCGCCACATAGGGAACGCCGGCTTCCTCGATCAGCGGGATGACGGCGGCGTTGTTGGGCGTGCCCACGCAGGACAGCAGGGCAAAGGCCGTGCCCTTGGAGAGCATCTGCCGCACGTTGTCGGCCGAGCGCTGGGGCACGTAGCCGTCATCAACCATCTGCAGCTGCAGCGTGCGGCCCTGGATGCCGCCACGTGCGTTGATCTGCGCCATGGCCGCTTCCGTGCCCAGCTTGATGTCGGAGCCGAACCCGGCCAGCGGGCCGCTCATGGCGGCCGAGCAGCCGATGGTGATGGTCTTGGCGGACAGGCCTGCCTCATCGGCGAAGGCATTGCGCACGAAGGCCGGCGCCAGCGCGGGAACCGCTGCGATGGCTGCAGCACGGGGAAGCAGGGAAACAAGTTGACGGCGTTGCATGGATTCAGAGCTCGGACAAAAGGGATGGGAGCAGGAAGGTGCCATTCACGCCGACTGCCACGCGTGCGCCGCAGGCCGGGAGGGCGGCCCATTGTAGGAGGCGGCCTCGTCACAGGCGATACCGGGGCAGGGGCATTGTTGTGTTCATGCCTTCTATGGATGTTCAATATCCGATAGCTTTTGGCATTTGAAAACCCCATGCGTGCTCAATCCTTGGGCAACGATATGCGGGTTTGTACTATCAGCATGCGCTGATTGTCTTATTCACAATTCGTTTCTGTAAGACAAATTCTTTGTTTTGTTGAACAAAACCAGGTTGGCAGCGCACTCCACGCCACCGGGTTGGGCCTGCGGGGCGGCTTGACGGCCGCCCCGCACCGCGGGGTGTGAAGGGGGAATCAACATGCTGACTGACGTCAATCTCTGGCCGCTTATCGGAGTGGCCATCATCGTTGCGGGCTTCGTGCTGCGCTTCAATCCCATGCTGGTCGTGATCGTCACGGCCATCGGCACGGCACTGGCGGCGGGCTTCCCCGTCGACAAGGTGCTGGCCACCATTGGCACGGGCTTCATCAAGACGCGCAACCTGCCGCTGATCATCCTGCTGCCGCTGGCCGTGATCGGCCTGCTGGAGCGCCATGGCCTGCGCCAGCACGCGCAGAACTGGATCAGCTCCATCAAGTCGGCCACTGCAGGCCGCCTGCTCATCGTCTACCTGGCCGCACGCCAGCTGACGGCCGCCGTGGGCCTGACCAGCCTGGGCGGGCATCCGCAGATGGTGCGCCCGCTGCTGGCGCCCATGGCCGAAGGTGCGACCCAGTCGCGCTTCGGCATCCTGCCCGCCAAGGTGCGCGACAAGCTGCGCGCCTACTCGGCCGCCACGGACAACGTGGGCCTGTTCTTCGGCGAGGACATCTTCGTGGCCTTCGGCGCCATCGTGCTGATGACCACCTTCCTGAAGGAAGCCGGCATCGAGGTCGAGCCCATCCACGTCGCGCTGTGGGGCGTTCCCACGGCCATCTGCGCCTTCGTGATCCATGCCTGGCGCCTGCGCCGCCTGGACCGCATGCTGGAGCGCGAACTGGCCCAGTACAAGGCCGGTGTCGAAGCCGACGCAGCCAACGCCAACGCCACCCAAGCCAAGGGAGCCTGAAATGACGCTGACCATCCAACACCTGTACTACCTGGTCGGCTTCGTCCTGGCCGTCACGGCCGTGATGACGCTGCGCGATGCCAGCAACCCCAAGCGCTGGTCCAGCGGCCTGTTCTGGGCGCTGTATGCAGCCGTCTTCCTGGTGGGCAATGAACTGCCGCCCGTGATCGTGGGCGTGATCGCCGTGGCCATGGCCCTGATCGCCGGCTTCGGCGGCGTGGGCAGCGGCCGCCATGCGCCGCGCAGCGATGCCGAGTACCTGGCCAGCGCCAAGCGCCTGGGCAACAAGCTGTTCGCACCGGCCCTGGCGATTCCGCTGATCACCATGGTGGGCACGCTCAGCGCCTCGCACCTGGTCTTCGGCGGCACGCCCCTGCTGGACCCCAAGGCCACCACGCTGGTGAGCCTGGGCGTGGGCTGCGTGCTGGCGCTGGGCCTGGCCTGCTGGCTGACCCGCGAGACGCCGGCCCAGGGCATGCGCGAATCGCGCCGCCTGACCGATGCGCTGGGCTGGGCTCTGGTCCTGCCCCAGATGCTGGGCATGCTGGGCCTGGTGTTCTCGGACGCCGGCGTGGGCAAGGCCGTGGCCTATGTGACCACCACCTATATCAACATGGACATCCGCTTCGTGGCCGTGGCCGTCTACGTGCTGGGCATGGCGCTGTTCACCGTGGTCATGGGCAACGGCTTCGCGGCCTTCCCCGTGATGACGGGCGGCGTGGGCGTGCCCATCCTGGTCGGCGTCTACCATGGCGACCCGGCCGTGATGGCGGCCATCGGCATGCTCTCGGGCTACTGCGGCACCCTGCTGACGCCCATGGCGGCCAACTTCAATCTGGTGCCCGCCGCGCTGCTGGAGATCGACAAGAATGCCGTGATCCGAGCCCAGGTGCCCACGGCCCTGGCCCTGCTGACCGCCAATGTCTTCCTGCTGTACTTCCTGATGTTCCGTTAAAGGACGGACTGTTGCCATGACCGATTCCACTTCCCCGCGCATCCTGGTGACCGGCTTCGAGCCGTTCGAGCAGGACCCTGTCAATCCCTCGTGGGAAGTGGCGCGTGCCCTGCATGGCGAGACCGTGGCCGGCGCCACCGTCCACGGCCTGCAGCTGCGCTGCGTGTTCGGCGAGTCGCTGCGCCAGCTGCAGGAGGCACTGGCACAACTGCAGCCGGTGCTGGTCATCAGCCTGGGCCTGGCCGGCGGCCGCAGCGAGTTCACGCCCGAGCGCGTGGCCATCAATATCGACGACGCCCGCATTCCAGACCATGCGGCGCGCCAGCCCGTGGACCAGGTGGTGATCCCGGGCGCGCCCGCTGCGTACTTTTCCACGCTGCCCATCAAGTCCGTGGTGCACAACCTGCGCGCGCGGGGCATTCCGTCTTCCGTGTCCAACACGGCGGGCACCTTTGTCTGCAACCACGTGTTTTTCGCGCTCATGCACTGGCTGGCCCAGGGCAAGGCGGCGCCGGGCGCGCGTGGCGGCTTCATCCACGTACCGGCCCTGCCCGAGCAGGCAGCGCGCAAGCCGGGCATGCCCAGCATGTGCCTGGCCGACCAGGTGGCTGCCGTGCGCGAGACCATTCGCACGGCCCTGACCGTGTCCCAGGATCTGAAGGAAAACGCCGGCCAGCTGCACTGAGAGCCTGTGCACCGAGTCCGGCGAGGAGAGAACGATGAAAATTGACCTGAACAGTGATCTTGGCGAGAGCCTGGGCGGATGGCGCATGGGCGACGACGCCGCCATGCTCGACATCGTCAGCAGCGCCAACGTGGCCTGCGGATTCCATGCCGGCGACCCGGCAGGCATCCTGGAGACGCTCAAGGCCGCGCGCGAGCGCGGCGCCATGGTGGGCGCCCATGTGTCCTATCCCGACCTCGTCGGCTTCGGCCGGCGCAACATGGATGTGGCCAGCGCCGACCTGGTGGCCGGCGTCATCTACCAGATCGGTGCGCTGCAGGGCCTGGCCCGCGTGGCCGGCACCGAGGTGCGCTACGTCAAGCCGCACGGCGCGCTCTACAACACCATTGCCCACGACAGGCGCCAGGCCACCGACGTGATCACGGCCATGCGAGCCATCGACCCCAGCCTGGTGCTGGTGGCGCTGGCCGGCTCGCCCCTGATCGACTGGGCGCGCGATGCGGGCCTGACCGTGGTGGCCGAGGCTTTTGCCGACCGCGGCTACACGCCCGAGGGCACCCTGGTCTCGCGCCGCGATCCGGGCGCCGTGCTGCACGATGTGGACCAGATCGCCGCGCGCATGCTGTCCCTGGTGCGCGACGGCGTGGTCGAGGCCGTCGATGGCAGCCTGGTGCGCATTGCCGCCGACTCCATCTGCGTGCACGGCGACAGCCCCGGTGCCGTGGCCATTGCACGCCACCTGCGCGAACGTTTCGAGCAGGAGGGCGTGCGCATTTCCTCCTTCGTGGGCTGAGGGCACACCATGCGTTTTCTACCCGTCAACCGGCAGGCCCTGATGGTGGAGCTGGCCGATCTCGATGAAACCCTGGCCCTGCTGGGCTCGCTGCAGCGCGAGCCCATCGATGGCGTGCAGGAGCTGGTGCCGGCCGCGCGCACCGTGCTCGTGCAGTTCGCTCCCGCCAGGCTGGGCGTGGCCGAGCTGGTGCGCCGCATTGCCGCGCGCGACCTGGGCCAGCGTGCCGAGCGCAGCAATGTGCTGGTCGAGATTCCCGTGCACTACGACGGCGAGGACCTGGCTGACGTGGCGCAGCTGCTGGGCATCACGCCCGAGGAAGTCGTGCGCCGCCACACGGGCAGCGAGTACGCCGTGGCCTTCACGGGCTTCGCGCCCGGCTTTGCCTACCTCAGCGGGGGCGATCCGATCTTCAACGTGCCGCGCCGCACCACGCCGCGCACGCGCGTGCCGGCCGGCTCGGTGGCGCTGGGCGGCACGTTCAGCGCCGTCTATCCCCAGGCCAGCCCGGGCGGCTGGCAACTGATAGGCCGCACCTCGGCCCGCATGTGGGACCTGGCGCGCGAGCTGCCCGCGCTGCTGCAGCCCGGCTACCGCGTGCGCTTTGTCGATGCGGCCGGCATGGCACAGGTGGATGAGGCGCCCGCGCCCGCCGTGGCGCAGGCCGCGCCGCATGAAGGCAACGCGCTGCGCGTCAAGGCCACGGGCCTGATGACGCTGTTCCAGGACCGGGGCCGGCTGGGCCAGGCCGGGCAGGGCGTCTCGGCCTCGGGCGCCATGGACCAGGCAGCCTTCAAGGCTGCCAACCGCCTGGTCGGCAATGCCAGCGACCTGGCCGTGCTGGAGACCGTGGGCGGTGGCCTGTCGCTGCAAAGCCAGGGCGAGACCGTGGTCGCCATCACGGGCGCCGATGCGCCCCTGACCGTGACCACCGGGTCCGGCCAGCGCTGGAGCGTGCCGCGCTACCAGGCCGTGGCCCTGGCCGATGGCGACCAGCTGACCGTGGGCCAGCCCGTGGCCGGCGCGCGCTGCTATGTGGCGGTGCGCGGCGGCTTCGCCGTCACGCCCGTGCTGGGCAGCGCCTGCACCGACACCCTGGCGAATGTCGGCCCTGCCGCCCTGGCCGTGGGCCAGGTCCTGCCCGTGCGGCCTGCGGACCGCAAGGCCGTGGCCGCACCCGAACTGCCGCCCGAATCCCTGCCCACCACCGGGCAGGACGTGGTGCTGGACGTGGAGCTGGGCCCGCGCACCGACTGGTTCACGCCCGAGGCCGTGGCCCTGCTGTCCGCGCAGCGCTGGCAGGTCACGCCGCAATCGAACCGCGTGGGCCTGCGCGTGGCGGGCGAGCAGCCCCTGGCGCGCGCCGTGGCCGGCGAGCTGCCCAGCGAAGGCACGCCGCTGGGCGCCATCCAGGTGCCCCCCAGCGGCCAGCCCGTGCTGTTCCTGGCCGACCATCCGTTGACGGGCGGCTATCCCGTCATCGGCTGCGTGGCGCCGCACCACCTCGATCTGGCCGGCCAGATTCCCGTGGGCGCCTGGATCCGCTTCAACCCCATCCGCGCCTTCGAGGAATACACCCCCGGCGCGCAAGGCTCCAAGAACTGAACGCGGGGAGCGCCCGGTGGCGCCTGCCCGCAACTGAAAGAAGCTGATCATGAAAAAAGTCCTGATTGCCAACCGTGGCGAGATCGCCGTCCGCATCGCCCGCGCCTGCGCCGACTACGGCGTGAAATCCGTGGCCGTCTACGCCGATGCCGACATCGACGCCCTGCACGTGCGCATGGCCGACGAGGCCTATGGCCTGGACGGCGAGCGCCCGGCCGACACCTACCTGAACATCGCCAAGCTCATCGCCATCGCGCACAAGAGCGGCGCCGACGCCGTGCACCCCGGCTACGGCTTCCTGTCCGAAAGCGAAGCCTTTGCGCGCGCCGTGCTGGATGCGGGCCTGCGCTGGATCGGCCCCACGCCCGAGACCATCGCCAAGCTGGGCGACAAGGTCGAGGCGCGCAAGATCGCCCTGCAGGTCGGCGCTCCCCTGGTGGCCGGCACGCCCGACCCCGTCAAGGATGCCGGCGAAGTGCTGGCCTTTGCCCAGCAGCACGGGCTGCCCATCATCATCAAGGCCGCCTTCGGCGGCGGCGGGCGCGGCATGAAGATCGCGTGGCGCATGGACGAGGTGGAGGAACTCTTTCACTCGGCCGTGCGCGAGGCCGTCACCGCCTTCGGCCGCGGCGAATGCTTTGTCGAGCAATTCCTGGACCGCCCCCGCCACATCGAGGCCCAGGTGCTGGCCGACACCCACGGCAACGTGGTCGTGCTGGGCACGCGCGACTGCTCGCTGCAGCGGCGCAACCAGAAGCTGGTGGAAGAGGCCCCGGCGCCCTTCCTCAGCGACGATCAGCGCGCCCGCATCCACAGCTCCGCACGCGACATCTGCGCGGCGGCCGGCTACGTCAGCGCGGGCACGGTGGAATTCCTGCTGAGCCAGACGGGCGCCATCTCCTTCCTCGAAGTCAACACGCGCCTGCAGGTCGAGCACCCCGTGACCGAGCAGACCACGGGCGTGGACCTGGTGATCGAGCAGCTGCGCGTGGCCGACGGCCTGCCCCTGTCCATCACCGAAACCCCGGCGCCGCTGGGCCACTCCATCGAATTCCGCATCAACGCCGAAGACGTGGGCCGGGGCTTCCTGCCCACGCCCGGCCCCGTGGTGCGGTTCGATCCGCCCTCGGGCCCCGGCGTGCGCCTGGACACGGGCGTGCAGACCGGCTCGGTCGTGCCCGGCAGCTTCGACTCGCTGATGGCCAAGCTCATCGTCAGCGGCGCCACGCGCGAACAGGCCCTGGCCCGCGCACGCCGCGCGCTGGCCGAGTTCCGCATCGAAGGCCTGTCCTCCGTCCTGCCCTTCCACCGCGCCGTCATCGGCCATGCCGACTTCGTGGGCAGCGACGGCTTCAAGGTCCACACGCGCTGGATCGAATCCGACTTCGCCGAACCCCTGGCCGCCGCCGTGCGTGCCGAGCCGCTGCCCGACGCCAGCCTGGTGCGCTGCGCGGTCGAGATCGACGGGCGCCGGGTGTCGCTGGGCCTGCCTGCGGTGCTGCTGCAGGGGCTGGCATCGACTGGCGGCGGTGTGGCTGCCGCGCCGGCTGCCGAATCTGCCGTGGACCCCGCTGCCGTCACCTCACCCATTGCAGGGAATCTGCATGCGTGGAAGGTGGCGGATGGCGACACCGTCCAGGAGGGCGATGTGATTGCCGTCATGGAGGCCATGAAGATGGAGATGCAGGTGACTGCGCATCGCAGCGGGGTGGTGGCGTTGGTGGCTGAGGCGGGGAAGGCGCAGGTGTTGGGGGCTGTGATTGCTCGGATTGGCTGATTTCTGTTTGACCTGTTTTTGATTTTGTTGTGCCTCTGGCGGCAGGAGCCGGGTTTCGGCCCGGCGGCCGACCTACTTTCTTATCGCGCGATAAGAAAGTAGGCAAAGAAGCGCGCCCCGAACTGCCCACGACCCTTCGCTTCGCTACGGGCGACCTGCGTTGGGCGGGATGCGGGGTGTGCCGCAGAACTCGCTGCGCGCTGGCGCGCTTCGCTCAAACAACTGCGGCAAGTCAGATGACGAAGCAAGCCTGTCCTTCGGCAGGCTTGCCACCCCGCATCCCGCCCAACGCAGGCGTGGGCAGAAGGGGGGAGGCTGGGGAACAGCCAACAGCCAAAAATGCAAAACAGCCGACGCGCCATCGCTGCGCTCGGCTGTTTTTGTCAATGGGGCCGAGCGCAGCGACGGCCCGAAAAAACTCCCCCGTATGTCAGCGCCTGCGGCGTGGTGGTTGCGGGGTTGCAGTCCTGCCGAAGGACAGGACTGCTTCGTGATCTGACTCGCTGCGGTTGTCTGAGCGGAGTTCACGCAGTGAACGCAGCGAGTTCCGCAGCGAACCCCGCAACCGCCACGACGCAGGTTGCCCCGCAGCGAAGCGAAGGGGTCGCGGACATCCGGGTCGCTTTTGCTTTGCCTACTTTCCTTTGGCGAAACAAAGGAAAGTAGGTCGGCCGCCGGGCCGAGACCCGGCCTCGAAAAACAACCCCCCGGCAGGGTCTCAAAAAAGAGCGTGAACTAATCAGCGCCCACCCTGAAAACTACGCGTGCTGTACAGATCCGCCGGCAGCCGCGACAGCAGCGGCAGACCAGACACCGCATCCACCGGCTGCCTCTCGATGTAGTTGAAGAACACATCGGAATCGAGCACGCCAATGTCCAGACGGCGCGCATCAGGCACGGCCGCCAGCGTCTTGTAGCCATCGCCGCCCGTGGCATTGAAGCTCAGCACGAACAGCTTGTACGTGCGCGCCGTATCCAGCGGCTTCCACGTCTTGCTCGCGTTGTCATACACCTCAATGCCCGACACGCGCTGGCCGGCCGCCGCTGCCGCATTCACGTCAAAGCGCAGGCCGCCCGTGTAGGGGTAGGGGCCGGTCGTGCCGCTGGGGCCGTAGACGGCCTGCAGGCCGTCTTCGAGCATGCCCTTGACTTCCGTGCCGGTGATGTCCAGGCGGAACAGCTTGTTGCCGAAGGGCAGGACCTGGATGACCTGGGCGGCCGTGGTCTGGCCCAGCAGCGGGATGCGCACGCCGCCGCCGCTTTGCAGGGTGATGTCTGCGCCGCCGTAGTGGCGGTTGGCTTCTTCCAGGTAGGCCTGGGCCACGAGCTGCTGGATGTCGCCGCCGCGCACGCTGACGCTGCCTTCGGCATTGCAGGCGGCGCTGGACTGGCTGTAGTTCATGGTGCCGACGCCGCCGGGCACGCGGCGCGAGCACAGTTCCTGGGGCACGGTGGCGACCTGCTTGAGGTTGAACTGGGCGACCTTGTCCTTGAAGGGCTGCAGCGCGGCCGTGGCCTTGGCCGAGGGCGTGGTCACGCGCAGCACGCCGGTGGCGGCGGCACTGGCCTTGAGCGCGGTCTTTTGCGCATCGGTGGCGGCCTTGCCGGCGATGGTGAAGCTGTCGCCGATCAGCACATGGGGCGTGCCCGTGCACTGGGTGACGCGGCCGTCGGCGTCGAACTGGACCTTGAGGTCGCCGACGACCTGGGCGTACTCCCAGGCCTGGACCACGCAGACGGGGCTGCCGTCCTTGTCGGCCAGGCGCGTGGGGTAGGCGCCGCCGGGCGTGCCCACGCCGGTGGTGTTGAGCACGTCGGGGCCGAGCAGGGTGTGCGAGTCGCCGCCCACGACCACGTCCACGCCGCTGAGCTTGGGCACGATCTGGCGGTCGTACTCATAGCCCACGTGGCTCATGACGATGATCTTGTTGATGCCCTTGGCGCGCAGCGCGTCGATTTCGCGCTGGGCCGCCGTGGCCTCGTCCTCGAAGGTGGTGTCGGCATCGGGGCTGGACGATGCCTTGGTCTTGCCCGCAATGGTCAGGCCGACGATGCCGATCTTCTGGCCGCCGCGCTCCACCACGGTGGAGGGGTTCACATAGCCGGGCGCCTTGGCCGCGTTCAGGGCCGAGTTGGCGCCAAAGCGCACGTTGGCGCTGAGCACGGGCGTCTTGCAGCTGCCTGTGCGCAGGCGGTCCAGGAAGGACTTGAGGCCGCTGTCGCCCTTGTCGAACTCGTGGTTGCCCAGCGTGAAGGCGTCAAAGCAGACGGTGCTCATGAGGGCGGCATCGGCCTCGCCGTCGGCGCCTGCACGGTTGAAGTACAGCGTGCCGGTGAGCGCGTCGCCGGCGTGCAGCTTGAGCACGTTGGGCGACTGCGCGGCCAGCTCCTCGATGGCCTGGGTCACGCGCGCAAAGCCTGCGGCGTCCACGGCCACGGCTTCGGCCTTGCCCGTGCCGGCGTCCAGCTGCAGGGTCTTGCTCTTGGACTCCAGCGTGGAGTGGTGATCGTTGATGTGCAGAATGCGCAGCTCCAGCGGCTGGCCTGCGGGCGTGTCGTTGCCGGAGCCGCCGCAACCGGCGATCAGGGCGGAGGCAGCCAGGGCCACGGCCAGCGGGCGCAGGGCGGGGCGATGGGAGGTCAAGGACATGAACGGGTTCTCTCTGTATCGGTTTGTCACGGCCGCCGATGCTGGGCAAGGCTGATGACACGGCGATGAAATCGCCTTGCAGGGGGCTTGACCTTGACATGGTGGCAATCTCTAAAGTGCCTGCATGCGAGAACAAAGGAGTCAGGCAATGAATGCATCGACCAAGGCCGGCATGGCCATAGACCTGCCCGTTCAGGGCATGACCTGCGCCTCCTGCGTGGGGCGTGTGGAACGCGCGCTCAAGAAGCTGCCCGGCGTGCAGGAGGCCGTGGTCAACCTGGCCACCGAAAAGGCCAGCATCCGCTTCGAGGGCGCGGCCGATCTGCCGGCCGCCATTTCCGCCATCGAGAAGGCCGGCTACGAGGTGCCCCAGTCCAGCGTGGAACTGGAGGTGGAGGGCATGACCTGCGCCTCCTGCGTGGGCCGCGTGGAGCGGGCGCTGAAAAAGGTGGAGGGCGTGCAATCGGCCAGCGTGAACCTGGCCACCGAACGTGCAGTGGTGACGCTGGCTGGCAGTGCAGATGTGGCGGCCCTTGTGGCAGCTGTGCACAAGGCCGGGTACGAAGCGCGTCCGCTGGGCGCCAGCGCGAACCCGGCCAGTGAAGGCGGCGCTGCGCAGTCGCCGGCCGAAGACGGCACGGAGCAGCGCCAGGCGCGCGAGCGGGCCTCGCTCAAGCGCTCGCTGATCGTGGCCACGGTGTTTGCTTTGCCGGTGTTCGTGCTGGAGATGGGCGGCCACATGGTGCCGGCCTTCCACCACTGGGTGGGGCAGGCCATCGGCACCCAGAACAGCTGGTATCTGCAGTGCCTGCTGTCGGCCATCGTGCTGTTCGGGCCGGGCCTGCGCTTCTTCCAGAAAGGCATTCCCGCGCTGCTGCGCGGCGCGCCCGACATGAATTCGCTGGTGGCCGTGGGCACCTCGGCGGCGTTTGCCTATTCGCTGGTGGCCACCTTCGTGCCGCACTGGCTGCCGGCCGGCACGGTGAATGTGTATTACGAGGCGGCGGCCGTGATCGTGGCGCTGATCCTGCTGGGCCGCTTCATGGAGGCGCGCGCCAAGGGCAATACCTCGGAGGCCATCCGCCGCCTGGTGCGCCTGCAGGCCAAGACGGCGCGCGTGCGCAAGGATGGCGCCGTGCAGGAAGTGGACATCGCCGCCGTGCGTGCGGGCGACACCATCGAGGTGCGGCCCGGCGAGCGCATTCCTGTCGATGGCGAGGTCATCGAGGGCAGCAGTTTCGTCGATGAATCCATGATCAGCGGCGAGCCCGTGCCGGTCGAGAAAACCCCGGGGGCAGAACTGGTCGGCGGCACGGTGAACCAGAACGGCGCACTGGCCTTTCGCGCCACCAAGGTGGGCGCGGACACGCTGCTGGCGCAGATCATCCGCATGGTCGAGCAGGCCCAGGGCTCCAAGCTGCCCATACAGGCGCTGGTGGACCAGGTCACCATGTGGTTCGTGCCGGCCGTGATGGCCGTGGCCCTGCTGACCTTCGGCGCCTGGCTGGCCTGGGGGCCGTCGCCCGCACTGAGCTTTGCGCTGGTCAATGCCGTGGCCGTGCTCATCATCGCCTGCCCCTGTGCCATGGGCCTGGCCACGCCCACCTCCATCATGGTGGGCACGGGCCGGGCCGCGCAGATGGGCGTGCTGCTGCGCAAGGGCGAGGCGCTGCAGACCTTGAAAGATGCCCGCGTGGTGGCCGTGGACAAGACCGGCACGCTGACGCGCGGCCGCCCCGAGCTGACCGACCTGGTGCTGGCCCCGGGCTTCGAGGGCGAGCGCAGCCGCGTGCTGGCGCTGGTGGCGGCCGTGGAAGACCGCTCCGAGCACCCGATTGCGCGCGCCATCGTGGATGCTGCCAAGGCCGAGGATCTGCCGCTGGGTGCTGTTGATCGCTTTGAATCGGTGACAGGCTTTGGCGTGCGCGCCCAGGTGGACGGCGTGCGCGTGGAGATCGGTGCCGACCGCTTCATGCGGGAATTGGGCCTGCAGGTGGACACGCTGGCAGACGAGGCCGCGCGCCTGGGCGACGAAGGCAAGACGCCGCTGTATGCCGCGGTGGACGGACGCCTGGCCGCCATGATCGCCGTGGCCGATCCCATCAAGGACAGCACGCCGGCCGCCATTGCCGCGCTGCACGCCTTGGGCCTGAAGGTGGCCATGATCACAGGCGACAACCGCCGCACGGCCGAGGCCATTGCGCGCCAGCTGGGCATCGACGAGGTGGTGGCCGAGGTGCTGCCCGGCGGCAAGGTCGATGCCGTCAAGCGCCTGAAGGCCGAACACGGCACGCTGGCCTATGTGGGCGACGGCATCAACGACGCGCCGGCCCTGGCCGAGGCCGATGTGGGCCTGGCCATCGGCACGGGCACGGACATCGCCATCGAGGCGGCCGACGTGGTGCTGATGTCGGGCGACCTGGGCGGCGTGCCCAATGCGATCGCGCTGTCCAAGGCCACCATGGCCAATATCCGCCAGAACCTGTTCTGGGCCTTTGCCTACAACGTGGCCCTGATCCCCGTGGCCGCCGGGCTGCTGTACCCCGTCAACGGCACGCTGCTGTCGCCCGTGTTCGCGGCTGGGGCCATGGCGCTGTCCAGCGTCTTCGTGCTCAGCAACGCGCTGCGCCTGCGGCGTTTCAATCCGCCGCTGGCGGCGGGGCGTTGAACGACGAAGGGCGTCAGCCGGGCAGCTTGGGGACTTCGATGAAGTCGTCCAGGCTCAGGCCCTTTTCTTTCAGCAGGGCCTCGAGCACGGGCTGCAGGCGGCCCAGGCTTTGCTGCACGGTCTCGCGCACCGTGTCCACCACGACCTGGGTGCTGCGGTCGATCTCCACATTGAGCAGGTCGCCCACGCCCTTGGACTCGAACACGGTCATGCGGCGCGTCTCGGGGATCAGCCACACCTCGAACCAGCCGGCCTGGCGGTCCACCTCGGACACCGTGAGGCTGGCGCCGTTGATGGCGATGTAGCCCTTGGCGAACACGTAGTGGCGAAAGCCCTCGGGAATGCCGAAGCGGATGCGGTGGTTGGTGTCGCTGGAGGCCACTTCCAGCACGGGCGAGGTGAAATCCACATGGCCCGACAGCGGATGGCCGCCGATCTCGGCGCCGTCCTTTGCCGCGCGTTCCACATTGACGCGCCCGCCCACGGCATAGCCGCCCAGCGTGGTGATGTTCAGGCTTTGCAGCATCACGTCGAACGTGGCGCGCGTGGGCGAGAGGATCTCGGTCACCGTCAGGCACACGCCGTCGGTGGAGACGCTGGCGCCGATGGCCAGGTCCTGGCAGAAGCCTTCGGGAAAGTCGAGGGTGAAGGTGCGCAGGCCGTTCTGGTCGCGCAGCGCGGCAATGCTTGCCACGGCCTGGATGATGCCGGTGAACACGATGTGGGATTCCTTGGAGCCGCCCGGTCGGCGGCGAAGCGGGTATTTTGCATCGCGGCGCTGCGCTGCGGGGGCGCAGGCCGGCGTGTCCCTGCGGGCATCAGGCCGGTGCCGCTTCCTCTTCCCACCAGCCGCTGAGCAGGGCTGGGGGCCGCTGCGCCGCATGCACCCAGGCACAGGACGGCCAGGCATCCTGCTGCACGTTCATGCCCGCATAGATGCCGTAGCCGGGGCCGGCCGCGATCTCGCCTTCGGCATGCAGGGTCTCGCCCGCGCGGATGCTGCAGGCCGCACGGATGTCGCCCAGCGCACGCATGCCCCAGTCCACCTCGATGTGGCTGCCGCCTTCCACGTCGGCGCCAGCGTACAGGCCGTGGCCCAGCTCGATCAGGCCGCTGGCGCGGATGCTGCCGCCCGCGCGCAGGCCCTTGCCGCAGCGGATGGCGCCCTGCACCTCGATGTCCTGGCCGGCCTGGGCGCCGCCGGCCAGGCGCAGGTCGGCGCCGCAGCGCAGCTCCCAGCCGGCGCGCACGTCCTCGGCGCGCAGTTCCTCGTGCACGTCCACGCTCCATGCGGCCTTGACCAGGCCGCCGGCCTGCAACGGGCCGCTGCAAAAGATGGCGCCGCCGCTGTGCAGGTCCTGGCCGGCCTCGATGCGGCCCGCGTGGATGCCGGCGCCGGCCTGCAGCGTGCGGCCCACGGCCAGCAGGCCGGGCACGCGCAGCTCGCCATGCACGACGACGCTGCCCGCGAAGACCAGGGCATCGGCCTCCAGGTGATCGACCTCCAGCACGGCATCGGTGGGGCCGAACTGATTCATGAGCCAGCGCGCATCCTCGACGCGGCCATCGCCCACCAGGGCATCGAGCACGCGCTGGTAGTCGTTGCCGTCATGGCGGTTGCGCACGAACCAGCGAAAGCCCGCCGCGCAGGGGCTTTTAGCACGCAGAAAGTTTTGGGAGAGTTCCATGTCCATCATCGGCTCCGGGGTCAAGGCGGCTGCGCCATGCGGCGGCGCGGCCGAAAAGGCGTGCAGGCCAGGGAGATGCGGGGCGTGGGCCGGCAGCTCCTGGCATGCGCTTCGCATGCGGGATTCGCTGCGGGGGCCGTGCGGGAAGCTGGGGGTGGACCTCAGGCTTTCCGCACGGCGGCGGAAAGCAGGGCCGTGAAGCCGCACAGGCTGATGAAGGCCGTGGGCACGCCGTGCACGCGCTGCGGCCGCTGCGCGCGCAAGGCGGTGCAGCGGGTCGGGGCGTGGCGGAAAAGGCGTGTATGGGCCATGGACAGGGGCAGGAGCAGCCGCGATTATGCCGCGAGGCCATTTGCGCACGGGGGCATGGGGCCGTGTACAGGACGGGGCTTCGTTGCTTTGGGTAACATCACGGACCCTGCGGGCGCCCGGTGGAGGACCATCGGCGCCCGGTTGCCCTGCTGCGCGGCGATCGGCCCGGCAGGGTCCTCTCGCCAAGAGAAGCCCATGAATTCCAAGACTCCCCCCTCGTTCCTGAGCCGCATCGCCATCGCGATCGGCAGTTTCTTCGCCATCCTCGGCAACGGCCGCCTGGCCGCCGATGTGTCCCGCCTGCGCGACGGCGAGCCGCTGGCCGCCGACGTGCCGCCGCCCGCACCCAAGGAGGTGCGCGTGGAGGTGCCCGTGGACCGGATCGTCGAGGTCCGCGTCGAGGTGCCTGTCGAGAAGGTGGTCGAGAAAGTGGTTGAAAAGCGTGTCGAGGTGCCGGTCGAGAAGATCGTCGAAAAGACCATCGTAGAGCCGGCCGCACCCGCTGGCACCGCCGCCCTGCAGCTGCTGGGCCTGCTGCAGCGCGAGGCGCGCTTCGTGGACTTCGTGCAGGAAGACGTGGCCGGCTATGCCGACGCCGAGATCGGCGCCGCAGCGCGCGTGGTGCACGAAGGCTGCCGCAAGGTGCTGCGCGAGCATTTCAGCATCGCCCCCGTGCGTGCCGAGGCCGAAGGCAGCCGCGTCACGCTGGCCGCAGGCTTTGATGCCGCCGCCGTGCGCCTGACGGGCAACGTGGTCGGCCAGGCGCCGTTCACGGGCACGCTGGGCCACCGCGGCTGGCGCGTGGACGATGTCCGCCTGCCCCAGCTCACCGATCACAAGGCCGCCGCCATCGTGGCCCAGGCCGAGGTGGAGCTGTGAGCATGGACCAGTCCCGTCAATCCTCCCAGGCGCGCTACAGCATCGGCATCGACCTGGGCACCACGCATTGCGCGCTCTCCTATGTGGACCGCCAGGCCAGCGATGGCGAGAAGGTGGAGCAGGGCGTGCTGGACATTCCCCAGCTCACCGGCCCCTCCAGCGTGGAGGCGCGCCCGCTGCTGCCGTCCTTCCTTTACCTGCCGCATGAAAGCGAGCTGACTGCGGCCGACATGGCCCTGCCCTGGGGCGCCAGCCAGGACTTCGTGGTGGGCGAGTTCGCGCGATCGCGCGGCGCGGCCACGCCGATCCGGCTGGTGTCCAGCGCCAAGAGCTGGCTGTGCCATCCGGGCGTGGACCGCCGCTCGCCCCTGCTGCCGGCCGATGCGCCCGAAGAGGTGCACCGCGTCTCGCCCCTGACCGCCTCCATCCGCTACCTGTCGCACCTGCGCTGGGCCTGGGAGCAGGCCCATCCCGAGGCGCCGTTCGACGCCCAGGACGTGACGGTGACCATTCCCGCCTCGTTCGACCCGGCCGCACGCGAGCTGACGGCCGAGGCCTGCCGCGCCGCGGGCTTCCACAAGCTCACGCTGCTGGAGGAACCCCAGGCTGCGCTGTACAGCTGGATCCAGGCCAGCGGCGGCCAGTGGCGCAAGCAGGTGCAAAGCGGCGAGATCATCCTCGTCGTGGACGTGGGCGGCGGCACCACCGACCTGTCGCTGATCGCCGTGCTGGAAAAGGACGGCGGCCTGGAACTGCAGCGCGTGGCCGTGGGCGAGCACATCCTGCTGGGCGGCGACAACATGGACCTGGCCCTGGCCTACGGCGTGGCCCGCAAGCTGGCCCAGGAGGGCAAGCAGCTCGACGCCTGGCAGACCCGCGCCCTGGCCCATGGCTGCCGCCAGGCCAAGGAGCAGTTGCTGGCCGATGCCACGCTGCAGTCCGTGCCCGTGGTCGTGCCCAGCCGGGGCAGCAAGCTCATCGGCGGCAGCATCCGCACCGAGGTCACGCGTGACGAGGTGCTGCAGATGCTGGTGGAAGGCTTCTTCCCGCGCGCCGCCGTCTCCGACAAGCCCCAGACCCGCGCGCGCGCCGCGCTGACCCAGCTGGGCCTGCCGTATGCGCAGGACGCGGCCGTCACGCGCCACCTGGCGGCCTTCCTCTCGCGCCAGGCCGGCGCCACCGAGCAGATCGAAGGCCTCAAGGGCACGCAGCCCGAGGGCGCGTCCTTCCTGCATCCCTCGGCCATCCTGTTCAATGGCGGCGTGCTCAAGGCGCCGCAGATCGAGCAGCGCATCCTGGAAGTCGTCAACGGCTGGCTGGCCGGCGAGGGCGCGCAACCCGCGCGCCTGCTGGACGGCGCCAACCTGGACCTGGCCGTGGCGCGCGGCGCCGCCTACTTCGGCCATGTGGCGGCTGCGGGCCGTGGCGTGCGCATCCGTGGCGGCACGGCGCAGAGCTATTACGTGGGCGTGGAAAGCAACATGCCCGCCATCCCCGGCATGGAGCCGCCCATCTCTGCCCTGTGCCTGGCGCCCTTCGGCATGGAAGAGGGCACCGAGGTGGCGCTGGACACCCAGGAATTCGGCCTGGTCGTGGGCGAGCCCGTGCGCCTGCGCTTCTTCGGCTCCTCCGTGCGCCGCGCCGACCAGGTCGGCACCGTTCTGGACTTCTGGGGCCCAGAGGAACTGGTCGAACTGCAGGAGATCGAGGCCCATCTGCCCGCCGAAGGCCGTGCGCCCGGCGAGATCGTGCCCGTCACCCTGCATGCGCGCGTGACCGACATCGGCACGCTGGAGCTCAACGCCGTGCCCGTGGGTGGCGACGAACGCTGGAAGGTGGAGTTTGACGTGCGGGCCGATGTAGCGTAGCCCGCCCCGGCGGCAGGCCCGGTCCGGGCCGCGCACCGTGCCATGTATTGACTGCCGATATGCCTGATACCGCCGCCTCCGAATCTTCCGCCCCCGCTCCCGCGTCCGGTGCAGCCCACATCGTGGGCATCGACCTTGGCACCAGCCACACCGTGGTGGCGCATGTGCCCGTAGGCGGCACGGCGGCCGACATCGCCTTGCTGCCCGTGGCGCAGCGTGTCTCGGCCGGCGAGGTCGCGGCCCAGGTGCTTCTGCCCTCGGCGCGCTACCAGGCGGCGCCCGGCGAACTGGGCGATGCCTGGCAGCAGCCTTGGACTGCTCTGGGCGCCGATGCGCAGGCGCCCGCCGTCAATGGCCGCTGGGCGCGTGACCTGGGCGCGGCCGTGCCGTCGCGCCTGGTGGCCAGCGCCAAGAGCTGGCTCTCGCATGCGGGCGTGGACCGCACGGCGGCCATCCTGCCCTGGGGCGCACCCGAAGAGGTGGCCCGGCTGTCTCCGCTGCAGGCCTCGGCCAGCTACCTGGACCATGTCCGGCAGGCCTGGGACCGCACGCACCCCGGCGCGCCGCTGCGGGACCAGCTGGTCGTGCTGACCGTGCCGGCCTCGTTCGACGAAGGCGCGCGCGCACTGACGCTGGAGGCCGCGCAGCTGGCCGGCCTGCCTGCAGTGCAATTGCTGGAGGAACCCAAGGCCGCCTTCCACGACTGGCTGGTGCTGCAGGGCGAGCATCTGGCGGCCGAGCTGGCGCACTGCCGCCTGGTGCTGGTGGTGGATGTGGGCGGCGGCACCACCGACCTGACCCTGATCCGCGTGCAGCCCGCTGAAGCTGAAGGCCTGCCCGTGCTGACACGCACGGCCGTGGGCGAGCACCTGATGCTGGGCGGCGACAACATGGACCTGGCGCTGGCCCATCGGCTGGAGCCGCAGTTCGCCCCGCCCGGCGAGCGCCTGCCCGCCGCACGCTTCGCCCAACTGGTGCAGCGCTGCCGCATGGCCAAGGAACAGTTGCTGGCCGACGATGCGCCCGAGTCCGTGGCCGTGACCCTGCTGGGCGGCGGATCGAAGCTGCTGGCGCAGACGCGCACGGCCACGCTGCGCCGCGACGAGGTGCGCGAGGCCGTGGTCGAAGGCTTCATGCCGCTGGCCGGCCTGCAGGATCTGCCCACCCGGCGCCAGGGCGCTTTGCGCGGCCTGGGACTCCCATATCCTGCCGATGCGGCGATCACGCGGCACCTGGCGCAGTTCCTCGCGCAGCACGCGGCTGGGGAGTTGCCCGATGCGGTCCTGCTCAATGGTGGCGTCTTCCACGCCCATGCGCTGGCCCAGCGGCTGGTGGCGCAACTGCAGGCCTGGCGCGGCCAGCCGCTGCGCCTGCTGCACAACCCGCACCCCGACTGGGCCGTTGCACGCGGCGCAGCGGCGCATGGCCTGGCCATGCATGCCCAGAGCCGTCCGTCTGAGGATCTGCCGGAATCGGAAGATGCCCGGACGGTGCCCGCCCCGGTACCGCGCATCGGCGGTGGCTCGCCGCGCAGCTACTGGCTGGTCCTGCCCGAGAAGGCGGGTGCCGCACCACAGGGCATCTGCCTGCTGCCGCGCGGCACGGAAGAGGGCGTGCGCATCGTGCTCTCCGGCCGGCGCTTTGCGCTGCGCCTGGGCCAGGCCGTGCGCTTTTCCCTGGTGGCCAACAGCCTGGCGGCCGCGCCTGCGCAGGCCGGACGCATTGCGGCGCTCGACGGCGAGGGCTGGGTCGAGCTGCCCGCCCTGTCCACCGTGCTGCCTGCGCCCGAGGGCCGGGACAAGGCCCAGGTCGAGGTGCAACTGCAGGCCTGCATGACCGAGGTCGGCACGCTGGAGGTGCGCTGCGTGGCCGCCGACGATGCACAGCGCCAGTGGCTGCTGCCGTTCAGCGTGCGCGGTGCGCTGGCCGCAGATGGGCAGGACACCGGCGATCGTTCTGCCCGGCAGGGCCGGCTGGCCGACGCCGTGGCCCTGATCGAGCGCATCTTCGGCAGCCAGGCCCAGGAGGTGACGGCCAAGGAGGTCCGCCAGCTGCGCCAGTCGCTGGAGCGAAGGCTGGGCCCGCGCGAGGACTGGGATCTGCCGCTGCTGCGCGCACTGTTCGACGCCCTGCTGGCCCGCGCCAGGCGCCGCCGCCGCACGGCCGAGCACGAGCGCGTCTGGCTGAACCTGGCAGGCTGGTGCCTGCGCCCCGGCGTGGGCGCCGAGCTGGACGGCTGGCGCATGCAGCAGGTCTGGCAACTGCATGGCCAGGGCCTGGGCCATGGCGGCGAGGCGGCCAACCGCACCGAATGGTGGGTGTTCTGGCGCCGCGTGGCCGCAGGCCTGGACGAGGCCCGGCAGATGGAGCTGCTGGAAGAGGTTGCCAGCCACATGCAAAAAGCCGTGCAGCAGTCCACGCAGCGCAGCCAGGGCAAGTCCGCCCATGGCAGCTACGACGACATGCTGCGCCTGTTCGCCGCCATGGAGGCCGTGCCCTGGCAGTACCGCCAGGAAATGGGCCAGTGGATGCTGCAGCGGCTGAAACACCCCGGTGAATCCGTCCAGACCTGGTGGGCCATAGGCCGGCTGGCCGCGCGCATGCCGCTGGCCGCCAACGCCCACCGCGTCATGCCGCCCGAGGCTGCGCAGGAGTTCCTGGACGCCACCCTGGCCCAGGACTGGCGCCGCAATGAAACCGCCATGTTCGCCGCCGTGCAGATGGCCCGCATGACGGGCGACCGTGCGCTGGACCTGTCCGATGCCCAGCGCGCCCTGGTGCTGGAGCGGTTGCGCGGCGCCGGTGCACCGCAGCGCTGGATCGACCTGGTGGAACAGGTCCAGCAGATGGACGCCCAGGATGCGAAGCGCAGCTTTGGGGATAGCCTGCCGCCGGGGCTGGTGCTGGTGGGGTGAGGGCTGTTGCCCCAAGAAGAAGGCCCCGCACTGCGGGGCCTTCTTCTTGGGGAGGCACTGCAGCAAGTGCAGTGCGCTGTGCTTACTGCGAGTTCCAGACGTAGTAGGCGACACCTTCGTACTTGAAAACGGGATAGCTGGCGATCACGAAATCACGTTCGGCCGCGTTGACGGTGTAGAAATGCGCGCCTGTCTGCAGGTTGAAGAAGCGGAACATGGGCACGGTGCCATTGCCGGCAGCCGTCTGTGCGTACCAGGACGTGCCCTCGCTCTTGAAGCTGGGGTAGGTTGCGATCACGTAGTCACGTTCAGGCTGGCTGATGGTGAAGAAGTGTGCACCGGAGGCCGTGTTGAAGAAACGAAATACCGGGTTCAGGCCCTGCTGCGGCTGGGTGGACGCATAGAAGGCCACGTTCTCGTACTGGAAGGCCGGGTAGGTTGCCACCACATAGTCGCGCTCGGAAGCGCTGGCGGTATAGAAGTGAGCGCCGGTCTGGCGGTTGAAGAAGCGGTAGATGGCCGTGCGGGCCTGTCCGGTGCCGGTGTCGACGCCGCCCGTGCCCGTGTCTGCAGCAAGCCACTTCTGCACATTGGGGAAGAGCAGGTCAAAGCGTCCATAGATCGAGTTGCCACCCGTGCGCGAGCAGGTCTGGTCGTCGCCGCCGTAGAGCGTGCCGACCAGCAGGCCATTCAGGAACAGGCCAGAGCCGCTGCTGCCCGGCTGTGTCAGCCCCTGGTCCCAATTCACGCTGAGGTAGCCGCCATCGCGGTACCGGCAGGTCATGGTGGCATCGCTGGAGGGTTCGCAGGCCAAGGAGCGGTCATAGGTGCCGAAGCTGATCTTCTGCAGGTCGCCACGCGGGTGGTGTATGCCTACCACCTTGGCGCCACTGGTCAGGGCCTGGGTGGACCAGCCGGCAAAGACGGCGCCTGCAGGGGCGGCTTCGTTGAGCCGCAGCAAGCTGCCGTCATAGGTGGCTGTGGCGTACAGCAGGGTGGCGCCGTTGCGCAGCGTGCGCGAGGCCGACGACAGCGTGCGGCTGTTGCACGAGGGCGTGCGATAGAACCACGAAGTCTCCAGCGTGGAGGCCACGGTCTGGGTGCTGATGCAATGGTTGGCCGTGATGAAGTAGGGCGTGCCGGAGCCTGCCTTGTCGTTGATCAGCGTGCCCGAGCACACATAGCCCTGGCCGTTCTGGACATAGAACATGCGCGCCACGGCGTTGCGCTGCGCGCTGTAGGCGTCATAGCAGGTGGAGTCCAGGTGGCATGACAGGGACTCGTTGAGCTGGGCCGAGAACACGTTCTCGCCCTCCAGCGGCAGCGACAGGTTCTCGTACACGTGCATGACGCGCGGAATGGCCAGTCGCAGCGCATCGGCGGGCGTGCCGGGCGGCAGGTCGATCTCCAGGGTGACCTCGTCACCGCCACTGTCGGGCGTCCACCAGGTGCGGCCATCGGCGCTGGCATCGCCTGCGTCCTTGTTGGCCTGCAGCAGTTGGAGCACGCGCTGGCCCGAAATTTCATAGGCGCCGGCGCGGTCGCCCTGGGCATAGATGCGCAGCAGGGCGCTGCCGGGTAACTGCTCGATTTCCACGCCCAGGCGAATGCCGTAGGCACCTTCGGAGCGCACGCTGACTGCGGCAATCAGCCCGCCGTCGGCCGAGGTCTGCCATTGCAGTTGCCCGCCCAGGGCCTGGGTGGTGGCGGTCTGGCTGCTGGGGCGCTGTGCGCCCACCTGCAGGGCGCCGCCCACAGCGGCCGAGGCGGCTCGCACATCCTTCCAGGTGCCCAGTTCCACGCGCAGCGGCGCGGGGGTGACAGCTGCGGGGGAAGACATGCTGCGTGAAGCCAGGAACTCCCGAGGCGTGTCCTGCGGCTGGACGCGCGAGTCCACGCTCATGCGAGGGATGAACTGAGGCACATCGGCGGCGCCCTCCTGCCCCCATGCCAGCCCCAGGCTGCCTGCCAGGGCGAGCGCCAGCGCGACGCTGCGCAAACCCCTGCGCGCAGTGGTGTCGAAAAGATCGGTCATGAGCTCCCTCTCAACGGATTGGTGGATATTGCGAAACCCGGGCATTTTAGGTGTTGTGTGCGTGACAGCCCGGTGACGGCACCGCCGTCCGGCGCTTTCTAGAATGGTCGCTGCGCTGCAGCGGCAGCCGGGTGCGGACACTGCGAGCGCCGTGCCTGCCCCACACATCTGCCCCCTGTCATCTACCAAGGATCTGATCCAGCATGAGCCATTCCTACTCCGACACCCAACTCCTGATCGACGGCCAATGGCAGGACGCCGCCAGCGGCAGGAAGATTCCCGTGCGCAACCCGGCCAGCGGCGAAGTCATCGGCCATGTGGCCCATGCCGACGTGGCCGACCTGGACCGTGCACTGGCCGCAGCGCAGCGCGGCTTTGAGGTCTGGCGCAATGTCTCCGCCCATGAGCGCGGCGCCGCCATGCGCCGTGCCGCCGCCCTGCTCAAGGAGCGCGCCGACGAGATCGCCGCGCTCCTGACGCAGGAGCAGGGCAAGCCCGTGGCCGAGGCCAAGGGCGAAATCCTGGCCGGCGTGGGCATCATCGAATGGTTTGCCGACGAGGCGCTGCGCGTGTACGGCCGCATCGTGCCCTCGCGCCGCCCCGAGGTGCAGCAGCTGGTGATCAAGGAGCCCGTGGGCCCCGTGGCCGCCTTCACGCCCTGGAACTTCCCCGTCAACCAGATCGTGCGCAAGATCGGCGCGGCGCTGGCCACGGGCTGCTCCTTCCTGTGCAAGGCGCCCGAGGAAACGCCGGCTGCGCCCGCCGCCCTGTTCAAGTGCTTTGTCGATGCCGGCGTGCCGGCCGGCGTGGTGGGCCTGGTGTTCGGTGATCCGGCGCAGATTTCCTCCTACCTGATTGCCCATCCCGTGATCCGCAAGGTCACGTTCACCGGCTCCACCGCAGTGGGCAAGCAGCTGGCGGCGCTGGCCGGCCAGCACATGAAGCGCTCGACCATGGAGCTGGGCGGCCACGCGCCGGTCATCGTGGCCGAGGATGCCGACGTGGCCCTGGCCGTGAAGGCCGCAGGCGCGTCCAAGTTCCGCAATGCGGGCCAGGTCTGCATCTCGCCCACGCGCTTTCTGGTCCACAACAGCGTGCGCGAGGAATTCACGCGCGCCATGGTCGCCCATGCCGAAGGCCTCAAGGTCGGCGATGGCCTGGCACAGGGCACGCAGATGGGCCCGCTGGCCAATCCGCGCCGCGTCACGGCCTTGTCCCATCTGATCGAGGATGCGCAAAAGCAGGGCGCCAAGCTGCTCACGGGCGGCGCCTCGCTGGGCGGTGCGGGCAACTTCTTCGCTCCCACGGTGCTGGGCGACGTGCCGCTGAGCGCCGAGATCTTCAACCAGGAGCCCTTCGGCCCCGTGGCCGCCATCCGCGGCTTTGACGATCTGGGCGAGGCCATTGCCGAGGCCAACCGCCTGTCCTACGGCCTGGCGGCCTATGCGTTCACGCGCTCCATCAAGACGGCCCACCAGCTGGCCCAGCAGGTCGAGACCGGCATGCTGTGGATCAACCAGCCGGCCGTGGCTTCGGCCGAGATGCCGTTCGGCGGCGTCAAGGATTCGGGCTATGGCTCCGAAGGCGGCCCCGAGGCGCTGGAGGCCTATCTGGTCGCCAAGGCCGTGTCGATCGCGGCGGTGTAAGACAGGCATCTGCCCCATGGACAAGGCCGTCCCACTCGCGTGGGACGGCCTTTGTTTTCATGGGGCGGCAACGCCCGACGTGGCGACCCCTGGTATGCGGTAGACGACGAGCACGTACTTTGAAAGGCTCTGGCGCTCAACCTCCACGCCACCCAGCCCCTGGGCAATACGCCGGCTGGCGGTATTGGGCTCGGCCACCGGATAGCGCAAGGACTGTGGCGCAAAGGTCGCTCGGGCCCATGCTGCCAGCGCGGCCACGGCTTCGCGGCCGTAGCCCTGGCCATGCATGTCCTCGCGTATCCAGATGCCGAGCTCGGGCTCGGCGTCGCGCGCGCGGTGCAGGCCCAGCAGGCCGGTGAATCGGCCTGACGTGCGCTCGCGCAGCGTGAAGTTGAAGTCCGTGCCGGCTGCGATCTCCCGCAGCCATCCGCGCCAGACCGCCTCGAACTCGGCAGGCGTCGACGCCGGCTCGAAGGACAGGTAGCGCGTCAGCGTGGGCGTGATGCAGGCAAAGGCCTCATCGGCATCGGCGGCAGTGAAGGGGCGCAGCGCCAGGCGCTGTGAGGTGATGGTGGTGTCGCTCCACGACATGGATGCTTTCCTTGCAACAGGGGGACAGGGAGCGTGGGGCGCTGCCGGCCTTGGCCGACCTTAGCCGTTCATTCTGGCATGGGTCCGTGCTTCAGCCGGCGTTGCGGAAGAAGGCTTCGTGCTGCGCGATCTCGTGCGCGGCATGGCGCAGTTGGCGGGCCTGGTCGGGATGGCGTTCGGCCACGCGCTGCGCCAGCGCGCGCAAAAGCGGCGGGCACTGGCCGGGCGCCTGCTGCAGCCGCTGCAGGCGCAGCAGCGCGGCGCGCACGGCGCGGGCGGTGCCGTCGCCCAGGGCCGCTTCCCCGGACAGCTGGTGCAGCGCCTGGATGGCGCGGCCCACATGCAGTGCGGCCAGGCCGCACTCCGCTGCCTGCGCACCCAGTTGCCCTCCGGCCTGCTCCGACATGCGCACCAGGCGCAGCAGCCGGTGGTACAGGCGGGCGCGCCAGATGCGGCCATCGCGCGCATGGCCGGGCGTGGCGGCCATGTCCTGCAGCTCGTGGACCATCATGGAGCGCAGGCTTTGCAGCCGGCCCTGCAGCGTGACCGGCAGGATGAAGCGGTAGGCCGCCCAGCCGGCCAGCGGCCCGGACACAACGGCCAGCCCCAGGGCCAACGCATGGCCGAAGCTGGCCGTCTGCGGGTAGTGGGGCTGCAGCAGGAGCAGCAGCACCATGTTGCAGTCATAGCCCGAGAGCGCGGTGCGCTGGTGCGAGAACAGCAGTGCGCCAACGTAGACAAAGGGCAGCATCAGCCACACCAGACCCGCCTGGCTGCCGGCGAACGGCCAGACCAGCCACTGGCAGGCCAGGGCCACCAGCACGCCCATGGCCTGGCCCAGGGTCACATGGCGCATGGTGGCCGACGGGTTTTCGAAGCCCGAGAACACGGTCAGCATGATGGACATGCCCAGCAGCATGTAGGCACCGCCGCTCCAGCCCGTCACCACCCACAGCAGGCCCACGATGGCGATGGCCGCGCTGGCACGCAGCATGGCGCGGCGCGCGCCCAGCCAGTCGCTGTGCAGCACCACGGGCCATTGGCGGGCGCGGTGGCCGGGCGGCAGGGCCACGTCATGGGTGGCGGCCAGGTGGGCCTGCAGCGCAAAGCCCATCGGGGCCAGCATGTCGGCTGCGCCGGGCCAGGCCACGGCGGCCTCGCGTGCGCGCACCAGGGCCGCCGCGGCCTCGTGCAACTGCACGCGGGTCTCCAGCGCCAGGGCGGCTTCGCGCAGCGCCTGCGCGGCGGCCAGGGCCTGCGCCTCGCCAAAGGCCGCAGGCGGCTCCTGTGATGGTGCATCGCGCAGCCACAGCAGGGCCGAGATCTGGGCATTCATGAGCCGGCGCAGCGCGTGCACGGCCTCGCGCGAGCGCTGCGAACCGGCGGCGTGCGGGTCCAGCCCCTCCTCGATCACCGCCATGGCCAGCAGGCGGGCGGCGATCTCCTGCGAGCCCAGGGACGAACGGCCGCGCGCCTGCAGGCTGTCGGCCAGATCGCGCAGGAGTTGCGCGAACAGCTGGCGCACCTCGGCATTGCCGGGAATGCCGCTGCCCTTGGGCGTGAACAGCCAGCCCACGAGCAGGGCTGCGAACACGCCGGTCAGCGCTGTGAACAGCCGGTCCCAGCCCAGGGCGAAGACCTGGTCGGGATGGGCGAAGTCCAGCAGCGCGACCATGGCCGCCGAATAGCCGGACAGCATGGTGCCGTAGGCCACGAAGCTGCGCTGCAGATTGCCCACGCCCGCGCACAGGCCCAGCCACACGGCCAGGCCCAGCACCAGCCACAGCAGGTTTCCCTGGGCCAGCAGCACCAGGCCCACGCCCACGGCCGTGCCGGCCACGGTGCCTGCGACACGGAAAAAGCTTTTTTCGAGCAGTTGCCCGCGCAGCGGCTGGGATGCGGCCCAGGTGGCCATGGCAGCCCACTGCGGATGCTCCAGCCCCAGCTGCCAGGCGGCCAGCAGCGCCAGGCAGGCGGCAAAGGCCGTGCGCAGATGCTGGCGCAGGCGCACGGGGTCGAAGCCCCAGCGGACCGAGGCCTGCAGCAGGCGGCCATAGGCATCGTGGAGGGCGCTCATGGCGCGCCTTCAGTGCGCAGCGCGGCCATGCGCGCCTGGATCTTGGCTATGCCGGCCAGCATGGCCTCGACCTCGGCATCGTCCAGGTCCTGCAGCATGGCCAGCTCGGCCTGCAGCATGGTGGCGCGCACGCGGTCCACGGCGCCGTTGCCTTCGTCCGTCAGGAAGATGCGCTTGCTGCGCCGGTCGCCGGGGTCGGCACGGCGTTCCACCCAGCCGTGGCCTTCCAGAATGTCGAGCAGGCGCACCAGGCTGGAGCCGTCCAGTCCCACGCGCTCGGCCAGTTCCTTTTGCGTGACACCGTCGCCCCAGGCACGCAGGTGGATCAGCGGCGCCCAGGTGGCATCGGTCAGGCCGTCGGCCAGCAGTTGCTCCTCGACCTGGCGGCGCCACTGGCGTACCAGGGTGACCATGAGAAAGCCGAGACGGGCGCGGGGAGGGGCAGAAGCAAAGGACATGCCTCGATTATCTTTGCAATGCAATTAATTTGCATTGCAAATTAATTGTGTCTGCATTTGATTTAAGGGTATTCCCTTGTTCTGGGGCAGGCAGTCCATGAAAAAGGCCCTGCAAGACGATGCTTTGCAGGGCCGGTCGATGGATGCGGACGGCTTCAGAGCAGGCCGGGAACCCAGCGGTTGAAGAGCAGGCCCGCCACCAGAAGCCATGCGAACAGCAAGGCGGCCAGCAGCAGGGGCTTCGTGCCTGCGGCACGCACGGCGCGGACATGGGTGGTCAGGCCCAGGGCCGCCATGGCCACGGCCAGCAGCGCGTTGTCCAACTGCACGCCCACCTGCACCACGGCGGCAGGCAGCACGCCCAGGGAGTTCACGCCGGCCATGGCGACGAAGCCCAGCGCAAACCACGGAATGGTGATGCGGCGCGGTTGGCCGTCGCTCACCTGGCTGCTGCGGTTGCCGCGCGCCACCGCCATGGACAGCAGCAGCAGGAAGGGGGCCAGCATCATCACGCGCACCATCTTGGAGATCACCGCCACGTCGGCGGCTTCGGGGGCAATGGCTTCGCCGGCGGCCACGACCTGGGCCACCTCGTGCACGGTGGAGCCCACGTACAGGCCGTACTGCGCAGGCGACATGTCCAGCCAGCCGTGGGCAGCGTTCCAGTGGAACAGCGCGGGGTAGAGGAAGGTGCCCACGGTGCCGAAGACCACCACGGTGGCCACGGCCACGGCCACGTCTTCGGCGCGGCCCTTGATCACGGGTTCGGTGGCCAGCACGGCAGCGGCGCCGCAGATGGAGCTGCCCGCGCCGATCAGCACCGTCGTGCGCGCATCCAGCCCGAAGACGCGGCGGCCCAGCCACTGCGCCAGCAAGAAGGTGCTGCCCAGCACCAGGGCATCGACCACCACGCCGGCCATGCCCACATGGCCTATGTCCTGGAAGGTCAGCCGCAGGCCGTAGAGCACGATGCCCGCGCGCAGCAGGCGCCGCTTGGCCAGGCCCACGCCGGCATGGCAGCTGGGCGCCAGGCGCGGATAGACGGTGTTGCCGATGACCAGGCCGATGCAGATGGCCAGCGTCAGCGCACTCAGGCCCGAGCCGGCCAGCAGGGGCTGGCGTGCGCCCCAGGTGGCGGCTGCGGCAATGGCGCCGGCCAGCAGCAGGCCGGGCGCAAGCTCGGTCAACTGGCGCAGCCAGCCGGACGGATGGGAGGGGCGTGGGAGGGATGTGGTGTTCATGGTGCCTGCGCGCCGCGTCAGGAGCGCGGTGCATGGGAGGCACTTTAGATTTCTTGGCTATATTCGTATAACGAATAGTTTTTGTAGCATCAACCGGGGAAACAGGTTGATGCCTCGTCCAGACTGCACGCCATGCTGCACCTCACCCTGCGCCAACTTGAAATCTTCTGCGCCGTCGCCCAGGCGGGCTCCACCGTGGCTGCGGCCGACGCCGTGGCCCTGTCGCAGTCGGCCACCAGCGCCGCGCTGCAGCAGCTGGAGCAGGCCATGGGCGCCCAGCTGTTCGAGCGCGTGGGCCGGCGACTGGCGCTCAACGACGCGGGGCGCGCCCTGCTGCCCGAGGCGCTGGCGCTGCTGGAGCAGGCCAGGGGCATAGAGCAGGCGTTTTCGGTGCGGGCCGCCAGCCTCCCCGTGCGTCTGCGCGTGGCAGCCAGCACCACCATAGGCACCTATGCGCTGCCGGCCGTGCTCGCGCACCTGGCGCGCAGCCATCCGCACCTGAGCGTGGACCTGCAGATCGCCAACACGCGCGAGGTGGGCCAGGCCGTGGAATCGCTGGACGTGGACCTGGGCCTGATCGAGGGCACCAGCCACTGGCCCGGGCTGGAGGTCGAGCCCTGGATGCGCGACGAACTCGTCATCGTGGCTGCAGCACAGGACCCGCTGGTGCAGGCCGCAGGCCAGCGCCCGCTGGGCGTGGCCGCCTTGCGCGGTGCGCGCTGGCTGCTGCGCGAGCCGGGCTCGGGCACGCGCGAGATGGTGGAGCATGCCTTGCTGCCGCATCTGCACCAGCTGCCGGCCGCCGCCACGCTGGGCAGTTCGGAGGCGATTGCGCGCTGCGTGGCCCAGGGCCTGGGCGTCAGCTGCCTGTCGCGCGTGCTGGTGCAGGCCCTGGTCGCCTCGGGAGAGCTGGCCGTGCTGCCGACCACGCTGCCGCGCATGTGGCGGGATTTCTCGCTGGTGCAGCGGGCGGGCAAGCGCCGCTCGCCGGCGCTGGCGGCCTTTGTGCAGGCCTGCCGCCAACACGCCCAGGACTGAGGCGGGTTATTTGCCCATCGGAATCGGCGTGCTGCGCGGCACGGGCACGGCGGTGACGCTGTTTTGCGGCGAGCCTTCGATCACGCGGTCCGAGTAGGTCATGTAGACCAGGGTGTTGCGCTGCGCATCGACCATGCGCACCACGCGCAGGCGCTTGAACAGCAGCGAGATGCGTTCGGTGAACACCTCGTCCTGCTGCTTGAGCGGCGCAGGGATCTGGATGGGGCCGGTCTGCACGCAGCTGATCGAGGCTTCGGCGCGGTCCTCGGCCAGGCCCAGGCCGCCCTTGATGCCGCCGGTCTTGGCGCGCGAGACATAGCAGGTCACGCCCGCCACCTTGGGATCGTCATAGGCATCGACCACGATCTTGTGGTCCGGGCCTATGAACTTGAACACCGTGTCCACCGCGCCGACCTGCTCGGCGCGCGCACCGCAGGCGCCCAGCAGCAGCGTGGCCAGGGTGGCCGTGAGCAAGGCCCGGCTGTTCATGTCAAGCCTCACCCGCCACATGGCGGCGAAGATGCTCCAGAGCTTCCTCGACCTGATCCACCAGCACCAGGCACAGGTCGCCGGGTGTCAGTCGCGCCAGCGCATGGTCGATGGCGTTGAACTCACCCTGGATCTGGGTCACGTAGTCGGTGCGCGGTGCGCCTTGCAGGCCTTGCTGCAGCAGGGCCAGGACTTCACCGTCGGCGCGGCCGCGCTGGCAGGCATCCTGGTAGAGAATGACGTCGTCGAAGGCCTTGCCCAGGATCTGGGTCTGCTCGGTGATGTCCTGGTCGCGGCGGTCGCCCGCGCCGCTGATGACCACGCTGCGGCGCTGGGCCGGCATGGCGTCCACGGCCTGGACCAGGGCGCGAATGGCGTCGGGGTTGTGGCCGTAGTCGGCGATCAGCGTGGCGCCACGGTAGTCCATGACGTTGAAGCGGCCCGGCGCGTTGTCGCTGTCGTTGACGAAGCCGGCCAGCCCGCGGCGGATGGTCTGCCAGGGCATGCCCACGCCCCAGGCGGCGGCGATGGAGGCCATGACGTTCTCCACCTGGAAGCTGATGGTGCCGTTGCGCGTGATGGGGATCTCGCGCAGCGCGATGGTCTCGCGCCACGAGCTTTCGGCCGCGACGATGCTGTCGCCGTCCACGTAGACCACGCGGTTGCCCTGGGCACGGTGCGTGGCCATCACGGGGTGGTGGCGGTCGGCCGCGAAATAGATGACCTTGCCCGGCGAGGTGGAGGCCATGGCGGCGACCAGCGGGTCGGCCGCGTTGAGCACGGCATAGCCGTCGGTGGCCACGTTCTGCACGATGACGCGCTTGAGCACGGCCACGTCTTCCACCGTGGTGATGTAGTTCAGGCCCAGGTGGTCGCCCGCGCCCACGTTGGTGACCACGGCCACCTGGCAGCGGTCGAAGCCCAGGCCTTCGCGCAGGATGCCGCCGCGCGCGCATTCGAGCACGGCCGCATCGGTCTCGGGGTGGGCCAGGGCGTTGCGCGCGCTGCGCGGGCCCGAGCAGTCGCCGCTGTCGATCTGGCGGCCGTTGACGTAGACGCCGTCCGTGTTGGTCATGGCCGTGCGCCAGCCATGCGAGGTGAACAGGTGGGCGATCAGGCGCGTGGTCGTGGTCTTGCCATTGGTGCCGGTGACGGCCACCAGCGGGATGCGGCCGTCCTGGCCAGGCGCGAACAGCTCATCGACCATGGGCACGCCCACGTTGCGGGGCTTGCCGAAGGACGGCGCCAAGTGCATGCGCAGGCCCGGTGCGGCGTTGACTTCGACGATGCCGCCGTTTTGCTCTTCCAGCGGGCGCAGCATGGTCTCGCAGACCACGTCCACGCCGCAGATGTGCAGGCCGATGGTCTGGGCGGCCTCCACGGCGCGCGCGGCGATGTCGGGGTGCACGTCGTCCGTCACATCGGTGGCGCTGCCGCCCGTGGACAGGTTGGCGTTGTTGCGCAGCACCACGCGCTGGCCCTGGGCCGGCACGGATTCGGGCGTGAGGCCTTCTGTGGCGATGCGCGCGATGGCGATGTCGTCCAGGCGGATCTTGGTCAGCGCCGTGCCGTGGCCCGAGCCGCGGCGCGGGTCCTGGTTGACGATGTCCACCAGCTCGCGGATGGTGTGCTGGCCGTCACCCAGCACCTGGGGCGGCTCGCGGCGCGCAGCGGCCACCAGCTGGCCGCCAACTACCAGCAGGCGGAAGTCATGGCCGGGAAGGAAGCGCTCGACCATGATGTCGTCGCCGAATTCCGAGGCGGTGGCGAAGGCGGCCTTGAGCTGCTCGTGCGTGGTGATGTTGACCACCACGCCCTTGCCCTGGTTGCCGTCCTGGGGCTTGACCACCACGGGCAGGCCCACTTCCTGGGCCACGAGCCAGGCTTCTTCCACATCCTTGACGGGGCGGCCCAGCGGCACGGGCACGCCGGCGGCGTGCAGCAGGCGCTTGGTCAGGTCCTTGTCCTGGGCGATGGACTCGGCCACGGCGCTGGTCTGGTCCAGCTCGGCGGCCTGGATGCGGCGCGCCTTGGAGCCCCAGCCCAGCTGCACCAGCGAGCCCGAGGTCAGGCGGCGGATGGGAATGCCACGCGCCACGGCCGCATCGACGATGGAGCCGGTGGAGGGGCCGATGCGCTCGTCCTCGTCGAGTTCGCGCAGCTGGGCGACCACCTTGTCGGCGTCGAAGGGCGTATCGGCCAGGGCCGACTGCAGCAGCTCGCCGGCCTGTTCCATGGCCAGGCGGCCGACGGCCTCTTCGGTGTACTCCACCACCACCTGGTAGGTGCCGGTCTCCACGGTTTCATGCGTGCGGCTGAAGGTCACCGGGCAGCCGGCCTGGGCCTGCAGCGAAAGGGCCGCGACTTCCAGCACCTGGGCCAGCGACAGGCGCTGGTCGGCGCCGTGCGGCTGCAGCGTGCCGATCTTGGGAAAGCGCGCGCGCAGCCGGTCCTCGAAGCCGGGCAGGGCCGAGTAGTCGCACTCGCCGGGCTCGCATTGCACGATGGCTTCGATGGCGGTGCTGCGGGTCCAGAGATTGGGGCCGCGCAGGGCTCGGATGCGGGTGATCTGCATAGTGTCTTCTTTCGGAGGGCAGGCCCGCGTCGCCGGGCCTGCCTGCATGTCATCGTGTGGTCGGGCTCAGGCGGCGGTGGCTGCGGCGGCCGGCGTGTAGTCGAAGGTCTTGATGCCGGCGACGATGAGGTCGGGGGCAATGTCCATGGACCACGCGGCGGCAATGGCAGCCAGCAGGGCCGGCGTGTCCGGGCGCAGGCCGCCGGGCAGGCTCAGTGCGTCCAGCGTACCCAGCACGCGCTCGGCAGCGCCCGTGGCCAGGATCACCTGGTTGCCGCGCACGAAGACGGCACGGCCTTCGCTCTCGGAACGGTGGGCCGCGACCACGGGGCTGTCTGCCTGCATCGAATAGAACAGCACCTCGCCGTCGCACAGGCGGGCCAGGTCGGCCACCTGCTCGATGTCGGCATTGAGGACGCCCGCGCCTTCGTCCAGCACCACGTCGATCTGGGTGCGCATCACGCGCGTCATCTGCGACTGCTCGTGCACGTCATGGTCAGGCAACTGCTCGAAGCCGTCCATGTCGGTGACCACGCCGACCAGGCAGCGGTCGTAGGCCAGGCCTTCCTCCAGAATGGAGCGGGCCGTGGTCTGGATGACGGCGGCCTGGGCCAGGCGGTTGGTCAGCAGGCGGTGGGCACCGGCCCAGTTGGCGGTATTGGTCTTCTGGGTCTGGCGGTTGGACAGGAACATGCCCTCGCTGCTGGCCACGCCCGTGAGCTTGCCCGACAGCTGCAGCAGCCAGCCCACCAGGCGGGCCGTGAAGCCGTTGTTGCGCGTGCCGGCAATGCCCACCAGGGGGATGCGGCCTGCGCCCGTGCCCTCTTCGGTGCGCGGGAACAGGTGGTCGGCGATGGCCATGCCCACGGGGCGCGGCGCGCCGCTGGTGGGCTTCAGGTGCATCAGCAGGCCGGGGCCGGCGTTGACTTCGAGGATGGCGCCGCCCTGCTCTTTCATGGGGCGCGAGACGTCCTGCAGGATCATGTCCATGCCCGCGATGTCCAGGCCCACGATCTTGGCGGCCAGCGTGGCCATGTAGGCCACTTCGGGGTGGACCTCATCCGTGCAGTCGATGGCCATGTTGCCGTTGCGCTGCAGCAGCACGCTGGTGCCCTGGGCGGGAATGGTGTCGGGCGTGACGTTCTGGCGCTTGAGCTCCAGCTTCACGGCCGGGGCTTCGAGGTTGATCCAGTCCAGCGGGTATTCCTGCTCGGGGCCGCGGCGCGGGTCCTGGTTGACCACGGCGACCAGCTCGCGCAGCGTGGACTTGCCGTTGCCGGCCACGCTCACGGTCTCGCCACGGCAGGCCGCCACGACCTTGCCGCCCACCACCAGGATGCGGTGCTCGGTGCCGTCGATGAAGCGCTCGACGATCACGTCGGAGCCTTCGGGCTGGGCCAGCGCAAAGGCGGTCTTGATGTCGGCCTCGTCGCGCAGGTCCAGCGTCACGCCACGCGCGTGGTTGCCGTCCGAGGGCTTGACGGTGACGGGAAAGCCGATGTCCTGCGCCACTTCCCAGGCTTCCTCGGGGCTGTTGACGATCTGGCCTTCGGGCACGGGCACACCGCAGGCGGCCAGCAGGCGCTTGGTGAAGTCCTTGTCCTGGGCAATGCCTTCGGCAATGGCGCTGGTCTGGTCGCTCTCGGCGGTCCAGATGCGGCGCTGCGCGGCGCCATAGCCGAGCTGCACGAGGTTGCCGTCATTGAGGCGGATGTGGGGAATGCGGCGCTCGCCTGCAGCATCGACGATGCAGCCCGTGCTCGGGCCCAGGTAGCGGTCGTTGATCTCGGTCTTGATGGCCTTGACGGCGGCCTTCAGGTCGAAGGGCTCGTCGTTGATGGCGGCCATGATCAGCCGGTGGCCGTAGGCCAGGGCCGTGCGCGCCACGGTTTCCTCGGGGCAGCGGAAGACCATGCGGTAGATGCCGCGCTGGGAAATCTCGCGCGTCTGGCCGAACTCGGCCGGCATGCCCGCCAGGTTCAGCAGCTCGATGATGATGTGCTCCAGCACATGGCCGCACCAGGTGCCGCCTTCCAGGCGCTGGATGAAGCCGCCGCGCTCGCCCACGCCGCAGTGGTGCTCGATCAGGTCGGGCAGCCAGGCCGTCAGGCGCTCGTTGAAACCGTCAAGCTTGTTCGAGGGATAGTCCTCCAGCTCACCAAGATCCAGCCAGACCTCCAGCACGGGACGGTAGGTCCAGACGCTGGGTCCACGCAGGTAGGTGGTGCGCAAGAGTTGGATGTCTTTGAATTTCGCCATGTCGATCAACGGGTAAGCGTGAGCGACGACCCGGGTGCGGATCGCCGGAGAATGGGAGAGGATTGTGCGCTCAGAAAGCCCATGCGCAGTGCTGTCAGCCTAAACCAGGGTTGGCGCGTTGAGCAGGGTATGCCGTGCAAAGCGCGGGATATCCACCGGGGAGCTGCGGTTGCCCGCATGACACCAGGAGCCGCCAGGGGCGGGAAAAACAACTCAACATGCAAGAACACCATTCTGTGGACGTTTCGGCCTTCCTTGCCAGCCCCCGCGGGGCTGGGCTGCGAGCCAGGCTCGCTTCCAATGAAAACGTGCTGGCCCTCGTCCCGGTTGACCTGACCCTCGATATGCGCTTCGGCGAAGGCTGGGTTGTGCTGACCAACCAGCGGCTCCTCGCCTGTGATCCTGCAGATCAGCAGTGGAGTGAGTGGGCACTATCCATTGGTCAGAATCTGCGCACGCTGGACCACGGCGGCGTGGGCAACCTCGAACTGCACGGCCCTGCGGCGCGGCTGGCGCTGTGGCGCTTCACGCTGCGCCACCAGGCGGCCGTGCTGCGCCTGCTGCAGCAGTTCGACCACGAGCGCGAGCGCCTGGCACGCGGCGAGGACTTCGCCGAGCCCGAGGACGACGTGCCCCGCTGCCCGGCCTGCCAGGCCGAGCTGCCGCCCGAGGCCGACGAATGCCCGGCCTGCGCGCGCCAGCAGGGCCCGCAGACCTCCACCTGGGTGCTGCTGCGCCTGTGGCGCTTTGCCCATCCCTACCGGCACCAGCTGCTGCTGGGCTTTTTGCTGACCCTGGCCTCCACGGGCGCCACCCTGGTGGCGCCCTACCTGACGATTCCCATCGTGGACAAGATCCTGATCCCGTTCCAGAACGGGCAGCAGATCGACAGCAGCCTCGTGGTCTTCTACCTGAGCGGGCTGCTGGCGGCGGCGCTGGTGGCCTGGGGCCTGGGCTGGGCGCGCACCTTCGTGCTGGCCAAGGTCTCCGAGCGCATTGGCTCGGACTTGCGCACCACCACCTACAACCACCTGTTGACGCTGTCGCTGGACTACTACGGCAGCAAGCGCACGGGCGACCTGATGGCGCGCATCGGGGCGGAAACAGATCGCATCAATTTGTTTCTATCCTTGAACGCGCTGGATTTCGCCACCGACGTGCTGATGATCGTGATGACCTCGGTCATCCTGTTCTCCATCAATCCGTGGCTGGCCCTGGTCACCCTGGTGCCGCTGCCCTTCATCGCCTGGATGATCCACCTGGTGCGCGACCGCCTGCGCACGGGTTTCGAGAAGATCGACCGCGTCTGGTCCGAAGTGACCAATGTGCTGGCCGACACCATCCCCGGCATCCGCGTGGTCAAGGCCTTCGCCCAGGAAAAGCGCGAGGCCGACCGCTTCGCCCAGGCCAACCTGGTCAACCTGCAGGCCAACGACAAGGTCAACAAGACCTGGTCGCTGTTCACGCCCACGGTGACGCTGCTGACCGAGATCGGCCTGCTGGTGGTCTGGGGCTTCGGCATCTGGCTGGTGGCTGGCGGCCAGATCACGGTCGGTATCCTGACGGCCTTCATCGCCTACATCGGCCGCTTCTACAGCCGCCTGGACTCGATGAGCCGCATCGTCTCGGTCACGCAGAAGGCGGCGGCCGGCGCCAAGCGAATCTTCGACATCCTCGACCACGTGAGCAACGTGCCCGACCCGGTCAACCCGGTCAAGCTGCCGCGCGTGCAGGGCGCCATCACGCTGGACAACCTGAGCTTCCGCTACGGCAGCCGCGCCGTGATCAAGAACCTGGACCTGCAGATTCGTCCGGGTGAAATGATCGGTCTGGTCGGCCACAGCGGCTCGGGCAAGAGCACCCTGGTCAACCTGATCAGCCGTTTCTATGACGTGAGCGAGGGCTCCATCCAGCTCGACGGCGTGGACATCCGCAGGCTCAAGGTCTCGGACTTCCGCAGCAACATCGGTCTGGTGCTGCAGGAGCCCTTCCTGTTCTTCGGCACCATTGCCGAGAACATCGCCTACGGCAAGCCCGATGCCACGCGCGAGGAAATCGTGGCGGCGGCCCGTGCTGCCCACGCCCATGAATTCATCCTGCGCCTGCCGCATGGCTACGACTCCCTGGTGGGCGAGCGCGGCCAGGGCCTGTCGGGCGGCGAGCGCCAGCGCATCTCCATTGCGCGCGCACTGCTGATCGACCCGCGCATCCTGATCCTGGACGAGGCCACCTCGGCCGTGGACACCGAGACCGAGAAGGAAATCCAGAAGGCGCTGGACAACCTGGTGCAGGGCCGCACGACGATTGCCATTGCCCACCGCCTGTCCACGCTGCGCAAGGCCGACCGCCTCGTGGTCATGGACCGGGGCGAGATCGTGGAAGTGGGTCCGCACGACGAGCTGATGGAAAAGCAGGGCGCCTACTGGCGCCTGTACCAGGCCCAGGCGCGGCGCGCCGAAGAGGATGCCCAGGCCGCAGGCCTGACCCTGGCCGCAACCACCATCGAGGAATAAGCCATGTCCAACGCCCAACATTCCGCTGCCGGCGCCGATTTGAGCGGTGTGCGCATGGAGCGCAACGCCCATGGCCGCCTGGTGCTGATCCTGGCCGACGGCACGCGCCACGAATCCGTGGTGCCCGTGCGCGCCTTTCCCATTGCCGCGCCGCTGGAAGGCCTGTCCCTGGTCTCCGTCGATGGCAAGGAGGCGCTGTGGGTGGACCACATGGACCACCTGCCGGCGCAGGCCCGCACGCTGATCGAGGAAGACCTGGCCGTGCGCGAGTTCGTGCCCGTCATCCAGCGCATCCACAAGGTGTCCGGCTTTTCCACGCCCAGCACCTGGGACCTGGAGACCGACCGGGGCCCCGTGCAGCTCGTGCTCAAGGCCGAGGAGGACATCCGGCGCCTGTCGGGCCGCACGCATCTGATGATCACCAGCCAGGACGGCGTGCAGTTCAGCGTGCCCGACAGCACGGCGCTGGACCGCACCTCGCGCAAGCTGCTGGAGCGCTTCCTCTAGCGCCTGGTCGGGGTGAATAAGGGGTTTACCCTTGGTTTGAGGCAGGCCGAAGCGTCTTGCAAAAAAAGCGCTTCAGTTCTTTCAGCTTCTGTCGATGATGAGGCGACGGCGGGAAATTCCCGCCCACAGCACACATCCAGCAAGAGGGTCGAGCCATGCCAATTCCACCTGTTGACCGATCACCCATACCGTGGCGCCCGCAAAGCGCCGATCTGTACTCCACCGGTGCGTCGGGCGCGGTGCCCGTGCGTCCTGTGAACGCCACCAACGCCGTCGAATCCACGGACCGCATCGGCGAGGGCCGGGTGGTGCGCGATCCTGAAAAGCCGTCCGTGGTGGACCAGGAAAACCGCGACTGGACGCTGGCCGAAGAGATCAAGCAGAAGGAAGAGGTCGAGGAGCCGCCCAAGGAGCCGATCTCCAAGCAGCTCATCGAGTTCATCCAGTCCATGTGGCGTGCCAGCGCCATGGCGGTGGAGCAGGCCCAGGAGGTCAGCAAGGCCGACGATGTGGCCCGCAACAAGATGCAGGTGCGCGACGAACCGTTGACCTATTCGGAACCCAAGGTCAAGCGTACCGGCGGTCTTTGAGTGTCAGGGGCGCGGCAAGAAGGCTCAGTCCTTTGAGCCTTCGCCTTCCTTCTTGTCCCTGGCGGCGGGTGCGGCTGCAGCATGCTCGGCTGCCGCACGCTCGGCGGCCTTTGCCTCTTCGGCCTGCGCCTTGGCCTTTGCCTTGTCGCGTTCGGCGCGGTACTTGACGGCAAAGGCCTGCACTTCCGCATAGGAGACGTAGCCGTCCTTGTCGGTGTCGGCCTCGTCGAAGGCCGCCGACAGGCGCGGGAACAGCGCCACTTCGGCACGGCTGAGCTTGCCGTCCTTGTTGAAGTCCAGCATCTTGAATTCACGCTGGGCCTTGATCTCCCCCTTGGTCAGCGGCGCCGGGCTGGCCGTTGCCTGCTCGGTGGCTGCGTTTTCTGCCGCCTGCGCGCGCGCGGCGGGCAGCATGAAGGCGCTGGTCAGCAGCACGACGACGGCGGCCTGCAGCAGCGGTGGCCGGCGCAGCAGGGCAGAGCGGTTCATGACGGGAAAATGCATGGGCTTTATTTGGGCACGGAACCGGCATTTGCAAGCACGGCCGGCCCGCCCTTTGCAATTGTTTACTTCGGCGGATCGGCGTCCGGATTGGAGATGCCGCTGCTCACATGGCCTGCCGGCACATGGCGCGCGGCCGAGTTGACGTGGCCGGTCTGGTCGTCGAAGAAGAAGTCCGGCTCGAACTCGCGCAGGAACGGGCCCTTTTCCAGGCCACCGAGGAACATGGCCTCGTCCACCGCAATGCCCCATTCCAGCAGCGTGCGGATGGCGCGCTCGTGCGCCGGTGCGCTGCGCGCCGTCACCAGGGCCGTGCGAATGCGCATGGTCTGGGACGAGTCCGCCTGCTGCTGCAGCCGGTGCAGCGCCACCAGCAGCGGCTTGAACGGCCCTTCCGCCAGCGGCGTGGCGGCATGGGAGACCTCGTGGCGCAGAAAGGCCGGCAGCCCGCCTTGCTGGTAGACGCGTTCGGCCTCGTCGGAGAACAGCACGGCATCGCCGTCGAAGGCGATGCGCACCTCCTGCGGATAGCGGTCGCCTGCCGGCGTGGAATCGACCATCACGCGTGCGGCAGGAAAGCCGATGGACAGCGCCCTGCGCACATCGACCTCGTTGGCCGAGAGAAACAGGTGGGCGCCCAGCGGCCGCAGGTAGGAAAACGGATCGCGCCCGCGCGTGAACACGCCGCGCTCTATGTGCATGTCGGCCGCCTTGGCAGAGGCAAAGACCCGCATGCCGCTGGCCGGGTCGTTGCGCGAGAGCATCATCACCTCCACGCGCTGCACCTCGGGCGTATTGAAGGCCAGCAGCTTGCGCACCAGCGGGAAGGCGATGCCCGGGCGTGCGGGCTGGTGCACCAGGTCCAGCTGGCGGCGCATGTAGGCCTGCTCGTCACCGGCGTCGAACAGCCGGTTCTCCTCCTCGAAGTCGAACAGCGCCCGCGAGGAGATGGCGACGACCAGCTTGTCTTGCAGGGTCACGGACATGGCTTGGCGCTTTTCGCTATTTGACGAACTGGTTGAGCTGGATGATGGGCATGAGCACGGCCAGCACGATCAGGGCCACGACCATGCCCATGGCCACGATCAGCAGCGGCTCCAGGATGGTGGCCAGGTGCATGGCGCGGCGCTGCACCTCGGTGGACAGCTGGTTGGCCGCGCGCTGCAGCATCACGGGCAGCTGGCCGGTCTGCTCGCCCAGGCGGGCAAACATGGAGATCAGTCCCGGGAAGCGCTTTTTCTGCGCCAGGGCCGAGGCCAGCGGCGCGCCCTCGCGCACCAGGGCCAGCGCGTCCATGGCATCGGCGCGCAGCGCGCGGTTGCCCAGCGTTTCGGCTGCGGCCTGCAAGGCCTTGAGAATGGGCACGCCTGCGCCCGCCAGCATGGCCAGCGTGCCGGCAAAGCGTGCCGCGTTGTAGTTGCGCGCCAGCCGGCCGATCAGCGGCAGGCGCAGCCACCAGGCGTCGAAGCGCTCGCGCAGCACGGGGTTCTTCATGGACAGCCGGAATCCCACGGCGCCCAGCACCAGGGCGACCAGCGCGGCCCAGCCATAGCTGCGCACGAAGTCGCTGAGCGCCAGCATGGCCACGGTGAGCCAGGGCAGGGCGCGCTTGGTGCCGGCGAACACGCTGGCCACCTGGGGCACCACGTAGCTGACCAGGAACAGCACGATGACGATGGCCACCAGGGTCACGATGGCCGGGTACAGGGCTGCTCCGATGAGCTTGGACTGCAGGGCCTGGCGCGATTCCAGATCGTCGGCCAGCCGCTCCAGTACCGGGCCCAGGCTGCCGCTGGCCTCGCCGGCGCCGATCACGGCGCAGTAGATGTCGGAGAACTCGCGCGGGTGCTGGGCCAGTGCGCGGGCAAAGGTGGAGCCTGCGTTGACCTCGGCGCGCAGCGCAGCCACGAGGTGGTGCTGGCGCGGGTCGTCGGCTTCTTCGGATAGGGCGGCCAGGGCGCGCTCTATGGGCAGGCCTGACCCGACCAGACCCGCCATCTGGCGTGTCCACACGGTGAGCCCTGTGGAGCCAAGGACGGGACGGGTCAGCCAGCGCGAGGCGCCGCCCTGCGGGCCGGACGCGGAACCCGAGGCCACGATCTCCACGGCCATGGGCACCAGGGCCTGGGCCCGCAGCTGGCTGCGCGCGGCGCGCGCGTTGTCGGCTTCGATCGTGCCCTTGCGGGTCTGACCTTGTGCATCCAGGGCTTCGAAGGAAAAGGCAGGCATGCGCGGCGGGAGTCGGGAAGGGCTGGGGAAGGGATGGCGTTCAGGAAACGCCAGGCGGCGATCCAACCCCCGATGGTAGCCGCTGCCGGTGACGACTGGATGGCGAGGCCGCCGCCGCGGTCGGCGGCAGCCCCTGCCTGGCCCCTATGCCGGCTGGGCCGCGAGGTCCGCTTCGTTGAGCTGGATGGAGCGCAGCGAGGCCGGGCGTTCCATCAGCGGCTGGCCGTAGTCGCTGAACTCGGGCAGTGCGGGCAGCAGCTTCATCATCGTGCCCCAGCGCAGGTAGCTGGCCATGAGCACGTCGGCCGCGGTGAACTGGTCGCCGCACAGGTAGCGCCTGCCGGCCACGGCCTGGCGCAGCGTCTGCACCACGTCGTCATAGCGGCCATAGCCGGCGGACATGGCCTGGTCGGCCGTCTGCTGCTCCAGGTGGCCCTGGCTCTTGGCAGTTATCAAGGCGTCGACGGGGCCGGCCAGGAAGAACATCCAGCGGTGGTAGACGCCGCGCAGCGGGCTGTCCACGGCCGGTGCGAGCCTTCGTTCGGGGAAGATGTCGGCCAGATAGGCAAGGATGGCGGCCTGTTCGGTGATCACGGTCTCGCCGTGCACCAGGGCGGGGACCTTGCCCATGGGGTTGACAGCCAGGTAGTCGGCAGCCTTCATGGTGCTGCCGTATTCCAGCCGCACGGGCTCATAGCGGGCGCCGCATTCCTCCAGCATCCAGCGCGCGATGACCGCGCGCGAGCGGGGGTGGAAGTAAAAGCGCAGCGGCTTGATCGAGTCGTTCATGAAGGCTCCCAGTGGTTTGAATGCATGGCGAGAAGGCCATGGGAGCGACTGTAGGAGGCCATGCTGACAGTTTTTGTCAGCAGTGGTGTCAGCGGACCGTGTAGCCCAGTTGCCGCGACCAGCGTTCGATCAGGCCGCTGCGGTGGTCGGGATAGCGTTCCTGCAGATCGGTGACGGAACGCACGCGGTCGGCACGGAAATGGCGGAAGTCCTGGCGCAGTTCGCACCAGGCCGCAAGAATGCGCCGCTGGTCGAAGAAGGCCATGGCAAAAGGCCAGATCTGGCGCTCGGTCGGCTGGCCCTTCTCATCCGTGTAGTGCAGCAGCACCCGGTGCTGGCGCCGTATCGCCAGGCGCAGCGCGGTCTGCCAGGGCTCGGTCACGGATTCGTGGCAGATGGGCGGCACCAGCAGGCCGCTGGTGTCCACCTCGATGCGCAGCTCCAGCGGCAGCGCGCTGCGTATGCGGTCCAGCGCGGCGGTGGCGGCCTGGGCGAGCTCGGGGTCGGCCTGGCGGCTGGCCCAGCGCGCGCCCAGCAGCAGGGCCTCCAGCTCATCGGGCGTGAACATCAGCGGCGGCAGCAGAAAGCCGGGCCGCATCTCATAGCCCACACCCGGGTCGCCCGCAATCGCTGCACCCTGCTCGCGCAGGGTGGCAATGTCGCGGTACAGGGTGCGCAGGCTCACGTCCAGCTGCCGGGCCAGCACCGGCCCGGCCTGGGGCAGGCGCGCGCGGCGCAGCAGGTCGATCAGCTGCAGCAGCCGGGCGGAGCGGCTCATGCCTTCAGCGGCCCATGACGCCGGCCGTGATCTCCAGCGAGCGCAGGCGCAGGTCGCGGTCATACACGTCGCTGACCAGGATCAGCTCGTCGGCCTCGGTGTCGGCCTGCAGCTTCTGCAGGCGCGTACGCACCTTGTCCGGGCCGCCGATGGAGGCCACGGCCAGGAAGTCGCCGATGGCGCGGCGCTCCTGCTCGCCGAGCTGGGCCGCATAGTTCTCGATGGGGCGCGGCAGCAGTCCGCGCCGGCCCGTGATGATGCCCAGCACGCGCTGGTAGGTGCTGCTGGCCAGGTACTCGGCCTCGTCATCGGTGGGCGCAGCGATCACGGGGGCGCCGACGATCACGTAGGGCTTGGCCAGTTGGGCCGACGGCTTGAACAGGCTGCGGTACAGCTGCACGGCCTGGTAGAGCATGCGCGGCGCGAAGTGCGAGGCAAAGGCGTAGGGCAGGCCCAGGTGGGCGGCCAGCTGGGCCGAGAACAGGCTGGAGCCCAGCAGCCAGATCGGCACGTTGGTGCCCGCGCCGGGCGTGGCCACCAGCTTTTGCTCGGGCGTGGCCGGGCCCAGCAGGCGCTGCAGCTCCATCACGTCGCGCGGGAAGTCTTCCTCGGTTTCGACGCGGTCGCGGCGCAGGGCGCGCATGGTGGCGCCATCGGTGCCGGGCGCACGGCCCAGGCCCAGGTCGATGCGGCCCGGGTACAGCTCGGCCAGCGTGCCGAAGGCTTCGGCCACCACCAGCGGGGCATGGTTGGGCAGCATGATGCCGCCCGAGCCCACGCGGATCTTCGAGGTGCCGCCTGCGATGTGGCCGATCAGCACGGCCGTGGCCGAGCTGGCGATGCCGGGCATGTTGTGGTGCTCGGCCAGCCAGTAGCGCTCGAATCCCAGTGCCTCGGCCTTGCGGGCCGTGGCCAGAGCAATGTCCAGGGCCTCGGCGACGGTGCCGCCTTCGCGCACGGCCACGAGGTCGAGCATGGACAGACGGACTTCATTGAATGATGTCATGGCAGGTTCCAACTTCCAGTTCACGGTGGGTGGGGGCGGCGCGGGCCTTGCCGCGCCAGGGCATTCCTGGTGCGCGTTCGCGCACTCAGTTTCTTCTGGACATTTCCCGTGCGCAGGTGATGCCCAGCACCACGCACCAGACCAGGGGGAGGATGGCAGCCGCCAGATGGTTCTCGCCCTGCTGGATGGCCAGCCAGGACAGCGGCAGCGCCACCAGCGCCGACAGGCGGATGACGCGGCGCAGCTGGCTGGTGGACAGCCGAGACTTGAACCACCACAGGGCGATGTAGCTGATCAGGCTCAGCGTGGCGACCCACAGGAACAGGTCGCCGCCATAGGGAGCGCTCCAGGCGCGTAGGGATTCCAACATGCCGACCATTGTGGCAAACGGGGATGCCCCGTGCTGCGCAGGGTTGGGCGTGGCCGCCTGCGCCTAGTCGCGCGTGACGCGCAGCACTTCCTCGGGCGTGGTGATGCCCTCGCGCACTAGGCGCTCGCCGTCGTCGCGCATCAGGCGCATGCCCGAGGCCAGCGCGGTGTCGCGGATCTCGGCCTCGCTGGCCTGGCGGTGGATCTGCGCGCGGATGGTGTCGTCCACCACCAGCATCTCGAAGATGCCGGTGCGCCCCCGGTAGCCACTGGGCTCGGTGGTGTCGATCTTGCGCACCAGGCGCTGTGCCAGCACGCCCAGCAGGGAGGACGACAGCAGGAACGGCTCCACGCCCATGTCGATCAGGCGGGTGACGGCGCTGGATGCGTCGTTGGTGTGCAGCGTGGCCAGCACCAGGTGGCCCGTCAGCGAGGCCTGGATGGCGATCTGCGCGGTCTCGAAGTCGCGGATTTCACCGATCATGATCACGTCCGGGTCCTGGCGCAGGATGGCGCGCAGGGCCTTGGCGAAGGTCAGCTCGATCTTGGCGTTGACCTGGGTCTGCCCCACGCCGGCCAGCTCGTACTCGATGGGGTCTTCCACCGTCATGATGTTGCTGTGGCTGGCGTCCATGCGCGACAGCGCCGCGTACAGCGTGGTGGTCTTGCCCGAGCCCGTGGGGCCGGTGACCAGCACGATGCCGTGGGGCTGCGCCGTCATGTGGGTGAACCGCCTCAGCGTCTCGCCCTGCATGCCCACGGCCTCCAGGCTGAGTTTGCTCTCGCTCTTGTCCAGCAGGCGCAGCACGGCGCGCTCGCCATGGGCGCTGGGCAGGGTGGAGACGCGCACGTCGATGGCGCGCGTGCCCAGGCGCAGGCTGATGCGGCCGTCCTGGGGCAGCCGCTTTTCGGCGATGTCCAGGTCGGCCATGATCTTCAGGCGCGAGATCAGCGCCGCGTGCAGGGCCCGGTTGGGCTGCACGACCTCGCGCAGGTCGCCGTCCACGCGAAAGCGCACGCTGGAGTGGCGCTCATAGGGCTCGATGTGGATGTCGCTGGCGCCGTCGCGCGCGGCCTGCGTGAGCAGGGCGTTGAGCATGCGGATGATGGGCGCGTCGTCCGCAGTCTCCAGCAAGTCCTCGACTGCGGGCAGCTCCTGCATCATGCGCGAGAGGTCGGCGTCGGACTCGACCTCGCTGACCACCAGGGCCGCGCTGGACTCGCCCTGCGAATAGGCGGCGCTGATGCGGTGCGCCAGCGTGCCCGCGTCCAGCATCTGCCAGTGCTGCACCGCATGCTTGCGCTGGACTTCGGACAGGGCCTGCCAGTCGGGCGAGGGGCCGTGCCAGAGCAGGGGCTCGTGGCCGTCGTCCTCGATCAGCAGCTGGCTGGTGCGCGCAAACGAATAGGGCAGGGGATAGCGCATGGGGCCTTCCTGCCTCAGAGCGCGCCGGGGGCTGCCGGCACGGCAGGAGCGGCGGGCTGCGGCTGGGTGAAGTCGATCAGCTCGGGCTTTGCGCCCGGCACGTTGACGATGGCGGCCGGGTTGGTGAACGAGCCGGGGTCCGGCTGCGGCGTCAGCGTGGGCAGCACGGGCGCGGCGTTGACCGAGCGCAGCAGGGCGCTGGGCTCGGGCTGCAGGCTCTGTTGCTGCGCGCGAATGGCTTCGTAGCGCTCGGAAGAGACCTGGTTGGTCGCAGTCGCATCGCGCATCACCACGGGGCGCAGGAAGACCATCAGGTTGGTCTTGTTGCGCTTGCGGTTGGTGTTGCGGAACAGGTTGCCGACCACGGGGATGTCGCCCAGCAGAGGCACCCGGTCCTCGGCCTGGGAGTAGTTGTCGTCGATCAGGCCGCCGAGCACGACGATGTTGCCGTCCTCGACCAGCACGTTGGACTCGATGGAGCGCTTGTTGGTGGTCAGGCCGTTGGTGTCCTTGCGCGTGGACTCGTCCACCGAGGAGACTTCCTGGAACACGGCCAGCTTCACCGTGCCGTTCTCGTTGATCTGCGGGCGAACGCGCAGCATCAGGCCCACGTCCTTGCGCTCCACCGTGGTGAACGGGTTGACCGTGCCGCCCGTGGAGTTGCTGGCGTAGGAGCCCGTGACCATGGGCACGTTCTGGCCCACGATGATGCGCGCCTCCTCGTTGTCCAGCGTCATCAGGTTGGGCGTGGACAGGATGTTGGCGTCACCGCTGTTTTGCAGGAAGTTGGCCAGAAAGCCCAGAGTGTCCTTGCCGTTGACGCGCTGCGTGAAGCCGAGGTTGGTGCCCCTCAGGCTGGTCAGCGTGTCGCCCGTGATGGCGCTGCCGTCGAGGCCTCCATCCTTGACCAGGCCGAGCAGGTTCAGGATGTTGGCGCCCGCCACATTGGAGTTCGTGCCCAGGGTGCCGATCACGCGGCCGTTGTTGCTGAGCATGGCCTGCCACTGGATGCCGAACTGGGCCAGCCGGTTGTCCTTGATTTCGACGATCAGGCTTTCGATCAGAACCTGGGCGCGGCGGCCGTCGAGCTTGTCGATCACGGCGCGCAGTTGGCGATAGACGGGCGGTGGGGCCGTGATGATCAGCGAGTTGGTGGACGGATCGGCCTGGATCATGCCGCCCGTGGAGGGCTGCTGGGCCACGCCCAGCGCGCCGCCCCCGCCGCCGCTGCCCAGGCCCGAGGACGAGCCCATGCCCATGGATGCCGTGCCGCTGGAGTCGCGCGAGACCACGGGCTGCGAGGTGGGAATGGAGGACATGCCGCCGCCCTGCGGCGTGGTGCCGCCCGCACCGGGCTGGCCGCTGGCCGTGCCCGCGGCCGTGGCCTGGGCGCCTATGGCTGCGCGCAAGGTGGCGGCCAGCGCCACTGCGTCGGCGTTCTTCAGATAGACCACATGGATGTTGCCCTGGTCGCCGCCGCCGTTCATGGCGGGCTGGTCCAGCCGCGCGATCAGCGAGCGCACCTGGGCCAGGCGTGCGGGGTTGGCCGCGCGCAGCACGATGGAGTTGCTGCGCGGCTCGGCCATCAGCGAGGTCTTGAAGGCGTTGTCGCTCTGGCCCGGAATATTGGCGCCGCCGGCGGTCACGGTGAGGCCGCCGGGGCTGGCCGTGCCGCCTTCGATCAGGCGCGAGACCAGGGCCACCATGTCGGTGGCCACGGCATGGCGCAGCGGGATGATTTCGACATCGGTGGCGTTGGACACATCCATGGTCGCCACGATGCGCGAGATGCGCTGCAGGTTGTCAGCGTAGTCGGTGATGACCAGCGAGTTGTTGCCCGGGTTGACGTTGATGGTGTTGTTGGGGCTGATCAGCGGGCGCAGCACGGGAACCAGGTTGGCCGCGTTCTCGTAGTTGAGCTTGAAGATCTGGGTGACGATCTGGCTGCCCGCGCTGCTGCGGCTCGCGCCCACGGCCACTTCGCTGGCCTGCAGCTTGGCGTCGGCCTCGGGAATGACCTTGTACAGGCCGGCCGATTCGACGATGGTGAAGCCCTGCAGGCGCAGCGCGGCCAGGAACTGCTGGTAGGCGGTGGCAGGCGGCACGGGCCTGTCGGTCAGCAGCGTGATCTGGCCCTTGACGCGGGGGTCGACCACCACGTTGCGGTTGGTAATGGCGCCGATGGCGCGCGAGACGGCCTCGATGTCGGCGCCCGAGAAATTCAGTGTCACAGGCTCGCCGGGGCGCAGGCTGGGCGTGGCGCCGGCCGGTGCATTGGTCTGCTGGGCCTGGGCGGTGCCAGCGGTGCAGGCCAGCATGGCGCTGACGGCCAGCGTGTGCAGGGTGTTGCGCCAGAACGGGGTCGTGTGCTGCTGAGTCATGGATCAACCAAAGGAAATGATGGACCGGGGCCCCTGGCGCCGTCCCAGAATGTTGAGCAGGTTGGACAGCGCGGTTTCGCGCTCCGGGCTGGCCGAGGCCTCGCCCTGGAAATGCAGCCGCTGGCCTACCCATTGGCCCTGGCCGCTCAGGCGCAGGTCGCCGGTCAGGGTACTGAGCTGCAGCTGCGGGCTGTCGCCCCCGAGGATGTCCAGCCGGTAGCTGCCCAGCGGGCGCAGCGGTGACAGGCGTGAGGATACGGCCAGCGCCTCCAGGCGCGTGCTGCCTTCGCTGCGCCAGCGGCCCGATTGCCACAGCAGCTGCAGTTGCAGGGACTGCGTGGCCAGCCGCAGCTGGCCTTGCAGGTCCACCGTGTTCCAGGGCGTGCCCAGACCGGACAGCAGGGAGGCGGGCCAGCGCGTGTCGCTGTCATGCACCACGGCGCTCAGGCCCTGCCAGCGGGGCAGCAGGTCCAGCACCACGGGCGTGGGTGTGCAGCATTCGCTGCGCAGTTGTATGCGGGCGCCGTCCAGGCGCGGGCGCAGCGTCCATTCCAGCCGTGTGGGCAGGGCTGTGCGGTCGCGGCTGCCGGCGCCTCCGGTGAAGACCAGGGAGGCCGAGCCATTCCACAGCGTGCCGCGCGGCTGCTGCAGCAGCACCTGGCCTTGCGTGGCCGAATCCACGCCGCGCGCCAGCCAGGCGGCGGGCGCCCAGACGACGGTGGTGGCCACCAGGCCGCACAGGGCACCGGCCAGCGCCCAGCCGCGCGGTGCGCGCAGGGCCGGCTGGGAGCGGGGCTTGCGTTGCATGCTCAAGGCGCCCGCGACGGATCGACGGGCAGGTCCAGCACCAGGCTGCCATCCCAGCGCACGGCATCGGCAGCGCCTGCGCCTGCTGCGCCGGAGGCGGCGGCAGTGCTTGCAGATGCACTGCGGGCCAGCTTCATCTCGGCCGGAACGGCGTGGGTGTTGCTGCGGACCTGGGCCAGCCAGCGCGCCAGTGCGGCGGCGGGTGCGGCCTTGAGCGTGATCTGTGCGCGGTCGCCCATCCAGTTCAATTGGGCGGAGGCGCCCAGTTCGGCGGACAGCGAGCTTTGCAGCAGCGCCTTGGCATCGCCGACCACGGGGCGTGCATTGCCGCGCAGCTGCTCGGCCTCGGCCTGCAGCAGCTGCATCTGGCGCAACTGGCGGTCGGCCTGGGCATGGCGTTCGGGCGCGGTGCGCAGGCTGTGCAGGGCGGGGGCCAGGGCCACCCACCACAGCAGGGCCAGTGCCACCACGCCACCGGCCAGCAGGGTCATGTTCTGTTCACGCGGCGCCAGGGCATTCCAGCGCGCGCGCAGGGGTGCCAGGCTTTGGCGGGATGCGCGCATGTTCATGGCCGGGCCTCCTGGGCAAGCAGCAGGTCGGCGCCGTCACGCTGCAGTCGCAGGCCGCTGCCGGCCAGGTGTTGTTGTGCCTGCTCCAGTGCCTCGGCCTCCAGCGAGACGCCCTTGAGGCGCAACTGCCGGTCCTGGTAGTCCATGGCCTGGGGCAACTGTCCAGCGGGCAGGGCCCGGGATGCGGCGGCCAGCAGGGGCTCCAGGTCGCCCTGCGTCAGCGCGCCGGCGGTCTGGCGCAGCGTGGCGACTTCGCGCTGCATTTGAACGGGCGCGTCGACGATGACGGGCACGCGGGGGAAGCTGGTGGCCAGCGTGGAGCGCACCTGGACCTGCTTGGCCGCGATGGCGCGGTTCTCGGTCCAGGCCCAGGCATTGAGGCCCACTACCTGGGCCAGCAGGGCGAGCACGGCGCCCCAGCGCGCGGCCTTCCATTGCGGCGCGCGCAGAAAGCTTTGCCAGCCGTCGAGCATGCGCCGCCGTGTGCGGCTGCCGCCGCCCAGATCCAGGTCGAACTGGGCCAGATCCCAGCTTTGTGCGCGGGCCGCCAGGCCGCGCTGGGCATCCGTCAGCAGGCTGACGGGGCGCTGTAGGGCCTCGGCGGCACGGGCCAGCGCCGGGTCGGCCTGGATCGGGGTGTCAGGGGGCAGGGCCTGCAGCAGGGCGGCCAGCATGGCCGGGTCGGCACTGTCGGTGCGCAGCGGCAGGCAGGCCAGCGAGTCCGTGCCCTGCGGGGCGGTGCTCAGGCCGGTGGCCAGCAGCCAGGCCGATTCGGGTGAGCCCACGGCCCAGAGCTGGGGCGTGGCCTGGGGCGGACATTCCGGCACGATGCGACCCACGGGCCGCCCTGCGGATTCCAGGGCCTGCAGGTGGGCATGGAGCCAGGCCTTGTCGCAGGCGGCAACCCAGCAGGGCTCGCCTGCGCGTGCCTGCGGCTGCAGGGCCAGGTGCAATTGGGAGGGCTCGTCGAGCAGGCGCTCTTCCAGCAGCCCGTCGAGCACGGCGCGCAGGCGCACATGTCCGCGCCGGCTTCCCGTAGGCACGCCATGGGGGAGGCTGACCAGATGCCAGGACAAGGCCTGGTGCGGCACCACGGCAACCGTCTGGCCGGTGCGGCCAGGATCGGGCAGCAGGCCTGCGGCGGCGTGGCCATGCCGGTCGGCGCGCAGGCCGTCACTGCTGAGTGCGTAGGCGTATTCGCCAGCGGGGCCCGCAGGCAGATGAAGAATCAAGGTGCTCATGGGCGGAAGCGGGCATTGTAGGGGGCGAGTGTGACAGCCATCTGTCATGGCGCGGGAGCTTCGGGCAATCCCCAGTCCCCCCTCTCACGCCAGATGGTAGTGACTGTCATGTTGTTGCGACGCAACATGGAGCGTTCGCTGGCCACGATCTCGCCCAGGCGCATGCGGCCACGCGCCTCGAAGAAGCTGGTGGCCACCGACAGGTTCTGTCCTTCGAATTTCTGCGGCAGGCCCAGCGCGTTGGAGGCATCGGCCAGGCTGCGCAGCGGGCGCGATGCGCGCAGCTGCACCAGCTGGCTGGCCTGGGACCAGGTCAGGTCCTCCACGCTGGCCCAGATGACTTCGGCGCTGGCGGTGTTGAGGTTGACGGGCGTGTTCTCGGGCAGCAGGGTGATGTAGGGCTCCAGGCGCGCGACGACCTCGGGCGGCAGGCCCAGCCAGCCGAACTGGCGCAGCGTGCGCGGCATCAGCAATTGCGCGCCCTCGCCAGGGGTGGCGGCTGCGCGCAGGGTCTGGACGATCTGCGTGGCATAGGCAGGGGGCAGGTTCAGGCGCTCCAGCAGGCGGGACAGCGGGCGCAGGGTTTCGGGCTTGTCGGGGGCGCTCAGCAGGTTGCGCAGGTTCAGGCGCGACTGCAGGTCGATGATCTGGCCTGAGAGAAAGGCGTCCTGCATGTCGGCCATGCCGTCATCGACCTGGCTGACGTTGTTCTGCGCCGCCAGAAAGGTGGACAGGCGCGCCTCCTGCAGCGGCACGGCCCAGGGTTCGGCCAGATGGTCCACCTGCAGGCTGGTGCGCGCATCCTCGGCCAGCACCACGCGCGACCAGTCCAGCGCACCCAGCAGGATCCAGGCGGCCTGCATGCGGTTGCGCTCGGCGGTCTCGACCTCCACGCTGCGCCACTGCTGCCACAGCGCGGTGGCGGCGAACGTGGCCACCAGGGTCACCGTGAGCATGGCGGCCAGCAGGGCCACGCCACGGTGGCGGCGGCGGCGGCCGGGCAGGGGGCGGGGTGCGCGCATCATGATCGGCTGTTGGAGCGCAGGGGGTTGACCCAGTCCATGGTGACGCGGCCAGGAATGGCGCTGTCGGGCGGCAGGGTCAGTTCGACGCGGATGCCGTCGGGAATCGTGGGCAGCTGCGCGCTGCTGTTGGTGCCGCCGGACGGCGGGTTGACCGTGCCCGTGCCGTTGTCCGAGCCGCTGGACTGCGGATTGCTCCAGGCGTTGTCGCGGTAGTAGTACAGGCGCCATTGGTCCAGGGGCATCAGCGCGGTTTCGCGCCGGCGCTGGTCGTCCGAGGGGTTGCGCCCCCATTGCGATCCCTGGTTCCAGGCATCGCGCCACTGTGCGCGCGTGCGCAGCGGCGGCGACTGCCAGCGCAGCCACTGGTCGCGCCCGGCCGTCTGGCGGCGCGCCCAGGCGACGACCACGGCGCCGTCGTCCACGGCGGCGCTGCTCTTGCGGGTCATGCGCAGCACCTGGCCATCCCAGTCGATGACCTGGGCGTGCTCCAGCGGCATCAGTGCTTCGAGGTCGGCGTTCCACTGGGCGATCACTGTCTGCAGCACGATCTGCTGCTCGTTGCGCGCACGAATGGTCTCCTGCGAGCGCACCATGCTGTCCAGCCCGCGCCAGCTCACCAGGGCCAGCAGGGCCATGACGGCGATGGCCACCATCAGCTCCACCAGGGTGAAGCCGTGCGTGCGGGAGGGGTGGCGCAAGCGCATTCAGAAGCGTCCCACGATGGTGGATACGCGCAGCACGGGGTGCTCTGCCGTGACCACCAGGGCATCGACCCGGCGGAAGCTGGGATTGGGCGTGGGCCGCACGCTGAGCCGGACCTGCAGTTGCCGGCCGCCCTGCTCGCAGGTCAGGCTGTTGTCGCCCACGGGCGGCATCTGGCGCGACAGGCGCATGCGCACCAGCTCGTTTTGCGCGCACAGCTGGGCCAGCAGCACCTCGGACTGGCGCTCGGCATTGAGTGTCAGGGCCGATGTGGCCTGCAGACCGGCCATGAGCGCAATGCCCACGATGCCCAGGGCCACCAGCACCTCGATCAGCGTGAAGCCGCGTGCCGGGCGCCTGGGGGCACCGTGCTTTCGGCGCAGTCCGTGGAGGGCTGTCATGGCAGGGACTGCACGGCAAAGGGCCGCAGTCCATCCGTGGCCACGCGCAGCGGCGGGCTGGTGGAGTCGCGCAGCGTCAGCGTGACGGACTGGGGTGGAATCAGCGGCTCGGGGCCCAGCACCAGCGGCGTGGCCGGCTGCGCCTGCACACCGGGCTGCAGCCATTGGGAAGGCAATTGCGCGCTGGCCGGCAGTCCTTCAAAACGAAAGCCCTGTGGCATGGGCCGCCAGCGCACGGGCACGCCGTTGGCACGGGCCTGGGCGCGGGCCGACTCCAGCAGCGCGGCCAGGCGTTCGGCCTCGCGCTCCAGCTGTGCCTGTCCGCTGTCGCGCAGCGACAGGCTCACGCCTGCGGCGGCAATCGCCATGATGCTGATGACGACCATCAGCTCCAGCAGGGTGAAGCCGCGCGAAGGGGTGGACAGGGAGGAGGGAGCGGTCTGGCGGGGCATGAGAGCAGGCAGGCCCGCCGGGAGTGCGGGCCTGTGGTGCGGTGCGGCGCGGCCCCTGCGGGCCGTCGCCCGGGCCATCGACTTATTGCCAGCTGCCGATGTCGGCATCCTTGCCCTCTCCGCCGGCCTGGCCGTCGGCGCCAAAGGACATGATGTCGATGGGGCCCTTGATGCCAGGATTCAGGTACTGGTAGGGGCGGCCCCAGGGATCGTTGGGCAGCTTTTCCAGGTAGGGCTTCCAGTTGTTGGGCAGCGGTCCGCTCGTGGGGCGGACGACCAGGGCCTGCAGGCCTTGCTCGGCCGTGGGGTAGCGCTGGTTGTCCAGGCGATAGAGCTTGAGCGCCTGGGAGATGTTGGTGATGTCGGTGCGTGCAGCCGTGACGCGGGCATCGTCGGCGCGGTCCAGCACATTGGGCACGATCAGGGCCGCCAGCACGCCGATGATGACCAGGACCACCATCAGCTCGATCAGCGTGAAGCCGCGCTGGACGGCAGTGCGCAGGGCAGGCAACGGACGGCGGGGAAGGCTGGTCATGGAACGGTGCAGCAAATTGGACATATCGCTCCATCATAATCGCGCGATGGTGACACTTTCATTGAACCGCGGCCAGGCCCGGACCTGGCATGTCAAGGCTGCCACATTCGTGCTCTGGCTGCTGGCTGCCGGCGTCGTGGCTTTCTGGGCCATGCGCCTGGGCAACGGCGGCGCGGGAGCGCCCGTGCCCCCCGTGCCCGCCGAGCCCTTGCAGGTCGATGCGCCCGCGCTGGCGCAGGCCCTGGGAGGCGTGGCAGCCGCGCAGGGCGCCGTCGCCCCCGCTGCAGCGCCTGTGGTCTCGCGCTATGCGCTGGTCGGTGTGCTGGCCGGGCGCGACAGCGGCGGCGGCGCGGCGGTCATCGCCGTGGGCAACCAGCCGGCCAAGCCCTTCCGCGTGGGGCGCGCCGTGGAAGACGGCGTGGTGCTGCAGTCGGTGGCGGGCCGCGAGGCGCGCCTGGGGCCCAGGGTCGATGGCCCGGCTTCCATCACGCTGCAGATTCCCCTGCCCGACAAGCGCTGATCCCGGTCAGCGCGGCAACGGCAGGTCCAGCACCAGCCAGCCGCCAAAGTCAGGCGCGGGCAGCGTCCATTGGGCCGCCTGGGGCAGGGCGCTGCCTTCGCGCATCAGCCATTGCACGCAGCGCGCCACGCCGGCATGGGTGATCCAGACGGTGTCGCGTGCGGCGCCATCGCCCACCGAACCCCTGCTCGCCTGCTGCAAGGCCTCATCCACCCTGCGCAGCATGGTCGCCAGGGACTCTCCCCGGCCCGGCGCGTGCCCGGCAAGGTCTGCCGCCCAGGCATCGATGGCGCTGCGGTCCAGCGCATCCCAGGGCTGGCCTTCCCACTCGCCGAAATCCATCTCCAGCAGGCGGCTGTCCGCCGCCGATGCCAGGCCGGGCCGCAGTGCCTGCAGGGCCCGGGCCAATTGACGGCATCGGCGCAGGGGCGAATGCACCAGCAGGCAATCCGCAGACAGGGCGAGATGCAGGGCCTGCGCCGCATCGGCCGTGGCCTGGGCGTCGGCTTGCATGTCGAGTCGGCCATAGCAGATGCCGGGCGCCACCAGGGGGCGGGCATGGCGTACCAGCCAAAGGCGTGGTGCCGGGTTGGCGCAGATGGAGTTCATGGCACGCGCACCAGTACGGCGGCAGCCCCCAGCAGCATGGCCAGTTCACAGACCTGCTGGGCAGCGCCCAGGCAATCTCCCGTCATGCCGCCCAGCCGGCGGCGCAGCCAGCGCACCATGGCGGCCGTGGCCAGGGCGCCGGGCAGGACCAGGCCGATGACGAGCGGCAGGCCCCCCAGCCAGCCTGTCAGCGCCAGGGCGGGCAGGCACCAGAGGATTGCCGCGACCAGGCCCCTGGCAGCCAATGGCCGACCCGCGGCGTGCAAGGCCTTGGAGTGGGCGGCCTGGCCCACATAGGGAAGGCATTGCATGAGGGCCAGCGGCGCCATGCGCGACAGCACATGGATGCTGCACAGCAGCAAGGCCGCCCATTGCACGCGGATGTCGACCAGCAGCGCGACCAGGGATAGCTTGGCCAGCAGCGCCATCACCAGGGCCATGGCACCGTAGGCGCCCAGGCGCGAATCCTTCATGATTTCCAGCGCGCGCTCGGGCGGGACAAAGCCGCCCAGGCCGTCGGCCACATCGGCCAATCCGTCTTCGTGCAGTCCCCCGGTCAGCCACAGCGTGGCCACGGTGGAAAGAACGGCGGCAACCAGCGGCATCCAGGGGCTGGGTGCCAGCAGCCAGCCCGTTGCCATCAGGCACGCTGCGCCCCATGCGCCCACCAGCCAGCCGACGCCGGGCAGATGGGCAACGCTGGCGTGCTGCAGCTGGGGGCTCCAGCCAGCCCAGGCGGCCAGCCGCCCCGTGACCGGGATGCGGCTGAAGAACTGGACGGCCAGGACAAAGTGGCGAAGCGGCTGCATGGGCGTGTCAGTGCCGGCCAGCCAGGTCCGTCACTTGAGGAAAAGCTGGTAGGCCGGGTTGGCGGTTTCCTCGACCCAGGGGTAGCCAAGATTGCTCAGGAAGGCGTCGAATTTCTTGCCATCCTTGGCGGGCACCTGCATGCCGACCAGGATGCGGCCGTAGTCGGCGCCCTGGTTGCGGTAGTGGAACAGCGAGATGTTCCAGGTCGGCGCCATCAGGCTGAGGAACTTGAACAGTGCGCCGGGGCGCTCGGGGAAGACGAAGCGCAGCAGGCGCTCTTCCTGCGCCAGCGGCGAATGGCCGCCGACCATGTGGCGCAGATGCTCCTTGGCCATGTCGTCGAAGGTCAGGTCCAGCGCCTCGAAGCCCTGCTTCTCGAAGTTCCTGGCGATCTTCTCGGACTCGCCGCGTGCCGCCGTGGTCAGGCCCACGAAGACATGGGCCTTGTTCTCGTGGCTGATGCGGTAGTTGAATTCGGTCACGTTGCGCGGGCCGCCGGGCAGCTTGCCCACGGCTTCGCAAAAGCGCTTGAAGCTGCCGCGTTCCTCTGGGATGGTCACGGCGAACAGGGCCTCGCGCTCCTCGCCCACCTCGGCCCGCTCGGCCACGAAGCGCAGCCGGTCGAAGTTCATGTTGGCGCCACACAGGATGGCGGCATAGGTCTCGCCCTTGGTCTTGTGCTTGGCAACGTACTGCTTGATGGCCGCCACGGCCAGGGCGCCGGACGGCTCGACGATGGAGCGCGTGTCCACGAAGATGTCCTTGATCGCGGCGCAGACGGCGTCGGTATCGACCACCACGTAGTCGTCCACCAGGCCCTGGGCGATGCGGAAGGTTTCCTCGCCCACCAGCTTGACGGCCGTGCCGTCGGCGAACAGGCCCACGTCGGCCAGTTCCACGCGGTGGCCGGCACGCACGGACTGCAGCATGGCGTCCGAATCCTTGGTGTGCACGCCGATCACCTTCACGTCGGGGCGCACGGCCTTGATGTAGTTGGCCACGCCCGAGATCAGGCCGCCGCCGCCGATGGCAACAAAGACCGCGTCCAGGCGCGGGCTGCCCAGCTTTTGCAGCTGGCTCAGCATTTCCATGGCAATCGTGCCCTGGCCGGCGATCACGTAGGGATCGTCGAAGGGGTGCACAAAGGTCAGGCCCTTTTCCTTTTGCAGCTTGACGGCGTGCTTGTAGGCGTCGGAATAGCTTTCGCCGGCCAGTTCCACCTCGCCGCCCAGCGCCTGCACCGCATCGATCTTGACCTGGGGCGTGGTGGTCGGCATCACGATCACGGCACGGCAGCCGAGCTTGCGTGCGCCCAGGGCCACGCCTTGCGCATGGTTGCCGGCCGAGGCGCAGATCACGCCCTTTTCCAGCTGCTCGGCCGACAGGTGCGCCATCTTGTTATAGGCGCCGCGCAGTTTGAAGCTGAACACCGGCTGCTGGTCCTCGCGCTTGAGCAGCACCTTGTTGTGCAGGCGGCGGCTCAGCGCCTTGGCGGGCTCCAGGTCCGACTCCACGGCCACGTCATAGACGCGCGCGGTAAGGATCTTGGTCAGGTAGTCGGCAGGGGTCAGGGGGTGGTTCATCGTCGGCGAAAGGCTGGAGAGCAGCAGGCCGGGAGGCGGCCCGTCGGTGTCAGGCGGCCATCATAGGCGCTTGTGAATCATGCTGCAGTGCAGCGTCCTGCACAGGCCGGGAGCGACGAAACCAAAAAAAAGCCCCAGGCTGTAAAGCCGGGGGCTGAATCCACCAATAGAGGAGGTGGAGGAGACAACTGGTGCGATGCAGAGCGAAGTTGGTTCACAATCTGCAGTCCATCTGGAGGGGTGTCCGGGTTAACCCTTCAGATAACGCTTGGGTGCATTGTATGCACGACAGGTGCTGCGTTGCAACAAAATCAGGGTTTTTGTGTAGTTGATGCAAAATAGCAACAGTTTTTTGAGGACGCAACAATGGAATGCACAGTGAGTTGGACAGGCGGCACGACCGGCATGCGCTCGGGCATGGGCTTCGTGGCGGAAACGGGCAGCGGCCACGTGGTCAATATGGATGGGGCGCCGGATGCGGCCAACCCCGCCAATGGAGGGCAGAACCAGGCACCCCGCCCCATGGAGATGCTGCTGGCCGGCGCCGGTGGCTGCACGGCCTATGACGTGGTGCTGATCCTCAAGCGCGGCAGGCATGCCGTCAAAGGCTGCAGCGTCAAGCTCACCTCGGAGCGCGCCGATGCGGACCCCAAGGTGTTCACCAAGATCCACATGCAGTTCACCGTCAGCGGTACGGGTCTGCCTACGGGTGCGGTGGAACGTGCCATCGCCATGAGCCATGACAAATACTGCTCCGCCACCATCATGCTGGGCAAGACGGCCGAGATCACCACGGGGTTCGACATCGTCGAGGCCTGATGCCGCCGATGGCTGGGCTTGCGCCTCGGCGCCCCTCCTGAAATGAAAAAAGCGGGCAAGGCCCGCTTTTTTTGGATGGAATGCTGTTTCAGATGTTTCTGAAGGTTCAGATGCGGTGGGCGGTTGTCGTCATCACCTTGGCTGCCAGGCGCATCAAGGCTCGGGCGGGGGGCGGCAATTGCAGGGCGCCGGCTTCGCGCGCAGCGGCGGCATGGCGTTCCTCGTCATCCTTCATGCGGGCCACCACGGCCAGCGAGGCGCGGTCTTCCTCGGGCAGCAGGTCCAGGTGGCTTTCCAGATGGGCGGACACCTGCTCCTCCGTCTCCACCACAAACCCCAGGCTGGCCGCGTCGCTGATCTTGGCGGCCACCACGCCAATGGCGAAGGCGCCGGCAAACCACAGCGGGTTCAGCAGGCTGGGCCGGTCGCCCAGGGCGTTGAGCCGGTCGCGGGTCCATGCCAGGTGGTCGGTCTCCTCGCGCGCCGCCTCCAGCAGGTGCTCGCGCAGCACCATGTCGCGCGTCACCATGGCCTGGGCGTTGTACAGCGCCTGGGCGCAGACCTCTCCGACGTGATTGACGCGCATCAAGGCGCCCGACAGCCGACGCTGTGCCTCGGTCAGCTCTCCCTCGGCGATGCCGGCGGCCGGGGAGCGTTCGGCGGCGGAAGGCTGTGCAAACAGGGTGCGAAGCGCCGCATCGGCGGCAGTCAGTATCTTGTCCATGGGCGGTCCCTAGAGCGGAAAATCTTGGCAAATTCAGGGTCTGAACGGTACACCAGGACGCCATGCCCTCTCTTTGTGCAAGCGCAACAAGGCCGGCGCGATGTTCGGGTTGGGCCTGATTGTGTTGGCTTGCAGGTTTGTTGCGGCAGTGCAACGAAAAACGGGGGGTAATGCCCGTTTGTGGGTGAATTTCTTTGCATGGGCAGCGGTGGTCTGGTGCAATAGGCCCTAACTTCCCCACCAGGAGGTTGGCGCGGGAAACCGGTGGAGCATCAGGCCAAGCCTCTCTTCCTCACGACCGGCGCCCTTCTAAACCTTGGAGTAACTCGTAATGAAAAAATCTCTGATTGCCCTGGCAGTGCTGGCTGCTTCCGGCGCCGCAATGGCTCAATCCTCCGTGACCCTGTTCGGTATCGTCGACACTGGCGTTGCTTACGTGAACAAGAACCAAACGGGCGACAGCGTGTACGGCCTGGGCACCAGCGGCGCTTCCACGAGCCGTCTGGGCCTGCGTGGCACGGAAGACCTGGGTGGCGGCCTGAAGGCCGGTTTCTGGCTGGAAGGCGAAATCTTCGGTGACACCGGTGGCAGCGGCTTCGACTTCAAGCGTCGTTCGACCGTGAGCCTGTCGGGCAACTTCGGTGAAGTGCGCCTGGGCCGCGACCAAGTGCCGACCTTCCAAAAGCTGACCTCCTACGACCTGTTCAGCGCCACCGGTATTGGCCAGTTCATGGGCTTCCGTAACTGGGGCAACGTTGCTGGTAGCCAAAGCCCGACCGTTGGCGATGACAACGGCATCCGCGCTAACAACCTGATCGCCTACTACACCCCGAACTTCGGTGGTTTCAATGCAGGTATCGGCTACGCATTTGATGAAAAGAACACCGTTGCTGTCGTGAACGGCAACAACGTCGCTGGTTCTGCCAGCAACGTGGGTCGCTACATTGGTGGCTACGTCGCTTATGACAATGGTCCTCTGAGCGTGAGCCTGGGCCTGGCTCAGCAAAAGACGTTCCTGGGCGGCGGTACGATCAACGCCATCGCAATCCCCCGCGTTGCTGCTGACCGTGACGAGCTGACTCTGGGCGCTTCGTACAACTTTGGCGTCGCCAAGCTGTCTGGCCTGATTCAGCAGACCAAGTACAAGGCTCTGGGCGATAGCGGCAAGTTCAACTCCTACATGCTGGGTGCTTCCGCTCCCGTGGGCGGCGTGGGCGAAGTCAAGCTGCAATACGCTCTGTACGACCAAAAGGCCATCGACTCCAAGGCTCACCAGATCACCCTGGGCTATGTCCACAACCTGTCCAAGCGCACTGCTCTGTACGGCAACCTGGCATTCCTGAAGAACAAGGATTCTTCGACTCTGGGTCTGCAAGCCAAGGGCGTGTACAACGGCGCAGTGGCCGCTGGCGAAAGCCAGACTGGCGTGCAAGTCGGCATTCGCCACGCTTTCTAATGAACGGCTGGCGTAAGCCAGTTGCCATTTGAAGCAAAAAAGAGCCAGTCTTCGGACTGGCTCTTTTGTTTTGTGCTAGGGAAAGACCTGTGTTGTGCTTGTGCCAACGATGACGAGGCGGGAAAAGCGTTTCTAGAATGAAATTTCCACCAACCAATCGTTAACAAGAGAGAGACAACACAATGAATTCTTCATTCGTGAAAAAGAGCGTGGCACTGGCGGTGTTGGCAGCAACGGCACCCTTGGCAGCATTCGCCCAGCAAAGCAGCGTGCAGCTGTACGGCATCGTCGATGCCGGCGTGCGCCACACCACCAATGAAGGCCCGACCAAGAGCGGCAAGACCCAGATGATCGGCGGCGGCATGTCGCAAAGCCGCTGGGGCATCAACATCACCGAGGACCTGGGCGGCGGTCTGGCAGCCATTGCCAACCTGGAAGCCCGTTTCCTCACCGACACCGGCGAGCAGGCTGCAGCCAGCTACTTCCAGCAATCCTGGGTGGGCCTGCGCAGCAAGAGCTTTGGCCAGGTCACCCTGGGCCGCCAGTACAACATGCTGTTCGACCTGGTGACTTCCACCTATGCCTCCTTCCCGTACTCGCCGTACATGGAGGCCTACAAGCCTGAAATCGGCATGTCCATGGGCGCGCGCGCCAGCAACATGGTCAAGTACCTGGCCGAGTTCGGCCCCGTGCGCGGCGCCCTGCAGTATTCGTTCGACGAGAACAACACCTTCGACAAGGTCGGCACCGGCGTGGCCCCTGGTGGCGCCATCAAGACGGCCGGCGGCTATCTGCGTTATTCGCAAAGCGGCATCTCCGCAGGCGCCGGCTACCTGGGCACCACGCTGCCGGCCGGCACCAAGGTCGATGCCTATACCCTGGGCGGCTCGTACCGTGTGGGTCCCTGGTACGTCAACCTGGGCTACGGCCTGAACAAGCGCAAGGACGCGTTCCCGGCGGCAACCGCAGGCGGTGGATTCGACCAGGCCATTCTCAACTCCTTCTGGACGGGCTCGTCCAACGGCGGCTTCGTGGCCGGCGACGCCAACAAGCGCCAGATGTACAAGATGGGCTTCGGCTACCAGATCACGCCCCAGATCAATGTGGGCGCGCATTACTACCATGCCAAGCAGTCGGGCTCGGGCACGGGTAATTTCAATGGCAAGGCAGACTTCCTGGTGGCGGTGGTCGACTACGCCTTCTCCAAGCGTACCGATGCCTATGTGGCCCTGGACCACACCAAGACCAGCGGTGGCTCGGGCGTGATGCTGGACGCCAATGGCGCCACCAAGCGCACGGGCTTCACCGTCGGCCTGCGCCATCGCTTCTGAACACGCGGCGTCTGCGCAACGAATGGCCTCCTTCGGGAGGCCTTTTTGTTTCCTGTCGATGGGCTGACGGTGGGCGGGCGCGATTTCCTGCGTTAAGGTAATGCGCAGGCCAACGAAGCGAAAGAACCAAGGCTATGGAAGCCACTCGATACAAGGCAGGCGGTCGGGCCTTTGCCCAGATCGCCCAGTACCACCCGGAGCTGACGGCGCTGCGCCGCGAGCTGCATGCGCATCCGGAGCTGGGATTCGAGGAGCGTTTCACGGCGGCGCGCGTCAAGGAGGCCTTGCGCCAGTGCGGTGTGGACGAGATCCATGAGGGCCTGGGCACCACGGGCCTGGTGGCCGTGATCCGCGGGCAGGGCCACAGTTCGGGCGCCATGGTGGGCCTGCGTGCCGACATGGACGCACTGCCCATGGTCGAGCACAACGAATTTCCCTGGAAGTCCGGCAAGCAGGGGCTGATGCACGGCTGCGGGCATGACGGCCATACGACCATGCTGGTGGGCGCCGCCCGCTACCTGGCCGCGACGCGGCGCTTCGATGGCTCGGCCGTGCTGGTCTTTCAGCCCGCCGAGGAAGGGCGCGGTGGTGCGCGGGCCATGATTGCCGATGGTCTTTTCGACCGCTTTCCGATGCAGGCCGTGTACGCCATGCACAACTGGCCCGCCATGCGTGCGGGCACGGTGGGCATCAACATGGGCGCGATGATGGCGGCTGCCGACCGCATCACCATCGAGATCACGGGGCGCGGCGGCCATGGTGCGCATCCCTACCAGACGGTGGACGTGGTACTGGCGGCCGCGCACATCACCACGGCGGTGCAGAGCATCGTCTCGCGCAATGTGCGCGCCATCGACAGCGCCGTCATCAGCCTGTGCGCCGTGCAGGCCGGGGACCTGGGTGCCTTCAGCGTGATGCCGGGCACGGCAACGCTGGTGGGAACCGTGCGGACCTTCGACCCCGCCGTGCAGGACCGTGTCGAGCAGCGCCTGCAGGAGTTGTGCAGCGCGGTGGCGCTGGGGCTGGGTGCCACGGCCAAGGTCAACTACGAGCGCATCTATCCCGCCACCATCAACTCCCCCACGGAGGCCGCCTTTGCTGCCGACGTGGCCCAGTCGCTGGTGGGGGTGGAGAACCTGGACCGGCAGCTGGAGCCCAGCATGGGGGCCGAGGACTTTTCGTTCATGCTGCAGCACAAGCCCGGTGCCTACCTGCGCCTGGGGCAATCCACGGGCGCCCAGCCCGGGGTGCCGCTGCACAGCAGCCGGTATGACTTCAACGACGAGGTGCTGCCGCTGGGCGCTGCCCTGCACGCCAGCCTGATCGAGCAGGCCATGCCGCTGCATTCGCAGGACGTATAGCGCAGGCGGAGCGGGTCAACGGGCCTGGCCCTCGGGCGCAAGAAGGTGGGCCTGCACCGTTTTCAGAATCTCGTCGGACAAGGCTGGATTGGCTGCGACCGTGGCGCGTGCCAGGACCAGGGCGCCCACCATGCTGCTGAGCATGGCCATGGCCTGGGCGCGCTGTGCGGCATCGGGTGCCTGATCGTCGCCAAGTGTGCCGATCACGCGCGCAAATCTGCCGATGTTGCGTTCCACCCCTTCGGCGAACACCGCTGAAAGATCGCCGCCTGCCCGGGCCACGTCCACGGCCAGCGCGGCAGCGGGGCAGCCCTCGCCGGGGCTGTCGCGGTGCTGCGGCGACAGATAGGACTGCACGCGCGCGGCAAGGCTGCCGGCCTGTTCACCCTGCAGGCCGTCCAGCGGCGCGATGGACCAGTCGAAGGCGCGTGCGCAGGCCTCGCGCACCAGCGCATCCTTGGATTCGAAGTGGCGATAGAGCCCGCCGTGCGTGAGCCCCGCGCCGCGCGTCACCTCGGCCACGCCGACGCCGTCCAGCCCGTGCTCGCGGTACAGCCGTGCGGCGGCTTCGAGGATGTCCTGCCGGTTCTGCGCGGCCTGGGCTTTCGTGACTTTCATGTGCGCTTTCCAATGATTGTGGTCGTTATCAAAACACGTTTATGATGACGGCCATCATCATAAATCAGCCCCTGCCATGGCCTGTGCGCCATGTTCTGCAGGGGCTGTGAACTCTACAGGGAAGAACCGATGAATGCCTGTTCACTTCTGCGCAGCCTGCTGCCTGGGCCCGCTCCGACCTCCGCACGGTGTGCCAGGAGCGGCTCATGAATACGGCCCATACGGTCCATACGGCAGCCCACCTGCCTCGCCGCGTGGTCATCACGGGCATGGGCATGGTCTCGCCCCTGGGGCGCGGCACTGAATTGGCCTGGCGCCGGCTGCTGTCCGGCGCATCGGGCCTGAGCCGGCTGCCCGAGGATCTGGCGCCCGATGTGCCGGGCCAGGTGGCAGGCCAGGTGCCCGACCTGGCCCGGGACCCGGAAGGCGGCTGGGACATCGATGCCGTGGTCTCGCCCAAGGACCAGCGCAAGATGGACCGCTTCATTCCGCTGGCGCTGGACGCTTCGGACCAGGCCCTGGCCCAGGCCGGCTGGCAGCCGGCCAGCGAGCAGGAACGCACGCGCACGGCCTGCATCATTGCCTCGGGCATCGGCGGCTTTGGCGCCATTGCCCAGGCCGTGCGCACCACGGACAGCCGGGGGGTGTCGCGCCTGTCGCCCTTCACCGTGCCGTCTTTCCTGGTGAATCTCGCGGCCGGGCATGTGTCGATACGCCATGGGCTCAAGGGCCCGCTGGGTGCGCCGGTCACCGCCTGCGCGGCCAGCGTTCAGGCGGTGGGCGACGGCCTGCGCATGATCCGTTCGGGCGAGGCCGATGTGGCGCTGTGCGGCGGCGCCGAGGCAGCCATCGACCGCGTGAGCCTGGGCGCATTCGCGGCGGCCAAGGCCCTTTCCACGGGATACAACGACCGGCCCGAGGAGGCCTCGCGCCCCTTCGACACAGGCCGCGACGGCTTTGTCATGGGCGAGGGCGCGGGCGCCCTGGTGCTGGAGGGGCTGGACCACGCCCTGGCGCGCGGCGCCGTGCCGCTGGCGGAAGTCGTTGGCTACGGCACCAGCGCCGATGCCTATCACATCACCTCTGGCCCGGAAGATGGCGACGGCGCGCGCCGCAGCATGGCGCAGGCGCTGGCCATGGCCGGGCTGTCGCCGGATCAGCTGCAGTACCTCAATGCCCACGCCACCTCCACGCCCGTGGGCGACCGCGGCGAGCTGGCGGCCATGCGCTCCCTGTTTGGCGAGGGCAGCGGCGTGGCGATCAGCTCCACCAAGTCGGCCACGGGCCATCTGCTGGGCGCGGCGGGCGCGGTGGCGGCCATCTTCACGGTGCTGGCGCTGCGCGACCAGATGGCGCCGGCCACGCGCAACCTGGTGGAGCCCGATCCCCTTGCCCAGGGGCTGGACCTGATCGCCGGCGCGGCAAGGCCCTGGGCCATGGAGCATGCCCTGGTCAACGGCTTCGGCTTTGGCGGTGTCAACGCCTCGCTGGTGCTCAGGCGCTGGCAGGGCTGAACGAGGCGGGTGGGCCTGGGGCCGGCGCTACGTGTAGCGCTTGGCCCGCAGGTTGTTCTTCATCTGCTCCAGCGCAGGCTGCAGGGCCGGGCCGATGCGCAGCGCCACGCAGGTGGCCAGCACGTCGATGACCAGCAGGTGCAGCAGGCGCGACACCATGGGGCTGTAGCGGTCGTAGCCCTCGGGATGGTCGGCGGCCAGATGGATGTGGCAGGCCGAGGCCAGGGGCGAGCCGCTGGCGGTGATGGCAATCGTGGTGGCGCCGTTCTTGCGCGCGATGTCGGCGGCGTCCATCAGGTCGCGGGTGCGGCCCGAGTTGGAGATGATCACCGCGCAGTCGCCGGGTCCCAGCAGGGTGGCGCTCATCACCTGCATGTGGCCGTCGCTGGTGGCCAGGCTGGTCACTCCCAGGCGAAAGAACTTGTGCTGCGCGTCCTGCGCCACGATGCCCGAATTGCCCGCCCCGTAGAACTCGATGCGCCGCCCCGTCTGCCAGGTCGAGGCGATGGCCTGCGCCGCCTGCTCTATGGCCGTGGTGCTGGCGGCATTGCGGTACTGCAGGAAGGCGGCCACGGCGTTGTCCACCACCTTGACCATCACGTCGCTGGTCTTGTCGTCGGTGTCCACGCTGCGGTGGATGAAGGGCACGCCCTCGCTGACGCTGCCGGCCAGCTTGAGCTTGAAGTCGGCCAGGCCGTCGTAGCCCATGCTGCGGCAAAAGCGCACCACCGTCGGCTTGCTGACATGGGCGCGCTCGGCCAGTTCGCGCACCGGCTGCCGTGCAAAGGCCCGTGGATCGGCCAGCACCAGGCGGGCCACGCGTTGTTCGGCGGGAGCAAGCGAGGGCAGCGAGGCGGTGATGCGGTCCAGCATTAGGCGGTGGGCGTTGTTCTATGGGTGAAGGGAAGCGGTTGCCGCAAGGCAGGTCCAGCGCGCATTTTGCATGAGCGGCAGCCTTCGCTTACTTTCCTGACGCCGATGCAAACCATGCGCGCGCATACACTCGGAGGATTTGCCGGTACAACCGCACCGCCCTGGTGCGATGCCGCCCCTCGCCAGGCTCCCGCCCAAAGGATGTTCCATGAACCAGCTTGATGCGCTTCGACAGTACACGACCGTGGTGGCCGATACCGGCGACTTCCACCAACTGGCCCAGTTCCAGCCGCGGGATGCGACCACCAATCCTTCGCTCATCCTCAAGGCGGTGCAAAAGCCCGAGTACGCACCGCTGATGCGTGCCACCGTGGCCCAGTACAAGGGCCGCAGCCTCGACGAGGTCATGGACCGCATGCTGGTGCGCTTTGGCTGCGAGATCCTGAACACCATTCCGGGCCGTGTCTCCACCGAAGTCGATGCGCGCCTGTCCTTCAATACCTCGGCCACCGTGGCACGTGCCGAGCGCCTGATCGAGCTGTACCAGGCCGAAGGCGTGCACATCGACCGCGTGCTCATCAAGATCGCCTCCACCTGGGAAGGCATCGAGGCGGCGCGCCAGCTGGAACTGCGCGGCATCCACACCAACCTCACGCTGCTGTTCTCGTTCTGCCAGGCCGTGGCCTGCGGACAGGCCAAGGTGCAGCTGATCTCGCCCTTCGTGGGCCGCATCTACGACTGGTACAAGAAGCAGGCCGGCGCCCAGTGGGTCGAGGCCGCCATGGCCGGCGCCAACGACCCCGGCGTGCGTTCCGTGCGCGCCATCTACGAGCACTACAAGCACTTCGGCATCGCCACCGAGGTCATGGGCGCGAGCTTTCGCAACACGGGCCAGATCGTGGCACTGGCCGGCTGTGACCTGTTGACCATCGCCCCCGAACTGCTGGCCCAGCTGGGCGCCAGCGATGCGCCCCTGTCGCGCGCCCTGGACCCCGAGGCGGCGCGGACCCTGGAGCTCGATCCCGTGCACTACGACGAGGCCGGGTTCCGCCTGGCCCTCAACGAGGACGCCATGGGCACCGAAAAGCTGGCCGAAGGCATTCGCGCCTTTGCTGCCGACACGCGCAAGCTCGAAGCATTGATGCAGCAGGCCGCAGACTGATTGGATGAAGACCTTGCCCGTTCTGTGCAATACCTTGCCGGCATGGCCGGCACTTGAAAGCCATTTCCACGAAGACATCCAGACCCTGGATCTGCGCCAGGCCTTTGCCGCGGACGCGGGCCGGCTGGACGCGCTGAGCCAGCAGGCGCCCCATGTCTTTGCCGACCTGTCCAAGAACCTCTGGACCGAGCGCACCGAAGAGCTGCTGCGCGAGCTGGCGCAGCAGGCCGGCGTGCTGGCCCAGCGCGACGCCATGCTGGCCGGCGAGCCCGTCAACTGCACCGAGGGCCGTGCCGTCATGCACTGGCTGCTGCGCATGCCGCGCGACGGCGGCCAGCTGCGCCACTGCGCCACCGTGCAGCAGTGGCAGCCGGCCATGCACGAGGCGCTGGGCCAGGTGCACGAGACGCTGGACGCCATGCTGGCCCTGGCCGAGCAGGTGCGTGGCGACGAGGGCATCACCGACATCGTGAACATCGGCATCGGCGGCTCGCACCTGGGCCCCGAAGTGGTGGTCAATGCGCTGGAGGACTGGGTCGATGCGGGCAAGAATTTCCATTTCGTCTCCAACGTCGATGGCCATGAACTGGGCCATGTGCTGCGCCGCGTGCGCCCGCACAGCACGCTGTTCCTGATCGCCTCCAAATCCTTCACCACGGCCGAGACCATGCTCAACGCGCACTCGGCGCGCCGGTGGTTCCTGGAGCAGGGCGGCAGCGAGGACCCGCAGGCCGCGTGCTCCATCGACCGGCACTTCGTGGCGCTCACCACCAATGTGCAGGCCGCAGCCGACTTCGGCATCCGCCGCACGCTGGGTTTCTGGGACTGGGTGGGCGGGCGTTTTTCGCTGTGGTCGGCCATCGGCCTGCCGGTGGCCATCGCCATTGGCGCGGCGCAGTTCCGTGCGCTGCTGGACGGCGCGCATGCCATGGATGCGCATTTCTTCTCATCGGGCCTGGAGGGCAACCTGCCGCTGCGCCTGGGCCTGCTGGACGTCTGGTACCGCGATTTCTGCGGCTTCTCCAGCCGCTGCATTGCCCCCTACAGCCATGGCCTGCGGCGGCTGACCGCCTACCTGCAGCAGCTGGAGATGGAGAGCAACGGCAAGGGCGTGACGCGCGACGGGCAGACACTGCCCGTGCGCACGGCACCCGTGATCTGGGGCGAGCCCGGCACCAATGGCCAGCATGCCTTCTTCCAGATGCTGCACCAGGGCCAGGACGTGATTCCCGTGGAGTTCATCGCGCTGCGCGACGGCGGCAAATACCTGGGCGCACACCACCAGAGCCTGGTCGTCAACGCCATTGCCCAGGCCCAGGCCCTGATGGAGGGGCGCCACGGCGAAGAAGGGGCAGAGCGCCATTGCGCGGGCAACCGGCCCAGCAGCTTCCTGCTGCTGCAGCAGCTGGACCCGGCATCGCTGGGCGCCCTGATCGCGCTGTACGAGCACCGTGTCTTCTCGGCCGGTGCGGTCTGGGGAATCAATAGCTTTGACCAGTGGGGCGTGGAGCTGGGCAAGCACCTGGCGCGCCAGCTGCATGCGCGCCAGGACAGTGGCGACTGGCAGGGCGTCGATGCCTCGACGCAGGGCCTCATGCACCGGCTTGCGGCAGGGTCGGCCGGCTGACCGGGCGCGGCGGGCCTGGGGCCACCGCGGCGCACCAGCAGGGTGCCGGGTCATGTGGGTGGAGCATGACCTTCTTCCATTTCATCGTTATGCACAGGCGCCTGATTGCTCGATAGTTGATGCAATCGCCTTGACGGCGGCCCTGCCTGGAGGCAGCCGGTGACGGCGGCACGGCAGGGTGGAGGCGCAGCGCGCCTTCGGACCTGCAACAACTATCCAAGGAGACCCTCGATGCGATTCGTACTGGCCCATGTGGCGATGGCATGTGTGGTGGCGGCAACTGGCGCTGCCCATGCACAGGAGGCGGCCGGCACGCTGGACAAGATCCAGAGCACAGGCAAGGTGGTGATGGGCGTGCGCGAAAGCTCGGCGCCCATGGCCTATGCCTTCGGGACCACGCAGAAGTACGTGGGCTACCACGTGGAGCTGTGCGAGAAGGTGCTGGCCCAGATCGTGCCCAAGGCCAAGATCGAGTACATGGCCCTGACCTCGCAGAACACCATGCCCCTGGTGCAGAACGGCACCGTGGACATCGGCTGCGGCCCGACCACGAACAACCTCGCTCGCCAAAAGCAGGTGGCCTTTGCCGTGACCACCTACGTGAGCCAGGTGCGCATGGCCGTGCGCGCCGACTCGGGCATCACCTCCTTCAAGCAGCTCGACGGCAAGCCCGTGGCGGCCTCGGCCGGCACGACCGCCGTGCAGCTGCTGCGCAAGTACGGGCGCGACAATGGCGTGAACCTGCCCACCTCGCTGGGCAAGGACCATTTCGAGAGCTTTCTGATGCTCGAATCGGGCCGTGCCGATGCCTTCGTGCTGGACGACAACCTGCTGGCCGGCGTCATCGCCAACTCCAAGAACCCTGCAGGCTTCAAGATCGTGGGCGAGGTGCTGGGCTCCGAGCCCATCGCCATCCTGTTCCGCCGCGATGATCCCGCCTTCAAGAAGGCCGTGGACGACGTGCTGGTGGGCATGATGGCCTCGGGCGAAGTGGCGAAGATCTACGACAAGTGGTTCGTGCAGCCCATTCCGCCCAAGAATGCCCCGCTGAACCTGCCCATGAGCGACCTGCTCAAGCAGCTGCTGCAAAAGCCCAACGACAAGCCGCTGGAATCCTACGCGCAGCAGTGATTGCGGGCTGAGTCCAGCTCCATCACCGCCCGCGCCAGCGCCTGGATGCCGGCATCGATCTGATCGATGGCAATGGAGGACAGGCGCAGCCGGAAAAAGGGGCAGGGCTGGCGCGGCGTCGCAAAGAACGCGCTGCCTGCCTCGATCAGCACGCCGTGGCGGCGCGCCACGGCGGCCAGCGCATCGGCGTCCAGCCACGCCGGTGCCTGCACCCACAGCGATGCGCCGCCCTGGGGCTGGCGGAAGATGAAATCCGGCAGGTGCGCGCGCAGCGAGCGGTCCACCTGCGCCACGCGTTCCAGCATGGCCTGGTTCACGCGGCGCGCATGGGCCTCATGGTGGCCCAGCGAAAGGAACAGCGCATAGGCGTGCTGCAGGAAAGCGCTGGGGTGGCGCACCATGGCATGGCGCAGCACGCGCAATTCATCGATCAGCGCGCGCGGCGCGACGATATAGCCCAGCCGCAGCGCGGGCGACAGGCTCTTGGACAGCGACCCCACATAGATCACGCGCCCGCCCTTGTCCAGGCTCTTGAGCGCGGGCATGGGCGTGCCCTGGTAGAGGTTCTCGGCCTCGTAGTCGTCCTCGATGATCACGAAATCGCCCTGCTCGGCGCGGCGCAGCAGCTGCTCGCGCCGCTGCAGGCTCAGCGTCACGGTGGTGGGGCTCTGGTGCGAGGGCGTGACGAACAGATAGTCCAGCGGCGGCAGGCCATCGACCACCACGCCTTCCTCGTCCACGGCCACGGGCACCCAGTGGGGGCGGCGCAGCGAAAAGGTGTTGCGCGCATGCGGGTGGCCGGGCTCCTCGAAGCCCAGGCGCTGCGAGGGGTCCAGCAGTGCGTCGGCCAGCAGGTAGAAGGCCTGCTGCGCGCCCACGGTGACCAGGATCTCTTCCTTGAGCGCGAACACCCCGCGCCGGGGCAGCAGGCGCAGGCGGATCTGCTCGATCAGGTCGGGAACGTCGTCGGTCTCGAAGTCCGGCGTCCAGTGGGGCAACTGGGCGCGCGCCAGGCTGCGCGTGCAGCATTCCCGGAAGCCTTCGGTGGGAAACAGCGCGGGATCGTGCATGCCGTAGACGAAGGGGTAGGGGTACTCGCGCCACTGCAGCGGCTTGGACAGCGTGTGCCTGTCCGTCAGCGAGCGCAGCACGCGTGCAGACCAGTCCGGTGCGGGCTCCCCGGGACTTGTCGCAGGCAGGGCCAGGGCGCCGTCCACACCAGCCAGGCGCGAATCCCGGGCCACGAACACGCCGCTGCGCGGGCGGGCTTCCAGAAAGCCTTCATCCACGAGCTGCTCGTAGACCGTGGTCACGGTATTGCGCGACACCTCCAGCAGGCGCGACAGCTCGCGTGAGGGTGGCATGGCCGCGCCGGGCGGCAGGCGGCCTTCGAGGATGGGCTGGACCAGGGCCAGGCGCAGGCGGTCCTTCAGGGGAAGGCCGGGCTGCTCGGGCAGCGCGAACAGGCGGGCCCACTGGTGGCGTGGGTCTGTGGCGGAAGGGGTGCTCATGGCGCAACGGAGGCAATCGGGGGGCGTTCTTGGCGCGGCCGGGCAGAGGGCGCGCGGTCGGCGCCATGTTGCGGTGCGGGTGCGGGCAAGTAAAGGTTTGGGCCGGCCGACGCGGGTAAACACCGGGCCTCTGGCTCCTACGTTTGGACGGCTGTGGCCCCCGCGGCCCGCGCCCTTGTTGCGTATTCTGGATTGAAGGCAGCGAGCCGCGCGGCCTGGCGATCCAACGAGGGAGACAGTCCATGCACACCATCACTTTCCGACGCCGCGCCCTGGCGGCCCTGGCCCTGGCCGGCGCGCTGGCGGGCCTGGCGGCCACGCCGCTGCAGGCCCAGGCCCAGGAGCCGCAGCGCGGCGGCACCCTGATCGTGGGCAGCACCCAGGTGCCACGGCACCTGAACGGTGCCGTGCAATCGGGCATTGCCACGGCCATGCCTTCCACCCAGCTGTTCGCCAGCCCGCTGCGCTTCGATGACCAGTGGAAGCCCCAGCCCTACCTGGCCGAATCCTGGAAGCTGGCCGAGGATGGCAAGTCGCTGACCCTGAACCTGCGCAGGAATGCCGTGTTCCACGACGGCAAGCCCATCACCTCGGCCGACGTGGCCTTCTCCATCATGGCCATCAAGGCCAACCACCCGTTCCAGACCATGCTGGGGCCCGTGGAGAAGGTGGACACGCCCGACCCCTACACGGCCGTCATCCGCATGAACGCGCCGCATCCGGCCATCCTGCTGGCCATGAGCCCGGCGCTGGCGCCCATACTGCCCAGGCACATCTATGGCGATGGTGCCGATCTCAAGACCCATGCGCGCAACAGCGCCGACGTGGTGGGCTCGGGGCCGTTCAAGCTGACCGAGTTCCGCGCGGGCCAGCGCATCGTGATGGAGCGCTTCGACAAGTTCTTCCTGCCCGGCCGCCCCTACCTGGACAAGCTGGTCTTCAACATCGTGCCCGACTCCTCCAGCCTGCTGCTGAGCCTGGAGCGCGGCGATGTGCAGATGGTGCCCTACCTGCAGGCCTCCATCGACCTGAAGCGCCTGTCCACCAATCCCCAGATCACGCTGACCGGCAAGGGCTTCGAGGGTATAGGCTCGATCAACTGGCTGGCCATCAACACCGACAGGAAGCCGCTGGACGACGTGCGCGTGCGCAAGGCCATTGCGCATGCCATCGACAAGAACTTCATCACCAAGGCGCTGATGGGCGGCTTCGCCACCGTGGCCGACGGCCCCATCGTGGCGGCCAGCCCCTTTGCCTCGGCCGACCTGGTGCGCTATCCGCTGGACCTCAAAAAGTCGGCGGCCCTGCTGGACGAGGCCGGTCTCAAGCCCGGCGCCAACGGAGAGCGCTTCAAGATCACCATCGACTACCTGCCTGGCACGGACGAGCAGCAAAAGAACGTGGCCGAGTACGTGCGCGCCCAGCTCAAGAAGGTGGGCATCGCGGTCGAGGTGCGGGCCTCGGCCGACTTCCCGGCCTGGGCCCGGCGCCTGGCCACGCATGACTTCGACCTGTCCATGGACATCGTCTTCAACTGGGGAGATCCGGTCATCGGCGTGCACCGCAGCTACCTGTCCACCAACATCAAGCCCGTGGTCTGGACCAACACCCAGTCCTACCGAAACCCCAAGGTGGACGAGCTGCTGAACACGGCCAGCAGCACGCTGGACACGGCCGAGCGCAAGAAGCTCTATGCGGCCTTCCAGAAGACCGTGACCGACGAGCTGCCGGTGATCTTCATCAACAACTCGCCCTACCACACGGCCGCGCGCAAGAACGTGGGCAACCTGCCGACCACGGTCTGGGGGCCGGCCTCGCCCTATGACGAGATCTTTCTGAAGTAGTCGGGGAGGTGCAGTCCATGGCTTTTCTTCGCACACTCCTCAAGCGGCTGCTGCAGGGCCTGGCGCTGGTGCTGGCCGTGGTGGTGCTGAACTTCATGCTGGTGCATGCGGCGCCCGGCGATCCCGTGGAGACCATTGCCGGCGCCAGCGGCGGCATGGAGCCCGAGCTCATGGCCGAGCTGCGCACACGCTACGGGCTGGACCGGCCGCTGCCCGTGCAGCTGGGCATCTACCTGGCGCGCGTGGCCAGTGGTGATCTGGGCTACTCCTACTTTTTCAACCTGCCGGTGGCGCAGATGATTGCCGAGCGCGTGCCCGCCACCTTGCTGCTGGTGCTGGCCGCCGTGCTCACGGCCTTCGTGGTGGGCACGCTGCTGGGCGTGCTGTCCTCGCGCCGGCCCAACGGCCTGCTGTCGCAGTGCATCACCGTGCTGTCCCTGGTGGGCTTTGCGGCGCCCGTGTTCTGGACCGGCATGCTGCTGGTGCTGGCCTTTGCCTCCTGGTGGCCCGTGCTGCCGGTGTCGGGCATGCGCTCGGCCGATGCCGCAGGCGGCGCAGGCCTTGCCGATCTGCTGGACGTGGCCCGGCACCTGGTGCTGCCTGCGCTGACACTGGCCCTGGTCTACCTGGCGCAGTACAGCCGGCTGTCGCGCTCGTCCATGCTGGACGTGCTGGGCGCCGACTACATCCGCACGGCGCGCGCCAAGGGCCTGGCCGAGCATGTGGTGCTCTACCGCCATGCGCTGCGCAACGCGCTGCTGCCCGTGGTGACCATGCTAGGCCTGCAGTTCGGCAACGTCATGGCTGGCGCCATCATCGTCGAGACGGTCTTCAACTGGCCGGGCCTGGGCCGGCTGGCCTTCGACTCGGTGCTGCGGCGCGACTACCCGACCATCCTGGGCGTGCTGCTGTTCTCCTCCATCGTCGTGGTCGTGATGAACCTCGTCACCGACCTGTGCTACCGGCTGATCGATCCCCGCATCAAGGCGGCCTGAGACCATGAATGCCATCACACCACCTTCCGTGTCCGTGCCGAGCGTCGCCGCGCCGCAGGCCGCAGCCCATGCCGAGCACCCGGCCCGTGAGGCGCTGCGCATGTTCCTGCGCAACCCCTCGGCCATTGCCGGCATGGCCATGCTGCTCATCGTGCTGCTGGTGGCCATCGCCGGCCCCTGGATCTGGCCTGCGGACCCGTTCGAGATCCGCACCATGCCGCTGAGCCCGCCGTTCAGCGAGGAGGCCTGGCTGGGCAGCGACCAGCTGGGGCGCGACGTGCTCACGGGCATCATCCACGGCGGCCGCGCCACGCTGCTGGTGGGCGCCTTCGCGGCTTTGCTGTCGGTGTGCATCGGCGTGACGCTGGGGGCGATGGCGGGCTACTACGGCGGCCGCGTCGATGCCCTGCTGATGCGCGTGACCGAGTTCTTCCAGGTGCTGCCTGCGCTCCTGTTCGCCATGGTGGTGGTCACGCTGTTCTCGCCCTCGCTGGTGACGGTCACGCTGGCCATCGGCAGCGTCAGCTGGCCGGCCACGGCGCGGCTCACGCGGGCCGAGTTCATGCGCATCCGCCAGCTTGAATTCGTGCGCGCGGAGAGCGCCATCGGCGCGCGCCACGGCCGCATCATCTGGAAGGTGATCCTGCCCAATGCGCTGCCGCCGCTGGTGGTGTCGGCCACGCTGGCCGTGGGCGCCGCCATCCTGTTCGAGGCCGGCCTGTCCTTCCTGGGCCTGGGGGACCCCAACCAGATGAGCTGGGGCCTGATGATCGGGTCGGCCCGCCAGTACCTGCTGTCGTGCTGGTGGGCCGTGGCCTTTCCCGGTGCCGCCATCTTCGTCACCGTGCTGGCCGTCAGCCTGATCGGCGACGGCCTCAACGATGCACTCAACCCCAAGCTGAGGGAGCGCTGATGGACACCGACACCCCCCTGTTGCAAGTCAGCGGCCTGCGCGTGGCCTTCCAGAGCCGGCGCGGCCAGGCCACGGTGCTCAACGGCGTGGATTTCGATCTGCGCGCGGGCGAGACCCTGTGCGTGGTCGGCGAATCCGGCTGCGGCAAGAGCATGACGGCGCTGGCGCTGCTGCGCCTCATTCCCTCGCCTCCGGGCCGCATCACGGGCGGGCAGGTGCGCTTCCAGGGCGAGGACCTGGTGGCCGCCGGCGAGGCCCATATGCGCCAGGTGCGCGGCAACCGCATCTCCATGATCTTCCAGGAGCCGATGACCTCGCTGAACCCGGTGCTCACCGTGGGCGAGCAGATCGCTGAGCCGCTGCGCCTGCACGCCGGCCTGGACGCGGCCGCCGCGCGCCAACGCGCCGTGGAAATGCTCCGGCAGGTCGGCATCCCCGCGCCCGAGCGGCGCGTGCACGAGTACCCGCACCAGCTGTCGGGCGGCATGCGCCAGCGCGTGATGATCGCCATGGCCCTGGCGTGCCGGCCCGATATCCTGATCGCCGACGAGCCCACCACGGCGCTGGACGTGACCGTGCAGGCGCAGATCTTCGACCTGCTGCGCGAGCTGCAGCGCGACAAGGGCACGGCCATCGTGCTGATCACGCACGACATGGGGGCCGTGGCCGAGATGGCCGACCGCGTCATGGTCATGTATGCGGGCCGCGTGATCGAGCAGGGCCGCTGCGAGCAGGTGCTGTCGGCGCCCGCCCATCCGTACACGCGCGGCCTGATCGCCTGCCTGCCCGAGCTGGGCAGCAGCCAGGCAGGCGGGCGCACCGAGCTGCCCGAGATCCCCGGCGTCGTGCCCTCGATCTGGGAGTTGGGCAGCGGCTGCGCCTTTCGTGCGCGCTGCCGCGAGGCCCAGCCGCGCTGCGCCAGCGAGGCGCCGCCGCTGGTCGCGCTGGATGATCCATCCCACGGCGTGGCCTGCTGGCTGCACGCTCCCGCTTCCCGCATCCGCGCCCACACGGAGGCCCTAGCATGAACGCACGCATGGACGATACCCTCTTGCAGGTGGACGATCTCCAGGTCCACTTTCCGCGCCCGGGCAAGGGCCTGTTCGGCAGGCCCGAGGTGGTCAAGGCCGTGGACGGCGTGTCCTTCAGCCTGCGGCGCGGCAGCACGCTGGCCGTGGTGGGCGAGTCGGGATCGGGCAAGACGACCACGGCGCTGGCCGTGATGCGCCTGGCGCCCGTGACGGCGGGCCGCATGCAGCTGGGCGATACCGACCTGGGCGGCCTGTCGGGCGAGGCCCTGCGCCAGGCGAGGCGGCGCATGCAGATCGTGTTCCAGGACCCGTTCTCCTCGCTGAATCCGCGACAGCGCGCGGGCGATGCGGTGCGCGCTCCGCTGGACCTGATGGACGTGGGCACGCCGGCCGATCGCGAGGCGCGCGTGGCCGAGCTGTTCACCCAGGTGGGCCTGCGGCCCGAACAGCGCCAGCTGTTCCCGCACCAGTTCTCGGGCGGCCAGCGCCAGCGCATCAACATCGCGCGCGCCCTGGCCACGCGGCCCGAACTCGTGGTCTGCGACGAACCCGTGTCGGCGCTGGACATCGCCATCCGCGCCCAGATCCTCAATCTGCTGGCGCGGCTGCAGCGCGAGCTGGGCCTGAGCTACCTGTTCATCTCGCACGACATGGCCGTGGTCGAGCACATCTGCGACGACATCGCCGTCATGTACCTGGGCCAGATCGTGGAGCGCGCACCGCGCCAGGCCTTCTTCGCGCGGCCGCTGCATCCCTACAGCGTGGCCCTGATGTCGGCCGTGCCCACGGTGCGCGGCGGGCGCGAGCGCGCGGCGCGGCGCATCCGGCTGGCCGGCGATCCGCCCAGTCCCATCGACCCGCCTGCGGGCTGCCGCTTCGCCGGGCGCTGCCCCGTGGCCGTGCCTGCGTGCTCGGCCGAGGCGCCACCGCTGCGCGAAGCCGCCCCCGGCCACTGGGTGCGCTGCATCCGCGTGGACCACATCGATGGCGTGCCGCGCGCGCCGCTGGCCCTGTGAACCCGGAGCACCCGCCACCATGAGCATCACCGTCTACGCCGCCCGCAAGATCATCACCATGAACCCCATGCAGCCCGAGGCCACGCACGTGGCCGTGCGCGACGGGCGCATCCTCGCGGTCGGGGACCTGGCGCGCTGCACGGCCTGGGGCGAGTGCCGCGTCGACGAGCGCTTTGCCGACCAGGTGCTGCTGCCCGGCCTGGTGGAGGGCCACTGCCACCTCAAGGAAGGCAGCATGTGGGACTGGACATACACGGGCTGGTTCGACCGGCGCGACCCCGACGGAAAGACCTGGCCCGGCCTGCGCTCCATGGATGCCGTGGTGGACCGCCTGGCCGAGGTGGCGGCGCGCATGGATGCGCAGGGCCTGCCGCCCGGACAGCCGCTGATCGCCTGGGGGTTCGATCCCATCTACTTTGGCGGCGATCGCATGACGGTGGAGCACCTGGACCGGGCCGCAGGAGGCCGTCCCGTCGTGATCTCGCACGCCAATGGCCATCTGATGAACGTCAACAGCGCCATGCTGTGCCTGGCCGAGATCACGCGCGACAACGAGGTCGAGGGCGTGGTGCGTTTTGCGCCCGGCCACGCCCTGGCCGGCGAGCCCACGGGCGAGCTGCAGGAGCCGGCCGCCATGTTCCTGGTGCTGCGCAAGATCGGCAACGCCGGCCTGCTGGCGCCCATGACCGAGGCGGGCGTGCGCTCCTTCGCCCGCCTGGCCTGCCGCCAGGGCGTGACCACGGCCACCGACCTGGTCAACAGGCTGGGCGAGCAGGACTGCCGCGTGCTGGAGGCCGCGCTGGCCGACGACCAGGTGCCCATCCGCATCCTGCCCGCCTTCCAGGCGTTTCACGGCACGCATGGCGCCGAGGCCGGTGCCGAGCATGTGCGCACGCTCATGGCGCGCAACACCGACCGCTTGCGCTACGGCCTGGTCAAGATGATGCTGGACGGCTCCATCCAGGGCTTTTCGGCCCGCCTGCGCTGGCCCGGTCACTACAACGGCGCGCCCAACGGCATCTGGGTCACCGCGCCCGCGCAGTACGAGGCCGATTTCGAGACCTACCACCGCGCAGGCCTGCTCATCCATACGCACACCAATGGCGACGAGGCCAGCGAAGCCGCCATCGACGCCATAGGCCGCGTGCTGGCCCGCGCCCCCCGGCCCGATCACCGCCACACGCTGCAGCATGGCCAGATGATCGATGCGCCGCTGTTTCGCCGCATGGCGGCGCTGGGCTTGTGCGCCAACCTGTTCGCCAACCACCTCTGGTACTGGGGCGACCAGCACTACGAGATGACCATGGGGCCGGACCGGGCCATGCGGCTCGATGCCTGCGCCAGCGCGCTGGCCGCCGGCGTGCCGCTGGCCATCCACTCGGATGCGCCCGTCACGCCGCTGGGGCCGCTGTTCACCGCCTGGTGCGCGGTCCACCGGATCACGCCCAAGGGCCGCGTGCTGGGCGCGGCCGAGCGCCTGACCGTGGCCCAGGCCCTGCATGCGGTCACGCTGGGCGCTGCCTGGACACTGAAGATGGACCACGAGATCGGCAGCATCGAATGCGGCAAGCGCGCCGACTTCTGCGTGCTGGAGGACGATCCGCTGTCCCTGGACCCCATGGTGCTCAAGGACCTCAAGGTCTGGGGCACGGTGCTGTCGGGGCGTGTCTTCAAGGCGGCATGACATGGGGCAGCGGCTGCCGTTCACGGTCATCGGCGGCTTCCTGGGCGCCGGCAAGACCACGCTGCTCAACCACTGGCTGCGCCATGCGGATGGCCAGCGGCTGGCCGTGCTGGTCAACGACTTCGGTGCGCTCAACATCGATGCAGGCCTGATCAAGGCCCACAGCGGCGACACCATCGCGCTGACCAATGGCTGCGTGTGCTGCCAGATCGGCGATGACCTCTCCATGGCCCTGATCGGCGTGCTGCAGCAGCGCGAGCGCTTCGACGCCGTGGTGGTCGAGGCCAGCGGCGTCTCCGACCCCTGGCGCATTGCCCAATTGGGCCTGGCCGATCCCGCACTGGCGCTGGACGGCGTCATCGTGGTCGTCGATGCCGCTGCCCTGCCCGGGCAGGCGGCCGATCCGCTGCTGGCCGACACGCTGCAGCGCCAGGTGGCCCGGGCCGATCTGGTCATCGTCAACAAGACCGATCTGGCCGATGCCCGGACCCTGGAGCGCGTGCACGGCTGGATAGCCAGCCACGCGCCAGCCGCGCAACGCTGCGATGTGCGCGAAGCCCGGGTGCCCGTGGAGCTGCTCAGCGGCGCAGCCCTGCTGCGTGGCGTGCGGGAGGTTTCATGGGGTGCCAGCACTGCGCGCCCCATGCATGGCCGGCAGTTCGAGACCTGGTCCTGCCAGCCGCCCGGGACGTTGTCCGAGACGGCCCTGCAGGCGTGGCTGCAGGCCATGCCGGCTGGCGTGCTGCGGCTCAAGGGCGTGGTGCAGACCGGGGCGGGCCAGTGGAGCGAGCTTCAATTTGCCGGGCGCAGCGGCCGGCTGCGCGCCGCATCAGCGCCCGTGCAGCAGCAGGTGCCCGCCATCGTGGCCATCGGCCTGGCCGGGCAGCTTCCGGTGGCCGCGCTGCAGGCGCTGGTGGCAGGCGTTGCGGGCGTCAGGGCTGCGGGCCGTCCCGCATGAAATCCTGGGCTGCCTGCTGCAGCCACTCGCGCAGGCTTTGCAGCGGCGGGTAGTTGCCGCGGCTCGTGGGCCAGGCCAGGTAGTAGCGCTCGGCGCTTTCCATCTCGGGCAGATGGGGCAGGGCACGCACCAGATCGCCCTGGGCCAGTTCCCGCTCGATCAGAAAACGCGGCAGCAAGGCCACGCCCACGCCGGCGATGGCGGCCTGGGCGGCGGTGGCGAACTGGTCGAACAGCATGCCCTGGCCCTCGGCCATGGGCGCATGGTGCACGGACAGCCAGCGCTGCCAGGCATCGGGGCGCGATGCCAGGTGCAGCAGCGGCGCCTGCAGCAGGTCCTGGGGCTGGGCAAAGCCATGCTGGGCCAGCAGGGCGGGGCTGCAGGCAGGCACCACGGTCTCGCTCATCAGAAAGGCCAGCTCGGCGCCCGGCCAGTGCGGCAGGCCGAAATGGATGGCGGCGTCCACGGCTTCGAGCTGGAAGTCGAACTGGGACAGCCGCGTCGTCAGGTTGATGGTGATGCCCGGGTGGGCACTGAAGAACTGCGGCAGGCGCGGCGCCAGCCAGCGCGTGCCGAAGGTGGGCAGGATGGCCAGGTTCAGGCTGCCGCCGCGCGGGTTGGCCCGAAAGCCCAGCGTGGCGGTGGAGATGCGCATCAGCGCGCCGCGTATCTCCTGGGCATAGGCCTGGCCGGCCGGACTGAGCCGCACGGTCTGGCGCTCGCGCACAAAGAGCTCCGCCTCCAGCCGCTCCTCCAGCGCGCGGATCTGGCGGCTGACGGCGCTTTGCGTCAGGTGCAGCTCGGCCGCAGCTGCCGTGAAGCTCTGGTGCCGGGCCGCCGCCTCGAAGGCGCACAGCAGGGACATGGGGGGCAGGAAACGGCGGGACAGCAGCATGGCAGAGGGCGGTGGGGCAATCGTGGGAGGGGCATTCTGTTTGGGAATGACCTATGGGCCTGATTATCGTTTGACCAGGCTCAAGGCGCAGACCTAGCATGCGTGCCAGGAATCCACCCCGCCGCAGGGCTGCCCTGTGGCTCCAACTTCAGTCCCCACGAGCACCATGTCCTCTACGCCTGCCCACACCTTCGTGCCCTCCGACGAGATCCGCGCACGGTTTTCCAGCGCCATGTCCGAGATGTACCGCGATGAAGTGCCCCAGTACGGCACGCTGATCGAACTCGTGGCCGACATCAACCAGCGCACGCTGCAGGCCGAGCCCGCGCTGCTGGCCCGTATGCAGCGCAGCGGCGAGCTGGCGCGCCTGGGCGTGGAGCGCCACGGCGCCATCCGCGTGGGCACGGCCGCCGAGCTGTCCATGCTGCGCCGCCTGTTCGCCATCATGGGCATGGAGCCCGTGGGCTACTACGACCTGTCGGTGGCCGGCGTGCCCGTGCACTCCACGGCCTTCCGCCCCGTGGGCGATGCGGCGCTGCTGGCCAACCCTTTCCGCGTCTTCACCTCGCTGCTGCGCCTGGACCTGATTGCCGACGAGGCGCTGCGGGCCCAGGCGGGCGCCATCCTGGCGCAACGCAGCATCTTCACCGAACGCGCGCTGGCGCTGATCGCCCAGTCCGAGGCCAACGGCGGTCTCACCGATGCCGAGGCCGATGAATTCGTCGGCGAGGCGCTGGAGACCTTCCGCTGGCACAGCGAATCCACCGTGGACGGCGCCACCTACGACGCGCTGCACAAGGCCCACCGCCTGATCGCCGACGTGGTCTGCTTCAAGGGCCCGCACATCAACCACCTGACGCCGCGCACGCTGGACATCGATGCCGCCCAGGCCGCCATGCCCGAGCGCGGCATGGACGCCAAGGACGTGGTCGAAGGCCCGCCGCGCCGCGCCTGCCCCATCCTGCTGCGCCAGACCAGTTTCAAGGCGCTCAAGGAGACCGTGCGTTTTGCGGGCGATGCCACGGGCGCGGGCTCGCACACGGCGCGCTTCGGCGAGATCGAGCAGCGCGGCGTGGCGCTCACGCGCAAGGGCCGCGCGCTCTATGACCAGCTGCTGGCCCAGGTGCGCGACATGGGCAGTGCGGGCAGTGCCGCGCCCGACTACGGCAGCCGCCTGGCCCAGGTCTTCGAGGCTTTCCCCGACACCCATGAGCAGCTGCGCCGGCAAGACCTGGCCTTCTACCGCTTCACGCTGAGCGACGAGGGAGCCGCCCTGGCCGCAGGCGAGGCCGCAGCGGCCGCCGCCTCGGACCTGGACGCCCTGATCGCCCGCGGCCTGGCCCAGGCCGAGCCCATCGTCTACGAAGACTTCCTGCCCGTGAGCGCGGCCGGCATCTTCCAGTCCAACCTGGGCGGCGAAGAGCAAAAGCAGTACGCGGCCCATGCGGCCCAGCAGGCCTTCGAGGCCGACCTGGGTGCCCGCGTGCATGACGAGATCGCGCTGTACGAGCAGGCCCAGCAGCGCTCCATCGACCAGCTGCGCAGCGCGCTGCGCGGCCAGGCCACCAAGGTCGCTGCATAGGCGCCGACCCGGGCTGAGCCCGCCACCGTTGATCCCCTTCCCCGGGGCGCATGCACAGGCGCCAGGCCTGCGCGTGCGCCCCTTTGTTTTTGCCATTTGCCGGAGGCCTTCATGAGCACCGCAGACCAGGGCGCGTCGTCGCCCACCGCCCATCTGTTCAACCCGCTGTTCGCACAGCCCGAAGGCTCGCCGATCCGCGAGCTGTTTCCCTACCTGAGCCGTCCCGGCATGCTCTCGCTGGCCGGAGGCTATCCATCGCCCAGCCTGTTCGATGCCGAAGGTTTGCAGCAGGCCGCCATGGCCGCGCTGCAGCAGGATGCCGCCACCAGCCTGCAGTACGGCGCCAGCGAGGGCCAGCTTGCGCTGCGCGAAGCCCTGGCCGCGCTGTGCGCCACGCGCGGCATTGCCTGCACGCCGGCCGACATGATCGTGACCACGGGCTCGCAGCAGGCCTTCGACCTGCTGGTCAAGGTGCTGGTCGAACCCGGCGATCCGGTGCTGGTCGAAGTGCCCGCCTACCCGGCCACGCTGCAGACCCTGAAGCTGGCCCAGGCACAGGTCGTTGCCGTGCCCACGGACGAGCAGGGCCTGGACACCGAGGCCCTGGCCCGCCTGCTGGCGCAGTTGCCCCATGCGCGTGCCCCCAAGCTGCTCTATACCGTGCCCAACTTCTCCAACCCGGGCGGCACCCTGCTGCCCGCAGCGCGGCGCACGGCCCTGGTGGAGCTGGCGCGCCAGCATGGCTTTGTCATCGTCGAGGACGACCCCTATGGCGAGCTGCGCTTCAGCGGCCAGCGCGAGCCGTCGATCTACGAAACGGGCCTGGCGCTGTGCGGCGCCCAGGCCAATCCCGTGGTCTACCTGTCCAGCCTGTCCAAGACCGTGGCGCCTGCGCTGCGCATCGGCTGGATGCTGGCCGACGCCCAATTGCTGCGCCGCTGCACCATCGCCAAGCAGACGGCCGATCTGTGCACCTCGCCGCTGGCGCAGATGATCGCCGCGCACTATCTGCGCTCGGGCCGCTATGCGCCCCAGCTGGCCCAGGCCTGCGCCGAGTACGCGGCGCGCATGGATGCGCTGTGCTCTGGCATGCGGTCGGCGCTGGGCGATCAGATCCGCTTCGTGCGGCCTGCGGGCGGCATGTTCGTCTGGGCCCAGCTGCTGCCGCCGCAGCGGCTTGCGGGCGACTCCCAGGCCCTGGCCCGTGCGCTGTTCACGGCAGCGGTGGAGCAGGGCGTGCTCTATGTGCCGGGCAAGGCCTTCTTCCCGGCCGATGCGGCAGACAAGGCCGGCCTGTGCATGCGCCTGTCGTATGCGGCGCCCACCGTGCCCCAGATCACCGAGGCCGTGGCACGCCTGGGCCGGGCCTGGGGCCAGGCCGTGTCCTGAAAGACATCGGCAAAAGCGTTCATGCAATGACAAAGGCCGCCCGAGGGCGGCCTTTGTCTTGCTGGGCAAACCGGGCATGGCGCAAGGCCTGCCCGGTTGCGGCGGGCAATTACATGCCCATGCCGCCCATGCCACCCATGCCGCCCATGTCGGGCATGGCGGGGCCGCCTTCAGCCTTGGGAGACTCGGCGATCATGGCTTCGGTCGTCAGCAGCAGCGATGCCACGGAAGCGGCGTTCTGCAGGGCTGTACGCGTCACCTTGGTCGGGTCCAGGATACCCATTTCCAGCATGTCGCCGTAGGTGTCGTTGGCAGCGTTGAAGCCGTAGTTGCCCGAGCCGTTCAGCACGGCGTTGACCACCACCGAGGGCTCGCCACCGGCGTTGGCCACGATTTCGCGCAGGGGCGCTTCGATGGCCTTCATGATCAGCTTGATGCCGGCGTCTTGCTCGGCATCGCCGGTCTTCAGGTCGCCCACGGCTTGCTTGGCACGCAGCAGAGCCACGCCGCCGCCGGCCACGATGCCTTCTTCCACAGCAGCGCGGGTAGCGTGCAGGGCGTCTTCAACGCGGGCCTTCTTTTCCTTCATCTCGACTTCGGTGGCAGCGCCAACCTTGATCACGGCAACGCCGCCAGCCAGCTTGGCCACGCGCTCTTGCAGCTTTTCGCGGTCGTAGTCGCTGGTGGCTTCTTCGATCTGGATGCGGATCTGCTTGACGCGGGCTTCGATTTCAGCAGCTTGGCCAGCACCGTCAATGATGGTGGTGTTTTCCTTGCCGATTTCGATGCGCACTGCCTGGCCCAGGTCTTCCAGGGTCACCTTGTCCAGCGCCAGGCCCACTTCTTCAGCGATGACCTTGCCGCCCGTCAGGATGGCGATGTCTTCCAGCATGGCCTTGCGGCGGTCGCCGAAGCCAGGAGCCTTGACAGCCACAACCTTCAGGATGCCGCGGATGGTGTTGACCACCAGCGTTGCCAGGGCTTCGCCTTCGACGTCTTCTGCAATGATCAGCAGGGGACGGCCGGCCTTTGCCACGGCTTCCAGCGTGGGCAGCAGGTCACGGATGTTGCTGATCTTCTTGTCGAACAGCAGCACGAAGGGGTTGTCCAGCAGGGCAACCTGCTTTTCAGGGTTGTTGATGAAGTAGGGCGACAGGTAGCCGCGGTCGAACTGCATGCCCTCGACGACGTCGAGTTCGTTGGCCAGCGACTTGCCTTCTTCAACGGTGATCACGCCTTCCTTGCCGACCTTGTCCATGGCTTCGGCAATGATGCTGCCCACGGATTCGTCGGAGTTGGCGGAGATCGAGCCGACCTGGGCGATTTCCTTGGAGGTGGTGGTGGCCTTGGATTGCTTCTTCAGCTCTTCCACCAGGGCGGCGACAGCCTTGTCGATGCCGCGCTTGAGGTCCATGGGGTTCAGGCCGGCGGCCACGTACTTGGTGCCTTCGCGGACGATGGCCTGTGCCAGCACGGTGGCGGTGGTCGTGCCGTCACCGGCGATGTCGTTGGTCTTGGAGGCCACTTCCTTCACGAGCTGGGCGCCCATGTTCTGCAGCTTGTCCTTGAGTTCGATTTCCTTGGCGACCGAGACACCGTCCTTGGTCACGGTGGGGGCGCCGAAGGAGCGCTCCAGCACCACGTTGCGGCCCTTGGGGCCCAGGGTGACCTTGACCGCGTTGGCCAGGATGTTCACGCCTTCAACCATGCGGGCGCGTGCTTCGCCGCCGAAAACTACGTCTTTTGCTGCCATTTCAATTCTCCGGATTCAGTTGGAAAGTGCGGTTTCGAAGCGCGGATTACTTTTCGACGACTGCGAACAGGTCGTCTTCCTTCATCACCAGCAGTTCGTCGCCATGGACCTTGACGGTCTGGCCGCTGTACTTGCCGAACAGAACGCGGTCGCCGACCTTCACGTTCAGAGCGATCACTTCGCCCTTGTCGTTCTTCTTGCCGGGGCCCACTGCCAGCACTTCGCCCTGATCGGGCTTCTCGGCGGCATTCTCGGGGATCACGATGCCCGAAGCCGTCTTGGTTTCGTTCTCGAGGCGCTTCACGATCACGCGATCGTGCAGGGGACGCAGGTTCATACCAACTCCTAAATCATCAACAAAGTTGAAACAAAGACTTGCCGGCCCGGCGGGCCGGCATTCGAAGCAATGTGGGACAGAGGACTGTTAGCACTCATACCCAACGAGTGCTAATAATAAGGCAATTCGGCCAGGATTCAAGGGGTAGGGTCGATGTGCCGCAAGACGGCACACCCGGTGCGGCACTAGCGCAAGGGCAGGGGCCGATTCACAACCCCCTCGGCCGCTGCCTTGAAGTTGTCCATGACTTCATCGATCGGCTGACCCATCTGCGCATGGACGATGGCTCCGTCCGCCACCAGGGTGAGCGCAGCGCCCACGGACACGGGATGGCCATCGAACAGGCGATCCAGCACGGACGACATTTCCTGCTTGTGCCGCCAGACCGTTGCCAGGATCTCAGGGTCGGACGAGCCCAGTTCGGCAGCGGCATTGAGAAAGGCGCAGCCCCGAAAGTCGGGCTGGCCGAACCAGCTCCTGAGGGTGGTGGACAGGGCATCCAACGCGGACGAGCCCCCGGCGGTCGCCTGCGCCAGGCTGGCCTGGAACCAGGAAATCCACCGTTCATGGCGGTAGTCGAGGTACGCCCGGATCAGGTCGTCCTTGCTGGCGTACTGGCGGTAGAAGGTGACTTTGCTGACCGACGACCGCTCAATGATCCGGTCCACGCCCGTGGCCCGGATGCCCTCTGCGTAGAAGAGGCCATGGGCTGCCACCAGGATGCGCTCACGGGGGGGCAATGACTCGAAGGATGGCTCGGAAGTTTTCATGAAGACATTGTAGACAGATCGTTCCACCTCCGTTAGAGTGATGCATGTAGACAGATCGTTCTACATCTCTTCAAAAGGTCACATCATGGAAACTCGCCCACCCCTGCCCCCGTTCTCTCTCGCAAGCGCCGTTCAAAAGGTCCGTCTGGCCGAGGATGGATGGAACACACGCGATGCGGCCAAGGTCGCGATGGCCTATACCCTCGACACGAAATGGCGCAACCGGGCGGAGTTCGCCAACAGCCGCGCCGAGGCCCAGGCCCTTCTTGAGAGGAAGTGGAAGAAGGAGCTGGACTACCGGCTGATCAAGGAGCTTTGGCTGTACGGAGAAAACCGGATCGCGGTCCGCTACGCCTATGAGTGGCACGACGATGCCGGGAACTGGTTCCGGTCGTACGGCAACGAGAACTGGGAATTCGAGGCCGACGGTCTCATGCGCCGGCGCTTCGCATGCATCAACGACATGCCCATCCAGGAGTCGGAGCGCAAGTTCCACTGGCCGCTGGGTCGTCGCCCCGATGACCACCCCGGGCTGTCCGATCTGGGCCTGTAGGCAGCAAGGCCTCGGGCCACGCCCCAGGTGTCGAATCCCTGCACTGTTCCACGGCAAATGCGCCAGCGGCCCGGGCCGATTGGCCACAATGGTGCATCCCGTTCCAGGCTCAGGAGGCCATGCATGTCCGATATCCGCTGCGGCGATTCCATCCACCCACGCGCATCCCTGGGCCGCCGCTGCGCGCGTGCCGCCGCTCCCCTGCTGGCGGCGCTGCTGCTGTCGCCGCTGGCCCAGGCCGCGCTCAAGGTGGGCGACACCGCGCCGCGCTTCACCACGCCGGCTGCCGTGGCGGGCAAGGCCTTCGATTTCGACATGGCCGCCACGCTCAAGAAGGGGCCGGTGGTGCTGTATTTCTTCCCCAAGGCCTTCACCCAGGGCTGCACCATGGAAGCCCACGCCTTTGCCGAGGCCACGCCGCGTTTCGCGGCCATGGGCGCCACGGTGGTGGGCATGTCGCATGACGACATCGATACGCTCAAGCGCTTTTCCACCGAGGCCTGCCGCGACCAGTTCGCCGTGGCATCGGACCCGCAGGCGCAGACCATCCGCGCCTACGACGCCTCGGCCGCCGCCGATCCCCAGCGCGCCGACCGCATCTCCTACGTGATCGGCCAGGACGGCAAGGTCCGCTTCGTGCACATCGGCTCGGACCCGGACGAGCATGTGCGCCAGACCGAGGCCGCGGTCAAGCGGCTGACCGGAAAGTAGCCCGCCGCGCGGCCCCTGTCAGGGGCCGTTGCCCTCGCTGGCCAGGATCTCGTCGTATTCCTCGTCCGTGAACAGCCTGGAGCGTGTGTGGAAGGCCTTGCCCGTGCTGCCCTCCAGCGAGAAGGTGCCGCCCTGGCCCTCGATCACATCGAGGATGAGCTGGGTGTGCTTCCAGTATTCGTACTGCGACTTGCCGATGTAGAAGGGCACGCCGCCCACCTGGCCCAGCAGCACGTCCTGGGCGCCTATCGTCAGCTCGCCGGGCAGGTAGCAGTTGGCGGCGCTGTTGTCGCAGCAGCCGCCGGACTGGTGGAAGAACACCGGCCCGTGCTGCGCCTGCAGGTCGGCGATCAGCGCCAGCGCGGCGTCGGTGGCAATCACTTTGTCAACCATGGGTTGGTCCTTTCCTGGGCGGCCGGCCGCGCTGTGCGCCGCCGGCCGCATTCACCTGGGAAGAACTTCAGAAGAAGCCCAGCTTGTTCTCGCTGTAGCTGACCAGCAGGTTCTTGGTCTGCTGGTAGTGGTCCAGCATCATCTTGTGGGTTTCGCGGCCGATGCCCGATTCCTTGTAGCCGCCGAAGGCCGCGTGCGCCGGGTAGGCGTGGTAACAGTTGGTCCACACGCGCCCGGCCTTGATGGCGCGGCCCATGCGGTAGGCCACGTTGCCGTTGCGGCTCCACACGCCCGCGCCCAGGCCGTAGAGCGTGTCGTTGGCAATGGCCAGGGCCTCGGCTTCGTCCTTGAAGGTGGTCACGGCCAGCACGGGGCCGAAGATTTCCTCCTGGAAGATGCGCATCTTGTTGTGGCCCTTGAACAGCGTGGGCTGCACGTAGTAGCCGCCTTCCAGATCGCCGCCCAGATGGGCCTGGCCGCCGCCGGCCAGCACCTCGGCGCCCTCCTGCTTGCCCAGGTCCAGGTACGACAGGATCTTGGTGAGCTGCTCCTTGGACGCCTGCGCGCCCATCATGCTGTCGGTGTCCAGCGGGTTGGCATGCCGGATGGCGGCCACGCGCTGGAGCACGCGCTCCATGAAGCGGTCGTAGATGCTTTCGTGGATCAGCGCGCGGCTGGGGCAGGTGCAGACCTCGCCCTGGTTGAAGGCGAACAGCACCAGCCCTTCGACGGCCTTGTCGAGGAAGGCATCGTCCTTGTCCATCACGTCGGCGAAGAAGATGTTGGGCGACTTGCCGCCCAGCTCCAGCGTGGCCGGGATCAGGTTGTTGGCCGCGGCCTGGGCGATCACGCGGCCCGTGGAGGTGGAGCCCGTGAAGGCGATCTTGGCGATGCGCTTGCTGGTGGCCAGCGGCATGCCGGCCTCGCGGCCGAAGCCGTTGACGATGTTGAGCACGCCGGGCGGCAGCAGGTCGGCAATGAGCTCGGCCAGGATCAGGATGCTGATGGGCGTGGACTCGGCCGGCTTGAGCACCACGCAGTTGCCTGCGCCCAGCGCGGGCGCCAGCTTCCAGGCCGCCATGAGGATGGGGAAGTTCCAGGGAATGATCTGGCCCACCACGCCCAGCGGCTCCTGGATGTGATAGGCCACCGTGGTCTCGTCGATATGGCTGAGCGCGCCTTCCTGGGCGCGCACGCAGCCCGCGAAATAGCGGAAATGGTCCACGGTCAGCGGAATGTCGGCATTCAGCGTCTCGCGGATGGCCTTGCCGTTGTCCACGGTCTCGGCATAGGCGAGCAGCTCCAGGTTGGCCTCGATGCGGTCGGCGATCTTCAGCAGGACATTCGCGCGCTCGGCCGCGCTGGTGCGGCCCCAGGCGTCGCTGGCGGCATGGGCGGCGTCCAGCGCCAGTTCGATGTCTTCGGCCGTGGAGCGCGCGGCGCGGGTGTAGACCTTGCCGCTGATGGGGGTGACCACGTCGAAGTACTGCTCCTTGACCGGAGGTACGAACCTGCCGCCGATGAAGTTGTCGTAGCGGGCCTTGTAGGCGATCTTGGCGCCAGCGGCGCCGGGTGCTGCGTAGACGGTCATGCTGCTTGTCTCCTGAGGATGCTTATGGGTCTGTTGTGATCGGGTGTGGATCGGCATATCCGGCCATGGCCGGACGGCAGACATGATTCAAAAGCCGTGCCAGCCTGCAGGCCGCAGGGCAGGTGCCCGCAAAGGCACGCGGGACGTGGCTGCTTCGGGTATTCCCGTGCGCGTTCGCCCTGTGCCGTGACGTTGCGCAACAGGACAACTGTCCAGAAATGGAACAGTCGGGCGCCTTGTCTGCCACTTGGCTTGCCCGGTGCCCGCCGGCCCCGCATACTGGTCTGCAACGTGGCGCAATGACGCCCGAGCAGGAGACAGCATGCAATCGAGAGCCTCCCTTGTGGCCTTGCGCCAGGCCCGTCACAGCCTGATGGAGTCAGGCCTGTGCCCCAGCGGCCTGGTGGACGAGCGCCTGGCGCGCTCGTGGCAGCGCTGCATCGAGCAGGGACTGCGTCCCACAGGACGGCTGGGCGCCGCCGACAACCTGGAGCAGCACGCGCTGGGCGTGCTGCGCAGCCGCCACCATGCGCTGCTGGCGCATTCACGGCCCGTCATGGAATACCTGTCCGAGCAAGTGCGCGGCAGCCAGAGCGTGGTGGTGCTGGCCGGCCCCTGCGGCACCCTGGTGGACACCTGCGGCGACCCCTTCTTTCTGGGCAAGGCCGAGCGCGTGGCCCTGGCCAGCGGTGCGTCCTGGCATGAGGCGCAGCGCGGCACCAATGCCATCGGCACGGCACTGGCCGAGATGGACTCCATCGAAATCCAGGGCGGCGAGCATTTCCTGGAGCGCAACGGCTTTCTCACCTGCGCGGCGGCGCCCATCCTGTCGGGCACGGGCCAGCTGCTGGGCATCCTGGACATCTCCAGCGAACATGGCCGGGGCAGCCCGCACACGCTGGGACTGGTCGGCACGGCGGCCCGCATGATCGAAAACCGCCTCATGGCCTGCGACGGCCAGCGCCACATCCGCCTGCACCTGCACGCGCGGCCCGAAGGCATTGGCACGGTGGCCGAAGGCATTGCGCTGATCTCCGCGGACGGATGGCTGGTGGGCGCCAACCGCGCCGCGCTGGCCCTGCTGCGCCTGTCGCGGGCGCAGCTGGGCAGCGTGTCGCTGGAGCAGGTGCTGGACGCGGGCCTGGAGGAGCTGCTGTCACGCCAGCACCGCCAGCCCGATGCGGCCCAGCCGCTGCGGCGCCATGACGGCACGGCGCTGTTCGGCCAGCTGGTGCCGGACCGGCGCACGGTCCGGTCCTCGGTCGTGGAGCGGGTTGCAGAACAACAGCAACAGCAACAGGCGCCGCAGCAGCCGGCGCGCGATGCGCTGGCGCGGCTGGACACGGGCGATGCGCGCTGGCGCACGGCGGCCGACAAGGCCCGGCGCGTGCTGGGCAAGCCGATTGCGCTGCTCATCCAGGGCGAGTCCGGCGTGGGCAAGGAATGGTTTGCCCGCGCGGCCCACGACAGCGGGCCGCGCCGCGACGGCCCCTTCGTGGCCATCAACTGCGCGGCCATGCCCGAGTCGCTGATCGAGGCCGAGCTGTTCGGCTACCGCCAGGGCGCCTTCACGGGCGGGCGGCGCGAAGGACAGGCGGGCCTGCTGCGCCAGGCGCACGGCGGCACCCTGTTCCTGGACGAGATCGGCGACATGCCGCTGTCGCTGCAGACCCGGCTGCTGCGCGTGCTGCAGGAGCGGCAGGTGGTGCCGCTGGGCGGTGGCACGCCCGTTGCGGTCGATTTCGCGCTGGTCAGCGCCTCCAACCGCAGGCTGCGCGAGGATGCCGACCAGGGGCGCTTTCGTGCCGACCTGTACTACCGCATCAACGGCCTGGCCGTGGAGCTGCCTCCGCTGCGCGAGCGCGGCGACTTCGAGGCGCTGGCCGCGCGCATGCTGGCCGACATCGAACCCGCGCGCCCGCTGCGCATGGCACCGGCCCTGCTGGCGCAGCTGGCCGGCCATGGCTGGCCCGGCAATCTGCGCCAGTGCGCCAGCGTGCTGAGAACGGCCTGCGCCATGCTCGACCCCCATGAGGACTGCCTGCAGTGGCAGCACCTGCCCGATGACTTCCAGGCCGAGCTGGCGCAGACCGCCCGCAGCGGCCCCCGGCTCGACGCTGCGCCGCAGAGCCTGGATGAACTCTCGCGCTCGGCCGTGCGGCAGGCGCTGGAGAACTGCCGGGGCAATGTCACCCAGGCCGCGCGCATGCTGGGCATCAGCCGCCAGACGCTGTACCGCAAGCTGGCCCAGGACCGTGCGGCGGACGGCTTGCGGCTGCAGTGAGGCGCCTGCCGGTGCTCAGGCCTTGAAGGTGATCCAGGGCCTGAGCTTCACGGCGGCGTGGATCAGGCCGGCGGCCTCCTGCGACTCGATGACCGGGCCGATGGGCTTGTAGGCTTCTGGCGCCTCCTCGATGCGGCGCTCCTCGCGCAGCGTCACGCATTGCCAGCCCTGCTCGGCCGCATGGCCTGCACGGGCCTCGGGGCGCAGCGCGCGCACGGCCTGGCGGCGCATTCGCCGCCCCGCGCCATGGCTGCAGGACCAGAGCCAGTCGGCCGCGCCCAGGCCCGTGACCAGGTAGGAGGCATCGCCCATGGACCCCGGGATGAGCGCGAAGTCGCCCTCGTTGGCCGGCGTGGCGCCCTTGCGGTGGATGTTCATGCCGCCTTGCTGCAGGACCACGTTGTGCGGCACATCGACCACCAGGCGCGAATCCGCTGCGCCCACGATCTGCTCCAGGTCCTTGCGCACCAGCTCGGCCAGCACCACGCGGTTGGCCCAGGCATAGCGCGCCGCCACGCCCATGGCCTGCAGGTACTCGCCGGCCAGCGGACCCGACAGGCCGTACAGGCCGCTGGCCGGGTGCTTCACGCCTTGCGGCCACTCGGCCCGGGCGCGGTCCATCCAGGCCTGGCCCACGTAAAAGCCCAGGTCGCGCGAGCCGCTGTGGATCATCACCACCACGTCGCCCGCGCGCAGGCCGGCCCGGTAGGCCGCGTGGCGGTCCAGCACCTCGTCGACCACCTGCAGTTCCACGAAATGGTTGCCCGATCCCACCGTGCCCAGGCACGGGTCGCGGAACACGGCATGGCGCTCCTGCAGATAGGCATGGGGCGCGTGGCGGGCGCTGCCAGCGAAGCTGTCCAGGCCGATGCAGGCGGCCAGCTCGCGGTGCAGGCGGTCCCTGTCGACATGGCCCCACAGGCCCTGGCCGCTCAGCCGGTCCACAAAGGCGGCCGGCCCGTGGTCGAACAGCGCGCGGAAGGCGGCCGTGGTCACGGGCACGTCGCGCCCGCTGCCCAGCAGGCTGGCGGTCAGCAGTTCCACCAGCCGGCCCTTGTGCGGCGCCAGCTGGTCCAGCCGGGCGCCCGTGGTCAGCAGGCGCACGCTGCAGTTGATGTCCGTGCCGATGGCGGCCGGAATGACGAAGTCCGATGGCGTGGCCACCACGCTGCCCACGGGCGCCACCGTGCCCGGATGGAAGTCGGGCGTGGCGCAGGCGCGGCAGACGGCGCCGTGGCTGCCCTGGCCGTCATGCCGGCGCACGGCCGCAAAGGCCAGCAGCTGGCGCACGGCCTTGTCCTCCAGGGGAAGGCTGTCGGGAAGAAGAATGTGGGCCTCGGCCTGGCCATCGCGCACGTGGTAGATGCCGTCGCGATAGTCGAGAGAGATGCCCGTGCGTGCAAAGGCACGCTGGAGTCGTTGAGGAGTGCTCATGGCTGCAGATCCGCGAGGCCTGGTTGGCGCTCGCCGCGTCCGATGGGTGTACGGACGATGAAAGACACCCGGGCGGCAAAGGCCCGGAAAACGTCTTTCCTGCAGCAGCTCGTTCAAGAAAGAAGGGGCGCAGTATAGCGGGATCCGCGCTGGACGGCAGGCGCTAAGCGTTGCGCCGTTCGTACTGGGCGATGGCGTTGAGCAGCAGAGGAGAGAACTTCTTCGCGTAGTCGGCGCCGCTCCACTGGCTTGACGATCCGCTCAGGTGCAGGGCGCCCAGCGGCACGCCGTCGGCGTCGACCACGGCGGCGGCCAGCGCGACCTCGCCCATGATGAATTCATCGACCACCATGGCGTAGCCGCGCTCGCGCACCTTCTTCAGTTCCGCCTGGACGGCCTTGGCCGTGGTCAGCGTCCGGGGCGTGCTGGCCACCAGGCGGCCGGGGGCCAGCAACTGCTCCACCTGCGCCTCGTCCAGCCGGGCCATCACGGCGCGCCCGCCTGCCGTGCAATGCAGGGGCACGCGCCGGCCCACGAGCGAGGCGTGGTAGTGCTCGGTGCTGGTCTGGTGGCGCAGCACATGCACCAGCCAGTCGCCGTCTCGCAGCGACAGGCTGATCTTCTGCTCCGTGTCCTTGGACAGCTGCAGCAGCAGGGGGTTGAGCGCCTCGGCCAGCGCATGGGTGCGCAGGAAGTGGAAGGTCAGGTCCAGCACGCCCGGGCCCAGCCGGTAGCGGCGGGTCTGGCTGTTTTGCTGCAGGTAGCCCTCGGCGCTGAGGGTGTAGGCGTAGCGCTGGGCGGCGCTCTTGTCCAGGCCGCTGCGCTCCATGATTTCCGTGAGGCTCAGGTCGCCCGCCGCGCCCTTGAAGCAGTCCAGCACGCGGAATGCCTTGCCCACGGAGCCCACATACAACGCGTTTTCGATCATCGTTTTACCTGATTGTGAATCTAAAGTATTAAATAACAATACCAAGTATTGAAAAATACGGAGGCAGCGGATGCCACAGCAAGCCATTGTCAGTGCGGACCGGGCGGTCGGCGCGTCGGAGTGGATCAAGGGCCAGCGGGAGAACGTGCTTTCGCTGCTGGCCGACATCGTCAACATCGACTCGGGCAGTTTCGACAAGCCTGGCGTGGCGCGCGTGTTCCGGCGCCTGGAGGCCTTCTTCCTGAGCCAGGGGCTGCAGGTCAGCCCGCATTTCGTCGATGGCGTGGAGGCCGCGATCTCGGTCACCGTGAACGCGGGCAGCACCGTGGGCAGGCCCGTGCTGCTGATGGGGCACTGCGACACGGTCTTCCCTGAAGGCGAGGCCGCGCGCAGGCCGTTCCGCATCGAAGGCGGCAGGGCCTACGGCCCGGGCGTGGCCGACATGAAGTCGGGCATCGTCATGAACGCCTTCCTGCTGGCTGCGCTGGCCCACAGCGCGGAGCCTGCGCCCGAGGTCACGGGCCTGTTCACCTGCGACGAGGAAATCGGCTCGCCCCTGAGCAAGTCCGTCATCGAGCCCTTTGCGCGCAAGGCGGGCTTTGTTTTCAATGCGGAGCCGGGCCGGCCTTCGGGCAACGTGGTCACGGGCCGCAAGGGCGGCGTGTTCTTCGGCGTGGAGATCGAGGGCAAGGCGGCGCACTCGGGCGCCAACTTCGCCGAGGGCATCAGCGCCATCTCGGAGCTGGCGCACAAGGTGGTGGCGCTGGACGCGCTCACCGACCTGGACAAGGGCGTCACCGTCAACGTGGGCCTGGTGTCGGGCGGCCTGTCGGTGAACACTTCGGCGCCGTCGGCCAAGGCGGCCATCGACCTGCGCATCTTCGACCTGGACCAGCGCGAGTCCCTGGTGGGCCGCATCCGCTGCATCTGCGACAAGTCCTTCATCCAGGGCACGCGCTCCACGCTGAACATCACCGGCGAGTTCCGCCCCTTCGTTCCCACGCCGCAGTCGCAGCAATTGTTCGAGCTGTACCAGGCCGAGCTGGGCGCGCTGGGCCACAAGGCCGAGGGCGAGTTCAGCGGCGGCTGCGCGGACTCGGGCGTGACCTCCAGCCTGGGCGCCATCACGCTGTGCGGCACCGGCCCCGTGGGCGGCAAGTTCCACACCACCGACGAGTACTGCGAGGTGGACACCATCGTCCCGCGCGGCCTGGCGGTGCTCCACACCATTGCGCGCCTGCCCCACGCCCGGTGGTAGAGCGCGCCTGATTCCCGCCTTCCTCCTCAAGCCACTGCCTGGTGCACTTTCATGAATCCACTTGCCTTGCCCACACGCCGCTCGCTCCTGAAAATCGCTGCCGGCCTGCCGCTGGCGCCCCTGCTGCTGCAGCCCGCCGCGGCCTCGGCGCCCGGCCCGGTCAGCCTGATGGTGCCCTACCCGGCAGGCGGGCCCAGCGACGTCAGCGCCCGCATTCTGAGCAAGCCCATAGGCGAGGGACTGGCGGCCAAGGTGATCGTGGAGAACCTGGGCGGCGCCACGGGGACGATTGCCGCATCCAAAGTGCTGGGCGCCAGGGCCGACGGCAGCATGTTCTTCCAGGGCACGCAGAACGAACTCATCCTGCCGCCGCTCACCAACAAGGCCGTGCGCTACCAGCCCGATGCGTTCGAGAACCTGCAGTACATCACCGTCACCCACCTGGTTCTGCTGGTGCGTTCGGGCCTGCCGGCCCGGGACATGCAAGAGTTCCTGGCGCTGGCGCGCTCGCGCAACGAAAGCAATTCGCTGACCTACGGCTCGGTGGGCGTGGGCTCGCTCTACCACCTGATCACCGAGTACATGGGCAAGGTGGTGAAGGTGCCGTTCACCCACGCGCCCTATGCGGGCACGGCGCCCGTGATCCAGGACCTGGCCGGCGGCCAGATCGACTTCAGCATCATGCCGTTCCAGGCGTCCATGCTGGAGATGATCCGCACCGGCCGCTTCCGGGCGCTGGCCGTGCTGTCGCGCAACCGGCCTGCCGTGCTGTCGGCCGTGCCCAGCATCACCGAAGTGCCGGCGCTGCGCGATTTCGAGTACGCCAGCCTGGCGGGCTACTTCGTCAAACGGGGCACGCCGCAGGATGTCAAGCAGCGCCTGAACCAGGCCATCGGCCAGGCCCTGCTGGACCCGCAGGTCATCGCCAAGCTGGAGGCCGACGGCCGTGATGTCGCCAAGCCCATGGGCCTGGACGATGCGGCGGCCGCCTATGCGCGCGAGATCGCCAAGTACCGCGAGATGATCCGCGTCACGGGCTACGTGCAGGCGGATTGAGAGCGAAGGCCGCAACCTACGCGAGTGCGCCCTCCAGCAGCTCGGCCATGCGCGGCAGGTCGGGATCGGCGCTGGTCACCAGCCAGATGGCGCGCTCATAGGCGGCGCCCGCGATGGGCAGCATGCGGCAGTCGCCCATGAAGCGCTCCAGGCCCGTCCAGTGCGGCACCAGGCCCACGCCCATGCCGTCGGCGGCCAGCATGGCAATGGCCTCCAGGGCGTCCAGGTCGCACAGCACCGCAGGCTCCAGCCCCTGGTCGGCCAGCCAGTCTGCAGCATGGCGGCCACCCCAGGCATCGGGGTCGTAGCGTATGTAGGGCAGGCTGCGCAGCAGCGCGGCAGGCCGGCCGCGTGCCTGGGGCGGTGCCAGCAGCACCAGCGGCTCGCGGCGCAGCTGCACGCTGCGCAGCGCCTTGGGCAGTTCAAAAGGGGGTGCCACGATGACGGCGGCATCGAGCTCGCCGGCCTGCAGCATCTGGAACAGCGCGCGCGAGGTACCCGGCACGATGACGGGCCGGCACTGCGGCGCCGCCTGCGTGAGCTTGCGCAGCGCGGCCGGCAGCATGCCCGTGAGCGCGGTCGAGATGGCGCCGATGCGCAGCGTGCCGGCCAGGCCATCGGCGCTGGCATCGCTGCCCAGCAGCGCGGCCTCGCGCACCAGGCGCCGCGCGCGCGGCAGCAGGGCCAGGCAGGCCTGGGTGGGGCGGGCCGCATGGCCGCTGCGCGAAAGCAGGGCAAAGCCCAGTTCGCGCTCCAGCGCCTGCACGCGCTGGCCCACGGCGGCGGCGGTCAGGTGCTCGGCGCGCGCCGCATCGGCGATGGAGCCGCTGTCCACCACGGCGATCAGGCTCTTGAGATAGCGGGTCTCCAAAAGATTTCCTTGGGGATTGCAAAGAAATCAACGCTATCACTTTCGAAAAGCCTCTGCTAGGCTCGCGCCACCCACGGCAGGCCACGGCCTGCGAACCTGCCTGCACCACAAGCACAACCAAAGGATCAGCCATGCGCACCAGTTTCCACCTTGCCTACCATGTCCGCGATCTGGACGAAGCGCGCGCCTTCTACGGCACGCTGCTCGGCTGCCAGGAAGGCCGCAGCACCGAGACCTGGGTGGACTTCGACTTCTTCGGCCACCAGATCTCGCTGCACCTGGGCGAGCCCTTCCCGGTGACGAACACCGGCCGCGTGGGCGACCACATGGTGCCCATGCCCCACCTGGGCCTGGTGATGGCCATGGACGACTGGAAGGCCCTGGCCGCGCGGCTGTCGGGCGGCGTGGTGGATTTCGTGCTGCAGCCCGGCATCCGCTTCGAGGGCGAGCCCGGCGAGCAGGCCACCATGTTCTTCCGCGACCCCAGCGGCAATCCCATCGAGGTCAAGGGCTTCGCCGATCTGGACAAGGTCTTCGCCAAATGAGCGCCTCGCTTCCCCCGCTCCCCCCGCTCCCTTTCCTCTGCGCACCCGGCTACCCGGCAGCCCAGGCCTGGCTGCAGGCCCTGCAGGCCGCCCTGCCCGAGGAGCGCGTGGTGGCGCTCGATACGCTGGATGCGGGCCAGCGCGCGGCCTGCGAGGTCGCCATCGTCGCAAACCCCCAGCCTGCCGACCTGCGCACGCTGCCGCGCCTGCAATGGGTGCACAGCGTCTGGGCCGGCGTGGAGCGCCTGGTGGCCGACCTGGGCGATACCGACCTGCGCATCGTCCGCCTGGTGGACCCGCAACTGGCCGACACCATGGCCGAGGCCGTGCTGGCCTGGACCCTGTACCTGCACCGCGACATGCCGCGCTATGCCCGGCAGCAGGCCGTGCGCCAATGGCTGGCGCATGACGGCGTGCGCGCGCAGGACAGGACGGTATCGCTGCTGGGCCTGGGCGCACTGGGCGAAGCCAGCGCGCGGCGGCTGCTGGCGGCAGGCTTCAAGGTGCGCGGCTGGAGCCGCACGCCCAGGCAGATGGAAGGCGTGCAATGCCATGCGGGTGATGCCGAGCTGCCCGCCATGCTGGCGCAGACCGACATCCTCGTATGCCTGCTGCCGCTCACGCCGCAGACGCGCGGCATCGTCGGCGCGCAGGCGCTGGCCGCGCTGCCTGCCCATGCCTCGCTGATCAACTTTGCGCGCGGCCCCATCGTGGACGATGCCGCGCTGCGCGCCGCCCTGGACAGCGGCCGCCTGGCCCATGCCGTGCTGGACGTGTTCGAGCAGGAGCCCCTGCCAGAATCGTCCTGGCAGTGGGCGCACCCCGCCGTGACCGTGCTGCCCCACATCTCGGCACCCACGGACCGCGCGACGGCATCGGCCATCGTGGCGGGCAACATCCGGCGCTGGCGCGCCAGCGGCGAGCTGCCGCAGGCGGTGGACGCGGCACGGGGCTACTGAGGGCGGCTGCGGTTCGGCTACGGCAAGGCCATGGACTGGCTTCTGAGCCAGTCCATGACGGCGCGCACATGGGGGCCCGGCTCCCGTTGCTCGCCCACGGCCAGATGGTAGGTATGGCCGGTGATCGAGGGGCCGAAGGGCTGCAGCAGGTGGCCGGCCGCAATGTCCTCGGCCACCAGGGCCAGGCTCACCAGGGCAATGCCATGACCGGCGATGGCCGCCTGGATGGCATGGCCCTCGTCGGAAAAGCGCAGTTGCCCCGCCGGTGAATTCCAGGCCAGGCCTGCCTCGTCAAACCAGCGCTCCCAGGTGGGATTGCTGGCGTGCGCCGTGTTCCAGTCAAAGCGGATCAGCGGCAGGCGGGCCAGGTCGGCCGGACCCAGCACGCCCAGCCGGGGATTGGCCACGGGCGCAAAGCGGTCGCTGAACAGGGGCTCGGCCACCAGGCCAGGATAGGGGCCGCGCCCGTAGCGCACGGCGATATCGACGGCATGAGAGCGCAGGTCCACCACATCGTCCGAGGCCTGCAGTTGCAGGTCCACCTCGGGGTGCATCGCGCGGAAGCTGGCCATGCGCGGCACCAGCCATTTCACGGTGAACGCATTGGTGGCCGAGATGCTGACCTGGGCGCGCAGGCGCTTTTGCAGCAGGCGCTCCAGCGTGGCGGCAAAGGCGTCGAAACCGTCGCGCAGCACCGGATAGAGCTGGGCGCCCGCCTCGGTCAGCACCACCTTGCGTACCTGGCGATCGAACAGCGCCAGGCCCAGCTGTTCCTCCAGCGCGCGGATCTGGTGGCTGATGGCCGTGGGGGTCACGGCCAGGTCGTCGGCGGCCTGCTTGAAGCTGCCCAGGCGGGCGGCGGCCTCGAAGGCGCGCAGTGCGGAAAGCGGCAGCTGGTTGCGTTGCATGAGGGCTGGAGGACGCAAGGGTCGGGTGAGGAATCGGGTGAGGAATGGGGTGAGGAAAACTCATCTTATGCCTGACAAATGAACCTTTGTCGCAATCATCCGGCTTCCCTATCGTCCACCCATGCCCCAAGCGCGATCCTGCCGGGGATGGATGAAGGAAATGAAACCATGCTGCACCGTGTCACCACGCAACCCGACCCCTACGAGCCGTTTTTGCTGTCGCAAGGCATTCGCTTTGGCGAGCTGCTGTTCATCTCCGGCCAGGCCGGCGCCGGAGACGATGGCCGCATCGTGCCGGGCGGCTTCTTGGCCCAGGGCCGGCAGGCGTTTGCCAATCTGCGCCGCGCGCTGGAGGCGGGCGGCTCCAGCCTGAAGGACGTGATCAAGGTCACCATCTTCGTCACCGACATGGGCCACTTCGACGAGGTGGTTGCCCTGCGCCGCGAGTTCTTCGGCGCCCCCTATCCGGCCGACACGATTGCCCAGATCCAGGCGCTGTACGACCCGGCGGCCATGATCGAGATCGAGGCCATTGCAGCCGTGCGTGATGGCCAGGCGCGCTGACATGGTTGCGGCCGTTCTGTTCCGATGGCCTGGCCACGGCGTGCATGGCCGACGACTGGAGCCGATGGGGCCGATATCTGATCCCTTCAACCGCCGAGCAGTCCCGAGGTGCTCAGCGGCCCCGGCGACAGCTGCTGCCCCCATGCCTGAGTCAATGCCTCGATGGCATCGCCCACCACGCGGCAGGCCTGGGTGAGCTTGCCGTGCCGGGGCAGGGCCAGCGTCACATGGCGCACCAGGCCGGGGTTGACCAGGCGGCTGGCCTGCAGCCGGCCCTGGCGCAGTTCGGCATCGATGGAATACGGGCCGATCACCGAGTAGAGGCCGGGCGCGTGGGCCACGAGCTCCTTTTGCACGGTCAGCGAGTCGGCCTCGGCGGCCGCCGCGAGCCGAAAGCCGTGGCTGTGCGCGGCCTCATCGAGCGCATCGCGCCAATGGCTGGGGCGTCGCGGCAGCACCAGCTGCAGGCCGTCGAGCGCGGCGAACTCCGTGGTGGGCGCCAGGGTCAAGGGGTCGCCAGGGCGCGACACCAGATAGCTGTGCGCGGTGCTCAGCAGCCGCTCGTCGCCGCCGGCCGGGCGCGCGAAGCGAAAGAGGATGGCCAGGTCCACGGCGCCGCTGTCCAGCAGCGCGTCGAGCTCCGTGCCCTGGGCCTCGGTGATGTTCAGGCGTATGCCGGGGTGCTCGCGCTGCAGCCAGTCGAACACATGCGTCATCAGCGGGTGCGCGGCCGAAGGCACGATGCCCAGCCGCACCTCGCCCCATAGCTGGCCTGCGTCCGCACGCAGTGTTTCCTGCAATTGCTCGGTTTCCTGCAGCCAGCTGCGCAGCCGCAGCGCGGCCCGCGCGCCCAGCGGCGTCAGCGTGACGCCCCGGCCCGTGCGCCGCAGCAAGGGGCCGCCCAGAGACGCTTCGAACTCGCTGATCTGCCGGCTGATGTGCGACTGCACGGTGTGCCGCCGTGCCGCGACCTTGCTGATGCTGCCGGCTTCGGAGACCTCGAGGAAGAGCTTGACGCTGGGCAGGTGCATGGTGGTTACCCGGTTGAGGTATGCCTGATGAGGCAATTCTGAAAGCCTGAAATTCTATCTATCCAGATATCAACGGGATTTCTACAGTGCAGTCATGCCTTGCCAGCGGCCTTGCCTTGGCAGGTTTTCCAGACACCGAACCTAAGGAAATCCGTTGAAACTCGCCAGCTTCATCCATGCCGGACAGCCCCGCTACGGGCAGGTTCTGGCCGAGCGCTTCCTGCTGCCGCCCGCCGAATTTCTCGCCCGCCATCCCGACCTGCTGTCCGTGCTGCGCGCACAGGCGCTGGGCGAGCTGGAGCAGGCCCTGCAGGCCGGCGCCGTGTCCGTCGATGCGGCGCAGACCCAGGCGCTGCCCGTCATCCCCAACCCCGGCAAGCTCATCTGCGTGGGCCTGAACTACAAGACCCATGTGGCCGAGACGCGGCGCGCCGACAGTGAGCACCCGTCGCTGTTCCTGCGCTTCAACGACAGCCTGGCCGCCGATGGCGACGAGCTGCTGCGCCCGGCCTTCTCGGAGCGTTTCGACTGGGAGGGCGAGCTGGCCTTCGTCATCGGCCGGGGCGGGCGCCACATTGCAAAGGAAGATGCCTTCGACCACATCGCCGGCTATGCCTGCTTCAACGATGTGAGCGTGCGCGACTGGCAGCGCCATACGCACCAGTTCACGCCCGGCAAGAACTTTCCCGGCACGGCGCCCTTCGGTCCCTGGCTGGTCACGCGCGACGAGGTGGCCGACGTGCGCAGCCTGGCGCTGCAGACCCGCCTGAACGGCAGCGTGGTGCAGCAGGCCAGCCTGGGCGACCTGATCTTCGACATCCCCACCATCGTGGCCTATGTGTCGCGCTTCACGCCGCTGTCGCCTGGCGACGTGATCGCCACGGGCACGCCGGGCGGCGTGGGCGACCGCCGCGAGCCGCCTCTGTACATGAAGCATGGCGATGTGGTCGAGGTCGAGATCACGGGCCTGGGCGTGCTGCGCAATCGCGTCGGCACTGATAGCGCTGCCGTCTGACTCCGGAGAATTTCATGGATAACCAACAAGCGATTTCGCAGCGGCCCCGGCTGCGCATTGCCATCGATATCGGCGGCACCTTCACCGACATGGCGGCGTTCGACGAGGCCAGCGGCCGGCTGCTGTTCGGCAAGGCCCTGTCCACGCATGGCGAGCTGGTCAACGGCATCCAGGCCACGATAGACAGCGCGGGCATCGACTGGCGCGACGGCCATCTGTTCCTGCACGGCTCCACCATTGCCATCAACACGCTGCTGGAGCGCAATGGCGCCCACACCGCGCTGCTGATCACCGAGGGCTTTCGCGACATCTACGAGATCGGCCGCGTGAACCGGCCCGATGCCTACAACCTGTTCTTCAACAAGCACCAGCCGCTGGTGCGGCGCTCGCTGCGCCATGAGGTGTCCGAGCGCCTGCGCGCCGACGGCAGCCTGCACAAGCCGCTGGACGAGGCGGCCGTGCGCGAGCTGGCCCGCGAGCTGGCAGGGCAGGGCGTGGAGGCCGTGGCCGTGCTGCTGCTGCATTCCTACCGCAACCCGGCGCACGAGCAGCGCGTCAAGCAGATCCTGCAGGAAGAGATGCCGGGCGCCTTTGTCTGCGCCTCGCACGAGCTGTCGCAGGAGTACCGCGAGTTCGAGCGCGTGTCCACCGCCGTGGCCAATGCCTATGTGGGGCCGCGCGTGTCGCAGTACCTGGGCCAGCTGGAGAACCACCTGGGCGGCAAGGGCTTCGAGGGCGACTTCTACATCGTGCAGTCCACGGGCGGATTGTTCCCGGTCGAGCATGCCAAGGTGGGCTGCGTGCGCATGCTCGAATCGGGTCCGGCGGCCGGCGTGATCGGCGCCCAGGCCATCTGTGCGCAACTGGGCATGGGCGACGCCATCGCCTTCGACATGGGCGGCACCACGGCCAAGGCCGGCGTGATCAGCGAGGGCCGGCCGCTGACCACGGGCTCGGCGCTGATCGGCGGCTATGAGCAGGCCCTGCCTATACAGATCCCGATGATGGACATCCACGAAGTGGGCACGGGCGGCGGCTCCATCGCCCGCGTGGAGACGGGCAACGCGCTGCGCGTGGGCCCGCAGAGCGCCGGCTCCATCCCCGGCCCCGTGGCCTATGGCCGTGGCGGGCTGGAGCCCACGGTGACCGACGCCAACCTGGTGCTGGGCCGGCTGGACGCGGAGCATTTCCTGGGCGGCGAGCTGCAGCTGGACATGGACGCCTGCCAGCGCCAGATGGCCGAGCGCGTGGCGACCCCGCTGGGCCTGGAGCCCACCGAGGCGGCCGACGGCATCCTGCGCATCGCCGTGACGCAGATGTCGCATGCCGTCAAGGCCGTGACCACCGAGCGCGGCCTGGATGCGGGCAGCTTCACCATGGTCGTCTACGGCGGCGCGGGGCCGCTGCACGCCTCGGCCATTGCGCGCGAGATCGGCATCCGCAAGGTGCTGATTCCCTATGCGCCCGGCTATTTCTCGGCCTACGGAATGCTGTTCTCCGACCTGCGCTACGACTACGTGCGCTCGGTGTTCCGCAAGCTGGGCGAGGTCTCCTTCGAGGAGATCGAGGCCGCCTACCAGAGCATGGAGGACGAGGGCCGCGCCGCGCTGGCGCAGTCCGGCATCGCGCCGGACGGCATCGTGATCGAGCGCGCCGCCGACATGCGCTACGTGGGCCAGGAGCATGCGGTGACCGTGGACCTGCCCATGGCCTTCTTCGAGGGCCGGGACCGCTCGGCCATCAAGCGCCAGTTCGACGAGCTGCACAAGGTGCGCTACGGCACCTCGGCCCCGCAGGAGCCGGCCGACCTCGTGAGCCTGCGCGTCACCGTGCTGGGCACGATGAAGAAACCGCCCCGGCACAGCGTGGAGCGCGGCAGTGCCGAGCCCAGCCGTGCCTCCGTGCGCACGGTCAAGCCCGTCTATTTCCGCTCCAGCGGCTGGGTGGACACACCGGTGCATCTGCGCGAGCGCCTGCTGGCGGGCAACGAGATCGCGGGGCCCGCGCTGATCGAGGAACACGCATCCACCACCGTCGTGCAGCCCGGCGACCGGCTGCGCGTGGACGAACTGGGCAATCTGCAAATCGACATCGGGAGCGACCGCACATGAACCACCCCACTGACTCCAGGCCCGTCGATCCGGTCACCGTCGAGATCATCCGCAACGGCCTGTACGCCGTCACGGAGGAGATGAAGACCAACCTGACGCGCACGGCCTACAACCTCATCATCTACGAGGCGCTGGACTTCACGGTCGGCCTGTTCACGCGCGAGGGCGACACGGTGTCCATCGGCCTGGGCCTGCCCATGTTCATCCGCGGCATGTCGGAGACGGTCAAGGCCAAGATCCGCCACTTCGGCTACGAGAACATCCTGCCCGGCGACATCCTGGTCACCAACGATGCCTACACCACCGGCAGCCACCTGAACCACTTCACGTTCACCATGCCGGTGTTCCATGAGGGCCGGCTCGAAGGCTTTACCTGCTGCATGGCCCACTGGCTGGACGTGGGCGGCACGCTGGGCAACGTCACCACGGACATCTTCAGCGAAGGGATACAGATTCCCATCATGAAGTACCAGCGCCAGGGCGAGGTCAACCAGGACCTGATCGACATCATCGCGATGAACGTGCGCCTGGCCGAGCGGGCCCTGGGCGATCTGCGAGCGCAGATCACGGCCATCACCACGGGCGAGCGCCGCTATGTGGAACTGCTGCAGCGCTATGGCGTGGATGCGGTCAACGGCGCCATCGCGCAGATCATGGATTCCAGCGAGGCCGTGGCGCGCAAGAACACGCTGTCGATTCCCGATGGCGTGTACGAGGCCGAGTCCTTCATGGACGACGACGGGCTGGACATCGGCAAGCGCATTCCCATCCGCGTCAAGGTCACGGTGCAGGGCGATGAGATGACGGTGGACCTGTCGGATGTCTCCAAGCAGGTGCGCGGCTTCTACAACTCGGGCTTCACAACGGGCATCGCCTGCGCGCAGGTGGCCTACAAATGCCTCACCACGCCGACCGACTACCCGGTCAACGACGGCAGCTTTCGGCCGCTCAAGGTGATCATGCCCATGGGCACGGTGATCAGCGCCGAGAGGCCCTATCCCATGCGCGTGTGGATGACCTTCCCCATGACGGTGATCGACACCATCTTCAAGGCGCTGGCGCCGGCGATTCCCGACCGCTCCATCGCGGGCCACCATGCGGACCTGGTGTTTCCCAACATCCATGGCATCTCGCCCGAGGACGGGCGGCTGTTCATCGTCGGCATCGGCCCGCTGGGCGGCGGCTGGGGCGCCAAGAGCCGCGAGGACGGCGTGTCCGTCACCGTCTGCATCAATGACGGCGACACCCACAACAGCCCCACCGAGCAGCTCGAGGCCAAGTACCCGGTGCTGGTGGAGAAGTACGAGATCCGCCAGGACTCGGCCGGCGCGGGCCAGTACCGGGGCGGCCTGGGCGCGGAGATGGTGGTGCAGGCGCTGTCGCCCTTCACCGTCACCACGCGCATCGACCGCGTGCACTGCAAGCCCTGGGGCCTGGAGGGCGGCGGCGACGCCATGGGCAACGGCCTGGCCGTGCGCCACAAGGGCGAGTGGAAGACCGACCACGCCAACGCCAAGATCTTCAACGTGCGCCTGGAACGCGGCGATGCCTACCGCATGCTGTCGGGCGGCGGCGGGGGCTTTGGCGACCCGCTGGCGCGAGAACTGGACAAGGTGGCCGAGGACGTGCGCGAAGGCTATGTGAGCGCCCAGGTGGCCCGCGAGGTCTACCGCGTGGCGCTGGATGGCCAGGGACAGGTGGACCACGAGGGCACGCAGGCGCTGCGCAGCGGCAGGTCTCCGTCGGCCGCAACGGCAACCTTAGCCGTTGCCTGGGACGGGCAGTGAGCACGGCCATGGCCTCCGACCACGCCCTGCAGGCCGAGCGACTCTGGGACCTGTGGTGCACCCTGGCGCTGCGCCATGTCGCCCTGGGCGGTGCCTGCGCCTGCGGGGCGGGCGGCATCAGCCTGCGGCTGGAGGACTTCGAGCTGGACATCGTGGACTACCTGCAGGACGGGGGCGAGCGCTGCGAGCAGCCCGAGGTGGCGGCCTGGTTCCGTGCCCGGCCCGCAGCCGGGCAGAGCGCGCAGCCGCTGCGCGGCCTGCTCGATGCGCTGGGCTCGGACGAGGTGCCGCAGGCCGTGGCGCAGTGGGCGCTGGCGCGGCTGGAGCGCACGCTGCGCTCGTTCGCCGAGGTGCATGGTGGGGTGGCGTCATGAGCGGGCATTTCTCCAGCCTGCTGGCCCTGCCCGAAGCGGCGGGGCAGCGCATTCCGGTCACCGTGCTCACGGGCTTTCTGGGCAGCGGCAAGACCACGCTGCTCAACCGGCTGCTGGCGCTGCCGGACCTGCACGGGACGGCCGTCATCGTCAACGAGTTCGGTGCGGTCGGCATCGACCAGGACCTGACCAGCCTGGCCTGCGAGGACACGGTGCTGCTGGCCAATGGCTGCCTGTGCTGCAGCGTGCGCGGCGATCTGGTGGAGGCGCTGGAGCGCCTGGCCCTGCGCGAACAGGGCGCGCCGCGCCGCGTGCTGATCGAAACCAGCGGCCTGGCGGACCCGGGGCCGATACTGCGCTCCTTCCTGGGCGAGCCCGCCGTGCGGGCGCGCTATGCGCTGGCCGGCGTGGCCTGCACGGTCGATGCCGTGCTGGGCAGCGCCACGCTGGCAGGCTATCCCGAAGCGGTGCGGCAACTGGCTGTGGCCGACCTGGTGCTGCTGACCAAGACAGACTTGCTGGGCGGCGCACAGCCCGCTGCGCAACTGCTGGCCCAGGTGCAGGCCATCAACGGCGAGGCGCTGCAAGGCATGGACCCCGGCCACCATGTGGCGCTGCTGCAGCGGCTGATGTCGGAAGGCGCGACGGGGCAGGAGGACGCCGCTGCGGGCATGCTCCAGACGCCCGGCTACCGGGCCATGGCTCCGGTGACAGCTCCGGTGACAGCGCCGGCAGGCGCGCACCGCGACGGCATCTCGTCCTTTGTGCTGCAGCGCGACGAGCCCCTGCCCGCGCAGGCGTTCGGCGAATGGATGGACTGGGTCACGGCCATGCGCGGCGATGACCTGCTGCGCGTCAAAGGCATCGTGCACCTGCAGGAGCACCCGGACCAGCCCCTGATCATCCATGGCGTGCAGCACCTGTTCGGCCCGCCGCAGACGCTGCCCCGCTGGCCGGGTGCCGACCGGCGCACGCGCATCGTCTTCATCACGCGGGGGCTGGATGCTCAGGCCCTGGACGACACGCTGAGCGTGCTGGTGCGCAGGCACAGGCGGCGCGCGCCGAATCAGGACCCGGGCTGAGCCACGCAACGGCCGGCCCATTTTCAAAAGAAACAGGAGACAAAGCATGAAAACTCTGACACGGCTGAAGGGGCCGGTGCTGGGCGCCTTACTGGGTGCGCTGGCTGCCTTGCCCATCGCCAGCATGGCCTCGTCCAGTGCGCCCGCCGCCTTTCCCGAGCCGGGCAAGATGGTCAAGGTCATCGTCCCCTTCGTGGCGGGCGGCGGCGTGGACAGCGCGGCGCGCCTGTTCGCCGAGCAGTTGCGCAAGCAGCTGGGCACGACGGTCATCGTCGAGAACCGCGTGGGCGGCAGCGGTGTGGTGGGCGGCCGTGCGGTGCTGGCGGCTGCCCCCGATGGCTACACCCTGCTGTTCTCGGCCGCCACGCATGTGCTGGCCAAGCAGGTATTGGCCCATCCGCCCTATGACCCGCAGACCGACTTTGTCCCCGTGGCGCGCGTGGGCGAGGCGCCGTTGATGCTGGTGATCTCGCCACAGCTGCCCCACAGCAAGCTGGGCGAGGTGCTGGCCGCAGGCGCCAAGAGCACGTGGACGGCGGCCATTCCCGCCGTGGGCGCACCCAGCCACCTGGCCACGCTGCTGCTGGCCCAGCAGGGCCGCATGCGCCTCGAGTACGTGCCCTACAAGGGCACGCAGCCAGCGCTGGTGGATGTGGGCGGCGGCCATGTGGACCTGCTGCTCGACTCCATGGTCTCCGTGCTGCCGTTGGCCAAGGCCGGCAAGGTGCGGCCGATTGCCATCACCTCCGGCAAGCGCAGCCCGCTGGCGCCCGAGGTGCCCACCATGCAGGAAAGCGGCCTGCCGCGGTTTGCCTACACGTCCTGGTACGGACTGTGGGCGCCCAAGGACACGCCTGCCGACCGGGTGCAGCGGCTGAACCAGGCCTCCAACGCGGCGGTGGCCGAGCTGGCCAGGTCCGGCGCCTTCGCGAGCCTGGGCATCGACACGGTTTCGGAGAGCACCGAGCAGTTCAAGCGCTTCATCGCCGCCGATGTGGCGCAGAGCGCCGCGCTGCTCAAGGGCGCGGGCTTCAAGCCCGAGTAGCCGGGCAGACCCCGGCACACGCCCGAGAAAAACAAAGAGCAAAGAGCAAAGAGCAAAGCAAAGCAAAAAATCACAAGGAGACAACATGCAGGTTTTCATACGCCAGGCCCTGGCCGCCTCGCTGGGGCTGGCCGCCGCGCATGCGGGCGCGCAGTCCTCGGTATCGATCTCGGGCACTGTCGATGTGAGCGTCAGGCAGGTGCGCAACCAGGGCCTGGGAACGGTCACCTCGCAGGCCAGCGGCGCCAACTCCACCAGCAAGCTGGTATTGCGGGGGCAGGAGGACCTGGGCGACGGCTTGAGCGCGGGCTTCTACCTGGACGGCAGCCTGCTGGCCGACACCGGCGCCATGGGCGCCAGCGGCCCGTTCTGGGACCGGCGCTCCACGGTCAGTCTGGCCTCGCGCCAATGGGGCGAGCTGCGGCTGGGGCGGGACTGGGTGCCCACGCACCTGGTGTGGAGCGGCTTCGATCCGTTTGCCACGCTGGGCATCGGCAGCGCCAATGGCTTTCGCTCGTTCACGGCTTCCCGCGCGCTGGGCCAGGCCTTCGGCACGGCGCCGGAGTCGCAGGCTGCCAATCCCACGCTGCGCGTGAGCAATGCGGTGGAGTATTTCCTGCCGGCCGGCCTGGGCGGGCTGCAGGGCGTGTCCGGCAGCCTGATCGCCACCCTGGGCGAGAAGGGCGCCACGGCGGCAGGCCAGACGCGCGGCAACGGCTTTCGGCTGGGTTGGGCGGGCGCGGGCTGGAACGTGGCGGGCGCGCAGTTCACCACGCGCAACACCCTGAGCGGCATCCATTTCAAGGACCAGAGCTACGGTGTCTCCTACGACTTCGGCTGGCTCAAGGCCAGCCTGGCCCAGCGCCGCTGGGTCCATGGCGTGGACCGCACGGTCAACACCCTGGTGGGCATGAGCGTTCCCGTGGGCAGCGGCGTGGTCAAGCTCAGCTATGTCAAGGCCGACCAGAAGGGCGCAACGGCGGCGCAAAGCGCCAGCGATGCCGACCTGTGGGCGCTGGGCTATGTGCACTCGCTGTCGCGGCGCACGGCGCTGTACGCGCATGCGGCCCGCATGTCCAACCGCAATGGGGCGGCCTTCGCCATTGCCGGGGGGGCGGCAGTCAGCGGCAATCCGGCCGCGGCCAATTACTTTGGCGGGCGCGCCTCCACGGCCTTCGAGCTGGGCCTCCGGCACGACTTCTGACGGGGGGCGTGGGCAGCCTGCGCGCTGGTTCGTGGTCATTGCTGCACCCCATGCAGCAGTGAACTGCACGCCGGCCTATTGCTGCCGTCAATCGCTTCTTCTACGCTGCACCCATTTCACGGAGCAGCGAGATGAATCCATTGATCAAGGTCCGCATGGACGCCGCAGGCACCCCCGACGCCATGCGCCTGGAGCCGGTCGAGGTGCAGGCGCCCGGCCCCGGCCAGGTCTGGCTGGAGCAGACGGCCATCGGCGTGAACCCGCTGGACGTGAGCCAGCGCAAGGGCGCGGTCGCCATCGCCTTTCCCTCGGGCCTGGGGCTGGAGGGCGCGGGGCGGGTGGCCGCCGTGGGCGAGGGCGTGACGAATGTGGCCGTGGGCGAGCGCGTGGGCTACGCCACGGGGCCGCTGGGCGCCTATGCCAGCGCCCGCCTGTATCCGGCCGAGCGCCTGGTGAAGCTGCCCGATGCGCTGGCGGACGACGCGGCGGCGGCCGTGCTGTTCAAGGGCATCACGGCGCAGTACCTGCTCAAGACCACCCATGCCGTGGGCCCCGGCAGCCGCATCGTGATCTATGGCGCCGCCGGTGCGCTGGGCCAGTTGATGTGCGCCTGGGCCAGGCACCTGGGCGCCCTGGTGATCGGCGTGGTGTCCAAGGCGGCCAGCGTGGAGCGCGCGCGGGCTGCCGGCTGCGACGAGGTCTTCGTGTTCGATGCGGCCACGCTGCCGGGCCAGGTGCTGCAGGCCACCGGGGGCCTGAAGGCCGATGTGGTCTACGACCCCATCGGCCGCACGACGCTGGGCGCCTCGCTGGACTGCCTGCGCCCGCGCGGCCTGCTGGTGTCCTTCGGCGCGACCTCCGGCCTGCCCGATCCCATCTCGGTGGCCACGCTCAATGCCAAGGGCTCGCTGTTCCTCACGCGCCCCTCGCTGGCCGCGCACACGGCCACGGCGGCCGAGTACCAGGAGCGCGCACGGGATGTGCTGGCCGCCGTGGCGGCCGGCATCATCGTGCCCGGCGTCTGGCGCCGGTATGCGCTGGCGGAGGTGGCGCGGGCGCATGGCGATCTGGAGCAGGGACGCTCCCAAGGTGCGATCATCCTGACCCCATGAACCTTCTGGACAGCCAGCACGCCGATGAACTGGCGGCCCTGGTGGCGCTGCATGAACAAGGCTCCTTCGCTGCGGCGGGGCGGGCCTTGCTGCGCCATCCGTCCGTGCTGTCCAAACGCCTGAACGCGCTGGAGACCCGGCTGGGCGTGCGGCTGGTGGAGCGCAGCACACGCCATCTGCACCTGACCGACGAGGGCCTGCGCCTGGTGGACAAGGTGCGCCAGGCGGCCGGCCTGATCGCCGATGCCCAGAAGGAGGCCGCCCAGGGCGCCTCGCAGGCGCGGGGCCGGCTGCGGCTGTCGCTGCCGGCCGCCATGGGGCGGCGCTGGCTCAGCCCGCTGCTGGCCGAGTTTGCGCTGGCCCATCCGCAGATCGTGCTGGAGGTGGAGTATGCGGACCGCTTCGTGGACATCGTGGGCGAGCGCTTCGACGCGGCGGTGCGCATAGGCCGGCTGGCGGACAGCCGTCTCGTGGCGTTGCGGCTGGGCGGGCACCAGCGCATTCTGGGCGCCGCGCCTGCCTATCTGCAGGCCCACGGCACGCCGGTGCACCCCGAGGACCTGGCGGCGCACCGCTGCCTGGGCTTCACGGGACTGCAGTCGTTTCCGCAATGGGAGCTGGTGCACGGTGGCGCATCGGGCGATGTGCCGCAGGGCCAGGCCCGGCACACCGTGCTGGTGCGCGGCCCCATGGTCAGCAATGACAGCGAGGCCCTGCTCACGGCCGCCGTCATGGGCGTGGGCATTCTGGCCGGCGGCGACTGGCTGATGAGCGAGCACATGGCCGCAGGCCGGCTGGTGCGGGTGCTGCCGCAATGGCGCCTGGATGGCGCCTCGGGCATCTACTTCGTTCGGCCCTCGGCGGCGTTCAGCAGCGCGGCCATGACGGCGCTGCGCGACTGCCTGGTGCGGTGGTTTGCCACGCGCAGCCCCTGGCGCACGGGGCATGACACACTGGCGCCGCCCCTATCGTCTTGCGCATCCGCTCCATGACCCAAAAACCCTCGCCGCCCGCCTTGGCCGCCGCCTTGCTTCCCTGGCTGTTCGTGCTGCTGTGGAGCACGGGCTTCATCGGCGCCAAGTTCGGCCTGCCCTATGTGGAGCCGCTGACCTTTCTGACGCTGCGCTATGCCATCGTCCTGGTGCTGATGGCGGCGGTGGCCCTGGTGCTGCGCGCGCCCTGGCCACGGTCGGCACGCCAGTGGCTGCACATTGGCGTGTCAGGGCTGTTCGTGCATGGCGTGTACCTGGCCGGCGTGTTCACGGCCATCGCCCACGGCCTGCCTTCGGGCGTGACGGCCCTGGTGGTGGGGCTGCAGCCGCTGATCACGGCCCTGGTGGCCGGCACCTTGCTGGGCGAGTCCGTGCGTCCCCGGCAATGGACCGGGCTGGCGCTGGGCTTCACGGGCGTGGCCCTGGTGGTGGCGGGCAAGATCGCCTCGGTGCCGGTCCATGCCCTGCTGGCCATGCTGGTGCCGGCCGTGGTGGCGCTGGCCGGCATCACGGCCGGCACGCTGTACCAGAAGCGGTTCTGCCCATCGTTTGATCTGCGCACGGGCTCGGTCATCCAGTACCTGCCCTGCCTGGTGGCGACGGGGGCGCTGGCCCTGGCCACGGAAACCATGCAGGTGCGCTGGAGCGGCGAGTTCCTGTTTGCGCTGGGCTGGCTGGTGCTGGTGCTGTCCGTGGGCGCGGTCAGCCTGCTCAACCTGCTGATACGCCGCGGCGGCGCCGTGCACGTGGCCAGCCTGTTCTACCTGACGCCGCCGGCCACGGCCCTGATCGCCTGGGCCATGTTCGGCGAGACGCTGGGCGGCCTGGCGCTGGCGGGCATGGCCTTGACGGCAGCCGGCGTGTGGCTGGCGCGCCAGGGGCGCTAGCTTGCCCCGCAAGCCGCGGGCAGGGCATGCGCAAAGGCGGGATACTGCGGCACTGTCAGCCCACGAATACCGGATTTCCGCACCATGCCCATCAATGAACTGCGCGCCATCGCCACCTTTGCCAAGGCGGTCGAGCTGGGCAGCCTGCGCCAGGCGGCGCTGTCCCAGGGCGTGAGCCCCCAGGCCGCCAGCCAGGCGGTGGCCCATCTGGAGCAGCACCTGGGCGTGCGCCTGCTGCACCGGACCACGCGCAGCCTGGCGCTGACCGAGGAGGGCCAGCGTTTCCTGCAGGACACCCAGCCGGCGCTGGCCGCGCTGGACCGCGCACTGAACCTGGCACGCGACAGCCGCGAGGGCATTGCGGGGCCGTTGCGCATCGTGGGCCCCAAGTCCTGCTTTGCGCCCGTGCTGATGCCGCTGCTCGATGAGTTCTGCCGCCTGCACCCGGGCATCGTCCCCGATGTGCGACTGGACGACGGCATAGGCAACTGGGTGCTGGACCGGGTCGATGCGGGGTTTCGCATCGGCGCCTCGCCCGATGAAAGCGTGATCGGGCGGCGGCTGTTTCCCGTGCAGCTCATCGTCTGCGCGGCGCCGCAGTACCTGCAGCGCCATGGCGTGCCCCGGTCGCTGGACGAACTGGCCGCGCACCGCTGCAGCATGTTCCGCCATGCGGCCACGGACACGGTGATGCCCTGGTACCTGCCGGTCGATGGCGAGCTCACGCACCGCTACCTGCAGCCGGCCCTGTCCACCAACGATGCCGAGCTGGAGCTGCATGCCGTGCTGGCCGGCCAGGTGCTAGGCCAGCTGTCCAACATCTGCGCGGCCGCGCACATCCGCGCGGGGCGCCTGGTGCCCGTGCTGCTGGCGCATGTCAGCGAGCACATCGGCTTGCATGTCTACTACGGCAGCCGCGACGCGCTGCCCCGGCGCGTGCGTGCCTTCATCGACCTGGCCGTGCAGCGGCTGCAGGACTGCCCGGACTATCTGCTGACCATGGAAGAACTGGAAAGGGCGGCGGCCGCAGGTGCCGCCGCCCTTTCCGGGGGCTGACCGGGATCAGGTCCGGCCGTTCAGGCCAGCTCGATCACTCCAGCGCGATCACGCCAGATCGAACGGCAGCTTGCGCACGGGCTTGCCCGTGAGCTGCGCCACGGCGTTGGCGAAGGCCGGTGCCAGCGGCGGCAGGCCGGGCTCGCCCATGCCCGTCGGCGGCTCGGCGCTGGGCACGACGTGGACGGCGATCTCGGGCATGTCGGTGATGCGCGGCACGGCGAAGTCGCCGAAGTTGCTTTGCTCCACCACGCCGTCCTTGAGCGTGATCGCCGCGCCGGGCAGACACATGGACAGGCCCATCAGCGCCGCGCCCTGCACCTGCGCCTCGATGGTGCGCGGGTTCACGGCCAGGTTGCAGTGCACGCCGGCCGTGGCCTTGTGCAGCACCGGGCGGCCGTCCTTGACCGAGGCCTCCACCACATAGGCCACCACCGTGTCGAAGGACTCGTGCACGGCCACGCCCCAGGCGCGGCCCGCGCGCAGCTGGCGCTTGCCGTAGCCGCTCTTGTCCACGGCCAGCTGCAGGGCCAGGCGATGGCGCGGGTGCTTGTCGCCGAACATCTGCATGCGGTAGGCCACGGGGTCCTGGCGGCTGCTGCGCGCGATCTCGTCGATCAGCGTTTCCATGACGAAGGCCGTGTGGGTCGATCCCACGCTGCGCCACCACAGCACGGGCACGTTGACCTTGGGGTGGTGCACGGTCAGGCGCATGGGCAGCGGATAGGGCTCGCGCATGCCCTCCACGGCCGTGGCGTCGATGCCGTTCTTGATCATGCCGCCCTCGAACATGGTGCCCGCCGTGATGGACTGGCCCACGATGGCATGGTCCCAGGCCAGCACCTTGCCGCGTTCGTCGAAGCCGATCCTGGCGCGGTGCAGGTGCATGGGGCGGTAGTAGCCGCCCTTGATGTCGTCCTCGCGGCTCCAGACCATGCGCACGGGGGCGTTCAGGCCGGCGCGGCGCGCGGCCAGCGCCACCTGGCAGGCCTCGACCACATAGTCGCTGGTGCCCACGCCCCGGCGGCCAAAGCCGCCGCCGGCCATCTGCACGTGCACGCGCACCTGCTCGGGCTTGAGGCCCAGCACGCGCGCGGCGGCCATGCCGTCCACGCCCGCGAACTGCGTGCCCAGGTAGAGGTCGGCCCCGGCCTCGCCGGTCTCGCCCATCTGCACCGTGCAGTTGAGCGGCTCCATGGGCGCATGGGCCAGGTAGGGGAAGCTGAACTCGGCCTCGATATGGCGCGGCGCCTTGTCCAGCGCCGAGATATCGGCGTCGAAGTGGCGCGCGCCGGGCTGCGCGGCCAGTTCGCGGTACTGGGCCAGCTGGCGTTCGCTGTCCACCTTCTCCACGGCGTCGGTGTTCCATTGCGCCTTCAGCGCCTCGCGGCCCTTGCGCGCTGGCCAGTAGCCGGTGGCGATCACGGCCACGCCTTCGCCGCCACCGTCCACGGGCACGCGCAGCACGGCCTTGACGCCGGGCACGGCACGCGCCGCAGCGTCGTCCAGCGAGGCCAGCTGTGCCTTGAACACGGGCGGGTGTGCAATCACCGCCGTCAGCTGGCCCGGCAGGTGCATGTCGATGCCGAAGCTCTGCTGGCCGCTGCTCTTGGCCCGGGCGTCGATGCGGCCCGTGGGCTTGCCGATCAGGCGGAAGTCCTTGGGATTCTTCAGCACGACGGTGGCCGGCACGGGCTGGGCCATGGCGGCCTGGGCCAACTCGCCATACGACAGCTTCTTGCCATTGGGGCCGAGCACGAAGCCCTCGCGCGTGCGCAGCGTGGCGGCGTCCACCTTCCACTGCGCGGCGGCGGCGGCCACCAGCATGGCGCGCGCACGGGCGCCCAGCTCGCGGTACTGGGTGTAGCTGTGCTTGAGGGCGGTGGAGCCGCCCGTCATCTGGATGCCGTAGCGCGGATCGGCATAGGCCGCATCGTTGCCGCCCAGGCGTGCGCGGACCTTGCTCCAGTCGGCGTCCAGCTCCTCGGCCAGCACCAGGGGCAGGGCGGTGTGCACGCCCTGGCCGAACTCCAGGCGGTTGATGGCCACGGTGACTTCGCCGCTGGGCGAGATCTCCACGAAGGAGGCGGGCTGCTCGGTGGGCTTGAGGCCGGCGGCCTCGCCCTTGCCCGGCGCCTGCGCCATGGCGGGAAACACGCCCAGGGCCAGCGAACCGGCACCGGCGATCTTGAGGAAGCTGCGGCGGGGGATCTGTGCAAGAGTGGGCGCGTCGGCGATGGCAGCAGCGGCCTCGTCACGGTCCAGGATGTGCTGCAGGGCGCGGGGCAGTTCGGCGGGGTTGAAGGTGGTCAGCATGCGGCGTTCTCCGTTCAGCCCAGGGTGCGCGCGGCATCGGCCACGGCCGTGCGGATGCGTGCATAGGTTCCACAGCGGCAGATGTTGCCGGCCATGGCCGCGTCTATCTCCTCGCCGCTGGGCTTCTTGCCCTTGGGCAGCGACTTGAGGAAGGCCGTGGCGCTCATGATCTGCCCGCTCTGGCAGTAGCCGCACTGGGCCACGTCGTGGCGCACCCAGGCATCGCGCACGGCGGTGCCCACGCGGTCGGAGCCCGAGGTCATGGCCTCGATGGTGGTGATCTTCTGGCCCGCGGCCGCCGAGATCGGCGTCACGCAGGAACGTATGGCCTGGCCATTCATGTGCACCGTGCAGGCGCCGCACAGCGCCGCGCCGCAGCCGAACTTGGTGCCGGTCATCTCCAGCGTGTCGCGCAGGGCCCACAGAATGGGCGTCTCGGGGTCCAGGTCCATGGAAACGGTCTTGCCGTTGATGGTGAGATCGGTCATCGCAGTCTCTCCTTGTTGTGGGTCAGTCAGGCAGGGGTGGGGTCCCCGCAGTAGTGTCGTGCGCAGCTGCGGCCCATGGAAGCCGGGCGCCGTCGAGGCGCGAATATAGAAAGAGGCCTTGCTTGCAACTAGTCCTGATTTGATTGATGCATTGGCAAGTGCAAGTTGCGAATGGGGTGAAGCGGTTAAGTCTCTGGAGTGTTTGGTACTGACGATGTATATACTTTGTTGGTATCTTCACAGGAGTCAATCATGCCCAAGGAAGCCGTTTTCACCATGAAACTGGAAGCCGAGCTGCGCGAAGACTTCATGGCCGAAGCCGCAGGCGAGGACCGGCCCGCATCCCAGGTCATGCGGGAGTTGATGCGCGGCTACATTGAGCAGCGCCGCAAGGCCCGTGAATATGACGGCTATCTGCAGCGCAAGGTCGAGGAGGGACGTGCCTCCATGCGCGCTGGACTTGGCCGCTCGAATGAGGAAGTCGAGGCCGAGTTCGCTGCCCGGCGCCGTCAGGTTGCGGCAGACCGTGCGTGAAAGTCCTCTGGACGCCGCAGGCACAGCAGGATCGCGCCGATATCTGGGACTACATCGCAGCTGACAATCCTCGCGCAGCCTTGCGCATGGACCTGCTTTTCAGCGACGCAGCGGCCCGGTTGGCCGCGTATCCCAAGATGGGCAAAGCGGGCAGGATTGCCGGCACGCGCGAGCTGATCCCTCATGAAAGCTATCGCCTTGTCTATGAGATCGATGGCACGACGGTCTGGGTGCTGGCCCTGGTGCACACCGCGCGCCAGTGGCCGCCGTTGGAGGATTGACGAGGCGGTGCAAGGTCTTGGCTGTTGAACGTATGATTTGAGAATAATTCTCATTCATAGATTTGCAACGTGTTCCAGTGGAATTCCAGATTTGACAACCAGCTGTGCCTGGCGGCCGGCTGCCGCATGACGCAGGAGCCTGTGGAGGTCCGCGCGCCGGTGTTCCAGGGCCTGCAGATCATCGTGGCCCTCAACAGCAAGGTGCAGGCCGGGGTCAACGGCCGTCTGATGGAGGTGTCCGATGCCGGGGTCTACCTGGTGCTGGCCACGGGCCTGCATGAGGGACTGGACCGCTATGAATCCCACAGCCTTCAGCGCTATGTGCGCATAGGCTTTGACGCCGAGGCGGCGGAGCGCCAGGGCTTCGGGCTCGATCTCATAGCGCGCAGCGGCCACCACTGCTTCAACGACAACGATCTGCTGGTATTGCGCCAGGGGCTGTCGGCCACGGCGCGTGCGCTGGCCACACAGATTCTGGTCTGCCCCTATCAGGGGCCCATGCGTGATCTGTTCCTCAATGCCAAGAGCCTGGAACTGTCGGCTGCCGTGCTCCAGCAGTGCCTGCCGACGGCGGGCGCGCAGGGAGCAGGCGCCGAGCTGTCACGCGCCGATGTGGAGCGGCTTTGGCATGCGCGCGAGGTGGCCACGGCGCACGCTCGCAGTCCCCTGTCGCTGGCCGAGCTGGCGCGCGAGGCCGGCATCAACGAGCGCAAGCTCACGGCCGGCTTTCGCCAGCTGTTCGGCATGAGCGTGTTCGAGCACCTGCAGCAGCACAGGCTGGAGCAGGCCTACGGCCTGCTGACTTCGGGCGGCTGCTCGGTCACGCAGGTGGCGCTGGAGGTGGGCTACAGCATTGCGCATTTCTCGACGGCCTTTCGCAAGCGCTTCGGCATCGCGCCCAGCGAGTTGCTGCGCTGAGCCGTCTCCGGCTAGCGAAAGCCAAACTCCGGCCAGCGAAAGCGGCGAGCCTTCCTCTTGCCTACAGTCGAATGCAATTGATTTTCATTTGCTTCGAGAGGGTTGAATGTCGCTGCCAGATTCTGCGGACCGGGATGCCGGCCCGCCCCGTTTTTCCATCACATCGATCGCGCTGGCCGTCTGCGTCCTGGGCCCGTGCGCCCTGGCCCGGGCGGCCGAGGAAAGGCTGCCCGAGGTGCAGGTCACGGGCCAGGCGGTCAAGGACCGGCCCACCGAGCTGACGGGTGGCTACGCGGCCCCGGGCGTCTCGGTGGGAACCAAGCTGCCTGCCACGCTCAGAGAGACGCCGCATTCGGTCTCCGTCATCACGCGCCAGCAGATCGAGGACCAGAACCTGCACACGCTGGACGAGATCATGGCGCAGACCCCCGGCGTGACTGTGGACCTGTCGGGCACGGGCGTCATTCCCGCCTTCTATGCGCGCGGCTATCCCATCGAGTACTTCCAGTACGACGGCCTTCCCGTGCAGACAGGCGGCGCTTCCTGGAGCCAGCCTGACATGGTGATGTTCGACCATGTGGAGACGCTGCGTGGCGCTGCGGGCCTGTTCAATGGCGCGGGCCAGCCCGGCGGCGTGATCAATCTGGTGCGCAAGCGCCCCACGGGCGACCGGCGCTTCACGGGCTCGCTGGGCCTGGGCTCCTGGAATGCGGCCCGTGCCGAGATCGACTACAGCACCCCGCTGAACGCCGATGGGTCGGTGCGTGCCCGCCTGGCGGCCGCGCACGACCAGCGCGACTCCCATGTGCGCTATGCCAGCAGCCGGCGCGATTCGCTGTACGGCATCGTCGAGGCCGACCTGGGATCGGCCACCACCGTTTCCTTGGGCGCCGGCCACCAGACGCGCGACTGGGTGCCGCCCATGATGGGCGTGCCGCGCTACGCCGACGGCGGCGACCTGGGGCTGGCACGCAGCACTTTCCTGAGCACGCCCTGGACGCACTGGGACTTCGAGACCACCCAGGTCTTCGCAGACCTCAGCCATTCCATCAATGCCGACTGGCAGCTCAAGCTGGCGGCGGTCTCCGACCGCGAGTCCAGCGCGCTCAAGTACGCCTATGTCTCGGGCGCGGTGGACCGCGCCACGGGCCTGGGTCCCCGCCTGATGGGCGGCGCCAATGACTACGACAACGAACAGCTGTCGCTGGACGCCATGCTCAGCGGGGCCTGGCAGGCCTGGGGCCGGCGCCACGAGGTGGTGCTGGGCGCCAACTGGTACGACCGCGACGCGCGCTCGCAAGGTGGCAGCCTCCCGGGCTTTGGCGGCATTCCCGTCAATGTGTTCGACTTCGACCCGGCCGCCTACGCCGATCCGGGCGCCGTGCAGTGGACATCGGACTCGCGATCGCGCACGCGCCAGTACGGCATCTATGGCGCCGCGCGGCTGAAGCTGGCCGATCCGCTGACCCTGCTGCTGGGGGGGCGCTGGAGCTGGTGGCGCACCGACTCCGTCAACCAGCGCACGGGCGCGCAGACGGCGGACTACCGGCAGGACGGCCGCTTCACGCCCTACGCGGGCCTGGTCTTCGATCTGGACTCCCGCTGGTCGCTCTACACCAGCTATGCCGACATCTTCCGCGTGCAGAGCAACTATCGGGGCGAGGATGGCGGCGGACTGCCGCCCGTGGTTGGCGCCAACTACGAGGCCGGCATCAAGGGCTCGCTCAACGATGGCCGGCTGCAGGTGGCGCTGGCGGCCTTCCGCATCGTGGAGAGCAACCGCGCCGTGGCCGTGTCGCCCGTCGTCGTGGACAGCTGCTGTTACGCCGCGCAGGGCAAGGTGCAGAGCCAGGGCTTCGACGCCGAGCTGGCGGGACAGATCGCCCCGGGCTGGCAGGCCATGGCCGGCTACACCTACAACACCAGCGAATACAAGCGCGATCCCAGCTATCAGGGCCAGTCCTTCAGGACCTTCAGCCCCCGGCATCTGCTGCGGCTGTGGACCACATACCGGCTGCCGGGCGCGCTCAACGCCTGGGATGTGGGCGGCGGCATCAACGTCCAAAGCGGCACCTACAGCGAGGGCGGCAAGCCCCTTGTTCGAGCCACGCAGGGCGGCTACGCCACGGCCAGCCTGCGCGTGGGCTACCGCATCAGCCCGCAGTGGAGCGCGGCGCTGAACGTCAGCAATCTGTTCGACCGCAGCTACTACACGCGCCTGGGCAGCGGCGGATTCGGGCCGGCCAACTTCGGCAATGTCTATGGCGAGCCGCGCAATGTGCAGGTGAGCTTGCGCGGCCGGTTTTGACCCCCTGAGCCGCTTTGCGGCGTCCCCCTGAGGGGACGGCAGCCTTGCTGCGGGGCGTTGCGGCCGGCTCAGGCCCTTGCTTGCTGTCCCAGGCTTTGGGGCGCGCCGGTTGCATTGGGTATGCCGGCAACGACTGAGAGAAGAAAACATATGCAAATACGGACAGGAATGCGGCGCGGGTTGCGCGCTGCGGTGGCGGCGCTGGCGCTTTGGAGTGGGCTGGCCCAGGCCTTGACCGTGACGGACATGGCGGGGCGCAGCGTGCAGGTGCCGGACCGCGTGCAGCGCGTGCTGTTGGGCGAGGGGCGCATGGTCTACACCATGGCCCTGCTGGAAGGCCGGCAGGCGGTGGAGCGCGTGGCGGGTTGGCAGGGGGATTTCCGCCTGCTCGATACCCAGGGCTATGCGGCTTTCTCCAAGGCCTTTCCTGCCATGGAGAAACTGCCGCTGGTCGGCGGCGCCACGCCCGAAAGTTTCAACGTGGAACAGGCCCTGGCCGTGCGTCCCGACGTGGCCTTCATGGCCGTCTCGGGCGGTCACGGGCCCGCGCCCGACAGCGAGGCCGTGCGCCAGCTGCAGGCGGCGGGCGTGCCCGTGGTCTTTGTGGATTTCAGCCAGCATCCGCTGACCCATACCGTGCCCAGCCTGCGCCTGATGGGCCAGGTGCTGGGCCGCCAGCAGCGCGCCGAGGACTTCATCGCCTTCTACGAGCAGCGCATCGAGCGCGTGCGCCAGCGTGTCGCGGCGGCGCGCAGGAAGGACGGATTCCAGCGGCCCGCCATCTTCATCGACATGCTGGCCGGTCTGCGCGACTGCTGCGGCTCGCCGGGCAAGGGCAATTTCGGGGAAATGGTGGAGCTGGCCGGTGGCGACAACATCGGCGCCGGCCGCATTCCCGGTCCCATCGGTACGCTGAACCTCGAATATGTGCTGTCGCGCGATCCTGCCGTCTATGTGGCCACAGGCGTCTTCGCCAGTGGCCAGGGCGGCGTGACGCTGGGCTACCAGGCCACGCCTGCCCAGGCGCAGGCCAGCCTGGCGACGGTGGCGCAGCGTGCCCAAACGCGCGAGCTGTCCGCCGTCCGAAAGGGGCGCGTGCACGGCCTGTGGCACATCTTCTACGACTCGCCGGAGCATGTGATTGCCGTCGAGGCGCTGGCCAAGTGGCTGCATCCCGAACTCTTTGCCGACATCGACCCGCTGCGCACGCGGCGTGAGCTGTACGAGCGCTTCATGCCGATTCCGATGACCGGCGTGCTGCTGACCGACCTGCCTTCCGGGGCCGGCCGATGAGCGCGGCCATGGAGGCCAGTGCCGTGGCGGCAGAGACGGGCGCTGCGGCGGCCGGTGCCGCGCAGCGCTACCGCCGCCGCCATGCCCGCCACGGGCTGGTGCTGGCGTTGCTGGCCCTGGCGCTGCTGGCCAGCCTGGCACTGGACGTGGCCACCGGCCCGTCGGGCATGGGGCTGGCACGGCTGTGGCAGGTGCTGGGCGATCCGGGCAGCGTGTCGCGCGTGGAGGCCGTTATCGTCTGGAACGTGCGCCTGCCCTATGCGTTGATGGCCGTGCTGGTGGGTGCGGCGCTGGCGCTGGCTGGCGCGGAGATGCAGACCGTGCTGGCCAATGCGCTGGCCAGCCCGTTCACGCTGGGCGTGTCGGCGGCCGCCGCCTTTGGCGCGGCCCTGGCCATCGTGCTGGGACTGGGCGTGCCGGGCGTACCGGCGCAGTACGTGGTGTCTCTCAACGCCTTCCTCTTCGCGCTGCTGTCGGTGGGCCTGCTGTACGGGCTGGCCATGTGGCGCGGATTTGGCGTGCAAAGCCTGGTGCTGTTCGGCATCGCCCTGGTGTTCAGCTTCAACGCCCTGGTGGCACTGCTGCAGTTCGTGGCCGACCAGAACACCTTGCAGCAGCTGGTCTTCTGGACCCTGGGCAGCCTGGCACGCGCCTCCTGGGACCGGATTGCCGTCATGGCCGCCGTGCTGGCGCTGTGCCTGCCCTGGTCCTGGAGCCAGAGCTGGTCGCTGACCGCGCTCACGCTGGGCGAGGACCGCGCGCGCAGCCTGGGCGTGCCGGTCACTGCGCTGAGAGGCTGGGCGCTGCTGCGCATCAGCCTGCTGTCGGGCGTGGCCGTCTCCTTCGTGGGCACCATAGGATTCGTGGGGCTGATCGCACCGCACATCGCGCGCATGCTGGTGGGCGACGACCACCGCGTGCTGCTGCCGGCCTCGGCGCTGGCGGGGGCACTGATCCTGTCCATGGCCTCGGTGGCCAGCAAGACGCTGATCGAGGGCGTGCTGGTGCCCGTGGGCATCGTGACCTCGCTGGTGGGCATTCCCTTTTTCATGGCCATCGTTGCCCGCACGGGCCGGCAGGAGCGCTGAGCATGCCATTCCGCAACGCGCTGCATGTCAGCGATGTGCACATGGGCTATGGCGCAGCTCCCGTGCTGCGCGGTGCCACTCTGGGGCCCTTGGCTGCGGGTTCGGTCAACGCGCTGGTGGGGCCCAATGGCGCAGGCAAATCCACGCTGCTGCGCGGCATTGCAGGCTTGCAGCGCATGCGCGGCGAGGTGCGCCTGGGCACGGCGCTGCTGTCTTCCCAGCCGCCGTTGCAGCGCGCGCGCCAGGTGGTCTATGTGCCCCAAAGCCTGCCCGAGCGCTCGCGACTGGCGGTGTTCGAGTCCGTGCTCAGCGCGGCCATGGCCGGCGAGCCCGCACAGGCGGCCCGTGGTTGGCCGTTGGTCGGCACGCATGAGGCCGAGACCGCCGTGGAGCAGGTGCTGCAGCGCCTGGAGCTGACGGCCCTGGCCGACCGGCCGCTGGCTGCGCTGTCGGGTGGCCAGCGCCAGATGGTGGGTCTGGCCCAGGCCCTGGTGCGCCGTCCGCGCCTGCTGCTGCTCGACGAGCCGACCAGCGCCCTGGACCTCTACCACCAGCACCGCGTGCTGGACGTGGTGACCGAGATCGCACACGAGCGGCAACTGGTGGTGCTGGCCGTGCTGCACGACATCAACCTGGCCATGGGCTGGGCAGACCGGATCATGGTGCTGGACCAGGGCCGCGTGGTGCGTGCCGGCAGCCCCGTCGAGGTGGTGGACAGCGCCCTGCTGCACGAGGTCTACCGCGTGCAGGCTGTCGTGGAAACGGTCAACGGCCGGCGTCTGGTCGCCGTGAGGCACGCGCTGGGCGGCCGTGGGCAGGAGCCGTCATGAGCACCTCGCTGGAACGTTGGATGGTGTCGCGCTCGCGCGCGCAGCTGGCGGCCACGGTGGCCTGCGGGCTGCTGGCCCAGGCCATGCTGGTGGTGCACGCGCTGTGCCTTGCTCGACTGCTGGCCCAGGCCATGGAGGGGGCGTCGCTGCATCCCTGGCTGACGATCGGTCTGGCGGCCCTGGTGCTGCGCGGCGTCCTGGTGTGGCTGGAAGAGTGGTGGGCGCAGCAGGTGGGCATGCGCACGCGCGCCGTGCTGCGCGAACGCCTGCTGGCCCGGTTGATGCGCCTGGGGCCGGCCTGGGCTGCGGCCCGCCCCACGGGCGAGCTGCAGGCCACGCTGGTTGCGGCTGTCGATGCCGTGCAGGTCCATGCCAGCCGCCATGTTCCCAGCCTGCTGGGAGCCGTGCTCGGCTGCGCGCTGGCGCTGGGCGCCCTGGCCTGGGTGGATGCAGGCTGCGCGCTGCTGCTGGCCGTGTTCGTGCTGGGCCAGCCGCTGCTGGACCGGCTGTGGCTGCGCCGGCACATGCCCGGGGCCAGCGGCGTCATGGCGGCCCTGGCTGCCTTTGGGGCGCAGCTGCTGGACAGCCTGCGCGGCATGGAGACCCTTTGGGCCTTTGGCGCCTCGGCGCGTTGGCGCATGCGTCTGGCCGAACAGGCCGCCCGCCTGCGGGCCGAGTCCATGCACACGCTGCGCGCCACCTTGCTGCGCACCGGCCTGACGCGTTTCGTTGGCCTGGCCGGCATGGCCAGTGTCCTGGGGTGGGGCAGCTGGCAACTGGGCCAGAGCCGGCTGGATGCGGCATCGCTGCTGGCCGTGCTGCTGCTGTCGCGTGAGGCCTTCAGGCCGCTGGAGCGGCTGGAGAAAGCCTTTCATGCGGCCTGGGCCGCGCGCGACGGCCTGCATGCCATCGACGCGCTGCTGCACGCGCCGCTGCCCGTGCCTGAGCCGCAGCGGCCCGGGCCTGCTCCTGCAGACGGCCGCATCTCGCTGAGTGGGGTGTGCTTTGCCCATGACCAGGGGCAGGAGCCGGGGCGGCCCGAGGTGCTGCGCGGGCTGGACCTGGATATCGCCGATGGTGAATGGGTGGCGCTGGTGGGGCCTTCGGGCGTCGGCAAGTCCACGCTGCTGTCGCTGCTGTGGCGCGCCGCCGATCCCCGGCGCGGCATGGTCTGCCTGGGCGGCCGGGACCTGCGGGAGCTGAGCCTGGCGCAGTTGCGCTCCAGGGTCGCCCTGGTCGCCCAGGACACGCTGCTGTTCAGCGGCAGCCTGGAGGACAACCTGCGCATGGCCAGCCCCCAGGCCTGCCTCCGCGACATCGAGGCTGTCCTGCGTGATGTGCAACTGGCCGATCTGGTGGACAGCCTGCCCCGAGGCCTGCAGACCGAGGTGGGCGAATTCGGCGCGCACCTGTCGGGCGGGCAGCGCCAGCGGCTGGCCCTGGCGCGTGCCTTGCTCAGGCGTGCGCCCGTGCTGCTGCTGGACGAGCCCACCTCCAGCGCAGATCCACGCACGGAGCAGGCCTTGCTGCAGGTGTTGCGGCCATTGCGGGGCCGCCGCACTCTCGTCATGGCCGCGCACCGCCTGGAGACGGCGCGCGAGGCGGACCGCATCGTGGTATTGGAAGACGGCCGGGTGGCCGAACAGGGCACGCACGATGATCTGCTGCGCCGCGGCGGCCGCTATGCACGGCTCTGGGCGGCGTCGCAGGCCAAGAGGACGACGGAGGAGGCCGCATGATCCGAGATGAACCCCGCAGCTGGGCCGGCCTGCTGGCGCCGGTGGCGTCGCACAAGCGCCTGCTGGCAGCGGCGTTGCTGGCCGCCGCGCTGGCGCAGGCTACCGTGGTCGGCGCCTGGGTGCTGGCTGCCTGGATTGCCGGACAGGCCGCCATGGGCGCGCCGTGGACTGCGCTGCAACCGGCACTGGGCGCATTGGCCTTGACGGCGCTGGTGACCGCGCTCAGCCAATGGTGGCAGACCCATGCCTCCCATGCGCTGGCGTTTGCGTTGATAGAAACACTGCAGCTGGGCATCTACGACGGGCTGGAGCGGGGCGCAGGCAATGCGGCCGGCCCGCAGCGCAGCGGCGACATCGCCGCCACGGCCACGGCCGACGCCGAGCTGATGGAGCACTTCTACGCCCACATGCTGGGCGAGCTGTCCGGCGCCCTGTGCGTGCCGCTGGCGGCGCTGGGCCTGCTGGGCTGGCTGCATCCGCTGCTCGCCCTGGCCTGGCTGCCCTTTGTTGCCTTGCCGGTGCTGGTGTCCTGGTGGCTGGCCGGCAAGGCGCAGCGGCAGGCCAGTGCGCTGGCAGCGGCGCAGGGCGAACTCAATGCCGATGTGGTGGAAGGCCTGCGCGGGCTGCGTGAACTGGCGCTGCTGGAGGCCGGCTCGCGCTGGCTGGCACGCATGCGTACCAAGGCTGCGGCGCTGTCCCCGCAGGTGCGCAGGCATGCGTCGCTTGCTGCGGGCCAACTGGCCACCGCGGACCCGTTGCCGGCCGTGTCGGCCCTGGCCATGGCTGCCGTGGCCGCCTGGCTGCTGGACCAGGGGCACATCGATGCCGCTTGGCTGCCGGCCGTGGTGGTACTGGCCGGCATGGCGCTGGCGCCGCTGGCCGAAGTGGCGCAGGCCGCGCGCAGGCTGGGCGATGTGAAGGCTGGTGCCGACCGCATCGTGCAACTGCTGCGCCAGCCCCGGCGCATTGCGGACAGCGGAACCCGTGAGGCGCCGGCCACGGCGTCACTGGACTTCTGCGGTGTGCATTGGCAGCGTGGCGGCGTACCCGTGCTGCGCGGACTGGACCTGTCCCTGCGGCCTGGCGAAATGGTGGCCCTGGCCGGCGCGTCCGGCGCCGGAAAAAGCAGCTGCGTGCAGCTGTTGCAACGCCTGGGCGAGCCCGACGCCGGCAGCCTGCGCATGGGCGGCATGGACATTCGTGAATTGCCGCTGGCCGTGCTGCGGCAGCAGCTTGCCGTGGTCCGCCAGGAGGTGCATTTGTTCGACATCTCCATCGCCGACAACATCCGCCTGGGCCGGCCTGACGCCAGCGATGACGAGGTACAGCAGGCCGCCATGCTGGCGCAGGCCCATGGCTTCATCAGCGGGCTGCCGCAAGGCCATGCCACGCGCTGTGGCGAACAAGGCATGCGCCTGTCGGGTGGCCAGCGCCAGCGCATCGCCCTGGCGCGCGCGCTGCTGACCGGTGCTCCCGTGCTGGTGCTGGACGAGGCTTCCTCCCATCTCGACAGCGAAAGCGAGCAAGCCCTGCTGCGTGCGCTGGACGCCTTGCGCGAGCACCGTACCGTGCTGCTCATCGCCCACCGGCCCGCCATGCTGGCCCGCGCCGACCGCGTGGCCCTGCTGGAGGGCGGCCGCATCGTGGAGCAGGGCACCCACCGGGAGTTGCTCGCGCTCCAGGGCGCCTATGCCAGCCTCATGGCGGCGGATGGCTGATCCCTCAGTGCACAAACCCACCCTTGATGAACCGCACGGGCTCGGCATCCATGCGAGCGATCAGGGCCCCGAGGCCATCGGACGGGCCGGCCGTTGCCGCAGCGGCCGTCGTCGCCTCGATCGTCGTCCTCGCGGGCGTGTCCGTGCGGCAGACCAGGTCGTCCTCCGACCAGCCCTGGGCGCCCGGACGCGATAGCGCGCGCAGCCAGCCGCTGCGGTCGCCCAGCCATTGCATGCCCTGCAGCTGCTCCGAGCCGCTGAGCAGGGCCATGGCCTGCCAGGCGCGCGGGTCGTTGACGGTGCAGTCCAGGGCGCTGGCGGCGCGGTTGCCGCCATCGGGCGACAGCTGCAGGCTGACCAGGCGCGGGTCTTCCTGCACCGGGCCGCTGCCTGCCACCACCCTCAGCCGCTGCTGGCGGCTTTGCCAGGTGCTCAGGCGGCGTGCGGGCTGGCCTGCGCACTGCACGGCCATGTCGGGAAGGCCCACGGGATAGGGCCAGCTGCCGGCGATCTGCAGCATCTGGCCTGCGGCGCGGGCCTTCATGAAGTCGATCAGGGCCCAGGCGTCGTCGCTGGACAGCCGGTCGGCCTGGCCGTGTGCCCGTGCGCCGTCGCCAGACTCCACGGGGCGGCGGTCATGAAGAATGGCCCAGAGCAATTCCCCATCGGCGCGGCGCCACAGCAGCGGGCTGGTGAAGTTGGGGGGCCAGACCGGCTGGCTGGCGGCCAGCGGGCCGTGGCCCCGGCCATCGGCACCGTGGCAGGCCGTGCAGTGCTGGGCATAGACGGCGCTGCCGCGCGCAATGCTCTCCACGCTGAAGCCCGTGGGCGAGGCATGGAAGCTGGTGGCATGCGCGGGCACCAGGATCAGGTCGGCACGCGGCCAGGGGGCCAGCAGCAGGGCGAGCGCGGCCAGCGCGGTCAGCACCAGGGCCGGCAGGCGGATGCGGCGCAGAACCAGGGCCAGCGCCAGGGCCAGCAACAGCAAAACGATGGCGGTGGCCACGGCCGCCAGCGACCACAGCAGGCCCCGGGCCTGGCCCAGGTCGATCACCAGGTTTTCGCCGGACAGGCGCAGGGCCCAGGGCCAGGCGGGCTGCCCATCCACCGTGCCGGCCAGGCCCAGGCCGTGCAGCAGCTGCAGCAGGCCGACCTGGGCCTGTTGCATGGCGCCGATCAAGGGGTTGAGCCAGTCGGGGGAGTCGCTGCGTTGCATCGGAGGCGGGCGCTACCAGGTCTGGTCCAGGCCCAGGTGGCGCAGGGCCTCGTGGCGCAGCTCGGACAGGCGGGCGTGGCCGCGCTGGCGCGGGTAGGGCAGGTCCACATCGATCTCGGCCACGATGCGGGCGGGCCGCTGGCTGAAGACCAGCACGCGGTGGGCCAGGAAGAGGGCCTCTTCCACATCGTGGGTGACCAGCAGCACGGAAAAGCCTGCGCGCTGCCAGATCTTGAGGATCTCGCTTTGCATGGCCAGCCGCGTCAGCGAGTCGAGCTTGCCCAGCGGCTCGTCCAGGATCAGCAGACGCGGGTCGTTGACCAGGGCGCGCGCCAGGGCAGCGCGCTGGGCCATGCCGCCCGACAGCTGGTGGGGATGGCTGTCCGCGAAATCCTCCAGCCCCACCAGGCGCAGGGCCTCGTCGATGCGGTGGGCCTGGCTGTCCAGCAGGCCGCGTGCCTGCAGGCCCAGGGCCACGTTGCCGCGCACCGTGCGCCAGGGAAACAGCGTGGGGTCCTGGAAGACGACGATGCGCGAGGGATCGGGCTCGGTGATGGCCTTGCCGTCCTGCGCCACGGCGCCGGCCGTGGGCGCGTCCAGCCCGGCCACCAGGCGCAGCAGCGTGGACTTGCCGCAGCCGCTGGGGCCCAGCAGGGCGACGAACTCGCCAGGCCGCACCTGCAGGCTGACCTCGTCGAGCACCTGCAGCGCGCCCTGCCCCTGGCCGAACCAGTGGCTGACGGCCTGCACATCGATGGCCGCGCCGGCTAGGGCCGCCCCGGCTAGGGCCGCCCCGGCGATGGCGGGCGTGGCTGCGGCGTTGGCGGCGTGTTCTGCGGCAATCACCATTTGACGGTTCCCTTCTGCCACGACAGCGTGCGGTCGCGCACGGTGAACAGCAGCGTGATCAGGCCCGAGCACAGCACGGCCATCACCAGCAGCGCCGTGTACATGTTGGCGTAGGCTGCCCAGCCCTGGGCCCACTGCAGATACCAGCCCAGGCCGGCCTTGACGCCCATCATCTCGGCCGTGATCAGCACCGAGAACGAGGCGCCCAGCCCCATGAACAGGCCCACGAAGACCTGGGGCAGGGCGGCCGGGATGGCCACGCGCAGCACCAGGAACCAGGGCGATGCGCCCAGCGTGCGCGCCACGTCGTAGTAGCTCTTGCTGACCGATGCCACGCCCGACCAGGTCAGCACGGCCACCGGAAAGAACGTGGCCAGCGCCACCAGGAACACGGCTGCCGAGTAGCTCGACGGCGCGAAGAAAAAGGCCAGCGGCAGCAGGGCCGAGGCCGGCACCGGCCCCAGGAAGCGCAGCAGCGGATGCACCCAGTAGCCCGCGATGCGCGACCAGCCTATCCACACGCCCGTGAGAAACCCGATCACCGCGCCGAACACGATGCCGTTGAGCAGCAGCCGCAGCGAATACAGCGTGGACAGGCCCAGGCGCTGCCAGTCCTCATGGACCACATCGATCAGGCTTTGCGGCGGTGCGAAGAACGGCGGCGGCAGCGCGCCGAGCTTGGCGGTCAGCGTCTCCCACAGCGCCAGCAGCAGCGGCGCCGCCACCAGCCAGGCACCGGCCGGGCGCAGCCAGCGGTCGATGCGCCGTGCTGCCCGTACGGGTCGCACAGGCAGCACGGCCGATGCCAGCAGCAAAAGGGCCACGGCCAGGGCGGCAATGCCGAATTCCTGCGTGAATGCCCATTCGCTGAAGCCAATCTCCTTGTTGGGCCACAGCAGGGTCAGCATGCCCAGGCCGGCCCAGGCGGCGGCGGCCAGCAGGCCGGTGCGCCAGGGGCCTGCCTTGCGCGTGCCCTGCGCCTGTTCCCGTTCCAGGCCGGGTGCGGCATCCGTGGCGCCCAGGCGCCAGCGTGGTCTTGCGGTGCTCATGCGAGGACGTCCAGCGTGATGTGGCTGGCAAAGCGGCCAGGGTCGGTCTGCTTCTTGAGCACGCCGGCCGTGCGGAAGTCGGCCGCAAAGGCCTGGACCTCGTCGCGCAGCGGCTTGCCGTGCGGATGGTGCTTGAAGGTCAGCTCGGCCAGCAGGCGCTGCAGGTCCTCGACGGGCACCTTGGGCGAGTACTTGGCAAAGATCTTCGCCGTTTCGTTGGGGTTCTCGGCGATGTAGTCCGAGGCCTGGGTCAGCGCGCGCACCACGCTGGCCGCTGCGGGCTTGTTGGCCCGGGCGAACTTTGCGCCTGCGCCGATCACGCAGCAAATGCTTTCGGCGTACTCGTTCTTGGCGCTGTTGCCCAGTTCGAGGAAGGTGCCGGGGTTGCGCTTTTCGATCAGGTAGAGATTCGGGTCGCCGTCGGCAATGGCCTGGATCTCGCCCTTCTTGGCGGCCACATCCAGCAGGTCGGCCGGGTAGACGCGCCATTCGATGTCCTTGTCCACATCCAGGCCGCGCTTGGCAAGGTGGATGGAATAGAACTGCTTGGCCGGGCTGTTGAGATCGGCCACGCCGATGGTCTTGCCCTTGAGCGTGCTGGGGTCCAGCGTGACGCCGGCCGACTTCAGGCCGACCAGGCGCAGGCAGCCGCCGTGCACGCTGCCGATGAGCTTGACATCCAGCCCCGCCTCCAGCGGCTTGATCCAGCGATGGATCAGGCCCGCGCCTGCATCGGCCTTGCCCGTGGCCAGCGCCTCCAGCAACTGGTCGGCCGAGCCGCCCCAGTTCAGCAGCTCCACGTCCAGGCCGTTGCGCTCGAAAAAGCCGCGCTCCAGCGCCACGGGAATGGGCGAATGGCAGAAGCTGGCCTGGCTCCAGGCAAAGGTGATCTTCTGGCGCGGCTGCGCCCCGGCGCGGCCGCTGAACCAGGCGGCCGATCCCAGCGCGCCGGCTGCGGCGCCGGCGCGGATCAGGGTGCGGCGCGAGAGCGAGGGCTCGGTCGCCTCGGGAGCATCGAGCGCCCCGAAAGCACCGCAATCGGCGCCATGGGCGCAGCGGCTGTCCTGGGTCCTGTCGATCTCGGTCTGGGTCTTGCGGGTCATGGAACTCCCTCCAAAGCAGTTTCGGGACTGCCGATGCTGTCCGCTGAGTGCCGTGTTTCCAACGACGCAAAACGCGCATCCATATGTGCGTGGCAACTAGGAAAGCAACGGCCCGGCGACATGCGCAAACCGAATAAGCGAACGCGTTTTTCTTCGTAGTGCGCAGGGCGCGGGCTTCGAATAATGGGCTGCATCGACCACTCATACGGAGTCCATGCATGACCTCAGCGACCGGCACCGAGTCCGCCCCGCACGACGCAGCCAGCGATGCGCTGTGGCAGCAGGACACCCAGGCCCTGCACGCCGGCTACCGGGGGCGCGAGCAGCAGCGCAGCGCTGCCGTGCCCATCTACCAGAGCACCTCCTTCGTGTTCGACAGCGCCCAGCACGGCGCCAACCTGTTCGGCCTGGTGGAGGAGGGCGATGTGTACTCGCGCACGGCCAACCCCACGCTGGCGGTGCTGGAGCAGCGCATTGCGGCTCTCGAAGGCGGCGTGGCCGCGCTGGCCCTGGCCTCGGGCATGGCCGCCATCGACGTGGCGCTGGCCACGCTGGCCAGTGCGGGCGACCATGTGGTCGTGGCCTCGCAGCTGTATGGCGGCACGCACAACTTCATCGCCCATGTGCTGGCCTCGCGCGGCGTGCAGAGCACGGCCGTGGCCAAGGATGATTTCCAGGCGTTGCGCCGGGCGATAGGGCCGCGCACCAAGGCCGTGTTCGTGGAGTCCGTGGGCAATCCATCGGGCGGCATTGCCGACCTGCGCCAGCTGGCCGACATCAGCCATGCGGCGGGCGTGGCCCTGGTGGTGGACAACACCGTGGCTTCGCCGCTGCTGCTGCGGCCCTTCGACTGGGGCGCCGACATCGTCGTGCATTCGGCCACCAAGGCCATCGGCGGACACGGCAATGTGCTGGGCGGGCTGATCGTGGACAGCGGCCGCTTCGACTGGGTGGCGCATGCGGGGCGCTACCCGCAGTTCAGCGCGCCCGAGCCGGCCTACCAGGGCTTTGTCTTCACCGAGAAATTTCCCGACCGCGCCTTCATCGCGCGGGCCCGTGCCGTGCTGCTGCGCAACTGCGGCGCGGCGCTGGCGCCGCACAGCGCCTTCCTGCTGCTGCAGGGCCTGGAGACGCTGGGCCTGCGCCAGGAGCGCGCCAGCCGCAACACGCTGGCCGTGATCGATTTCCTGCAGGCTCATCCTCTGGTGGAGCGCATACACCACGCCAGCCAGAGCGGCCACGCCGACCACGCGCTGGCCCTGCGCCAGCTGCGCGGCGGGCATGTGCCGGCGCTGCTGGGCTTCGAGCTGCGCGGCGGCCGGCCGGCGGCGCGCGCCTTCTATGACGCGCTGCGCCTGTTCCTGCGCCTGGTCAACATCGGCGACAGCAAGTCGCTGGCCGCCATTCCTGCCGAGACCACGCACAGCCTGCTCAGCGACGAGGAGCTGGCACGCGTGGGCATTGCGCCCGGGCTGGTGCGCCTGTCCATCGGCATAGAGCACCCGCAGGACCTGCTGGCCGACCTGGCGCAGGCGCTGGAGCAGGCGCAGGGCCATGCGGTGTTGGCTGCCGAACGCGAACAAGACCGCGAACAAAACCGCGAGCAAGACCGCGATCAGCGCCTGGCGGCCTGAGCGCCCCTTCCTTCCCACTTCCCTGGCAGCACAGCATGAGCACCTTGACAGCATCCACCCTCGACGCGCCCGCCGCCACAGCGGCAACCCCGGCCCTGCCCGTCATCGATCTGCAGGCCCTGCGCGACCCGGCCACGCAGGCCCAGGCGCTGCGCCAGCTGGCGCGCACGGCGCGCGACACCGGCTTCTTCTACCTGGAAGGGCACGGCATAGGCCGGGACGCATGGCAGGGCATACAGCGGCGCGCGCGCGAATTCTTTGCGCAGCCGCTGGCGGACAAGCAGGCGCTGGCCATTGCCAACACGCGGCACTTCCGGGGCTATACGGCCGTGGGCATGGAGATCACGCGCCAGCGGCCCGACCAGCGCGAGCAGATCGACCTGGGGGAGGAATCGCCCGAGATTCCCGCAGGCCCCGGCGTGCCGGACTGGAAGGGGCTGCAAGGCCCCAACCAGTGGCCGCAGGCCCTGCCCGGGTTCCGCGAGGAGGTGCTGGCCTGGCAGGCGGCAGCGCATGGCGTGGCGCTGGAGCTGCTGCGCCACTTCGTGGCCGCGCTGCAGTTGCCCGAGGGCGCGCTGGACGCCCTGGTCAGCGGCCTGCCTGCGCACCGCATCAAGATCATCCACTACCCGGGCAGCGAGCTGGGTGCGGCCGGCCAGGGCGTGGGCGCGCACAAGGACGGTGGCCTGCTGACCCTGCTGCTGCAGGACGAGGTGGGCGGGCTGCAGGTGGAGACGCCGGCCGGCTGGGTCGATGTGCCGCCGCGCGACGGGGCCTTCGTCATCAACATCGGCGAGATGCTGGAGCTGGCCACCAACGGCTATCTGCGCGCCAACGTGCATCGCGTGCTGGTGCCGCGCGCGGGCGTGCAGCGCTACTCCATCGCCTACTTCCTGGCGCCGCGCCTGGACCTGGGCCAGGTGCCGCTGCTGACCCTGCCGCCCGAGCTGGCCGTGCTGGCCACGGGGCCGCAGAGCGACCCGGACAACCCGCTGTTCAGCCATGTGGGCGAGAACGCGCTCAAGGGCCGCGTGCGCTCCCACCTCGATGTGGCCGAGCGCTTCTATCCCGAGCATTTCGCCCGCCTGCAGGCCCAGGCCCGCGCGGCCGGCCGTGAGTTGCACCCCGGTGCCTATTGATCGATTCCTGTTGATCGGTGCCTGTTGATTCTTGAAAGGACTGTGCGATGGACAAGCGAGTATTTCTGCGGGGACTGGCGGCGGGGGCCTCGGTGGCGGCGATGTCAGGCGCCATCCGCGCCGCGCAGGCCGGCCCGCTGCGCGTGGGCGTGCGCGGCGGCGTGGACGAGGAAATCTGGGAGGTGGTGACCCGCGTGGCGGGCGAGCAGGGGCTGCAGGTCAAGCCCGTGGTCATCAGCGGCGCGGCCAGCCCCAACGAGGCGCTGAACAACGGCGACATCGAGGCCAACTCCTTCCAGCATGTGCCGTTCCTGCGCGACCAGAACCAGCAGCGCGGCTACCGGCTGGTGGCGGCGGGCGACACCTACATCTCGCCCATCGCCTTCTATTCGAAAAAGCACAAACGCCTGGCCGACCTGCCCGCTGGCGCGCGCCTGGGCATTCCCAACGATCCCAGCAACCAGACGCGCGCGCTGGTGGTGCTGCAGGACCAGGGCATCCTGAAGCTGCGCGAGGGCTTCGACCCCTTCAAGGGCACGGCGGGCCTGGCCGACATCGCCAGCTACCAGAAGAAGGTGCAGTTGGTGGAGGCCGCTTCGGTGGTGCTGGCGCGCTCGCTGGACGATCTCGATGCCTCGGCCATCGTCAACAGCTTTGCCTACCAGGCCGGGCTGATCGCCACGCGCGATGGCATTGCCGTCGAAAGGCGCGAGCGCAATCCCTACGTGAACATCATTGCCGTGCACGAGCGCGACCGCGCTGCACCCTGGGTCGCGGCCCTGCTGCGCGCCTACCAGTCCGAGCCCGTGCGCCAGTTCATCGTGAGCAGGTACCAGGGCTCGGTGCTGCCGGCCTTCTGAGGCGTGTAAAGCAATGAAGGTGGAACAGGCTGCGGCCGGCGAGCCCCATGCAATCGATGCGCTGCAGCGGCCGCACATCGTCTTCGAGGGCGTGCGCAAGCACTACCCGGGCACGGGCACGGGAAGGAGCGCGGGCGAGCCCGTGCACGCGCTGCAGGCGCTGAGCTTCGAGGTGGCGCGTGCCGAGGTGTTCGGCATCATCGGCCGCAGCGGTGCCGGCAAATCCACGCTGCTGCGCACCATCAATGCGCTGGAGCGGCCCAGCAGCGGCCGCGTGCTGGTGGACGGCACCGATGTCGCCACGCTGGACGAGGACGCGCTGGTGGCGCTGCGCCGGCGCATCGGCATGATCTTCCAGCACTTCAACCTCCTGTCCTCGCGCACGGTGTACGAGAACGTGGCCCTGCCGCTGCAGGCCGCAGGCTGGCGGCCCGCGCTCGTGCGCGCGCGGGTGAACGAGCTGCTGGCCCTGGTGGGGCTGGCGGACAAGAGCGGCGCCTATCCGGCCCAGCTCTCGGGCGGGCAAAAGCAGCGCGTGGGCATTGCGCGCGCGCTGGTGCACGAGCCCGAAATCCTGCTGTGCGACGAGGCCACCTCGGCCCTGGACCCCGAGACCACGCAGTCCATCCTGGAGCTGCTGCGCGAGATCAACCGCAAGCTGCGGCTGACCATCGTGCTCATCATGCACGACATGGCCGTGATCCGCGAGGTCTGCGACCGCGTGCTGGTGCTGGACCAGGGCCGGCTGCAGGAGATCGGCGAGGTCTGGAAGCTGTTTGCGGCACCGCGCTCGGAGGCGGCGCGTGCGCTGCTGCGGCCGCTGCGGCAGGCCTTGGCGGCCGACCTGGAACTGGTGGCAGAGGCCGATGGCCCGGATGCCGTCGCCGTGCTGGCCATCGGATGGGCCGACGGCGGCAGCCAGCAGGGCCTGCCGCTGGCGCAGCTTCAAGTGCTGGGCCCGCGTGCCCGTTTGTTGCAGGGTGGGCTGGACTGCATGCGCGGGCGTTCGCAGGGCCGCCTGCTGGTAGGCGTGCCGGTGCAGGATCTGCCGTCGGCACTCTCCCCGCTCTCGCCGGACGCGCTGTCTTCCCTTCAACAGGCGCTGGGCGCCGATTCACTGCAACTGCTTGGCCATGTCCCTGCCCCCGCTCGATAAATACCTGCAGGCCTTTTTGGAAACCCTGCTGATGGCGGGCGCGTCCTCGCTGATCGCCATCGTTGCCGGGCTGGCGCTGGCCATCGTGCTGCACACCACGGCGCCGGGCGGGCTCTACGCCAGGCCGCGGCTGTACCGGGGGCTGTCGGCGGCGGTGAACATCGGCCGCGCCATTCCCTTCATCATCCTGCTGGTGGCCCTGCTGCCGGTGACGCGCGCCATCGTGGGCACCACGCTGGGCACCTGGGCGGCGGTGGTGCCACTGTCGGCCAACCTGATTCCGTTCTTTGCGCGCATCGCCCAGGTCAGCCTGGGCGAGGTGGACGGCGGCCTGGTGGAGGCGGCGCGCGCCATGGGCCTGCGCCGCCCGCAGATCGTGCGCCAGGTGCTGCTGCCCGAGGCGCTGCCGGGCCTGATCGGCGGCATGACCGTGAGCGTGATCGCCATGGTCAATGCCTCGGCCATGGCGGGCGCCGTGGGGGCTGGCGGCCTGGGCGACATGGCCATCCGCTACGGCTACGAGCGCTATGAGACGCGCGTGATGTTCGAGGTCATCGTCATCCTGGTGGCCCTGGTGTCGGTGCTGCAGTTTGGCGGCGAGTGGCTGGCGCGCCGTGCCGACCACCGGCGTTCGATCTCTTGAGATGATTTGGAAATAACAGACTGAATTTTTATTATTTTTGGTTTTTTCGACTTGTCTCGACAATGGCCTGCAGCAGCATTCGGGCTGCTGATTCTTTTCCGAGACGCTTCGATGACCCACACCACACGCCCCGCCTGGCCTTCCCCTCTTGCCGGCCGCACTGCCATGAAGCCGGGCGTGGCCATCGTCTGTGGCGTCCACCATGTCCAGCTGTCCTTCCCGGCGCGCGCCCAGGCGGCCATGGAGCGCTTTTATGGCGAAGTGCTGGGCCTGTCTGCCCTGACCGTTGCCGGGCGTCCGGGCCTGAGCTTTCTGGCCGGCGGGCAGCGCATCGATCTGGTGCCCTACAAGGGGCAGTCCGGCGGCACCGAGCGCGCGGCGGGCAACCTGGTGCACCTGGCACTGACGGTCAGCGACGTGGATGCGCTGCGCCAGCAGTTGCTGGTGCACGGCGGCCTGGCGCTGGAGGTGGCGCCCGTGAGCGAGGGCCGGCGCTGCTATGCGCGCGACCCCGCAGGCAATCTGATCGAGCTGCTGGAGCTGCCCCGCGAGGCAGCGGCCGATGCCCCGGATGAGCCGGCCGTGGCCTGTTCGGCCTGAAAGCCTCTCGCCGTCCCTCTCTCTCTTTCCTTTCTGCTTTTGCCTTTCACAGGCCCGGGCCGCACCGGCCCCGGGCGGAGCCTTGCCCATGAACTTCCAGCAACTGCGCTATGTGCGCGAAACCGTGCGCCGCGGCTACAGCCTGACCGAGGTGGCCCACACGCTGCACACCTCCCAGCCCGGCGTGAGCCGTCAGATCCGCGAGCTGGAGGAAGAACTGGGCGTGGAGATCTTCATCCGCGCGGGCAAGCGGCTGACCGGGCTGACGCCGCCCGGCGAGGCGCTGCTGCCCATCGTCGAGCGCCTGATGCTGGAGGCCGACAACCTTCGCCGCGTGGGCGCCGACTTCAGCGCCAGCGAGCAGGGCCGGCTGTCGATTGCCGCCACCCACTCCCAGGCTCGCTATGCGCTGCCCCATGTGGTGCGCGACTTCCGCCAGCGCTATCCGCAGGTGCGCCTGCACCTGCACCAGGGATCGCCCGAGCAGGTGGCGCAGATGCTGCGCAGCGGCGAGGCCGACATCGGCGTGGCCACCGAGGCGCTGGCCGGCTATGAAGGCCTGGTCGCGCTGCCCTGCTACCGCTGGACGCACGGCGTGGTCGTGCCGCCGGGCCACCCGCTGCTGCAGTCGCAGCAGGCGCTGACGCTGGAGGCGCTGTCGCGCTTTCCCATCATCACCTACGAGCAGGGCTATACGGGCCGCGCCCACATCGACGAGGCCTTTGCGCGCGAGGGCCTGGAGCCCGACGTGGTGCTCACGGCCATGGACGCCGATGTGATCAAGACCTATGTGGAGCTGGACATGGGCGTGGGCATCGTCGCCTCGGTGGCGCTGGATGCCGAGCGCGACCAGGGCCTGCGCACGCTGGACGCCGGCCACCTGTTCGAGGTCAACACCACGCGGCTGGGCCTGCGCAAGGGCGCCTGGCTGCGCGGCTATGCCTATGCCTTCATCGAGACCTTCGTGCCCACGCTGACGCGCGAGGTGGTCGAGCAGGCCGTGCGCCAGGGCGTGGAGCCCGAGTAGGCAGACGAAGGGGGCCGGCCTCAGGCCGGCTCGCGCGCCATCTCCAGCAGGGTGTCGCCGGTCACGCGGTAGCGGATCCACTCGGTCTGGGGCAGGGCGCCCAGGCGGTCGTAGAACTCGATGGAGGGCAGGTTCCAGTCGAGCACGCTCCACTCGAAGCGGCCGCAGTCCTTCTCGACGGCGATCTGCGCCAGGCGGCGCAGCAGCGCCGTGCCCGCGCCCAGGCCGCGCGCCTCGGGCGTGACGTAGAGGTCTTCGAGGTACAGGCCGTGGCGGCCCTGCCAGGTCGAGTAATTGAAGAAGTAGACCGCAAAGCCCACAGGCTGGTCGCCATGCAGGCAGATCAGGCCGAAGACGGCGGGGTTGTCGGCAAATAGGGTTCGCTTCACATGCTCTGGCGTGGCCAGGACTTCATGCTCGGCTTTTTCATAGACGGCGAGTTCGCGCACGAAGCGGACGATGAGCTCGGCGTCATCGGGGGTGGCGGGTCGGATCTGTAGGGTGGTAGTCATTCAAACGCGGGGGGACACGGGGAGCCCGGAAAAACGGTATTGCGGCGCAAGATGGCGCCGCAATCTCCGGTTTTAGCCGATTTTCGCGCCCGTGTCCGCCAGGGGCTGTTGCACCGGAAGGGGCAGGAACTGGCGCAGGATCTGGAAATGGTCCTCGAAGAACGCGCTTTCCATGGCGGGCAGCTCGCAGACGGCCACCCAGCGCGCCAGTGCCGCATCGTCGCCGCCCTGCACGGGCGGCAGCGAGGGCAGCACGCCCAGGTCCAGGTAATGCACATGGGTGATGGTGCGCCCGCGCAGGCTGCGGTCGGGATGGTCGAAGACCTGCACGGACTGCAGGGCGGCCTGCAGGTCGGCCTCGCTGAGCGTGGAGCAGGTCTCCTCGCGCAGCTCGCGCAGGCAGGACTGCCACAGCGTGTCGCGCGGCTCCAGGAAGCCGCCCGGCAGCGCCCACAGGCCCAGGCCCGGGGCATGGCCGCGGCGTATCAGCAGGATGTGGTCCTGTTGCGCGTCTTCGTGCGGCACACGGCAGCGCAGCAGTGCGTCCACGGTCACGAAGACGGGCGGGTAGGGCGCCGCAGCCCAGGCCTGGCGGTACCGGGCCAGCATGCGCCATTCCTCGCACATCTGCGCATGAACGGGCGTGGTGGCCCATTGGCGCAGGAACTGCAGGGTGGCGGGCGGCACCTGGGCGGCCAGGGCCTCGAAGTCCACGCCGGATTCGCCGAAGTAGATGTCGCGCAGCGGCGTGGCGTCGAACTGGCCCAGGCGCGGCAGGCTGATCAGCTGCCAGCGCGGAAAGCGCGCAAGGTAGCCGCTGGTCGCATCCTTGAAATGGCCGACCAGGGCCACGCTGGCGCCTTCGGGCACGCAGGACTGCACGGCCTGCTGCACGGCCTGTACCCATAGCGGCTCGTTGTAGTAGTCGCGCACGGGCACGCAGTGCAGGCGGGCCGCGTCCGCGGGCGGCAGCGCCTCGCGCAGCATCTGCGCACGCTCCTGCCAGCTGAAGGGGTTCTTGGGATTGGGCGCCTGCCAGGCGCTGCCCAGCACGACGACGATCTGCTCGGCACGCTCCAGCGCCGCGCGCAGCAGTGCCATGTGGCCGCTGTGCAGCGGCTGGAAGCGCCCGATCAGCACGGCGGTGTGCACGCGCTCGCTGGTGGCCGGGGTTTCGGTGGGGGCGTCCATGGCGGCAGTCTCTTGCATAAACAGGCTCGGTGGCTTCACTCTGGCTTCATTCGTAGTGGGCGGCAATGGGCATCTGGCGGCCCGTGCCGAAGGCGCGCGGGCGCACGCGCAGTATGGGCGGGGCCTGGCGGCGCTTGTACTCGCTGCGGAAGATCATGCGCTTGACGCGGTCAACCAGCTCGGCCCCGCCGGGTTGGCCCAGCAGCTGGGTCACAAAGCGCTCGGCCGTGCCGTATTCGGCGGTGGACAGGTGCCGGCCCTCGATGGCGTATTTGAGGATTTCGTCCAGCACCGCATAGGGCGGCAGGCTGTCCTCGTCCTTCTGGTCGGGCGCCAGCTCGGCCGAGGGCGGCTTGTCGATGATGGCCTGGGGAATCAGCTCTCGGCCCGCACTGTGGTTGATGTGGCGCGACAGCTCGAAGACCTCGGTCTTGTACAGATCGCCCAGCAGGCCCAGGCCGCCGTTGGTGTCGCCATACAGCGTGCAGTAGCCCACCGAGATCTCGGACTTGTTGCCCGTGGTCAGCAGCAGGTGGCCGAAGGCGTTGGAGTACTCCATCAGCGTGGTGCCGCGGATGCGTGCCTGCAGGTTCTCCAGCGGCAGACCCTGTAGCGGCTGGCCGAAGCTGGCCTCGAACTGGCGCGCATAGCCGTCGACCAGCTCGCGTATCGGGTGTTCGTGCAGCGTGATGCCCAGGTTGCGGCACAGGATCACCGAGTCATCGACCGAGCCGCTCGAAGAAAAGCGCGAGGGCATGGTGACGGCCACCACGTTGTCCGCGCCCAGGGCCTCGGCCGCCAGGGCCAGTGTCAGCGCGCTGTCGATGCCGCCCGAGCTGCCCACCACCGCGCGCGTGAAGCCGCAGCGGCGCGCATAGTCGCGCAGGCCCAGCACGATCTGGCGGCGGTAGAACTCCATGGTGGGCAGGCCTTCGGCCGTCACGCTCATGCAAGGCTGGCCGGCTGCGTCGAGGAAGCGCCCGTCGTCGAACTGCAGCGTGCGCAGGTCTTCGACAAAGCGCTCGGCCTCGAAGACCACGCCGCGCCCGGGCTCCACCGCGAACGAGGCGCCGTCGAACACGATCTGGTCCTGGCCGCCGATCTGGTTCACATAGAGGATGGGCAGGCCGTGGCGCGTGGCCGCCTGGCCGAAGATCTCGTGGCGCTGCTCGCGCTTGCCCAGGTGGCTGGGGCTGGCGTTGATGCTGACCACCAGGTCGGGCGCGGCGTCGGCCATGCGCGCGAAGGGGTTGGTGGCGTAGTCGGCACCGGCGTCGTTCCAGCCGTCCTCGCACACCAGAAAGCCCACCTGGGCCTGGCCTATGCGCAGCACCTTGGCCGCGTCGGGGCCGGGCTCGAAGTGGCGGCGTTCGTCGAAGATGTTGTAGGTGGGCAGCAGCTGCTTGTCGTAGCGCAGGCGCACGGCGCCGTCCTTGAGCACCAGCAGGCTGTTGTGCAGCGGCTTGCCGGGCCCGCTGGCGCGCGTGGGCGCGCCGATGACCCAGTGCAATTGCGGCCACTGGCGCGTGGCCTGCAGCAGCTGCTGCAAGCCTTGCTCCAGGCGCTCGCGAAAGGCGGGCTCGTCCAGCAGGTCGCCAGGGTAGTAGCCGCACAGCGACAGCTCGGGAAAGACCAGCAGGTCGGCCTGCGCGTGCGCGGCGCGGGCAGCGGCCTCGGCCATGCGGGCCACGTTACCGGCGATGTCGCCGACGGTGGGGTTGAGTTGGGCAATGGTGATGCGCAGCATGAATGGAGCCTTGGCGGTGTCAGGCGGTGTCAGGCGGTGTCAGACGGCGACAGGCTGGGCCAGGCCGAAGACCTGGCGCAGATAGGCCAGATAGGTTTCGTCGTTGCACAGCGTCTTGCCCGGCGAGTCCGAGATCTTGGCCACGGGCTGGCCGTTGGCGTGGGTGAGCTTCATCACGATGTTGATGGTCTCCAGCCCCATGTCGTTGGTCAGCCGCGTGCCGATGCCGAAGCCCAGCTGTATGCGGTCGGCAAAGCGCTGGTACAGGGCCAGGGCCGTGTCCAGGTCCAGCCCGTCGGAGAACACCAGGCGCTTGGCCTGCGGGTCTATGCGCAGCTTCTGGTAGTGGGCGATGGCCTTCTCGCCCCAGGCATACGGGTCGCCCGAGTCGTGCCGCAGCCCGTCGAAGAGCTTGGCGAAGTACATGTCGAAATCGGCCAGGAAGGCATCCATGCCCACGGTGTCGGTCAGGGCCACGCCCAGGTCGCCCCGGTACTCCTGCACCCAGTCCTCCAGCGCGGCGATCTGGAAGTCGCGCAGGCGCACGCCCTGGGCCTGGTAGCTCTGCAGGTACTCATGGGCCATGGTGCCTATGGGCACGATGCCGAAGTCGCGCGCCAGCAGCACGTTGGACGTGCCCTTGAACCACTGCGCCGTCTGCGTGGCAAAGGCCTGGACCACCTCGCGCTGCCAGGCGCCCGAGAAGCGCCGGCGCACGCCGAAGTCGAACAGCTCGAAGGGATTGCGCAGCCTGGCCTCGCAGGCCAGGTGGCGCAGACGCTCGATCTTGCCGGCCAAGCGCCTGCGGCCTTCGGCCAGCGCCGCCTCGGCGTCGAAGCGCCGGAAATACAGCTCGTTGACGATGGCCAGCACATAGATCTCGAAGCCCATCACATGGACCTGGGGGCCCTTGGCCTCGATGTGCAGGGTGTCGCCATCGGCCCAGGTACGTATGAAGGCGCGCTGGAACTGGAAGATGCGCAGAAAGTCGATGAAGTCGCTCTTCATGAAGCGCAGCCCGCCCAGGTAGGCCAGGTCTTCGGGCGTGAAGCGCAGCGCGCACAGGGCGTCCAGCTCGCGCTCCACCTCGGGCAGCAGCTCGGCCAGCGGGAAGGCCGTCTTCGTGCGGCAGACGAATTCGTACTCGGCCTCGGTCTGGGGATTGCGGTGCAGCATGGCCTGCCACATCGTGAATTTGTAGAGATCGGTGTCGAGCAGGCTGGTGATGATGGGAGCCATGGTGCGATGCTGGGGAAACAGGAAAGGGGGCTGCGCGCAGGAAGGAGGCCTGGCCCCTACAGGTGGAGTTCTTGGCTGGAGGCCAGCCGCAATCCGCGGGCCTGCATGGCTGCTAAAAAATCATGGTGCGCGGACTCGAAGCCCGGCACCGGGCTCATGGCGTCATGCATCAGCACGATGCGCTCAGGATGGGGAAGGTGCTCGACCAGATGCTCGACCGTGGAGCGCACACAATGGCTGCTGGCCTCGCCAGCAACGACCAGCAAGTCAGCCCGGTCCAGCCGCTCCAGCAAGGCCGTGTTAAGCAAGGTCGCCGGATCGGCCGGGTCCGGCACCTCGGCCTGCAGGGCGCTGTAATGCTCGGTCCAGGGATTGAGCCCCTTGAAAACGTTGTACACGGCGCGCTGGCGCTGCTGCTGCCAGTCGCCGCAGGCCGCCAGCACATCGGCATGGATACCGTGGCCCCAGCTGCCCACTTCGCAGTGCACGGGCCAGACCATCAGCATGTAGCGGCTGTTGGCTTCGAGTGCATCCAGATAGTCCAGGCTGCGCTGCAGCGCCTCGGCGTTGCGCGGCCGAAACACCCCCGCCCGCACCTGCGCCGCCGTGATCGCGGTGAACGGCGCCACATCGCCGCCGTCACCCTGTTGCCAGAAGGCGGGGTGGGCAATGTCATAGCGCTGGTGCGAGTCCAGCGTCACCGTGACCTCCTCAATTCTCGCCCCCTCGCGCCGTATCCAATCGGCAAGCCGCTGCATGTCGGCATGGGCGCCCGCCACGGGAAGGCTGGGACGTTGCCCGCCGGGGCACCAGTCGTCAGGCAGATCGCAGAAGTCGTTCTGGGGGTCTATGACCAGGAGCTGGGTGGTGGTGGGGGGCATGGACGAACGTCACTTAGCGCAATACGTTAAAAGCCGAGTGTAGTGTCGTCCTGAAGAACTGTTTCTATCGATAGCAGCTCGGTCTGAGACCTGTCCCAGCGAGATTTCATATGGTTACCCCGTTGCCAAACTACAATCGTGAGTTTTCATGCGCACGCAATTATTCTCTTGAATCTCTACCGATACCCCAATCACTCGCAAGGCTGAGCGTGTAACTGAGCAGCTTCTTGCAATAGTTTTATTGGTAACAATGGCATCTCTGCAAGCTACAACGGCGTTCATGGGGGTTGGGTTGGCAGTGCTGATCCTTTATCTGATCCGCCGTGACCATCTTTACCTTATGCACGGCCTTTTCTGGGTGGTCGTGGCCGCGGCTGCGGTGGTTTTGGGCGTCTGGCCGGGGTTGATCGACAGGGCGGCGCGGCTACTGGGCATCAGTTATCCGCCCGCGATGCTGCTGTTGTTTGCCAGCGTTGTGCTTCTGATCAAATCTCTGCATGCCGACATGGTCAACACCCGCATTGAACGGGACGTGCGCCGCCTGACCCAACGACTGGCAATGCTGGAAGCCGAGGCCGAGCATCAGCGAGGTGCTGGCTCAGGATCTGACGAAGCTTGGGTGGAGCACGATGCATCAAGATAAGGAAACTGCGGCTCTCTTGCCTGTGATTCTTTGTGGGGGTTCTGGCACTCGGCTGTGGCCTTTGTCTCGCGAGACCTACCCCAAACAGTTCCTGGCTTTGCCCGGCAAGCGCTCGATGCTGCAAGAAACAGCGCTGCGATTGCACGTGTCTGCGAGCCGGTGCGAACTTCCCGAAGTCATGCCACCCATGCTGATCTGCAATGTGGAGCATCGCTTTCTTGCGGCCAGCCAGTTGCTGGAAGCTGGCATACCGGATGCCTGCATTCTGCTGGAGTCTTCGGGGCGCAATACGGCGCCCGCCCTGACGCTGGCGGCTTTGCAGGCCGTTTCTTCCGGCGAAGATCCCGTGCTGCTTGCCATGCCTGCCGACCATGCGATGGCTGATGTGCAGGCGTTTGCCTTCGCCGTTGAGCAGGCCTTCCAGATTGCCGAGCAGGGGGCAATGGTGACGTTCGGGGTTGCGCCTGATCGCCCCGAGACCGGGTACGGCTACATCCGAAGGGGTGAGCCCTGGCGGGGCGAGGCAGGCGCATTTCGCATTGCCAGTTTTGTGGAAAAACCTGACAGGCCACAGGCCCTCCAATACCTCGCTGGCGGCGACCATTTCTGGAACAGCGGGCTGTTCATGATGCGCGCCAGCGTGTGGTTGCATGTCCTCGGAAAATGTCGCGCAGATATTCTTGCCGCCTGCCAGGCCTCCATGAAGGAGGCTCGGCACGATCTGGACTTCATCCGTCCGGGCGTTGACAGTTTCGAGGCCTGTCCAAGTGATTCCATCGACTACGCCGTGATGGAGCATCTTCCGGCTTGTCCTGCGCTGGGTGTGGACGGCTGTGTCATGCCGTTGAGTGCAGGCTGGTCGGACCTGGGCGCCTGGGACGCACTGTGGGATCTGCAGGAGCGCGATGCGCAGGGTAATGCCCTGATGGGGGATGTATTGGCCCATGATTGCGCTGATTCCTTGTTTGTCTCCAGCAGTCGGCTGGTAGCCGGCGTGGGTCTCGAGCAGATCGTTGTGGTGGAGACGCCGGACGCCGTCCTGGTCGCAGACAAGCGGCGTGCGCAGGATGTGAAGCAGATCGTGGCGAAACTCCGGAATTCGGGCCATGAACTGGTGCAGGCGCACAGAAAGGTCTACAGACCCTGGGGCTGGTATGACTGTCTCGATGCCGGCGAACGCTTTAAGGTCAAGCGCATCGTGGTGAAGCCAGGCGCGAGCCTGAGCCTGCAGCTCCACAAGTGCCGTGCCGAGCATTGGGTCGTGGTGCAGGGGACAGCCGAGGTTACCAATGGCGAGGACATCTACTTGCTAGGCCCGAATCAGTCGACCTATATCCCGGTTGGAAGAGTCCACAGGCTTGCCAATCGTGGCGAGGGCCCGCTGGAGATCATTGAAATCCAGTCTGGAGACTATCTGGGTGAAGACGACATCGTGCGCCTTGAGGACAACTACGGCCGGCGTGCCCCGGCCCATGGCGCTGATATTGATAGCAGATAATCCGACTTTTCCTTCGCTTGAAACATGCAAATAGATAAAGCAAAGATTGCCGTGGTGGGGTTGGGCTATGTGGGTTTGCCGCTGGCCGTGGAGTTCGGCAAGCACCGCAATGTCCTTGGGTTTGACATCAATGTGGCACGTGTTGCCGAGCTGCAAGGTGGCCAGGACGCCACCCTGGAGGTCAGTCCTGACGAACTGAAGGCCGCCCGGCTGCTGAAGTTCAGCTCAGACCCGCGAGACTTGGCGGATTGCCAGGTTTTCATCGTGACCGTGCCAACGCCTGTGGACAAAGCCAATCGACCCTACATGACGCCACTGGTCAAGGCCAGCGAGACCGTGGGGCGTGCCATGCAGCCCGGTGCCCTTGTGATCTACGAATCCACTGTCTACCCGGGAGCCACCGAGGAAGTCTGCGTGCCGGTCCTCGAGCGCTTCAGTGGCAGGGTATTCAATCGTGACTTCTTCTGCGGCTACAGTCCTGAACGCATCAACCCAGGCGACAAGGTCAACACGCTGACCAAGATCAAGAAAATCACTAGCGGCAGCACTCCCGAAGCCGCCGATGCGGTGGATGCCCTGTATGCCTCCATCATCGTTGCAGGTACCCACAAGGCCAGCAGCCTGAAAGTGGCAGAGGCGGCCAAGGTCATAGAAAACACGCAGCGTGATCTCAACATTGCACTGGTCAACGAACTGTCGGTGATCTTCGAGCGCATCGGAATCGATACGTTGGACGTCCTGGAGGCCGCTGGCAGCAAGTGGAATTTCCTGCCTTTCCGACCGGGGCTGGTCGGAGGCCATTGCATAGGAGTGGATCCTTACTACCTTACCCACAAGGCGGAGGAAGTGGGATACCACCCCCAGGTCATCCTGGCCGGACGCCGCATCAACGACAACATGGGGCGCTATGTGGCGCGCAACACCATCCGCCTGATGCTCAAGAACGGTATGGACGTGCCGCGCTGCCGCATCGGCGTGCTGGGCATCACTTTCAAGGAGAACTGTCCAGACATCCGTAACAGCAAGGTTGTGGACATGATTCGGGAATTTGAGGGCTGGGGAGCCAACGTGGTCATTGCCGACCCATGGGCCAGTGCCGAGGAGGTATCCCTCGAGTACGGCCTCACCTTGGGCAGGATCGATGCCGAGCAACCGGTCGACGCACTGGTCGTTGCAGTCGGCCATCACGAGTTCCGCCAAGCTTCGCCGCAGCAGTTGCGCGAGTTTTGTCGGGGAGACAGGCCTGTGCTCGCCGACGTGAAAAGCCTTTTCTCCAGACAGCAGGCCGCCGAGGCCGGCTTCACTGTTTTCCGTCTCTGAACTTCGCCATGAAAAACTTTGCTCTGATCGGTGCGGCCGGCTACATCGCACCCCGCCACATGCGTGCCATCAAGGACACCGGGAACAATCTGTCTGTCGCCTATGACATCAATGATTCCGTGGGCATCATCGACAGCATTTCGCCACAAAGCGACTTCTTCACGGAATTCGAGTGCTTCCTGGAACATGCGTATCGGCTCAAGCGCGATCCGGCCACGGCACTGGACTATGTGTCGGTATGCTCGCCCAACCACCTGCACCATGCGCATATCGCGGCCGGCCTGCGCCTGGGCTGCGATGTGATCTGCGAAAAGCCCCTGGTCCCGACCCCCGCTGTGCTGGACGAGCTGGCGCGTATAGAGCGCGAAACCGGCAAGCGCGTCTTCAATATCCTGCAGTTGCGCCATCACGAAGCCATTTTGCGCCTGCGCGAAAAAGTGGCCGCAGCCCCCAGGGATACGAAGTTCGATGTCGAGTTGACCTATATCACCTCGCGTGGGAAGTGGTATCTGGAAAGCTGGAAAGGCGATCCGCGCAAATCCTTTGGCGTGGCCACGAACATCGGCGTGCACTTTTTCGACATGTTGCACTTCATCTTCGGGAACCTGCAGGAAAACCGCATACACCTCAGCGAAGAAACCAAGGCCGCTGGCTACCTGGAGTATGAGCGCGCGCGCGTACGCTGGTTCCTGTCCATCGATGCGAATGACCTGCCTGAAGGGGTCAAGGGAAAGAAGCCCACTTTCCGGAACATCGACATCAGCGGCGAGCAGCTGGAGTTTTCCGAAGGCTTCACCGATCTGCATACGACCAGCTACCAGGAAATTCTCGCGGGCCGTGGATATGGCATCGAGGATGCGCGGCATTGCATCGAGACGGTGGATGTGATCCGGGGCGCTCGCGCGGTTCTTGATACCGGCGATCTTGTCCACCCCTTTGTGAAACGGTTCGCCTCATGACCTATACAGTACATCCGAGCGCCATCGTTGACGAAGGAGCCCTCATAGGCTGCGGCACTCGCGTTTGGCATTGGGTGCACGTCAGCGCAGGCGCGCGCATCGGTGAGCGCTGCTCGCTTGGGCAAGGGGTATATGTGGGAAACGACGTGCGCATTGGAAATAACGTCAAGGTCCAGAACAATGTCAGTGTCTACGATGCGGTGACTTTGGAGGATGACGTATTTTGCGGCCCGAGCATGGTGTTCACCAATGTCTATAACCCGCGCGCCGCCGTGATACGCAAGGACGAGTACCGGCGCACGCTGGTGGAAAGAGGTGCAACCCTGGGGGCCAATTGCACGATAGTCTGCGGTGTAACGATTGGCTCTTATGCCTTTGTCGGTGCCGGCGCCGTGGTCCAGCGCGATGTGCCTAGTTTTGCCCTTGTGGTGGGTGTTCCGGCCCGCCAAATCGGCTGGATGAGCCGCTTTGGCGAACGTCTGAATATACCTTTGTTGGGTAATGGCGTGGCTTTGTGTCCTCACACCGGCGATCGATACCGGCTTGTGGATGGTTCATGCATTTTGGAAGAACAAGAGAGCTGAAACATGACAGCATTTTCTCGGCAGTCCACCTCGGAGCGTATGGAGTTCATTGACCTCAAGGCACAGTACCAGGCACTGAAGCAAGAAATAGATCTACGCATTCACCGAGTGCTCGAGCATGGTCAGTACATTCTGGGCCCTGAAGTGCTTGAAATGGAGCAAAGGCTTGAAGCCCTGACCGGGGCCAGGTATTGCATCAGCTGTGCATCGGGCACAGAAGCTCTGCTGATGTCGCTACTGGCGCTTGGTATCGGGCCGGGCGACGAGGTGATCACTACACCATTCACGTTCGCGGCGACGGCGGAAATGATTGTCTTGGCTGGCGCAAAGCCCATCTATGTAGACATCGAGCGTGATACTTGCTTGATGGATGCGTCCAAGATTGAAGCCAAGATCACACCAAGGACGAAGGCCATCATGCCTGTCTCGCTCTATGGGCAGGTCGCTGACATGGATACGATCAATGCGATCGCAAAGATCCGTGGGCTGAGCGTAATAGAAGATGCGGCGCAGAGTTTTGGTGCTAGCTATAAGGGAAGAAAAAGCTGCAATCTGTCAACGATAGGCTGTACCAGCTTCTTTCCCAGCAAACCCTTGGGTTGCTATGGTGATGGTGGTGCCATTTTTACCAATGATGAGTCCATTGCGAAGGCATTAAAGGAAATTCGTGTTCATGGTCAAGAACGCCGCTATTACCACACGCGAATAGGCGTCGGGGGGCGCATGGATACGATTCAGTGCGCAGTGGTGCTGGGTAAGCTGCAGCGGTTTGAATGGGAAATCGAACGTCGTCGTTCCTTGGGTGATGCCTATCGTGTCAAGCTCAAGGCCGCAGGGCTTGCGGTCAGGCAGATCGAGGTCCGTCCTGACAGAGATTGTGTTTGGGCCCAGTTTACCTTGTTGGTCAAGGATCGCGATGAAGTCCAGCGGAGGCTCAAGGAGGCGGGAATACCGACGGCGATTCATTACCCGCTCTCCTTGAATCGTCAGCCTGTTTACCGTGACGAAGCATCGGCGCTGGAAACTCCCAACAGCCATTGGGCTGCAGATAGGGTCATGAGTCTACCAATGAGTGCCGATTTGACCGAAGAGCATATGGATCGTGTTATCGCTGCCTTGGCGGATATCCGAGGCGAACTTGTGTCCTGATGTCAGTCCTCCTCTTCTCATGAGCGTCCCCGTCTTTATTATATATGGTGCACGCCACAGTGCATATAGCTATGCCTATCTGAGTCGTCTGTTAGCCAGTGGTTTACGGCCTTCATGCATTCTCAGTATTGACCAGAGTCAGAAAAATCAAGCGGCCAGCAGAAGTTTGATGGCGCATGGAGTGGCTCAATACCCACTTGTCGAGGCTGCGTGGGAAAGAAGTGAGTCGCTTTATTGTTTGTTAGAACTCGCGGAAAAGCACGGTATTCCCTACTTGGCGGTGTCTGATTTTCTATGCCCCAAGCTGAAGATGTACTTGCATCAGAACGTGCCGGACGTAGTCGTTGCAACCGATGGTCCGATTGTGAAAGGTGCAATGCTTTATGCCGCAAAAAACGGAATTCTTTCCGTGCATTCCGCCCAGCTACCTACTTTTCGAGGTAATTGGACCACGTATTTTAATCTGTATCACAACCTGCCTTTGGTGGTTTCGGCCTTCATCATGCAGCCATGGGTGGATGAAGGTGTTTTGCTGGACTTCCGAGAAGTTGCTGTCCATGAAGGAATGGATCTGGCACAGGTTAATGAGGCTGCATTGAACACCAGTATTGATCTTGCATGTGATGTCTTGATCAAGATGGCCGGAGATGAGTTGATGGTCAGGCGGCAGGAGCCATGGGAGGGGGAGATATTTCGAGGTTCCTGTGAAAATGGCATACTGCAGCCGGCGATGCCACTGACTCAGCAGCAGGAGTTGGCCGCGCGCATGAGGGGCAAAGAATATGGATTTTACACGAGAATCGCATGATTAGTCAGTTGCAACTCGCGTTACCTGAGAGCCTTGATTCTCGGTCCCAAATGCTTTGGGATGCATTGGCTGTAAGGCTTGATATCGAATGGGTGATTTCCAGATCGTCGGGAGAATACATACGCATTGGTGATGGGCATCACTGGCTGATAATTCCACGTTCACTGGAGAGTGGGGCCAGGCTACAGCGTTTGCGCCACAATGGATATGAATATGAACTGCTGGCTGTTCGAATGCCGGCCGTCAGGCTGGAAGGAAGCAGTTTTCTTCTGGATACTGACATTATTACTCCATTGCAGCGCATGGCCGCACTGATGCTGGAAGAGGGCTTGTATCCGCGCGCCGTGGATGGCACGTTGAGCGGTGCCAGCTACATCGAGCATCAAATGGATGCGGGTATGCTGAGTGTCGACTATATTGGTGAACTGGCGGCCTTGATTATTCATGTGTTGCGGCGCCCCGTGCCGCATGCCTGGCACTCCATAGCACCTCACGCGCCCTATGCGGTCGTGACCACGTTTGACTGTGATGGATTTTTCCCTGGTCAGCCTGATGCACTGCGCCGCTTGCTTGATGCGCACGAGGTGGTTAGGCCCACGCTGTTTGTGATGGCTCCAGGTGAGGCGGATCTGAGCATCTATGACCCTCGCTATAACCCCGCCGATCCGGAGTTGCGTTCACTGTACGAGATCAGTGAAGTCGGCTTGCATTCCAGCTACCGCGCATACCACGACGGCATGCGCATTGCAACCCAAAAGGCCACGCTTGAAGATGCTATCGGGCGCAGTGTTTTCGGTCACAGATCGCATTATTTGCGATTTGGCTTTCCCTATACTTGGGGTTATGTGGCACAAGCGGGGTTCAGCTATGACATGACGATGGGCTTCTACGATGTGCCCGGTTTTCGGCAAGGCGGGGCGCAACCCATTCCAATGGCCGATCCTGGAGGGCGAGGTCGTTTGCTCTGGTCTTGGGGCGTTGGGTTGATGGACCAACATTTATTCATGCCGGGTTCTCCTTTGGTCTGGAATGATGGCGCTGGCAAAAAAAATATAAAAGAACTGCTCCAACGGCTGCGTAGCACTGGAGGCACGCTTGTACTTGACTGGCATGTGCATGGAATCGACTCCGCGCAGTTTCCTCACCATCAAGCTGCGCTTGAATGGTTACTGAGAGAGGCAAGGAATGATGGAGCCTGGATAGGTGGTGCTGGATCACTGCTCGAGCAGTATCAGAAAAGAGCGTCGACCCAGCGTCTGGTGGATAAGGTCAGCATGCGAACGGTAGAGGATGCCTGCCATAAGCTACAGGTGACTGACAAATCAATGCACACCGCGCATTATGTGCATGGCGCAGGCGCCGCAGCATTAAACAGTGTAGATTACATTGATGCAGGTGCCTATTCATTTTTGGCAGCCTTGCCCAATGACGCCAACCGTGTCGTTGATGTCGGGTGTGGGAGCGGATGGATCAGCCACAGGGTTCCTCCTTTGCGCCAAGTCATGGGCGTAGATATAGATGAGGGTATCACGCGGCGTATCAGCCGTCGTGGTGTAGTCGGCTTTCTTCCCCATCTGCCTCTTGAGGATGGCCAGGCGGATCTCGTGCTTTGCACGGATGTTCTCGAACATCTCAACGCCCAGGAAGTGATGGATGCCGGTATTGAATTCGATAGGATAAGCACGCGCTATGCCTATCTGCAGACGCCCTGCCGTGAGCGCTTGCAAGACAGCGAGCGTCGCTGCGACGGTTGTGGTGAGCGTTGGCATGCCAGTCACCATTTGGCCTCTCACGATGCTGCAAGTCTTTCGCGGGTCATGCCTGAGGGCTGGCGCACACAGAGCGTGACCTATACGGGCGATGCCAGGCTGGTGGACAGTTCAATGCGCAACAGCGCAGGTGTATTGCTCGGCGAGCATCCAATGCAATACCAACGATTCACCTGCGCCGCCTGCGGACAGGTCAACGAACCACAGGTCTCTGATCCGACCCCCCTTCTGGCCGAGGCGCAGTCCAAATTGCGGCTGCCACTGCCCGGCTACTCTGAAGTGGCGGTCTTGTCTGCGCGTAATGAGTTGCCCCAGTTGTGGGAGGATTCTCAGCCCGTTATCGTGAGCAAGCAGGGTGGGGTATTCCTACTGCCCCGGCCTCATCAGGGCAGCAGTCATGCAATCGACTTCAAGGCGCCAGTTGAAGAAGTTGCATCGATTGCCGGTAGCTATCAAGTTCCGTGCGTCGTTGTCCAGGATGGCATTCTCAAGCGAGGCGCGTCTGGCTCAGAGCTGGTCACAAGCGGGTTGTCGCAGGGCGCGACGCTGTTCATGATGTTCCCGGACCAACATGCGGCCGGAGAACGGGCTGTATTGCGCGGCCAAGTAATTTCCGCTGGTTCCGCCGAATTGGTGTTCCAGGCTTTTAATTGGGCCAATGAATCATGTGGATTGGTTCAAGCAATCGCTACTGGTGGATTCCAGCTAGAGCTAGAATTTGAAAGACCAGCCTATTGCGTCGTCCTTTATGTCAAGGAAAAAGATCTCATTCGCCTAGACAGCGTTCATATCAGCGGAGTGTCACGGCCACTGTTCCTATACGACATCGGTCCTCGATTTGCACATGGACATGTGCAGTTGAGCAGGCGATCCATAACCTGGCGTTGGGCTATTCCCGTGAACGGCCGGATATGGTGTGAGACCCCATTCTTGGCGCTGCAGCTTGATGAATTCTCAGCGATCGTTAAGAAAAATACAGCAATAGAGGATGCCATGCTTAATTTTTCCTTGGCCTCTGAGGGATCGTTATCGGCCAATATTTTGCCTCAAATACCATTGCAGGCCCTGCTAAGGTTTTCAGCGGTAGATGAAAATGCCAAAAATGGAGTCAAGAATAGTCCTATGGAAAGATTGCTGCTGGACTATATTCCTCGATTAAACGGGGTTTTGATGCGAAACTTGCCGCCATCGATTTATCGGCGTTTGCTAATGCTATATCCGCACTTGCTTCGACTGTTCCTGCGCAATCGTCGGTAATTCAATGAAATTTAATGGGAATCAAGAATCGGGAGGGATTGACTATGAAAAAAGCGAATCGACAAGGTGGGTGTGATGCCTAGTTCTCTGCCTACCATCTGGTTCCTTTCTCACCGGCAACATTATGACCCTCGTATTTATCACATCATGGCGGTTTATAGGGATAGGGGCTGGCACACCGTGTTGTTTGATCCGCCCGCAGCCCAGGCTTCAGCTCTGGAATGGGCTGAATTAGCCGATATTCCTTGGTACCCGTGCACGCCGTTGACAACGCACGAAGTGGCGAGAGAGGGGGCGAGCGAGGCGGTTCAAGCATTTCTTGCTGATCTTCCTTCCGAGTCGAATAAAGGACTGAAGCGGATTGGATCCGTCCGATACCAGCAGACACGCAATAGTGTGAAGGATTTGATCGCCTTTCAGGTGGATGGAGAGTCGCAGAGATATATCTATGATCGCATAGCTGGCCAGCTTTGGGCATCTCCTTTGGGGCACAGTCATGCGGAAATGACGGCGCATGCCATCGCGCAAGCTTGCCATTTTGGAGGCTCAACGGATGAGCTGGTCTCGCAGCTGGCGGGATTTACTCTCGAGGAAACAAGTGAGAATTATTTTCTCAGACGAGAGGCTGGTTACGAAAGAGGTGAGGAATTTTCCATAGACAAGGCAACGGGCCTTGTGCGGCAAAGGCTTCTTCCACGCAAGGCCCATTATCGCGATGAGAATTTCTTGGGGCATTATTTCGATTACAGCGATTTCAAAGCTCGAGTGTATGAGTATGTCTGGGAGCAAGATTTAGTAAATCTTTATCTTGATAAAAACCCTGATAAAAAACCGGATGTTGTCTTCATTTCAGATCTCCCTGTCTTGCCCGTGGGGGTTATGCTGAAAAAGGCCTTTGGTGCAAAGCTGATAATTGATTGCCATGAATGGTGGAGTGAGCAAGAGAATATATGGAATTCTTCCGCGACCGACAAGATAGCTGCGATTGATCGTTGGGAGAAGAATCTCTATGTGCAATGCGATTCCGCCATCACGGTGAGTCAGACGCTTGCCCAGACCATGTCGCAGCATTTTGGGGTTCCATTTCATTATGTTCCCACTTGTGTTTTTGACTTGAATCAATTGCCCGCGTGCAATCCTCGATTTTGGCAAGAGCGAGTGGGGCTTCCGGAAAATTCCTCTGTAGTGCTTTTTCAAGGCGGGCTTAGCAGCAACCGTAATCTCGAAAATCTGATGCGGGCCACAGCTTATTTTGAAGAGGACCAGTATCTGGTCATTTGCGGAGATGGTGGGTTTCGCTCGGAAATGGAGGAGATTCTGAAGCGATCTGGCCGACCCGATAGGGTTCGCATGCTCGGGTGGCAACCTCAATTGGATTTATGGCAATACACCATGCATGCAGACCTCGGGATCATTCCTTATACACATACTGTACGATATTATCAGCTATCTGCTCCAAATAAGTTGTCAGAATACCATGCATGTGAATTACCCATGCTTGTTGATAAGAACATGATAGAACTGGCCCGTGTAGTGAATGAAGACAAAATCGGACGTGTTGAGGATCTTTCGAGCTATGAAGTCATGGGCTTGGCAATTGCTTCCATGCTAAGAAATAAAGGCGAGTTAGAAAGCTATCGTGTTGCTTATGAGAGAGTTCCAGAGCGGTTTACACGAACGCAGTGCGAAAAATATATGCAACCGGTCTTCGAAATGGAGATGTCCCAGTGATAAATAGCTTTTCTTTCCAAGGTCCGGTACTTGTTCTAGCGCCTCATCCGGACGATGAAATTGGCTGCGGAGGTATGATCGCCCGCCTTATTGAGCAGGGATATGAGGTCCATCATTACTATTTTTCTGACTGCGAGGAAAGTAATAAGGCACTTGGGCACGATACAAGTCAATTAATCGAGGAATGCAACGCGAGTCGTCGCGTACTTGGTATCCCATCGGAAAATTGGGGATGTTTTGATTTTCGTGTTCGATACTTCCCAGAGCAACGGCAGGAAATACTCGAGTCGTTAATTAAACTGCGGAGCAAGCTCCGGCCCGGATTGGTGCTCGCCCCCAATAAGTCGGACATACACCAAGATCATTCGACCATCGCCATGGAGGCAATTCGCGCATTTAAGCATTGTTCTATTCTGGGTTATGAATTGCCATGGAATATGCTGGAGTCAAGTCACGATTGTCTCGTGAAACTTGATAAGAAGCATCTTGATGTGAAACTGGCTTCGTTGGCTTGCTATAAATCCCAGGGTTCTCGGCATTATGCCAATCACAAATTCTTTGAGTCGCTAGCCTGTATACGAGGCGTTCAGGCACAGACAGAATATGCTGAATGCTATGAAGTGATTCGGATGGTGTATTGATTATGTGTGGAATAGCCGGTCAGATAGCCTTTTCGGGCGAGGCACCTAGCGAATCAATGTTGCGTGAGATGGGGAGGCGCCTTGCTCATCGTGGTCGCGATCATCAGGGCGTGCTGGTTAGTGCTCCTGTGGGACTGGTCCACCAACGGCTTTCGATTCTGGGAACGGGTCCTCAAGGAAATCAACCCAAGATCAGCGATGATGGGGGAATTGCGCTTGTCTTTAATGGGGAAATAGTCAACTACATTGAGCTTAGGAGTGAATTAGAGAAGAAGCACGCTCATTGTCGGACGGATGGTGATACGGAAGTATTGCTACAAGGCTATGCGGCTGAGGGTATCGACTTCTTTAAGAAGCTTCGTGGCTTCTACGCATTTGTGATCATTGATTGGAGACAGCGCTGCTACATCCTGCATAGGGATCCATGCGGAATTAAACCTCTCTATGTACATCAAGGGTCACAGGCATTGAGTTTTGCCAGTGAAGTGAAGGCCTTGTTTGCTGACCCGCGCATAAAACCTCGAGTGAGTGCAACGGGATTGCAAGATTATCTGACAATGCAGTCCTACCTCCCTGGCAACACACTGTTCTCGGGTGTTGAAGCCTTGCTCCCCGGGCATGTGCTGAAAGGCGATATTGATGGTGGGCGCCGCGCCACGCTTGTTCGTCAGTGGCATATGCCGCAAGAGGATGAGCGCTGGGAGCTGAGCTACGAGGATACAGTTGCAGATCTGAGGCAGCGGCTTGTAGAAACCACTGCATTATGGTCGCGCAGTGATGTGGCGATTGGCTCATATATCAGCGGTGGCATAGACTCATCGATGATCGCCACACTTGCCGCATCTCATGTTAATCCAGCGCTTCAGAACAAGCTGCATACTTTTTCCAGCATTTTTGACTCTGACTGGATCAAAGATGAGCGTCAATTTTCCGATATTGTCGCGGCTTCGATTGGGTCCGAGCATTCCCGCATATTTCTGAATCAAGAATCGATGATTGCCGACCATGGCGACATCATCTATGCACTTGATATGCCTGTGGCAGGCTACAGTGCACCTTATCGAACCATGGCTCGTACCGTTCGGCAACATGTCCGTGTGGTAATGACCGGGCATGGTGGTGATGAGTTGGCTGCCGGCTATCCAAAATATATTGCTTTGCAATTGGCCCATGATCTTGGGGAAGCATTGAAGGGTAAGCCCGTGTTCGCACGCGCGGAACATATGCCTTACTTGGCTCAATTCGAAGGGCAGGCCAGGCAGATTCTCGCTAAAGCGGCTTTCGGTGATGAAAAATCGCTATTTTCATCAATGCTGGATCGCTCCAGCTATTTGCTAAACCAGGTGACGCCCGAGTTACAAATGACAGGGCGCGATGTGGTTGAAGAAGCGCTCCAGCTGACAGGCGAGGGCAGCATGCTACGAAAGCTACTGCGCTTGGATTTTCATACCCTGCTTCCTGCTCTGCTGCATGTGGAGGATCGTACCTCCATGGTTGAGAATCTCGAGTCGCGCCCACCCCTGCTGGATGTGGATATCGTCGAGTATTTTGCGCGCGTGCCGACGGATTTTTTGCTCAAAAATGGGCTTAAATCTTTGCTGCGTGATGCTGCTCGAGGACTTGTGCCGGATATGGTTATCGACAATCCTCGGAAAAGTGGAGTCATGTATCCAATTATGCAGCTTTTCAATGGAGTAATGAATGAGCAGGTTCAGGCAGATATCGCAAGCCTGGATGAAACTGGTTTGTTTGTCATCCCTGCCGAAAGGCTTTTGACTCGTGAGCAAGGCATCAATCAACGCGATACATGGGCGTTGTGGAGCCTTGCCCGATGGTTTAAACATTTTAATCCAGAGATTTCCGGATGATCATAGCAATTCACCAGCCAAACTATATTCCATGGGCTGGCTATTTCTTTAAAATTGCTCAATGTGAAAAATTTGTATTTCTGGACGACGCACAATACACAAAAAACAGCTTCATTAATAGAAATCGCATCAAAACCCCACAAGGCGAGCATTGGCTAACAATACCTGTCAGCGTTTCATTGGGTCAGTCGATACGAGATATCTGCTTGAAAAATGGATGGGCCGAAAAGCATATAAAAACACTGCAGCAAAGCTACGCAAAGACCAAAGGTTTCAAGCATCATATAGATGGCATCGCTCAGATATTGACCGCCAAGCACGATAACCTTGCTGAGTTGAATATTGCCTTGATTGAGCATATTTGTCGGATTTTGGAAATAAAGACGCATCTTGTCCGCGCCAGTGAGCTAGACATTGAGGAGCGATCGGATGAACGTCTGGCCGTCATCACGGAGCGGCTTGGCGGGGATACTTATCTTTCCGGATTTGGTGGAGAAAATTACCAATTGAAAGAGACTTTTTCTAATCGAAATATCGCTCTTGAGGTTTATAAGTTTCAAATGCCAATCTACAGGCAGCAGTGGGGGGATTTCATTCCTGGGCTGTCTATACTTGATGTTCTGTTCTCTTGCGATGACGCTACGATGCAATGCATCAATGAAGCATCGGCTTGAATCATATGCTTGTATATTTTAGAAATCTCAGCCTTGATGCCATCTGTAGACAGATGGCCGAGCTAATAAGCATCAGTGAAGATGCGAGCCCGTGGGGCAGGGCTGAATTTCTTCAGGATTTGCCGGAAAAATGGTTTCTGAGCTTTACTGCCCATATGGATGGAATGGTAGGCTACTGCATACTGTCGCATAAATTTCCCGGGCGCTGTCATATTCATCAATTCATGGTACGCCCAGACATGAGAGGTATGAATGTCGGCAGGGATATGCTCCTCGAAGCAGTTCGTCGCACCATGTATGGACGTCTATTGTCTCTCAAGGTGCATAGAGAAAATATCGGGGCACAGCGTTTTTATATAAAAAACGGATTTCAAGTTGAAAAAGATGACGGTGATTATCATTGGATGTATCATCGTTCTGAATAATTTTTGGATTAAAAAATGCTGATATCTATTGTCGGTAACCGACCGCAGTTCATTAAAATGGCCCCCATCTCTGCGGAGCTTCGATTGCGTGGATTGAGTGACTTCATTGTGCATTCAGGACAACATTATGATGAAAATATGTCGGATATCTTCTTTAAGGAGATGGGGATTCCCAGTCCGGCAATATCTTTGATCAATAATGAACGAAGCCATTCCCGCATGACTGCGGAGATCATGGTAAAGCTTGAGTCGGTATTTTTGGAAAAGAGGCCAACGGGGATTGTCATCTATGGTGACACGAATACGACCTTGGCTGCAGCTTTGGTCGCAGTGAAGATGCATATCCCTATCGCCCACATCGAAGCCGGCCCTCGGATTTATGATATTGATACGCCTGAGGAAATCAATCGGCTGGTCGCTGACCATGCATCTCGCCTTCGCTTTTGCCCGGATCATCCATCAGTCGAGAATCTCAAAAAGGAAAGCATTACCAAGGGGGTGCACCTGGTCGGAGATTTGATGTACGACAGCTTTTTGCATTTCTTGCCAAAGGCAAGGGAGAATTCGAAAGTGTTGGAGCGCCTTGGTCTCAAGGGCGAGAAATATGCACTCATGACTATACATCGGCCTAATAATACCGATGATCCGGTATCCATTAAGAGGCTGATCGAGGTTTGTGAGCGATCCGCTATAACTCTGCTTTTCGCAGTACATCCCCGCACTAAGGCGGCACTGCAGCGCGAGAATCAATGGGAGTATTTGAAGAGTCTTCCCAACGTGCGGATTTCTGAGCCACTGGGCTATCTTGATATACTTGCCGCCCTGGACGGGGCCAGCCTGGTGATTACCGATTCAGGTGGGTTGCAAAAAGAAGGTTTTTTTGCCCATAAACCCGTGGTGAATCTTTTCTATATCAGTCCTTGGCCTCTGGTGGTCGCGGATGGCTGGATCAATCCCGTTGGTTGCTTGAGTGAGATCAGCGCTGAAACCGTTCTGTCTGCCATTCGCAGCGCGGCACCTGGTAAAACAGGCGGAGACTACTTTGGTGATGGCCGTGCAGCCATGAGAATTGTTGATCTGTTGGTCGAACAGGGTTTTGTCAAGTGAAGCTTCTGCGTCATATATCAGCTCCATTCGCGCTTATCATAAAAGACCGGCGAACCATTTGGAGTATGTATCTTTATGATATCCGCTCCACAACGGCTGGGACACAGATGGGTATTGCATGGAATTTGATATATCCGCTGTTTTTCTTCATGAATTATGTATTGGTCTATCGCTTCATATTGAAGGTGCAATTTGCCGGATTGTCAGATTGGCAATATATCATGCTGATCTTGGCAGGTCTGGTTCCTGCATTGGGCTTTAGTCAAGTCATTGGAACAGGCATCAGCACCTTAAGCGCGAACAGCGGTCTGCTGAAAGGAACCCTGATCCGTCCGGAAACATTGCCACTGAAGTCCGTGCTACTGTGTCTGCCCAATTTTGTTGTGGGCTTTGTGGTTATATTGATCATTGCATTGTTTAGCAATAATCTGCATGCCACCATACTCCTGGTGCCGGTACTTTTCGCTTTGTATCTGATACTCTGTGTTGGCTTGCTTTGGCTTCTTTCATCACTAAACGTCATATTCCGGGATCTGGGTCAAATAGTAACAGCGCTTTTGTTTCCTTTAATGATGATGAGCCCTGTGGCCTATCCGGTAGAACGTATTCCGGAGGCTCTTCGTCCATTTATGTACTTTAATCCCTTCTACTATTTTGTACCTTGTTTCCAGGATGTAGTCGCTATGGGGCGCTTGCCTCAGGCCGAGATATTTTTTCCGTTCGCTATTTTCTCTTTGGTGGTTTTCTATCTTGGATTTGCAGTATTTAATAAGCTTACTTCGGTATTTTTAGACAATGTCTGAGCTCGCTATAAAAATTCGTGACTTGGGGCGGATGTATAAGCTCTATGCAAATCGTCGTGCGCAGCTGTTTGATATGCTGGGTTTTGGTGCATTTTCTCGCGCAGCATACAAGGAGTTCTGGGCGCTCCGGCATTTCGATCTAGATGTCAAGCATGGGGAAAGAATCGGTCTGATTGGGCGTAATGGCGCAGGTAAATCCACCTTGTTGAAGATAATTTGCGGACGTAGTCATGCAACCGAGGGCAGTTTGCAAATCAATGGGAAAGTGCAAGCATTGTTAGGTATTGGGAGTGGGTTCAACAACGAATTTACGGGGCGAGAGAATATTTATTCTGCACTTTCCCTGCATGGCCTCAGTCCCGCGCAAATCAAGCTGCATGAGGAAGAGATAGTAGATTTCACGGAATTGGAGGATTTTATACATCAACCAGTGAAATTCTATTCGGCTGGGATGTATACACGATTGGCATTTGCCGTGGCAACAGCACTCAGGCCTGAAATCTTGATTATTGATGAAGTGCTGGGCGCTGGAGATGCTGCTTTTGTGAGCAAATGCGCGGCCCGCATGAAACGAATCACTGAAGAGTCCGGAGCCACTGTACTCTTTGTCTCGCACTCCACTGCCAGCGTTATCGAGATCTGTAACCGGGCCATTCTGATCGAGCGGGGCGGCATCGCTGCGGATGGTGATCCATTGGAAATTTCCAAGCTATATCACCAACGCATCAGGGCGGAAGAGGAAATTTCATTGAAGGCCCGAGAGTATCGCATACGGCGCCGTGATCTGAAAAACCTTCTTAATTCTGGGGATCGCCGCAGGCATCTGTTCCGGCTGATCGCGAATGGGCCGCATCCCTTGGGAAAACACAAAGTAAGACGGGCCCGTCTTGTAAATATCGATGGAGAAATTCTTGCAGAGTTGATATTTGGATCAGCGCACGACAATTCAGAATCTCTTGAGAATTATGTTCTCGATGCTCATGGCCTCAATGACTGGGGGAGGCCTGGAAAAGATCGGCACGGCACGTTCCGCTACTACGAAGATGCCGGCGGGCAGTTTTGTCATGCTCCATTTCAACTCAGCACTGGCCTGCATGAAGAGCCCCAAGGACTGACTTTGATACTGGATTGCGCCTCTGCTGCCAATGACTTAGTGTATGTGGAATGGTTTGACGGGGTCGGTTATCAGCGCCTTGGCATATTGTCGGATCAATTTTCGGCCATTCTTCCTGCTCCGAATATAGTTGAGCTTGGGCCTTCTTCTCCGGAAGTCGAGACGTCCTCCGAGCTGGTTCTGACTGAGTTGGCATCACCACCAGTGGCCGATACACTTAGTGTTCAGAAGGTGGATGAGACATCCATCTACGGTTCTCGCGAATTGCGTATTGATAACGTGACTCTGCATGGTGCGAGTAAGCGTGAGCAGCGTGTTTTCGAAACCGGCGAGAAGATGCAGTTCAATATGAAATTGAAAGCCGATACGATTATTCCTCTGTTTACATTGGTGCTTTGTATTTATCAGCGTGATGGCCGTCCTGGCGCGCAAGTCCATGTGAGCAACTCGGACCTTGGTCTGATTGATTTCGCAGGTGAGGAACAGGTTTGCGTGACATTGGATCCTCTGAGGCTGGGAGAGGGAGAGTACATGGTTTCATTGGCGGCATTCAAGTCCTATGATTTGAATACTCCACGCGAAGATGCGGCTTTCATGGTACTTGATCGTGCCTTTTTATTCAGCGTGGTCCAACCTGTCAATATGCAGAAAAGTATTGGCGGATTTGCACAGCCTGTGATTTGGAGCTCGAAGGAGCGTTCTCATCGCTATGATCCCGTGGACTGGTATGTACGTGAGAATCCTGGTGGGGAGGCCTCGACGTGAAGTTTTTTGATCTTGTATTCACACGTACCTGCAGGCTGGTGTTGTATATCCCATTTTTTCTGGGTTCGTTGCTGCTGACTGCTTGCGCCGGATATCCAGAAAAAAGTCAATCACTGGATCCCGAGTTGAAGTTTTCTGCCTTGGTAGAAGAGGTGAATGGACTGATAAAGTATGGCAATAGTCCGAATTTTCTGGATGAAAATGCATTGCTTCTGAGGGGATATGGGCAATGTGCGGACTATGTTGGATTGCTGTCCAGCCGCCTTACAAAATTAGGCGTAATTCATCAAATTGTTGGAATGCTTGCCTATGATGGAACGGGGCATGCCGTTGTAGAGGTGCAATCCGAGAATAAGCATTTCACGCTGGACCCAACCCTGGGCGTTGCCTACCACGGCGGTATTGTGGATATTTTGCATGACTCTCGATTGGCGCATCCTTTTTTTGGTACTATTTCCGAAGAGCAGCGCAGATATGGAGGGGTGGATTTCTTTGGTCAGATCGCCATCGTGAATCGAATTGGCTTTGATCCAGAGCTTTTTGATGTTGATACATCCTATCTCGAAGAATCCATTGATAACGGCAAGATAAGCATTTCCTGGCCTGAGGGGCTAGATGCTCGTTTCGTAACTTTCATCTTTTCCAGAGACAGTAAGATTCGGTTGGATGCAGCCGGGCCTGACGTGCCAGTGACTGCTTTCAAGTCGATTTCGATTGTGCCGCCGAAGCAGGCATCCTCTATTTCCATTGCTCTTCCTGGCAATGAATCTATCAAGACGGAGGATTTTTCTTTTGCCGTTAGCGCGACCAGATCCAGTGCGATGTCCATTTTACCGATATTCACGCCTCTGGCGACCTATCTTGCATTTGAAGGTGGAGTTGCTTTGATAGATGAAATAGAATTAAGGAGTAAGAAAAGCAAGATTTTCGAGATGAATATCGGATCGCCAGCCAGTGAAAAAGGGGCAGGAAAATTCCTGTTTGCTCCTGAATTCTTTCCTGTTCCCGTGAATACCTGGGGAAGTATAGTAAGCGTTGATGGGAATACTTATCGCGTAGCTGATTCACGGATCAGGGCCTCCAGTGGCCATGCTGCAATACAGATATCCCCCTTGATGTCTGGCATTTCTGATAAGTCGAAATATATGGCGCATATTTGCTATATCAATCGCAAGGATGACGATGGTGACATCAGGGTGAAAATATTCAACGTGAAAACGCAGCAGTATGTGTATATTGGAACTCTTTTGACGGCGGAAGAAAGACGATGCGATGATTTTCCGATACCGCTAGATGTTATTAATTCCACGTTGGGGGATTAATTGCTGCCTTAGTTTATTATTGGTATTTGAAAATATATTGAAATTCTGGCAAGGTGGTTCAAATGTGTGGGATTGTCGGCGGATTTTCGTGTCGTGAGGACGATCTGCTCCGTAATCGGGCCCACGCTGCGCTCGGATTGTTGTCACATCGAGGGCCCAATGATCGGGGGCTCGATGCATTGAAGATTGGCGCAGGAGAGCTGGTATTCGGACAAACCCGCCTTAGCGTGATTGACCTGAGTGAGGGGGCGAGGCAGCCCATGTACAGTGCCGATGGTCAGCTGCTCCTGATTTTCAATGGAGAAATCTACAATTACCGCGAGCTAAGGCATGAGCTTGAGAAACTGGGCTGTCAATTTCGTTCCGAATCGGATACGGAGGTGCTGCTGCAGGCTTGGTGGATCTGGGGAGAGGCGGCATTGCCCCGCTTCATCGGAATGTTCGCCTTTGTGCTGCTGGACCGGCGCACGGGCAGGCTCCACGGGGCCCGCGATGCCTTCGGCATCAAGCCGCTGTACTACCATGCGGGACAGCAGGGCCTGTGTTTCGCATCGGAAGTTCCGGCGCTGCAGGCGTTGCGGGGTGGCCGGCCCGAACCGGACTGGCAGGTCACCTACGACTATCTTGTCCACGGCAGCTATGACACCGGTGAGAGCACTTTCTTTCGTGACGTTCGAGCTTTGCGACCAGGCCACTGTTTCAGTTACGACCTTGCTGCAGGCGAATTGGCCTTGAGGTCCTGGTGGAAGCCGAGGATCACTCCTATTCAGAGTTTGTCTCTGGATGATGCCGCGCACGAGCTGCGGCGCCTGCTGCTCGACAGCGTGCGCTTGCATTTGCGCAGCGACGTACCGCTGGGCGCGGCCCTTTCGGGTGGACTGGATTCATCGGCCATCGTTGCCTGCATGCGCCATCTGGAGCCCGACGCCCCTCTCCACACTTTCAGTTTCGTCGCCTCGGGAAGTGCGTTGTCTGAAGAGCAGTGGATTGATTTGGTGAATGACCGGGCCGGGGCGACACCGCACAAGATCGAGATTGCGCCGCAGGAACTGGCTGCCGATCTGGACGACATGATCGTGGCCCAGGGCGAGCCTTTTGGCAGCACGAGCATTTATGCACAGTACCGTGTGTTCCGCCTGGCGCGCGAGCATGGCATGGTGGTCACGCTGGATGGGCAGGGCGCGGATGAGTTGTGCGGCGGCTATGTGGGCTATCCGGGGCCGCGCGTTCGCAGCCTGATGGATGCCGGCCGGTGGGCACAGGCGGCATCCTTTCTCCGATCCTGGGGGACTTGGCCTGATCGTTCTGCTGTCGAGGGCATGAAGGCCGCCGTAGCCGAGTACGCGGGCGAGGACGTGTACCAATGGCTGCGCCGCCTCAATCGAGGCCAGGCCGCGCCTGCTTGGCTCTACGCAGCTGTACTGCAGGAGAACGGCGTATTGTTGCGGTTTCCACACCCACGCCCCGTAGTGACGGCTCCAGGCAGGCGCCTTTGCGCCGAGCTGGCCCGTTCGCTGCACGGTTTGGGCCTGCCGGGCCTACTTCGCCACGGTGACCGCAATTCCATGCGGTTTTCCGTGGAAAGCCGGGTCCCATTCCTGACCACGGCGCTTGCGGACTTTCTGCTGACCTTGCCGGAAGAGTATCTGGTGGCACCCAATGGGGAGACCAAGCATTTGCTCAGGCGTGCCATGAGGGGACTGGTCCCGGATGAGGTCTTGAATCGTCGCGACAAGATCGGCTTCGCCACACCCGAGAAGGACTGGCTGATGCAGATGGCACCTCAGGTGCGGGAATGGCTGCGTCAGCCGCTGAACCTGCCTTTCCTGCGTCAGGACGAGATCCTGAAGGCCTTCGACCAGGTCGTGGCCGGCCAGCGGCCCTTCAGTTGGCAGGTCTGGCGCTGGATCAACTTCACGCGCTGGTACGCGCGCCAGTTCGGGGGCTGATGCCATGGCGCGCCTTCTGCTGCTGTCCCTGTCGACCATTGTTTCGGACCCACGCGTCATGCGCCAGATCCAGGCTTTGGGCCAGGAGCACGAGCTTCATGTGCTGGGCTTTGGCCCTCGGCCAGCAGGTGTCCACGCCTTCGAAGCCGTACGCCAGGCGGGAGGCAGCGCATGGTCCGCCGCGGCCAATGCCGTCCTGCTGGCGGCGCGCCGTCACCGCTGGTATTACTGGCGCCATGCCCAGGTACGTGCGCTGATGCATGCTGCACAGAGGCTGCCAGTCAACGGCTTCGATCTGGTGCTCGTCAACGATGTGATGGCCTTGCCGGCCGCGCTGAAGCTGGCGCGGGGTGCTCCTGTCTGGCTGGATGCCCACGAATATGCGCCACGTGAATTTGAAGACAGGACGGCATGGCGCTTGCTGCTGGGACCTTTCTTTGACGCCGTGTGCCGGAGCGAGCTGGGGCGCGTGGCGCGCATGAGTACGGTCTGTGACGGCATCGCGCAAGAGTACGCAATGCGCTACCGTCTGCCGGTGGCAGTCATGCCCAACTGCCCCGAGCCCATGGACCTGTCCGTGCGTCCTGTGGCCGAGGGCTCGATACGCATGATCCATCATGGCGCGGCCATCGCCTCGCGCCGCATTGAAGTCATGATTGATCTCATGCGACACTTGGACCAGCGCTTCTCCCTGGATTTGATGCTGGTCGAACAGGATCCGGCCTATATGGCGTCGCTACGGCGCAGGGCAAAAGACCGGCCTGGCATACGCTTCGTGGCACCAGTGGCCATGCCGGAGATTGCGGTTCGCACCAACGACTATGACATTGGTCTGTTCTTGCTGCCTCCCGTCAATTTCAATTACCTGCATGCCCTGCCTAACAAATTCTTCGAATTCATGCAGGCGCGTCTGGCCATCGCCATCGGCCCGTCACCGCAGATGCAAGCCTTGGTCAATGCGCATGGCTGCGGTGTAGTGGCACCCGGTTTCGAGCCTGCCGATCTCGCTGGCGTGCTCAATGCGCTCACGTGTGAACAGGTCCAGGCCATGAAGCAGGCCTCCGATCGGGCCGCGACGCGCTGGAACGCCGAGGTCACGCGCGCCTGGCTGCGGGCCGAGGTCAACGCACTGCTCGAAGTCCGGCCGTCGCGCGCGGATGCAGCGAGCGCTGGCGAGGAGCCCTGACATGCAGGCCATCCTCTTCGGCACCCAGTCCTTCATCGATGGCGGCACCAAGGTCGGCATCCAGTATCTGGCCCAGGCGCTGGCCGCGGCGGGCTGGCGCGTGGACTATGTGCCCACTCTGTCATCGCCCCTGGATCTGGTCGGTCGCCAGCGCCATGCGCGCCTGCGCCGTGCATGGGGCGGCGGGAGCATGGCCCGGGAGATTTATCCGGGGTTGACTGAGTGGACCGCCAAGGCACCGTTTCCCGCGCACCGCCTGTTTCTGCGCTTCGCATGGCAGACCAGCCTCTATGGCAGCCTGCTGCCGGCACGGTTGCGCCGCACCCGCTATGACCTGTGCTTGGCCGATGTCGCGCCCAATATGCTGGCGCAGGACAGGATTGGTGCGCGCGTGCGTGTCTGCCGGCTCAATGACTGGCCGCAGGGCTTCGCCAGGGATTTGCATCCGGTGGCGCTGAAGGCCCTGGAGGACGGGCTGCGTGGATCGTGCTTCGACGAGGTCTGGGCCGTCTCCAAGCCGCTTCAGGAATATGCTCTCGACCTTCATCCGGGAATGTCAGTGCCGTACATGCCCAATGGGGTGGAAGCGCGGCTGTTGGAACCGGCGTGGCCGAATCAGGCTCGGCTGCTGCGCAGCGCCGTGTATGTGGGCGCCATGACGGCTTGGCTGGATAGGGGCCTGCTGGCTGCAGTGGCGCGACGCATGCCTGACTGGCGTTTCGACATCTATGGCCCGGGTGCCATTCCGCGACCCGAGGATCCTCCAAATCTGCGCTGGCAAGGCAGCGTTTCGCGCGACGCGCTGGCGCAACTGCTGCCGCGCTATGAGGTCGGCCTTATTCCCTTCCAGGATACGGACGGGCGCATGCGCTATGTGGAGAGGCCACTGAAGTTCTATGAATACGTGGCGGCCGGTCTTGGCGTGGCGAGTACCGATTTCGGCGCTCTGCGTGCGGGCATGGGAGAGCTGGCTCGCTACGGTAATGGGGCATCTGGCTTCGCGCAGGCCATCGAGCAGGCACGTGCCGAGGTGCAGGCTCGTCCCCCTGGGTATGCTCAGGATTTCGTGCGCGAGCATGCCTGGGACAAACGCATTCAAGTCATGCTGGCCCGCTTGGAGGCATTGTTGGTATGACGAAACGGACCGAAGGCGGACATTTCCTTCTCTATGATTTCATGCAGGTCGCGGGTGGCGCGGAGCGCGTCACCCTGACGCTGGCAGAGGCATTACCTGGCTTCGAAACACTGGTGAGCCGCTGTTATGAGCAGGCCATGCCCCTGCTTGAAAATTCACAGGTGCGCGTGCGCGAACTGCGTGGCGGGTGGTCGGCTTGGTTGCCGCGCATACCCGAAAGCATGTGGTGCTTTCGCTTTCGAGCGCAGTGCCTGCGCGATGCGCAACAGGTAATCTACAGCGGCTTTTACACGCCTTTCGCGGTCCACCAGCAGCGCGGCGGGCTGCGCCTGTACTACTGCCATACCATTCCTCGCTTTGCCTACGATCTCTACGAAAGCACGCTGGCGCAGTTTCCGGCGCCCTTGCGCCCGCTATACAGGCTATTCGTCTGGTGGTTCCGCAGGCGCTACGAGAAGGCCATCGGCCGCATGGACCGCATTATTGTGAACTCCGAGAATGTGCGCCAGCGTTTGCGGCGCTACACAGGACTGGATGCCACAGTTGTCTATCCGCCTGTAGCCACAGAAAGTTTCAGGCCATTGGATGACGCAGGCTACTACCTGTCCACCGCGCGGCTGGTGCTCAACAAGCGCGTCGACATCATCGTGCGTGCTTTTTTGCGTATGCCGCAGCGGCGGTTGGTGGTGTTATCGGGTGGCGCAGAGCTTGGGCGCCTGAAGGCGCTGGCAGCAGGTGCTGCGAACATCGAATTCACAGGCTGGCAAACTGATGAGCAGCTGCGCCTTTGGGTGGGGCGGGCTCGGGCGGTGGTCTACTTGCCTGTGGACGAAGACTTCGGTATGTCGCCGGTAGAGGCTATGGCAGCCGGAAAACCAGTCATAGGAGTGGCACAGGGAGGGCTGCTGGAAACCGTGGTCCAAGGCAAGACGGGCATTCTGGTCGCCGAACCGCCCACCCCGGAGTCCGTAATGGCTGCAGTGGATGACTTGGAGTATATGCACGGGCCTGAGGTGTCCCGGGTCTGCATGGACCGGGCTCGGCAGTTCACACAAACCCGATTCGTGGAGAGCATGCGTGCGGCGCTGGATCTGCCCAGCGTGCCGGTTTAGTCGCCGGATCTGGCGCGCAAGTGAGCCACCCCAAGCAGAGTAGATACAGCCACATAGCGCAGCGCATGGGCCCAGGATTGGAACATCTTTGAGCGGTCTGGCTTGGCGGTGTGAAGAGGTAGGGCTATCTCGGCAATTCGCAATTGTGCACGGCGCATGAGCAAGAGCGTACCGATATCCTGGTAGTCGAGCAGCGTTGCATCGGCCGAGGCCGCGATGCGCATGGCGCTGCGGTTGTAGACGCGAAAGCCCGAGACAAAGTCGCGCAACGCAAAGCCGGTGACCCAACGAAACCATTGCCAGGCCATGCGCCGCACCCGGCTGTGGTGGGCTTCGAAGTAGCCCACCACCACGTCGGCAGCCCCTCTGGCAGAGAGCAGTGTCGGTATTTCCTCGGCTTCGTAGCGCCCATCGGCATCGATGGTGATCACCGTCTCAAAGCCTTGGGCTAATGCATGGCGTATGCCGGTTTGCAAGCTGCCCCAGGTGGTCATGGCTAGCAGGGGGCGCATGACCTGCGCACCACTTTGTTCGGCAAGGTGACAGGTGGCATCCGTGCTGCGGTTGTCGACCACGACAACAGTGGCATCCACCAGCGAGTGCACTCGGTGCACGAGCTCGGTGATGCTCGCTTCGTGGTTGCGCGTGGAAATCACCACCATGAGATGGCGTCCTGCTTCCTCGACTGTGCGCTCCGGCAGTAGACCGGGCGCCATCGAGCGGTAGTGCCGGGCCATGGCGCGTTCGCAGGCCCCAATGCCGAAATAGCGTTGCAAGGCCTTGGGGCCACTGCGGCTCAGTCGTTCGCGCAGCGCACCGTCATGCTGCAGTCTTGCGATGGCGCTGCGCCAAGCGTCGATGTCTTCAAAAGGCACATGCAGCCCACAGCGGGCCTGTGCAACTACCCAGGGCATACCTGAACCGGGAAGATCGGTCACGATGCAGGGACGTTGGTGCAGCATGGCCTCCAGCAGCACAATGCCAAAGGCCTCAGTGCGCTCACGCGAAGCAAGGCAGAAGATGTCGCAGCCTGCAAACAAGGCGTGTTTTTCCTCGTCAGAAACCGAACCTGTCAGCCGGACGGACGCCTGCTGTCCCTCGGGCGTGCATTGGCGGATCAGTTCCTCCAGCGACGCACGCAGCTCGCCTTCTCCGGCGATCAGCAGTTCCACCCCGGGCATGGCAGATACGGCTCGAATCAGAGTTTCAAATCCCTTGTAGTAGGTCAGTCGTCCGATGGAGAGCAATCGAAGCCGGGCGTCAGGCCGCCAACCCTTGCCTGGCTGCAGCGAGGCCGGTGACGGAATATTGCTCAGATTCAGGCCCAGCGGGACGATCTCGCATTTGCTGCGCCAGGTGCGCAGGGCATTGCTGGCCTCAAGATAGGGCGGCGACGTTGCGAATACCTGTTGGGCGCGCTCCAGCAAGGCCTGCTCGAACGGCCGATACAGCATGTAGGCCAATGCCACGGACCACTTGATGTTGGATACCACTACATCGGAGTGCCAGTGGATGACCCAGGGCACGCGCCGCGCGATGGGCAGGGTCAGTGCCCAAAGCGCCGAGTTGTTGGGCAGGTGCAGGTGCAGTACGTCGGGCTGAATGCGTTCGATGGCGCGGCCCAGTGCGCGCCGGAATCCCATGGCCATGGGGGCATAGACCAGATTGAATTGAACGGGTACGCGTTCCAGCCAGGCGGGATCATCCGGCTCCGGATCACCATGGACCAGGGCATGGGAATCGACACCCTGGCGTCGTTGCTCGTGTATCAGGTCGGCCAGAAAGACTTCCATGCCGCCCCGGTAGGGAGGGAAGAATTTACCGACGTGAAGTATGCGCAGGGCCATTGCAGAGGGCCTCACTTCGCTGGCTGGGGCTTGGCCGCCAACTGTTGGCTCAACTGGTTACGGATTTGCCTATATTGCGGATTTTGAGGCTCCCGTCGAATGGCCTGGTCCAGGTATTTCAGGGCTTCAGTCAGATTTCCTTGGCCGTGATAGGCCATGGCAAGACCGTACAGCGCAGGTGCGCTGGGGTCGCGGGCTACCAGTGGTGTGAGTAATCCCTTGGCTTGGGCACTTTCGCCCTTGCCAATCAAGGCCAGACCCATCCCGACAATCAATCGAGGTGCGCTAGGCGAGGTTTTCAGCAGAATTTGAAAGTCATCAAGGGCTACCTGATATTGCTGAGCCCCGATGGCTGTTTCCGCACGCTTGAGGCGAAGGGTTTGTTCCATCTGCTTGGCGCTGGCAGTATCTTCCGCAGGCGCTGAGAGGGCTTTGGTGTATTCCTGGAGTGCTTCGCGAGGTTGGCCCAGGGCCAAAAGCACCTCGGCTTTTTGGTAATGCAGAGCTTGGCCGTTGAAGCCCTTTGATTGTGCTGCCCAGAAGGCATTCAGGGCTTCGGAGAATTTCTTCTGCTGAGAAAGCACAGCACCCATGTTGAACAGCGCATTGCCTCCTAGGTCTCCAAGTGCGTTGGCCGTGGCGAAGTCCTGCAGCGCCTGGTCGAGCATGCCCTGGTCTGCGTGTGCTGTTCCTACGTTCAGGAAGGCACGGCCACGTCCCACGGCATTGGCGGGGGCTTTTTTGTCGATTTTTTCAGCGGCATCGGCCCAGGATGTGCCCACGTCCTGAAGGGAGAGCACACGCTCGAAGGCCAGTGCCCCGAACACCATGCCGATGACGATGCCGACGATGTAGAGGGTGCGTGGCTTGACCCCCGTCAGCGCAATGGCCGCCAATCCCGGAATGGCCACAGCCCACAGATAGCTGCGATACAGAACGAAGGGGTCCTGCAGCCAGACCGTGGCGAATTCGGTCGCATACCAGAGCAGGGGAAACAGGAGGCAGAGCGCGACCAGGCCAATGACACCGGGACGCCTGAGCACGGCCCAGATCGAGCAGGCCAGCAGGGCCAGGTAAGCGAGCGCGCCGGCTAGGTGCCAGATCGAGCCGAAGCCGAGAGGAAATGCCGGTCGCAGATCGATGGACATCCAGCCCGCATAGGGAACGATCCACAGAAAGCCATAGGCAAAGAAAAGGGCTGCCTCGTTGAGGATGCTCAGGGGATAGATCCGAGAGGTGATTCCGGGCCGAAGGGCTTCCAATTGCCTTGCATAGCCCTGGGATTGCTCATCGAAAATCTGGCCCACCAGACTGCCGAAGAAATGAAAGACGGCAGCCGAGGCAATGGCCAGCAGCATCAAGGCCACTCCCACAATGACCATGGCAGCCTTCAGGCCGGGGCGCCGCACAAAGATATAGAGCGGAACCACCATGGCGACTGTCAGAAAAGCATGCTCCTTGGACAGTACGGCAAGCACATAGCAGATGAATGCCGCGACATGCCACAGGACCCGCCCGCTCTGAAGCCCGCGCACAAAGGCCCAGCATGCCAGCACCGCGAACAGCGTTGCCATGACGATGGAGCGCTGCACCAAGTATCCGACGGCGTAGACCGCGACCGGGTTCAGTGCAAAAAGGATCAGGCCCAGTTGCAAGGCTGCATCGCGCGACGCGAGGAAATGGGGCTGCTCCTCGATGTCATGCGGAAAGCGCGTCTGCGTCAGCAGGGCCTTGAACAGTGCATACAAAGCTGCCACGGTCGCGAGATGCAAGGCGATATTGAAGACGCGCTGCTTCCACCAGCCGGCTCCGAAAATCTGCTCGATCCAGACGAAGCTGCCATACGACAGCGTGCGCTGCTTGAAATCCAGCAGACTGCCGTAGTTGCCGAAGATCGTTCCATCCGTCAGGCGCATATCGTCGAACAATAGCCCGTTGTTCAGGCCGGGCAGATACACCCCCAATATGGCCAGCAAAAGAAGGGCACTGAACCAGTAAATCGCTTTGGAGGAGGCAGCCATTGCTTCTTGTCTTGTCTCGAATGTGGCGGAATTCAGATGGAATGGCCGTAGAAAGGGCCTCCCTCGGAGGAAAAAGCGCTGGCAGTTTAACAGCCGAGAACCCCGGTTACCGTGCCTGCGGCGCCGGGTTGGCGTGAGTGTTGTGAGAGGGACCTCGATGAAAAAAGCCCCATGTCGCGGCAGGCGCGGCATGGGGCTGGGAGGCCATCAGGTGGGGCTAGTGCCCCTGGCGTTTTGCTTACAGGCCGGCCGCAGCGCGCAGCACGGCTGCCTTGTCCGTCCGCTCCCAGGTGAACTCGGGCTCTTCACGGCCGAAGTGGCCGTAGGCGGCGGTCTTGCTGTAGATGGGGCGCAGCAGGTCCAGCATCTGGATGATGCCCTTGGGGCGCAGGTCAAAGTGGGTGGCCACCAGCTTGGCGATCTCGGCGTCGGGGATGACGCCCGTGCCTTCGGTGTAGACCGTGATGTTCATCGGGCGTGCCACGCCGATGGCGTAGGCCACCTGGATCTGGCACTGGCGTGCCAGGCCGGCGGCCACGATGTTCTTGGCCACGTAGCGTGCGGCGTAGGCGGCGCTGCGGTCCACCTTGGTCGGGTCCTTGCCGCTGAAGGCGCCGCCACCATGGGGGCAGGCACCGCCGTAGGTGTCGACGATGATCTTGCGGCCGGTCAGGCCGCAGTCACCCTGGGGGCCGCCGACAACGAAGCGGCCCGTGGGGTTGATCAGGTACTTGGTGTCCTGCAGCCACTCGGAGGGCAGCACGGGCTTGATGATTTCCTCGATGATGGCTTCGGTGAAGCTGGCCTTCATCTTGGTGGCGGTTTCCGACTGGTCGGGGCTGTGCTGGGTGGACAGCACCACGGTGTCGATGCTGTGGGGCTTTCCGTCCACATAGCGCATGGTCACCTGGCTCTTGGCGTCGGGGCGCAGGAAGGGCAGGCGGCCGTCCTTGCGCAGCTGGGCCTGGCGCTCGACGAGGCGGTGCGCATAGTAGATGGGCGCGGGCATCAGCTCGGGCGTCTCGTCGCAGGCGTAGCCGAACATCAGGCCCTGGTCGCCGGCGCCGGTGTTGAGCTCGTCATCGCTGGCCTTGTCCACGCCCTGGGCGATGTCCTGGCTTTGCTTGTCGTAGGCCACGAGCACGGCGCAGCCCTTGTAATCGATGCCGTAGTCGGTGTTGTCGTAGCCGATGCGCTTGATGGTGTCGCGTGCGACCTGGATGTAGTCGACGTTTGCGCCGGTGGTGATCTCACCTGCCAAAACCACCAGGCCCGTGTTGGTCAGCGTCTCGGCCGCCACGCGGCTGTACGGGTCTTGGGCGAAAATGGCGTCCAGGATCGCGTCAGAGATCTGGTCAGCCACCTTGTCCGGATGGCCTTCAGAGACGGATTCCGAGGTGAAAAGAAAGTCGTTCGCCATATGAATAAACTCCTTGGTTGCAGCTTTTTTGCTGGGCGCTGCCCAAGCTGCAGGAGCTCTGGCGAACGCTTTAGCAGAAATTGTTTAACGTCGCTCTGCAAGTTGCTCAGTTAACTCAGCGACACCCATCATTTTAATGCCATCCCTGTTCCGACTGTTTGCTGCACTGCCTTTGTGGCTATTGCACCCCCTTGGCGCGCTCATGGGCTGGGTGGCGTTCGCCGCTTCGGCCACGTACCGGCGCCGCTTTCTGGCCAACGCCCGGCAGGCTGGCTACGGCTTCGGCGCCGTGGCGCCGGCCGTGGGACACGCGGGGCGCATGGTGGCGGAGCTGCCGCGCATGTGGTTGGGCAGGCAGCCGAGCTGCGAGATGCACAACGAGGAATGCGTGCGCCGGGCCTACGCTGCCGGGCGCGGCATCATCTTTCTGACGCCGCACCTGGGCTGCTTCGAGCTGTCGGTGCAGCAGGCGGCGCGGCAATGGTCGGCCGAGCATGGCGCGATCACCATTCTCTATCGCCCCGCGCGCCAGCCCTGGCTGGCCCGTGTCATGGAGACGGCACGCAACCGCCCCGGCGTTCAGGCCGTGCCGACCACGCTGGCCGGCGTGCGTCAGATGATCAAGGCGCTGCGCAAGGGCGCGGCTGTGGGGCTGCTGCCAGACCAGGTTCCGCCCGAGGGGCAGGGCGTCTGGTCGCCGTTCTTCGGCCGTGATGCCTATACGATGACGCTGGCGGCGCGCCTGGCGTTGCAGACGGGGGCCGCTGTGATCGTGGCCCGTTGTGAGCGCTTGTCCTGGGGGCGGGGCTATGCGCTGTATCTTGAGGAGTTGCCCGTGCCCTTGTCCGAGAATCTGGAAGCTGCGGTGCAGCAGATCAACGAGGCGATGGAACACACCATCCGCCAATGCCCGCAGCAGTACCTGTGGGGCTATGCGCGCTACAAGCAGCCGCGCCGTGAAGCAGCCGCCGGCGAGGTGGGTGCATGAGCGGGCGCATCGGCGTATGGCTGATGCGGTCGCTGGCGTGGATGCCGCTGCCGTGGCTGCGGGGGCTGGGTGCGTTTCTGGGGCGTGTGCTGTTCGTGCTGGCGGCGCCGCGCCGCAAGGTGGCGCTGCGCAATCTTGCGCTGTGCTTTCCCGAGCTGACCGAGGCGCAGCGCGTGGAGCTGGCGCGCAGCAATTTCATCGTCTTTTGCCAGACCTGGCTGGACCGCAGCTGGCTGTGGGCCGCGCCGCGCGAGGTGGTGGCCGAGCGCGTGAAGCTGCAGGGCGCCGTGCATGAGCTCGATGGCGATACGCCCACCATCCTGTTCGCGCCGCATTTCTACAGCATGGATGCGGGTGGCCTGGCGCTGCCGCTGCACACCACGCGGCCCTTCACCTCGATTTTTTCCACCCATCCGGACCCGGCGGTCGATGAGTGGTTCATGTCAGGGCGCCAGCGCTTTGGCGACGTGCGCATGCTCAACCGCGCCGACGGGGTCAAGCCCATCATCTCCAGCCTGCGCAAGGGCGGGCTGCTGTACCTTTTGCCCGACATGGACTTCGGCCGCAACGACTCGGTCTTCGTGCCCTTCTTCGGGGTGAATGCGGCCACCATCCCCTCGCTGTCGCGCTTTGCGCGCCTGGGCCGGGCCAAGGTGCTGGGCATGTATACGCGCATGACGCCCACGGGCTACGTGGCCGAGATCACGCCGGCGTGGACGGACTTTCCCACCGACGATGCCGAGGCCGACACGGCCCGCATGAACCGCGAGCTGGAAGCGGCGATTCGCACCATGCCCGACCAGTACTACTGGGTGCACAGGCGCTTCAAGACCCGGCCCGAGGGCGAGCCTTCGGTCTACTGAACGGGGCGGGACAGGAACTGCTCCAGCGCTTGCCGCACCGCATCGGGCTGCTCGTGCACGACCCAGTGCGAAGTGCCTGCCAGGTGCTGCACCGTCAGGCGCGGTACCCACGGCTCCAGGCCTTCGACCAGGGCGGGTTGCAGCGCCGGGTCGCTGTCGCCCCAGAGCACATGCGTGGGCACGCCGATGTCCAGCATCTCGGGCGGCAGCCTCAGGTTGCGCAGTGCGTCGGCTGAGGCCGGATCTTCGGGCCGGGGCGGCACCAGGGGACTGGCGCCGTAGTAGTGGCAGGAGCCTTGCACGCCCAGGTCCCAGTGCTCGCGGTAGCGCTGCTGCAGCTGCGGCGTGAGCCAGCCGGGCAACTCGCCCTGCGGCGTGCGGAAAAATCCCAGCATGCGCTGCCAGTTGTTGTCGGCCAGCAGGGCGGGCGCGTCGGGGCGGCGCAGGAAATGCATGTACTGGCTTGCGGCCTGCTGCACGGGGTTGTCCAGCAACTCGCGCAGAAAGGCGCCTGGATGCGGGGCGTTGAGGATCATTAGCCGTTGCATCAGCCCGGGATGGCGATTGGCCAGACCCCAGGCCAGGGCACCGCCCCAGTCGTGGGCGATCACGCAGGCGGCTGGTGCGCCAGGGCTTTCGATGGCGATCAGCGCCGCCAGATCCTGCAGCAGGTGCTTGGCCTTGTACTGCTCCACGCCGGCCGGCTGGCTGGAATGGCCAAAGCCCCGCAGATCGGGGGCGACGCAACGCCATTGCCTGCCGAACTGCTCCAGCATGCCTTCCCAGATGAAGCTGCCCTCGGGAAAGCCGTGCAGGAACAGCAGCAGCGGCCGGCCGGGTTCGCCGCTGACGCGGCAGTGCAGATGGATGCCGTGAGGCAGCTCACGAATGCAGGTGGTCACCATGTTGCGCTCCTTGCGGGGCGCTGGCTACACGAGCGCCTCCGGGCGCTAATCTTGGGGGCTGTCGCTCTCGCCGGGCGTCGCGGCTGCGACGTCCGCCTGCGGTGCAGCGGCTGCCGGCTGGGCCAGCCCTTCGGGATGGCTCCAATGCCACAGCAACTGGGCCACCTCGTCCACACCCTGCTTCTTCAGCGCGGAGAACATGCGCACCTCGCCACCGCCGGCATTGAGCCGCGTGATGGACAGCACCTTGGCCTGCTCGGCGCGCGTGAGCTTGTCGGCCTTGGTCAGCAGCACGAGGAACTTCAGGCCCTCCTGCACGCGCGGGCGCAGGGCATCGAGCAAGGCTTCGTCGAGTTCGGTCAGGCCCAGTCGCGGATCGCACAGCAGCACGATGCCCGTCAGGCTCTCGCGGCTGACCAGATAGTTCAGCATCACGCGCTGCCAGCGCTGCTTGTCCGTGCGCGACACGGCGGCGTAGCCGTAGCCGGGCAGATCGGCCAGCACGGCGTCGGTCACGCCCTGCTTGCCCAGGGAGAACAGGTTGATGTGCTGCGTGCGGCCGGGCTTCTTGGAGGCGAAGGCCAGCTGCTTTTGCTGCGTCAGCGTGTTGATGCAGGTGGACTTGCCGGCATTGGAGCGGCCCACGAACGCGATCTCGGGCACATCGACCTTGGGAAGATGGTGCAGTTGCGCAGCCGTCGTCAAAAAGCGCGTCGTGTGCATCCATCCCATGGCGAGCTTGGGATCGATCAGGGAGGAAGTGGGGGCGGCATCGGCAGCCGGCGCAGCAGGATTCATGGTGTGGTCAGTCTCTCGGGGCCTCATTGTAGGTTCCCCCATGATTCAGCGTTTCTCACGGGCCATAAGCCAACTGCGTGGCGCCATATGCAGGCGCGGCGCAGGAAGCTGGCGCTGTCAGGCGAGAGACGCCGAGCAAGAGCCGCCTCGCGGCGAGGGCGTCGTCCCCCTCCCTCGCGTAGCGAGTAGAGAGGGGGAAGGCGCGCAGCGCCTCAGGGGGTGCCTAAACCTCCTCGCTCCAGCAAAACCCATCCCGCGCAATCATGGCGCTGGCCGCGCTGGGCCCCCAACTGCCAGCCGCATAGCCGCGCGGCCCGGAGAGATCGTTGCGCCAGTGCTGCAGTATGGGTTCTACCCAGCGCCAGGCCTGTTCCTGCTCGTCGCTGCGCACGAACAGGTTCAGCCGCCCGGCGATCACGTCCAGCAGCAGGCGTTCGTAGGCGCCCACGCGCTTGGCGCCGAAGCGCTGGTCGAAGTCCAGGTTCAGGTGCACGGGGGCCAGCGAAGGCTCGGCCTGCTGCTGGGTGGCGCCCTGGGCCAGCAGGTGCAGCTCCAGGCCGTCCTTGGGCTGCAGGTTGATGACCAGCCGGTTGGCTTCGGACAGGGGCGAGCGGAAGATGGGATGGGGCACGGGCCGGAAGTTCACGACGATGCGCGCATCCCTTCCTGCCAGCCGCTTGCCGGTGCGGATGTAGAAGGGCACGCCAGCCCAGCGCCAGTTGCAGATCTCGGTGCGCAGGGCGACGAAGGTCTCGGTCTGGCTGCCGGCCGCCACGCCTTTCTCTTGCTGGTAGGCGGGCACGGGCTGGCCCTGGCTGGCGCCGGCCAGATACTGGCCGCGCACCACGTGCTGGCTCAGGGTTTCCGGCGTCCAGGGCTTGAGCGACTGCAGCACCTTGAGCTTTTCGTCGCGGATGGCGTGGGCCGAGGCGTTGATCGGCGGCTCCATGCCGATGGCGCACAGCAGTTGCAGGGCATGGTTTTGCACCATGTCGCGCAGCGCGCCGGTCTGGTCGTAGAAAGCGCCCCGGCTTTCCACGCCCAGTTCCTCGGCAATGGTGATCTGGATGTTGGCAATGGTCTCGCGCCGCCACAGCGGCTCGAACAGTGCGTTGCCGAAGCGCAGGGCCAGCAGGTTCTGGACCGAGGGCTTGCCCAGGTAGTGGTCTATGCGAAACACCTGCTCTTCGCGCAGGACCTTGCGCAGCGTGGCGTTGATGGCCTGGTTGGAGGCCAGGTCGTGGCCCAGCGGCTTTTCCAGCACCACGCGCGTCTGCGGGCCATTCAGGCCCACGGCGGCGATCTGCTCGCAGACCGTGGTGAAAAGGCTGGGCGCAGTGGCCAGGTACATCACCACCGTCTCGGCGCCGCGCGTGTTCAGCGCCGTGGCCAGGCGCTCGTAGTCGGCGGGTTGCGACAGGTCCATGCGCAGGTAGTGCAGCAGGGCCGCGAAACGCGAGAACTCCTCTGGACTGGGGCGCTTGGACAGTTCCACCTTTTCGAAGCGGCCCTGGATGAGAGCGCGGTACTGGTCGTCACTCAGATCATCGCGACCCACGCACAGGATGCGTCCCCCCTCGGGGAGGGTGCCGTGGCGGAACGCCTGGAACAGCGCGGGCATGAGCTTGCGCCATGCCAGATCACCCGTGCCACCGAACAAAACCAGATCGAAACCCATGCTGTCTCCACAAGTTGGTGCATCTATTTTTGGTAACTTGGTTACCAAAATTTTGAGGGATCGGATAAATTATAGGAAGGTATTGAGGTTTTGTTCCAGAGATGTGTTGTCGATTTGGTAATCAGATTACTTTCATCCCATGCTGTCCGTCATTCCCCAGCCCCCGCGCTGCGACCATGCCACTGTCTGGCCTGCGCTGCACCACCATGCCTTGGCCCTGCGCAAGGGCTTCGATCTGCGCCACGCCTTTGCCGATGATCCCGGCCGGTTCGCGCACTTCAGCCAGGAGGCGCCACACTGTTTTGCAGACCTGTCCAAGAACCTCTGGGATGCCCCGGCCGAGGCGCTGCTGTTGCGTATGGCGCGCGAGTGCGCAGTGGAGCAGCAGCGCGATGCCATGTTCGCCGGCGAGCACGTCAACGGCAGCGAGGGCCGCGCCGTGCTGCACGCGCTGCTGCGCTGCCCGCGCGGCGAGTCGCCGCCGGGCCTGGCATGGGCCCTGGCCCAGGTGCACGAAACGCTGGATGCCATGCTGGCCTATGCCGAGCGCGTGAGGGCCGATGCCGGCATCACCGATGTGGTGTGCATGGGCATCGGCGGATCGGGCCTGGGGCCGCAGATGGCCGTGCAGGCGCTGCAGGGAATGTGCGATGCACGGCGGCGCATGCACTTCGTCTCGAACGTGGATGGGCATGAGCTGCAATCGGTGCTCGATGGGCTGCAGCCGCGCAGCACGCTGTTCATCGTGGCCTCCAAGGTCTTCAACACGCAGGAGACGCTGACCAATGCGCGCAGTGCGCTGCAATGGTTCCATGCGCAGGGCGGTGAAGATGTGGCGCGGCATTTCGTGGCGCTGACCACCAATGCCTCGGCGGCTGCGCAGATGGGCATCACCACCACTTTCGGTTTCTGGGACTGGGTGGGCGGGCGCTATTCGCTGTGGTCGGCGATCGGGCTGCCCGTGGCCCTCGCCGTGGGAGCGGCGGCATTCCGCGACTTGCTGGCCGGCGCGCATGCCATGGACCACCATTTCCGCACGGCACCGCTGCAGGCCAACCTGCCCGTGCGCCTGGGCCTGCTCGATGTCTGGAACCGCAATCTGCTGGGCTTTGCCAGCCGCTGCATTGCGCCCTACCACGCAGGCCTGCGGCGCCTGCCGGCCTATCTGCAGCAACTGGAGATGGAGAGCAATGGCAAGCGCGTGGACCGCCAGGGCCGGCCGCTGGCGCTGGGCTCAGCCCCCGTGCTCTGGGGCGAGCCGGGCACGGATGGGCAGCATGCCTTCTTCCAGATGCTGCACCAGGGGACGGACATAGTGCCGCTGGAGATCATCGCCGTGCAGCGGCCGTCGCACGGCCTGCAGGGCCACCATGAGCAACTGCTGGCCAACGCCCTGGCCCAGGCCCAGGCCTTGATGCAGGGGCGTTCCTGCGATGATGGCCATCGCCACTTCCCGGGCAACCGGCCCAGTACCTTCGTACTGCTGGATGCGCTCACGCCGGCGGCGCTGGGTGCGCTGATCGCCTTGCAGGAGCACCGCGTGTTCGTGGCGGGCACGCTGTGGGGTCTCAACAGCTTCGACCAATGGGGGGTGGAGCTGGGCAAGCTGCTGGCGCGCGACCTGCAGCAGCGCCTGGCCAGCGGGGATGTGGCGCAGCTCGATGCATCGACCGCAGGACTGCTGCAGCGCATGCGGGCCTGACGCCCCTGGCAACACGTTGCCGGGGCTGTGCAGGCTCAGGCTTCGCGGAAGCTGTTCACCGGCAGGCCCGGCACATCGACACGGCACTCCATCAGTGCGCCGGCAGGCACCTGCGCCGATCGCTCCGGATCGGGCCGGCCGTGTCCGGCCGAGGTGATGTACAGCGTGCGCAGGTCCTCCCCCCCAAAGCAGACCATGGTGGGGCAGCGCACGGGCGTGTCCAGGCGCTGCAGCACATCGCCCTCGGGACTCAGTTGCAGCACGCAGCCGCCTTCGTACATGGCCACCCAGTAGTTGCCCCGGACGTCGACGCTGGCGCCGTCGGGGCGGCCGCCATAGAGCCTGCCCTCGGCCTTGGGCGCGAAGGCCTTCCACAGCGAGCGCGTGCCCAGAGTGCCGGATTCCAGGTCGAAGGCAAAGCGGTCTATGCGGTGGGCTGGCGTGTCTGCCCAGTACATCCAGGCGTCATCGGGGCTGAAGGCCAGGCCGTTGGCCGTGGTGCAGTCGCCTGCCATGCGCTGAACGGCGTAGCCTCCGGCGCCGTCCGCACGCAGGCACCACAGCGCGGCATCGGGCGCCGTCTTGGGCGAGAACAGTGACCCCGCCCACAGCCGCCCGGCGCGGTCGCAGCGCCCGTCGTTGAGCCGCAGCTGCTGCGGATCATGGTCCAGGCGGGCGATCATTTCGGTGTGTCCCGTGGCGGTGTCCAGCAGGCCGAAGCCATCGCGCAGCCCCAGCACGATGCGGCCCCGGTCCGTGGGAGCGCAGCAGCCCGGTTCGCTGGGCGTGGCCCAGCTGCGGTGCATGCCTGTGGCGGGCTCCCAGGAATGGATGTGCCGGTCCTGGATATCGCACCAGTAGAGCCGGTGTTCCTGCGGGTGCCAGAAGGGGGACTCGCCGAGTGCACTCGGTGGAACAGGGATGCGCTGCACGGCCATGGTCTGCCTCGGAGATGCGGATGAACGGAATTCTAGGAGGTCGGGACGCACCGCAGCAGTGGCAAATGGTTTGATGCATCGGCTAAGGGATATCACCGGCTTGGCTGCGCATAAAAGTATCGAAAGGCGCATCTGTCGTACCAGTCCAGGCACGAGGCCGTCGCCACAATGCCTCATCCGCAGCCGGGATGGGAGGCGCGGTGATCCAGCATTCGAAGACCAGGGAACAAGGAGACAAAAAATGCACAGCTTGCTCAAGGCCAGCCTCACATGGGCCATGGCCACTGCCGCAGCGGGCGCACTCGCCGGCACCGAACTCGTGATCGCCACCGTGAACAACGGCCACATGATCGAGATGCAAAAGCTCACCCCCCGGTTCGAGAAGGCCCACCCCGACATCACGCTCAAATGGGTGACGCTGGAAGAAGGCGTGCTGCGCCAGCGCGTGACCACCGACATCGCCACCAAGGGCGGCCAGTTCGATGTGATGACCGTGGGCATCTACGAGGTGCCGATCTGGTCGAAGAAGGGCTGGCTGCAGCCCATTGCCACCGATGCCGCCTATGACGCGGCCGATCTGCTGCCCACCATCCGCGAAGGCCTGTCCTACGAAGGCAAGCTCTATGCCTCGCCCTTCTATGGCGAAGGCTCCATGCTCATGTACCGCAAGGACCTGGCCGACAAGGCGGGTTTTCAGATGCCGGACAAGCCCACCTGGGAGCAGGTCCGGGAGTTCGCCTCCAAGGTTCACGATCCCAAGGCCGGGGTCTATGGCATCTGCCTGCGCGGCAAGCCGGGCTGGGGGGACAACATGGCCCTGATCACCACCATGGCCAATACCTTCGGCGGCCAATGGTTCGACATGCAGTGGAGGCCGCAGATCGATACACCCGCCTGGAAGAAGGCCGTGGGTTTCTATGTGGACCTGATGAAGGCCTATGGCCCCCCGGGCGCCTCGGCCAACAGCTTCAATGAGAACCTGGCGCTGTTCAACGAGGGCAAGTGCGGCGCCTGGGTGGATGCGAGCATCGCCGCCTCCTTCGTGAGCGACCCCAAGCAATCCAAGGTGGCCGACAAGGTGGCCTATGCGGCTGCACCCATCGCCAGCACGCCCAAGGGATCGACCTGGCTGTGGACCTGGAACCTGGCCATTCCCTCCAGCTCGAAGAAGGCCGATGCGGCCCAGGTCTTCGTGAAGTGGGCCACTTCCAGGGAGTATGTGCAGTTGGTCGCGCAGGAGCACGGCTGGCGTGCCGTGCCCACAGGAACGCGCCAGTCCACCTATGCCAATGCCGAGTTCCAGAAGGTGGCAGGCTTTGCCGCAGCCGAGAAGCGGGCCATCGACAGCGTGAGCCTGACCGATGCGACCGAGCCCAAGTCGCCCTATGCCGGCGTGCAGTACGTCGCGATTCCAGAGTTCCAGGCCATTGGCATTGCCGTGGGACAGCAGATGAGCGCCGCGCTGTCGGGCAAGGTCACGGTGGAGCAGGCGCTCAGTACCTCGCAGACGCTGGCCGAACGCGAGATGAGGAAAAGCGGCTACTACAAATGAGGGCCGATAGGACTCCCGACAGGGCGGTATCCGCCAGGCGCCTGCTGCCCCGCGCCCTGATGGCGCCCGCCGTGGCCGTGCTGCTGTGCTGGATGCTCGTGCCTTTGTTGATGACGATTTATTTCTCGCTCGTCAACTACAACCTCATGCAGCCGGGCGAGCACCGCTTTGCCGGCTGGGACAACTACGCCTTCTTCATCACCGATCCGGACTTCCTGCCCGCCGTGTGGAACACGCTGAACTTCCTGGCCAGCGTGGTGCTGATCACCCTGGTGCTGGGCGTGCTGATCGCTTTGCTGATCAACGAGCCGTTTCCGGGGCGTGGCGTCGTGCGGGTGCTGCTTATCTCGCCGTTCTTCGTGATGCCCACGGTCAATGCGCTGCTGTGGAAACACATGATGATGAACCCGATCTATGGCGTGCTGGCCAGCCTGTGGAGGGCCGTCGGACTGCAGCCCGTGGACTGGCTCACCGAGATGCCGCTGCTGTCCGTCATCGTCATGGTGTCCTGGCAATGGCTGCCCTTCGCCTGCCTGATCTTCATCACCTCGCTGCAGTCGCTGGACCGAGAACAGATGGAGGCGGCGCGCATGGATGGCGCCAACGCCCTGCAGCGCTTTTACTACCTCACGCTGCCCCATCTGGCGCGGCCCATGGCGGTGGTGGTGATGATCGAGATGATCTTCCTGCTCAGCGTGTTCGCCGAGATCGCCATCACCACGGCGGGCGGGCCCGGCAACGAGAGCACCAACCTGACCTACCTGATCTACAAGCAGTCGCTGATGAACTTCGACGTGGGCGTGGCCTCGGCCGGTGCACTGTTTGCCGTGGTGCTGGCCAACATCGTCTCCCTCTTCCTGATCCGCATCGTCGGCAAGAGCCTGGACTGAGGACATGATGAAAACAAGTTCCTCCACCCTGGTGCGCGCCGCTGCCGCATGGGCCGTGGCACTGCTGCTGTTCTTTCCGCTGGCCTGGCTGTTCCTGACGGCCTTCAAGACGGAACTGCAGGCCATTGCCGTGCCGCCGCTGTACGTGTTCGAGCCCACGCTGGCCAACTTCGGCGAAGTGCAGCAGCGCAGCGACTACCTGCTGTATGCGCGCAATTCGCTGATCACCAGCCTGGCCTCGACCCTGATCGGCCTGGCCATCGCCGTGCCTGCTGCCTACTCCATGGCGTTCTTCCGCAGCCGCCACACGCGCGACGTGCTCATGTGGATGCTCTCGACCAAGATGATGCCGGCCGTGGGGGCCCTGCTGCCCATCTATGTGCTGGCGCAAGGGGCGGGCTTGCTGGATTCGCTCACCGTGCTGGTCATCGTCTTCACGCTGTCCAACCTGCCCATCATGGTCTGGATGCTCTACAGCGCGCTCAAGGACATCCCCAACGAGATCCTGGAAGCGGCGCGCATGGATGGCGCAGGCCTGTGGGCCGAGTTCCGCCATGTGGTGCTGCCGCTGGCTGTGGGCGGCATTGCCTCCACCGGGCTGCTGTGCCTGGTGCTGAGCTGGAACGAGGCCTTCTGGTCGCTGAACCTGAGCAGCGCCCGGGCCGGAACGCTGGCCACGCTGATCGCCTCGTATGCCAGCCCCGAAGGGCTGTTCTGGGCCAAGCTCTCGGCCGCTTCGCTGATCGCCATCGCTCCCATCGTGGTGTTTGGCTGGTTCAGCCAGAAGCAACTGGTGCAGGGCATGACCTTTGGTGCCGTCAAGTAGCCGTCCGGCATCCATTTCGCGGCTTTGTGCTGCACAAGGAAAACCATGGCCTATCTGCAACTTCAGGACATACGCAAGCGCTTCGGAGAGGCGCAGATCATCCGCGGCGTGGACCTCGCCATCGAGCGCGGCGAGTTCATCGTCTTCGTCGGGCCTTCGGGCTGCGGCAAGTCCACGCTGCTGCGCCTGATCGCTGGGCTGGAGAGCATCACTTCGGGGCAGTTGCTGCTCGACGGGCGCGACATCACGCATGCGCCCTCGGGCGAGCGCGACCTGGCAATGGTGTTCCAGAGCTATGCGCTGTATCCGCACATGAGCGTGTACGACAACATGTCCTTCGCGCTGCGCCTGGCCGGCGTGCCGAAAGAGGAGATACGCCGAAAGGTCGGGCAGGCGGCCGAGACGCTCAACCTCACGCCCTATCTGGAACGCAAGCCGCGCGATCTGTCAGGCGGCCAGCGCCAGCGCGTGGCCATAGGCCGGGCCATCGTGCGTGCGCCCAAGGTGTTCCTGTTCGACGAGCCTTTGTCCAACCTCGATGCGGCGCTGCGCGGCAACACGCGGGTGGAAATCCACAAGCTGCACAAGGCGCTGGGCGCCACCACCATCTATGTCACCCATGACCAGGTCGAGGCCATGACCCTGGCCGACCGCGTGGTGGTGTTGCGCGATGGCTGCATCGAACAGATGGGTGCGCCCCTGGCGCTCTACGACCATCCGGCCAACCAGTTCGTTGCGCAGTTCATCGGCATGCCGTCGATGAACCTGATCGCCGCCGAGGCACTGCCCGTGTTCTCCGGGGCCACGCAGGGCCGACTGCCCGCCGACGGCACGCTGGGCATACGCCCCGAGGCCTTGCGCGTGGCCAGAGCGCAGGTCGCAACCGATGCCGCTGCACAGAGACAGGTCATGGGCCGCGTGGACCTGATCGAGGCCTTGGGCGCCGACACGCTGATCCATGTCAGCGTGGGCGGGGCGCAGCTCATCGCGCGCCAGGCTGAGCGCACGCCACTGGCCGTGGGCGACGCGGTGTCCGTCGCGCTGGACACCGGCTGCGCACTGCACCTGTTCGACCGCCAGGGACGCACGCTGGCAGGCGCCTGAGCGCTTCGCTCCGAGAGGCTGCCCGGAGCAGTCATCCTTTCTTCCTCATCTCCCTCTGGTCACCATGAACGCGATTGTTCCGCATCTTTCCAGACCCACGGTGCTGCACCTGGGCCTGGGTTCCTTTCACCGTGCGCACCAGGCCGCTTATCAACAGCGGCTGATCGATGCGGGGGATACGCAATGGGAGCTGGTGGGGGCCAACCTGCGCTCCGACATGGCGCAGACGCTGGAGGCGCTGGCGCGCCAGGGAGGGGCTTACACACTGGAGACGATTGCGCCTGGCGGATCGGTGCGCTACCAACGCATCGAGGCCCTGCGCGAAGTGATCCCCCATGCGCCCGGGCTGGCCGCCGTGATCGCGCGCGGAGCCAGCCCCTGCACACGTGTCATCTCCCTCACCGTGACCGAGGCTGGCTACCACCTCGATGGCAGCGGCGTGCTGGACACCGGCAGCCCGGAGCTTGCAGCCGACATCGGCCGCATGCGCAAGGGGCAGGTCGGAGAGACGATCTATGGCGTGCTGTGCGCCATCCTGCAGTTGCGCCGCTGTGCACATGCCGGCCCGGTCACACTGCTGAGCTGCGACAACCTGCGCCACAACGGCGATCGCCTGTTGGCCGGCCTGCTGGCCTTCATGCAACTGGCGCAACTGCAGGAACTGGCCGAGTGGGCAGGGCACAACATCAGCTGTCCGAATGCCATGGTCGACCGCATCACCCCGCGCCCGCCGCCGGAGCTGCGCGAGCGCGTGCAGGCCGCGACGGGCTGGGACGATGCGGCCGCCGTGACGGCCGAAAGCTTTTCACAGTGGGTGATAGAGGACCGCTTCGTCGCAGGCCGCCCATCCTGGGAGCGTGTGGGCGTGGAGATGGTGTCTTCCGTGGCTCCCTACGAGGAGGCCAAGATCCGCATCCTCAACGCCAGCCACAGCTGCATTGCCTGGGCCGGCACGCTGGCGGGACTGCGCTTCATCCACGAAGGCAGTGCCGTGCCGGCGATACGTCAGATGGCATGGGACTATGTGACGCAGGATGTGATTCCCTGCCTTGCAACACCCGGCAAGGCATCGGCCCTGGACCTGCCGGCCTACCGCGACACCGTGCTGGAACGCTTCGGCAATCCTGCGATACGCGACACCAACCAGCGCGTGGCGGCCGACGGCTTTGCCAAGATCCCGGGCTTCATCGCGCCCACGGTGCGCGAGCGCATCGCGCAGGGCGCGTCCATGGATGCCGTGGCCATGCTGCCGGCGCTGTTCCTGGTTTTTCTGCAGCGCTGGCACCATGACACACTGCCCTATGCCTACCAGGATCAGGCCATGGACCCCGCGGTGGCGCACACCATCTGCGCCGCCACCGACCCCGTGGCCGCGCTGTGTGCCGAAGTGCCCTTGTGGGGTGAGGCCGCGGGCCATCCGCATCTGGTGGAAGCGGTCCGCCGTGCCACAGACCGTGTCCATGCTTTTGTCCAACAGGCAGCGAGGTAGAACGCATGCGCATAGCCATCGCGGGCGAAGCCCTGATCGATTTCACCGCCACGGGCGGCCTGGCCTTCCAGGGCCATGAAGGAGGCGCGCCCGCCAACTGCGCCGTGGCCGCCGCGCGGCTCGGGCAGGCCACGGGCTTTGTCTCGCAACTGTCGCGCGATCTCTTCGGCGAGCGCCTTTTCGCGCACCTGCAGAGCAACGGCGTGGACATGCGCCTGGTGCAGCGCTGCGATGCGCCCAGCACGCTGGCCTTTGTCGAGCATGCGCAAGGCACCAACCGCTATGCCTTCTATACGCAGGCAACGGCGGACACGCTGTGGGCACCTGCCGAGCTGCCCGAGTTGCCGCCTGAATGCCGCTATCTGCAGTTCGGCTCCATCGCATTGCTGCACACCCCTGTCGGGCCGCGCATCCTGGACCTGGTGGCGGCTGAGCGCGGGCGGCGCATCGTCGTCTTCGACCCGAACGTGCGGCCCACGCTGATCCGCGATGCCCAGGCCTTCCGGCGCGACTGCCTGGGCTGGCTGGCCCAGGCAGACCTGGTCAAGCTCAGCGATGAGGACCTGGCCTTTATCGCGCCCGGCGTTCCGGCGTTGGAGGCCGCCGGGCGCTGGCTGGCGCTGGGTCCCCGGGCCGTGGTGCTCACGCGCGGAGCGGCCGGCGCGACCTTGCTGCGTGCAGGACAGGCGCCTTTGTCGGTGCAGCCGCCGGCCGTGCAACTGGTGGATACCATCGGCGCGGGCGACACCTTTGGCGCGGCGCTGTCGGTTGCGCTGCTGGAGCAGGGAGTCGAGCAGCCGGGCCAGTTGCAGGAACTGCCCGAGAGCGCGTGGCGCCAGGTGCTGCGCTTTGCCGCAACGGCCGCAGCGCTCAACTGCACGCGCGCCGGTGCCCAGCCGCCCCGGCGCGCGGAACTCGATGCCGCGCTGGCAGCCCATTGCGGTGGATAGCCGCCGCTGGTGATACTGTTTGCCCATGGCCTCTCCAGAAACCTTCACGCCGCCATGACCAGCCCACGCCGCCGCACACCCCGCCAGCGTCACCCTGAACTGGAGCGCGATTTCGTGCGAACGCCTGCGCTGGGCTATGAGGATATGGAGGGCAGCGGCCTGGTGCGCTGCCTGGCACATGGTTTCCCAAGCCCCCTGGTGCGCTGGCATTTCCATGAGGAGTACGAGCTGCACCTCATCACCGACACCTCGGGCCGCGCCTTCGTGGGAGACTGGATAGGACCCTTCGAGCCCGGCCACCTCGTGCTGTGCGGCCCGCGCCTGCCGCACAACTGGATCTCGTTCGATGCGCCCGATGGGGGCTCGCCTGCACGCGATTACGTGATCCTTTTCAACCACGACCCCATCGCCCGTGCGGCCGAGCAGATCCCGGAGATGCGCGAGGTGCTTCAACTGCTGGACCGTGCGCGCCATGGCATCGAGTTCTTCGGCTTGGCGCAGACGGCGCGCGCGCACTGGGATGCGGTCAGGAGTGCGCGCGGAATGCGCCGCTTCACGGCCTTTTGCGCGCTGCTGTCCGATCTGGCCGAGTGCACCGATTACCGGCTGCTGTCAGCCGTGCAGATGCAGGGCGCCCAGGGCGAGGCCCAGGTGGACCAGATCAACGAGGTGGTCAACCGCATCATGGCGCGCGTGAGCGAGCCGCTGAGCCTGGCCGACGTGGCGGCCGAGCTGGGCATGAGCGAGAGCCGCTTCAGCCGCTTCTTCCGCCGGGCCACGGGCAACAGCTTCACCGACTTCGTCAGCCGTGTACGCATCAACAGCGCATGCCACCTGCTCATGCAGACCGACAGCTTCATCGCCGACATCTGCTACCAGGTGGGCTTCAACAACGTGGCCAACTTCAACAGGCGCTTCCTGGAGATCAAGGGCATGACGCCCTCGGAGTTCCGCCGCCAGGCGGACAGCCGCTTCGGCGCGGGTTGAAGCGACGGGGAAGCGGAATCTGGCGCGCACGGGTGTGGTATTGCGCGCCACATGGGTAGAGCCCTTATTGCCGCGCTGGCACAGATCGATATGCTGGGCTGCGAAAAACATATGTTCAGCACCGAATCCGTGGCCAGTTTGTGACCACGATCAAGGAATATGTTTTCCTCTGTGCGCAGTGGCGAAACCAGGGTTCCTGACGATATCAATCACAGGGGACCCCATTGTAGAATCCGCCGAATTTTGCGCTTTCAACAACAGAACCACGCCCTCGATATGAAGTTGCTTGCCTCTTTGCTGACGGCTGCCATTCTTGCTGCAGCCCCCGCCTTTCCCGCTTTCTCCGCTGGCGAGGCACCTGCTGCCTCGGCACAGCCGAAGGCGGCCAAGGCCGACCTGGCGAAGGGCGAGGCCAGCTACACCGCCGTCTGCGCGGCATGCCATGCGGCCGACGGCAATTCCACCATCCCGCTGCAGCCCAAGCTGGCCGGCCAGCATCCCGAGTACCTGGTCAAGCAGTTGCTGGAGTTCAAGGACGACAAGCGCAAGGACCCGGTGATGAAGGGCTTTGCCAGCATGCTCAGCGAGCCTGACATGAAGAACATCGCCGCCTGGCTGCACACGCAAAAGCCCAAGGACGGCTTTGCCAAGGACAAGGACCTGGTGGCCATGGGCGAGCGCATCTACCGCGGCGGCATCCAGGAGCGCAACATTGCTGCCTGTGCGGGCTGCCACAGCCCCAACGGCGCCGGCATTCCAGCCCAGTACCCGCGCCTGGCGGGCCAGCATGCCGACTACACCACGACCCAGCTCACGGCCTTCCGTGACGGCAAGCGCGGCAATAGCATTCAGATGACGCAGGTTGCTGCCAAGCTTAACGATCGCGAAATCAAGGCCGTGGCAGACTACATCGCTGGCCTGCGTTGATGCGATCCCGGGGCCGACGCGGTTCCCAGGGTAATCACCGGGAACCTATTGCTTTATAGACACCCCAAGCCAGGCGGGTCCATCGCATGAATGCAGATGGTCCCGCTTTTTTCATTCGGGTTTTGGCTTTTCGTTCTTCATGTCAGACAACTCTTCCGGTGCCGCTCTTGCTCCCTCCCGCCCGCAGGCCGCGCGCGCGACCCTGGAGCTGCTGGCATCGATGCGCTTCGCGATCTCGCTGCTGACGGTCATCTGCATTGCCTCGGTGATCGGCACCGTGCTCAAGCAGCATGAGCCGGTGGGCAACTACGTCAACCAGTTCGGGCCTTTCTGGGCCCAGCTGTTCCTCGCGCTCAAGCTCAATGCGGTCTACAGCGCCTGGTGGTTCCTGCTGATCCTGGCCTTTCTGGTGATCAGCACCTCGCTGTGCGTGGCCCGCCATGCGCCCAAGTACCTGGCCGATCTGCGCAGCTACAAGGAAAACGTTCGCGAACAAAGCCTCAAGGCATTCGGCCACCGTGCGCAGAACGTGGTGCCCGGCAGCACCGAAGAGGCCGCCAGGCGCCTGGGCCAGCAGCTGGTATCGGGCGGCTGGAAGGTGCGGCTACAGCAGCGCGACACGGCGGCCGGTCCCGGCACGGGCTGGATGCTGGCGGCCAAGGCGGGCGCGGCCCACAAGCTGGGCTATATCGCGGCCCACAGCGCCATCGTGCTGATCTGCCTGGGCGGGCTGTTCGATGGCGACCTCATCGTGCGCGCGCAGATGTGGCTGGGAGGCAAAACACCTTATACCGGCGGTGGCCTGATCTCCGAGGTGTCCGAGCAGCACCGGCTGAGCGAGCGCAACCCCACCTTCCGAGGCAACCTGCTGGTGACCGAGGGCGGCACGGCAGGCACGGCCATCCTGTCGCAGTCCGACGGCGTGCTGCTGCAGGAGCTGCCCTTTGCGGTGGAACTCAAGAAATTCATCGTGGAGTACTACTCCACGGGCATGCCCAAGCTGTTCGCCAGCGAGGTCGTCATCCACGACAAGGCCACGGGCGAGAAGCTGGAAAAGCGCATCGAGGTCAACCACCCGGCCAGCTACCGCGGCATCGAGATCTACCAGTCCAGCTTTGACGACGGCGGCTCATCGGTGAAGCTGCGCGCCGTGCCGCTGGAGGCGGGAGCCAAGCCCTTTGATGTCGAGGGCGTGATCGGCGGATCGGACCAGTTCGTGCGCAAGCTCCCGGACGGCAAGGACGAGACAGTGACGCTGGAGTTTGCCGAACTGCGCACCATCAACGTGGAGAACTTCGGCGGTGGCGGCGGGGCCAATGGCAGCGGCACCGATGTGCGCAAGGTGGACCTGAAGCAGGCCATCGACGAGCGCCTGGGCGCGGCCCACAAGACCGTGACCAAGAAGGAGCTGCGCAACATCGGTCCCAGCATCCGCTACAAGCTGCGCGATGCCTCGGGCCAGGCGCGCGAGTTCCAGAACTACATGCTGCCCGTGGACACGGGCGACGGCCAGCGCGTGTTCCTGCTGGGCGTGCGCGACAACCAGGCCGATGCCATGCGCTACCTGCGCATTCCCGCCGATCCCGAAAGCGAGATGGACACCTTCCTGCGCCTGCGCAGCGCGCTGCAGGACCCCAGGCTGCGCGAGCAGGCGGCCAAGGCCTATGTGGCCAAGGCCATCGACGCCTCGCGTTCCGAACTCAGTGGCGCGCTGGCGCAGTCGGCCACCAAGGCGCTGGAATTGTTCGCGGGCCAGACCGACAAGAAGGGGCCGGACGGCAAGCCGCTGGGCGGGCTGCAGGCCATCTCGGACTTCATGGAAAGCAATGTGCCTGCGGCCGAGCGCGAACGTGCGGGCGAGGTGCTGGTGCGCATTCTCAACGGCGTGCTGTTCGAGCTGGCCCAGATCGTGCGCACGCAGGCAGGCCAGGCGCCCCTGGAGCCCAGCGAGCAGACGCAGTCCTTCATGACCCAGGCCGTGTTCTCGCTCAGCGATGCGCAGTTCTACCCCATGCCCATGGTCTTCATGCTGCAGGACTTCAAGCAGGTGCAGGCCAGCGTCTTCCAGGTGGCGCGGGCCCCGGGCAAGAACGTGGTGTATCTGGGCTGCCTGTTCCTCATCATCGGCGTGTTCTGCATGCTGTACGTGCGCGACCGCCGCCTCTGGATCTGGCTCACGCCCCGCGATGGGGAAAGCCATGCCGAAATGGCCTTGTCCACCAATCGCAAGACACTCGATGGTGATAGAGAATTCGCCATGCTGGCCGGCAAGCTGATAGGCGCCGAGCCCATCCACAAGAAATCCCCCGGAGGTTCCGCATGAACACCGCCACTACCACGACGACTTTGACGCTCAACGAGGGCTTCTTCGCCCGCCGCAACTGGTTCGACTGGGTGTTCGCGGCCCTGGTGGCGGCGGGACTGCTGTATGCGCTGCAGCGCTATGGCGAGTACATGGATGTCTACGAAAAGTGCATCCTGGTCGGCACCATTCCTTCGGCCATCTGGCTGGGCTGGTTCTGGCGCCCGCTGCGCGGGCTGATGCTGGTGGTGGCCGGGCTGTCGCTGCTGGCCATCGGGCTCTACCAGGGGCCTGAAGGGGCGCAACTGGCGCGCTCGGACACGGTGTTCGGCCTCAAGTACTTCCTGTCCAGCCAGTCGGCCATCCTCTGGATGAGCATGGTGTTCTTCATGAGCACCGTCTTCTACTGGATCGGCATGTTTGCGCGGGGCGAGGGCACGGCGCTGTCGCTGCTGGGCTCGCGCCTGGCCTGGCTGGCCGTGACGCTGGCGCTGGTGGGCACCATGGTGCGCTGGTACGAGAGCTATCTGATCGGCCCCGATGTAGGCCACATCCCGGTCAGCAATCTCTATGAAGTGTTCGTCATGTTCTGCTGGATGACGGCGCTTTTCTATCTCTATTACGAACAGCACTACGACACGCGCGCCCTGGGCGGCTTCGTGATGCTGGTGGTCAGCGCGGCCGTGGGCTTTTTGCTGTGGTACACGCTGGTGCGCGAGGCGCACGAGATCCAGCCGCTGGTGCCGGCGCTCAAGAGCTGGTGGATGAAGCTGCACGTGCCGGCCAACTTCATCGGCTACGGCACCTTTGCGCTGGCAGCCATGGTCTCCTTTGCCTACCTGATCAAGCAGCAGGCGACAGAGACCCGCTGGTACAAGCTCGCGCCGCTGTGGATGCTGGGTGTGGTGCTGTGCTTCGAGCCCATCGTCTTCCGCCAGGGCGCAACCCAGAACGGCGGCAGCTACTGGATGGTCTACTTCGGCATCTCGGCGCTGATCGTGGCCGGCATCCTGCTGGCGCGCAAGCGCATCGCCGAGCGCCTGCCCAGCTTCGAGCTGCTGGACGATGTGATGTACAAATCCATCGCCGTGGGCTTTGCCTTCTTCACCATCGCCACCGTGCTGGGCGCGCTGTGGGCGGCCGAGGCCTGGGGCGGCTACTGGAGCTGGGACCCCAAGGAAACCTGGGCGCTGATCGTCTGGCTCAACTACGCGGCCTGGCTGCACATGCGCCTGGTCAAGGGCCTGCGCGGCACGGTGTCCGCCTGGTGGGCGCTGGGTGGACTGGCCATCACCACCTTCGCCTTCCTGGGGGTGAACATGTTCCTGTCGGGGCTGCACAGCTACGGCGAGCTTTGAGCCACGGCAGTGGCAGAGTGACAGTGGCAAGATAAGGGCAGCGGCATGCGTTCAGGCGCATGCCGCTTTTTCGTGCACCATCGCATCGGTGCCGCAGGGAACTTGCACGCGCCTGCGAGGCTCCCAATCGCCATATCGCCAGCAATAGCGCCCCGTGCCCGCCGGCACACCAGGAGATTCCCATGCTGATCCGTTCCCACGACAACGGCTTCCAACACCCGCAAGGCAGCGAGATCACGCCCCGGGCCGGCTACCTCAAGCGCCGTGCCTGGCTGCAGTACCTGGCCGCAGGCTCGGCGGGCGCGGCATTGCCCGGCTGGGCGGCGGGCGTGCAGCGCCCCGGCAAGCTGGCGGCACTGGCCTCCGTGCCTTCCCAGGTAGTGGGCGCAAACACCATGGACCGTGTCACGGCCTATGCCGATGTGTCCCAGTACAACAACTTCTACGAATTCGGGCTGGACAAGGACGATCCCGCCAAGAATGCCCACACGCTCAAGACCCGCCCCTGGACGGTGAAGATCGAGGGCCTGGTCCAGCAGCCGCAGACGCTGGACCTGGATGCGCTGCTCAAGCTCGCTCCACAGGAAGAGCGCATCTACCGGCTGCGCTGCGTGGAGGGCTGGTCCATGGTGATTCCCTGGGTGGGCTATTCCTTGGCCGAGCTGCTGCGCAAGGTGCAGCCGCTGGGCAGTGCCAAATACGTGGAATTCGTGACCCTGGCCGACAAGGCGCAGATGCCGGGCCTGCGCAGCGGCGTGCTGGACTGGCCATACACCGAGGGGCTGCGCCTTGATGAAGCCATGCACCCGCTGACGCTGCTGGCCTTCGGCATGTATGGAGAGGTGCTGCCCAACCAGAATGGCGCGCCCGTGCGGCTGGTCGTGCCGTGGAAGTACGGCTTCAAGAGCGCCAAGAGCATCGTCGCCATCCGTCTGACCGACAAGGAGCCGGGCACGGCCTGGAACAAGGCGGCGCGCAACGAATACGGCTTTTATTCCAATGTGAACCCCGACGTGCCGCACCCGCGCTGGAGCCAGGCCACGGAGCGGCGCATTGGCGAAGACGGCCTGTTCGCCAAGAAGCGCAAGACGCAGCTGTTCAACGGCTACGAAGCCCAGGTGGGCCAGCTCTACGCCGGCATGGACCTCAAGAAGTTCTATTGATGTGGCCCATGCAATGACAGCGGTGCAGCGTCTTTTGCTGCACCGGACGGCCAAGCCGCTGGTGTTTCTTGCGTGCCTGCTGCCGTTTGCGTGGCTGCTGGCTGGAGCCATTCTGAACACGCTTGGCGCCAATCCGGCCGAGGCCTTGCTGCGCTCCACCGGCGACTGGACCTTGCGCTTTCTGTGCGTGGTGCTGGCCGTGACACCGCTGCGCCAGGCGCTGGGACTGACGGCACTGGCGCGCTTCAGGCGCATGCTGGGCCTGTATGTGTTCTTCTACGCGCTGCTGCACCTGCTGTGCTATGCATGGTTCGACATGGGGCTGGACTGGGGCGAGATCGTGCTCGACATCCCGAAGCGCCCCTTCATCCTGGTGGGCTTTGCGGCGCTGCTCTTGCTGACCGCTCTGGCGGTGACTTCACCGCACCGTGTCATGCGCGCCATGGGCGGCAGGCGCTGGCAATGGCTGCACCGCTGTATCTATGCGGTCGCGCCGCTGGCCCTGTTGCATTTCTTCTGGATGCGCGCAGGCAAGAACAACTTTGCGGAGGTCGGCGTGTACGCCGCCATTCTTGCGCTGCTGCTGGCCTGGCGCGTGGTCCATGCACTGCGCCGCCGGCGCGCCAGGCGCTAGCCGGCCACGGCGCGCAGGGCAGGGCGCAGCTGGCGGGTCACCGGGTCGATGTCCGCCATGGGCAGTTGGTAGTTGCGCTGGTCGAACAGGTCGATGCCGCACTGCAGTCCTTCGAGCCAGTTGAACAGGTCGGCAATCGCCTTGGCGCCCATGATGGGCGCGCCGTGCTGGGGCACGATCATGTCGATGGGCAGCTGGCGCGCCATCTGCACCCACAGCCGCAGGATCTTGTTGGAGACCATGTATCGGCGGTGAAAACCTTCCATGCGGGCGATGTGCGGCACGAGGTCGGTCACGGGCACCTGCGCCTCGATGCCGTTCATCAGGGACACGCCCAGATCGCCCGTGAAGAGGATGCGGCTGACCGGGTCGTAGAAGTGGAAGTTGCCTTCGGCATGCAGGAAGTGGGCGGGCAGCAGGTGCAGTTCATGGCGGCCCAGCGGCAGCCGGCCACCGGCGTCCGGCACGCCGATCACGCGGTTTTCGGTCTTGCCGACCTTGGTGAAGTGGGGCGCGAAGCGCTCCCAGATGCGCGAGATCACCAGCTGTGCCTTGGTGCTGGTCATCCAGCGGTCCAGCGAGGCAATGATGTCGGGATCGGCGTGGGAAGCGATCAGATAGGACAGCTTGTGCGGCGCGAAATGCCGCGACATGCCCATGAACAGCTCGTTGAATGCGAGATTGCCGCCCGGGTCGATGATGGCGCCCGTGTCGTCATCGACGATGAGGAACTGATTGGCCTGTATGGCCTGTCCATCTTCCTCGATGAGGTCGGTGAACATCAGGCAGGCGTGGTTTTTGTCTCGGTAGAGCTCTACGGGCATGGCGGGTTGTCGAGGGACAAGAGAAAGTCACTCTAAGCGCCATGCCTGGCAGCGGTGTTGATGTGTATCAAGCCGCAGCGCGGCCACCGGCTCAGTCGGCCTGCTGCTTGCGGGAGTCCGTGGTGCCGGTGGGTGTCGAGCTTTCTTCGACGGCGGCACTTGACGGGCCAGCGGGCAAGGTGGTGGGTGCGGGTGCGGGCGTTGCACGCTCGGCCGGGCTGGAAATGCCCAGGGTCTGCGGCAGTGTGGCGCGGTGGCTGGCCGCAGGCGAGCTGGGCAGAAACAGCGGGCCTTTCTGGCCGCAGGCGGCCAGGGACGCCGCACAGGCGCCAAGGGCAATGCACCTGACTAGAATTTGCGAGGCTTTCAACATAAGCGAATTGTAATGACCGACCAAGAATTTCTGGACCTTGCCGAACGACTGCTGCTGGCCGTTGAGCAGGACTGCGATCGCATCAACGATGAAACCGATGCCGACCTCGATGCCCAGCGCGTGGGTGGCATGGTGACCCTGGTCTTTGCCAACCGCAGCCAGATCGTGATCAACCAGCAAAAACCGCTGCACGAGATCTGGCTGGCGGCCAAGGCCGGTGGCTTTCACTACCGCTACGACGCGGCGCAGGGCGCCTGGCTCGATACCAAGGGCGCGGGCGAGTTCTTCGCCAACCTGAGCCGCTACGCCACCGAGCAGTCGGGCCTGGCGCTGCAGTTCTCGGCACGCTGATCCGCCGTTATCGGCAGGCTCCATGAAGAAAGCCCGGCATGGCCGGGCTTTCTTGCGTGGTCAACCGCTTGTGTGGCGGTCAGTTGCGGAAGAGGTCGAGGATGCGGTTGCGCTCCTCGGTGGCGGGCGGGGGCGTGGCGCCTGCAGCGCCGGCCGTGGAGGCGCTGTCCATGCCCAGGCTGCTGACGCCGCCGTTGCGCGCGTTTTCCTCGTAATACCACTCGCCGCCCATGTTCACGACGCCAGGGGGCACAGGCATCTCTGCCACCGGCACGCCCTTGAGGGCATGCTGCATGAAGCCGATCCAGATGGGCAGGCTCAGGCCGCCGCCCGTCTCGCGGCTGCCCAGGTTGCGCGGCGTGTCGTAGCCGATCCAGGACACGGCGGCCAGCGTGGGCTGGAAGCCTGCGAACCAGGCATCCACCGAGTCGTTGGTCGTGCCCGTCTTGCCATACAGGTCGGGACGCTTGAGCGTGGACTGCGCGCGTGCTGCCGTGCCCACGCGCGCCACGTCCTGCAGCAGGCTGTCCATGATGAAGGCGTTGCGCGCGTCGATGGCCTGGGGCAGTTCCTGCACCGGGGGCGGCGTGAATTCGGACAGGATCCGCCCCTTGTGATCGGTGACACGGGCAATCAGCCAGGGGTTGACGCGGTGGCCGCCATTGGCGAACACGGAGTAGCCGGCAGCCAACTGCAGCGGCGTGACCGCTCCGGCACCCAGCGCCATGGTCAGGTAGGCCGGATGCTTGGCGGCGTCAAAGCCGAAGCGCGTGACCCACTCCTGGCCCTGCTTGGGTCCCACGGCCTGCAGCAGGCGGATGGAGATCATGTTCTTGGACTTGTTCAGGCCCGTGCGCATGGTCATCGGCCCGTCGTAACGGCTGTCGTAGTTCTTGGGCTCCCATGGCTGGCCACCCGTCACGCCGGCGCTGAAGAACAGCGGCGCGTCATTGATCATGGTGGAAGGCGAGAAGCCTTTTTCCAATGCCGCAGAGTAGATGAAGGGCTTGAAGGCCGAGCCGGGCTGGCGCCAAGCCTGGGTCACGTGGTTGAATTTGTTCTTCTGGAAGTCGAAGCCGCCGATCAGGGCGCGCAAGGCGCCTGTCTGGGGGACCAGGGCCACGAAGGCGCCTTCCACTTCGGGCAGCTGCGTGATTTCCCAGGTGTTCTTGGGCGTCTTGACCACGCGGATCACGGCGCCGGGACGGATCTTGATGTTGGGCGGTGCCTTGGGGTTCAGGCCCGATTCGGCGGGTTTCAGGCCTTCACCCGTGATCTCGATCTGTTCGCCGTCGGCGCGTGCCGCCAGGATCTTGCGCGGATTGGCATCCAGCACCACGGCGGCGAGCACATCACCGTTGTCCGGGTGGTTGGCCAGGGTGTCGTCGATGGCGTCTTCACGGTCCTCGGCGTCGGCCGGCAGGGCTACGAACTTTTCGGGACCGCGGTACTTTTGGCGGCGCTCGTAGTCCATGATGCCCCGGCGCAGCGAGGCGTAGGCGGCTTCCTGTTCGCCGGCATTGATGGTGGTGTAGACGTTCAGGCCGCGCGTATAGGCTTCGTTGCCGTACTGGGCAAAGATCAGCTGGCGTGCCATCTCGGCCACGTATTCGGCATGCACGCGGGTGTTGAAGGAGCCCGTGCGGATCTTCAGCGGCTCGGCCTTGGCTTCAGTGGCCTGGGCGGAGGTGATGAAGCCGTTTTCCTCCATGCGCTCGATGATGTAGAGCTGGCGCGAGCGGGCGCGCTTGGGGTTGCTGATCGGGTTGTAGGCCGATGGTGCCTTGGGCAGGCCTGCCAGCATGGCCGCCTCGGCCACAGTGATGTCCTTCAGTGGCTTGCCGAAATAGGCCTCACAGGCAGCAGCAAAGCCATAGGCCCGATTTCCCAGATAAATCTGGTTCATGTAGATCTCGAGAATCTGGTTTTTGCTCAACAGATGCTCTAGCTTGAAAGTCAGTAAGACTTCGTAAATTTTGCGTGTAAAGGTTTTCTCGGAAGACAGATAGACGTTGCGCGCCACCTGCATGGTGATAGTCGATGCGCCCTGGCTTTTCACGCGGCCCAGATTGGCCAGCGCGGCGCGGGCCATTCCCTTGTAGTCCACGCCGCCATGCTCGAAAAAGCGAGTGTCTTCAATGGCCAGCACGGCGTCGGTCATCACCTTGGGGATGTCCTGGATGGGGGTCAGCGTGCGCCGCTCCTCACCGAATTCACCCAGCAGGGCGCCTTCGCTGGAGTACACGCGCAGCGGCAGCTTGGGCCGGTAGTCGGCCAGCTCGGACACGTCGGGCAGGTTGGGGTAGGCCATGGCCAGGGCCACGGCCACGGTCAGCATCAAGGCCAGCGCGCCGGCGACGGCGATGCCCGCCAGCCATAGCAAGGCCTTGGGAAACCAGTGCATGGGCTTGGATGGGGCGGAGCGAGGCTTTGCAGCCTGGGGTTCTCGGGAGTCTGAAGACGGCATGTCGCAGGGAGTGCTGAGGAGTGCCGCATTATAAAAATGCGTGCCCCAGAAGGACGGTAGGAGACGGCTGCACACGGTTGCCAGCATGGCCGCAAGCCACGCATCCTAAGCCAGGCGTGCAGGCCGACATGCAAGCAGGGGTGCATTCATGTCGCATTTGATGGCCCGCAATAATGTCTGTTTTTGGCCACTAGCGCCTAGCGTGCTCCGGCCGGCATGGTGAGCTGCGCGCAGTCTTGCTGATAGCATTCAACCTATATGTGAAGGTTTGTTGCGTTCTTTACATACACAAGAAGAGGGAGGGCAAGTTGATTGCTATGGGATCCTTATTCAGTCGCCAGCCCGCACCTTTGCTAGGCATCGACATCAGTTCTTCGAGCGCCAAGCTCGTTGAGCTGTCTCGTGCCAAGTCGGGCGAACTGTTGCTGGAGCGCTGTGCCATCGAACCGCTGGAGCGGGGATGGATCACGGACGGCAACATCGAAAAGTTCGATGAAGTGGCAGAGGCTGTACGGCGACTGGTCAAAAAAAGCGGCACGCGGACCAAGAACGTGGCCATGGCCTTGCCGGCCTCGGCCGTGATCACCAAGAAGATTTCGCTGCCGGACGGCATGAGCGAGCAGGAACTGGAGGTCCAGGTCGAATCCGAGGCCAATCAGTACATTCCTTTCTCGCTCGATGAAGTGAGTCTGGACTTCTGCGTCATAGGCCCGTCATCGAATTCACCCGGCGATGTGGACGTGCTCATTGCCGCATCGCGCCGCGAGAAGGTGCAGGACCGCCAGGGCCTGGCCGAGGCGGCCGGCCTCAAGCCGACGGTCATCGACATCGAGCCCCACGCCTCCCGCATGGCGGCTGCACGGCTGATCGAGCGCCTGCCCAATCAGGGCAACAACGCCCTTGTGGCCTTGTTCGAGTTGGGCGCCATGACGACCAGCATGCAGATACTGCGCGACGACGAGGTGCTGTATGACCGGGACCAGGCTTTTGGCGGCGCACAGCTGACGCAACTGATCGCGCGCCAATATGGTTTCTCGCTCGAAGAGGCCGAGTCCAAGAAGCGCAGCGGTGAACTTCCGGAGGACTACGCGTCCGCCGTGCTCAAGCCCTTTGTGCAAAGCATGACGCAGGAAGTGTCTCGCGCACTGCAGTTCTTTTTCACCAGCACGCCCCACAACCGCATAGACCACATCCTGCTGGCAGGCGGCTCGGCCCCACTTTCCGGCCTGTCCGAGGCCATCACGCAGCAAACGGGGTTTGCCTGCAGCCTTGCCAATCCCTTTGATGGAATGGAAGTCGGCAGCGGCGTACGCCTCAAGCGCATGTCGCGCGAGGCCCCCGCCTACCTGACCGCCTGCGGACTGGCCATGCGGAGGTTTGTGTCGTGATTCTGATCAATCTGCTTCCTCACAGAGAAGCAACACGAAAGCGCCGCAAGGAAGCATTCCAGGCCACCATGGTTCTTTCGGCCCTGGTGGGGCTTTTGATCATTGGCGCGGTGTACTGGTGGTACCAGATGATGATCGAGGACCAGCAGGCAAAGAACAGCATGCTGCGCGCCGAGATTACCGTGCTGGAATCTCAGATCAAAGAAATTGCCGGGCTGGAGGATGAAATCACGGCACTTCGCGCACGCCAGAAGGCCGTGGAAGACCTGCAATCCGATCGCAATCTGCCGGTGCACATGCTCAACGAGCTGGTGGCCCAACTGCCCGATGGTGTCTACCTCACCAGCATCAAGCAGGAAGGTCTGGTCGTTACCATGCAGGGCACGGCACAGTCCAATGAGCGGGTGTCCGAAATGCTGCGCAATCTCTCGGAGGGGACGCCCTGGATTTCCAAGCCTGAACTGGCGGAAATCGTGGCCAAGACTGTCAACGTCACGCCCAAGGACCAGCGCCGTGCTGCTGCGTTCAATCTGCGCTTTCAGCTGACGCGTGCTAGCGTGGCGGAGAAGGGGCTTTCAGCGGCGGCCAACCCAGGAAAGTCCCAGTGATGGCCAAAAAGAAAAAGAACGACATCGACTTCTCCGCACTGCAGGAGAACATCCAGCGACAGTTCCGTGGTCTTGACCCCAATGATCCGTCGCGTTGGCCCATGCTTCCGCAGGCGCTTCTATGCATCGCCATTGCTTTGGGTGTTGCTGCCCTAATGTGGTATGTCCTGATCAAGGACTATGAGGACACCCTGGAGCAGGAGCGCAGTACCGAAGTCACACTGCGCCAGGACTTCAGCCAGAAGCTGTCCAAGGCCGTCAGCCTGGATGGCCTGAAGAAGCAGCGTGAACAGGTCCAGCAGTATGTGACGCAACTGGAAAAGCAATTGCCCAGCAAGGCGGAAATGGCTGCGCTGCTCTCGGACATCAATCAGGCAGGGCTGGGTCGCAGCCTGCAGTTTGAAACCTTCCGGCCTGGTGCGATGGTGGTCAAGGAGTACTACGCTGAGCTGCCCATTGCTTTGAAGGTGACTGGTCGCTTTCACGACATCGGATCATTCGCCTCCGATGTGGCCTACCTGTCGCGCATCGTAACCTTGAACAATCTGTCGATCGTGCCCGTGGGTAAGGAAGGCAGCGAAGTCTTGAGCATGGAGGCGACGGCACGGACCTTCCGCTACCTGGATGCGGACGAGGTGCAGGCGCAACGCGCAGCTGCCGGTAAGGGTAAGAAGTAATGAGACATATGCGTTTCAGCGGCTGGCTCACGCTGGCAGCCTGCTTGGCCGTCTCAGGCTGCTCTTCTTCTGATCAGGAGGAGTTGCAGAGCTGGATGGCTCAGGAAAGAGCCAATGCCAAGCCCCGTGTCAAGCCTTTGGAAGAGCCCAAGATCTTCACGCCCCAGGCCTATCTTGGTTCTGATGGCATGGATCCCTTCAATCCCATGAAGCTGATGCAGGTGCTGCGCAAGGAGTCTGCACAGACTAGCGCCAATACCAGCCTGATCGCCTCCGAGCTCAATCGACGCAAGGAACCGCTGGAGGCCGAGCCCTTGGATGCCATGACCATGGTCGGCAGTCTGGACAAAAAAGGCGTGCCCACGGCGCTTGTCAGGGTGGGGACCTTGCTGTACCAGGTTCGGGCAGGAAATTACCTGGGGCAGAACTACGGCAAGGTTACCCGGATCACGGAAACATCCATCCAGTTGCGGGAAATCGTCCAGGACGGCAGCGGCGACTGGATAGAGAGAAATAGCACACTGGAATTGCAGGAGGGAAGGAAATGATGGGCACACATCGCAGAATACTGCACAAGGCTCGCTGGGGAATCGCCGTCGGCGGTTGGTTTCTGGGCTCCTTGGCCTGGGCGCAGTCCGCGATAGAGTCGGTTTCCGGCTCCATCCAGGGAGGCACCGAGGTCGTGCGCATTGAGCTTTCCGAAGCGTTGGCGGCGGACCCCACCGGATTTGCAATCCAGTCGCCTGCGAGGATTGCACTGGACTTTCCCGGTGCAACCAATGGCACGGGCAAATCTGTGGTCGAGCTCAATCAGGGCAACCTGCGCTCCATCAATATCGTGGAGGCGTCTGGCCGTTCCCGCTTAGTGCTGAATCTGAAGTCGGCGACTTCTTACCGTACTGAACGGCAAGGCAAGGCCCTGCTGATACTGTTGGATCCAGTGGCAACATCCATGGCCGTGAAGCCTCCCGCACAGCAGGGAGTGTTTGAAGCCAAAGCAGTTGCTGGTACTGATGTTCAGCTCATTCGGGATGTTGATTTCCGTCGCGGCAGTGATGGTTCGGGCCGCGTCGTCGTGGGTCTGAGCAGCAGCCAGGTCGGCGTGGATCTTCGACGCGAAGGCAAGGAGCTTGTGGTCGACTTCCTGCGCTCCTCCTTGCCTGAAGGTTTGCGCCGGAAGCTGGATGTGGTTGATTTTGGAACGCCGGTTCAGACGATTTCCTCCGTGCAGCAAGGTGAGTCGGTTCGCATGCGCATCGCTCCGGTTGGTGACTGGGAGCACAGCGCTTATCAGAGTGACAGCCAGTTTGTGATTGAAGTCCGTCAGAAAAAGGCGGATGTGAGCAAGCTGACGCAAGGTCCCGGCTACAGCGGTGAAAAGCTCTCTCTAAACTTCCAGAATATTGAAGTGCGGTCGCTGTTGCAGGTGATTGCTGATTTCACAAACTTCAATATCGTGACTTCGGACACGGTTTCCGGTGCATTGACCCTGCGCCTCAAGGATGTTCCCTGGGATCAAGCACTGCAGATCATCATGGACGCCAAGGGTCTGGGCATGCGCAAGTCCGGCTCGGTGCTCTGGATTGCACCCAAGGATGAGATCGATGCTCGAACCAAGCGAGACTTTGAGTCAGCAATAGAGATTCAGAAGTTGGAGCCACTTCGAACTCAAGGTTTTCAGTTGAATTACGCGAAGTCGGCAGATATTTTGCTGCAGATCACAGCAAATACTAGTGGGGGAGGGGTGGGTAATAGCGTTTCAAGCAGATTTTTGTCTGAGCGTGGGTCTGCTATTTCCGAGCCACGAACCAATCAGTTGTTTGTGACCGATACACCAGCAAAGCTGGAAGCAGTCAAGGCACTTTTGCTAACGCTGGATGTGCCAGTGCGACAAGTCCTAATTGAGGCTCGAATCGTTGAAGCCCGTGACACGTTTGGGCGTGCATTGGGTGTCAGACTCGGTGGTGGCGATTTGCGTGCTCAACGAGGTGGCGATGGTGGATACGGCATTGGTGGAGATAATAGACTGGTTTTTGGAACTGGATATGAGAATGCAGTTGCTTCCAGTGGCTCGGGTGGAACGGTGAATACTTCAGGTAATTTTGTGAATTTGCCTGCTGCAAAACTTACTGGAGTAAGTGGTACAGGATCTTTTGCATTGTCTATTTTTAACTCCGCCGCTAATCGTTTTCTGGCTTTGGAGCTTTCTGCGATGGAGGCTGATGGTCAAGGGAAAATAATATCCAGCCCCAGGTTGGTGACCGCTGACCAGACGAAGGCTTTGATAGAGCAAGGCACGGAGTATCCTTATTCTGTGACGGCGCCCAATGGGGCCACTACAATCGCCTTTAAAAAAGCCGTGCTGAAGTTGGAGGTCACGCCTCAGATAACTCCGGAGGGAGATATCATTCTTGACTTGGATGTCAACAAAGATTCTCGAGGTGAGACCACAACCCAAGGTGTGGCAATTGATACAAAGCATATCAAAACACAGGTTCTTGTTCAAAATGGGGGCACTGTGGTGATTGGCGGTATCTTTGAGATGGAAGAGACCAATCAGGAAAGTAAAATTCCTTTTCTGGGAGATGTCCCTGTGCTTGGTCATCTTTTCAAGAGCCGAGTGCGAGAGTCCCAGAAGCGGGAAATGCTGGTGTTTATCACGCCAAAAATGATATCCGATGGTCTCAAGCGTTAATTAAAATTTCTGGGAGATAGTTGATGAAGAAGATCCTGCTAACAATGTTGGCGTCATGCGCGCTAATCGCTTGTGGTGGCGGTGGTGGAAATCCAGGAACTCCTGGCAACGGTACAGGCGGAACGACGCCTGATGTAGCCAGTGTAGAATTCCTGCTGGATAAGACTGTTATCGCAAACTCGGGAAGCGATGCAGCAACTATTACAGTGACTGCGCTGTCTGCCAGTAGAAATCCCGTGGCGAATGCGCCCGTCTCTGTAGTTTTATCTTCAGGGGTTTTTACACCTACTTCCAATGTGACGGATGCGTCAGGTCGAATGACTGGGAAAATCGAGATTGGTGGCGATCGTTCCAATAGAGATATTCGGTTTGATCTCAAGGCCGGTGCTCAGGCTGGTGCGGGTGTCGTTGCAGTCACCGGCAGTCAGATTGCATTGACCGTAGTTCCTTCTGCCCCAACCCCAGGACAGCCAGTGGAGGTGACGGCAAAAGTTGCAGATGTCAATGGGGCTGGAATTTCAGGAATTCCCGTTGTCCTCTCGGGATCTGTTCTCAGCGCAGCAATTACTGCCCAGACTGATACGTCGGGTGTGGCGAAGTTTTCTGCGTTTAACGCGCCTGGTGCTGCTCAGGTTTATTCTTTGCAAGCAAAGGCTTCGGGAGTTATTTCCAATGAGCAGATCACTGTTGCAGGTGGAGCTACCCAGGTGCCTGATGCTGTAGGCATTGTCAGCGCGGCAAGCCTTTCTATAGTGCCGAATACGGTTAAGCCGAATCTAGATGGTGGCCGAACCAATATGGCGCAGTTGCGTGCATTGTTCCTGGATAAGGATAATCGTGCGATTCCAAATATGCGAGTGCGTTTTGAGATCGTACCGCCTGGCCTGGGTTCTGGTGAGTCTATTTCGACAGGAAATCAGACAGTTATTTCTAACGCAAGTGGTGTTGCCTTGGCCCAATATATCCCAGGTACACGGGTTAGTCCGACCGATGGTGTTAATGTAAGGATGTGCTACGGAACTTCTGATGCATCTCTGTCCAGCGGTAAGTGCCCCGATTTCCGCGTTGGCACATTGACTGTGGCAAGTGAGCCAGTTTCCATCACTATTGGTGATAACAATGAGCTTGAAAAAGGCGCCAACAATCTTACTTATATCAAGAAGTTTGACGTTGCCGTCGCCAACGCGGCCGGTGAAGCGGTTTCGGATGCGGATGTGTCGGTCAGCGTAGATATTCTGCGTTACGGTTTTGGTCGGTATGACAATGTCAAGAATTTACATACCGATGGATCCGGTTTCTGCTTGAATGAAGATGTCAATCGCAATGGTAATTTGGACAGCGGTGAAGATGCCAATGGAGATGGCCGGTTGACTCCTCCAAAGGCGGATATTGTGGTTTCCTATTTCAATGGCCGTAAAACGGGAACCAATGGCCGCGTAATCGTGCAGGCGGAATATCCGCAGAACGTTGCCACTTGGCTGCTGTACAAGCTGACCGTCAGCTCCAATGCTGCCGGCTCCGAAGGTCGTGCCGAGCGCATCTTCCTTACCTCGTTCATCGAAGGTGACCAGAAGAACGGCTCCTTCCTCACCTCGCCTTACGGAGTGACATCCGTCTGCTTGCCCGAGTGAACACGCCGGTGAATTCCGATCAAGGTCCTGCCTCGCTCCGTGCGCCGGTGGTGGCCCTGATCGGCCTGCCCGGCTCCGGCAAATCGACCATAGGGCGCCAGCTGGCGCGCCTGTGGTCGATGCGTTTTGTGGATTCGGACCATGTGATCGAGCAGCGCCTGGGCTGCAGCATCCGGGAGTTTTTCGAGCGCGAGGGGGAGCAGGCTTTTCGAGACATGGAGTCGCAGGTCATTGATGAGCTGTCGGCCTCCACATCCAGCCTGCTGCTGTCCACGGGCGGTGGCGTGGTGCTGCGCGAGCAAAACCGCCGCCATCTGCATGCGCGCACTCAGGTCTTCTATCTGGATTGCACGCCAGAGGCCATCGCCGCGCGGCTGCGCAATGATGTGACGCGGCCCTTGCTGCAGGTGGAAGATCCGGCACTGCGCCTGCGGGAGCTGCTGCTGCAACGCGAGCCGCTTTATCTGGAGACGGCTCACTTCGTGATCCAGACATCGGGTCTGTCTGTGGCGCAGGCCGCGCAGCGCATACGCATGCAGGCGGAACTGGCCTGAGCGGCAGCCCGCTGGAACACCAAAGGCCTCGGCGCTTGCCGGGGCCTTTTTCTTTAAGATCGGCGGTTGCCGGGCGCGCTGCCGTGTCGCGCAATTCCTTTCACTCTTTCTGCCTTGGAGCGACACCATCTTGCCCACCGCTTCCTCCTTGCCTGCCGCCCAGGTCGTGACCATCGACCTGGGTGACCGTTCCTATCCGATCACCATCGGCACCGGCCTGCTGGACCAGGCCGCGACCTATGCCGCCCTGCCTTCTGCGGCCCAGGCCGTGATCGTCAGCAATGATGTGGTCGCGCCGCTCTACGAGCCCGCACTGCGCCGCGTGCTGGAACAACGCTACCGCAGCGTGCGTACCGTGGTGCTGCCCGATGGCGAGGCCCACAAGGACTGGCAGACGCTGAACCTGATCTTTGACGACCTGCTGTCCGGCGGCTGCGACCGCAAGACCGTGCTGTTCGCCCTGGGTGGCGGCGTCATCGGCGACATGACCGGCTTTGCCGCTGCCAGCTACATGCGTGGCGTGCCGTTCGTGCAGGTGCCCACCACGCTGCTGTCGCAGGTGGATTCGTCGGTGGGCGGCAAGACCGCCATCAACCATCCGCTGGGCAAGAACATGATCGGCGCCTTCTACCAGCCGCAGCTGGTGGTTTGCGACCTGGCTTCGCTGGACACGCTGCCCGTGCGCGAGCTGAGCGCCGGCCTGGCCGAGGTCATCAAGTACGGGCCGATCGCCGACATGGACTTCCTGGCCTGGCTGGAGGAGAACATGGATGCCTTGCTCGCCCGCGACCGCAGTGCGCTGGCGCACGCGATCAAGCGCAGCGTGGAGATCAAGGCCTGGGTCGTGGGCCAGGACGAGAAAGAGGCTGGGCTGCGCGCCATTCTCAATTTTGGCCACACCTTCGGGCATGCGATCGAGGCTGGCATGGGCTACGGCAACTGGCTGCACGGCGAAGGCGTGGGCGCCGGCATGGTCATGGCGGCGGAGCTGTCGCAGCGCCTTGGCCTGGTGGATGCCGCCTTTGTGCAAAGGCTGCGCGTGCTGATCGAACGTGCGGGCCTGCCGGTGCGTGGCGCCGTGCTGGATGCGCGTGACAACGCTGGCCGCTATCTGGAGCTGATGCGCGTGGACAAGAAGTCCGAGGCGGGCGAGATCCGCTTCGTTCTCATCGACGGGCCGGGAAAGGCCGTCATGCGCTCGGCGCCCGATGCCTTGGTGCGCGAAGTCATAGACGCCTGCTGCGCCTGACGCGCGGCGCCGGGGGCAAGCCGGAACTGCTAGAGTGCCCTTGTCAGCATGATGAGGCGATCGAATGCAGAAACAGGCCCTGGCCCCCTATGCCTGCAACCCGGCGTTCAGCCGGGGGCGGCGTTTCCCGGAGGCGCCTGCGCCCACGCGCAGCGATTACCAGCGCGACCGGGACCGCATTGTCCATTCCTCGGCGTTCCGGCGACTGGTCTACAAGACCCAGGTCTTCGTCAACCATGAAGGCGACCTGTTCCGCACACGGCTGACGCATTCGCTGGAGGTGGCCCAACTGGGCCGCTCGGTCGCCCGGTCGCTGCAACTGGACGAGGATCTGGTCGAAGCCATCTGCCTGGCCCACGATCTGGGCCACACCCCCTTCGGCCATGCGGGCCAGGACGCGCTCAATGCCTGCATGCAGCCGCACGGCGGCTTCGAGCACAACCTGCAAAGCCTGCGCGTGGTGGATCGGCTGGAGGAGCGCTATCCGGCCTTTGACGGCCTGAACCTGAGCTTCGAGACGCGCGAGGGCATTCTCAAGCACTGCTCGCGCACCAATGCCGAGCACCTGGAAGCGCGCGAGCCCGGTGGCGTGGCCCAGCGCTTTTTGCTGGGCCGGCAGCCTTCGCTGGAGGCCCAGCTGTGCAATCTGGCCGATGCCATTGCCTACAACGCCCATGACGTGGACGATGGCGTGCGCTCCGGCCTGATCACCATGGCCCAGCTGCGCGAGGCCGTTCCTTTGTTCGCGCGCTATCACGATGCAACGCTGGCCGAGCATCCCCAACTGGGCATGCCTTTGGCCGAGCGCCGACTGCTGTACGAAAGCATCCGCCGCATGCTCAGCGAGCAGGTCTATGACGTGATCGCCGCCACGCAGCAACGCATTGCTCAGGCGCGGCCCTGTTCGGTCGATGAGGTGCGCGCACAGGCTGGCCCCCTGGTGGGCTTCAGCGATACCATGAGGCAGCAGTCGCTGCAGCTCAAGCAGTTCCTGTTCCGTAATCTCTATCGCCACGAACAGGTGATGAAGACCATGGACGGCGCGCAGCAGGTGGTGGCCGAGCTGTTTGCGGCCTACATGGTTGAGCCCGATCGCATGAAGCCTCGTTTCGTGCAGCGGGCCATGCTGGCCGAGGACGTATCGGCGCGTGCGCGGGTGGTGGCCGACTTCATCGCCGGGATGACGGATCGCTACGCGGCCCGGGAGCATGAGCTGCTGACAGGCCTGCGCCTGCTGGGCTGAGAAATCCGAGCACCGGCATCGCCCGGGCGGCGCGGCTAGAATGCGGACCCTGCGTGACAGGGCAGGGAAGGGTTCCTGGACGGTTTCGCAATGTCTGGGGGCGCAGTGCCCCCGTTCGCATTTTTGAAGGGCACAGCCATGACCGATACCAACCACGAGATTCGCGCGGCCGAGTTTCCGCCTGTCACCGTGATCGAGGATACGGTGCACTGGCTCGAAAAGGCCGTGATCGGCCTGAACCTGTGCCCTTTCGCCAAGGGCGTGCACATCAAGGGCCAGATCCACTACACGGTCAGCCAGGCCACCGACGCCGAGGGCGTGGCGGCGGACCTGCACCGCGAGCTGGAGGCGCTGGCCGAGGCCTCGCCTGAGAAGCGCGACACCACGCTGCTGATCCTGCCCCATGCGCTGCAGGAGTTCCTGGACTTCAACGATTTCCTCGAAGTGGCCGACGCCATGGTCGAGGAACTGGACCTGGGAGGCATCCTGCAGGTGGCCTCGTTCCATCCGCAGTTCCAGTTCGAGGGCACCGAAGACGACGACGTCACCAACTGCACCAACCGCTCGCCCTATCCCACGCTGCACCTGCTGCGCGAGGACAGCATAGACAAGGCGGTCGAAGCATTCCCCGAGGCGGAGTCCATCTACGAGCGCAACATGGAGACGCTGGAGAAGATCGGCATCGAAGGCTGGCTGGACATGGGCGTGGGCGCGCGCTGCCCCGTGGCGCATGCAGCCAAGCCGGGCGCAGCCGAATGAAGGCGCGCCAAGGCAAGCCTGCCGCGAAACCCGAGCAGGATGTGACCGAGCAGCTGGGCCTCAAGCCCGGCCAGTCCATCGAACTGCTCAAGGCTCTGCACATCCTCACGCGCGAAGGCAAGATCAACCAGGACTCGCGGCGCAAGCTCAAGCAGGTCTACCACCTGTACCAGTTCATCGCCCCCATCCTCGAAGAACTGTCGGCCGACGACCATGCGGTCACCCTGGCCGACCACGGTGCCGGCAAGTCCTACCTGGGCTTCATCCTCTACGACCTGTATTTCAAACCGCTGGGGCGCGGCCATATCTACGGCATAGAAACGCGCGCGCCGCTGGTGGAAGCTTCACAGAAGCTGGCCGCCGAGCTGGGCTTCGACCGCATGGGCTTCCTCAACATGTCGGTGGCCGAATCCACGCATGCCGACTTCATGCCTGCGCAATTCGACGTGGTCACGGCCCTGCACGCCTGCGACACCGCCACCGACGATGCCATCGCCTTCGGCCTGGAGAAAAAGGCCAAGGCCATGGTGCTGGTGCCCTGCTGCCAGGCCGAGGTCGCTGCCTGCCTGCGCCAGACCAAGGCGCTGAGCCTTACGCGCACGCCGCTGGCCGAACTGTGGCGCCATCCCATACACACGCGCGAAATGGGCAGCCAGCTCACCAACGTGCTGCGCTGCCTGTACCTGGAAGCCTGTGGCTACCAGGTCACCGTGACCGAGCTGGTCGGCTGGGAGCACAGCATGAAGAACGAGCTGATCATTGCGCGTTATACGGGGCAGAAAAAGCGCAGCTCGGCCGAACGGCTGCATGCCCTGCTGGCGCAGTTCGGGCTGGAGCAGACGCTGGCGCACCGCTATCCTCATCTGCCGGCCCCCGCACAGGCCGTTCCCGCCTGATCGGTTCCTAGCCGATGGCTGCGGCACCGGGCATCGCCCGGTACCAGGCAATCCCCTCACCATCGATGCTGCGCTCCACCTGCCCCGCATGCATCAAATGATTCAGGCAGGCCAGGCTTTCGCCCGTGGCCATGCCCAGCAGGGCCGGGCTGGATTCGCTGATGGGGCGTGAGAACAGGGCGCCGAAGACATCGACGGCGCGACGCGGTTCGGCCAGTGCGGCCAGCAAGCGGGCGTTGGCGCGTTCCTGGCCTGCGGCCAGCGAGTCGATGCGCGCATGCAGGCCGCGAAAGCAATCGCCATGCGCGGGCAGGACGAGCACATCGTCGGGCACTTCGCGCCTGACCTTTTCCAGAGAATCCATCCAGTCGGCCATGGGGTTGGCGTCTGGCTCCATGGCATGGACCGAGACGTTGGACGAGATGCGCGGCAGCACCTGGTCGCCCGAGATCAACAGCTTGAGATCGGGGCAGTAGAGGCTGGCGTGCTCGGGCGAGTGGCCGCTGCCGACCACCACGCGCCACAGGTGCTTTCCTATGCGCAGTTCCTCGCCGTCGCGCAGGCGGCGGTAGCTGTCGGGCAGGGCGTGGATGTGCTTGCCGAAGTTGCCGAAGCGGGCGCGGTAGGACTCCAGGGCGCTGTCGCTCCAGCCTGCGCGGCGGTAGAAGGCGATGGCGTCGGGCGGCGCCTCACGGCTGCAGTCTGAGACCACGACGCGGCAGTTCAGATATTCCAGGCGCGTCATGTACAGCGGCACATGGAACTTGCGCGTCAGCCATCCGGCCAGGCCCACATGGTCAGGGTGCATGTGGGTGACCAGCACGCGCGTCAGCGAGCGGCCATCGGTGGATTGAGAGAACAGCGCGCGCCAGGTGGCCACGCCTTCGTCGGTGCGCGCGCCGGTATCGACGATGGCCCAGCCCTGGCCGTCATCGATGGCCCAGAGATTGATGTGATCCAGCGCATAGGGCAGGGGCATGCGTATCCAGAGCACGCCGGGTGCGACCTCCAGCGTCTGCCCGCGCTGCGGTGGCGCCTCGAACGGGTAGTCGAGCACCGGCTTGGGCGGCGCATCCGTGGCGTGCGAGGCGTTCGGGGCTTGGGCTTTCTGGTCCATGGGGTTCCTTGTTCAGTCACTGGGGTGGCCGGGTGCTCCCCGGCTGGCAGCGCATCCCCGCAACGATACGCCTGCCGCTGCTGCCTTGCTGTCACGGGCTCGTCACAGGCCGCTCCTACAGTGCACGGGTCAATCAACAGGGGGAGGGCGCGGCCGTGCTGCGGGGTCCCCTGCCTACAGAGGGATATCCGCATGAAATTGAAGATGTTGTGCAGCGCGCTGGCTGGTGCCTCGCTGCTGTTGAGCGCCTGTGGCGGCAGCGACGGTTCGTCCGCAGCCGCTCCGACCAAGAACGTGCTGTTCTTCCTGGGCGATGGCATGGGCATCACCACCATGACCGCCGCACGCATCTACAGCGTGGGCGAAGACGGTGAGCTGACCATGGACAAGCTGCCCGAGACGGCCTTTGTCCACACCTTCTCGAACGACGCCCAGGTGACGGACAGCGCGCCCTCGATGGCCGCCTACATGACCGGCGTGAAGATGAACAACGAAGTCATCTCCATGACGCCCGACACCAAGGCCACGGATGCCAGCGGCAAGGCCTATCACACCAACTACGACAGCACCTGCCCCAGCGGCAACGGCCAGGCCGTTCCCACGCTGCTCGAGCAGATGAAGTCCGCCGGCTACGGCACGGGCGTGGTCTCCACCGCGCGCATCACGCATGCGACGCCGGCAACCACCTACTCGCACGTCTGCCACCGCGATGCGGAGAACACCATTGCCGCGGCCCTGGTGCCCGGCGGCTCCGGCTACAACAGCAAGCTCGGTGACGGCGTGGACGTGATCCTGGGTGGCGGCTCCTACTACTTCACGCCCAAGGCCGACGGCGGCCGCCGCAACGACAGCCGCAACCTGATCGCCGAGTTCAAGACGCAAAAGTACAGCTACGCCGCCAACAAGAGCGAGTTCGACAAGCTGCCCGTGGACGGCAGCAAGATCGCCGGCCTCTTCACCAAGGACCACATGGCCTATGACCTGGACCGCGATGCGACCAAGGAACCGAGCCTGGCCGAGATGACGGGCAAGGCCATCGACGCACTGTCGGCCAAGAAGAAGGGCTTTTTCCTGATGGTGGAAGGCGGCCGCATCGACCATGCGCTGCACGCCACCAACGCGCGCCGCGCGCTGCAGGACACGGTGGCCTTCGACAACGCCATCCAGACCGCGCTGGACAAGATGGCCAAGCTCGATCCGGGCCTGAAGAACACGCTGATCGTCGTCACCGCCGACCATGACCACACGCTGCACCTGAACGGCTATGCCGCGCGCACCGGCAAGACCGAGGCCGGCAAGCCCGGCGTGCTGGGCCTGGTCAAGAACTACGTGGACGGCAAGGCCTCCACCGATGTGGATGGCAATCCCTACACCATCCTGGGCTTCGGCAACGGTCCCAAGCGCCTGGCCACGCGGGGTCCCATCGACGCGGCCTCGCTGGAGAGCCCCGACTACCTGCAGGAGGCCGTGGTGCCCCTGGCCTCCGAAACCCACGGCGGCGGCGACGTGTTCCTGGGCGCGCAAGGCATGGGTGCCGATACGTTCTCGGGCGTGATCGACAACACGGCCGTGTTCAACCTGATCAAGAAGAGCATCGGCTTGTGATGCCGCACGCTGCATTCAAGGCACTCAAGGAATTCCACATGCATCCGATCCTCCAAAAGACCTCCCTCGCCCTGGCTGCGGCCAGCGCGCTGGCGCTGCTGGCACCTGCCGCCCATGCGGCTGGCGAGGCCAAGAACGTCATCTTCTTCCTCGGCGACGGCATGGGCCCGGTCACCGTGACCGCCGCGCGCATCTACAAGGGTGAGAAGCAGCTGGCTGCCAATCCCACGGCACTGACCAGCAGCGAGCGCGCCACGCTGACCATGCAGTCCCTGCCTTACGCCAGCCGCGTCAAGACCTTCTCGCGCGATGGCCAGACCACGGACAGCGCGCCTTCGATGGCGGCCTACATGACCGGCGTGAAGATGAACAACGAAGTCATCTCCATGTCGGCCGAGACCCTGGCCTATGCGGCCAACGGCCAGCAGTACATCAACGGCGAGGACACCACCTGCCCGGCCGGCAACGGCCAGCCCGCGCAGACCCTGCTGGAACTGTCCAAGGCCAAGGGCCGTGCCGTGGGCGCCATCTCCACCACGCGCGTGGGCCATGCGACGCCTGCGGCCACCTACGCCCACATCTGCAACCGCAATGGCTACAACAGCATTGCCGAGCAGTCCGTGCCCGGCCATGCCAACTACAACGCCAAGCTGGGCGACGGCATCGACGTGCTCATGGGCGGCGGCCAGCGCAACTACCTGCCCAAGTCGGTCAACCCCAGCAGCAAGCGCACGGACACGGCCAACCTCGTGGACATGATGAAGGCCAAAGGCTACGCCTATGTCGCCAAGGGCAGCGAGCTGTTGGCCCTGGACGCGACCAAGGCCCCCAAGCTGCTGGGCCTGTTCACGCAAAGCGAAATGGCCTACGAGCTGGACCGCGTCAAGCAAAAGCTGGATGAGCCCAGCCTGTCCGACATGACCGGCAAGGCGCTGGACGTGCTCAGCCGCAATGACAAGGGCTTCTTCCTGATGGTGGAAGGCGGCCGCATCGACCACGCACTGCACGGCACCAATGCCAAGCGCGCGCTGGAGGACACGCTGGCCTTCGACCGCGCCATCGAGACCGCCATGGCCTACATGGAAAAGAAGGACCCGGGCCTGAAGAACACGCTGATCGTCGTCACGGCCGATCACGACCACAACATGGTGTTCAACGGCTACTCCAAGATCGGCAACCCGATCCTGGGCAAGGTGCAGGACTACCAGACCGGCCAGATGGCCAAGGCTCAGGACGGCAAGCCCTACACCACGCTGGCCTTCGGCAACGGCGGACGTCCCAACGCCACCGCCTCCAGCCAGGTCAATGCCGAAGATGGCAACAAGCCCTGGATCGCTCCCACGCGCGGCGCCTCGCGCGACGACGTGACGGCCGTGGACACCACGGACGACAACTACCTGCAGGAAGTCGGCCTGAACCTGGGCACGCCGGGCTCCGAGACCCATGGCGGCGGCGACGTGATGCTGTTCGCCGGCGGCGCGGGCGCCAAGATCTTCAAGGGCACGATGGACAACACCAAGGTGTTCTCCAAGGTCCGCGAAGCTGCTGGCCTGTAATTGTTTCTTCCTTCGTTGGCTGCTTGCCGACCCCTGGCCGGAGCCGTGGCACATGCGTGTGCCCGGCCCCGGTTTTTTCGCATTGGCTGGATTCCATGACGCTTTCCCTTCCGGCGCCGCGCGCGGCGCGCCACATCTACGCGGCCGCGCTGCTGGCCTGTTCCGTCTCCGCAGCATGGGCCGCCGAGCCGGCCAAGGCGGCGGCATCCGCACCCACGGCCGCAGTCCCTGCGGATTCCGTGGCACGCACCACGGCCGCCGTGCAGGCCACGCCCGAAGCCGACCTGCGCATCACCTACGAAGCCATGAGCGTGGGCAGCGACGGCGTGCAGCGCAGCAGCGTCTATACCAACCGCGTCTACCGCCGCAAGGCCCAGCTGTGGATAGAGCGCGAAATGCCCGCCGCCCTGCGCCAGAGCCAGGAGCACGGCCATGACCACGCCCACGGCCCGCACGCCGGCCACGCCCATGACGAAGCCCGCGCCGCACCCCTGTCCATCCGCCGCGCCGATGACGGCAAGGTGGGCGTGGAAGTCATCCTGGCCAAGCTGCGCCGCGTCATCAGCGTGGACCTGGCCCACCACGGCAACGTGGGCTACGGCGGCTCCTTCGACAATGTCTACTGGATCGTGCCCCCCACCGCGCTGCAGGGCATGGAACGCGTGGGCAAGCCGCACAACGGCGTGCAGCGCTACCGCGGCACGGCAGGCGAGCAGACCACCGTCATCGACTGGGACGTGGCCAACCAGTTCGCCCGCCGCGTGGAACGCAGCGACTCCCACGGCACCGAGCGCATCGTCGTCACCGCCACCAAGCTGCCCGCCCCGCTGGCCCAGCCCTGGAAGACCATCGAAGGCTATGACAAGGGCGACTACTCCGACTTGCTGGATTGAGCACCTGACACCCCAATGCAAAGAGCTGCCCGGAGGCAGCTCTTTTTTATTCCCCATTTCAATGCTCAAACGCATGGCGCTGGAAACCGGCGCAGCCTAACACCAGGGGCGCCGAGCAAGAGCCGCCTCGCGGCGATGGCGCCGTCCCCCTTCAGGGGGAAGCCGCGCAGCGGCTCAGGGGGAGGCCAGTTACACCTGTGCTCCGGAGTCTTTTACGACCTTGCTCCACTTCGTCGATTCGGCCTTGATGTAGGCGAGGAATTCGGCCGGCGTGTCGATCACGACGTCACCGCCCTGGTCGTTGATCTTCTTGACCACGGCCGGGTCCTTGAGCACCTTGGCAATGGCCGTGTACAGGCGCTGCTGCACGGCAGCGGGCGTCTTGGCCTGGGTCCACAGGCCGAACCACGAAGTGGCTTCGTAGCCGGGCACGCCGGCTTCGGCCACGGTGGGCACATCGGGCAGTTCGGGCGAGCGCTTGGCCGTGGTCACGGCGATGGGACGCAGCTTGCCCGAGCGCACATGCTGGATGGCCGAGGGCATGTTGTCGAACATGATGGCGATCTGGTTGCCCAGCAGGTCGGTGATGGCCGGGGCGCTGCCCTTGTAGGGCACGTGCACCATGTCCAGGCCCGTCATGGAGCGGAACAGCTCGCCCGACAGGTGGATGGAGCTGCCGCTGCCCGAGGAGCCGTAGTTCAGCTTGCCGGGATTGGCGCGCGCGTAGGCGATCATTTCCTTGACGGTCTTGAACGGCTGGCTGGGGTGGGCCACCAGCAGGTTGGGCACGTTGGCCACGCGCGTCAGGGGCGAGAAGTCCTTGATGGGGTCGAAGCCGGGCTTGGCGTAGAGCGCTGCATTGATGGCATGCGTGCCCACGGTGCCCATGAAAAGCGTGTAGCCGTCGGCCGGCGCACGCGCGGCGGCCACGGCGCCGATGTTGCCGCCCGCGCCGGGCTTGTTGTCCACGATCACGGTCTGGCCCAGTTCCTGCTGCAGCGCCTGGGCGACGATGCGCGCCAGGATGTCGGTGGTGCCGCCAGCGGCGAAGGGCACGAGGATGGTGATGGGCTTGCTGGGGAAGCCGTCCTGGGCCAGGGCGGCGGTGCCGGACAGGGCGCCGAGCGCGGTCAGGGATGCGGCGGCCAGCGCCTGCAGGCCACGGCGGCGGGTGAAGTGGGTGGTTTGATCGGACATCGAGAGGTCTCCTGATTCGGCAATAAGGTGGATGGCCGGGCCCGGCAACGCCGGGCTGGGCCAGGGCAGGGCCCTGTGTGGCGCCCGCCTGTGCAGGCGGGCGCTTCCAGTGGTTCTTCTTGAAGGGTGTTGTGCCTGGGAAGGCGTTCGGTCAGACGGTCGGTCCGACGTTCGGTCAGATGGGCGCCACGCCCAGCGTGGTGCCGCCGCAGATGTAAAGCACCTGGCCGGTGACGAAGCCGTTGTCGGGCGACAGGAAGAACAGCGCGGCACGGGCCACGTCTTCCGGTGTGCCCATGCGGCCCACGGCAATGCTGTTGAGGATGCGCTGGGTCTGCGGCGCGCCCTCGGGGTTGCTCTTGGTGAACAGCTCGGTGGCGATAGGGCCGGGGCCCAGGGCGTTGACCGTGATGCGGTCGCGGCCCAGTTCCATGGCCAGGGTGCGCGTCAGGCCGATCAGGCCCGCCTTGGTCGCCGAGTAGACGATGCGGTCGGGCTTGCCCAGCGCGGCGCGCGAGGACATGTTCACGATGCGCCCCTCGCCGCAGGCACGCAGCGTGGGCAGGAAGGCCTGGACCAGCAGCATGGGCGCGCGCAGGTGCAGTCCCACCACGTCGTCGAGATGCTGGGTGCTGGCGTTGTCGATGGTGCCGGGGCGCGTGGCGCCCGCGTTGTTGACCAGGGCGACCACGTTGTGCGCGGCGGCAATGCGGGCCGCCGCCTCGGCGGTGGCCTGCTCGCTGGTCAGGTCGGCCTGGTAGCTCACCAGCAGAGGGTGGCTCCATTCGGGCAGCACATAGTCGAGGTTGACCACGGCGCGGCCCTGGGCCAGCAGGGCCTCGGCGATGGCGCGGCCGATGCCGTTGCTGGCGCCGCTGACCACGGTGACGGGTGTCTTGTTATCCACGGTGCTCATCGCTGTCTCAGACCTTTTCCAGGATCACGGCAATGCCCTGGCCCACGCCGATGCACATGGTGCACAGCGCGTAGCGGCCGCCCAGCGTGTGCAGCTGGTTCACGGCGGTGGTGGCCAGGCGCGCGCCCGATGCACCCAGCGGATGGCCCAGCGCAATGGCGCCGCCCCATTGGTTGACGCGGCGGTCGTCGTCGGCAATGCCCAGATCGCGCAGCACGGCCAGGCCCTGCGCGGCGAAGGCTTCGTTCAGCTCGATCACGTCCATCTGCTCCAGCGTCAGGCCGGTCAGGGCCAGCACCTTGCGCACGGCGGGCGCGGGGCCGAAGCCCATGATGCGCGGCGCCACGCCGGCCACGGCCATGCCGACCACGCGGGCGCGGGGCACCAGGTTGTATTGCTTGGCGGCTTCCTCGTTGGCCAGCAGCAGTGCGCAGGCGCCGTCGTTCACGCCGCTGGCATTGCCTGCCGTCACCGTGCCATCCGGGCGCACCACGCCCTTGAGCTTGGCCAGCGCCTCGATGGTGGTGGCGCGCGGATGTTCGTCCTGGCTCACCACGATGGCGTCGCCCTTCTTCTGGGCAATGGACACGGACACGATTTCCTTGGCCAGGTAGCCGGCCGCGATGGCGGCGGCGGCCTTTTGCTGGCTGGCCAGGGCCATGCGGTCCTGGGCTTCGCGCTCGATCTTGAAGTCGTCGGCCACGTTCTCGGCCGTCTCGGGCATGGAGTCCACGCCGTACTGCTGCTTCATCAGCTTGTTGACGAAGCGCCAGCCGATGGTGGTGTCATAGACGGCGTTGCTGCGGCTGAAGGCGCTTTCGGCCTTGGGCATGACGAAGGGCGCACGGCTCATGCTTTCCACGCCGCCCGCGATCATCAGGCGGGCCTCGCCCGCCTTGATGGCGCGCGCGGCCGTGCCCACGGCATCCAGGCCCGAACCGCACAGGCGGTTGATGGTGGCGCCCGGCACATCGATGGGCAGGCCGGCCAGCAGGGCGGACATGCGCGCCACGTTGCGGTTGTCTTCGCCGGCCTGGTTGGCGCAGCCGTAGAGCACGTCGGCCACGGCCGTCCAGTCCACGCCGGGGTTGCGCTCCATCAGCGCCTTGATCGGCACGGCGCCGAGGTCATCGGCACGCACCGGGGACAGGGCGCCGCCGTAGCGGCCGAAGGGGGTGCGGATGGCGTCGCAGATGAAGGCCTGGTTGGACTGGCTCATGGTGTCTCCTGGAAAAAGAATGAAGAGGTGCCGGGGTGCGCCGCAGCGCACCCACTGGGTGGGGAGCTGAGGGATCAGGCCGTGGCCGTCGCGTCCTTGATGGGCAGGCCCACGATGGACTGCAGCTCGGCGTGCGAGAGGCCGGGCACGGTGTCGATCAGGCGCAGGCCCTCGGGCGTGCATTCCAGCGTGCACAGGTCGGTGTAGATGCGCTTGACGCAGGACAGGCCCGTGAGCGGATAGCTGCAGGCCTCGACGACCTTGCATTCGCCGGTCTTGGTCAGCAGGTCCATCATCACCCAGGTCTGGCGTGCACCCACGGCCAGGTCCATGGCGCCGCCCACGGCGGGAATGGCACCGGCCTCGCCCGTGCTCCAGTTGGCCAGGTCGCCCGTGGCCGAGACCTGGAAGGCGCCCAGCACGCAGATGTCCAGGTGGCCGCCGCGCATCATGGCGAAGCTGTCGGCATGGTGGAAGTAGCAGCCGCCCGGCAGCAGGGTGACGGGCTGCTTGCCGGCATTGGTCAGGTCATAGTCCTCCTGGCCTTCGGCGGGCGCCGGGCCCATGCCCAGGATGCCGTTCTCGCTTTGAAGGATGACCTCTCGGCCGGCCGGGATGTGGTTGGCCACCTGGGTGGGCATGCCGATGCCCAGGTTGACATAGGCGCCGTCGAAGATGTCTTCGGCCACGCGCCGGGCCAGCTCTTGCTTGCTGCGTTTCTGGTAGCTGCTCATGCTCTTGCTTTCGGCGGTTGGGGCGCTCATGCGGTTTTCTTGAAGCCGCCGGCCTGGGTGGCCACGCGGTCGATCTTCACGATCTGGCTCACGTAGATGCCGGGCGTGACCACGGCCTCGGGGTCCAGTGCGCCCAGCTCCACGATCTCGTGCACGGTGGCGATCGTGTGCTTGGCCGCCGTGGCCATCACGGGCCCGAAGTTGCGGGCCGACATGCGGTAGGTCAGGTTGCCCCAGCGGTCGCCCTTCTCGGCCTTGACCAGTGCCACGTCGCCGTGGATGGGATGCTCCAGCACATAGTGCTTGCCGTTGATCTCGCGCGTTTCCTTGCCGTTGGCCAGCTCCGTGCCATAGGCCGTGGGGCAGAAGAAGCCGCCGATGCCGGCGCCGGCGGCGCGCAGGCGCTCGGCCAGGTTGCCCTGGGGCACGAGTTCCAGCTCGATCTTGCCGCTGCGGTACAGGTCGTCGAACACCCAGCTGTCCACCTGGCGGGGGAAGCTGCAGATGATCTTGCGCACCTGGCCGCTCTTGAGCAGGGCGGCCAGGCCCTGGTCTCCGTTGCCCGCGTTGTTGTTGACCACGGTCAGCTCGCGTGCGCCCTGGGCGATCAGGCCGTCGATGAGTTCGGTGGGATTGCCCGAGGTGCCGAAGCCCCCGATCAGCACGGTGGAGCCGTCCTGGACGCCCGACAACGCCTCGGCGATGGTGTCGGTGATTTTGTTGATCACTTGCTTGTCTCCGGTATGCAGGCCGCTGGCGCTGCGCTAAAATGTTCGTATGTAGAACAAAAGTTCGCAGAAAGAATTATAGAGCCATGGAAAAAAATGCCGCTTCCGTAATTTCCACAGGTGGGGTTGAAGAAGAGGGCGGCACGCCGCGCCCCGGCGACAGCTATGTGCAGTCCTTTGCGCGCGGCCTGGGCGTGATCCGCTCGTTCAGCGCCGAGGCGCCTGCGCAGACGCTCAGCGAGGTGGCGGCGCGCACGGGGCTCACGCGCGCGGGCGCCCGGCGCATCCTGCTGACGCTGCAGACGCTGGGCTATGTGAAGAGCGACGGCAAGCTGTTCCAACTCACGCCGCGCATCATGGAACTGGGCTTTGCCTACCTCAGCTCCACCCCGGTCTGGAACCTGGCCGAGCCCGTGATGGAAAACCTGGTCGACGAGGTCAAGGAGTCCTGCTCGGCCGCCGTGCTCGATGGCGGCGACATCGTCTATGTGCTGCGCGTGCACACCCACAAGATCATGAGCACCAACCTCAGCGTGGGCTCGCGCCTGCCGGCCTGCTGGACCTCGATGGGTCGCGTGCTGCTGGCCGGCGAGAGCGATGAATCCCTGCAGGCCCTGCTGGATGCGCGCGAGCGCCGGCAGTTCACGGCCCTGACCGAGCAGGATGATGACCGCCTGCGCCAGCGCATTCTGGAGGTGCGCGCCCAGGGCTGGGCCCTGGTGGACCAGGAACTGGCCGAAGGCCTGATCTCCATCGCGGCGCCCGTGAAGAACGCGGCCGGGCGCACCGTGGCTGCGCTCAACATCAGCGGCCAGGCCAACCGCAACAGCGCCGAGATGATGCGCGGGCAACTGCTGCCCCGGCTGCTAGCCGCCACGCAGCTGGTGAGCCAGCTGCTGCGGGCCTCATCGCGGCTTTCCCTCTAGGGCGGCGGGCGGCGCGGCGCTCCATAATTGCCGATCCACGCCCCGCACTCGCACCATGGCCCGCCTGCCCCGACTCACCCTTGCGGATCTGCCGCACCACATCATCCAGCTCGGCAACAACGGCGGGGACATCTTCATCGATGCCCAGGACCGGGAAACCATGCTGGGGCTGCTGCGCGAGATGGCGCGCAGCTGCGAGCTGGCCGTGCATGCCTACGTGCTGCTGCCCAGCCAGTTCCACCTGCTGGCCACGCCCCGCACCGGCGATGGCCTGCCCAAGTTCATGCAGGCCGTGGGCCGGCGCTATGTGCGCTACTTCAACGACCGCCACGGCCGCAGCGGCACGCTGTGGGAAGGCCGCTATCGCGGCACGGTGCTGCAGCCCAGCTGGCTGCTGCCCACCATGGTCTTCATGGACGACAGCCCTGTGCGCGCCGGCCTGGTCCAGCGGCCGGCCGACTGGCCCTGGTCCAGCTACGCGCACAACGCCGGCCTGCGCAGCGACGCGCTGATCCAGCCCCATGCCGTGTTCTGGGAACTGGGCAACACCCCGTTTGCGCGGGATGCGGCCTATGTGGAAGCCGTGGAAGAGGGGGTTGGCGCCGATGACGCCGAACGCATCAGTCAGTCGGCGCTGCGGGGCTGGGCGCTGGGCGATGAGCAATTCATTGCCGATTTACAACAGCGCACCGAGCGCCGTGTGACCCGCCAACGTGCCGGCCGTCCGCCCGGACGGACCAATGAGCGCACCACAACAGTGCGTTAGTACCCACTGATAGCTTGCAAGTGCTTGATTCCTCGTCGCAGGCCTTTGTGAAATAAATGTGTCCCTTATTAATTTCCGATTTTTTTGTTCTGGAATTAATTGGGATCTGACCCTTATATAAATTTATTGCATGAGGTGATGCCTTGCCTTAATCTTGCGTTCCCTGCGAAAAATTTGAGGATTCCGCCATGACGACGGCTGCCGAGATCAAGCATCTCCAAGACCACGGTCTGTACTCCAAGAGCAACGAGCACGACGCCTGCGGCCTCGGCTTTGTTGCACATATCAAGGGCGTCAAGCGCCATGACATCGTCACCGGCGCGCTCAAGATCCTCGAAAACATCGACCATCGCGGCGCCGTGGGCGCCGACAAGCTCATGGGCGATGGCGCGGGCATTCTGATCCAGATTCCCGACCAGCTCTACCGCGAAGAGATGGCAAAGCAGGGCGTGGCCCTGCCGCCCGCGGGCGAGTACGGCGTGGGCATGATCTTCCTGCCCAAGGAACACGCCTCGCGCCTGGCCTGCGAGCAGGAGATGGAGCGCGCCATCAAGGCCGAAGGCCAGGTCCTGCTGGGCTGGCGCGATGTGCCCGTGAACCGCGACATGCCCATGTCGCCCACGGTCCAGGAAAAGGAACCCATCCTGCGCCAGGTCTTCATCGGCCGCGGCGCCGACGTGATCGTGCAGGACGCGCTCGAGCGCAAGCTGTACGTGATCCGCAAGACGGCCAGCGCCGCCATCCAGAACCTCAAGCTCAAGCACAGCAAGGAATACTACGTTCCCAGCATGAGCAGCCGCACCGTGGTCTACAAGGGCCTGCTGCTGGCCGACCAGGTGGGCGTGTACTACAACGACCTGTCCGACGAGCGCTGCGTCTCGGCCATCGGCCTGGTGCACCAGCGCTTTTCCACCAACACCTTCCCCGAGTGGCCGCTGGCCCACCCCTACCGCTACGTGGCCCACAACGGTGAAATCAACACCGTGCGCGGCAACTACAACTGGATGCTGGCGCGCGAGGGCGTGATGGCCTCGCCCGTGCTGGCCGAGGACCTCAAGAAGCTCTATCCCATCAGCTTCGCAGGCCAGTCCGACACGGCAACGTTCGACAACTGCCTGGAACTGCTGACCATGGCGGGCTACCCCATCAGCCAGGCCGTGATGATGATGATTCCCGAGCCCTGGGAGCAGCACGAGTCCATGGACGAGCGCCGCCGCGCCTTCTATGAATACCACGCCGCCATGATGGAGCCCTGGGACGGCCCGGCCTCCATCGTGTTCACCGACGGCCGCCAGATCGGCGCTACGCTGGACCGCAACGGCCTGCGCCCCTCGCGCTACGTGATCACCGATGACGACCTGGTCATCCTGGCTTCCGAGGCCGGCGTGCTGCCCGTGCCCGACAGCTCCATCGTGCGCAAGTGGCGCCTGCAGCCCGGCAAGATGCTGCTGATCGACCTGGAGCAGGGCCGCCTGATCGAGGACGACGAGCTCAAGGCCAACATCGTCAACACCAAGCCCTACAAGCAGTGGATCGAGAACCTGCGCATCAAGCTGGGCAGCGTGGGCGGTGACACCCATGCCGGCCCCGAGGCCGCCAGCCTGCCACTGCTCGAGCGCCAGCAGGCCTTCGGCTTCACGCAGGAAGACATCAAGTTCCTGCTGGCCCCCATGGCCAAGAACGGCGAGGAAGGCATCGGCTCCATGGGCAACGACAGCCCGCTGGCCGTGCTGTCGGACAAGAACAAGCCGCTGTACAACTACTTCCGCCAGATGTTCGCGCAGGTGACCAACCCGCCGATCGACCCCATCCGCGAAGCCATCGTGATGTCGCTGGTGTCCTTCATCGGACCCAAGCCCAACCTGCTGGACATCAACCAGGTCAACCCGCCCATGCGCCTCGAAGTGCACCAGCCCGTGCTGGACTTCGCCGACATGGCCAAGCTGCGCGACATCGAACGCCACACCCAGGGCAAGTTCAAGAGCGCCACCATAGACATCACCTACCCGCTGTCCTGGGGCAAGCAAGGCGTGGAAGCCAAGCTGGCATCGCTGTGCGCGCAGGCCGTGGACGCCATCAAGGGCGGCGCCAACATCCTGATCATCAGCGACCGCCATGTGAGCGCCACCCAGGTGGCCATCCCCGCGCTGCTGGCGCTGTCGGCCATCCACCAGCACCTGGTGCGCGAGGGCCTGCGCACCACGGCCGGCCTGGTCGTGGAAACGGGCACGGCGCGTGAAGTGCACCACTTCGCCGTGCTGGCAGGCTACGGCGCCGAGGCCGTGCATCCCTACCTGGCCATGGAAACCCTGGCCGACATGCACAAGGAGCTGGGCGGCGACCTGTCGGCCGACAAGGCCATCTACAACTACGTCAAGGCCATCGGCAAGGGCCTGTCCAAGATCATGTCCAAGATGGGCGTGTCCACCTACATGTCCTATTGCGGCGCCCAGCTGTTCGAGGTGATCGGCCTGAATAGCGACACCGTGGACAAGTACTTCACCGGCACGGCCAGCCGCGTCGAGGGCATCGGCGTCTTCGAGATCGCCGAGGAAACCATCCGCAACCACCGTGCGGCCTTCGGTGACGATCCCGTGCTGGAGACCATGCTGGACGCCGGCGGCGAATACGCCTGGCGCGCCCGTGGCGAAGAGCACATGTGGTCGCCCGACGCCATCGCCAAGCTGCAGCATTCCACGCGCTCCAACAACTGGAGCACGTACAAGGAATACGCCCAGCTGATCAACGACCAGAGCAAGCGCCACATGACGCTGCGCGGCCTGTTCGAGTTCAAGTTCGACCCGGCCAAGGCCATTGCGCTGGACCAGGTCGAATCGGCCAAGGACATCGTCAAGCGCTTTGCCACGGGCGCCATGTCCCTGGGTTCGATCAGCACTGAGGCCCATGCCACGCTGGCCGTAGCCATGAACCGCATCGGCGGCAAGAGCAACACCGGCGAAGGCGGGGAAGATCCCCAGCGCTACCGCAACGAGCTCAAGGGCATCCCGATCAAGAAGGGCGAGACCCTGGGCTCCATCATCGGCGCCGACAAGGTCGAGGCCGACATCGAGCTGCAGGACGGCGACTCGCTGCGCTCCAGGATCAAGCAGGTGGCATCGGGCCGCTTCGGCGTCACGGCCGAGTACCTGTCGTCCTCGGACCAGGTGCAGATCAAGATGGCCCAGGGCGCCAAGCCCGGCGAAGGCGGCCAGCTGCCCGGCGGCAAGGTGTCCGACTACATCGGCAAGCTGCGCCACTCCGTGCCCGGCGTCGGCCTGATCTCGCCCCCGCCCCACCACGACATCTACTCCATCGAGGATCTGGCCCAGCTGATCCACGACCTGAAGAACGTGGCACCGCATGCCGACATCTCGGTCAAGCTCGTGTCCGAAGTGGGCGTGGGCACCATCGCGGCCGGCGTGGCCAAGTGCAAGAGCGACCACGTGGTGATCGCGGGGCACGACGGCGGCACGGGCGCATCGCCCTGGTCGTCCATCAAGCATGCGGGTTCGCCCTGGGAAATCGGCCTGGCCGAGACCCAGCAGACCCTGGTGCTCAACCGCCTGCGCGGCCGTATCCGCGTGCAGGCCGACGGCCAGATGAAGACCGGCCGCGACGTCGTCATCGGCGCGCTGCTGGGCGCCGACGAGTTCGGCTTCGCCACGGCGCCCCTGGTCGTCGAGGGCTGCATCATGATGCGCAAGTGCCACCTGAACACCTGCCCCGTGGGCGTGGCCACGCAGGACCCGGTGCTGCGCGCCAAGTTCTCGGGCAAGCCCGAGCATGTGGTGAACTACTTCTTCTTCATCGCCGAGGAAGTGCGCCAGATCATGGCCCAGCTGGGCGTGGCCAAGTTCGACGACCTGATCGGCCGTGCCGACCTGCTGGACACCCGCAAGGGCCTGCAGCACTGGAAGGCCCAGGGCCTGGACTTCTCGCGCCTGTTCGCCCAGCCCGAAGTGCCCGCCGACGTGGCGCGCTTCCATGTCGAAAAGCAGGACCACCTGCTGGACAAGGCGCTGGACGTGAAGCTCATCGAGCGCTGCAAGCCCGCCATCGAGAACGGCGAGCGCGTGCGCATCATGGAAGTGGCGCGCAACGTCAACCGCTCCGTGGGCGCCATGCTCTCCGGTGCCGTGACGCGCGTGCATCCCGAAGGCCTGCCGGATGACACCATCCGCATCCACTTCGAGGGAACGGGCGGCCAGTCCTTCGGCGCCTTCCTGTGCAACGGCATCACGCTGAACCTGCGCGGCGATGCCAACGACTACACGGGCAAGGGCCTGTCCGGCGGCCGCGTGGTGGTGCATGCCAGCCATGAATTCCGTGGCGACACGACGACCAACACCATCGTCGGCAACACCGTGATGTTCGGCGCCACCAGCGGCGAGGCCTTCTTCGGCGGCGTGGCCGGCGAGCGTTTCGCGGTCCGCCTGTCCGGCGCCACGGCCGTGGTCGAAGGCGTGGGCGACCACGGCTGCGAATACATGACCGGCGGCACCGTGGTGGTGCTGGGCAAGACGGGCCGCAACTTCGCGGCCGGCATGAGCGGCGGCGTGGCCTATGTGTATGACGAGGATGGCCGCTTCGCCGAGCGCTGCAACAAGGCGTCCGTCTCGCTGGACCAGGTGCTTCCCCACGACGAGCACCTGGCCCAGGTCTCGCCCGCCGTCTGGCACCGCCGCGAAACCGACGAACGCCAGCTGCGCGCACTGATCGAGGCGCACAGCCGCTGGACCGGCTCCAAGCGTGCACGCGACCTGCTGGACAACTGGGCGGCGGCCCGCTCCAAGTTCGTCAAGGTCTTCCCCAGCGAGTACAAGCGTGCCCTGTCCGAGATGTACGAGCGCCAGGTGATGGAAGAGCCCGCCACGCCCGAGGTCGAGGAACACGCCAAGGAAGCCGTGGCCGCCAAATAACAAGGAAGCGAAGGATGCGGGCAGCAGCCCGCGTCCATCCCTGCACCCCACACATCAGGACAACGAATCATGGGAAAGACCACCGGCTTCATGGAATATGAACGCCTCGAGGAGGGCTATGCGCCCGTCGTCGAGCGCGTGAAGCACTACAAGGAATTCGTCATCGGCCTCGATGACAGCCAGGCCAAGATCCAGGGCGCGCGCTGCATGGACTGCGGCACGCCGTTCTGCAACAGCGGCTGCCCGGTCAACAACATCATTCCGGACTTCAACGACCTGGTCTTCCACGGCGGCTGGAAGAGCGCCAGCGCCGTGCTGCACAGCACCAACAACTTCCCCGAGTTCACCGGCCGCATCTGCCCCGCACCCTGCGAGGCCGCCTGCACGCTGAACATCAACGACGACGCCGTGGGCATCAAGTCCATCGAGCACGCCATCATCGACCGTGCCTGGGCCGAAGGCTGGGTCAAGCCCCTGCCCAGCAGCCGCAAGACCGGCAAGAAGGTCGCCGTGGTCGGCGCAGGCCCCGCAGGCCTGGCCGCATCGCAGCAACTGGCGCGCGCCGGCCACGATGTCACGCTGTTCGAGAAGAACGACCGCGTGGGCGGCCTGCTGCGCTACGGCATTCCCGACTTCAAGATGGAGAAGTCGCACATCGACCGCCGCGTCGAGCAGCTCGTGGCCGAAGGCGTCAAGATCCGTACCGGCGTGCTGGTGGCGGGCAAGGACGGCCTGGGCGAAGACTCCAAGGTCACCAACTGGGCCAAGGAAACCGTCAGCCCCGAGCAGCTCATGGCCGAGTTCGACGCCGTGCTGCTGACCGGCGGTGCCGAGCAGTCGCGCGACCTGCCCGTGCCCGGCCGCGAACTCAAGGGCATCCATTTCGCCATGGAGTTCCTGCCGCAGCAAAACAAGGTCAACGCCGGCGACAAGCTCAAGGGCCAGCTGCGGGCCGATGGCAAGCATGTCATCGTCATCGGTGGCGGCGACACCGGCTCCGACTGCGTGGGCACCAGCAACCGCCACGGCGCCGTCAGCGTGACCCAGTTCGAGCTGATGCCCATGCCGCCCGAGCAGGAGAACAAGCCCCTGGTCTGGCCCTATTGGCCGATCAAGCTGCGCACCAGCTCCAGCCACGAGGAAGGCTGCGAGCGCGAGTTCGCCATCGCCACCAAGGAGTTCATCGGCGAGAAGGGCCAGGTCACGGCCGTCAAGACCGTGCGCATCGAGATGAAGGACGGCAAGATGGTCGAGGTGCCCGGCAGCGAGCAGGTGCTCAAGGCCGATCTGGTGCTGCTGGCCATGGGCTTCGTCAGCCCCGTGCAGGCCGTGCTCGACGCCTTTGGCGTGGACAAGGACGCACGCGGCAACGCCAAGGCCACCACCGACTTCACGGGCGGCTACGCCACCAGCGTGCCCAAGCTGTTCGCCGCCGGCGACGTGCGCCGCGGCCAGTCCCTGGTGGTCTGGGCCATCCGCGAAGGCCGCCAGGCCGCTCGCTCCATCGACGAGTTCCTCATGGGCACGTCCGACCTGCCGCGTTGAGGTAGGCTCCCCCTGAGTCGCTTCGCGCCTTCCCCCCGTGGCACGACGCCTCTCTACTCGCTGCGCGAGGGAGGGGGGCGACAGCCTTGCTGCGGGGCGGCCCTTGCTCGCTGTCCCTGGGTTTGAAGTGCGCCAGTTTCGAATGCTCCGGACTGATATGAGAGAGTACGGTGGCTAAAGAAAAAGCCCTTGGTGATGAACCAAGGGCTTTTTGCTTTTCGTGCTGCGGGGACTATTGCGCGGGCTTGTCGTCTGCGGGCTTGTCCACTGCGGTGCCGGGCTCGGCTTCTTCTTCCGGTGCCTTGGAGACGCGGCTGAACCAGCCGGCGCCCAGGATGCCTATTTCGTAAAGAATGCACATCGGAATGGCCAGGGCCAGCTGGGATATCACGTCGGGCGGCGTGACCACGGCGGCGATGATGAAGGCCACCACGATGAAGTAGCCACGGAAGGACTTGAGCTTGGCGATGTCCACCAGGCCGAAGCGCACCAGCAGCATGACCACGATGGGCACCTGGAAGGCCAGGCCAAAGGCCAGGTACAGCGACAGGATGGCCTCCACATACGAGGCGATGTCCGGCGTGGCCGCCACGCTGTCCGGGGTGAAGCCCTGGATGAAGGCAAACATCTTGTCGAGCACGAAGAACTGCACGAAGGCGATGCCGATATAGGCCAGCAGGCTGCCGAAGATGATCAGCGGCAGCGCAAAGCGCTTTTCATGGCTGTACAGGCCGGGCGCCACGAAGGCCCACATCTGGTACATGATCCAGGGCAGCACGGCCAGCACGCCCACCATCATCAGCACCTTGAGCGGTACGAAGAAGGGTGTGAACACGCCCACCGCGATGAGCTTGGCATCGGGCGGCATGTGGGCCTTGATCGGGTGGGCGATGAAGTCGATCAGCCCGTTGGGGCCGGGCCACACGGCCAGCACGGCGATCGCCAGACCGATGCCGTAGATGCAATAGAGCAGGCGGTCGCGCAGCTCCATCAGGTGCTGGACGAAAGGCTGCTCGGTGCCTGCCAGCTCGTCGTCTTTAGGTGGAATGTCGGACATGGTGCGAAACCGCGGCGGGCCGCAAGGGCATCCACGGACCTGGGGTGAAAAGCAGAAAGCCCGACGGATCGGGCAGGATTCGGCAATGGCGGGTGCCCGGGTGGCAGAGGCTGGGCTGGTTGCCTCGTGGCCCGCGGCGCGCCGGCATCTTCAGCGGGACTTCTGGGGGCGAAAGCGCGCCACGCGCGCCGCGCCCGACTGCGCCTTGGTGCGCACGCCGGCGCGGGCCTTGTACCACTGGGGCACGGCGGCACGCTTGAGGCGCCAGTTCTTGCCCGGGTGGCGGTAGGCCGGCGCCACGGCACTGTACGTATCGCTGTCGGAGCCGTAGGAAGAGGAGTCGTACGAGGAAGACGTGCCGTTGAGCGATGCCGTGGACTCGTTCCAGTCCTTCTCGAAGTTGGCGGCCGAAGTGTGGATGGACTGCTCGACGTCACGCGCCGCGCCCTCCACGGTGTCCTTCATCTTGCGCAACTCGTCGAGTTCCATCGAACGGTTGACCTCGGCCTTCACATCGGAGACATAGCGCTGGGCCTTGCCCAGCAGGGTGCCGACGGTACGCGCCACGCGCGGCAGCTTCTCGGGACCGATGACCACGAGGGCCACGGCACCGATGAGCGCCATCTTGGAAAGGCCAATATCAAACATGGAAGCTTGGCGTGCGGGCCATCAGCTCTTTTGCTTGGCTTCGACGTCGATGGTGGTCTTGTCGGCAGCCGTCTGGCCGGCGACCTGGCCGGGAGCGGCTGCGGGAGTGTCGGTGGAGGTCGAACCGTCCTTCACGCCGTCCTTGAAGCCCTTGACGGCGCCGCCGAGGTCGGAACCGATGTTCTTCAGCTTCTTGGTGCCGAACACCAGAACCACGATGGCCAGGACGATCAGCCAATGCCAGATGGAAAACGAGCCCATGAGAATCTCTCCTAAGAATTGCAGGTCATTTTAGACGCCGGGCCATGGCGGCAGTTCGCAAGGCCCCACAAAAGCCGTTTGGCCGACGCAAGAAACAGAGGGTGCCTCAAGCAAGAGACGGGCCACCTTGTGCCGGGCGTCAGCCATCTGCCGCAGGCAGCATGGCCGCTGCGGCGTTTTCAGCCCTTGAGTTTCAGCCCTTGAGCCAGGGGCGGGGGCCGCCCATGACGTGGATATGCAGGTGGTGGACTTCCTGGCCGCCTTCGGTGCCGGTGTTGACCACCAGGCGAAAGCCGCCGTCGGGATACGGGTTGCAGCCTTGCTCGGCGGCCAGGCGGGGTGCCAGCGCCATCAGGCGGCCCAGCAGCGGGGCGTCCTCGGCCTGGACCTGGGCCATGGAGGGGATGTGCTTCTTGGGCACCATCAGGAAGTGGATGGGCGCGCCGGGATGGATGTCGTGGAAGGCGAAGACTTCTTCGTCCTCATAGACCTTGCGGGAAGGGATCTCGCCTTTGGTGATGCGGCAAAACAGGCAGTTCGGGTCGTGGTCGTGCATGGCGCTACAGGAATCCTGGGAAGCTGGCGGTAGGTTGGAAATCAGGCCGGATTGTCGTTGATGCGCAGCGTCTGGCGTACGCCGATGTCGCTGCGGTGCTGCTGGAGCCACTGCTGGCCCTGCTCGCGTCCGAGCTCGAACAGCTCGCGCACGAAGCGCATGTCGGAGCGCGTCTTGGTCGAGGCGCCATAACCCTTGAGCACGGAGCCGCCGTCCACGCGGTGCAGCAGCACCTTTTTGTAGCGTGCCGGGTCCAGCTTGCCCTGCTCTAGCAGGCGCTTGACGAACTCGATGGCGCGCAGCTCGGCCAGCAGGCCGGCGTTGAATGTGACCTCGTTCATGCGGTCCATGATGTCGGCCGCCGTGTTGGGCAGATCGGTGTGCTCAATGGGGTTGATCTGCACCAGCAGGATGTCGCTGGACGCCGTGCCGTAGATCAGCGGGTACAGCGCCGGGTTGCCCGAAAAGCCGCCATCCCAGTACGGCTCGCCATCGATTTCCACGGCCTTGAACAGCTGAGGCAGGCAGGCCGAGGCCATGACCGCGTCGGCACTGAGTTTTCTGCCCGAAAAGATGCAGCCCCGGCCCGTGCGCACATTGGTGGCGCAGACAAAGACCTTGGGCACCACGCCTTCCACGGGCGGATGCGTCAGCGCCTCGAAATCCACGACCCGTTCGAGCAGCTTGCGCAGCGGGTTGATGTCCAGCGGGTTGGTCTGGTAGGGCGAGAAGAACTGGTTGAGCACGCCCATGAAGGGGCTGCCCGGCAGGGGCGCGCCCCACATCAGGCTGCCCATGGTGCCCACGCCTTCCCAGAGCTCGGTCAGCGTGGCGCGGGCCAGCTCGGCCCCCAGCGCCTGGGCGGCCACCGGATCGCTTTCCTGGCGTGCAGCCTTGGCAAAGCCCTGGGCCAGGGCCACTGCATTCATGGCACCGGCGCTGGTGCCGCTGATGCCGTCGAAGACAAAGCTTCCGTCTTCCAGCAACGCATCGAGCACGCCCCAGGTCAGGGCGCCGTGCGAGCCCCCGCCCTGCAGGGCGAGGTTGATCTTGCAGGTCGGGGTCGGAGTCATGGCGGTTTGCCCGGGACCGTCAGCGGTCCACGGCCTGGTTGCGGTTCATGGCGACCATGCCGCGCACGATGCGGTAGAGGAACCAGATGGAGATGACGGTCCAGGCGATCCAGCCGGGCACGAAGAACAGCAGCCACAGCGGCGCCGTGACCAGGTACAGGATGCCGGCCCAGATCACGCTGCGGATGCGCCACGAGAAGTGGTTGGCCATCCAACTGCCTTCGGCGTCGCCGCGCTTGACCAGATCGATGATCAGTGCGATCACCAGCAGCGCAATGCTGGGCTGTGCGCCCGGCACGACGGCGGCCACGGCCACCACCAGGTGCAGCAGGTAGCTGACCCAGCCCCAGGCCTTGAGGCCTTCGATGCGGGACTGGTCCAGGGCACGGACTTCGATGAAATCGTCATTCATGGCAGCGGTCCTTTCTCGTTCACATCACGTTCCTGGGCCTTACGCAGCGCCTTTTCCTCGATGCCGCTGGTGCCTTCGCGGCGTTCCAGTTCGGCAACGACCTGGGCGGGCGTCAGGCCATAGTGGGCCAGGGCGATCATGCTATGGAACCACAGATCGGCCACTTCGTAGAGGATTTTGCCGGCGTCTCCGCCATGGTCTGCGTCCTTGGCGGCCATGACCACCTCGGTGGCCTCTTCGCCGATCTTCTTCAAAAAGGCATCCGGGCCCTTGTGCAGCAGGCGGGCGACGTAGCTCTTGTCGGGGTCGCCGCCGTTGGCGGGCTTGCGGCTTTCGATGACAGCGGCCAGGCGCGCCAGCGCGTCCTGCGAGGAAGTGTTTGCGGTTTCGTTCATGGTCGTGGAATTCATTTGTAGATCGATTCGGGGTCTTTCAAGACCGGATCGACGGCCTGCCACTGGCCGTTCTGCAGCACGCTGTAGAAGCAGCTGTGGCGCCCCGTGTGGCAGGCAATGCCGGGCTCGTGGCCGGTCTGGGTGATCTTGAGCAGGACCACGTCGTTGTCGCAGTCGATGCGCACCTCGTGCACGGTCTGCACGTGGCCCGATTCCTCGCCCTTGAACCACAGCTTGTTGCGCGAGCGGCTGAAGTAGACGGCGCGGCCAAGCTCGGCCGTCTTGGCCAGGGCCTCGCGGTTCATCCAGGCGAACATCATCACGTCGCCCGTGTCCTTTTCCTGCGCAATCACGGGCACCAGGCCCTGCGCATCCCATTTGACTTGATCTAGCCAGTTCATTGCCTGCATTGTGAATATCCTGGGTGGGCATCCCTGTGACAGGATTGTCAGGAATTGCCTGGATTGAAAATACACCCCCCTGAGTCGCTTCGCGCCTTCCCCCTCTCTCGCTGCGCGGGAGGGAGACGACAGCCTTGCTGCGGGGCGGCCCTTGCTCGCTGTCCCTGGTCCCTTGGGCCGCGCCGGTTTCATGGGTTGTGGGCGGCGCGAGCGCCATGGAAAACTGAAATGAAGGAGTCCGCCGACGCGCCGTATCAGAGGCGCACGGGCACGCCGCGCTCGGCCATGCGCTGCTTGGCCTGGCCCACGGTGAATTCGCCGTAGTGGAAGATGCTGGCGGCCAGCACGGCGTCGGCGCCGCCCAGGGTCACGCCATCGGCCAGGTCGTCCAGCGAGCCCACGCCGCCCGAGGCGATCACGGGCACGGGCACGGCGTCGCTGACGGCGCGCGTGAGCTTCAGATCGAACCCGGACTTGGTGCCGTCGCGGTCCATGCTGGTCAGCAGGATCTCGCCCGCGCCGCGGCGCGCCATTTCGGCGGCCCACTGCACGGCATCCAGGCCGGTGTTCTTGCGTCCGCCGTGGCTGTACACGTCCCAGCCGGGGCCGGCAGCGCGGCCATCGGCGCCCATGCGCTGCTCGTCCTCGGCGGTGCGCCGCTTGGCATCGATGGCCACGACGATGCATTGCGCGCCGTACTTGTCCGAGGCCGCATTGATCACGTCGGGATTGGCGATGGCGGCCGAGTTGAAGCTGGTCTTGTCGGCGCCCGCGTTGAGCAGGCGGCGCACGTCCTCGACGGTGCGCACACCGCCGCCGACGGTCAGGGGAATGAAGACCTGGCTGGCCACGGACTCGATGATGGGCAGGATCAGGTCGCGCCCGTCGCTGGTGGCCGTGATGTCCAGGAAGGTCAGCTCGTCTGCGCCCTGGGCGTTGTAGCGCGCGGCGATCTCCACCGGGTCGCCCGCATCGCGCAGTTCCACGAAGTTCACGCCTTTGACGACGCGCCCTCCCGTGACGTCAAGACAGGGGATGATGCGTTTGGCAAGCATGGGCAGACTCGTGGCTAGGGCGTGAAACAAGGGCGAAAAGATACCACGCCCTCGGCGCCCGCAGGCGCTGCGGGGTTCAGCGCTTGAGGCCTGCGGCCTGGCTTTGCCAGCGCCATGCGTCCTCGCACATGCGATCGATATCCAGCGCAGCCTTCCAGCCCAGCAGGCGCTCGGCCTCGGCGGGGTCGGCCCAGCACTGGGCCACGTCGCCGGGACGGCGCGCCACGATCTGGTAGGGCACGGGGCGGCCGCTGGCGCGCTCGAAGGCCTTGACCATCTCCAGCACCGAGACCGGGCGCCCCGTGCCCAGGTTCACGGTCAGCAGGCCCTGCTGCTCGCGCAGATAGCTCAGCGCTGCCAGGTGGCCGCGCGCCAGGTCGGTTACGTGGATGTAGTCGCGCACGCCCGTGCCGTCCGGCGTCGCATAGTCATCGCCATAGACACTGAGCTGCTGGCGCTGGCCGATGGCGACCTGCGACACATAGGGCATGAGGTTGTTGGGGATGTCGCGCGGGTCCTCGCCGATCAGGCCGCTTTCATGGGCGCCCACGGGGTTGAAGTAGCGCAGCCGTGCCAGGCTCCACTGGCCGGGCTCGGCCCGGTCCAGATCGGCCAGCATTTCCTCGATCCACAGCTTGCTGCGGCCGTAGGGGTTGGTGGCGGACAGCGGAAAGTCTTCGCGGATCGGCAGGCTGGCCGGATCGCCGTAGACCGTGGCCGAGGAGGAGAACACCAGGCTGCGCACGCCCGCCGTCCGCATGGCCTGCAGCAGGGCCACCGTGCCGCCCACGTTGTGTTCGTAGTAGCGCAGCGGCTGGGCCACGGACTCGCCCACGGCCTTGAGCGCGGCGAAGTGGATCACCTCGCGGATGGAGTGCTCGGCAAACAGCCGCTCCAGCGCGGCGCGGTCGCGCACGTCGCCCTCGACGCACAGCGGGCGCCGGCCCGTGATGCGTTCCATGCGGTCGAGCACATCGGGGCTGCTGTTGCTGAAGTTGTCGTAGATCAGGTAGGGCTCGCCCGCAGCGGCGAGTTCCACGCAGGTATGCGAGCCGATGAAGCCGGCGCCGCCTGTGACCAGAATCATGAATACCTTTCATTGGTGATTTTTCTGCCTGCCTAGTATCGCCATAACCCAGCTTCCCCCGTGCTTCAAGGGCGCCGAGCACAAAAGTAGGGAGAAGACACGTTTGCAGACAAAAACCGGTATGCTCGCGCCCGCATTTCGTCGGACTGACGATAGCTTTTATCAAATCGACTAGAAATTTGATGTACAAAAACTATGAATTGACCGTGCGTGGCCACATCCCAAGGAGAAGGCCGTGAACGCTTTCCTGCGAACCTGCATGTTTTGCTGGGGGCTGTTGTGCGGCTGGGCGGTGCAGGCCGCCGAACCAGCGGTTGCCGTCTATTACGGGAACAAGGCCTCGCTCAGTGAACTGAGCCTCTACGACATCGCTGTCGTGGAGCCGGGCCACGGCTACGACCCCGTTCAATTCCGCAAGCAGGCTCCGGGCAGTGAGCTCTACGCATATGCCTCCGTGGCCGAGGTGCTGCCCGAGCGCGCCTACTTCAGCAAGATTCCCGAGGCCTGGAAGATGGCGCGCAACGGCGCATGGCAGTCCATCGTCCTGGACCAGACGCCTGCCCAGTGGCCTGCCTTCTTCGCCGACGAGGTGATCGCACCGCTGTGGAAGCAGGGCTTTCGCGGCTTCTTCCTGGACACGCTGGACTCCTACCGCCTGGCCGCGAATTTCGACGAAAAGGCCCAGCAGGACGGCCTGGTGCGCGTCATCGAGACGCTGCACCAGCGCTACCCCGGCATCCGCCTGATCCTGAACCGGGGCTTCGAGATCGTGCCGCGCGTGCGCGACAAGGTACAGATGGTGGCGGCGGAGTCGCTGTTGCGGGGCTGGGATGCCAGCCTCAAGCGCTATGTGAACGTGCCCGAGAAAGACCGCGAATGGCTGCTGCAGCAACTGCAGACCATCCGCGAGCGCGACCGCCTGCCTGTGCTGTCCATCGACTACGTGGCCCCGCACGACCGCGACGCCACGCGCGAGACGGCCCGCCGCATTGCGCAGCTGGGCATCATTCCGTGGGTGTCGGATGCAGGCCTGCAGACCCTGGGCATAGGCCAGGTGGAGGCGGTGGCGCGCAGGGTGTTGATTCTCTACAACGGTGCCGACTATCCGTCCATCAACGGCGCATCGGCGCACCGCTTTCTGGAAATGCCCATCAACTACATGGGCTATGTTGCCGACTACGCCGATGTGCGCGAGCCCCTGCCCGAAGGCGTGGCGCGCGACCGCTATGCCGGCGTGGTGAGCTGGTTCGGCGGCGCGGTGCCCGAGATGCGGGCCAAAAGCGTGCGGCAGTGGCTGGCCAACCAGGTGCAGCAGGGCATGCCGCTGCTGGTGCTCAATACGCTGGGCCTGTCACAGGACCGCACCATGTCGGCCGCCCTGGGCACGCGCAGCACGGAAGCGGCACCCGTGTTCCCGCTGCGGCGCGCCGAAAAGGCGTCGGTCATGGGTTTCGAGATACAGCCGGCCGAGCCAGCGCACGATTACGAAGGCTGGGAGTTCACGCCGCAGATGGCCAAGGGCAGCCGCGAGCTGCTGTCCTTCGACGACAAGCGGGGGCGCCGCTTCGTGTCGGCCGCCATCACGCCCTGGGGCGGCTTTGCGCTCATGCCCTATGTGGTGGTGAGCATGCCGGGCACCGACCAGTCGCGCTGGGTGATCGATCCCTTCGCGCTGCTGCGCGAGGCGCTGCGCCTGAAGGATTTCCCCGCGCCCGATGTCTCCACGGAGAACGGCCGCCGCCTGTTGCTGGCCCATGTGGATGGCGACGGCTTTCCCTCCAGGGCCGAGCTGCCGGGCACGCCGTTCGCCGGTGAAGTGCTGCGCCGCGAGATCCTGGAGCGCTACAAGATCCCGCACACCATCTCGGTCATCGAGGCCGAGGTCTCGCCGCAGGGCCTGTATCCGCAGTGGGCCGAGCAGCTGGAGGGCATTGCCAAGCGCATCTTCGCCATGCCCCATGTCGAGATCGCCAGCCATTCCTACTCGCACCCCTTCTTCTGGGAGCCCGGGGCAGCGCCCGACGGGGATGACAGCAAGGAGGTGAACCTCAACCTCCACATCCCCGGCTACCAGATGGACATGAACCGGGAGATCAAGGGCTCGGTCGACTACATCCGCAAGCGCCTGGCGCCGCCCGGCAAGCCGGTGGACGTGTTCCTGTGGACCGGCAACACGGCGCCTAGCGCCGAGGCCCTGGCCATCTCCGATGCCGCCGGCCTGCTCAACATGAATGGTGGCGACACGGCCATCACGCGCAGCAATCCCTCGCTCACCGAGGTGCGCAGCTGGGGTCTGCGCAAGGGCGGCCACCTGCAGATCTATGCGCCCGTCACCAACGAGAACATCTACACCAACCTCTGGCACGGGCCGTTCTACGGCTTCGAGCGCGTCATCGAGACCTTCGAGATGACCGAGGCTCCCCGGCGCCTGAAGGCCGTGGACATCTACTACCACTCCTACTCCGCCAGCAAGCAGGCCAGCATCAAGGCGTTGCACAGGATCTACCAGTGGGCGCTGGCGCAGCGGCTGAACCCGGTCTACAGCTCCGAGTACATCCGCAAGGTGCAGGATTTCTACGAATTCGCCATCGGCCGCGACGCGCAGGGCTGGCGCCTGCGGGGTCCGGGCCAGCTGCGCACGCTGCGCATGCCGCCCGGCATGGCCCTGCCTTCCATGGCTGCCAGCAGCGGCATTGCCGGCTATGCCAAGGGGGCAGACGGCAGCTACCTGCATCTGGCCGGCAGCGCCGGATACCTGGTGCAACAGACGCAACAGGACGCCGCAGGCGCGGCCGCCCACGCGGCGCGCCCCTATCTGGTGGATGCCAATGCCCGGCTCACGCAATGGCAGCCCCAGGCCGACGGCGGCGTGCGCTTCGCCCTGCAGGGCCATGTGCCGCTGGAGCTGCGCATGTACCTGCCTGCCGGCTGTTCGCTGAGTTCCGCGAACGCCGCCACGCCCCTCCTTGCCGTGGCGGGTGCCGATACCGGCAACGCCAACCTCCGTTCCTTCAGAAGTACCCAAAACAGTGTCGAACTCCAAGCGCAATGCCGGGGGCTCTGAGCGCCCCATCACGGTTCCCTTCTGGCTGATCGCGCTGCTGGCGGTACTGATCGGTGGCGCCCTGTGGATGCTGTTTCCCAAGCAGGATCTGGAGCGCCGGCTCTCCGTCACCGGAGATGACTCCGAGCTTTCCTACAACTACCTGAGCAACCTGCTCAAGAGCGATCCCGGCAACGAGAACCTGCGCGCCCTGCTCAAGGCCAAGGAAGAGCGCCTGCAGGCCATCAAGCTGGCGCGGGAAGAGGCGGCCAAGCAGGCACTGCCCAGCGCAGCCGTCCAGGCCTGGGACCACTGGCAGGCCGCCTACCAGGGCTATCTGGAGGCGCAAAAGCAGGACCACCGCGCGGGCGGCCAGGCCGAGGCGCTGGCGCCGCAGGTGATGCAGGCGTTGAAGGACGTGCCGCTGCAGGGGCTGACCCAGGAGCAGGCGCTGTACCTGGCCTCGTCGGCGCTGGTGCTCAAGGACGCACCGCTGGCCCTGGGCATCTACGACGACGTGGCAGAGCGCCAGGCCGATCCCGCGCGCAAGGCGCAGGTCTATGAATCCGCAGCGCGGCAGGCGCTGGGCATGTCCCTGTACGAGGAATCGGCCCGGCTGCTGCGCCAGGCCAGCGCCACGACCGAGGACGTCCCGCAGTCGCGCGCCTACCTCTGGCAGGCCCTGCAGGTGCTGCAGTCCGGCAACCGTGCCAACGAAGCGCTGGCGCTGGCGCGCCAGCAGGAAGAGCTGCTGGGCAGCGACCCCGAGACGCTGCGAAAGCTCATCGGCCTGGCGCGCGCGGCCGGCAACCGGTCCGAGGCTGAGCGCTATGCCAAGCGGCTGCTGCAGCTGTCGCTGCTGCAGCAATGGCAGACGCAGGTGGCCGGGGCTTCGGGTGTCGGTCCGGACCCGGTTGCCGACGACGGCGCCTGGGCGCTGCAGCCCGTGGCCTGGACCGCCCCAGGCTGGCGCATGCTGCGCACGGCCGATCCCGTGCGCAAGCCGCCGCCGGGCCTGCCCTTTGACGACAAGACCTACCTGCTGGGCTACGAGGTGTTCCTCGAAAACCGCAACCTGGAAGATGCCTGGCGCGTGGCCACGGCCGCCGTGCGCCAGGCGCCGCAGGACATGGCCTGGCGCGAACGCCTGGCCCAGGTGTCCGAATGGATGGGACAGCAGCAGCAGGCCCTGGACAACTGGCTGGTCATTGCGCAGAACACGGGGCGCGAGGATGCCTGGAAGACGGTGATGCGCCTGGCGCCGGGCCTGTTCGACGACCGTGCCCTGATTGCCGGCCTGCGCCACCAGTTGAGCCGCCGTCCCCAGGATGCCGCGCTGCAGCAGGCGCTGGTCCAGGCCTACGAGCGCCAGGCCGAGCCCGGCGAGGCCATCGACTATCTGCAAAAGCACGGCAGCACGCCGCAGTCCCAGATCCTGCTGGCCCAGCTGGCCGAACGCGCAGGCCGGTCGCAACTGGCGCTGCAGGCCTGGAAGCGTGTGCTTGCCGATCCCGAGCAGCGCACGCCGGCCCATGCCATGCCCGCCGCCGTGCTCGCGCTGCTGCAGGGCGAGCCGGCCCTGGGCCTGCGCTGGCTGGAGGATGCGCAGACGCGCATTCCCGCCGGCATGCAGGACGAGGGCGAGTACTGGCGCCTGCTGGGCGACCTGGCCCAGGACCAGCGTCAGGAAGCACTGACGCTGAAGGCCTACCGCCGCCTGCTGCAGACGCCGCACGCCGGCATCAGCGACTACGACGAGGTGATACGCCTGCTGCAGCGCGCCGATCGGCGCGAGGCGGCCCGGATGTCCCTGCACGCCTGGGAGCAGTTCCATGACGTGCGCCATCTGACGCAGGCCTTCTACCTGTTGGAGGACCTGGAGGACTGGACGCAGATCGGCAGCCAGGTCGAACGCATCTTGGCCGACCCGGCCCTGGTCAAGCGCCTGCAGGGCCAGCCCACCTTCTTCCAGATACTGGGCGCCTACTACCAGCGCACGGCGCAATCGAAAAAGGCCATGGAGGCCTTCGAGAAGGGCCTGGCGCTGGACCCCGGCTCCACGCCGCTGCGCCAGGGCCTGATGTGGCTGCTGATCGACACGCAGAATGCGGCGGCCCTCAAGCTGCTGCTGGCGGCGGCCGAGCCTGTCTGGGCGCGCGATGCCGACATGCATGGCGCCCTGGCGGCGGCCTACATGACGCTGTCGCGCCCGGCCGTTGCGCTGGAACGCTATCTGAAGCCGCACCGCGCCGAGCATGCCGACGACTTCCTGTGGATGATGCAGTACGCCGACGCGCTGGAGCAGAACCAGCAGGCCGATCGGGCCTGGAGCCTGAGGCAGCAGCTGTGGACGCGCGAGAAGGTGCGGGCACGCGCCCAGGACGGCGCAGCGGCCCTGGCCGCCCGCAAATGGCTGACGGCCGAGGGGCTGGACGAGGTCCAGCGCCAGGCCCGCAGCCGGCTCATGCTCTTTCATACCCAGGGCGATGCCGAATTCGCCCTGATGCGCGAGCTGCTGCGCATGGACCTGGAAGGCGGGCGCCGCGAGCATTCCGCCGCTGCGGCCGAGTTGGCCATTGCCTGGCTGCAGGAGCGCGGCGAGTACCAGGCCGAGCGTGGCTACCTGTGGCAGCAGTACGCGCGCAGCCGCAGCAAGAGCACCAGCTCGCCGCTGTGGGCCGAGATCACGGTGGCCCTGGCGGAAAAGGATGTGGCCCAGGCCGGGGAGCTGCTACAGCGCCATGACGAGGCGCTGCCCCGCTATGACCGCATCAACGCGGCAGCCATGGTCGGCGATGTGCGGCTGGCGCAGACGGCGGCCTTCGAGAACATGGCCGACCAGCCCGACGACGATCCCCTGCACCTGGCGCTGACCGAGCAGCTGCTGGCCTTCAGCGACTACGGCGGCCTGCAACTGCGCAACCGCCGCATGGACGCCATCGACGAGCAGGTCTCCCGGCTGCGCTGGCATGTGGGCCTGAACCCCCGCTGGGCGCTGGACCTGGATGCCGAGGACGTGCGCCGCACGGTCAACAAAAACACCCTGGTGCGCGGCCCCTCGCAGGAGCGGGGCATCGGCCTGCGCCTGACGCGCAAGACGCAGTCGGCGTCCAGCGAATTCATGCTGGGCCGGCGCGAAAGCCTGGAGAGCTACACGCCCATGCAGTTCACGCAGACCTACAACGTGGACAGCCGCTGGAGCCTGCAGGCATCACTGGGCCGGCACCTGGCCACGCAGGAAACGCTGGCCATGCGCATGGGCGGCATGAAGGACCGCGTGTCGCTGGGCAGCAGCTACCAGCTCTCGCGCCTGGACCAGATCACGCTGGAGCTGGCATCGGAGCGCTACCGCGTGCAAAGCGGCGCACGCGTGGGCTCCGGCAACCATGCGACGCTGCAATACCTGCACACCTACCGCAGCGAGGCGCCCACCCTGCAGTTCGGTGCCTTCACCTCCTGGCACCGCTACAGCCGCAACGACCCGGCGCTGCTGCAGGGCCGGGATGCGGCCATCCTGGGTTACCTGCCGCCGTTCAACGATCCCACCATCGACTATCTGCTGCCGCGCAGTTTCCGCTTCTCGGGCCTGCAGATGATGTTCAACACGGGCTACGAGCAGCAGTACACGCGCGCGCTGCGGCCCTACGCCAGCCTGGCCCTGACGCACCACAGCGTCAACGGCGCGGGCTACGAGCTGGGCATGGGCCTGGCCACCAGCCTGTTCGGCGCGGACCACCTCGCGCTGGGCCTGAATCTGTCCAAGTCGGGCATCAACACCGTGGGCAATACCCGCGAGCTGTTGCTGACCTACCGCCTCCACTACTGATCCGAAGACTTCAAGGAGCCTCTCCATGACACACCGCACCACTTTCGTCTCCCGCCTTCGCGTGCTCACGGGTATTGCCCTTGTCGGCCTGCTGTCTGCCTGCTCGACCATCGACCGGGGCACGGCGCCCGCGCTGGAGACGAATGCCAGCTGGGCGGTGCTGCCCTTCGAGAACCACACCGAAACGCCCATGGCCGGCAACCGCGCAGCCGCCATTGCCACGGCGCTGATCAATGCGCGTGGCGTGGGCCAGGTCAAGCGCTACACGGGCGATGCACTGCAGGAAACCCTGTTCGACGGCCGCGAAGCCAAGCGCCGCGACGACGCCCTGGCCTGGGCGCGCGGCGAAGGCGTGCGCTATGCGCTGACGGGCGCGGTGGACGAATGGCGCTACAAGGTGGGCGTGGATGGCGAGCCGGCCGTGGGCGTGACCTTGGAGATCGTGGACGTGGGCACCGGCGCCACCGTGTGGAGCGGCGCGGGCGCGCAAAGCGGCTGGAGCCGCGAGGCACTGGCCGCCGTGGGCCAGAAGCTGATCCGCAACCTGCTGGGCACAGGCCTGGCCAACGCCCGATAAGCGCATCCAGGGAACGACTCTTCATGCCAGACCAAGCCAGCACGCCCAAGGCGGCACCGCATTCCGCTGCACCGCGCCGCGCCGGCATTGCCGCGGAATTCAGAGGCTCGCCGCTGGGCCTGCTCGTGCAGACGAGCGCCAAGCCCTGGGTGGTGGTGGGCGAGACGCTGCTGCTGCCGGTGCTGGCTCTTTTGATCGGCATGTGGGCCAACCCGGACAATCCCCTGTGGGTGGAGTCCGAGTTCCCCTGGGCCTGGCTGGCGCCCGTGGTGGTGGCCCTGCGCTACGGGCCGGTGGCCGGCCTGTCGGCGGCCGGCGTGCTGCTGCTGGCCTGGCTGGGCGTCAACCAGCGCGATCTGTCGCTGTTCCCGGAACAGTACTTTCTGGGCGGCCTGATCCTGGTCATGGTCGTGGGCGAGATTTCCAGCCTCTGGCGCGCACGCATACGCCGCGCGCGCACGGCGCAGAACTACATGGACCAGCGCACCGAGCAGCTGATCCGCCAGCATTACCTGCTGCGCCTGTCGCATGACCGGCTGGAGCAGGAGCTCATAGGCCGTCCCGTGTCCATGCGCGATGCCATCAACGTGCTCAGCGGCCTCAGTGGCGCCGAGGGCGATGCGCAAAGCCTGCTCAACCTGCTGTCGCGCTTCAGCCAGATCAGCGTGGCCAGCCTGGTGCCCGTGCGCAATGAGGTGCTGGACCCCACGCCCATTGCCCAGCTGGGGGGCGAGCGGCCCATCCATGTCCACGATCCGCTGGTGCGCCAGGCGCTGGACAGCCATGTGCTGTGCCATGTCTCGCAGAGCATGGCGGAGGGCCAGCAGACGCAATACATCGTCGTGGCTCCCATGCTGGACCTGGAGGGCGAGATCTACGGCCTGCTGCTGGTCGAGGAAATGCCTTTCTTCGCACTGCAGGAAGAGGCGCTGCAGACCATCAACCTGCTGCTGGGCTACTACACGGACAGCGTGGCCGCCAACAGCCTGGCTGCGCCGCTGCTGCAGGCCTATCCCGATTGCCCGCCGCATTTCGCGTTCGAACTGCAGCGCATGGAGCATGTGAACCGCAGCGCGCGCCTGAGCAGCGTGGTGGTGGCGCTGGAGCTGTCGCCCTCGGCTGTGCAGGCCCAGATGGCCCAGCAGATCATGCGGCTGGAGCGCATGCTGGACCGCTCCTGGCTGCAGGAAAGCGATGGCCGGCAGCTGCTGGCCATCTTCATGCCGCTGGGCACCAACGCCACGGCCGAGGGCTACCTGAACCGCATCGAGGGCTGGCTGGCCCAGCGCGGCGTGGCTTCGCTGGCCGATGCGGGCATTTTCCCGCGCACCATCTTGCTGGACCGCTGCTCGGCCAGCAGCGTGCTGGAGCGGCTCCATCAGATGGGGCAGGGCCATGCTTAACCTCAAGCTGGCACTGGGCGCGCTGGCCGCGGAAATCGCCTCCTGGAGCAGCCTGTGGCTGCTGCGCAGCCAGTCGGACGCGGCCCTGCTGGGCTATCTCACGGCCCACGGGCTGGCCAGCGGCCTGCTGGCGCTGTGCCTGACGCCCTTCCTGGCCACCTCGGCCAAGTCGGTGCGCCAGCGGCTGGCGCTGGTGGTGCTGATGGGGCTGTTTGCCTATGCCGTGCCGGTGGCCGGCATTTTGGGCGCCGTGGTCGCCACCATTGCGCTGCACACCCAGCGCGGCCCGCGTGGCGGCCCGCGTTTCCCGGTGATGCCCCTGCCTGATTTCGACCCGCACCAGCAGGCCAGCACCAGCCGCCGCCAGGCGGGCCTGCAGTCCTTCCTGGCCAATCCCAATGTGCCGGTCGCCTCGCGCATGCGGGCCATGGTGGCGCTGGGCAGCGTGCCGGGGCGCATTGCCTCGCCCATGCTGCGCACGGCGCTGGGCGATTCCAGCGAAGACCTGCGCCTGCTGGCCTACAGCATGCTGGACGCCAAGGAGCGCGAGATCAGCAAGACCATCCACCAGGAGCTGCAGCTGTTCGAGCATGCCCGCCAGTCCGAGGGCGATGCGCCCTACGGGCCGCGTGGCCTGCAGGCGGCGCGGGCGCTGACCGACCTCTACGCGGAGCTGGTCTACCAGGGCGTGGCGCAGGGCGATGTGCGCGACCACGCCATCAAGCAATCCCTGCACTACTGCGACCTGGTGCTCGCTCAGCGGCCCGACAATGCCTTGCTGCTGCTGCGCCGTGGCCGGCTGCTGCACATGCAGGGCAGGGCGGTGGAGTCGCTGGCCTGCTATGAGCGCTCGCTGGCGCTGGGCATGGAGCCGGCACGCGTCGTGCCCTACCAGGCCGAGCTGCTGTTCGATCGGCGCGAATTCGCCAGGGCGCAGGCCCTGATGCGTTCGCTGGACATCGAGCAAGCCCTGCCGCGCCTGAAGCCCAGCATCCGCTACTGGAGTGCCTCATGAGCCGTGCGAGCCAGTTCCCCACGGCGGCCAATGCGGACATCGCGCTGCTGCTGGAAGGCACTTTCCCCTATGTCAGCGGTGGTGTGTCCAGCTGGGTCAACCAGATCCTGCAGGCCTATCCCGAGCACCGCTTTGCCATCGTCTTCCTGGGCAGCCGGCGCGAGGACTATGGCGATTTCCGCTACGCACTGCCGCCCAACGTGGTGCACTTCGAGCAGCACTACCTGTTTGACGCGCTGCACTCCAATATCCAGCCCGCCCCTTCGCGCGGCCATCCCGAGGCCCTGGCCAAGGCCCGGGAATTCCTGGGCGCGCTGGAGGCGCATGACGGCAGTGCCGAAAGCCGGGCCAAGGTGCTGGCGGCCATGCGCTCCATTGCGCTGGAGCTGCAGCCCGGCGGCAGCCTGCCGCTGGAGGATTTCCTGCACAGCGAATTCGCCTGGGACCTGATCCGCGACAGCTACCGGCGCCACTGCACCGACCCGTCGTTCGTGGACTTCTTCTGGACCGTGCGCATCATGCTGCAGCCGCTGTGGCTGATGGCGCGCATCGCCCACGGGCTGATCCCGGTGCGCGTGCTGCATACCGTCTCGACCGGCTATGCAGGATTTCTGGGCGGCCTGCTGCACCATTCGCGCGGCCTGCCGCTGGTGCTGTCCGAGCATGGCATCTACACCAAAGAGCGCCAGATCGACCTGCTGCAAAGCTCCTGGATCCGCGACAACCGCAACATCTTCCAGCGCGACCCCATGGAGGTGTCGTTCTTCCGGCAGATGTGGATACGGTTTTTCGACTGGATGGGGCGCTTTTGCTATGGCGCGGCCGATCCCATCATTGCGCTGTACGAGAACAACCGCCTGCGCCAGGTGGCCGATGGCGCGGCCGCCGAGCGCACGGTCAGCATCCCCAACGGCATCCGCATAGAACGCTTTGCGCCGCTGCGCACCCAGCGGCCCGCCGAGGTGCCGCCCGTGCTGTGCCTGATCGGTCGCGTGGTGCCCATCAAGGACATCAAGACCTTCATCCGCGCCATGCGCCGTGTGGTCAACCGGATGCCCCAGGCCCAGGCCTGGGTGGCCGGCCCCACGGCCGAGGACCCGGCCTATGCCGAGGAATGCCAGAACCTCGTGGACAGCCTGGGCCTGCAGGCCAACATCCGCTTTCTGGGCATGCAGAAGGTGGAGGAGCTGCTGCCCAAGGTGGGCGTGGTCGTGCTGTCTTCCATCAGCGAGGCGCTGCCCCTGGTGATTCTCGAAGCACAGGCTGCAGGCGTGCCCGTGGTCAGCACCGACGTGGGCTCGTGCCGCCAGCTCATCGACGGGCTGGGGCCCGAGGACCAGGCCCTGGGCTCGTGCGGGCGCGTGGTCGGCATTGCCAACCCCGAGGCGCTGGCCGACGCCTGCCTGGAGCTGCTGAGCTCGCCCGCGCAGTGGCAGGCCGCCAGCGCGGCCGGGATTGCGCGCGTGGAGCGCTACTACTCCGACCGGCTGCTGTTCGAGCGCTACAGGCAGGTCTACGACAGGGCGCTGCAACAGTCCGAGGAAAAACACTGATGGCCGGCATTGGATTCGAACTGCGCCACCTGCTGCGCAAGAACACGCTGACCAGCGTGCTCCAGGCCTACGCCTATGCGGGCGTCATCGGCTCGGGGCCGTGGGTGTTCTCCATCATCGGCATCCTGCTGGTGGGGGTGTTCAGCGTCAGCGTGGTGGCGCCGCCGCTGCTGGTCACGCAGTTCCAGACCTCGGTGACCTATCTGGTGGCCAGCAGCCTGATCCTGACCGGGGCGGCGCAGCTGGCCTTCACGCGCTTTGTGTCGGACCAGCTGTTCCTCAAGAAGGACGAGAGCATCCTGCCCAACCTGCATGGCCTGCTGCTGGTGGTCGTGGCCACGGCCAGCGCGCTGGGCACGCTGGCGCTGTTCGTGGTGCTGCCGGGCCAGGGCCTGCTGTACCGCGTGCTGATGCTGGCCGGCTTCACGCTGATGTGCGTGGTCTGGGTCATGACCGTGCTGCTGTCGGGTCTCAAGCACTACCGGGCCATTGCCGGGCTGTTCGGTGCCACCTACCTGCTCATCGTGCTGCTGGCGCTGCCGCTGCGCTACTGGGGGCTGGAAGGGCTGCTGGCCAGCTTCGTGATCGGCCACGTGCTGCTGCTGGCCGGCATGTGGATGATCGTGCTGCGCAGCTTTCCGCTGCAGCAGCGCTGGATCGCCTTCGACTTCACGCAGCGCTCGCTGATCTTTCCGGCGCTGATCGGCATCGGCGTGCTCTACAACCTGGGCATCTGGATCGACAAGTTCATGTTCTGGTACTACCCGCCGACCTCGCAGCAGATCATCGGCGGACTCAGGGCCTCGCTGATCTACGACCTGCCGGTGTTCCTGTCGTACCTGTCCATCATTCCGGGCATGGCGGTCTTCCTGGTGCGCATCGAGACCGACTTCGTCGAGTACTACGACAAGTTCTTCGACGCCGTGCGCGGCGGCGGATCGCTGGAATACATCGAGTCCATGCGCAACGAGATGGTCTACGCCATCCAGGCGGGCCTGGGCGAGATCGCCAAGGTGCAGACGCTGGCCGTCCTCGTCACCCTGGTGGCCGGGCCGGCCATCCTGCAGTTGCTGGGCATCTCCCAGCTGTACCTGCCGCTGCTGCACGTGCAGGTGGTGGGCGCCGGCTTGCAGGTGGGTGTGATGGCCGTGCTCAACGTGTTCTTCTACCTGGACGAGCGGCGCATCGTGTTCATGCTCTGCCTGCTGCTGGTGGCGCTGAACATCGCCTTCACGGGCATCTCGCTGGCGCTGGGCGCCGCGTTCTATGGCTACGGCTTTTGCCTGGCCATGCTGGTGACACTGTGCGTGGGGCTGTACCTGCTCTCGCGCGAGCTCAACCGGCTCGAATACAAGACCTTCATGCTGCAGTGACCGGCAGGCAGCTCTCGCCATTTGCCGATTTGCACGGTCTTGATCCAGCGTGTTGGCGGGGGGCGCCGGTCTGCGCGACAATACGGGATTCGGCGCCGGCACCCAACCGAGACAAAGGTTCCGCCAAGGAACCATTCATTACAACGATTGCGCACCTTGCGTGCAGCGGCCGCCGCCTTTCGCTTTTTCCACTCCAAAGCTTTAAGCCATGAAAAAACGCACCCTCTTGGCCATGGTGGCCCTGTCTGCACTGCTGGCAGCCTGCGGCAAAAACGAGTCCGCATCGACCGCCGCCGCGCCGGTTGCCGCCCCCGTGCCGGCAGCCATGACCAAGTTGGTGATCGGCCTGGACGACAACTTCCCGCCCATGGGCTTTCGTGACGACAAGAACGAGATCGTCGGCTTCGACATCGACATGGCGCGTGAAGCCGCCAAGCGCATGAACGTGGAAGTGGACTTCAAGCCCATCGACTGGAGCGCCAAGGAGGCCGAGCTGGTCGGCAAGCGCGTCGACGCGCTGTGGAACGGCCTGACCATCACCGAAGAGCGCAAGAAGAACATCGCCTTCACCGCGCCCTACATGGAGAACCACCAGATCATCATCGTGCGCGCCAACTCCGACATCAAGGACAAGGCTGGCCTGGCAGGCAAGGTCGTGGGCGCGCAGGATGGCAGCTCGGCCGTGGACGCCATCAAGAAGGACGCCGCCGTTGCCGCCAGCTTCAAGGACCTGAAGACCTTCGGCGACAACATCACCGCGCTGATGGACCTGTCGGCCGGCCGCCTGGACGCCGTCGTGGTTGACGAGGTCGTGGGGCGCTTCCACGTGGCCAAGAAGGCTGGCGAGTACCTGGTGCTCGAGGACAACTTCGGCACCGAGGACTACGGCGTGGGCCTGCGCAAGGAAGACACCGAAGTTCTTGGCAAGCTCGAAGCCGCACTGGCCGAGATGAAGAAGGACGGCAAGGCTGCCGAAATCGCCTCCAAGTGGTTCGGCAAGGACATCATCAAGTAAATCCGGCACACCATGCGACCGGCAAGGCCAGCCTGGCATTGCCGGTCTTTTGCGTTCTGGGACGCACGCGCCCGTGGCTGCCCGGATCCTGCCGATGCCGGCGGGGCCGCGCACCGCACTGAGGCCATTCGATGGAATATGTAATCTCGCTCATGGGGCCGCTGTCCGCCGGCGCCCTGGTCACCCTCAAGCTCTTCGTCATCACCCTGGCGCTGTCCATCCCCCTGGGACTGTCGCTGGCGCTGATGCGCATCTCCCGCTTTCCCGCCCTGAGCCGGCTGGTAGGCGGCTACATCTGGCTGATGCGCGGCACGCCGCTGATGCTGCAGATGCTGTTCATCTACTTCGCGCTGCCCTTCGTGCCCGTGATCGGCGTGCGCCTGCCCGATTTCCCTGCAGCCGTCGTCGCCTTCGCGCTGAACTACGCCGCCTACTTCGCCGAAATCTTCCGCGCGGGCATCCAGTCCGTGGACCGCGGCCAGTACGAGGGTGCCAAGGTGCTGGGCATGAGCTACGGCCAGACCATGCGCCGCATCATCCTGCCGCAGATGTGGGCGCGCATCATCCCGCCTGTGAGCAACGAGACCATCACCCTGGTCAAGGACACCTCGCTCATCTACGTGCTGGCCCTGAACGACCTGCTGCGCGCCGCGCGCGGCATCGTGCAGCGCGACTTCACCATCACGCCCTTCGTGGTGGCCGCAGGCTTCTATCTGGTCATGACTCTCGTGTTGACCTGGATCTTCCAATACCTAGAAAAACGCCATGCCAAATACGACGCGTGATAGCGCGCCCGAGACCATGATCTCGGCGCAGAACATCTGCAAGGGCTTTGGCGGCGTGCCGGTGCTGCGCGGCGTTTCGCTGGAGCTGGCGCGCGGCGAGGTGGTGGCCGTCATCGGTCCTTCGGGATCGGGCAAGAGCACGTTCCTGCGCTGCCTCAACCACCTGGAAACCATTGACAGCGGCCGTGTCGCCGTCGAGGGCGAGGTGCTGGTGGACAGCGGCGCGGACGGCCGCGCCCACTACGTGCCGGAGGCGCAGATCCGCCAGATCGGCCGCAAGATGGGCATGGTGTTCCAGTCCTTCAACCTGTTCCCGCACCTCACGGTGCTGGAGAACATCATCGAGGCGCCGATCGTCGTCAAGGGCCTCAAGCGCGAGCAGATCGTGCCCAAGGCCGAGGCGCTGCTCCACAAGGTGGGCCTGCTGGAAAAGCGCGATGCCTATCCCAACCGGCTGTCGGGCGGGCAAAAGCAGCGCGTGGCCATCGCCCGGGCACTGGCCATGGAGCCGGACATCCTGCTGTTCGACGAGCCCACCTCCGCGCTGGACCCGGAGCTGACCGGCGAAGTGCTGCGCACCATGCGCGAGCTGGCCCAGGAGCACATGACCATGCTGGTCGTGACCCACGAGATGGGCTTTGCCCGCGAGGTGGCCAATCGCGTGATCTTCATGGACAAGGGCGAGATCGTCGAGCAAGGCCCGGCGGAAGCCTTTTTTGCAGCGCCGCAGCACGCCCGGACCCAGGCATTTCTGCAGAACATGTTGTAAAAAAACATCTGTCCAGTCCGGACTTTCCCCAGGTCCAGAGAGCGTGCAACGCTTGTGTAGCAAGCGAAGCATGCTCTTTTTTTTATGGCGTTTTCTGCCATGACTTTTTGAGAAACATACACGGATGTATGTTTATCTCAGGGGGTGATGAGCAGGCATCGGCACCTGTCTGCACAATAGCGGGCTTGCCTGCGAACATTTATCGACCGCACCACAGCATGATCCCAACCGCCTCTTTCGTGGAGTTGCGCAACGTCACCTTCGGCTATGGCGAGCGTGTGATCCTGCGCGACCTGTCGCTGCAGGTGCCGCGCGGCAAGGTCACGGCCCTGATGGGGGCGTCGGGCGGCGGCAAGACCACGGTGCTTCGCCTGATCGGCGGCCAGCAGCATGCCCAGCAGGGGCAGGTGCTGTTCGATGGCAAGGACGTCACCACCATGGACGCCGCAGGCCTGTACGCCGCGCGCCGGCGCATGGGCATGCTGTTCCAGTTCGGCGCGCTGTTCACCGACATGAGCGTGTTCGACAACGTGGCCTTCCCGCTGCGCGAGCACACCGATCTTCCCGACGAACTGGTCCGCGACATCGTGCTCATGAAGCTGCATGCCGTGGGCCTGCGCGGTGCGCGCGACCTCATGCCCAGCGAGATCTCGGGCGGCATGGCCCGCCGCGTGGCGCTGGCGCGGGCCATTGCGCTGGACCCCGAACTGATCATGTACGACGAGCCCTTCGCCGGGCTGGACCCCATCTCCCTGGGCACCGCCGCCGAGTTGATCCGCGAGCTCAACGACGCCATGGGCCTGACCTCCATCCTCGTGTCTCACGATGTGGAGGAAACCTTCCGTGTGGCAGATCATGTGGTCATCCTGGGCAATGGCGGCGTCGCCGCCCAGGGCACGCCAGATGAGGTGCGGGCCAATCCCGACCCGCTGGTGCAGCAGTTCATCCACGCACGGGCCACCGGTCCCGTGCCTTTCCACTATCCCGGCGTGAGCGCCGAGGAAGATTTCGGCAACCCCGCAAGCTCCGGCAAGAGCAACGGCAGGAGGCACGCATGAACCGGCTGCATCCCGCACGCATTGGCGCGGCGGTTCGCCAACAGCTGACGCAGCTGGGCATGGGCACGCGCCTGTTCGGCCGCCTGCTCGCCCTCATGGGGCCTGCGCTGGGCCGCCCGCGGCTGATCGGCGACCAGATCCATTTCCTGGGCAACTATTCGCTGGCCATCATTGGCGTGTCCGGCCTGTTCGTCGGTTTCGTGCTGGGCCTGCAGGGCTACTACACGCTGCAGCGCTACGGCTCGGCCGAGGCGCTGGGCCTGCTGGTGGCGCTGTCGCTGGTGCGCGAACTCGGCCCCGTCGTCACGGCGCTGCTGTTTGCCGGCCGTGCCGGCACGGCGCTGACGGCCGAGATCGGCCTGATGAAGGCCGGCGAGCAGTTGTCGGCCATGGAGATGATGGCCGTGGACCCGGTGCGCCGCATCCTGGCGCCGCGCTTCGTGGCGGGCCTGATCGCCATGCCGCTGCTGGCGGCCGTTTTCAGTGCCGTCGGCGTGATCGGCGGCTGGCTGGTGGGCGTGGTCATGATCGGCGTCGATGGCGGCGCCTTCTGGGGCCAGATGCAAAACGGCGTGGACTGGTGGTATGACCTGGGCAACGGCGTTCTCAAGAGCCTGGTGTTCGGCGTGGCGGTGACCTTCATCGCGCTGCTGCAGGGCTATGCAGCCAAGCCCACGCCCGAAGGCGTGTCCCGCGCGACCACGCGCACGGTGGTGATGGCCTCGCTGGCCGTGCTGGGGCTGGACTTCCTGCTCACGGCCACGATGTTCAGCCTTTGACCCGGCACCGGTGCCACCTCTCGCAAATCAAGGAAAAACAAACCATGCAGCAATCCAAGAGTGATGTCTGGGTCGGACTGTTCGTGCTGATCGGCGCTGCGGCGCTGGTGTTCCTGGCGCTGCAGTCGGCCAACCTGCTGAGCCTGAACTTCCAGAAGACCTATACGCTGACCGCGCGCTTCGACAACATCGGCGGACTCAAGCCCAAGGCAGCCGTGCGCAGCGCGGGCGTTGTCGTGGGCCGCGTGGAATCCATCACCTTCGACGACAAGGTCTTTCAGGCCAGCGTGACCATGGCCCTGGAAAACCGCTACGCCTTTCCCAAGGACAGCTCTCTGAAGATCCTGACCAGCGGCCTGCTCGGCGACCAGTACATCGGCATCGAAGCCGGTGCAGATGACCACAATCTCAAGGATGGCGACCGCGTCGTCGCAACCCAGTCGGCCGTTGTGCTGGAAAATCTGATCGGACAGTTCCTCTACGGCAAGGCCGAGCAGGGTGGCAGCTCCGGTGCAGGAGGCAAAGAATGACAACCAACCACCATGAACAGGCGACTGCGGGTCGCCCTGCCGCCCAGGCAGCCTCCTGGCAGCGCGCAGCCATGCTCGGCACGCTGGCCGCCGCTTCGCTGCTCGCCGGCTGCGCCACCGCCCCGGGCGAGGCACGCAACCCCCAGGATCCGTTCGAGCCGTTCAACCGCAGCATGTACTCGTTCAATGACGGGCTGGACCGCGCCGTCCTGAAGCCGGTGGCCACGGCCTACCGCGATGTCACGCCGCGCCTGGCGCGCGATGGGGTGAGCAACTTCTTCTCCAACCTGAGCGATGCCTGGTCGTTCGTGAACAACGCGCTGCAGGGCCAGGCCGAGGGTGCCTACAACTCCATGGTGCGCTTCTCGGTGAACACGGTCTTCGGCCTGGGTGGCCTGCTCGACATCGCCAGCGAGGCCGGCATCGAGCGCCAAAAGCAGGACTTCGGCCAGACGCTGGGTCGCTGGGGCGTGCCCACGGGGCCGTACCTGGTGCTGCCGCTGCTCGGCCCGTCCACGGTGCGTGACACGGCGGCTCTGCCTGTGGATGCCTGGGGCAACCCCCTGACGGCGATCAACGACATCCCGGTGCGCAATAGCCTGTATGTGCTGCGACTGGTGGATACGCGTGCACGCCTGCTCAATGCCTCGGACACGCTGGACTCCGTCGCCCTTGACCGCTACAGCCTGACGCGTGACGTCTACCTGAACCTGCGGCGTGGCAAGTCCGGCGATGACGGTCGCATCGAGGACTACGACGAAGATGCCGGCAAACTGCCGCCCGAAGACGGCGCAAAGTAAGCAGTTCGTAACATCCCGAGATGAAAAACGGTCCGCGCCTGACACGGCGCGGCCGGAAAAATGTGCAATATCAACCCGGTCCGGGGCATTGAGGCCCTGCTGGGAAAGGAAGAGTGATGATCAATCGACGTGCCTGGAGCGCTGCCGCGGCAGCCGTGCTGGCCATGGGAACCTGGGGCGCTGCGCTGCCCGTCCACGCGGCCGATGAAACCCCTGATGCGCTGATTAAGCGTGTCTCCACCGACGTGCTGGAAACCATCAAGAAGGACCCCTCGCTGCGCGAGGGCGATGTCTCCAAGGTCAATGCGCTGGTCAATGACAAGGTCATGCCCTATGTGAATTTCCGCCGCATGACCTCGGCTTCGGTGGGCCCGGCCTGGCGCCAGGCCACGCCTGCACAGCGCGAGAAGCTGGAGACCGAGTTCAAGGCCCTGCTGATCCGCACCTATTCGGGCGCGCTGACCCAGGTCAGCAACCAGACCATCAATGTCAAGCCGGTGCGCGCTGCGCCCGGCGACATCGATGTGCTGGTACGCACCGAAGTGCTGGGTCGCGGCGAGCCCGTGCAGCTGGACTACCGCCTTGAAAAGTCTGGCGACGGCTGGAAGATCTACAACCTGAACGTACTGGGCGTGTGGCTGGTGGAAACCTACCGCAACCAGTTCAGCCAGGAAATCAATGCCCGCGGCATCGACGGCCTGATCGAGACCCTGGCCACGCGCAGCAAGATGCCGGCCACGCCGCCCTCCAAGGGCTGACAGCCGCTGACGCACGCGCCATGTTGCAGCTCCCCCGTGAACTGACCTACCGCCAGGCGCGCAGCTGCCTTGTGCAGCTGCAGCCCCAGGTGCAGGCCTTCAATGGCGCCCAGGTGCGCGTCGATGCCAGCGGCGTCGAGGTCTTCGACTCGGCCGCCCTGGCCGTGCTGCTGGCCTGCCGCCGCACCGCGAAGGCGGCCGACAAGCAATTGGTGGTCGTGGGCCTGCCGCAGGGCCTGCAGTCCATGGCGGCGCTGTACGGCGTCGACGGGCTGCTGACAGACGCATCCTCCCCCTCCTGAGCCGGCGCAGCGCGCCGCTGCAAAGAGCCCTGCAAGGCAGGTTTGGCTGCAAGGGCCTAGAATCGCGCCTCGCATGTCTGCCGTCTCATTCCAATCCATCTCCAAGACCTACCAGACCCCCAAGGGGGCCTTCCAGGCGCTCAACCACGTGAGTCTGGACATCGAGGAGGGCGAGTTCTTCGGCCTGCTCGGTCCCAATGGCGCTGGCAAGACCACGATGATCAGCATCCTGGCCGGCCTGTCGCGCGCCACCAGCGGCCGCGTGCTGGTCCAGGGCAGCGACGTGCATGCCGACTACTCGGCTGCCCGGCGCAAGCTGGGCATCGTGCCGCAGGAGCTGGTCTTCGATCCCTTCTTCAATGTGCGCGAGGCGCTGCGCTTTCAGTCCGGCTATTTCGGCGTCAAGAACAATGACGACTGGATCGACGAGCTGCTGCACAGCCTGGGGCTGACTGACAAGGCCAACTCCAACATGCGCCAGCTGTCCGGCGGCATGAAGCGCCGCGTGCTGGTGGCCCAGGCCCTGGTGCACAAGCCGCCCATCATCGTGCTGGACGAGCCCACGGCCGGCGTGGACGTGGAGCTGCGCCAGACACTGTGGCATTTCATCGCGCGCCTGAACCGCGAAGGCCATACCGTGCTGCTCACCACCCATTACCTGGAAGAGGCTGAGGCGCTGTGCAGCCGCGTGGCCATGCTCAAGCAGGGCAACATCGTCAAGCTCTCGACCATGTCGGATCTGCTCAAGTCCGCCTCCTCCAACGTGCTGCAGTTCAAGACCGATACCGCCTTGCCGCCGGCCCTGGCCGCGCGGGCACGGGTGACCGGCCGCATCGTGCAGATACCTGCCAACGACGCCAGCGATGTGGAGCGCCTGCTCGCCGCGCTGCGCGAGGGCTCCGTCGTCCCCGAGGACGTGGAAATCCGCCGTGCCGATCTGGAGGATGTCTTCATCCACGTGATGAACGAGCAAGGCCAGACCTCGCAGGGAGCCTCGGCATGAACGGCTGGCAGACCCTGCTCAAGAAGGAAGTGCTGCGTTTCTGGAAGGTCAGCTTCCAGACCGTGGCCGCACCCGTGCTCACGGCCGTGCTCTATCTGCTGATCTTCGGCCATGTGCTCGAAGGCCGGGTGCTGGTCTACGACCGCATCAGCTACACGGCCTTCCTGATCCCCGGCCTGGTGATGATGAGCGTGTTGCAGAACGCCTTCGCCAACAGCTCATCGAGCCTGGTGCAGAGCAAGATCATGGGCTCCATGGTCTTCGTGCTGCTCACGCCGCTGTCGCACTGGGCGTGGTTTGGCGCCTACGTGGGCGCTTCGGTGCTGCGCGGGCTGCTGGTGGGCGTGGGCGTTTTCATCGTCACGCTGTACTTTGCCATTCCCGAATTCACGGCGCCGCTGTGGATTCTGGTCTTCGGCCTGCTGGGCGCGGCGCTGCTGGGCACGCTGGGCGTGATCGCCGGCCTGTGGGCGGACAAGTTCGACCAGATGGCGGCCTTCCAGAACTTCCTGATCATGCCCATGACCTTCCTGTCAGGCGTGTTCTATTCCATCCAGTCGCTGCCGCCTTTTTGGCAAAAAGTCAGCCATCTGAACCCGTTTTTCTACATGATCGACGGCTTCCGCTACGGCTTCTTCGGCCAGAGCGACGTGTCGCCCTGGGTCAGCCTGGCCATCGTAGGCTCGGCTTGGCTGGCGGTGAGCGCCCTGGCCGTGCACCTGCTGCGCATCGGCTACAAGATCCGCGGCTGAGGTTTTCCACAGGCTGCGGCGGGCGCTGTGCCCGCATTGTTGAATCCACCCATGAACAGGCGGCCGGCGCCCGGCGCCGCCGCCAACCAAGGCCATGCCACGATGCATGGCAGGAAAGCTTCCCCCATGACTGCAGACCAACTCAAGGAACTGATTGCCACCGGCCTGCCTTGCGAACACATTGCGCTGGAAGGTGATGGACGGCACTGGTTTGCCACCATCGTCTCGGCCCAATTCGAGGGCCAGCGACTGCTGCAGCGCCAGCGCCTGGTCTACGCCACGCTGGGCCAGCGCATGCACACCGACGAGGTCCACGCGCTGTCCATGAAGACCTATACGCCCGCCGAGTGGGCTGCCCAGGCCGGCCAGGCCTGAGCCGGCGGTCAGGCACTTCAGACTCCTGCTGCACCGGTCGCCACGGCCCGTGCAGCATCTTCTTTTCCCCGATTTCCAGATTCAAGGCTGTCAGCCATGGACAAACTCCTGATTCGCGGTGGCCGAGCGCTGCATGGCGAGGTGACGGTCTCCGGCGCCAAGAATGCCGCCTTGCCCGAGCTGTGCGCCGCGCTGCTGTCGTCCGAGCCCGTCACCCTGCGCAACGTGCCGCGCCTGCAGGACGTGGCCACCATGCTCAAGCTCATCCGCAACATGGGTGTCAGCGCCGAGCACGATGACAGCGGCACCGTGCGCATCAACGCCGGCTCTCTGTCCAACCCCGAGGCACCCTACGAACTGGTCAAGACCATGCGCGCCTCGGTCCTGGCCCTGGGCCCGCTGCTGGCCCGATTCGGCCAGGCCCGCGTGTCGCTGCCCGGCGGCTGCGCCATCGGCTCGCGGCCCGTGGACCAGCACATCAAGGGCCTGCAGGCCATGGGCGCCGAGATCGTTGTCGAGAACGGCTACATGCACGCGCGCCTGCCCGGGCATCTCAAGCGCCTGCAGGGCGCCCGCATCACCACCGATATGGTGACCGTCACGGGCACCGAGAACTTCCTGATGGCCGCCGTGCTGGCCGAAGGTGAGACCGTGCTGGAAAACGCCGCCATGGAGCCAGAGATCGGCGACCTGGCCGAAATGCTCATCAAGATGGGCGCAAGAATCGAAGGCCATGGCACCGGCCGCATCGTCATCCAGGGCGTGGAACGCCTGGGCGGCTGCGAGCACCAGGTGGTGGCCGACCGCATCGAGGCCGGCACCTTTTTGTGCGCCGTGGCCGCCACGGGCGGCAATGCGCTGCTGCGCAATGGCCGCGCCGACCATCTGGGCGCCGTCATCGACAAGCTCAAGGATGCGGGCGCCGAGGTGTCCGCCGAGGACGGCGGCATTCGCGTGCGCGCGGCCGGCAAGCTCAAGGCCCAGAGTTTCCGCACCACCGAATACCCGGGCTTTCCCACCGACATGCAGGCGCAGTTCATGGCGCTGAACCTGGTGGCCGAAGGCTGCAGCATGGTCACCGAGACCATCTTCGAGAACCGCTTCATGCACGTGGACGAAATGCTGCGCCTGGGCGCGCAGATCACCACCGACGGGCGCGTTGCCACCATCACCGGCAGCCAGTCGCTGTCGGGCGCGGCCGTCATGGCCACCGACCTGCGCGCTTCGGCCAGCCTGGTCATCGCCGGCCTCGTGGCCAAGGGCGAGACCCTGGTCGATCGCATCTATCATCTGGACCGCGGCTACGATCGCATGGAAGACAAGCTGCGCGGCCTGGGTGCCGACATCGAAAGAGTTTCCCAATGACCATCACGATTGCCCTGTCCAAGGGCCGTATCTACGACGAAACCGTGCCGCTGCTGGCCGCTGCCGGCATCTCGGTCAGCGAAGACATTGAAAAGTCGCGCAAGCTGATCTTCGAGACCAACAAGAGCGACGTGCGCGTGGTGCTGGTGCGCGCCTCCGACGTGCCGGTCTATGTGCAGTACGGCGGCGCCGATCTCGGCGTGGCCGGCCTGGACTCGCTGATCGAGCATGGCGCCCAGGGCCTGTACCAGCCCCTGGACCTGAAGATCGCGCGCTGCCGCGTCAGCGTGGCCGTGCGCAACGGTTTCGACTATGCGCTGGCCGTCAAGCAGGGCGCCCGCCTGCGCATCGCCACCAAGTACCCCGAGATCGCGCGCAACTTCTTTGCCACCAAGGGCGTGCACGTGGACATGGTCAAGCTCTACGGCTCCATGGAGCTGGCCCCGCTGACCGGCATGGCCGACGCCATCGTCGACTTGGTGTCCACCGGCAACACGCTCAAGGCCAATGACCTAATCGAGGTCGAGCCCATCATGGAGATCAGCTCGCGCCTGGTGGTCAACCAGGCGGCGCTCAAGCTCAAGCGCGAGCCGCTGCGCCACATCATCGATGCCTTCGCCGAGGCGGTAAATGGCCCCAGGGGCTGAGCCCGGCGATCCGGCGAAGGAGGCGCTTGCGCTGTGTTTCGCCGCGCATGGCCTGCCCTGCGAGGAATACAACGGCTGGCTGCTGCCTGGCGGCCAGGCACCAGGCGTGCTGGCTGATTGGCGCGGTGCCTACCTCGGCCATCCCCTGGTCGGTTCCCTGGCCGTGGTGGTCCGCCTGCCGGACGGGCACGAGATCATCGAGAATTTCACGGGCCTGGGTGAAGGCCTGCAGGGAATGCACGACGCATTCGGCCACTTCGCTGTCAGCGACCTGCATGTGATGCTCTCCGCCCTGTGGACGGCGCGCGATGAGGATGCCGTGCCAGCCGAGGCCTGGCAGGCTCATGGCCGACAATGGCAGGCCTATCCGGGCCCCTGGCATCTTCGCAACGATGCCCCGCTGCCCGAAGGCATCACTGAGCGCCTGCGCGCCTTGATCGAGGCCGAGGCGCTGGACAAGGACGAGGACCTGCACTGGTTTCGCTTCTTTGTCGGGCAGAACAATGGTGATTTCACCATTGAAGCGCTCAAGGACAATGAGAAGTGGCCCAGCGCTGAAGCCCTGCTGCGCGACCAGGACTGGCCCCTGCGCGACGGCTACTACGGCGCGCGCCTGTTCTTGATACTGAAGCACGGCTGCGAGACGGCCTGCTAGACCCCAAGGAAACCACAATGGAATATGTAGCTGCCCCTGCCCGCCTGTCGACTGCGGACGCCAACTTCGAGCACGATTTTGCGCAGCGCCTGCATTGGTCGGCAGACACGGACGCGGCCATCGAGCAGCGCGTGGCCGACATCCTGGCCGATGTGCAAAAGCGCGGCGATGCAGCCGTGCTGGAGTACACGGCGCGCTTCGACGGATTGCAGGTGGACGGCATGGCAGCGCTGGAGCTGACGCAGGCCGAGCTCAAGGCCGCCTTCGACAGCCTGGGCGATGAGCAACGCGATGCGCTGACGGCCGCCGCCCAGCGCGTGCGCACCTACCACGAGGCCCAAAAGCGCGCCAGCGGCGAGAGCTGGAGCTACCGTGACGCCGATGGCACCCTGCTGGGCCAGAAGGTCACGCCGCTGGACCGCGTGGGCATCTATGTGCCCGGCGGCAAGGCGGCCTATCCGTCCAGCGTGCTGATGAATGCCATTCCCGCCCATGTGGCTGGCGTGCAGGAAATCATCATGGTCGTGCCCACGCCGCGCGGCGAGAAGAATGCCCTGGTGCTGGCTGCCGCCTATGTGGCCGGCGTCACGCGCGGTTTCACCATCGGCGGCGCCCAGGCCGTGGCGGCCCTGGCCTACGGCACAGCCACCATCCCCAAGGTGGACAAGATCACCGGTCCCGGCAATGCCTATGTGGCCAGCGCCAAGAAGCGGGTGTTCGGCACCGTGGGCATCGACATGATTGCCGGCCCCAGCGAAATCCTAGTGCTGGCCGACGGCAGCACGCCGCCCGACTGGGTGGCCATGGACCTGTTCAGCCAGGCCGAGCATGACGAGCTGGCGCAAAGCATCCTGCTGTGCCCCGATGCCGACTACATAGCCACCGTCCAGCGCGAGATCGACCGCCTGCTGCCCGAGATGCCGCGGCGCGCCATCATCGCCAAGAGCCTGAGCGACCGGGGTGCCCTCATCCTCACGCGCGACATGCAGGAGGCCTGCGCCATCAGCAACCGCATCGCGCCCGAGCACCTGGAAGTCTCCAGCAACGATCCCCACCAGTGGGAGCCGCTGCTGCGCCATGCAGGCGCCATCTTCCTGGGGGCCTACACCAGCGAGAGCCTGGGCGACTACTGCGCCGGCCCCAACCATGTGCTGCCCACCAGCGGCACGGCGCGCTTTTCCTCGCCGCTGGGGGTCTATGACTTCCAGAAGCGGTCCAGCCTCATCGAGGTCAGCGAGCAGGGCGCCCAGACCCTGGGCCGCATCGCCTCGGTACTGGCGCATGGCGAAGGCCTGCAAGGCCATGCGCGTGCGGCCGAAATGCGTTTGAAGTAGACACTCGCTTCGTGTTGAGTGAAGGCGCCGTCACCGAAAGGGGCGGCGCTTTTTGCTGCCTGAACGCCAGAGCAAGCGTGTCAAGAATTGACACGAAATCAGTGGAACACGAATTTCGTGTAAACTTGCGCCCTGTGAAGAACCTCACCATCACCGTCGAAGACAGCGTGCTCGAATGGGCCCGCATCGAGGCCGCGCGCCGCGGCACCAGCGTCTCGCGCATGGTGGGCGACTTCATGGCCGAGATGCAGCGCCGCGAGGACGCGTACGAGCGCGCCTACCTGGCCTGGCGCACGGACGAGCGCGGCTGGGAAGGCGGCCAGCCGTCATCCACGCAGCCCGCCCAGCGCAGTGCCGCGCTGCGCCGCGAGGGCCAGGCATGAACACTGTCTTTGTCGATACCTCCGTGCTGGTCGCTGCCGAAGACACGGGGCAGGGCGCCTTGCATGCCGCCGTGCTGCAGTGGCTGGACCTGCTGTGGCGCACGCGCAGCGGGCGCACCGGCAGCCAGTCGCTGTGCGAGTTCTATGAACAGGTCACCACGGCCGCCCAGCCTTTGCCGCAGGGCGATGCGCGCGCCGCCATCCGCCGCTACCAGACTTGGACGCCCTGGAAGACCGATGCCGCCACGCTGGAAACCGCCTGGGCCGTGCAGTCGCGCCACCAGCTGGCCTTTGGCGACTGCCTGGCCGTGGCCTGCGCCCAGCACAGCGGCTGCGAGCAGATGCTGACCCTGCACCTGCCGCACGGCACCCAGTTTGGCGGCGTCGCCATGGTGCACCCGCTGCACCAGGCGCCGCCGCAGCAGCAGGCCTGAGCGGCTTCGCTGATGGATTTCTTCCCCCACCGACTCGTGAAAGTGTGCATGCCATGACAGCTTCCATTCCGCAGGTTCAGGCCCTGGCCCTGGAGCGCATCCGCGCCGATGTCCGCTCCATGCATGCCTACCATGTGCAGCCCTCGCAAGGCCTGCTCAAGATGGACACGATGGAGAACCCCTTCCGCCTGCCCCCTGAATTGCAGGCCGCGCTGGGCGAGCGCCTGGGCCGGCTGGAGATCAACCGCTACCCTGGCGAGCGCCAGGAAGTGCTCAAGGACATGCTGGCCCGCTACGCGCAGGCGCCGGCCGGCAGCGCCGTGCTGCTGGGCAATGGCTCGGACGAGATCATCACGCTGCTGGCACTGGCCTGTGCCCAGCCCCACGCCGAGGGTCGCGCCACCATGCTGGCGCCCATGCCGGGCTTCGTCATGTACCCCATGAGCGCCAGGCTGCAGGGCCTGGATTTCGTGGGCGTCAACCTGACGGCCGACTTCGAGCTGGACGTGCCCGCCATGCGCGCCGCCATTGCCGAGCACCGCCCCGCCATCACCTATATCGCCTATCCCAACAATCCCACGGCCACGCTCTGGGCCGAGGCCGATGTGCAGGCCGTGATCGACGCGGTCGGCGCCATCGGCGGCCTGGTCGTCATGGACGAGGCCTACCAGCCCTTCGCCCGCCGCAGCTGGGCAGATAACATGCGCGCCGACCCGGCCCGCAACGCCCATGTGCTGCTGATGCGCACGCTCAGCAAGTTCGGCCTGGCAGGCGCGCGCCTGGGCTACCTGATCGGCCCGGCCGCCATCGTCGGCGAGATCGACAAGGTGCGCCCGCCCTACAACATCAGCGTGCTCAACTGCGAGACGGCCATCTTCGCGCTGGAGCACGAGGCGCTGTATGCGCAGCAGGCCGTGGCCATCCGCGCCGAGCGCCAGCCGCTGATCGATGCGCTGGCCACGCTGCCGGGTGTGGAAAAGATCTGGCCATCCGAGGCCAACATGGTCTTGCTGCGCGTGCGCGATGCCGCGCTCGCCCAGGCCGAGATGAAGGCCCGGGGCGTGCTGGTGAAGAATGTCTCTGCCATGCACCCGCTGCTGGCCAACTGCCTGCGACTGACCGTGGGCACCCACGAAGAAAACGCCCAGATGCTGGCGGCCCTGAAGGAATCCCTATGAGCAATGCAGCTCCCGCACGCACCGCCGAAGTGCAGCGCAATACCGCCGAGACCCGGATCAAGGTCGCCATCAACCTGGACGGCACGGGCAAGGCCAGCCTGCACTCGGGCATCGGCTTTCTGGATCACATGCTCGACCAGATCGCGCGCCATGGCCTGATCGACCTCGATATCGACTGCGAGGGCGACCTGCACATCGACGGCCACCACACGGTGGAGGACATCGGCATCACCCTGGGCCAAGCCTTTGCCAAGGCCGTGGGCGACAAGAAGGGCATCCGCCGCTACGGCCATGCCTATGTGCCGCTGGACGAGGCCCTGAGCCGCGTGGTCATCGATTTCTCGGGCCGCCCGGGCCTTCACATGGACGTGAAATTCACGGCCGGCAGCATCGGTCAGCTCGACACCCAGCTGGTCTACGAATTCTTCCAGGGCTTCGTCAACCACGCGGGCGTGACCATGCACATCGACAATCTCAAGGGCTTCAACGCCCACCACCAGTGCGAGACCATCTTCAAGGCCTTCGCACGCGCCCTGCGCTTTGCGCTGGAGCATGACGAGCGCATGGCCGGCGTCATCCCCTCGACCAAGGGCGCTCTGTAAAGAGAAGCGATTGACTCCGGTCTGAGCTTGATCTGACCGGGCAATCCAGCCGAAAATCCGACCGAACACGCGCCACACGCTATGAGTTTGACTGACAACACCGTCGCCGTCGTCGATTACGGCATGGGCAATCTGCGCTCGGTTTCCCAGGCCGTGCGCACGGCCGCCGCCGACTCCGGCTGGCAGGTCGTGGTCACCGCCGATCCCGAGGTGGTGCTGGCCGCCAACCGGGTCGTGCTGCCGGGCCAGGGCGCCATGCCCGACTGCATGCGCGAACTGCGCGAATCCGGCCTGCAGGACGCCGTGCTGCACGCCGCTGCCAACAAGCCCCTGTTCGGCGTCTGCGTGGGCATGCAGATGCTGCTGGACCACAGCGACGAGGGCGATGTGCCTGGCCTGGGCCTGATCCCCGGCAATGTGCGCAAGTTCGATCTGGCGGGCCGCGTCCAGGCCGACGGCAGCCGCTTCAAGGTGCCGCAAATGGGCTGGAACCGCGTGCACCGCAAGCACAATGCCGGGCAGTCCCACCCGCTGTGGCGTGGAATTCCCGAAGACAGCTTCTACTACTTCGTGCACAGTTTCTACGCCGTGGTGCAGCAGCCCCAGCATTGCGCTGCAGAGGCCGACTACGGCGGGCGCTTTGCCTGCGCCATCGCACGCGATAATATTTTCGCCACCCAGTTTCACCCCGAAAAGAGCGCGGACCAGGGCCTGGCCCTGTTCCGCAACTTTCTGGGCTGGAAGCCCTGAACCCTCTTTCCCTCCCCGCACCGGCCGCTGCATCCCAGGCCTTCATTGCTCGCAAACCATCATGCTGCTCATTCCTGCCATCGACCTCAAGGACGGCCACTGCGTACGCCTCATCCAGGGTGATATGGACCAGTCGACCACGTTCGGCGAAGACCCGGCCATCATCGCCCGCCGCTGGCTCGACGCCGGCGCACGCCGCCTGCACCTGGTGGACCTCAATGGCGCGTTTGCGGGCCAGCCCAAGAACCTGGTGGCCATCAAGGCCATCCTCAAAGAGGTGGACGGCCGGATTCCGGTGCAGCTCGGCGGCGGCATCCGTGACCTGGACACCATCGAGAAATACATAGACGCCGGCATCAGCTACGTGATCATCGGCACCGCTGCCGTGAAGAACCCGGGCTTTCTGCAGGACGCCTGCAGCGCCTTCGGCGGCCATGTGATCGTCGGGCTCGATGCCAAGGACGGCAAGGTGGCCATCGACGGCTGGAGCAAGCTCACGGGCCAGGACGTGCACTCGGTGGCCAAGCGCTTCGAGGACTGGGGCGTGGAGTCCATCATCTACACCGACATCGGCCGCGACGGCATGCTCACGGGCATCAACATCGACGCCACCGTCAATCTCGCGCAATCGCTGAAGATTCCCGTCATCGCCTCGGGCGGCCTGGCGGGCATGGCCGACATCGAAGCGCTGTGCAAGGTCGAGGACGAAGGCATCGAAGGCGTGATCTGCGGCCGCGCCATCTACTCGGGCGACCTTGACTTCGCCGCGGCGCAGGCCCGCGCCGACGAGCTCAGGGCCTGAACGGCCTGCGCCTTCCCTGTATCCGCGGGCGCCTGTGCTTCACAGGCGCCCGCGCTGCATTCAGCGCCAGGGATTCAGGCTTTCTTTAGGAGCAGGCGGGCATGGCCTGCCCGGCATTGGCGGCGCGCACGGTCTGCACAAAGGCATCCCAGTAATTCGGCAGCCCGGCCCAGGGGTTGCCCACGCCGGTGCTGGGCTCGAACTCCAGCTGGGTCACATAGATCCATCCCGCCTGGTAGCGGGCCGAGGCGGCCGACTGCACGGCCGTCTGCATGGCCGCGCAGCCCGACACGTTGTGCACCAGCGAGGCCTGGTGGCTGTTGGGCAGCCCGTACAGCCAGTCAAAACTCGTCGTGCGCGGATCGTAGGTGGCGTAGGTGGAGCCCTTGCCCTCGAACGTGGTCAGCACATCGGCCACATCGGCATAACCGGCCACGGGCACGAGGCCCGGGTTGCCGATCACGATCAGGTTGGGATTCTTGGCCTTGATGTACTGGTAGATGGTGCGGTAGAAGTCCAGCCGGTTGGTGGTGGCCGCCATCTCGTCAATGAAGAAGCCCTTGACCAGGCCCGCGCCGTAGTGCGTGAAATAGTTGTCGATATTGGCCTGGATGCTGGCCAGCGATCGCGTGCCCGTGCCATAGCTGGAGCTCACATAGCCCACCAACTGCCCGCCCGCGTTGGCAAAAGCGGTGGCGGCGCGCGTGATGTTCGCGTCCGGGCCGCTGAAAATGCCATTGGCCGGATTCAGGATGGCCGTCATCTGCACGGTCGGATTCGCCTGTGCGCTGGCCGTCAGCGCATTCCAGGCCGTGGCTCCCGAGCCGGTGGGATAGAAATACGTGGGCACCAGCACCCGCAGCGGTGCAGGTGCAGGACGCAGATAGAACGTCTGGGAAGCGCTGCCCGTGCGGCCTGCCACGGTGGCGCTGGCCTGCACCTGCTGGCGGCCCGGCGTGGTGCCGGTCAGCGAAGCCGTTGCCACGCCGGAGCTGGTCAGCGCCGAGGTGCTGACGCCTGTGGCTGCGCTGAAGCTCACCACGGTTCCATCGGCGGCATTCACGCCATCGGCCAGAACACCTGCGCGCAGGGTCAGTGCCGAGCCTGCAGTCACCACATCCCTGGCGGCCGGGGCCGTCCATTGCACGGTGACCGAGGTCACTCCGGGCTGGCCGGTGCCGCCGTCACCCCCATTACCGCCATTGCCACCGCCAGCGTTGCTGTCACCACCGCCGCCTCCGCCGCAGGAGGCCACCGAGGCGGCCAAGGCGAGCATGCCGAGTCGCAGGACAAGAGGAGAGGGAGCGTGGGAACGTTGCATGACAGAGGAGGGCTGAGCGGGGGAAAGGCTATATTCAAGCATGAAAGTTACATCTTCCTTTCCCGCAGTAACAGCTTTACCTGCGGCCGCGCAAGCTCCCGGCGCCTGCGCTGATGCATGGCAGGGCCTGCCCGCCATCCGCCTGCGCCTGGCCTGCGGCGATACCGCCCTGGTGGCCTTGCAGGGCGCGCAACTGCTGTCCTGGCAGGCCGGTGGCGAGGAGCAATTGTTCCTGAGCCCTCATGCCGCCCATGACGGCCACACACCCATACGCGGCGGCATTCCGGTCTGCTTTCCCCAATTCAACCAACGCGGCCCGCTGGTCAAGCACGGCTTTGCGCGCACCCTGCCGTGGCAGGCTGATGCAGCACAGGCCGAGGTTCTTGCCGACGATGGCTTGTTCCTGCGGCTCAAGCTTGCCGATACGCCGCAGACGCGCGCCGTCTGGCCGCACTTCTTCGAGACCTGGCTGGAGGTCACGCTGTTGCCCGGCCGGCTTGACGTGGAGCTGGTGGTGCATAACCGGGGAGACACGCCTTTGGCCTTCACTGCCGCCTTGCACAGCTACCTGCGCGTGGCGGACGTGGAGCAATGCCGGCTGCAAGGCCTTGACGGCATGCCCTACTGGGATGCCGTGGCCGACACCCACCCCACGCAGCAAGGCGACGTGCGCTTTGGCGAAGAGCTCGATCGCGTCTACCCCCGGCCCGGGAAGACCATGGAGCTGGACGCTCCTGCCGGAGGCTTGCGCATCTCGCAGGATGCTGCCTGGAGCGAGACCGTGGTCTGGAACCCCGGTCCTGCACTGTGTGCCCGCCTGGCCGACATGCCGCCACAAGGGTGGCGGCAGATGCTGTGCGTGGAGGCCGCCGCCATCGATGCGCCCGTGCATGTGGCGCCCGGCGCGCATTGGCGCGCGGCGCAGCGCTTGAACAAGCGGTAGTCCGGCACCCGCTCTTGAACGAAAAAAGCGCCTGTGAACAGGCGCTTTTTTCATGGGTTCGTGAGCCGGGTCAGCGGCGCTGCATGCGTTGTGCCGACTGCGCTGGGCGCAGGCCCGGGGTGATCTGCAGTTCCACTGGGCCTTCGCCCCGGCGCACATCGAATTTCGCGGCCTCGCCGGGTTTGAGCGCGGCCACCGCGGTCAGCAGCTCGGACACATTGCGGATGGGCTTGTCGCCCACCTGCACGATCACATCGCCCGGGCGCATGCCGGCCTGGGCAGCGGGGCCTGCCTGCAGCACGCCGGTGATGATCACGCCGGAGTCGGCCTTCACGCCAAAGGTCTCTGCCAACTCTGGCGACAGTTCATTGGGTTCCACGCCGATCCAGCCGCGCACCACGCGGCCGTCCTTGACGATGCCGTCCAGCACCAGCTTGGCCGTGGATACGGGAATCGCAAAGCCGATGCCCATGCTGCCACCCGAGCGCGAATAAATGGCGGTATTGATGCCCAGCAGATTGCCGCTGGCATCCACCAGTGCGCCGCCCGAATTGCCAGGGTTGATGGCGGCGTCGGTCTGGATGAAGTTCTCGAAGGTATTGATGCCCAGCTGACTGCGGCCCAGTGCGCTGACGATGCCGCTGGTCACCGTCTGGCCCACGCCGAAGGGATTGCCGATGGCCAGCACGCGGTCGCCCACGTCAATCTGGTCGGAATTGCCCAGAACGATGACGGGCAGCTTGTCCAGGGCGATCTTGAGCACGGCCAGGTCGGTCTCGGGATCGGTGCCGATCACCTGGGCCTTGGCCTGGCGGCTGTCGGTCAGCGTGACCTCGATGTCGTCCGCACCCTCGACCACGTGGTTGTTGGTCAGGATGTAGCCGTCGGTGCTGATGATCACGCCGCTGCCCAGGCCTGCCTGCTCCTGCGTGCCCTGGTCGCCGAAGAAAAACTGGAACCACGGATCGTTGCTGCGCGGATGGCGCACCGCCTTGCTGGTGTTGATGCTCACCACGGCCGGCGCTGCCTTCTTGGCCGCAGGTGCAAAGCTGCCGGGGCTGACTTCTCCGACGGGCGTGGCCGGCGCCTCCAGCAACGCGATGCCGGCATTGCTGCGCACGGCTCCACGGCGCAGCCAGTCCGGCTGCAGGGTGGCGACGACAAAGTAGGCAGCCACCAGGATGGTGACCGCCTGCGAAAACAGCAGCCAGGTGCGTTTCATGAAGTGTGGTGTTCTGTGCGGGAGTACAAGGCCTCATTGTGAGGCATGTCGTACACAGGGCGGTGGTGGGCGCGTTCGCTGGGGCGCTGGGTGATCGATGAATCACCGGACAACCGACATTGCTATATCGGGATGTGCCGATTTTGCTTTTTTCTGAAGCGCTGAAGGGCGTGTCAATTTTTTTGTTGCGCCATTTGAAATGGGGCAAGTCTTATTTAAATTGGCTTGCTAATTATTTTTTCAAGTCACGATTTGATACGGATGAGGAATCTCAATACAATCGCGACCCAATGAGTAGAGCGGGGACGGAGGGGCTATGGAGTGGAAAGACTCGGGGAGGATTGCGCCCAGATGGCTGATGCTATTGGTTGGCGCGGTGTTTGCCATTGCAGGAACCATCGGCATTGCCTTTGCACAGGCCGCCGATGCGGTATGTGCCGAAGTCAAGATTGTCATAGAGCAAAAACTCTCGCTGGAGCGCCAGGCATTTGACGCCAGGATGGTGATCACCAATGGTCTGGCGGACCAAAAGCTGGATAACGTCAGCATCACGCTGCAGTTCTTGGATGCGAACAACCAGACGGTGATTGCCACCACGGATTCCGCAGCCTCCGGAGCCCGCTTTTTCTACCGCACGGATGGGGTCGAGGGCATCACTTCCCTGCAGGGCGGCACCATTGCTCCCAAGGCCGTCGCCAATGTCCGATGGCTGATCATTCCCGCAGCCGGCACGGGCGGCCGCGATCCCCAGGGTGCGGTCTACTGATGTCGCCCCCGTATTCCCGACCCCACCCTATTCGCAATAAAGCAGCTGGTCAGCCCCTGCAGCGTGTTGCCGCCTGAACTCCCGAGGCGACCGCATTTTCAGCGAAGAATGCGGATGCACCTCG